>Ga0209800_10000031_pt1 | contig 402967 bp, 344 predicted proteins | sample Higcelweek8metaG_FD_187174 | JGI IMG/M metagenome (GOLD analysis project Ga0209800, IMG submission 187174) | Freshwater pond sediment microbial communities from the University of Edinburgh, under environmental carbon perturbations - High... | ecosystem: Environmental > Aquatic > Freshwater >...
ATTTTGGAGGCTTTGATGCCGAATACGCCTACGATCCCTACGGCGGCACGCTCTATGACAACCCGATCTATAGCGGCGTGACAAAGGACAATCCGTTCCGGTTTAGCACGAAGTATTTGGATTTTGAGACGGGGCTGTATTACTACGGCTACCGCTACTACAACCCCGATCAAGGCCGCTGGATCAGCAGGGATCCTATTGAGGAAGAAGGCGGATTGAATTTGTATGCGTTCGTCGGCAATGAGCCTGTCGGGAAGTGGGATAAGCTTGGATTGGCTGCACGGAAGGGGTATGAGTGTTGCACGTGTGGGCCGGATATTACAGAAGCTTTACAAAAGACTTTGGCGAAAGTTGAAGAGATGCTTAATGCTCTTGATTTAAAAGAGCGAGTAAAGGTTTGTAGTGACCTTTTTGCTACAGCGGATTGGGATTTTGATTTCAGTAGATCTTTGACAAAAGGATGTGGTCAAAATGATGATGGTAATTTTTCAAAATGCAAAGGTACGGCTGTTGTAAATGGGAAGTGTTTCGCTACGGGATCAATAAATTATATGCTCTATGGGAAGGCACATTCAGTGTGTACTAAAATGCGTTATCTTATGGAGTCGGCCATTATTTTTTATAAAGGGACGTATGGTCGCGGCTGGGAGCCAACCACCGGAGATGCACTCTCGTGGGCACGTGCAGGATATACCGGTAATTATAATTCTAGCCAACCGCACCCTAAAACAGAGTGTGAGCCTTGTGATGAAAAACAGACTGAGCTTATTCATGGATATATTGGAGGCCTTCGTTGGTGAAAAAAATGAAAAAAATAACAATATCCGTATTTATAATTCTTTCTATCTTTTTTAGTTTCTATTTTTTTTATTCAAATTGCAGAAACTATAGTAATGAGGATGAGTTAATGCGCATGGTGTATGGAATGAGCAATATTTCAAAAGTTGTTAAATTTCTCGAACATTGGACGGAAAGTAACCGAGAGGTTCCGGAGACTTCATATGAAGATAATTTAATAAGATCGGCTTATAAGGAAAGTACTGGAATGGAATATCCTGAGGGGGTTCGTTATATAAAAACAGGAAGTTGTAGTTATTATCTGGTTTATAATATTTATGGGAAAACAAAAGTCTCATACGGACGTTCAGACGGTAATACTGGAAGAGATGGATGGCTTTTCTCCCAAGAAGGAGAGCCTGATGTTTTTCTTGCTCCGTAGGTAACCTGGTAACCTCTCCACAGGCCAACCATGAGCAAGCGGCGTGCCAATTTGCCCTGAAAAGGTGAAGCATGCGCAGCTTCTCGGCTATGAATCCCATATTTTTTTGCGATGAGCTGCAATTTCAAACCACGCAAGCAGGAGCGAGCCGCTCCAACGGCATCGCGTGATCTTGGTGAGATTGCCACATCATCATTTCATGGGAAAGTCAGGGTGTGTCTTCACATTTCTCAGGTCGTCCGTTCGACTGGATTTTGGCCCTTTTCCCGTGTCCTCACCTCGAAAATATGGCATATTGCCTCGGCTCGGAACCCGAGAAAATGCCTCAAAACCAGCCTTCGCGGACTCGTTCCGAAATGTGAAGACGCACCCTGCCTACATCCGACTGAACACCCCAATGGCTTGCCCGCCTCGTGCCACTTTCCCGGGTAACCCTTTGAATTTCGGTAGGGATGCGACTGTGCATGCGATGTAGTTGAGTGTGCGGAGTGCCACTTGCGGTTGCAAATCCGGAAAGTTTTTCGGCCCGCCGGGGCGGGCTACACGCGCGACCGCATTGGCCGCGCCACGGCGATTACGGACGATTCGGGCACCCGCACGCTGTCGTATAACGGGGACGGCTCCTTGCTGACAGAGCAATACGGCGCGGGGATGCTCTCCGGGCTGGGCAGCGCGCGTACCTATGACAGCCTTGGGCGCCGCACGGCGCTGGCGGGAACGCTGTCACAACCGTATTCGGCGAGTTATTCCTACAACACGAACAATGGTAAATTGAGCCAGATTCATTGGGCGGATGGATTGTGGGGCGGGGCTCCGGAAGGCTATTTCGCGGCTTACGATTACTCAACCAGTGGACGGTTGACGGGACTTACTCGAGGGACAATCGAAGGCGGATGGGATTCCGAAGGCCTGTGGCTCAATCGTGGATATGACGCGAAAGGGAGGCTGACCTATGCCGACAATTATTCATATTATGGCGACGTGCCGACCTTTGGTTATACCTATGATGCGCGGGATCTGCGGACACGCGTAGACCTCGTCACGGGTGAATATTGGAGCTACGGCTACGACAGCAAGGGGCAGCTGACGCAAGGGGAATTAAAATCGGGCTCTGGGGAGACGGTTCCCGGAATGGCATACGGATATGCGTATGTAACCTACACACGGGCCAACCATGAGCAATCGGCGTGCCAACTTGCCCTGAAAAGGTGAAGCATGCGCAGCTTCTCGGCTATGAACCCCATATTTTTTGAGATGAGCCGCAATCTCCAATCACGCAAGCAGGAGCGGTTCGCTCCAACGGCATCGCGTGATTTTGGCGAGATTGCCGCACCATCATTGCATGGGAAAGTTTGCCTACATCAGACTGAACACCCCAATGGCTTGCCCGCCTCGTGCCACTTTCCCGGTCAACCCTGTGAAATCCGGTAGGAATGCGACTGCGCATGCGATGCGATTGAGTATGCGCACTGCTATTGATAGCTGTAAATCCGGAAAGTTTTACGTATGACGAGGATGGGAACTTGCTAAGTGACGGGACATGGGTGTATACATGGGACGCGGAAAACCGTTTGATAGGCATGGAAAACAGCAACGACTATTACGTGGCGACGGGGAAGAAGCAAAAGCTCGCGTTTGCATACGACGAGACTGGCCGCCGCGTGGAGAAGAAAGTGTGGTCGTGGAATAGCGGGGCTTGGATCCTTGATAGACATCACCGCTTCCTGTACGACGGTTGGAACATAATAGCCCAACTGGACGGCAATAACGGGAACGATGTCTTAAAAACCTTTACGTGGGGGCAAGATATCAGCGGTAGCCTCGACGGCGCCGGTGGTGTGGGCGGGTTGCTTGACGTGCAGGATTACGGTATCGGGGGCTGCTCATTTTACATGTACGACGGCAACGGCAACGTCATGGGGTTGACAGGATATTTTGGAGGCTTTGATGCCGAATACGCCTACGATCCCTACGGCGGCACGCTCTATGACAACCCGATCTATAGCGGCGTGACAAAGGACAATCCGTTCCGGTTTAGCACGAAGTATTTGGATTTTGAAACGGGGCTGTATTACTACGGTTACCGCTACTACAACCCCGACCAGGGACGCTGGATCAATCGGGATCCCATTGAGGAGGAGGGGGGATTGAACTTGTATGCGTTCGTCGGCAATGAGCCCGTGGGAAATTGGGATTGGCTGGGCTTGATGGCAGGATGTAGGATGGATTTATTCCTTGGACACGGAGGCGAAAAGGGTGATGGAAATGAGCAGGAGTCCAGTGTTAATAAGTGGAAAAACCAGTACGGTAAAAATGATGCAGACTATAATACAGAATTAAAATCATATAATAAGAAAAATGGTAGCAATAAAGGGCCCCCTCCTATCAATAAAAATGAAGGTACTTACTGCGGTGTCGCTGGTTGCAATTCCGCAGTTGCAAATGATCAAATCCCTTCGGGGCATCGCGCCTTTGACAATAGTTCAGAACCTGGAAGTACGAAGAACAGTGTGCCATTAAGCAGGGATAATGTAAACCGTCTGCTGGATGAAATGCTTAAGGAAGCAAAGGAAACTGCGGAACAGGAATGTGCAAAAAAAGGCACTAAATGCTGCAGCGTTTTGGTATATGTCGAATGCTCCAAGGCGGTTTTGGGTGTAAGTGGGGCTGGATCAAGTTCAGAAGCATTTGTTAGCATTCACAACCTTGGCGATGAATGCGGGAGTGTTTGGAAATATGATTGTGCAAATGGTAAATGGGAGCGAAAGCAAGGGAAGGGGAAGTAAAAAGATGCGTTACTTATTTTATTTTATTTGTTTTGCTGTTATAACTAGCGGCTGTGCCGTTTTGAGAAATAATACAGAAGAGGTTGTTGTTATCTGTCCTTGGTATGGAGAATTTCCAAAAAATGTCACAACAAAAGATCTAAAGATGTCTTCTACTATTCGAAAAGAACCGACTATTGAAGAGGATAAAATGATGAATTTCTTTAGGGAAAGAGGGGTTTCATTTTTAGCCTCCGAACATCAATACATATTTTTCCCTGAAGCAGCGTTGGAAGCCTCAAAAATGATAACACCAAAATCACAAGCCTTTCTCATTTCCAATAGTGAGGATAATTTAAAAAAGATATATAGATTATTCAATGAAATGAATTTCCAATGCTATGTCATGAGCAAGAATTTTTATGATCCTGAGAAATTTTTTGCAGATCCGTTTTATGGCATCAAAGAACAAAAATATATTTATGTGTCAAAGGGACTTTTGGAGAATGAATGAATCCTTCCACGGGCCAACCATGAGCAAGCGGCGTGCCAACTTGCCTTAAAAGGGTGAAGCCTGCGCAGCTGCTCGGCTATGAGCCCCCTATTTTTTTGCAGTCCGCATTTGTGTTAGGCGCGCCCCAAGGGAATCAAAGGAATGTCGGGGCGCGGCGGCGCTACGGATGCAAATGAAAACCGACTTTTTAACGCCCCAAAATCCCCTGCGAGAGGGAGAGGACGCTGGAGACGATGCCGATGGCGAGGAGGCCGACGAGGGTGAAGGCGCCCAGGAGGGCGACCGTGGAGATCACGCTGGTGAGCATCTTGAATTGCGCGTTCAGTTCGGCGGAGTGGTTTTTGTGGATTTCGTGGAAGGAGCGCACCAGCGAGCCCGTGCCTTCGCCGACGGAAAGGATGTCGAGGTCGAGGTCGGGCAACACGGCGTGCTTGCGCAGGGCCAAGGAGAAGGCCGCGCCGTCGTTGATCATCACGCGGGCCGCCGCGAAACGTTCGCGGGTCACCGTGTTTTGGACGGCCTTTTCGGTCATGCGCAGGGCCTCGGTGGTGTTGACGCCGCTTTCGATGAGCGTGCCCAGCAAGTTGGAGATGCGGCAGGCGTCGGTGTGCACGCAGATGCCGCCGATGACGGGGAGCTTTAGGAGCATTTCGTCGGTCTTGCGGCGGCCCTCTTCCGTCTTGCGCCAGCGGCGGATGCTCATGGCGGCGATCACCAGCCCGGCGGCCACAAAGGGGCCCCAGTGCAAGAAGGCGTCGGAAAAGCCGATGAGGATGCGCGCCGACAGGCTCATTTGCTGGCCCATCGACTGCATCATGCCCTGAATGCGCGGCAGCAGGAAAAAGATAAACAGGCAGACCACCCCGAAGGCGATGCAGCAGACAAAACCGGGGTAGGCGAGCCCGCCCAAGATGCGGCGGCGCAAAGACGCGCTTTCTTCCAGCGAAGTGATGAGGTTTTGCAGCACCGGGCACAAGTTGCCGGTCGTTTCGCCCGCTTCGACAAGGTGAATCATCGCCGGGTCGAAAATGCGCGGATAGAGCGCGAGGGCCGCCGCCAGCGAACGGCCTTCTGACAAGTCGCGCCACAGGCGCGAGGTGAGCACGGTCAGCAAAGGGTCAGACGTGCGGGAGGAAAGCAGCCGCACGGCGTCGCCCAGCGGCATGCCCGAGCCGTGGAGCTGGAGCACCTTGGCGAAAAACGCGCACGCGAGTTTGGCGCCCGCTGAGGGGCCGATCTTGTCGAGCTGCTCGCTCGCGAGGGCCAGTTTGTCGGTGCTGTCCACGCGCGCGGCCTGGGCCGCGACGTCGTCGCCCGCGTGGCCGTGGCGCAAGTCCGTCACGCGCAGGCGCTCGCCTTGCAGGCGTTGCAGGGCCTGCTTGCGGTCGGGCGCGTCAATCGTGCCCGTCTTTTTCTCGCCGGTGGCGGTGGTGGCGGTGTACTGAAAGGAGGGCATGGCGTTAGACCGTCGGCGCGTTTTCGCCGTCGCCGATGTTGGCGAACTCCATGATTTCGTTGAGGGACGTCAGCCCGCGCACGGCCTGCTTCCAGCCGGATCCCTGCAGGGTGGTCATGCCGTGCTGGAGGGCGCGCTTGCGGATGTCGCGGGCGCTGGCGCGGCGGATGATGAGGTCGTGGATTTCCTCGCCCACGCGCAAAATTTCAAAAATGCCCACGCGGCCCCGGTAGCCGAGGTGGCGGCACAGTTTGCAGCCCACGCTCTTCTTGAGGGCCGAGCCTTCGGCGACGAGGGCCGGGTCGAGATCGAGCGCCACGAGGCAGGAGCCCAGATAGCCCACTTCGTAGTCGGCGGGCACGGCGCAGTGCTTGCACAGGCGGCGCACGAGGCGCTGGGCCAAAATGAGATCGACGGACGACGCGATCAGGAACGGCTCAATGTCCATGTCCGTCAGTCGGGTGAGCGCGCCCGGGGCGTCGTTGGTGTGCAGGGTGCTCAAGACCAAGTGGCCCGTGAGCGAGGCGCGAATGGCGATGTCCGCCGTTTCGCGGTCGCGGATTTCGCCCACCATGATGACGTCGGGGTCTTGGCGCAAAATCGTGCGCAAGGAGGAGGCGAAGGTCAGGCCGATTTCGGCGTGCACCTGCGTTTGGTTGATGCCCTCCACTTCGTATTCGACGGGGTCTTCCACCGTGATGATGCGCAGCTCGGGGCGGCGGATGTGGCGGATGAAGGCGGTAAGGGTGGTCGATTTGCCGGAGCCCGTGGGGCCCGTCACCAAGATGATGCCGTGCGGGCGGTGCAAGGAGGGCAGGATAAGGTCCTTTTCCTCCTTGGCAAAGCCGAGATCCTCCATCGTCAGGGGCTGGGTCTTTTGGCTGAGCAGGCGCAAGCTGATGCTTTCGCCGTACATCGTGGGCAGGGTGGAAACGCGGATGTCGATTTCGTCCGGCGAGCCGGAAAAGGTAATGCGTCCGTCCTGCGGGCGGCGGCGCTCGGAAATGTTGAGCTTGGCCATGATCTTGATGCGCGAGATGATCGCGCCTTGATAGGCCACGAGATTGTCGGGCACGCGCACGGGCACCAGCTCGCCGTCGATGCGGTAGCGGATGTTCAGGATGTCGCGGCCCGGCTCAAAATGAATGTCGGTGGCGCGGTCGGAAATGGCGCGCGCGATGATTTCGTTGACAAAGCGGATGATGGCGGCGTTTTCGTCCTCTTCTTCCTCCTGCTTTTGCTCCGCGAGGTCTTCCAGTCCGCTGCTGTCGAGGCTGCCCGCGCCCACGCCGAATTTCTGGGTGATCAGCTGGTTGACCGTCTCGCCGCTGCCCAAGGCCCAGCACGGGCGGCAGCCGGTGGCGGCAAAAATCCAGGCGTCCCATTCGGGCTTGGGGGGCCACACGCACACCAGCGCAATGCGCTCGGGGCTGTCGGCCGCGCCCGGCACGCTCTCGGGCTCCACGGGCAGGCACTGGAATTCGTAAATGATGCGCGGGGGGACGACCTCGGTGGGCTTGGCCAGCGCTTTGATTTCCGCGAGCACGGGCAAATCCAGCGCCGCGCCGAGCTTGGCGAGCAAGTCGCCCTCGGGTTCGCCCAAAAAGGAGGCCAGCTTGCGCGCGCGCTCGTGCAGCGGGGCGCTCCACAGCGCGTCGCGCTGTTCGGGGTGCAACCGCTCGATAAAGCTGTCGAGAGAGGATGTGGTTTCGGCGGACACGGGAAAAAAGGTTGTTAATTGGGCATGACAATGCGTCGGCGCGTATTGGACGTGCCTGAACGCGTGCCGGAAGCGCCGGCGGCGGCGGGAGTGACGGTGGTCTGCGCGGCGGCGGGTTGGGCGACCACGGGGGCGCTCACCTGCGTGCCTGTGCTGTCGGTCTGTCCGCCGACATACACGCCGGAAGCGGGGGCGTTGTTCTTCGCCTTTTGGGCGGCGGCGGCGTTTTGGCCGTTGTCGCCTTGCGCGTTGGCCTTGCGGTTGCCGTTTTGCGCATTGCCTTGGCGGTTGCCGGTGGCGGCGGCTTGCGTGGGTGCGGCCACGGTGCCGCCCGCGCGCGCGCCGGAGACTCCGGTAGCGGCAATCGCCATGGGGGTATCCACAGGACGGTTGAGGAAAACTTCGCTCACCATGCCGTTGACATTGAGCGAAATGGAATGGGCTTCGGCGTTGTAGGCGCTGACGCGGTAGGGCGCCGTTTCATCGTCCATGCGCACCCAAAAACCGCGTTTTTCGCGCGGGTCGTACAGGCTGAACTGCCACTGGCCGTTCAGACACACGGCCCCGCGAAATTCGACGGAGGCCGCCGCGCGCGCGCCCAAGCCCACGGCGGGGCGGCGCATGGCGTACAGCGGCGAAAGGAAGGGCGAGGCGGACACAAGGGTTTCTTCCGGGCCTTGGTCGGCAAAAGAAAGGGTGGAGGTGGCGGTTTGCACGGGCATGGTCGCCACTTCGACCACGGGGACGGTTTCGGCTTGCACGGCGGGCGCGGCGGCGGACTCGCCGTTGGGCGGAGCGGGCATGTCGCCGCCCGGGCCTTCGGCGTTACCTTGGCCGTTGCGGCGCGATCCGCGCCGTCCGGTGCGTGCGGTTGTTTCGGTGGTTGTGGTAGCCTGCGTGGTTTGCACAATGCTCGCTCCGGCGTCGTTTTGGTAAACGTGAGCGGCGGAGGTCTCGGCGGCGGTGGTCGATGCGGCAGTACTGCCCGTGGCGCCATTGGAAGTTTCGGTGGTGGCCGCTGTTTGCTGCGCTTCGGGCGCGGGCGGCATTTCGCCTTCGGGGGGCGCAGCCATCATGGCGGCGTCCGGCGGGGGTTCACCGCCGCCGCCAGCGGCGGGGGCATCGGGCGGAGCGTCTTGCGCTTGCGCCGCGCACAGCCCGGCTGCCAGCGCGAGCGCCAGCAAGGTCTGTTTCAATGGATGCGGAAAAAGCATAAGTCGCGTGGGCGTTAGCGGCTATAGGTGCTGCGCAACGAGGGCGAAACGGTGGCGGGCGGATTACCTTGGCTTTGCTGGGCCTTCTTCGCCTTTTGGGCCGCCTCCTTCTCCTGTGCTTCCTTGAGCTTGGCGTCGCGCTCTTTCTCGCTGGTCATGCGCAGGGTTCCCGTTTCGTAGAATTCCTTGAGATCGTCGGCCAAACCGGAGTTTTTCACTTGATTTTCGGTGAGCGCCTGGGAGATTTCATTGCTGCGCACCACGACGGGCCGCAGGAAAATAATGAGTTCGCGGCGGATATTTTCCGCCGCCTTGGGCTTGAAAAGGTTGCCGATCAGCGGGATGTCGGCCCAGAAGGTGACCTTGCCGTCGCTCTTGACTTCGTTGACACTTTGCAAGCCGCCGAGCACCACCACTTGTCCGTCCTTGGCCGTCACAAACGACTTGGCCTGGCGGCTGGCGATGATGGGCGTGGAAATGTTGGCGATGGTCTGGTACTCGATGACGTTGGAGGCCGTCTGGGTGATGCGCATTTGGATGGAGCCGTTGGGGCCCACGCGCACTTCTTCGAGTTTTAAGGTGATGCCGATATCCACCCATTCAATTTCCTGCGTCACCTGCGAGCTGTCGGTGGTGGTCTGCGCGTTCAAATTGGTGGTGGAACTGGTGACACGGGGGCGCTCCTCGACCACTTGGATGGAACCTTCCTCGTTGTGGGTCGTGGTGATGCTGGGGGCGGAGACCACCTTCACGTGCTTGTCGCGCTTGGCGACGTTGAACACCATGTCGAGATTGTAGTCGTCGAGGGTGAAGCTGAAGGCCGGGTCGGTGGCGCTGTCAATGGAGGGCGTCTGTCCGGAGGAGTCAATGCGCCAGTCGCCCTTGTTCATGTTGACGCCGCTGAGGGAGAAGTTTTCGAGGCCGGACACCTGTTGGTCGGTGAGGGTGACTTCTGTGATGACCACTTCCACGCGCACTTGCATGCGGGAAATATCCATCTTGCCGATGATGCCCGCCACTTGGCGGATGTCGGTGGGGGTGCCGTATACGACAATGGCGTTGCTGCGCTCGTCGGGCACGATGGTGACAAACTGGCTGAACTCGTAAGAGTTGTTTTCCTCGCCGTACAGGGTGGGGATAACTTCGGCGCGCGACGATGCGGATGCGGCGGCGGATGCGGCGGTGTCCACCTTGGTGGTCTGCTTGGTCTGGGCGTTGGTCTTGGTGGCCTGCGCGTTTTTGGCGTTCTTTTGGGCCTGGGTAGAGGCCTGCTTGGCGGCCTGCTGCTGGCCCGTCACCAACTGCTTGAGCACGTCGGCCAAGTCGGTGGCGTCGGCCTGCTGGATGTAGAAAACTTCGCTGCGGGTGAGCGGGTCGATGTCCACGTCGAGCCCGCCGACAATCTGGCGCAGGAGCGGCACGTTGGCCGGGTCGGTGATGACCATCAACTGGTTGGTGCGGTCGTCGGCCTCAAAGGACGTGGCCGTGCCCGAGAGCGAGCGCTTGAGCGAGGAGCCCTGCAGGCGCTGCAAGCGCGCCACCATTTCGCTGGCCTTGGCGTATTTGAGCGGGAAAAAGAGCACGGTCGAGTCGAAGTCCTCGGCGCGGTCGATGCGGTTGAGCACGCGGTCCATGCGCTGGAGGTTGGTGAGCGTGTCGGTGACGAGGATGGCGCGGGCCTTTTCAAAGGGCGTCAACGTGGCGGCGCCTTGCGGAATGGCCGTGAGCATGGGAGCCAAGAGCGGGGCGGCCTCGGTGGGCGTCAGGGAGTTCAGCTTGAACACGCGGGTGTAGAAGACTTGGCTGGAGGGCAGCTTTTGCAAGTCTTCGACCATGAGAATTTCCGGCGACTGGCTGTTGATGCCGCCCGTGGGCACGGCCTTCATGAAATTGTCGTTCAGGGGCATCACGGAAACTCCGTTGATGCTCAAGAGGGTTTCCAGCGCCATGAGCGCGTCGGCGCGCGCGAGGGTGCCGCGGCTGTTGAAATTGATTTTCACCTGCGGGATGGTCTGCTGGGCGAGGATGATTTTGCCCGAGAGCTGTTCAACCAGCGCGAGCACTTGCGGGCCCGTTTCGTCAACCAGCACAAAGGGGCCGACGGGTTCCTTGGGGTCGAGTTCGGCCACCATCGGCAGGCCCTGCGATCCGCTGTAGGGCTTAACGGCGTCGCCGTTGGCCCCGAGGCCGCGCGCGCCGTTCATGCCCGGAGTGGACGTGAGCGGGGCCGGCGTACTGTAGGACAGCGCGGTTGCGGTGTTGGTGCTTCCGGCGGTGATGACGGGAGCGGCGGTGTGTCCTTGCAGCACGGCGCTGGGCTGCGTGGCGGGCGAAAGGGCGGGGACGGCGGTGGAGGCGATATTGCCCGGCAAGGCCACGGCGCGACGCGTGACGGCGGGTGCCGAGGGGGTCGCGGCGGCGGGGGCGGCGTTGGTCACCGTGGCGGGCAGCGTGACTGTAGGCGACGCGGCGGGCACGGCGGCGGGAGCCACGGCGGCGACAGCGGCTGAGGCGGTGGCGGCGAGGGCGGCGGTGCCCGTGGCCGGGGCTGCCGTTTGGGCGTGGGCTAGGGCCGTGAGGGCCGCGAAGGTGGCGATAAAGCGTTTCATGGGGGAGCGGTATTAAAAAGTGTGTTTGAGTTCCAGCGACTGCACGGAGATTTGGGCGTCGAGGTACATGGGGTCGGTGGTGTCGGGGCGCAGCGAAACGGATTCGAGGTTGAGATAGGGGGAATGCCCGCGGAATTTGTCGTCGAGTTTAATCAGGTCTTCCAGCGTGGCGTGGCGCACGCGCAGTTTAAGGGAATGAACGTTAAAAACTTCGCCCTCTTGCGAGCGCGGGGCGCCCACGTCGGCCTGCAAATTGAGCTCGCGCACAAAGCCGTCGATGCGGCCGGCCAGTTCGCCCGCCCCGTACGAGGGCTGCGACTGCAAGCGCTGCATGGCGGCGCGGATGCTTGCGTCGATGCGCGGGCTTTCGTCGAACCACGCGCGTTGCTCTTTGAGTGTCACGTCGGCCTGTCGGGCGCGGTCGGAATACGCGTGTTGCTTCCCGCGCACATTGCCCCACCAGATGAAAATGAGCACCCACAAAAACGCCACCAACATCCACTTTTCGCGTGAGGAGATGCGGTTGAACCAAGCTTGGATGAGGGAAATCATGCGCCGTGCTCCTGGGTGGCGGCGGCGGGGGCCGCAGGTTGGGCCTGCGCGGCGGGCGACTCGTGTGAGGAGGTGCGCTTGCTGGCGGGCAGGGGCTTGAAATCCACTTTCAGCGTGAAATCGGCCCCGGCGTACTTCGATTGCACGTTGGCCAAATCCACGGTTTTAAAGTAATTCGACTTCTTGAGCGCCTCGACAAAGGTGTTCACCTGCGCGATGGAGGAGGCCTTGCCCTGCACGGTGAGGCCCGTGAGGCCCTCCGTCTGGGCGTTGATAAAATAAAGGGACTTGGTGATTTCGTCGTTCAGGCGAATCTGGTTGAGCTTGCCCAGCATGAGGTAGGGCTGCAACTCGTTGCCGGAAGCCTGCTCGATTTTCATAAGCAACGCCTGATTCTGCTGCACGGCAGAAACCAGCGGCTTTTGCGTTTCGATAAGCGCAAAGCGGTTTTCGAGGCTTTTGCCCGCGACGGACAGCCCGATTTGCCACAACAGCAGCAACACGGCGGCCACGGCGGCCCCTTGGCACGCGCGCCACAGAATGGCCCCGCGCTTGCGGCGCTTGAGTTCCTGCGCCAAAAAATCGCGTTCGCGCAAATCCGCCTGCCACAGCAGGGCGTTTTCGGCGCGCGGCCAGCGCACCGTCACGGGCTTGGCCGGGTCTTGCGCGTTTTCAAACTGGGCGAGCTGGAAGGACAGGTTGTCGGAGGGGTCGGCGCGGCCCTCGGGTTCAGCATAAATGCCGAGCAGGGTGTCGGCAACGCCTAGGGCCTTGTCTTCACACAGGCGCTCGCGCGCGGCAAAGGCGGCCTCGGCGGTGGCCTGCGGCAACGTGGCCGACACGATCGCCACCGGCCACAGCGAATTTTCCGTAAAGCGCAGGCCCGTCAGGGTGTTTTCCTCCCACAGAAAAACGCGGCGGGCCTTCGGCAACCCCAGCGCGCACACGGCGGCAAAGGCGGGCAGGGCGAAGGCCGCGTTTTTGTCGAGCGCCACGGCCTCGCGGGCAAGGCGCTCTTTGGTGGCGGCGGCTATCCAGACAAACGACTGCTTGGGCGCGTCGAGCCACCCCCATGCCAACTGTTCGGCGGGAAAGGGCGACAGCCCCTCCAGCGACAGCGACACAAAGGCCTGCACGTCGGCGGGTTTAACCGCTTCGGCGGGCTTGTTTTCGCGGTGCAAAAAGCAAAACGCCGTCGGCACCAAACAGACGGGGCGCGGCGGAGGCGCAAGCTTTTTGAGGTGAGAGAGTGAAAAGCCGGGGGGCACAGGAAAGGGGGGATGATGGTCGGAGAACGACAGGATTAAAAACCCCGCCTCCCGCGCAAAAGTTGCGCGAGAAACGCATTCCCCTCATTTATAAAGGAATTCTTTTGGGGAGCGAGGCGAATTTTTGGGACTAAAGCGCTGTCGGGATGAAGGTTGGATCGGCGTTTGCGCTTGCTGGGCCTAGGGGCCGGGATTACGTTGCCAGCATGCAGATATCAAGACCCACAAGCCGAAAGACTTTGTTTTTTGTGATTATTTTTCTGCAGGTGCTTGTCACGTTGTCGTGTTTTACGGTGTTTCTCGTGGCCAAAGTAGCACTCCCTAGATTGGAGGCGAATGTGGCGAATCTATCCCCGGGCAGCACAGTAATCGACCCGATGCTCCATGCGAAGACAGTGCAGCTGGTGGATGTCCTGAAACACTTCTTAGCCTATTTCCGACATCAAGGTGATTTATTTTTGGACATCAGCGTGCTGTGCCTTATTATCATGGGGTTTGTGATCGCTTACCATGTGAAAACCGGAAAGCCGCCAGTGTCGCCGCCGGATGGCGGGCAGCCGAGCGCGTGAAAACGGCAACCCATTGGAAAGCAAAAAAGGATCAACCGCAAAGTATTAAGATTTTTCAGGAAAAGAGCCGTTTAATTTCTAGCTCGGGGGAAGGCTCCCTTGCGTGTGACGCCGGAACGCAATGCTTAGCTCGGTTTTTGCGATTTAAACCGTTATCTGCCCCTTATTTTCCCGCCGTATTCTCCGGCGCGTAATTCGGCAGATACCGCGTGCGCACCAGATGCCAGAAGGTGAGCAGGAAGGCCGTCAACGGCACGGCGAGGACCATGCCCAAAATGCCGCCCAAGGCCACGCCCCAGAAGAGGATGGAGATGATGATCAGCAGCGGATGCAGGCCCGTTTTTTCGCCCATGATTTTGGGGGTGAGCAGGTAGCTCTCCAGGAGCTGCACCAGCACGAAGACGAGAACCACCCAGCCAAAGGTGGGCCAGCCGCCGCCCGTTTGGAAATAGGCGAGCGGCAGGATGACGACAAGCCCGATGATGGTGCCCAGATAGGGGATGATGTTGAGAAAGCCCAAGCTTAGCCCGAGGAAGAACCCGAAGTGCAGCCCCGCCGCCGTGAAGCCGAGCCCGTAGAGCAGGCCCATCACCAGCCCGATGAGCAGTTGGCCGCGAAAGAAGGCCAGCACAAAGCCGCGGAATTCGCGGATGAGAAACACGCAGTCCTCGCGCAGGCGGGGAGGCAGAAAGGTGAGTTCGCCGCCGAAGTCGTCGGCCCAGTCGCGGTCGCTCTTGAGGAAATAGAAAAGATAAATGGGCAGCACGGCAGCCCCGGCGCACACCGAGGCGATGGTAAGGAGCGTGTCGCCCGCCTTGCTCATGGCGGCCCCCGAAACGCTCATGAGCGGCTTGAGCAAATTGGGAGCCTGCGCGAGCGCGCTTTTCACCCACGGGGTATCCAGCAGGTTTTGCACGGAACCGGACAGGTCGGGAAATTGCTCGGCAATGCGCGCGCTGATGACGGCGAAATAGCCGGGGATCGCCCCGACGAACCCCGTCAACTGCCGGATAAACAGCGGCAGCACCCACGCGATGAGCGCCAGCGCGGCGACGGCGGCCAGGAAAAACAGGAGCAAAATCGCCCACGCGCGGCCCAGCTTTAGGCGCTTTTCAAACACCGTGACGACGGGGCGCACCAGCAGCGAGCAAATCCCCGCCAGCACCAGCGGCCACAGGACGGCGGAAAACACGGAGAGAACGTACCCCGCCAGCCACAGCGCGGCGATCACCGCCGCCACCAACACGCCCACGGCCACCGTGGTCAGCGCATAACCCGCCAAACGGCGTTGCAAGGGAGAAAGCAGGGTGGTTTCGTGCATGTGGATTTTTACGACAGCATAGCGAACCGTGTGGATTTTGCAATCCTCTGTCGTGAAGGGCGTTGACTCCTGCGTGCATTGCGCTGTTTCGCCTGTCGCCCGACGCCCACGGCAGGACCGAGTCGGCCTTTCGCTATCTCATTTATCCGGAAACAGGCGGGCCGCCGTAGCCGGCTTCGCAACGCCCTTCGTTCGGAGGCCCGCTTAGTCGGGCATCAGCAGCAGCTGTACCTTGACGTTCTTGCTGTTTTCTCCCGAGGGATAGATCATCGCGAGGATGCGGGAATCCTTGTCCATGGAGACCACGGAGGAATAAAAGATGCCCCACTCGTTGTTCTTTTTTATCTTGGCCATCATGAGGTTGATGCGGTCTTCCTTGTCGGGTTTGGGGGATAGGGTGGCGGTATCGCCCGGTTTGAGCGGGGACACTTGGTCGCCGATTTTGACCACGATTTGCTCGGCGGTTTGGTTGACCAGACGCAGCGATCCTTTGGGAATGCGCGCGTCGGACACGTCGATAATTTCCGCGCCCTTGAGGTTGCTGTCGCGCGTGATGATCAGGCCCTGCTGCACGTGGGGGGACACCGGAATGGTCAAGATGATATCCGGGGGAATCTCCTTCAACTGGGTCGGGTCTTGCCGGTAAAAGGTGATGTCCTTGCCCGCCGCCATCGTGAAGGCAGAACTGCGGTCGCCGGAGCGCACACGCACGTTTTCAAACTTTTCGCCGCTGCGGTACCACAGGCTGACGGGCTCCTGAAAACGCGGCGGGGGCCTTTGCCCGATGGTTTCGACGGTTTCGATATACGTGCTGTTGGAGCGCTGCCAGTAGTAAATCTGCACGCGCAGGGGACGCAGCCCTTCGGGCGTTTGAGCGGCGGGCAGGGTCGGCAGGGCGCAGGTCGCCAGAACAAGGCCGGTGAAGATGGCGCGCAGCATAGGGTGAGAGAATATCATGGAAGCGGGAGGCTAAATTTCGTCGGGGGTGAGCCAGCGGACCGAACGGATGACAAAGCGCCGTCCCAATGCCTTGTTGGCGCTGTCAGTGGGGGGAAAGGTGATGGCTTCGTCGCCGGTGTTGTTCACCTTTTTATTCAGATACTCGGGCATGCGCTGCACGACGGCCTCGCAGTAGGCGCGCGACGTGACGCCGTTTTCACTCACTTCGCCGTAACCGCGGACGCGGAAAGTATCGGAGCGCGCGCTCAGGCGGTTGCCGATTTTCTGCAGCAAATCAGCCTGCGTGAGGAATCCGGGGACGCCCGTGCCCGCCGCGCCGTAGAGGGCGTCGGGATTGGGATAGTTCCCGGTGGGATCGTTCGTGGTGGCGTCGCCGGAGGCGATTTCCTCCGTAAAACCGTCGTTGATGCCGGAATCATCGATGGCCGTTTGCAGGGGCCCTTTTAGGCGATAGTCGTCCGGGCCCCCTTCAAGCGTGCGGTTGACAAATTCGGCGACCGAGTAGAACGGGCCACGGGCCTTGACTTGCTTGACGATTTGTTTGCTCAGCGCGGTGATTTCGTCCTCCGTGAGGGCGCGGAAGCCGTTGTAGGCATCGGTGTCGGATTCGGAAGCGCCGTCGAAGATGTCGCCGTAAGAGGATCCCACGCGCAGGAAAGGAGCGGCATCGCTCACGGTTAGGGTACTGCTGTCGCTTTTGCTCACACTGCCGCCGAAGTTTGATGCCAACAGCATTTGCCACGCCTTTTCGGAGGTGGAGTTAATGTTGAAAGCCCCCGCTTGCAGCCACTTGACGGCGGCGTAGTCATAGGCGGGTTGGCTACTCGAATAAGTGAATGTTTGCGAGGACGTGGCGGTCGCGGGCACAAAGCGCGGGTCGTGCGGGCCCTTGCCGTCGAGCAGGTCGGTCGAGGAGAAATACTTATCCCACAGGGCTTCGTTGAGCAGGTAGGAGTAGTCGAAGATGGAAGCGGGATTGTTGCCGCCCGTGTAGTCTTTCATCAGCGTGCCGTCCGGCAGGAATGGGCTGGCAAACGAATTGCCCACTGCGTAGGTCGGTATCAGATTTGTGGGCGAGCGCGTGCCAGTGGCGTGGTACGTGTCGGGTCCGCTGATGTTGATTTGCGAAAGATCTGCAACGCCGCCGACGGGCACATCCTTGCGCGGGATGTGGAACATCACTGTGCTCGTCGCGCCTTCGTGCGCGGAATATCCAAAAAACAGCTTGTTGCCGGAAACGTTCGGCGTGTAATATAGGTCGGACTGATTTTCACTGAGGTTGTAACTACGCCCGCGCAATTGCCCGATGTAGCTTTGATTGGTCTGCCCGATGGAGGTTTTTGTGGGTGTTCCCAACGAATCCAAATAATGACCCTTGATGCCGCGTGGGTTGAAGCTGGCGGCCCAGCGGCGTCGACCTTCGTGAGAATCAAAATTTTGGTCGTTCAATGTCTGCTTGAGTTCGTAGAGGAACCCGTAGGCCGGAAAGTCGGTTATGTCGGAAGCGGCATTATCGCTGACATAGGTGCCGTTCGGCAAAGCTCGGATGTCGCCAGCGGTGCGCACGGAGGGGCGAAACGCGCGCGGGCGTCCGTCTTCGGCGGTGGTCCACACTTGATTCGAGGTGGTGGCATACCTAGGGAAGCTATAGCCCAATCCACCACGATTTAAACCCGACAGCGTCATGTAGTTGTTTCTCCCGGAAGTGCCCTGCAATTCGGAAAAGTACCACCATTCGTTGTAATTTAGCTCATTTCCGGCACTGGAAAATTGAATTCCCCAGTCGATATAGTAGTCGCGGATAGAGTAAATTTCGGTAGGTTTGACCTCAAACTGGTAGGGGGATAGGTATCTGTTGTCGCTGGGAGTCAGGTCGATATAAAATCCGTAACCGGGGCGGAAACCTGAGTATAGGATGTTGTTCATCGGGTTGGTTCTGCTATACGCGCTCATAGCCCTCGGTGTGAACACGACGGTTTGGCCGGGAGCGATTCCGGTGGTATCTTCCACCGTGAAATACATGGTGAACGAGCCGTAAGTCCCGCTAGCGGGGTCTGAGGAATTGCTCATCAACGTGCCGCTACTGAACGGGTAGGCGCTATATAGCGTGTCCTCGACGTTGCTGCCGCCGACGACTTGTGTGGTGAGCATACCCTTGCGCTCCCACGTATTGCCGTTCCATCGACCCACCGCGAATTGGAATTTGGAGGCCTGGTCGCCGGACCATTGCGCAAATCGGTAGCGCGCGGGTCTGATGGTGACGTCATACGGATTCCAGAGGGCGATGACTGGGAGAAAGTAAAGACGGATGGAATAGCGGTTGTTGGACTGTTGGATGAAGGCGAGGTCCACATAGGTGCCGAGGCGCACGGGGATGGGGTGGATGCCGTGTTGCCAGATGGAGCTTTGATTGGTGGGGTATTGCTGGCGGGGACTCACGCTGGCGGTCGAGTTGGTTGAGGTCAGATTGAGGTCGTTTCCCATCGCCAAGAAGCTTTTGACCATCTCCCAGTACATCGGCTTGTTGGATGTCGTGGATGTGAAAATGGGCCCGGTCGGCAGCTTTGTGTAGTCGGACAGATCCTTGCGCAACCCGCCGTCCTTGACATTGGCCATCACGCCTTGGCTGTACAACGAGGCATCGTGGAAGAGTTCCTTGCTGGCCGCCGTGGCGGTACCCACATAATTGAGCTGGTTGTCACGGGTCAACAGGTCGTTGTAGGTATATGCGGTGATGTCGCCAAAGAGCGTGGCTCCCGAGGAATTGCTGCCCGCCTTGAGCAGCGCACTTCCGTTTTTGAGCGCCAGGTTCTGGTATTGGCCCACGCTCAAGGTGGCGGAGACGTCGCGCTCAAAGGCGAGGTTGCCCTTTACGCCTTCGTCGCCCACCCACCAGGCGTATTTGCTTAGCGACTTCCCGTCGCCTTGGTTTAGCGTGACCAGCGGCACCTTGACGTAATCGGCAGTATCCTTCACGGAATTGGCGCCTGCCAGCGTCACCGAGGCCGTGGCCGTTAGCGCAGTTGCGGGCGACACCGTGCTGGTGGAGGACGTGCGGCTGACCAGCCATGTTTTGGCGGCATCCCGGATGGTGGCGACGTTTTTGCTGGTACCGCTGTAATGCGAGAGCGTCTGCGTGGCGAAATTGGCGTCCGCTGTGGCCCATACGCCTGTCCAGTGCGGATTGGCCTGAGCGGAGACGGTGTTTGTGGATTCGTCCAAAATGGTGGCTGCCGCAGTGATGCGTTGGTCTGGCCCTGCATACTGTTGCAGTTGACCGACCGCCAGCAACATGCCCATATAGGCGTTTTGTTTGGCCAAGGCGTTGTCGCGCGTTTGGCGGGAGCTTTCGGATTCCGTGGAGATAAGGGCCGACAAGGTGACGGCCAACAGCACCATGAGTGCCATTAACCCGAGCGATAGAATCAGCGCAAAACCGCCGCGCCGCTGATTGTGGGACAAGGTTTTCATTGGGGTGGGGGGTAGATGAATTAAATGATTTTAGGAACTTACTGGAATGATTTCACTACGGAAATTTAGGAAATCTGCAAAAAAATCGAAAAAAGGCGGGGTATGTGCTGTTTCTGAATATTTCTGAAACAAAACATTGAAATAGGTATATTAACTTTGTGGGATTTGTCAATGGAATACACGATATATTCGTGTAAGAATATACATGGACTACGCGGCCTTGTTCCGAACAAAAATGACCGTAAATCTTCCAAGCAATAGACGGGGAACCGTGACACCGTATCTTCATGGGACTGAAGCGATACGCAAATAGTTGACCTCCGCAAAGGGGGATATCATGAGCGGAAGGGGGGGACGCGGACTATGTCGTTCGCGCATTCTATTGGTACGCCATCAGGGGGTAATTCGTCAAGCTAAAACCCCTACGGCTTCAACCGCTAACAAGCCTTGACTTATTCTCCAAAAAAATGACATTAAAAGATGCGAGAAAATTAACTTTCAAAAGAAAAAATTCATGGCCTACACTCCGCTGTTTTTGCACCCGGGTACCCCTTTGGAAAAGGAAGTGGATCTGGAGCACGCCCGTCAATGGATGCGTGCGGGATTGCTTGCCGATAACACGCCCTGTGCGCGTGCGCCCGGAAGCGTGCCCATTCCACTGAAGGACATGCTGCGTGCGGTGGATATCGGCCGAGCCGTCATGCCCCTAGCTGAGGACGGCTCGCCCGACGAGCGCCTTTTGCCCGGCGGCGGATACCGACCGTTGCGCGCTGACGAAACGGCGCCCGGACGCATAGACCCCTTGCGCCCATACGAGCGCGAATACTTGATTGCTTTCGGCCTCGTGGCTCCCCGGTATGTCGATGACATCACCCACACGCAGGCCGTCGGCATGATACGCCGCCATCGTTTGGGCCGCTGGGCGGCGGGCACGCTGAAATGGGCGGTAGTGTTTGTCTTGATTGGCGGCGCTTATTATTGGGGCAAAGACTACATCCCCGGATGGGCGACCGCCCCCACCGCCGCCGCGTCTTCCCCCGTGCCCGCCGAGGCCAATCCCGCCTCCGCGCAAACCCCATCGCAGCCTGCGGTGGTTGCCGCGCAGCCCAAGCCCCGCCTCACGCGCGCGCAAGAACTGGCCGCCCGCAGAACCGCCGCCAGCGTGGATCCCACACAAAATTGGACTGCCGAAACCTTTGGCGGACGTATCGGCGTGCTGTATGACAAGGCCAAGGGAGGCGTTGCGCTCGGCCGTTGCGGCGGCGCCTTTTTGGGAGAGCGCGATAAGCATTTGTATTTGCTCATCCCCGTCAGCGCTTTGGCGCAGGCGCAACAGCCGGCGGTGGCCATGCTCAACGGCAAGGTGATAGAGCTCGCGCCGTTGCCCATGTGCGTGTTTGGCGACAAAGATATGGTCGGTTTCTTTTTGGGGACGACCTCTGTCGGGCCCAATGCAAACGATGATGAAACGTCCGATGGGTTGCCGCTGGGAGCCGCTTTAAATCAAAATGGGCAAAACATCCTTTATCAACTGGGGCTGGCCGACAGCCTCTCGCCCTCGTTGCTCAAACGTCAGAACACCCTTTCGCGCACGGTGGACGGCGCGCTTTTGTTGCGCAAATCACCCGATAAAAGCATGTTGGGCGATCCTATGGTCAACGCGGAAGGTCGTGTGGTGGCTTGTGTTGCGCGCCCGAACAATAACCTCAACCCGGATAAATTCATTCTGCTCCTGATGGAAGAATTGCCCGCGCCCATGGCGACCACGTGGGATGATTTTTTGCGCGAGCGCGCCTTGTGCCAACGCATGGCGGTGCGCACCCAAACGCTCAAAAAAGTCGCCGACGGCGATTTCACCATTTCCACGTTGCCCGACCGCACGGTGTCGGTGCTTTTTCGCAGCACGGCCGACAAAGCCACCGCCGCGTCCGCGCGCTATACCGAAAGTCTGCGCGACACCACAAAGTTGCAGGAAACTTTCAAAACGCAGTTGCGCCAACTGGCCAAAGCCGATTTGGCGCGATTCACGATCCCGTATTTCGCCGCCCAGGCCAATGTGCACAATACAGAGCGACAGCAGGCGCTGGAGCAAATAGAGAGCTTTGTCACGATGAGTTATCTGATCGACCGAAAGTAGGCGGGCTTGATTGTCGCTAACCTCCGTTCGGGTGAGTAAGAGCTTTGTTCGCGCGCGCAGCCGTCGTTTTTAATTCGCCGTGCCGGTCAACAGCATCGACCGTATTGCGCGTCGCTTCCGCTGTAAGGTTCATTGCGCTGGCTTGGAAAAAGTCCGTCATGCGCGTTTCTCGCTTCAAATCCACCGGGCATGAAAAAGCCTCCGCAAACGCGGAGGCTTTTTAGAATGGTGGAGCCGATCGGGATCGAACCGACGACCTCGTCATTGCGAACGACGCGCTCTCCCAACTGAGCTACGGCCCCATGAAATGGATGAAGCAATCACGCTACCATGGCGCGCGCGCCGTAGTCAATCCGCCATTTTTTTCATGCGCACATTTCCATCCGCCTGCCGTCGCGTTTGTGCGCAAAAAAAGCGCAGGCTCCGTCCGAATGTGCAGACCGATGGGCCTGTGTGCGGCCATGCAAGCGGGGGGCAAGGTCGCTATTTCGTTTTTTCACGCGATTGTCGCGTTGGACTGGTGAGGATTTCCTTGCGCGGGATACCGCGTACTGAATATACTGGCGGGGTTATGGCAAAGAAAACTAAAGCATCCCTCAAGGCAGCCGCTCCGGCGGTTGCGTCCACCTCCTCGAAGAAGACCGCCCCCGCGGTCGCGGCGACGAAGGCTTGCGGGTGCGCCAAAAAGGCCGCCCCTGCCAAGAAGGCCACCGAAGCGAAGTCCTCCGCCGCTCCCGTCAAAGCGGCTAACGTCACCGCCGTTTTCGCCCGCATCGACATCGGTTGGGGCAATCGCCTCTACCTGCGCGGCAGCGGCGCGGGTCTCAGCTGGGACGTCGGCATTCCCATGGAGTGCTCGAAAGACGACGAATGGTTCTGGAAGACCACCAAGGCCACCGAGCCCGTCACCTTCAAATTCCTGAAGAACGACGAGCGCTGGGCCCTCGGCGAAGACCTCACGGTCGATCCGGGCAAAACGTCCGTATCCTCCCCGACTTTCTAGCGCCATCGTCCGCCCGAGCACATGGGCGGGTGAACCGCACGCCCAATGATCGGCGTGTTGAAAAAGCCTTTCTTTGCGCAGCACTCCTTTTGGGACACCGCGCGCAGGGAAGGGCTTTTTTCGCGTCCGCACGGTGCGCTGTGCTTTATTTTACAACGAAAGTTCTTTCGTGCGCTCCGGACGCGTTTCCGGGTTTGATTTACGAAGCCTCGTGGTGCATGATGCCCAAAGACCGCGCCATGCTTGGTGCGGATGCTTTTATTTTACCCCCGTTGCTTTGCCATGCAATTTCCCTTGCCCTCGCTTGTGTCCACTGCCGCCGTTTCGCTGTCCGGCGGCGGCGTCACCGTCCATTTAGGGTTTATCGACTACGCTATTCTCGCCGTCTATGTCGCGGTGGTCATCGGGGTGGGCTTTGCCCTGCGCGGCAAAATCAAAAACGCCAGCGACTTCTTTTTGTCCGGCCGCTCCATTCCCGTGTGGGTGACGGGGCTTGCGTTTTTGTCCGCCAATCTCGGCGCGCAGGAAGTCATCGGCATGGCGGCATCCGGGGCCAAGTACGGCATCATGACCAGCCACTTTTATTGGGTGGGGGCCATCCCGGCCATGGTGTTTTTGGCGGTGTTCATGATGCCCTTTTACTACGGCTCCAAAGTGCGCTCGGTGCCCGAATATTTAAAGCTGCGCTTCGACGAAAAAACGCGCGCCTTAAACTCGATGACCTTCGCGCTGATGACGGTGATTTCCTCCGGGGTGTCGCTGCACGCGCTCGCGCTGCTCATGGGCATGCTGCTGGGCTGGGGGTACGATTTTTCCATCGCCGTCGCCTCGGTGGTGGTGATGCTCTACGTGTTTAAGGGCGGGCTGACCAGCGCCATTTATACGGAGGTGATGCAGTTCTTCCTCATCATGCTGGGCTTTGCGCCGCTGGTGTTTTTGGGCCTGCGCGACCTCGGCGGGTGGGACGGCCTTATGTCGCGCCTGCCGGAAACCTTCACCCATTCGTGGAAATACATGGGCAGCACCGACAACCCGATGGGCGTCGAGTGGTTTGCGATGGTGTTCGGCCTGGGCTTTGTGCTGTCGTTCGGTTATTGGTGCACCGACTTTCTCGTGGTGCAGCGCGCCATGGCCGCCAACTCCATGAACGCCGCGCGCAACACCCCCATCGTGGGCGCGTTGCCCAAGGCGCTGTTTCCCTTCATCGTCATTGTGCCGGGCATGATCGCGGTGGCGCTGCTGGCCAAAGAGGGCTCAAACTTTTCCATCCCCCTCGACGCCGCGGGCCAGCCCAACTACAACATGGTCATCCCCGCGCTCTTGGCCTACTACTGTCCCTCCGGGCTGTTGGGTCTGGGCCTCACCGCGCTGATGGCCTCCTTCATGTCGGGCATGGCGGGCAACGTCACCGCCTTCAACACGGTGTGGACGTACGACATCTACCAGTCCTACCTCGCCCCCCAAAAGAGCGACCGCCATTACCTGTGGGTCGGCAAATTCGCCACGGTGTTCGGCATCCTCGCTTCGGTGGGCTTCGCCTATGTGGCGCGTTCGTTCAACAATATCATGGACGCCCTGCAACTGGTGTTCGCCTTTGTCAACGCCCCCTTGTTTGCCACCTTCCTCTTGGGCATGTTTTGGAAGCGCACCACGGCCAACGGGGCCTTTTACGGCCTGCTTTCCGGGACGGCGGCGGCCACGGTTTTCCACGGACTTGCGTTGGCCGTGGGCAGCGCCCCCGGCGTCAAGGGAGGGTGGATAACGCCGGTGTTTTCCTTCCGCTCCGACATGGCGCTCAATTTCTGGCTCGCCATCGTGGCGTGGACGGTGTGCTTTGGCGTCACCATTGTCGTGTCGCTGGCCACCCGCCGCTGCAAGACCGACGCCGAACTCACAGGACTCGTCTACTCGCTCACTCCCAAAACCTACAACACAGTCGCCGCGTGGTATCGCCGCCCGGCAGTCTTGGGCGTGCTCATCCTGGCCATGACCGTGGGCCTCAACTTCATTTTCTGGTAAACCGCCATGAACCTCGACCTACGCATCCCCATCGGCATTCTTTTTCTGAGCCTCGGCGGTCTGTTGACGCTCTACGGACTTTTCACCTTCGGCGGCGACATGTACGCCCGCTCGTTGAATGTAAATATCAACCTGTGGTGGGGCCTTCTCCTGACGGCCTTCGGCGGCGGCATGCTGTTCTTCGGCCTGCGCCGCAAACAATAGGCGCGCAGATCGTCGCCGTTCTCAACGGCTTTTTAAAAGCGGCCGATAGCCGTCTACCTCGACTGCAGCAGAATCTTTTGGAAATTCAGCTTGCGCGCCTCGTCCAAAATGGTGGTCGCGTTTTTCAGGTAAGTGTCTTGGTCGGCCTCGATAAGGATGGGCTGGCTGTGGTCGAGCTTGGCTTGTTCCGCCATCGCCGCCGTCAGTTGGGCCAGCGTCACCGGCTGATCGTGGATGAAAAATTTCCCGTCCTTAGTCACCTGAATGCGCAACACTTCGCCGGAGCTGTGCGGGCCCGCCGTGTCGATCTTGGGCGGGGTGATGCCCATCGTCTGCTGATCGCGAAATTGCATCGTGATCATGAAGAAGAAAATGAGCGTGGTCAGCACGTCGATCAACGGAACGATGTTGATCGAGGGATGCCGGCGCTTGCGCACGTAGAGGCTCATGGAAAAAAGCTAGACGCTTTTGCGGTTCATCTCCATCAGCCGTTCAGCCAACATGTCGATGCGGGTGGACAGCAGGTCGATGCGGCGGGTGATGACGCCTTGGAAGAAAACGGACGGAATGGCGATGACCAGCCCCGCCACCGTGGTGGTGAGCGCCAGTGACACGCCTTTGACAAAGGCCTGCGTTTCGGGAACGCCGGTGGCCGACACGTTGGAGCCGAACACATGAATGAGCCCCGTCACCGTGCCCAGCAGACCGAGCAGGGGAGCCGCCACAATGATGGTGTCGAGTACGAACACGCCGCGCTCCAACCGCGCCAGTTCCATGCGCACATAGGCCTTGAAGGTTTCGGGCTCCGGGTGCTGGCGGTGGTAAAACCGCACGATGCGTTCGGCCACGCTGCCGCCCTTTTCAGGCAGGGAGCCCAAGTCGCCGCTGATAAGCACATCCATCAGCGAGTCGGGAATCACCCGCGCCTGCCGCAGCGCCAACATGCGCTCGGCAATGACAAACACCGCCAACAAGGAGCACAGCCCCAGCGGATAAATGAAAACCCCCAAGCCCTCAATAATGGTGAGCATAAAAAAGCGTTAAGGGGTATTTTGAATCCGCGCGCCCCGGGGGACAAGGCTTTTCCGAGGGGGCAGGGGGCGTTGGCATAATCCGGCCGCAAAAAAAACAATAAGTGAGGGGCGGATCGCGGATGGGCTCGCGCGGATAAACGCGCTCGGGGTTCGCTAACGCTCACCCTCAGTGCCTAGCGGCATTGCCCGTTTCGCTCGCTTAAACGCTCGCTCCACGAACACAACGGTTCGAACCCGCGCCTTGCGGCTTATTTTGCCTCATGCGGCGTTGTCGCCATCGGTCTGAATGGGGCAGTGGCGCTGCCACAGCCCCATCCATCCCTCAGGCTCCGCCTTGCCTGAGACAAAAACGCTCGCAAGGCTATTAGTGCGAGGAGAGCCGACATGAAGGCTCTATCTTGAGGAAAATGGTGGGAGATCGCGGATTCGAACCGCGGACCTTCTGCGTGTCATACAGACGCTCTAACCAACTGAGCTAATCCCCCAAAAGGTTAAAGGAAAAATCTAGCAAGACTCCCGCATTGTGTGCAAGAATTATCGCAAAAATTTTGCCGTGGACACCGCCTTATTTGATTACACCCTGCCGAGCGAATGCATCGCCCAGACGCCCGCCCAGCGCCGGGACGCTGCGCGGCTGATGGTGGTGCACCGCGCCACGGGGCGGGTGGAACATTTGCATTTTGCCGACTTGCCCGGCGTGCTGCCGGAGCGCGCGCGCCTCTTTCGCAACAACGCCAGCGTGCTGAAGGCGCGCCTGCGCGGACAGAAGGACACGGGCGGGGCGGTGGAGTGCTTTTTGCTGCGGCCTGCGGCGGCGGTCAACGAATGGGTGTGTCTGCTCAAGCCCGGACGCCGTCTGCCGCCCGGGGCCGCCTTCGGCCAAACGGGCGCGTACCGCGCTGAGGTGGTTTCCAAGGACGCCGAGGGCAACGCCCTCGTGCGCTTTCACACCGCAAGCAACGAGAGCGTGCTGGCCCTCAGCGAGCGCATCGGCAGCGTGCCTTTGCCGCCCTATATTGCGCGCACACCGGGCGACGCCCGCGCGGGGCAGGACGCCGAACGCTACCAAACCGTGTATGCCGACCCGTCGCAAAAAGTGGCGGTCGCGGCCCCCACTGCCGGGCTGCATTTTTCGCCGGAAGTGCTGGCGGCTTTGTCGGGGCGCGGGGTTCCTTTTTACGATGTCACCTTGCATGTGGGCTTGGGCACGTTCCGGCCCGTGCAAGTCGAGCGCATCGAGGACCATCCCATCCACCACGAATGGTACCACATTCCCCAGCGCACGCTGGCGGCCCTGCACGACCGCGCGGCGGGTCCGCGCGTGGCCGTGGGCACAACGACGTTGCGCGCCGTGGAAGACGCCTTTGCCAAAGGCGCGATTCCGGGCGGCGATTTTGCGGCGGACGCCGACATCTACATTTACCCGCCGCGCGCGTTCGCGGGCGTGGACGCCCTGATTACCAATTTTCATTTGCCGCGCTCGACCTTGCTCTGTCTGGTGTCGGCGTTTCTGACGCCGGGTGAAACGCGCGGGATCGCGTGGCTCAAGGAGCTCTACGCCGACGCGATTGCGCGCGGCTACCGTTTTTTCAGCTATGGCGACGCCATGCTGTTGTTATAGCGAGGTAGCGAAAAATGGGCGCGCCCAGCGCCTTTGCGCTTGAAAGCGTGTCGCCAAACGGTTGTAGTGGTGCGATAGGAAAAACGTTTTTCTGGTTTAACCCCGTCATTCCCTTATCCCCATGAAAATGCTCCATGCCGTGCGGGCCGCGCTCGTGCTGTGTTTGGCCGTCTCCGGCGGATCCGCCCAAGTGTATCAGAGCGTGCTGACGCCGCTGAAAAGTTCCGCGCCCGACGGATTGGGCGCGCTGTCCTTGCCGCAGGTGGCCAACCGTCCGCTGGCGTGCGTGTTTGTGTCGAACAAGGATTACCCCGATCTGCTGATGCTCGGCGGCAAAAGCGCGAAGTCGATTTGTCGCCTGCCTTTTGAGCGCCTCACGGAAGCGGGCGTGCCGGTGTTTGGCCAGCCGGTTGAAATTTTTGGGGGATCGCCGGAAGTTATCCAAGGGCGCTGCGCGGTGGTTCAGACAAAGGACGGCACCATCCATTTCATCACACTGGAAAAAGGCAAGACGCTCGTGCATTGGATTTATGACCCGTCGGTTGAGCGTTTTGAAAGAATCGGAAGCGCGAAAGCGCCGACCTTGCCCAATTCGCCCGGCGACATCGCGGCGGGGCTCAATCCCGACGGCAGCTTGGACGTCTACTTTGAGTGCACATTGCCCAGCGAAGTGCAGGGCGTCAGCGACACGCGCGCGGAAGATTGGTATCCTTATGACGGTCAGGGCACCGATCGGCGCGGATTCTCCCGCTCCTATGTTTACACGGCACGCTATCCCACAATGCTCGGCGGCGAACCGACCCATGTCCGCATGGTTTCGCCGCGCAAAGAGGATGTATATTTCGGCTTTGGCCGCATGAACGCGGCCCAATTTGGCGACCAGAGCGGGTTGTTGACGGGCACGCGCTACGGCGAAATTTTGTTCTACGCCAAAGACGGCGAGGGCTTTTCCAAAAAGTTGGCCGCCGACGAACAGGGCCAAGCGCTGCGCCATCCGCAAATCAACGCTTCCGGCACGGTGTTTGCGGGAGCCAATGGCGACCATCAGGGCCTGCTTTTGGGCGGGGAAGGGCCCGTTTATTTTTACGCCTACACGGGCGGCAAAAACGCCCACGGCGCGCCGGAATTCAAGGCCCCGGTGGTGGCGCTCGAATCCAACGCCGATTTGACGGCGGGCTCTCTGGCGACCCCCGTATCCGTCGATTGGGACGGCGACGGCGTGCTCGACATCATTACCGGCAGTTCCGAAGGCGTGGTGCGTTTCTTTAAAAACGTCGGCACGAACGCGGAGCCCAAGTTTTTGGACGCCGTGCTGGTGGAAGCTGACGGCAAGCCCATCCGCATCGAGGCGGGCTATTCCGGCAGTCTGCAAGGGGCCACCGAGGCGCGCTGGGGCTATATCACCCCGACGGTGATTGACTGGGACGGCGACGGCCTGCCGGACTTGATTATCGGCGACATTCGCGGCGAATATAATCTTTATCTCAATCGCGGCACAAAGACGCAGCCCAAGCTGGAAGCGCCCGTGCAGCTCTTTTGCGACGGACTCAACCTCAAGGGCTTTTGGCGCTGCGGAGCCGCCGCCGCACAGGTCAACGGGCGCAACGCGCTGGCGATTGTGGACGACCGCGGCTTTGTGCACCTGTACTGGCAGATTGACTTGCAAAACCTTGAAGACGGCGGGCGCATGCAGCTCACAGACGGCCGTTTTATCGGCACCAGTGCGCGTTTCGGCGGGGGCTCAGGCCGCACCAAGCTCGCCTTTTATGACTGGGACGGCGACGGCAAGCTGGACATTTTAATTGGCGCGGGACGCGGCAACTCGGTTCCCAACGCCACAACGGGTTATCCCGTGCCCACCTTGGGCGAGCGTCCCCTCACCACCATTTTGCTCATGCGCAACGTCGGCGAGAACGGCAAATTTGCGTTCGAGCATCCCGTGCCCTTCATCCACGAAAAGCTCGGGCCCTTGCAGCCGGGCGGCGCGCACGAAACGGGGGTTGGCCCCACCTTGCTCGGCAGCGCGGACGGCAAACCCAATCTCTTGGTCTGCGGCGAAAGCGGGCTCATGTACCTCGTGCCGAACCGCGAGCTGACGGCGCACGCCGTGCCGCCCGTAACGCCGCCGCCCGCGTCCGCAAAAAAGAAGAAATAATCACTCCTTGCCTCGGCGAAATGCCTTGTCATAGGTCGCATTTTTAACGTTTCATGGGGGGCGTCTATATGAAAAACAATATTTTTTTGCAAATTTTGGCGTGTGTGTGTGTGGCGGTGTCCGGCCTTTCCGGTCAGGTCTATCAGTCGGCGCTGCCGCCTTTAAAAAGCGCCGCGCCCGACGGGGTGGGCGCGTTGTCGATGCCGATGCTCAACAATAGGCCGTTGGCGTGCGTGTTTGTGTCGAACAAGGACTACCCCGATTTGCTGATGCTCGGCGGCAAGAACGCGCAGTCGATTTATCGCCTGCCTTTCGAGCGCCTTACGGATGCGGGCGTGCCCGTGTTTGGACAGCCGGTGGAAATTTTCGACGCCCCCGCCGACGTGTTGCAGGGCCGTTGCGGCGTGGTGCAGACCGCGGACGGCGTCATCCATTTCATCACACTGGAAAAGGGAAAGACGCTGGCGCACTGGGTATGCGATCCCAAGAACGGTCGATTTGAGCGCGCGGAGAGCGTGAAGGCGCCCGCCTTGCCCAACACGCCGGGAGATATCGGCATGGGGCTCAATCCCGACGGGAGCGTGGATGTCTATTTCGAATGTTCGTTGCCGCTCGAAGTGCCGGGCGCAACCGACAGCCGCGCGGAGGACTGGCATCCCTACGACGGGCAGGGAACCGATCGGCGCGGGCTCAACCGCTATTACATTTATACGGCGCGCTATCCCCGATTGCTGGCGGGCGAACCGCAGGCGGCGCGCATGGTCTCGCCGCGCAAGGAGGATATTTATTATGGCGTGGGCCGCATGAACGCGGCCCAGTTCGGCGACCAGAGCGGGGTGCTGACGGGCACGCGCTACGGCGAAATCTTGTTCTACGCCAAAGACGGCGAGGGCTTTTCCAAAAAGCTGGCCTCCGACGAACAGGGCCAAGCGCTGCGCCATCCGCAAATCAACGCCATCGGCGTCGTGTTTGCGGGAGCCAAGGGCGACCATCAGGGCCTGCTTTTGGGCGGGGAAGGCCCCGTTTATTTTTACGCGTACACGGGCGGCAAAAACGCCCACGGCGCGCCGGAATTCAAGGCCCCCGTGGTGGCCCTGCAATCCGACGCCGAATTGACGGCGGGAACCTTGCCCACGCCCGTGGCCGTCGATTGGGACGGCGACGGGGTGCTCGACATGCTCACCGGCAGTTCCGAAGGCGTGGTGCGTTTCTTTAAAAACATCGGCACGAACGCGGAGCCCAAATTTTTGGACGCCGTGCTGGTGGAAGCGGCGGGCAAACCCATCCGCATTGAGGCGGGTTATTCCGGCAGTCTGCAAGGGGCCACCGAGGCGCGCTGGGGCTATATCACCCCCACCGTCATCGACTGGGACGGCGACGGCCTGCCGGACTTGATTATCGGCGACATTCGCGGGGAATATAACCTTTACCTCAATCGCGGCACGAAGACCGCGCCGAAGTTGCAGGCGCCGGTGCCGCTGTTTTGCGACGGGCTCAATCTCAAGGGCCGCTGGCGCTGCGGAGCCGCCGCCGCGAAGATCAACGGGCGCAACGCGCTGGCGATGGTGGACCAAGAGGACTATCTGCACCTGTATTGGCAAATCGACAACCAAAATCTGGAAGACGGCGGGCGCATCCGCATGAAGGACGGCGGATTTATCACCTGCGGCAACAGCCCCGTGGGCAATTCCGGACGCACCAAGCTCTTCTTTTACGATTGGGACGGCGACGGTCACATGGACATCCTGATCGGCACCGGCCGTACCGCCGCGATTCCCAACCGCCAGACGGGTTATCCCGTGCCCACGCTCGGCGAGCGCACGCTTTCGACCATCTTGCTGGTGCGCAACGCGGGGCAAAAAGACGCCTTCGTATTTGAACACCCGGTGCCCTTCATCCACGAAAAGCTCGGGCCCTTGCAGCCCGGCGGCTCGCATGAAATGGGCGTCAGCGCCTCTTTGCTCGGCAGCGCCGACGGCAAGCCCAGCTTGCTCGTGTGCGGCGAAAACGGGCGCATTTTCCTGATCCCCAACCGCGAACTCACCGCGCACGCCGTGCCTCCCGTCAAACAGCCGGACCGCCGGAAAAAGTAAATTTGGATGGAAGATGCCTGAGTCAAGGAGCCGCCGCCGCAAGGGGCGGCTCCTATTTTTGGGCCTGCGCCAGCGCCCATACGAGGCGGAAGGCGGGCGCAAATTCCTTGGGGGACTGGGCCATCCAGCGCGTGAGGGCCTCCGGCGTCACCCAGCGCCCCTCCATGACTTCGTCGGGATCCGGCGTCACCGGGCCGTCCCAGAGGAGGCGGTAGACTTGGATGAATTCCCAGCCCGTCTCGCGACAAGCGGAGTGTTTAAAGAGCAGTTCGAGCGCCTGCGCCCCGGGCAGGACGATGCCCAGCTCTTCGCCGATCTCGCGCACGGCGGCGATGTCGTAGGTCTCGCCCGCGTCCACATGGCCGGAACAAGAGGTGGTCCACGCGCCGGGGCACGAGTCTTTCGTCAGCGAGCGGCGCTGGCCGTAAACTTCACCCTGCGCGTTAAACACGAGGATGTGCACGGCCCGATGCAGCAGGCGTTCGCGGTGCACCACGGCGCGCTTTTCGCGGCGCACAGGCACGTCGTTTTCATCGACGACATCGAAGAGTTCATCCGGATTTTGCGACATTTTTTCCAACATAGACGACAAGCGCTCCCCCCGCCAACGATTTTTAAAAAAATGTCAGGCTTGATTTCCTGCGCAAAACCCCAAACACTGAGACCATCATGAAAAAGATCGAAACCATTATTAAGCCGTTCAAGTTGGACGAAGTGAAGGAAGCCCTGCGCGCCGTCGGCGTCGAAGGCATGACTGTCACCGAAGTCAGGGGCTTTGGCCGCCAGAAAGGCCACACCGAAATTTACCGCGGCAGCGAGTACACGGTTGATTTTCTCCCCAAGGTCAAAGTGGAAATTGTGGTGGCCGACGAGCGTCTCGACGCCGCCATCCGCGCGATTTTGCAAAGCGCCAAGACCGGCAAAATCGGCGACGGAAAAATCTTTGTGCTGCCCGTCGAAAAGGCCCTGCGCATCCGCACCGAGGAATCGGGCGAAATCGCCCTGTAGCCTTCATCTTGCCCCACAAAAAAAACGCCGCGAGGAAACCTCACGGCGTTTTTTTGCGCGCTGGCGCTAGCACAGCAGGCTCTTATAGTCGTAATAGTCGGCGGGGAAGCCGCCCGGGATGCCCTTGTTGATGATGGCCACCGCGTCGTGCGAGTGCAGCGATTCCAAGTGCGCGCAGATGATCTGAAAATCGCTGATGCGGCTTTCGGTCGAGAATTCGCCCGCGAGTTCGCGGATGGCGTCTTCCACAAATTTGGGGTACGCCCCGTTGAGTTCGGCGAAGGCCTGTTCGTCCTCGCGGCGCACCATCACCTGCGTTTCCGTCTGCAAGGCGGCGAGGCAGTGGGCCTGAATTTCTTCCAGCGAGAGGGCGTGGCCCTTGGCGATTTCGAGAATCACGCGGGCCTTGCTGCGCTGGGAGTGCGGCACGCAGTAAATGCTGCGGTGTTCGCGCGCGTGCTCCGACAGCTCCATGGAGCAGGGGCAGGCGGACGAGTAAATGTAGTCGAACTGGACGACTTTGCGGAAGCGGTTGAGGTCGTCGATGTGGCCTTCAAACACCGTCCGGTAATACTGGTAGCCCGTCAGGCCGCTGCGCAGGCTCTTTTGCGGAATGGGATACTCGAACGACAAATGCAGTTGCGCGCGGCTGCTGCCGAGGTCTTCCTTGTAGCGCAGGAGGATTTCTTCGAGCAGTTCCGGGGTGAACACGCGGTCCTTAAATTCGTAGAACGTGCGGATCAGCCGCGACATGTTGATGCCCTTGTGGTCCGCCGAGAGGGAGACCGAGCCCGACACCGACGTTTCCAGCGTGATTTGGCCCAGCGCGGGGCTGTGGTAGCGCAGGGGAAGGCGGAAATTGGACACCCCCACTTGCAGGACGGGCACCAGGGCGCCCTGAATGGCCGGGCCCGACATATTTTGCATGTCCGGCAGGCTGTTGCGGTAGGCTTCGGTGACCTTAAAGTTGGAATCGTATTGGCGCTTGAGCGAGTGCGCGCAATACCCCTGCTCTCCGGGCGTTTCCGCCGGAGCTTTGCCGGGTTTGTGAGACGGTGCTTGATTGCTCATGTGGATGGTTTAATATATTCCCTTTAGCGGGGAAAGACAAGGGTGCGTTTGTAAATGAAAGCGCATCGCCGCGGCGAAAAGGCGTCCGAATAGACGCAACATAGGCCTTCCTCCCCCGGCTTTTATTTCCACACACACGCAACTTGTAAACGCGATGGGACTTACCTTGAGAATCCTCGGCAGCAGCAGTTCGGGCAATTGCGCCCTGCTGTCTACGCCGCAGTGCCATGTGTTGGTGGACGCCGGATTGCGCATAAACCGTCTGAAAGACAGCTTGGAGGCCTGCGGGGTTCCCTTGGAAAAAATAGACGCCGTTTTCTTGACGCACGACCACAGCGACCACACGGTGGCGTTGCAGTATTTTCGCGAAAATTGCGCGCACATTCCCGTCTTCGCCAACGAGGGCACATGGAACACCATCCGCTCCCGTTTGCGCACGCAGCTCAACTGGAAAAAATTCGAGACCGGGCAGGCGTGGGATTTCGCGGATTTGGAAATCCAGAGCTTTGAGGTGCCGCACGACGCCTCCGACACGGCGGGCTTTGTGTTCGCCCACCAAGGGCGGGGCGGTGTGCGCCGCCTCGGCTGGGTGACGGACTTGGGCTACGTCACGGAGTTGGTGAAACAGCGCGTGCGCAACGTGGACGTGCTGGCGCTCGAATCCAACTACGAGCAGCACCTGCTCGACAATCATCCCACCCGGCCCCTCTCCCTAAAGACGCGCGTAAAAGGCCGCCACGGGCATTTGTCGAACGAGGACGCCTTTTCCCTGCTCGAAACCGTCCCGATGCCCCAGTGCCGCCAAGTGTATCTCATCCACATCAGCCGCGAGTGCAACACCGAGGCCGACGCCCTGCGGCGCTTCGCCCAAGGCTCTTTTTTGCGGAATTTTAAGATACAAAGCGTCAATCCCTTTGTCGAAATGCCCGTGCCCGCGTTTGAAATCGATTAGGCGTTCGGCAATCGTATCGCGGAACAAAACGGGTTTTCCCTCCACTTTAGAGTGGATAAATTTTCATCTTTATTCTAGACTGCAACCACTGTGGCAGACATTCGCATCAAAGGCGCGCGCGAGCATAATTTGCGCGATTTGGACATTGTAATCCCGCGCAATCAGCTCACCGTCGTCACCGGGGTGAGCGGTTCGGGCAAGTCGTCGCTGGCCTTCGACACCCTGTACGCCGAGGGCTACCGCAAGTACATGGAGAGTCTCTCCGTGCACGCGCGCTCGCTGTTGGAACAGTGGAAGCGCCCCGACGTTGACTATATCGAGGGGCTGTCCCCCGTGATCGCCATCGAGCAGCACCATGCCAGCGACACCAACCCGCGCACCACCGTGGCCAGCACCAGTGAAATCGCCGACTACGCGCGCTTGCTGTGGCTTGTCTTGGGGGTCTCCTATTGCCCCAAAGACGGCGGACTCATCGAGCGGCGCTCGCTCGACGACTGCCTGAACCAGATTTTCACACAGCCGGAGGGCAGCAAGCTGATTTTCTTGGCGCATGTCATCACGGCCAAGCCCTCGGTGTTGCGCGAGGAGTTGGGGCGGCTGAAACTGCGCGGATTTTCGCGCGTGCGCCTCGACGGCGAAATCCACGAGCTGGAAGAGCGCGTCAATTTCCTGCCCCCCGGCAACAAAGAATCGGATTTGGACGTGGTGGTGGACCGCATCGTGCTGGGCCAAGGCCAGCGCTCGCGCATGGCGGACTCGTTGGAGCTGGCCTTCCGCGAGGGCGCCGACCAAGCGGTGGTGCTGGTGCAATCCCCCGGCAGCGAGCAATGGCGCGAATTGCGCCTGAGCCAGCATTTGGCCTGCGTAAAATGCGGCACAGCCTACGAGGCGCTGACGAGCCGCCATTTTTCCCCCAACCACCCGGAGGGCGCCTGCCCGACCTGCGGCGGGGTGGGGCGCACCTTGCAATTCAAGGAAGAACTGGTCGTCCCCGACCCCTCCAAGAGCGTGCGCTCCGGGGCCATCAAGCCGTGGCGATTGGGCTCGATGGTGATGATGATACGGCGCAAGGCCATGTTGCGCCAACTCTCCGAACAGTTGCCCTTTGATCCGCTGACCCCGTGGAAAGACCTTCCCGAGGAAACGCGCGACATCCTCCTGCACGGCGGCGGCAAGCGCCTGTTCCAATTCCGCTTCAGCCGCAGCCCCAACCCGATTTCCCTGCCTTTTGAGGGCGTGATGGCGGATTTGGCCCACACCTTTTCGGAGACCACCAGCGAGGGCCTGCGCGCAAAGCTCATGGCCTATCAGGTGTCCTCCTTATGCCCCGATTGCAAAGGCCGTCGCCTGAGCGCGCGGGCGCGCAACGTGCTGCTGGAGGGCGAGAGTCTCGACCGCTTTTACGCGCGCGACATCACCTCGGCCCACGCCTTTGTCGACGCCCTCTTTGCCAAACACGCGCACGACGCCGCAGTGGCCGACGCCCTGACGGGCCTGCGCGACCGCCTGCGCTTTTTGTGCGAAGTGGGCTTGGGCTACCTGACGCTGGAACGCGAGGTGGCCACCCTTTCGGGCGGCGAGGCGCAGCGCGCCCGCTTGGCCACCCAGCTGGGCATGGGCCTAGTGGGCGTCACCTACGTGCTGGACGAGCCCAGCATCGGCCTGCACCCCATCGACAACGAAAAACTGCTGGGCACGCTGCGCCAATTGCGCGACCGCGGCAATACCCTCGTGGTGGTCGAGCACGACGCCGAGACCATGCGTGCCGCCGACCATCTGCTGGAACTGGGGCCGGGCGCGGGCCGCGAGGGCGGCGACTTGCTCTTTGCGGGCAGCCCGCAGGCGGCGCAAGACAGCAAAGATTCGCGCACGGGCCTTTATCTGAGCGGCAAGGCGCGCGTGGAAAAGAGCGCCAAACCCATCGCCCCGCGCGGCGAGTGGATACGGGTGAAGGGCGCGACCGAGCACAATTTGAAAAATGTGAACGCCGATTTCCCCGCCGGATTGTTGACGGTGGTGTGCGGGGTTTCCGGCAGCGGCAAAAGCACGCTCGTCAACGACGTGTTGGGGGCCGCCGCCGCCTTCAAGCTGAACCGCGCCAAGACGATTCCCGGCAAGCACCGCAAAATCGAGGGTCTCGACGCCTTCGAGGGCTGCATCCGCGTGGACCAAGAGCCCATCGGGCGCAGTCCGCGCTCCAACCCGGCGACATTCACCAAAATTTTCGACCTGCTGCGCACCCTGTACGCATCGACCCCGCTCGCCAAAGTGCGCGGCTACAAGCCCAACCGCTTTTCCTTCAACGTGCGCGGGGGGCGTTGCGAGCGCTGCCAAGGCGACGGGCAAATTCGCCTCGACATGAATTTCTTGGGCGAAACCTATGTGGAATGCCCCTCCTGCCAAGGCCGTCGCTACAACCGCGAAACTTTGGAAGTGCGCTTCAAGGGCTACCATATCGCGGAGGTGCTGGACATGTCGGCCTCGGACGCGCTGGAAGTGTTTCGCAACCAGCCGCGCTTGGCGCACCGCTTGCAGACCTTGGTGGACGTGGGCCTGGGCTACCTCAAACTGGGGCAAAGCGCCACTACGCTTTCCGGCGGCGAAGCCCAGCGCTTAAAACTCTCCTTGGAACTGGGCAAGCGCTTTGCCGGGCCCACGTTGTACCTGCTCGACGAGCCCACCAGCGGCCTGCATTGGGACGACATCCAAAAGCTGCTCGACCTGCTCTTCAAGCTGCGCGACGAGGGCCACACCATCGTGATTATCGAACACCAGACCGACCTCATCCGCAACGCCGACTGGCTTATGGAGCTCGGCCCGGGCGGCGGCGATTTGGGCGGCGGTATCGTCTACGCGGGCCCGCCTGCGGACATCGTTTCAGTGAAGGATTCGCCCACGGGCCAATGCTTGGCGCGCGACGGATTTTAAAACCCGGACACAAAAAAACCGCCTCCTTTTCGGGAGGCGGTTTTTTTACGGGCAAAACGCGCGGGTTAGCGCGCGGGCGCCGCCTCGGGGGCCGCCGGGCGCACCGTCAGGGTGGGGCGGATGCGCAGAATGAGATAACCGTAGATGTTTTTCTCTTCGATCAAACCGCCCGAGGGCGTGCTGCGCTCCACGCGCTTGGAGACCAAAAAGAGCGTCCAGTTGCCGAGCTTGACGGAGACTTTTTCGGTCATGTGGCGCAGATCGGGACGGGGGAGAAAATTCACCTCGGGATCAAGTTCTCCGTTTTTCAAATGGAGTTGGGTGGCGTCTTCCCAGCGGAGATTCTCGGTGGCGTAGTAGTACACCTGAATGTCGGCAAAACCTTCCTTTTCCTTTTCAATGGCAAGGTAAAACACCGTGCCGTAGGGGATGGGCTCGGCGATGAGTTTGCCCACGGGGTTGCGGTCTATCCACAAAAAGTCGGTGTAGACGTAGCGCGTGCCCAACAGCGGCGCAAAATGGTGCATGGGCAAATCGGCCAGCATCTCGTCTGGAATCTTGGGGACAGAGGTGATGCCCGCGCCCTGCGGCGGGGCGTCGGTTGTTTCCATGTAGGCCACGTCGGCGCGGTACCAAATGGTTTTGGGCGTGCCGTCGGGGTTGAGGACGGGTTGGAGATTCGGCGCAAATTTCGCGAAGGGCAGCACCGCGTAATTGGCGGCGGCGGTCTGCGGAACCGAGGCGGGTTGCGCGGGCGTCTGGGCTTGCGTTTGGGCGTGGAGCGCGGCGACGCCGGCAACGCAGACGCACAGGGAAAGGAAACGACGCAGGTTCATAGTAAGGGTGATTATCGACAAAACCGCCCGTTTGCGCAAGACAAGCCTTGCGGCCCGCGCGGCTTTGGCGCTAAATAGAATCGTGGGTGAACATAATATCATTGCGCACTTCGACGCCGACGCGTTTTTCGTGTCGGTGGAGCAGGCGCTGGATCCCGCCTTGCGCGGCAAATGCGTGGCGGTGGGCGGGCGCACGCGGGGCATCATCGCCTCGGCCTCCTACGAGGCCCGCGCGCGCGGGGTAAAAACCCCCATGCCCACGGTGACGGCCCTGCGGATATGCCCGGAGCTGATTTTGATTTCGGGCCGCGGCGACACCTACGGGCGCTTCAGCGAAGAGATTTTCCACTTTGCGCGCGACATCACCCCGATGGTGGAGCAAACCTCGGTGGACGAGGGCTATTTGGACATCACCCCCTGTCCGGGCGACGCCGTGGCGCTGATGCGCGGGTTTGCCGCGCGGATTGAGCGCGAGCTAAAAATCACCGTGTCGGTGGGCGTCGCCCCGAACAAGCTGATGGCCGCCGTGGCCAGCAAATGGAAAAAACCGCGCGGATTTACCGTGATTGAGCCCGGCGGGGAGGCCGCGTTTTTGTCGCCCCTGCCCGTGGGGGTGCTGCCGTGGGTGGGCCCCAAAACGGCCGAGCGGCTCCGGCATTTGGGATTTGTGAAAGTGGGCGACATTCAGGCGGTGCGGGCCGACGCGTTTGCGCGGCGCATGGGCGGCGGCGAGGCCGAGGGCATCTATGCGGCGGCCTTCGGGCGCGACGATCGCCCGGTGGAAACGGAACACGCCGCCCCCCAGTCGGTGTCGGAGCAAACCACGTTCCCCCGCGATGTCGGCGATTTTGAAACAGTGGAAAAAACGCTCAAGGGCATGCTCGACCGCCTGCTCGCGCAACTGCGCGCGCAAGGCGTGCGCGCCCACACGCTGACCTTGCGCTTGCGCTATCCCGACTGGGAGCAGCACACCTTTGCGGAAAGCTTGGAGAGCGCCTCGGATTTGGAAGTCGATTTTTACCCGTTGGTGGCCCCGCTGTTGCGCAAGGCGTGGGCGCGGCCCGGCCCCCTGCGGCTGGTGGGGATAAAACTCTCCCGCTTTGCCGAGGGCCCGTCGCAGGGGGATTTGTTTGCGCAGGACAAAGAGCGCCGCCGCGTGTTGGCGAAAACCTCCGACGGCCTAAACCGCGAGGCGCGGGGGAGCCACCCCGTCATCCTGCGCGCCAGCCAGATCGATGCGCCCGCCAAAAAACGCGCCGCTTTCATCGACGGCGACCGTGCCGCTTTATGAAAAGGATTGCGAAAACCACCGCGCAGGGATTTGTTTAATCTTTATGCAAGTGAATCGTCCCTTTCCGATGCAAGCCGACTTGTGGGACGGCCGCGCCCGCGCCGCCGTGGAGGCCGTGGCGCGCCAGCAGGCATTTTTTGAGACCCATTTTGGGCGCGTCGAAAGCCAATGGAAGGCCGACCACACGCGCGTGACGCTGGCCGACGTGACGATCTCCCAAGAAATTTTCGCCGAACTGGCCAAGGTCTTCGCGGCGGACGATTTTTGCAGCGAGGAAACGTCCCTCGACGTAGCCGAGCGGGCGCTGGCAGCCGAATACGCCTGGGTACTCGACCCGGTGGACGGCACCAACAACTACGCCCTCGGTTTCCCCAACTGCTGCATTTCGCTGGCGCTGTTGCGCAAGGGCATGCCGGTCTTCGGCGTCATTTACGATTTCTCGCGCCGGAGCCTGCTCTTTGGCGGGGCGGCCACCGGATTGTTTTGCGACGGACAAATTCGTCAGGGCAAAAACGAGCCGATGAAGCCGCAGAGCCTGATGGGCATCCAATTCCCGCTGCGTCCGGATTTGGTGAAAAAGCTCACGCCTTTTCTGAGCGTCTATCGCCTGCGCAGCATCGGCAGCACCGCCCTCAATCTGACCCACACCGCCGCCGGCCTGCTCGACGGAGCCTTTGGCCGCGCGCATGTGTGGGACTTCGCGGCGGGCCTAGCCCTCATCCAAGCGGGCGGCGGCGAAGTCTATTTCCACGAGCGCAACGAATTCCCGCTCAAGACGTTTCACCCCAAAGCCCCCTGCGCCGTCTATTACGGCGGCTCGCCGCAGTTTTGCAAGGCGGTGCGCGCGCTAGGATTCGACATGCTCCCCCTAGAACGATCGCGGTAGGGCTGGCGCCGGACTAAGCGGCATCGCGGATGACGGTGGGCCTCTGTGAAATCACCCGCGCATTTTCTCCGAAAATACGCGTTCCCGCGCGGAAAAGGCCTGCCAAGCTCCGGGGCGCGGCGTGCAGATAGCGGGGACGTACGTGGGTACGCCCCCCGCTATCAGCCCTACCGCGCTCCTCGCCTGACAGGCCTTTTGCGCGCGGGAGGGCCGGGCGGTGTTTATGCTGCGCTTACGCGCAGTCAGCCAAGTCCGAAGAATGAGAATAAAAGAGCATCTCTTTCCTTTTCTCTGCACTACTCAAATCCGCGCAACGCGCGGCATAATCACCGCCCGCCCGGCCCGCGATCAAAAGCCGCCCAAGGCGAAGTACAAGGACAGACAAAGGGCGGGGCTGTACTGGTTTACTGCCCCGCCTTTTGGCCGACGCAGTATGTAGCATGGGGCGGCTTTTCATCGCGGGAGCGCCCATTTTCGGGGAAAATGGGCGGGCAATTTCACAGAGGCCCTTCGCCCTTCGCCGTACCGCCGAGAATCACACCAGACAGGGTTCGCCGGGGACAGGGTCGATGATTGTGCGCGGCCCGCCTTGAATCGCAAACTCGTCCAAAAACCAGTCGCGGGCCTCCGGGTCGCCGTGCGTGAGCACCACCGCGCGCGGGTCTAGGCGCAGGGCGTAGTTCAGCAGCGCTTCGCGGTCGGCGTGGCCGCTGAGGTCGTATTTTTCCACGCGGGCCCTGATGCGGCCTTGGAATTGGAGGGCGTCGAAGGGGAAAATTTCGCCGGGGGTGTAGCGCTGGAAGCGTCCGCCCGGGGTGTCCGGGTCGCAGTAGCCGACAAAGGCGATGAGACTGGCGGAGTCCTCCACGAGGGATCCGGCGCAGGCGTAGGAAGGGGTGTTTTCCACCATCATGCCGCTGCTGAGCACGAAGATGGCGCGCTCGCCGGGCGTTTTGCCGGGGGTGAAGCGCTGACGCAGCGATTTGACGCCGAGTTCCTGCAGAATTTGTCGCCGAAAACGCACCGTGCCCGTCTTGCGGGAAATCGCGTCGAAATAGTCCATCAAGTCCATGCCCAGCCCGGAGGCGTAAACGGGACATTCCGGAATAAGGGCCTTGCGGCGCGCCTCGTGCAGGAGGCTGAGAATTTCCTGCATGCGGCCCAGCGCAAAGGCGGGGATGAGTACGCTGCCTCCGTCGCGCAGCGTGCGGTCGACGCTGGCCAGCAGGCGCGAGATTTCACGCTCGCGGTCAAATTCATCGGAACGGGCGGTGGCCCCGCGCGTAGTTTCCATCACCAAGGTGTCGATGGACTGCGTGGGAAAATCCGCCCCCAAGAGCGTGCGTTGCTCGGAAAATTGGACGTCGCCGGTAAAAAAGATTTTGCGGCGCTTGTAGACAAGCTGCACGCCCGCCGCGCCCACAATGTGGCCCGCCGGATAGAAGGTGATTTCAATCTCCTTGTCGCCTTCGAGGGAGAAATGCTTGGGGCGGTGAAAGGGAATGCCGAAGATTTTGGGTTCCAGCTCGTCCACCTCGCCCATGGTGAACAGCGGGTATTCCTTGATGTGCAGCTCGTCGCGCTGGCGCTTCATCACGTTGCAGGAGTTGCGCAGCATGCGCGCGGCGATGGCCTGCGAGCCCTGCGACATCAGCACCAGCGCCTGCGGCTGGCGGCGGAAGAGCACGGGCAGGGAACCCACATGGTCGAGATGGCAGTGGGTGATGATGATGAAATCGAGCGAACCGTCCTCGATCTTGTCGAAGTCGGGCATGGCTTCGCGGCCCACTTTTTTGGGATGCAGCCCGCAGTCGACGACCAACCGGAAGGGCCCCAGTTCGACATACAGGCAGTTCGACCCGATGTCGCGCGCGGGGTTGAGGTCGGTCAATTTCATAAAGGATTCGTCGGGCGGATGTCCGCCATTTTGGCTGGCGTCGATAAACAAGGGCTCAGCCTCCGGCGACGATGCGCACGATTTCCAAGACATCGCCCTCTTGCAGAAGGATTTTGTCGATGGCTTGCGGGGTGACGGCGTGACCGTTGTATTCGACGACCACGCGGTCGCGTTGTAGCTGTTGGCTCTCCAAAAAGGAGGGCAGGGCGGTTTGGGCGGCCACTTTCAGCGATTGGCCGTTGGCGGTAATGGATATTTGGCTCATTTGAGAAAGGCGGTGTCGAAATCTTTCCAGACGGGTTCGAGGTCGAGGGCGCGCAAGGCGGCGGCCACTTCCTCAGGCGAGCGTTCGTCGGCCACGTGGAATTGCTCGCCGTTTTGGTCGTCGCGATGCCACGATTCCTTGCTGCAGTCGGAGTAGCCGCCCGGTTCGGTGCTGGCCCCTGCGCTGATTTGGGTGACGGCGATTTGCACGAGATGGTCGCGCAATTTCGGGGCTTCGCGCGTGGAAACGGTGAAGCCCACCGTCGGCAGGAAGAGCCGTAGGGCGCAGATCAGCTGCACAAACTCGCGGTCGGTGGGCACGTTTTTGGGGTCGGGCGAAAATCCGCCGACGGCGGGGCGCATGCGCGGGAAACTGATGGTCAGCGCGGTGCGCCAGCAGTGCTTGAGCATCCAGCGGGCGTGGGCGGCCATGCACACCACGTCGTAGCGCCAGTCGTGCAGGCCGAAGAGCACCCCGAGCCCCACGCGGCGGAACCCCGCCAGCGCGGCGCGCTGGTGCGTGTCCACGCGAAAGTCGTACACGCGCTTGGGCCCGGAGGTGTGCATCTCGCGGTAGGTGGGTTCGTGGTAGGTTTCCTGAAAGGCGGTGAGGCTGTCGGCCCCGGCGGCGACAAAGCCCGCGTAGGTCTCGACCGTGGCGGGGGCGATTTCAAGGCCCACCGACGGCATGTGTTTGAGTCCGCGCCGGATGCACTCCTCGACAAAGGCGGGCCCCGCGTAGCGCGGGTGCTCGCCCGCCACCAGCAACAGCGAGCGGAACCCGTGGGCGGCCAGCACTTCGCTCTGGCGATCCACCTCGTCGGCGGTGATGGTGGTGCGCTTGAATTGGTTGCTGCGGCTAAACCCGCAATATTTGCAGTTGTTCACGCACTCGTTGGTGAAATACAAGGGCACGAACATGCGCACCGTGCGGCCAAAATGGCGACGGGTCAGTCGCTGGGCGGCCTGCGCCATGGGTTCGAGCAGGGGCGCGGCGTTGGGCGAGAGCAGCGCGGCAAAGGCCTCGATGCTGTCGAGCTTGGGCGCGTGGAGCGCCAAGGCCGCCTCCTCCAGCGGGGCTCCGTGGGCGCGCGCGACGGCGTCGGCGGGGTCCCACTGGTGCATGACTTGCGAAAAGGATTCCATCGAATTTTTTTAGTCCAAAAAGGCGGTCAACGGGCTTGTGGCCGAGGCGTTTTTCCGCAGGGCTCCCAATCCGCTGCGGCGGGCGGCAAACCCGGCTTCGACGGCCAAGGCGAAGGCGCGCGCCATTTCCACCGGGTCGGCGGCAATGGCCACCGCCGTGTTGACGAGGACGGCGTCGGCCCCCATTTCGAGGGCCTGCGCGGCCTGCGAGGGGCGTCCGATGCCCGCATCGACGACGACGGGTACCTTGGCTTGCTCGATGATGATTTCAATCTGGGCGCGGTTTTCGATGCCGCGGTTGGTGCCGATGGGCGAGCCCAGCGGCATGACCGCCGCGCAGCCGACTTCCTGCAGGCGCAGGGCCAGCACGGGGTCGGCGTTGATGTAGGGCAGCACGGTGAAGCCCTCCTTGACCAAAATTTCGGCGGCCTTCAGGGTTTCCACCCCGTCGGGCAGCAGATAGTGCGGATCGGGATGGATTTCCAGTTTCACCCACTTGGGGAACCCCGCCGCCGCGCCGAGGCGGGCGATGCGCACGGCCTCGTCGGCGTTGAGCGCGCCCGCCGTGTTGGGCAGGACAAGGTACTTTTCGCGGTCGATAAAGTCCGCGATGTCGGCGTAAGGGTCTTTTTGGCCGCCCAGCGGCGCGCGCTTGAGGGCCACCGTCACCAGCTGCGTGCCGCAGGCCGCGATGGCGTCGCGCATCTTTTCGTTGGCTGAAAATTTGCCCGTGCCGATGAACAGGCGCGAAGTGAAGGTGCGGTCCCCCAGTTTCAAAGGATGCGCCGCTTGTGCGTGATTAAATGGAAGTGTGCTCACGGTGAAGGGTCTATTCTAACGCGTTATGCGAGGCTTGTAAAATGCGAAAAAGCAGCGCCATGGATTCGGGCTTGTCGTCCATGTGCACGCTCAGCTCAATCGGCAGCGACACGCTGTGCGGGGCGCTCCACACCAAGGCCACGGGGCGGCCGGGCGCGCGCGGGGGCTTGAGTTTTTCCAGCGCCTTTCCGGCGGAGCGCGAAAGTCCGATGGTCAGAAAATGCGCGCGCAGGTCTTTGAGAAAATGGCGCAGCGAATGGGCGCGGCGTATGCGCACCCCTTCGAGGGCTCCGGCGGCGCGCGCGTAGGCCGTTTCGCCGGGGGAGATTTGGCGTTCGGATAGAATCCATTCGCGAAAGCCCGCCGGCACGGCGTGGACGGCCAGTTCGCCCAAGGCCACGTCGCCCAAGCCGTCGACAAAAAGCAGCATTTTGTTTTCGCGCTGGTCGGCGAGCACTTCCGGATAAGAGGGCGATTTGGGGTCGGGGCGGAAGGTTTCCACCAAAAGCCCCTCCGTGGCGCCGTGGTGCAGGCGCAGCAGGGCCTCTTCGGACAGGCGTTCGACGCGCTCGTTCTTTTCCTTGAGAAAGGAGAGCCACGGCTCCACCAGCGCGGCGCGCTTGTCGGTGTAGTACAGGGCGCGCACACAGCCGCGCCGCCGGGCAAAGACGGCGGTAGCCGACGCCTCTGTATAAAGAAAAACGGTGCGTCCGGCGGTTTCGGTTTTGGAATCAATGGTCATAGCGCGCACCGCGATGTTAAACGTTTTTGCGCCAGATGGAAAGACATACAAAAAGCCCGCGGGTTCGACCGCGGGCTTTTGTCTGCCTACAAACCGAGCGCCTCGTTGGCCTCGGGCAGGAATTCGCGCGGGTGCGGCACGCTCTTGCAGCGGCGTCCGCCGCGCATGCGCTCGAAGTAGGGATCCTCCTTCACCGTGAGGTCAAAGGGCTCCTCCGGCAGGTTGTCCTCGTCGATTTCGAGGGTGTCGATGGCGTCGAGGTCGTCGAAAATAAGGGTCATGCGGCGCGCCTCGGGATAGAGGACGGTCGCCGGATTTTTCACCGAGCCCTTGCGCAGGCGCTCAAATTTGCAGGGGAAAAAAGCCTCCTTGAACTTGTTTTCAAACGCCTGTATCCATCCGGCGGATACGCCTTCGCGGCGGTTGAGGAAAACGTAGTCGGAGAAATACACGGCCGCGTCGTGCCATTCGGCGGCCAGCTTGTTTTCCGCGGCCAAGGCGCAGTGGACGGTGAGCAGCACGCGCGCGGGGAAGCAATTGCGGCTTCTGAACCAGTCGCGCAGGGCCTCCATCTGGTCGATGAGGTTTAGGCGTCCGTCGGGCAGGAGAAACCAAGTGCCCTCGCCGTGGAGGGGGTCGGGCAGGCCGTCGAAGTGGCCTTCCTTAAAGGTGAAGGTCTTTATCTCGACCGGACGGCTTTGCAAGAGGCGGTCTTCCGCAAGGTCGGGGCAGGCGTCTTTGGCGTGGATGAGGGTGATTTTTTCCTCCGGGGGTAGGCCGTTTTCGACGAGGTCGAGCACGAGGTCGCGCCGCCCGCTGTCGGGCAGCCCCAAGACAATATAAATAGTGGCGGGCATGAAAATAATTAGACGGAAGGAAACGCCGAGCGCTGCGCGAGCTGGCGCAGCCAGTGGTCTACAATCACCAGCGCGCTCATGGCCTCGACAATGGGCACGGCGCGCGGCACCACGCAGGGATCGTGGCGGCCCTTGGACACCAGACTATAGGGCTTGCGGTCGCGTGTCACGGTTTCCTGCGGCTGAAAAATGGTGGCGGTGGGCTTGAAGGCCGTGCGGAAATAAATCTCCTCGCCGTTGGAAATGCCGCCTTGGATGCCCGCCGAGCGGTTGGTGCGGGTGCGCACGCGGCCGTTTTCGGCGTAAAAGGCGTCGTTGTGCTCGGAGCCCTTGAGCAAACTCGCTCCAAAGCCCAGCCCCGTTTCAAAGCCCTTGACGGCGGGAATGGAGAGCATGGCCTTGCCCAAGTCGGCGTTCAGGCGGTCAAAGACGGGTTCGCCCAGTCCGGCGGGCACGCCGCGGATGCGCGTGCGGATGACCCCGCCCACCGAGTCGCCCTCGGCGCGGATTTGCTCGATGCGCGCCACCATGGCCTTGGCGACGGCGGGCACGGGGCAGCGCACGGGACTGGCCTCAATGTCCGCGAGGCTCGGAAATTCGGCGTAATCCTCCGGCAGGGCGATGTCGTGGATGCGTTCGACATAGCTGCAAATTTCCACGCGCGTTTGCAGGAAAAGCAGTTTTTTTGCGACGGCCCCGCCCGCCACGCGGCCAATCGTTTCGCGCGCGCTGGAGCGTCCGCCGCCTTCGGGATTGCGCAGGCCGAATTTGGCCTCGTAGGTAAAATCGGCGTGCGAGGGCCGGAAGGTCTCGCGGATTTCGTCGTACGCGCCCGGGCGGGCGTCGGTGTTGCGCACAAGGACGGCAATGGGCGTGCCCAAGGTGCGACCCTCGTAGACGCCGGAGAGAATTTCCGCGCGGTCGTCCTCTTTGCGCGCGGTGGAAATGCTGCTTTGTCCCGGGCGGCGTCGGTCGAGGTCGCGCTGGATGTCGGAGGCTTCCAAAGGCAGGCCCGCCGGGCAGCCGTCGATGACGACGCCAACCCCGCCGCCGTGGCTTTCGCCAAAGGTGGTGATGGTAAAGAGCTTGCCGAAGGTGTTTCCCATAACGTGCGGGCCCGGGCGGCGGAAAAACGCGTCATGCGTTGAAACCTCGCCCGATGCTATAAAAAGTCTTTCGCACAGGGGCAAAAGGTCAAGCCGATTGCATCGCGCGCGCCCGCTCAATGCAAATCGCCCTGACGCACTTTGACGCAGGGGCGCAAGGTGGCGTGAAAATCGTCCACCAAAATGGCCTTGAGGCGTTCGGGAATCTGGTCCCACGAGGGCAGCTTGGCCGGGTCTTCCGGCATCGGCGCAGGTTCCGGCGCGGGCGCGGGAACGGCGGCAACTTCGGCCACCGGCAGGGCCGTTTCAAAAGAAGCGTCCGCTTCCTCGTCGTCGGCGGTCTCGTCGGACGGCGGGTTCGGCTGGTCTTTTTCCTGCACGCGCGCCGCAGGCGCAGGTTCCGGTTCGGCGGCCTTTTGCGGCGCGGGCGTCTCAGCGGCCAAAACGCGCGCAGAGGGCGGCGGCGTCTCTATTTTTTTTTGGCCAGCTTCCGGGGGGAGGCTGGCGGTGAGGTCGGTGAGGTCTTTGATGAGGGCGTCGATGGGCCGCGAGCGGCCCTCTTCGACGGCTTTTAACAACACCACCTCGAAATTCACTTTTTCCGAAAGGCCCGTGCGCAGCGAGCCTTCGCCTTCGTGCAGAGCTTCGAGCATGCGCAACAGCGGCTCTGTGCGCATGGTCGCGCCCAGTCGGTCGGTCTGGCCGCCGTTGCGCACGGCGTCGAGCAGGGCCTCGCGCAGGCTCGACTGCACGTCGGCCAGCACGCGGTACAGGTCTTTGCCCTCGTCGGCCAAGGTGTCGGCCAGCGCGATGAGCGCGGCGTAGTCGCCTTTGGCCATGGCCGCGCAAATGTCGGCTATCTGCTGGCGGGGCGCCAACCCGTAAACGTCGACCACGTTGGCCTCCGTCACGGTGTTGCCGCAAAAGGAAATGAGCTGGTCGAGAATCGACTGGGCGTCGCGCATCCCGCCGTTGGCCAGCCGCGCAATGGAGCCCAGCGCGCCCGCGTCGATGCCGATGGATTCGGCCTGCGCGATTTGCCCCAGTTTCTCCGCGATTTTCTCGTCGGGAATGGGCCGAAACTCAAAGCGCTGGCAGCGCGAGACGATGGTGGGGGGCACCTTGTTCACTTCGGTGGTGGCGAAGATGAATTTGACGTGTTCGGGCGGCTCTTCGAGCGTTTTGAGCAGGGCGTTAAAGGCCCCCGTCGAGAGCATGTGCACCTCGTCGATGATGTAAATCTTGAACTTGCCCTGCGCCGGGGTGTACTGGCAGTCCTCGCGCAACTGGCGGATGTTGTCCACCGAGTTGTTCGAGGCGCCGTCGATTTCCACCACGTCCATGCACGAGCCGTTCATAATGGCCTGGCACAAGGGCGCGTTGTCGTCCGGCGACACGCTGGGCCCGCCGTCGCAGTTGAGCGCCTTGGCGAAGATGCGGGCGGTGGTCGTCTTGCCCGTACCGCGCGGCCCCACAAACAGGTAGGCGTGGGCGATGCGGTTTTGCAAGATGGCGTTCTTCAAGGTGCGCACAATATGCTCTTGTCCGACCAATTCGTCGAACTGTTTGGGACGCCAGCGGCGCGCTATTACCTGATAACCGGAAGCCATGAGGGCGATCGTAAAGGCAAACGCCAAACCGAGGCAAGCACCGCCTCATAAAAAACCCGCCGCGCGGAAAAATCGGCCGCAAAAAAAGCCCGCGTTCGAGACATGCGGGCATAAAAGTGGCCAGGCACCCTACGGCACATGCGAATCCTGGTTACCGTTGCTTCCTTCCGGATCTGGCGGGGTTCACCGGTCCGGCATTGCATAGGACCCGGCCAATTTCAAATATCCCAGCTTTTTCGGCGCATTGCAACCCTTTACGCCGGAAAAATGCCGATTAGTACAGCGGCTTCACGTCTGCCGAGAGGGCCCATCCCGTTTTCCCCGACGGGGTTTCGACGCGCACATAATCGCCCAGATGTTCCAGCACGCGGGCGCGTTCGCCTTCGGCAATGACGGCGGAGCCGGGGCTCTGGCGGGTTGGGGCCAGCTTGAGGGTGGTCTCTTTCACGGCCACGCCGAAGCGCTGGGCGTCCAGCGCACCCACCGTTCCGATGGCACCCACGGCCAAAACAAGCACAGCGAGCAACAGCAATCCCACGGGAATCGCCCCGCGCCAGTGCATCATAGTTATGACTAAGATTATGATGACGCCGGACCACAGGCCGAGGCAGGCGACTAAGACCCAGCCTTCGGAGGAGAGGAAAGTGCCCAGGCGTTCGTGCCACAGGGGGGCGGGCTGTTCGAGCAGACCGGTGCCTTTTTGGGCGAGGGATAGGTTTTGGAGGATGTCGGCGTCGCGGGGGGAGGACTGGCGGGCGCGCTCATAGTGCCAGAGGGCTTCCCCATAGTGTCCCAGTTGGTAGGCGGCGTTGCCCGCGTTGAATTCTTCGGCGGTGTTCACCGAGCGGTAGGATTCGCCGCCCGCGCAGAAAACCTGCGCCGCGAGCAGGGCGAGGAGGGTGCCGACGCTGCCGACAAACAGCAGCAGCGGCCAGAAGGCGGATCTTAATTTTTGCGGCTCGGACATGGCTTAGAAAAGTTGGTCGATGGCTTGGTGGCAGCGGGTGAGGTTTTGCAAGGTCTCGTCGAGCGAGAGGCGGGAGGCCCCGCCGAATTTGAGGGCGTCGCCCATGGCCCAGAGTTGGGCGCAGGTTTCGACCACCGCGGGTTCGGCGGCGCGCTCAATGAGGATTTGCCGCAGTTCGTCCCAGGCGAGGGCTTGCGGATTGTCGCGCAGGCGGCCTACGGACAGGCGCAGCGAAGTTTGCACGGCGGGGAAAAAGCGCGCTTCGTCCTGTTTTTGGGCGGCGAGGGCGGCTTCGGCCAGCGCGGCTTTCAGCGCCTTGGCCACGGCGCGGCGGCGGGCGATTTCCGGGTGCTTTTGCAGTTGGCGCAGGGCGTGCAAACGCCAGACGGCCACCCCGAGAGCGGCCAGCAAGAGGCCTTGCGCCGTCCAGAAAATCCAGTGGCGGTAGAAGGGAATGCCGGCGGAGCCCGCGGATTCTTTGGCGGGGGCCAGCGTGGGTTGCGCGGGCGCGGAGGCCGCAGGGGCCGGGGCGGTTGCGGCGGGCGAGAGCGTCGGGGCCGGGGTGTGCGTCGTCGAGGGGGTGATGGCGATGGGGGTCGGTGCCGTCGTCAGCGTTTCGTAGCGGGCGGTGTCCGGGTTGAAATAGTTGAATGAAACGGCGGGGATTTCGCGCGGGGTTTCGTTGACGGGGATGACGATGTACTCGAACGTGAGCGTGCCCTCGTAGCCCTGCGGGTTTTTGGGTTTGAAATTCTGCTTGGGGGTGTACGTTTTCCAGTCCTTGCCCAGCGCGAGCGCGGGCGCGCCGATGCGCTCGAAATTGCCGTGGCCGGAGAGTTCGAGGCGGATGGTGATGGGCTCGCCCACTTGGGCGGAGGGTTGCGAAAGCACGGGGCCGCTGAGGGTGAATTGGCCGATGGCCCCCGTGAAGTCGAGCGGCTTGCCTTCGGCGGGCAGGGGCTGCACATGCAAGGAGAGGGGGTTGCTTTGCAGCGACACGCGCTTTTGCGAAAAATTGGCGGCCATCATGCTGGGCAGGGCGGGAAAGAGGCCGGACTGGTCGTCAAAGGGGTTGCGCTGCGAGGGATCCGCCACGATGGCCTGCATTTCAAAGGAAAGGGGCTGTTCGCCCGTTTTGAGGGCGGTGACACAGGCCGACCACACTAGGGCGTTGTATTGCACTTGGTCGACCGTCTCGATGGTCTGCGCCGGGGCTGCCAGCGAGGTCATTTGCGTGAAGGCATCCCCCTTTTGGGTGAGGGCGGAAATGTCGCGCAGGCCGACTTTGGAGAGGAAGAGGAGGCGGACATTTAGCGGGATGGCCTGACCCACATAGATTTGCGTTTTGGGCAGTGAGGCCGAGAAAATGAGCGGCTGGACGCCCTCGCCCACATGCAAGGTGGCGGCGTTGACCGTGTAGGACTGGCTGTTCATGCGAATCTCGTACGAGGGAATGGTGAACTTGCCCTTGCCGGGGGGCTGCACCGCAAAGCGCAGGATTTTGGAAATCGTGCTCTTGCCGTTGATGATTTGCATGTTGGTCTGCGGGCCGATGAACTGCGGGCGCAGATTGTCCGGGTCGGGAATGTTGCCTTCGGGGTTGCCCGTGCTGTCGCCTTCGATGGCGATGCAGTATTGCGCGCCTTCGCCCAAGGCGATGGCCTGCGGGTCGAAATAGGCGCGCACGCTGATGTCGGCTTGCGCCAGCAAGGGCGCGAGCCACAGGGACAAAATGAGGATGATCGTGCTTTTTCTCATGGCGGTGGCTACCAATTCTTAAAGGGCTGGCGCGTTTGATTGTCTTGCGGCTGCGTGCCGACGCGGATGGGGGCGGCGGGCAGTTTGCGCTCCTGCGTTTTGAGCGAGTCGAGCAGGAATCCGGCGTCTTGGCGATTCATGACGCCGGCGGCCTCGGCGGCGCGGGCGGCTTCGGCATCCTCTTTGGCTTGTTGCGCTTGGGCGGCCTGCGCGGCGGCGGCGGCCTTTTCTTCGGCGGAGGGCTTGGGCTCGGCGGGCTTGGGGGCCTCGGCTATGCCCTTGTTGTCGGGGCCGCGCTGTTCTTGAATGTCCTGCCGGGCGTCGCCGCGGGTGTCGCGCGGGGGCTGCGGCTTGTCCTTGGGCTGGTCTTTGCCGGAGCCTTCGGGTTGCGCCTTTTCTTTTGAGTCCTGCTTGTCCTGTGCGGCGGCGGCGTCCTTGCCCGGCTCGTTCTTTTTCTCCTCGGGCTTGGGCTCCGGCTTGGGTTCGTCGCCTTGGCCGGACTTTTTCTCGTCCTGCGTTTGCTTTTCCTGCTCCTTTTTGGATTCGCCGGACTGGCCTTGCGGCTGGTCTTTGTCCTTTTGCGCCTGCTTATCCTTGTTTTGGTCGGAGGACTCGTTTTGTTTTTGGTCTTGGTTTTGCGACGATGACTGGTCTTGCGGCTGCTTGTCCTGTTGGTCTTGCTTCTGATCTTGCTTCTGGTCTTGGCTTCGCTGCGAATTTTGCTGGTTCTGCGACGAGTTCTGGTCTTGGTTTTCCTGATCTTTTTTCTGATCCTGATTCGGGTTGTTTTGCGAAGATTGATTTTGCTGCGACGAGTTCTGTTGATCCTGATTTTTTTGATCTTGGTTTTGCTGGTCTTGGTTCTGCTGGTTTTGCTGCTGTTGTTGCTGCTGCTTTTTCTTTTCTTCCTCGCGCTTTTTCAGGGCGTCGATGCGCTGCTGCACGTAGGCGCGGTTGTGCGCGGCATCCTTGTCATCGGGGGCCAGTTCGATAGCATTGTCGTAATCTTTCAGGGCTTGCTCCCACAGCGAGAGGGCTTCCTTGGCGTTGCTTTGCTCCAGCGCAATCCCCTGCATAAAACGGGTGTTTCCCAAATTAAAGAAGGCGTCCTTCTGTTGTCCGGGGGCTTGTTGGGCGAGGGCGGCGGTGAAGGCCTTGGCGGCCTGCGGGTAGTCGCCGAGCTTGTAGAAGCTCGCGCCTTGGTTGAAATGGAGGCGTCCGGCGGCGGAAGGGTCTTCGCCTTGCGTGGCCCACTGGGTGGCGGCGGCCTCGTAATCGCCTTGGGCGTAGGCGGATTGGGCGGCGAGTTCGTCGGCGCGTGCGTTGGCAAACAGGGCTCCGGCCAACGCGCAGGCGACCAGCCACACGCCCGCGCGGCGAAAGAGGCGCAGGAAAAAGCGCTTGCGCGTGCCGATGATGGGTTCCCACGCGAGGAGGAAAATGGACAGGGCCAGCGGCCATTGGAAGCGCTCGATGGGGGTGCGCTGCTGTCGGGAGGAAACGTCGTCCTGCTTGAGGGTTTTCCACCCGGATTCATAGACTTTCCACAGGCCTTCGCCCGTGGGGCCCAGCGGGGTGTAAAACCCGTGCGCGTCTTGCGCGAGGCGCTTGAGGGTGGCGTCTTCCAGACGGGTGGTGACGATTTTGCCCGTGGTTTGGTCGCGCAAAAAGTCCGCTTGGCCGCGCTCGTCGCGGATGGGAATGAGTTCGCCCTGCGCCGTGCCCACGCCCACCGTGTAGATGACGACGCCCTTTTGGGCGGCCAGCTTGGCTTGCGCCAAGCCGTTGCCCTCCAAGTCTTCGCCGTCGGTGATCAGCACGACGATTTTTTCGTTGCTGGTCACGTCGAAGGCCGCCACCGATTCGGCGATGGCCGCGCCCAAGTCGGTGCCCTCGCGCGGAATGACGGAGGGCGAAAGCGCTTCGAGCGACTGGCGAAACGCGTCGTAGTCCAGCGTGAGCGGGCACTGCAAAAACGCCTCTCCGGCGAAGGCGACCAATCCGATGCGGTCGCCCTTGAGCTGCTCGATGAGGTCGAGCACGGCGAGCTTGGCGCGTTCGAGGCGGTCGGGCTTGATGTCGCGGGCCAACATGCTCATGGAAACGTCCATGGCGATGACAAGGTCAACGCCCTTTGCCTTCACCTCGCGCCATTCGTAGCCCACCTGCGGGCGCGCCAGCGCCACAAACAAACTGACGATGGCCAGCGCCAAGAGGCCAGTCTTGAAGCGCGCGCGGCCTATGCTGTAGGCCGACAACAGCCCCTGGAGCAGGGCGGGCGCGGCAAAGCGCTCCAGCGCGCGGCGGCGGCCCCGGCGGGTGAAAACATCGGCGGCGACCAGACCGGCGAGCGCCAGCGGGATCAAGTAAAGCCAGATGGGAGATCCGAAAGTCATGCGGATAAAATCAGGGGAGTCGGCGCCAGCGCGTGGCGCTCAGGAAGGTTTCAAGCCCCAGCAGCGCAAGGGCGAGCAGGGCGGGCCAGTAAAAGAGTTCTTCGTAGGTGGAAAAATGACGGAGTTTGGCGGTGGTTTTTTCCAAGCGGTCGATGTCGTCGTAAATGGCCGCCAGCTCTTGAGGGTTGCCCGCCCGGTAAAATTTTCCGTCGGTCAGGCGGGCGATTTCGCGCAGTTCGGTGTCGTCGTCGTCCGATTGGGCGTATCCGGCCATTTGCATGCGGCCATAGCCATCGCGCGCCACGCGGCCCGAGGCGTCGAGCGCGGCCACGGGCACCTTGCCCTTGCTGCCGACCATGATGGTGTAAATTTTCGTGCGGAAGGCGCGGGCCGTTTCCGCCGCCGTGATGGGGTTGACGCTGCCCGCGTTGTTCTCGCCGTCGGTGAGCAGGATGATGACGCGGCTCTTGGCGTCCGGCAGTTCGCGCAGGCGGTTGACGCTGGTGCCGATGGCCGTGCCGATGGCCGTGCGGTTGCCGTCAATCAGCCCGAGTTCGAGGCGGTCGAGGTTGCGCTGCAGCCAGTCGTGGTTGAGGGTGAGCGGGCTCACCAGATAGGGATTCACCGCGAAGGCCACGAGCCCGATGCGGTCGTTGGGGCGCTTTTCGATGAAATCCTCTAGCACCTCCTTCACCGCGTCGAGGCGCGTGCGCGCCTGCGTTTGGCTGGAAAAATCGAGTGCGGCCATGGAGCCGGAAAGGTCAACCACCAAGGCGATGTCGATGCCGCTGGCTTCCACCTCGCTGTAGCCGCGCCCCAGTTGCGGGCGGGCAAGCCCCACCACGAGCAGCCCCAGGACGGCAAGGCGCACAAACAGCAGGAAGGCCCCGGCGCGCGAGCGGGCTTTGCCGCTGACGTGGGCGGCGATGGCCACGCTGGAAAAAATGAGGCTGGAAGGCTTGCCCGTGCGGCCTTTCAAAAGGGCGACGAGCGGCAACAGCAACAGCAGCCACAAAAATTCCGGGTTATGGAAGGAAAAGGTGCTCACAGGGCCTCCTTTGGGGCGTCGGCCTTGTCGGCGGGCGGCGGATTGAGCGCGGCTTGCGTGGTTTCGACAAAGGCGCCCGCCTGTTCGGCAAAGTGGGTGCGGCCCGCCTCATCCAGCGGTTGGCGCGCGAATTTCACAAGGTCGCAACCTTCCAAGAATCGGGCAAGACGCTCCAGCGGTTCGCCCTTGAGCAGCGGATGGGCCTGCGCTTCGCGCAAAAATTCTTCGGTGGTGCGCTCCGGGGCGGGCAGGGCGAGCGTCTGTTCGATGTAGCGGCGCACGGCCTGCGAGAGCAGGGCGGAAAAGCGCGCGTCGTCGCCTTGCGAAAACTCCCACGCCGCGCCGATTTCGGACAGCGCGATTTGGGCGGGAGAAAGCGGCGGCACCCGCTTTGCGCGCAGGCGGCGGATGAGCCAAACCGCGAAGAGTGCGAACACAAGCAGCACGATGGCCCCGGCAATCACATGGTGGGCGTATTGCGACCAAAAGTCGGCGGCGATGGGGCCGCGAATGTCCACCAGTTCCGGCGGCGGAGTGGGCGCGGCGGGCGGAATGGGAAGACTGGGAGCGGGGGCGGACATGGGTGGTTAGTGCTTGCGGCCTCGGGTTTCAAAAAATTTCTGCAGCGCGGCGACGTAGGGCGCGCCCGTTTCGAGCAGGAGGGAATCGACGCCCATTTGCCCGAGGCCTTTGCGCAGGCCCTCGATGCGGCGCAGGTTTTCGTCGAGATAGGCCTGGCGCACGCGCGGGTTCGAGGTGTCGATTTCGACAATTTGGCCCGTCTCGGAATCTTCGAGCGTGAGCAGCCCCACGTCCGGCAGGGCGCGCTCGCGCGCGTCGCACAGGTTCAGGCAAATCAAGTCGTGGCGGCGGCGCGTGATGGCGAGCGTGCGAAACAAAGCGTCGTTGCGGCGGTCTTCCGGGTCGGGCAGGCGGCCGTCGGGGCCCTGCAAAAAGTCGGTGAGCAAAAAGACGACCGCGCGGCGCTTGACGATGCGGTTGAGGTGTTCGAGCACGGGCACGATGTTGGTTCCCTTGCCCTGCGGTTTGTAAAAGAGAATGTCGCGCACCAAGCGCAGGCTGTGACTGCGGCCCTTGCGCGGGGGCACAAAGTGTTCGATGCGGTCGCTGAACAGGCCGAGCCCCACCTTGTCGTTGTTGCGTGTGGCCGACAGGGCCAGCACCGAGGCGATTTCGGCGGCGAGTTCGCGTTTGCTTTGCTCGCGCGAGCCGAAGGCGCCGGAGGCACTCAGATCCACCAAAACCATGATGGTCAGCTCGCGCTCCTCGCGGAATTTTTTGACGAAGGGGCGATCCATGCGGGCCGTCACGTTCCAGTCGATGCCGCGGATGTCGTCGCCCGGGGAATATTCGCGCACGTCCTCAAAGTCCATGCCGCGGCCTTTGAACACCGAATGGTACGCGCCCGCGAGGGCGTCGGTGACAAGGCGGCGGGTGCGGATTTCAACTTGGCGGACTTTGCGCAGGGCCGCTCTGATTTTTTCGTTTTCGTCAATGTCGGACATGGGTGGGCGAAGGGGCGCTTGAAAAAGACGGGTTCGGTCGCAAGAAAAGGCGCGGGCAACAAACGGCCCCGCGCGCGCGGCGCAGGACGGCGCTTAAGGAACGTCGACCGTGTCGAAAATCTTCTGTACGATGTCTTCGCTGGTGAGTTCTTCGGCCTCGGCCTCGTAGGTGGTGATCACGCGGTGGCGCAACACGTCCATGCCGATGGTCTTCACGTCCTGCGGGGTGACGTAGCCGCGCCCTTGCAGGAAGGCCCACGCCTTGGCGGCGAGCGTCAGGGCGATGGTGGCGCGCGGCGAGGCGCCAAACTGCACATAGGGGGCCAAGTCGAGCTTTTGCACCGAGGGATTGCGCGTGGCCAGCACGATGTCCACGATGTAGTCCTTGATCTTGTCGTCGATGTAAATGGAATCGACGACTTTGCGGGCCTCAAGAATGTCCTGCGGGGTGGCCACCGCGTTGACGTCGACATCGCCGCGCGTGACGGCGTGGGTGTCGAGAATCAGGCGCTCTTCCTCGCGGGTGGGATAGCCCACCTTGAGCTTGAGCATAAAGCGGTCTACCTGCGCTTCCGGCAGCGGGTAGGTGCCCTCTTGGTCAATCGGGTTTTCGGTCGCCAGCACGAGGAAGGGCGAGGGCAGGGCGTAAGTGGTGTCGCCCAGGGTGACTTGGTGCTCCTGCATGGCTTCGAGCAGGGCGCTTTGCACCTTGGCCGGGGCGCGGTTGATTTCATCGGCCAGTACGAGGTTGGCGAAAATGGGGCCCTTCTTGGTGGAGAACGCGCCGTCTTTGGGATTGTAAATCAGCGTGCCCACGATGTCGGCGGGCAGCAAGTCGGCGGTGAATTGGATGCGGGAAAAATGGGCTTGGATGGTGCGCGCCAGCGTGCGCACCGAGAGCGTTTTGGCGAGCCCCGGGACGCCCTCCAGCAAAACGTGGCCCCCCGTGAGCAGGCCCACGAGCAGGCGTTCGATCAAATACGTCTGTCCGACGATGACTTTTCCGATTTCTTGGCGCACTTGTTGCGCCCACGGGGAGGCTTTTTTAACGGATTCGTTGATGGCGGCGATATTGGTGGACATAGGGCGGATAGGAGAGAAGGTTTTTTAAGCAGACAAACTGTGGGGGAAAAAGTTTCGGATACGCAAAATTAATTTTTTCATTTTCTCGCAAAAAAACGGAGCGGCGCAGGGCGCGCGGTTTCCCTGAAAATATGCTACTGTGCCCAAAAAAAAGCAAGCGGCCTTTGCCTGCGGGCTGGCGCCTGGACTATCTGTTATCTCGGATGACGGGGGCCTCGGGTGACACCCGCCCATTTTCCCCGAAAATGGGCGCTCCCGCGATGAAAAGCCGCCCCATGTTGGATGTCGGCTAGAACGCCGACAGTGCTACGCACCGCTCACTGCGTGAGCGCCCGCTCCGCTCGCCTGTAATAGCTCGCTACGGCGTACTGCGTCGGCCAAAAGGCGGGGCAGCACCGAGTGCAGCCCCGCCCTTTGGCTGTCCTTGTACTTCGCCTTGGGCGGCTTTTGATCGCGGGCCGAGCGGGCGGTGATTATGCCGCGCGTTGCGCGGATTTGAATAGTGCAGGAAAATAGAAGAAAGATACTTCTCCTTTTTCGGACTTGGCTGACTGCGCGCAAGCGCAGCATCACCGCCCGGCCTGCCCGCGCGCAAAAGGCCTGTCAGGCGAGGAGCGCGGTAGGGCTGATAGCGGGGGGCGTACCCACGTACGTCCCCGCTATCTGACCGCCGCGCCCCGGAGCATGGCAGGCCTTTTCCGCGCGGGAACGCGCGTTTTCGGAGAAAATGCGCGGGTACAAAAGAGACCTCCCGTCATCCTACTGGCCGCCAAGTCCAGCGCCAGCCGGGATCCCGAGATACTTGCGCATGATTGCGCCGCCGATGGGGGCCGCCGTCGTGCCGCCTTGGTAGCCGTCGGAAGGATCCGTGCCCTCAATCATGACGACCACGGCGATTTGCGGGTTTTCGACCGGCGCAAAGCCCATGAACCACGCCAGGGTGAGGGGCACGCCTTTGACGCGCACTTGCGCCGTGCCCGTCTTGCCCGCTAATCGGACGTTGGGGATGTTGGCCAAACGGGAGGTTCCCGTTTTGATGGAGCGCTCCATGCCTTCGAGGACTTCCTCGTATTGCGCGGGCGTGATGCCGATGGGGCCGCCGCCGTGGTTGATTTTGGCGGCGTCGCGGGTGGCGTCGTGCACGAGGGTGGGTTTGGTGCGCGTTTCGCCGCGCGCAAACGATGCGACGAAGCACGTCATTTGCAAAGGGGTGACCAGCAAGTCGCCTTGGCCGATGGAGACGTTCACAGTGTCGCCCGTGCTCCAGCCGTCGCCGCGCTCGCGGCGCTTCCACGCGGGGTCGGGCACCAGCATGCGGGAGGTTTCCTCAAAGAGTTCAATGCCCGTCGGCTTGTCGAGGCCGAAGCGTTTGGCCTCCTCGACAATAGGGGCAATGCCCATGCGCGCGCCGCAGTCGTAGAAAAAGACGTTGCAGGATTTTTCAATGGCGGCGGGCAAATCGACAATGCCGTGGCCGGAATGCTTGTGGCACAGGAAGACGCGGTTGCCCAAGGTGAAGGAGCCCGTGCAGTTCACCTGCGTTTCCGGCGTGATGACGCCCGAGCGCACGCCCGCGATGGCGGTGACGATTTTAAAAGTGGAGCCCGGCGGGTAAAGGCCCTGCACGGCGCGGTTGAGCCAGCCTCCCTCCTCCATAATTTTATTGTAGACGGCCTCGGGAATATAGGGGCTCAGTTCATTCAGGTCGTACGTCGGCGAGCTGGCGCAGGCGAGGATTTCGCCCGTTTGCACCTCAATGGCGACGACCGCGCCCTTGCGGCCCGCGAGGCCCTTTTCGGCGATCTTTTGCAGTTCGACGTCGAGACTCGTGGTGAGCGGTTTGCCCTGCCGGGGGATTTTTTGGCTCACGCGCTTGTATTGAAAGCCGGAAGGGTCTACCAGCCAAATCTCGCCGCCGCTTTGACCGGAGAGGATGTCGTCGAAACTCCTTTCAATGCCGGAAGTGCCCACCTTGCCCTTGAAGGCGTAGGTGCGCAGCGAGTCGCCGGGCAGGTCTTCGTTGGGGGGCTCGTCGGTGCGCGAGACATAGCCCAGCACGTGGAAGCCCAGTTGTCCAAAGGGATAATAGCGCTGATGGTCGGTGTAGACTTGCAGGGGCGATTCGACCGGCAGTTGCGCGGTGAGCAGGGCGTATTCCTTGGGCGTCAGGTCGTTGGACAGCGGGAAAGGCAGCACGAGGTTCTGCTCGAAATGCCGCCGGAATTCGCGCATGTCCAGCGTGTCGTGGCGGCCCGTGATGCGGTTGATTTCGTCGAGATATTTTTGCACCACGTGGGCGCGGGCCTGCCATTGGAGCTTGTCGCGGTCGAGCTTGGGGCCGTCTTCGTCGTCGGGGTGTTTTTCTTCCCACGCGCGGCGGGTTTCGCGCACGCATTCAATGTAGGCCTTGCGAAACTCGGGCCGCAGTTCGTTCAGATACAGGACGGCGGAAAACCGCGAGCGGTTGCCCACGATCAGCACCCCGTTGCGGTCGTAGATGTTGCCGCGCGGGGCGCTTTGCAGGATGCGCCGATGGTTTTGGCGCAGCTGCATGCGGTCGTATTCCTCCTTCATCACCATCTGCCGCCAGGCCAAGCCGCCGCCCAAAATGACGAACAAGGTGGCGAACACCGCCGCCAGCAAGGTCAGGCGCGGGTTGGACAGCCGATAGAAATCGACGAGCGGGTTCTTCATTTTTTGGGCGCGTCCTCCCGCAGTTCGATGTCGAGGTTGAGCACGCCCAGCAGGCGGTTTTCAAAGGCGAAAAACCACGGCGCCGCCAGCAACAGGGTCGCTTGACTGAGCAGCAAGTCGGCCAGCAAGCGCACCCAATAGCCGTGATCCATCGGCAGGCAGAGCCACACCATTGCGCCAAAGCCGATGAGGTTGGAAACCTGCGCGACGATGGTCAGGTGCGGCAGGCTGTCGGCGCGGATGTGCTTGCGGTTGAGGCGCACGAGCATCCACACCAGCGTCCACACCGTGAAGGTGAAACCGAAGGGGACGGGCAGTTGCGCGTCGAAGAGCAGGGAGGGAATGGCGACGCTCGCCCAACCCGCCCACGTGCGCAGGCGCAAGGCGGGCAGGATGGGCCATAGCCCGTACAAAAACAGCGAAAACCCGAACGGCCCGAGCAACCCGTTGGCGAGGACCGTCAGCAGCCACAGCAGCAAGTTGGCCGCCGTGAAAATCATCCATCGCAGGTCGATAAACATGGGGCTAGGGGGCGCCGATGGGCACCAGCACGCTGACTTCCTGCAAGTCCATCAGACGGGGGTCGAGTTTTATTTGGCCGCGCAAAAAGAGCCCGTCGTTGCCGTGTTCGAGCACGTCCACGGTGCCCAAGGTGAGGCCTTCGGGGAAAACCCCGCCGAGGCCGGACGTGACGATGCGGCGCGTTTCGCCCGTGGACATGGGAATGCCCGGCGGCACGTCGCGCACTTCGCCTTGCGGGGTTTCGAGCGGGAGGGTGTGCAGGCCTTGGTAGGTGAAGGGCCGCCCGTCGCCTTCGAGGTTGGCCGCCATGCGGAACAATCGGCTGCTGACCAAATCGACGATCGCCGTGTGGGCGGACACTTCGCGCACGCGGCCCACGACCCCGCCTTCGAACACCACGCCCATGCCGGGGGCCAGGCCGTCTTCGGCGCCTTTGCGGATGAGCAGTTGCTGCCACCACGTGTCGATGTCGCGGCGCATCACGCGGGCCACTTCGTAGCGGTAGCCCATGTGCGGGGGCAGGCGCAGGAGGTCTTCAAGGCGCTTGACTTCCGCCTGCAGCGAGGCGTTTTGCTGGATCTGGTTTTCCTTAAAGGCGTTCATGCGGGCCAAGTCGCGCCCCGCCTCGATCAACTCGTTTTGCGAGTGGGCGCGCATGGCCCAGTACGATTGCAAGTCGCTCATGCGCGCGTGCGCGGCCCACAGCGGCGCTTGAAAGCCCGCAAAGATGTCGCGCGTGAGCGCGCGCCAGCCGATGGGCGCCAGCCACCACAAGACGAGGAAGGCACCGATGAGCCACAGCGGCCAATTCGACAGGAAAAACGGTTTGCGCGACATGGGTTGGGATGAAAAAAGCGCCGGTCAGGGCGCTTTTGTTGGGTGAACGGCTTTCGCGCGATTATTTCTCGGACTGGTGAATCCAAAAGTCGATGTTTTCGAGCGCCGCGCCGGTGCCGCGCGCCACCGCCGTCAACGGGTCTTCGGCCACGAACACGGGCAGGCCCGTGGCGTCGCTGAGCAGGCGGTCGATGCCGCGGATGAGCGAGCCGCCGCCGGCCATCACGATGCCGCGGTCAACCAAGTCGGAGGAAAGTTCGGGCGGGCAACGCTCGAGCGCGGTGCGCACGGCGTCCACAATGGCCTTGAAATTGTCGGAGAGGGCTTCGCGGATTTCGCCGGAATTGATGTGGAGGGTCTTGGGCAGTCCCGCGATGGAGTCGCGGCCCTTGACTTCCATGGTCAGCTCCTGTTCGAGCGGATAGGCCGAGCCGATCTTGATTTTGATTTCTTCCGCGGTGCGTTCGCCGATCATCAGGTTGTAGGCGCGCTTCATGTACTCGGCGATGCCGAGGTCCATCTCGTCGCCGCCGATGCGGATGCTCTTGCTGTACACGACGCCGTTGAGGGAAATAATGGCGGTCTCGGTGGTGCCCCCGCCGATATCGACGATCATGTTGGCCGTCGGTTCGTCGATGGGCAGGCCCACTCCGATGGCGCTGGCCACGGGCTCGCTGATGAGCAGGGCGTTTCGGGCGCCCGCGTGAATGACGGATTCTTGCACCGCGCGGCTTTCCACCTCGGTGATGCCCGAGGGAACGGCCACGACCACGCGCGGGGGCAGCAACTTGGTGTTGTGCGACACGCGCTGGATGAAATAGCGCAACATCGACTCGGTCACTTCAAAGTCGGCGATCACGCCGTCTTTCATCGGGCGCACGGCGGTGATGCCGCCCGGGGTGCGGCCCAACATGCGCTTGGCTTCGGCTCCGACGGCGATCACTTTTTTATTGCTGGTCTTTACGGCGACCACGCTGGGCTCGCTCAGCACTACGCCTTTGTCGCGCACGTAGACCAAAATATTGGCGGTGCCGAGGTCGATGCCGATGTCGTTGGAGAGGAAGGGGAATAATTTTCCGAGCATAGCGCTAAAGGAGGAAAGACAAATGAGTCGTCTTCCAGATATTCGATTTTAAAGGGCTTTTTGTCAAAGACAAACGCAATCGCTCGGCGGGGCAAAGTAAAATATTTCCCCGTGCTTGGCTGCGGCATTTTTCAAGCTTCGGCCAGTGCGCGAAACACCCGCCACGAGGCCGGGTAGCGCGCGTCTTGGGCGTCGCTTTGTCGCCGGTATTGCGCGAGGGCCGTGCGCAGGCGGGCCGGGTTGGCGCGCGCGCGGGTGCCGGTGCCTCCAAAATTGCGCAGGGTGTGCAGCAAATCCATGGGGCTGCGGTAGTAGGATACGGACGTTTCGCCCTCGTGGCGCGAAACCTTCCATCCCGCCGATTTCAGGATGTCCAGCCATTGGGCGTCGGTGCGCCATTCCAGCGGGGCGTGGCCGGGAAACACCGCTTCCAGCTCGGCGAGCGTGCCTTGGGCGAACACCGAAATTCCCAGCCGGGCGCGGGGGGCTTGCCGCCGCCAGTCGGCCAGCACGGACAGCGGGTCGTCCAGCCATTGCAGCATGCTGCTGGAAAATATCCACGCGGTGTCGGGGGAAATGCGTGCGGCGCGCGCGTCCATCTTTTCCCACACGGCGGCGGGGGCGTTGCGTCGGCCTTGCAACACCATGTTGGCGGCGGCGTCGGTCGCCCAAAAAACGCCGAGCCACGGCTGGAGCAATCGGGTGAGCAATCCCGTGCCCGCGCCCAGCTCCACGGCGGGCCCCTTTCTCGCTTCGGGGGTTATCCAGTCGGCGAGGCGGCGGGCGGCCAAAGCTTGGACTTCGGCGTGCGCATCATAGGTCTCGGCGTGGCGGTCAAAGGAGTCCATCGTCGGCAAAAACGTCGCGATTAAGGGCGCTCCATAGGGTGTCCACCGCATGGGTGGCCTGCGGGAAAATGGTGACCGAGGGCCAGAGGGTTTGCAGGGCGGGGGCGTCGGTGAGCGGGTCGGCCCCGCCCGCGTAGCCCAAAAAGCGCGCGGAGGGCCCGGGGGCGGCCTCCAAGGTTTCGAGCAGGGTGAGTCCGTCGATGAGGGCCTCGGTGTCCAATGAGGGGTCTTTGGAAAAATCGGGCAACCCCGTGCGGGCGTAAAAATCGCGCAGCGCGGCGCGTTTGTCGCGGCGCAGCCATTTTTTGAGAAAAAGCACCTGCGCGCGGCGGGTTTGGCCGCCTTTGTGCTTTTCGGCGCAAAAGGCGAAAATGGGGGCAAAGAGCAGGGCCTTTTTGCCCGGGGGCAGGGCGGCCTCGGCGGTGAGCCACAAGAGGGCTCCCAGCGAATAGCCCGCGAACACGTCGAAGCCTGCGGCGGGCAAAGTCAGCGCGCGCGCCGCTTGCAAGGTGGGCGCCACGGCATGATGCGTGTGCGCGGGAAACGCCTTGTGGGCGGCTTGTTCAAGCCAAACGGGCGGCACGGCCCAGCCGGAAATCCATGCGATTTTCATGAGGTTGCTTCGTGGACAAAGGGTTTTAAAACGGTGCGCACGCGCTGCGCAAGCGTTTCGTCAAAGGTGCGCTTGAGCGACAGGCGCAATCGCGCGGTTCCCTTGGGCACGGTGGGCGGGCGGATGGCCCCGGCCAAAATGCCCGCCTGTGCAAGCGCCGCGCGCAGGCGTTCCAGCCGCATTTGGGAGCCCGCCAACACGGGCACAATGGGCGAGTCGCCGGCGGGCACATCCCAGCCGTCGGCGCGCAGGGCCTGCCGAAAGGCGGCGGAGCGCGCGCGCCAAATTTTATTGTCGGGGGCCAGCGTGCGGGCGTACTGCCATGCGGCGTGGGCCTGCGCGGCGGTCTGCGGCGAGAGGTAGGTGGCGTAGATGAACTCCGGGGCGAAGTTCACCAGATAGGTGCGCCACAGCGGCTGGCGCAGCAGCGTAAAGGCTCCTTGCGCCGCGAGCGATTTGCCCAATGTGCCCACCAAAATATCGACGTCGGCCAGCACGCCCGTTTCCTCGGCGAGGCCGAGCCCCGTGGGGCCGTACCACCCCAGCGCGTGGGCTTCGTCGAGCGCCCATACTAGGTCGTGGCGGCGGCGGATGTCGGCCAGCGCGCGCATATCCGGGGTGTCGCCGTCCATGCTGTACACGCTCTCGGTCAGCAGCCAGCGGGTTTGGCCCGCGGCGGCGGGGTTGGCGGCCAGCAGGGTTTCGAGGTGCGCGGTGTCGTTGTGGCGAAAGCGGAAAAAACGCGCGCCGCAGTGCTGCATGCCCGCAATCATGCTGCGGTGGATGAGGCGGTCGCAAAAAATGAGGTCGTCTTTGCCGATGAGCGCGCCCAAAAGGCCCGCGTTGGCGGTGTAGCCGCCTGTCCACAACAGCGCGGCGGGAAAGCCGTAGGCCCCGGCCAGCGCGTTTTCAAAATCGGCGTGGCAGGGAAAATAGCCGCTGACCAGCGGCGAGGCCGACGCCGACAGCGGCCAGCGCGCGGAGCGTTCGCGGGCGATCGCCGTCAACTGCGGGTCTTGCGCCAGCGCGAGGTAGTCGTTGTCGGAAAGGTTGAGCACGGGCGCAAACGGGTCGTGCACGCGCAAGGCGCGTAACGTTCCCTCGCGCTCGCGTTGGGCGAGCGCTTCCGACACTCGCCGATGCAGGGCTTCGCTCATCAGGAAAGCAATCGTTTAGCGGCTTCGACCGAGAGCAAAATATCCTCGCGGCCAAAGGAAAGCTCGCCCCATACGGGCACGTTGCAATCGCGCAGGCGCGCGCGGTTGCTTTCGCGCACGTTGTCTTCGCAGGGCTTGGTTTCGTTGAGGACAATGCCGCTGCACGCGAGGTTTTTTGCGCGCGCATAGGCCAGCGTTGCGCGGGCCTGATGGATGGCCCCGAGGCGGTCGGGCACCACGAGGAACGCGGCGTCCACCCCGATCGCGTGGGCGAAATCGGCCCAGTCGAAGCCTTCGGCGTTCAGCGGCACGGCGAGCCCGCCCGCGCTTTCAATCAAACGCACGTCGCACACGGGCAGGCGGCGCGTTTCGTCGATGACGGCCAACAGTTCCGGGTCTTTGCCCTCGGCCAGCGCCGCGCACAAGGGGCCCAGCGGGGCTTGAAAACTGCGCAGGGTGAAGGTCTCGACATTGGTCGCTCCGCTGAGTTGGCGGGCGAGCGGGGCGTCGCCGAAGGTCTCGGGCAGCGAGACGCCGGATTGGTAGGGCTTGACGATTTGCACGCGCAGGCCCGCGCGGGCGGCGATGCGCGCCAGCGCGCCCACGACGTGGGTTTTGCCCGCGTCGGTGTCGCTGCCGCTGATAAGAAACGTGCGCATGAAAGATAAAAAAAGTTTTCCTATCGCGCGAGTCGGGCGGGCTCGTCCTTGCAGGGGCGCGCGTACACGTCGCCGCCGAGGGAGCCGTCGGATTTTTCGCACTCGGTCTCCAAGTCGTCGTGCGGGGGCGTGGCGTGCGAATGCAGGCCGAGCTTTTCGAGCATGGCAAAGTCGTCGTTGGCCTTGGCGTTGGGGGCGGTCAGCAGTTTGTCGCCGAGGAAGAGGCCGTTTGCGCCCGCCAGGAAGCATAAGGTTTGCATCTCCAAAGACATGTCGGCGCGGCCCGCCGACAGGCGTATCATGGAGGCGGGCAGGGCGATGCGCGCGGTGGCGATCACGCGGACAAACTCGATGGGATCCACCTGCGGGCGGTCTTCGAGCGGCGTGCCCTTGATGGCGATGAGGGCGTTGATGGGCACGGATTCGGGCGGCGGATCCATGCGGGTGAATTCCAAAATCATTTTGAGGCGGTCGTCGATGCTTTCGCCCATGCCGATGATGCCGCCCGAGCACACTTTCAATCCCGCCTCGCGCACGTTGCGGATGGTCTGCAAACGGTCGTCGTAGGTGCGGGTGTGGATGATTTCCGAATAGTACTCGCGGGAGGTGTCGAGGTTGTGGTTGTAAATGGCGCATCCGGCGTCCTTCAGGCGGCGCAACTGGTCGGCGCGCATGAGGCCGAGGGTGCAGCACACTTCGAGCCCGAGGGCGGAGACCCCGCGCACGGTGTCGAGCACGGAATCAAACTGCGCGCCGTCTTGCACCTGCCGCCACGCGGCCCCCATGCAAAAGCGACCGGCTCCGGCGGCCTTGGCGCGGCGGGCGGAGGCCACGATGGCCTCGGTCTTCATGAGCGGGGCGGGCTGCACGCCCGTTTTGCTGCGGCACGATTGCGGACAATAGGCGCAGTCTTCGGGACACGCGCCCGTTTTGATGCTTTCGAGCATGCTCAGTTGCACCCCCGCCGGGTCTTGGTGGGCGTGGTGGGCCTGCTGCGCGCGGAAAATAAGCGTGGTGATGGGGAGGTTATAAATCTCCCGCAGGGATTCGAGGCTGTGCGTCATGGTGTTAATCTTTAAATTGTGCGGCGTAGGCGTAAAAATCGCGCGCGGGTTTGCCGGGTCCGTCGAGGGCTGCGTCCACGGCCTGGCGGGCGCGCTCAATCATCAGAGTGTGCTCCTTCGGCGTCATGGCGGGGGTGGGCACAAAGAGCAGGGTGTCGCCCAAGGGCCGCAGAATAAGCCCGCGCTTGCGCGCTTCGAGGCACACTTGCAATCCGGCGCGCGCGGCGGCGGGGTATTTTTTTTGCGGGTGTTCGGCGTCCGGCACCACATCGACGCCCGCCGCAAGCCCCCCCACGCGGATTTCGGCCACATGGGGATGCCCTTGGAAGGCGGCGATCAGCTTTTCCTGAAACGAGGCGATGCGCTTTTCGAGCGTGCCTTGGGCGATGAGGGCTTGGAGCTTTTCGAGGCTTTTTAACGCCACGGCGCAGGCCAGCGGATTGGCGGTGAAGGTGTGGCCGTGGATGAAGGCGTTGCCCTCCTCCATTCGCCCCCAAAACGCGCGGTAAATCTTTTCGTGCGTGAGCGTGGCCGCAATGGGCAAATATCCGCCCCCGAGCCCCTTGGCCAAGCATAGAAAATCCGGCGTCACCCCGAGGGCTTTGCACACATACAGATGCCCCAAGCGTCCGAAGCCCGTGAAAATTTCGTCAAAAATCAAATGCACGCGGTGGCGCTTGCACAGACGCGCGACGCCTTTGACAAAGGCGGCCTCGTGAAAAATCATGCCCGAAGAGCCCTGCAACATCGGCTCCATGACGAGGCAGGCCGTGCGGTCGGCGCGTTTTTCCAAATGTTTTTCCAGCCGCGCGAGGCTCTTTTCAGTGGACGGAGCCGTGACCTTGCGCGAATGGTTTGGGCGCGGGCAGTGCCACGCTTTGGGAAAAAACGCTTTGAACTTTCCGTGAAAATCTCCCGAATCGCCCGCCGCCATGCAGGCGAGGGTGTCGCCGTGGTAGCCGCCTTCCATCCCGATGATTTCCGTTTTTTGGGGATGCCCCGTTTGCATCCAATACTGCCACGACTGCTTGAGCGCGATTTCAATGGCGTTGCTGCCGTTGTCGCTGAAAAACACGCGCGAAACCCCCTTGGGCGCTTCGGCGATAAGGGCCGCGCACAAGGCGGCGGCGGGCGGATGGCTGAGCCCCAGCCATGTGGCGTGCGCCACCTTTTTCGCCTGCGCGAACAGCGCGCGGTTCAAATCGGCGTCGTTGTGTCCGTGGACGTTGGTCCACAGCGAGCTGTTGGCGTCGAGATACGCTTTGCCCTGCGTGTCGTATAGCCACACCCCTTTCCCCCGTTCAATAAACAGGGGCGGGTACGCCAAAAATTCGCGCATCTGCGCAAAGGGATGCCACGTGTGGGCATGCTCCCATGCGTCCACCCGCGCATCTGGGGCCTGTCTGGGGGTTGCGGCCATAAACCCCGAGCCTAGCACACCCCTGCTTGATTGTTAATAGAATTCTTCAACTCCCTTAACAATCATCCAACTCCCCGCACTACCTCCGCGCACCGCGCGGCATAATCACTGCCCGCTCCTCCCGCGATCAAAAGCCGCCCAAGGCGAAGTACAAGGACAGCCAAAGGGCGGGGCTGAGCAGCGAGCTATTTATAAGCGAGCGGAGCGGGCGGGTGCGATAGCACCCGGTGCGCAGCACTGTCGGCGTTCTAGCCGACACTCAACTGGTTTACTCCCCCGCCTTTTGGCCGACGCAGTACGCAGCATTGGGCGGCTTTTCATCGCGGGAACGCCCGTTTTGGGACAAAACGGGCGGGTACAAAAAAAGGCCCCTCGTCATCCGAGAGGCCCTTTCGTCGTGCGTCAGCCTAGACCACCGGGGGCGTCACAAAAAAGATGATGAGCAACTGCGCCGCCAGCACGCGCAAGAACATCGTCAGCGGGTACACGGTGGCGTAGCCCACGGAGGGGCGGTCGTTGCCCGCATTGGCGTTCGCGTAGGCGAGGATGGGCGGGTCGGTGTGCGCGCCGGCCAGCACGCCCGTCAGCGTGAAGTAGTCGAACTTGAAGAAGCCGCGGCCCAAGATGCCCGCGAGGAACACGGGGAAGATGGTGATAATCGCGCCGTAGCCGACCCACACGTAGCCGCCTTGTTCAAAGACAGTTTCGACAAACTTTTCGCCCGCGCCCAAGCCCACGCAGGCCAAGAAGAGGACGATGCCCACTTCGCGCAGCATGAGGTTGGAGGACACGGTCATGTACGTGGGCAGGCGCATCCCGGGGCCGAAGCGGCTCAGCAAGATGGCCACCACCAGCGGACCGCCCGCAAGGCCCAGCTTGACCGGCTGGGGAATGCCCGGAATCGACCACGGGATGCTGCCCAGCAGCACGCCGAGGGCGATGCCCAAAAACAGCGGAATGATGTTCGGGTGACGCAGGTTCAAGATGGCGTTGCCCACAATCTTTTCGACGTTCTTGATGGCGGACTGCGTGCCCACCACCGTCACGCGGTCGCCCAACTGAAGCATCAGGTCGGGGCGGGCGAGCAGCTCGATGCCCGCGCGGTTGACGCGCGTGATTTGGAAATTAAATCCTTTGGCGAGGCCGATCTGTTCGAGGGTCTGGCCGTTGATGGCGGTCTTGGTGACGACGATGCGGCGCGCTTCGAGCGAGCTGTCGAACTTCGTCCAGTCCATCTCGATTTTCTCGCCGATGAAGGTGGTGATGAAGTGCAAATCGCGCGGCTCGCACACGATGAGCACGCGGTCGCCCTCTTCGATGAGGGATTCGTCGGAGGCGATTTCGATGCGGCCGTCTTTGCGGCAGATGCGCGAAACCACGAAGTGCTTGAAGCCGAGCTTGAGCACTTCGCCGATGCGGCGGCCAAAGAGCGTCTTGTTGGTGAGCGCCACGGATACGCGGGTGGCGCCTTGGCGGTCGTTGTCCTGTTGCAGAATGGCTTCGCGGTCTTTTTCAAGGTTGATGCGCAGGAAGAGCTTCACGAGGGCAAAGGCCACGATCATGCCGATAACGCCCAGCGGGTAGGCGACGGCGTAACCCAGCGCGATGGAGGGGTCGCCGTGTCCGGCGGCGTCGGTGAAAGCCTGTTGGGCCGCGCCAAGACCGGGGGTGTTGGTGACCGCGCCCGACATGATGCCCACCATGGTGGGCATGGGCACGCCCATCGCGTAGTGCAGGGCGATGGTGGTGACCACGCCGGTCGTCACGAGGAACAGGGCGATCAGGTTCATCTTCAGTCCGCCCTTTTTAAACGACGAGAAGAAGCCGGGGCCCACCTGGAGGCCGATGGAATAGACAAAGAGAATGAGGCCGAATTCCTTGAGGAAGTGGAGCAGTTCGTCGTCGATGCGCATGCCGAAATGGCTGGCGGCGATGCCGACGAAGAGCACCCATGTGATGCCCAGCGAAACGCCGCGCACCTTGAGCTTGCCCAAGAGCACGCCCAGACAGATGACGATGGCCAATACCAGCACGCTATGCGCGATGCCGTTGCCAAACAAGAGGGAGTTTATCCAACTCATGTTAGCGGCGCTCCTTTCCGTGGGAAAGGCCCGACAAGCAGGCAATCGGCGTGAAATCGGCGCTACGGGGAGCGCCCAAGTGGAGGGAGAGACGGAGGTTCATTTACGGAGGGATCGGAAAACGGGACCGGCCATTGGGGTAAATGAACGAATCTGAAGGGGCGCGCACGCCCGGCTCCAGCACTCATCCGCTTTTCTTCCCGAAAGCCGAAGATTAATGATGTGTATGCGACCGGGCAGGTCTTCTGACTCGTTCCGCGTGGCGCGCCTTCCCGTCTGGGGGTTGACAGTGGCTTGAAGCGCTACGCTTGTGTTGGAACTTACAGCTGCGGGAACAGTCCCCGGGTTTCACGGGGTTCCCTTTTAAACGGCCGTCGAAAAAACGGCCGTACCTAATCGCGGGTTTTACAGGAAAAGTAAGTGAAAGGCTCCTTTTTGTTGTGAAAAATAAAGCTCAAGAACACCCGCGGTTTCAAGCGCAGCGCGTTCAAAGGTTCTATTTAGACACCGCGCCTTGGGCGCTTCAAGAAAATTATAACACGTGGCGCGCCAGATGCGCTTGCGCAATGGCGCGCAGGTCGTCGAGCGTGCCCAGGGCATTGAAGGCCACGCGCAGCGCGCGCACGTCCGGCATGCCGACGGTGAGCTTGACCAACGCGCTGTGCAGCGCGCGCAACGGGCGTTCGCGGGGAATGTCCGCCGAGGCCAGTTCGGCATAGCGCACCAGCACGCCCCAGCGCTCGGACAAGTCGGGCTTTTGCACGGGCTCGCCCGCAAGCGCGGCCTTTATCTCCGAGAAAATCCACGGGTAGCCGATGGCCGCGCGCCCGATCATGGCGCCCGCCACGGCGGGATGGTTTGCGCGCAGGCGCAGAATGTCCGCGGCTCCGGCAATGGAACCGTTGGCGACCACCGGGATGCGCGCTTTTTGCGCCATCTCGCCGATGAGCGGCCAATTCGCGCCGCCTTGGTAGCGCTGGGCGCGCGTGCGCCCGTGGATGGCAAGGGCGGCCACCCCGGCGTCTTGCACGCGCTGCAGGACTTCCTCCACGACGATGTGGGCGCTGTCCCAGCCGAGGCGGGTTTTGGCGGTGACGGGGATGGCCCCGTCCATCGCCCGGACGACCGCCTGCGCAATGGCCCCGAGTCGGGGCAAGTCGCACAAGAGGGCCGAGCCCGCGCAACTGCCCGTTACGCGCGGGGAGGGGCAGCCGAAATTCAGGTCGATAAAATCGGGTTTCAAACGTTCGCCCACGCGTCGGGCGGCCTCGGCCATCGAGTCGGCGTCGTCGCCAAAGAGCTGCACGCCAAAGGGCCGCTGGGCCGAGTCGAAGGCAATGGATTGCCAAGAGAATTCACCCCCGTGCAAAAGGGCGCGCGCGTGGACAAATTCGCTCACTAGCACGTCGGCCCCGCGCTCTTTGGCGAGCGTGCGGAAGGCCCTGTCCGTAAATCCGGCCATGGGCGCTAGATATAGCGGAAAGCGGCCTGAGGCAAACCAAGGCAATAATGTTTTTCCAGCGTCAAACATGGGAGGGGTTCACAAAAAAACCCCGACCGGATGGACGGGGTTTTTGTGGCGCAAGTAAAGAGGAAATCAGGCGGGGGGCGGCTGTTCGCCGGAGACGACCGTGCTGGGGTTGGAGGGCTCGGTGTTCTCGGACTGGACTTCCGCCGCAGGAATGACGGGCTCAGTGGCTTTCTCCACTTCCTTCTGGGCTTCTTGGGCCTGTTCCAAAATTTGCTGCTGTTCCTGCTGGGTGGGCGTAATGGTCTCAATCTTGGGCGATTCGCCGCCAGTGGGGGTAGTCACCGTGATACCGCTGCCGGATTCAACCGTCTGCTTGGTTTCGCCGACAGTGACATCGGCCGTGCCCTTGGCGGTAACCACGCGGGTGCCTTCGGCCTCGGAGGTGGAAACCTTGGCGACGCCTTGGTCAACCGTGACGGTGCTGGTGGGCGTCTTGACGACAATGGCGCCGTCGGCCTTCGGGGAGTCCACCGTGATGGAGCCCGAGTTCATGGTGATGGCGGCGGTGATCTTGCCGGTCGCATCGACCGAGAAAGCGTCGATGGAGAAATCGGCGGGGCCTTCGATGACGATGACATTGTCTTTGTCAATCATCAGCGTGAGGGACGATCCTTTTTCCAACGTAATTTTAGCGCCGGGTTGAACCGTCTTGCCTACGCTCAACGGGGTGGGCTTGTTGCTTTCGTTTGAGGAAGCCGAGCCGGTGATGCCGACAACCTTCAACGTCTTTTCGACGGTTTTAGTCTCCGGAACAGGCGCGGGAGTGGGGGGGGGCGGGGGCTGCTGGGCGGCAAGGGTAACGATGCCGACGAGCGCCAAGGAGAGGAGGAGAAATTTTAAAGACTTCATAGTGGCGATGGTTGAGGTGATTAAACTGCTAGGGAAAGGCTTACTGTTTTATTGACGGTTGGCAAGTTAAAATTTAGAGGGAAATAAGCGTGAAAAACCGCCCGTGTGGGCGGGTTTTGCGCGGCACACGCCTCCGGACAAATCAAGGCGGCGGCGGCTGTTCGCCGGAAACGACCGTGCTGGGGTTGGAGGGCTCGGTATCTTCCGACTGTATTTCGGCCTGCGGAATCACGGGGGCGTTGGCCTGCGCGAGTTCTTGCTGCGCCTTTTGGGCTTGCTCGATAGCGGCATTCACTTCGCCCTGCGTCGCGCTCCGCGTGACGCAGGTGCTATTGCTGCCCGATAAATTCGCGGTTGTGCGGACGGCTTGGGGGGCGTTCAGGTTTACAATATCCTTATAATTGGTTACGTAGGCGCTTCCTTGGGCGATGATCGTGTCGAGTGAACCGTTATTGACCGTCATCTGCACCACGCCGGTATCCACAATGGCCGCGCCATTGCTGCTGGCCACGGTTATATTTCCGTCGGCCTTGGGCGAACTCACGACAATGCTGCCGCTCTCCATAATGACGGAGGCGTTGATGCGCCCGGCGGCGTCGACGGTAAAGCTGGAAATCTGAAACAGCGCGGGCCCGGTAATGACGATGACGTTGTCCTTGTTGATCATGAGGGTCAGCGTGCCGCCCTTGGGAACGCTAACGCCCTCGGTGGTGCCGAGATGATTGCCGACCGCCAGATTGCTGATGTTGGTCTGCGATGATATTTTTTGCGCGGTGCCCGTCATGCCGACGACGACCAGCGACTTGCCGTCAAGGCTGGGGGCGGCGGGCCGGTCGGTTTGTCGCGTTTGCGTGGGGTTCGCTATGCCGGTTGCGCCGGGGACGATTGGTCCGCCGTTGGGCCCGAGGGCTCCTGCCGCGTTGCCGTCGGCTTGCGGGATATTTGTGATTAATTGCTGCGCCTGCTGCGGCGTCATTGGCTGCGGCGTAGCGGACGGTTGCTGGGGCAAACCCGTTTGGCGAGTGTCCGTTTGCGCGGTTGCTGCGGGAGACCCCGTCACGGACGTCTGGGCCGTTTGGGTCGTGGCGACTTGGTTCGTCGCGTTTGCCTTGGGTACGTCGGCGACTTCATTCGCGCTCCCGTTGTCTTGGGGCGTCGTGGGGGTATCACCGGGCGTGTAAATGATGCCCCCGGGGGGCGTTTCGAGGCCCGCCATGGCCTGCGCCGCCGCCAGCGCCAGCGCGACCAAGGGCGCAATCTGTTTTAAAAAAGTACTCATAATGGGGTAGGTAGATACAGGCAGAGCGTCCGCCTTTTGGCCGAAATTGGCAAATTAAATTTTAAAATGCGACGCCCGTGTGAAATCGCCCTTGCCGCGCAAAAAAAGGCTTTCCCTGCCGTGCATTCTGCGTCATTACTCAGAAAAGCGTTTCGCCCTTTTTTTATGCAAATTCTAGGCATTGATGTCGGCGGCTCCGGAATAAAAGGGGCCGTCGTAGACATGGACAGCGGAGAACTGGTCACCGAACGCTTTCGCGTGGTCACTCCGCACCCCTGCACGCCGGACGCCATCTTGCGCGTCTTCGGTGAAATATTTAAGCACTTCCAGTGGAAGGGCTTAGTTGGCATTGGGTTTCCCGGGGTCGTCAAAGATAACGTCATTTACAACGCCCCCAATCTCGACCCAAGCCTCGCCAATCTCAAGCTGTCCGAGCGGATTTTTAAGAAATACGCGCTGAAGGCAGCCGTCATCAACGACGCCGACGCCGCCGCCGTGGCCGAAATGCGTTTTGGCACGGGACGCAACTGCAATGGGCTGTCGATTGTAGTCACGGTGGGCACGGGGCTGGGTTCCGGTGTTTTTTACAATGGGGTGCTCATCCCAAACATCGAGTTCGGCCATGTGAAGATGCTCGACAAACGCACGGGCCGCTATCGCGAGTCGGAGAAGATGGCTGGGGACGCCGCGCGCCAGAAGTACGAAATGGACTGGGTGGAATGGTCCGATCGCTTCAGCCGTCATTTAAAATATTTGTGTTCCGTTTTCTGGCCCGACCGCATCATTTTGGGCGGCGGCATCACTAAGAAGCCGGATAAGTTCATCAAAAAATTGGAGTGCCCTGTGGAATTGCTGCTGGCGCACTTTGGCAATCGCGCCGGCATTGTCGGCGCCGCCGCCGCCGCGCGCGATGCGCTGGGCGGCAAATAAATAGAAAAGGGCGGATTTTTATGTTTGTGTTGGCCAACACCGATGGGCGTATGCATGACGCTCGCGAAGTTTCCATTTCCCCGCTGGACCGCGGATTTCTCTACGGCGACGCCGTGTACGAAGTGTGGCGCACCTACGCGGGCACGCTCTTTGGCATGCGCGAGCACTGGGCGCGCTTGGAGCGTTCGGCCAAGGCGCTGGGCTTTGGCGCGCTGCCGCTCGACGAGGACGCCTTTGTCGCGCAGGCCAAGCGCACCGCCGCCGAGCACCGCCGCATCACGGCTTGGGCGGGCGACGTGTACGTGCGCTTGCAAATCACGCGCGGGGGCGGGGTTATCGGGCTCGATCCGGCGCTGGCCGAATCGATGCAGTGGGTAATGCTCGTCAAGGCGCTGCCCGATTTTACGTCCGCGGAATTGGACAAGGGTTTTTCCATGGCCGTCGCCCGGAGCGTGCGGCGCAACGCCATCGCCACGGTCTCGCCCGCGTTTAAAACCGGCAATTATTTGAACAACATCCTGGCCTTGCGCGAGGCCTTGGCGGCGGGCGCGCAGGATGTTCTGATGCTCAACCTCGACGACGAGGTGACGGAAACCTCCGTGCGCAACATCTGGCTGGTGGAGGGCGACACCGCCTACACTCCTCCCATGTCCTCGGGCATTTTGGGCGGCATCACGCGCGAGATTTTGCTGCGCGATTTTGCTGACAACGGCGTGCTCAAATTGCGCGAACGGACGATTAAGGCGGACGAGCTGCCGGGCTTCGACGCCGCCTTTGTCTCTTCGACCACGCAGGACGTCGTGCCGGTGCGCTCGCTCGACGGGCGCGCGTTGCCGACGGGAGCCGACAGCCCCGTACGCCGGATGAAGGAAAAAATCCGCCCGGGCATCCTCGCCCTGTGCGCCGCGCAGCCGCAGTACAAGCTGTTTTAATAGGCGGGGGGTACGATCCGTCTCAGGCATTCAATGAGGCCATGTCAATGACGAAACGGTAGCGAACATCGGATTTCTCCATGCGGGTAAAGGCCGTGTTGATCTCGTCCATGCGAATCATTTCGACATCGGGCAGGATGTTTTTGCGGGCACAGAATTCGAGCAATTCTTGCGTCTGTGCGATGCCTCCGATGGGGGATCCCGCAATGCGACGGCGCCCTAGGATCAGCGGCACCGTGCTCACCGGCGCAACCGGGCCGATCTGGCCGACGATCACAAGCGTCCCGTCAATGTCGAGCAACGGCAGATAGGGATTGAGATCGTGCATGACGGGAACCGTGTCGATGATAAGGTCGAATGCGCTGGCTGCCTTGGACATGGCGCCTTCGTCGGCCGATATCAGCGCGCGGTCCGCCCCGAGCGCCAGCGCGTCGGCCTCTTTGCCGCGGCTGCGGCTCATCACCGTTACATCCGCGCCCAAGCCGACCGCCAGCTTTACCGCCATGTGGCCGAGGCCGCCTAGGCCGATGACGCCCACCCGGCTGCCGGGCCCCACATTCCATGTGCGCAACGGCGAATAGCAGGTGATTCCGGCGCACAGCAGCGGCGCGGTTTTGGACAGATCAAGTTTCTCCGGAACGCGCAGCACGAACGCTTCGCGCACGACGATGTGCTTGGAATAGCCGCCGAGCGTGTTTTCTTTGGTGAACCTATCCAGTCCTCCGTAGGTGCCCGTGTTGCCTTCGCGGCAGAGTTGCTCCTCTCCTTTCTTGCACTGGTCGCACTCCTGACAGCTGTCCACCATACAGCCGACGGCGACAGCGTCGCCGATCTTGTGACGGGTGACTTCATTGCCCACGCCGATGACGCGACCGACAATCTCGTGTCCCGGGACCGCGGGGTAGGTCGTCCATCCCCAGTCGTTTTTCACCCAATGCAAGTCAGAGTGGCACACGCCGCAATACAGGATTTCAATGGAGACATCATTGGGGCGCAGGACGCGTCGTTCAAAATGAAACGGCGCAAGGTGGTCGGTAGGGGATTTGACAGCATATCCGATAGTTTTCATGGCGCGATTCTATGTGGGTTCGGCAGCGGGCCTGTCGTGTTTTTGTTTGTCTGCAAGCGGTTAAATCGGGCGTTTGGCTCGTTGCGCGGGATTTTTGCGGCTGTTTCAGCCGCGTTCAGCGTCCGACGATCGACATGAGGTTTGGCGGATAGCGATCCCCCTCCACTTTGATTTGCGCGGACGCACGTTCGATTTCTTCAAGATCCCGGGGAGTGAGTTCAATTTCGACCGCTCCAAGGTTTTCCTCAAGGCGGGAAAGCTTTGTTGTACCCGGAATGGGGACGATCCACGGTTTGCGCTCCAGCACCCAGGCGAGTGCGATTTGTGCGGGGGTGGATTGCTTCTGTGCGGCCACCTTTCTTAGCAAATCGACCAGCGGCTGGTTTTTTGCCATGGCGTCCGGCGTGAAACGGGGAAGCCGCTTGCGAAAATCGCCTTCGGCGATCCGCGTGTCCTTTGAGAGCGCTCCCGTGAGAAACCCCTTCCCGAGCGGGCTGTAGGAAACTAGCCCGATGCCGAGTTCCTCGCAGGTAGCGAGAATGCCATTGGTTTCCGGGCCGCGCGTCCATAACGAATATTCGTTTTGCAACGCGCACACCGGCTGCACCGCATGGGCGCGACGCACGGTTTGCGCGCCCGGCTCGGACATGCCAAAATGGCGAACCTTGCCCTCCTTGATGAGCTCTCTGACTGTTCCCGCCACATCTTCAATGGGGACTTTCGGATCGACACGGTGCTGGTAGAGTAGATCTATGCTTTCGATTCCCAGCCGTCTCAATGAGCCTTCACAGGCCTTGCGGATGCGTTCGGGGCGGCTGTCGAGGCCAGTTTGCGCGCCAGTTTCCGGATCAATCGCAAATCCAAACTTGGTCGCAATGATCACTTGGTTGCGGATTGGCCGCAGCGCCTCGCCCACAATTTCCTCGTTGGTGAAGGGTCCGTATATTTCTGCGGTATCAAACAGGGTTACGCCCCTGTCCGCCGCTTCGCGTATCAGCGCGACGCCCTCATTTTTGGATAAATGATTTGAGTAGCTGAAGTTTAGCCCCATGCACCCGAATCCGATGGCCGAGACTTCCAGTCCGCTGTTTCCGAGTTTTCGTTTTTTCATCGTGCGGTCATTGTAAGCCCGTATGCTCCGATTGTCGCACGCTATCTTGCTTGGCATGCCGTGATCTTGCGCGAAAAGCAATATCTGTTGCGCGGATCCGTTCGACAAAAGACAACCGGCGTTCCGAGAGAAGAATCAGCGCTGACGGCGGTAATCGCTGGGAGATAACCCCGTGTCTCTTCGGAAAAGCCGCGCGAAATGGCTCGGGTTGGAATAGCCCATTTCGAGCGATATTTCCATCACGCTTTTGGGGGTTTCGCGCAACAGCCGTTTGGCGGCATTCATCCTCAGTTGAATATGGTATTGAGAGGGAGCGGTACCCGTGGCGTTTTTGAACAGGCGGTGGAAATGGAATTTGCTTTGGTTCGCCCGCGCGGCCAATTGATCCAGTTTGAAATTTTCCGCGAAGTGCTCGGCCATCCAAGCGGTGATTTGGCGTAGCTTATAACCGGGCAATGCGGAGTTTCCGTGAGGCGTAGGCCGGGTCATGGTCGTGTAATTGCGGATTAGGTGGACGGCGATCATCCGTCCTATGCTCATCACACAAGTGCGGCTGGCCTTGCGCCGGATCAGTTCGGCGTATAGCTGCTCCATGAGCGTGTTCAAAGCTTCGTCCTCAAACCCTGAAATATTTCTCAGCCGCGCGCAATCCGCGTTGTTTCCGATTACTTCGCGCAACGCTTCCTGCAAAATAGCGAGATCAATAGAGACAATCATGAATTGAAACGGCTCTTTTGAAAGCACGTTCCATCGGCAGTCGTAAGAGGAACCGCCTACGGTCAGGAAAAACGAACCCCTTCTGACGCGGCTAAAAATCCACGGGCCGCCCAAGTCACGCTCTTGAATCTTTGCTTCCCCTGACTTGACCCAGTGCAAAATCGGTTCGTTTACGGAAGGAACGTGCTGGATCCCGCTCGACTCTGGCTGGACGTAAAAGAACGCTTTCACTTCTTTCCACGCACGGCCCACACCCGCAATCAGGCATTTTCCCGAGTGGTAGTGCTTTAATTCTTCGGCTGAGGTTGTCTCGGGAATGGGCATACGCCGTAGTTACGGCACTTCCCGTCGAGGCAATACGACTTCCGCGAACGGTTTCGTGCTTTGGGAATAATATGGCAAAAATGCCAATCTTGGAAGTCTTTTGACATGAGAAACTTTCCACGCCCGAAGGCCTCCTGTATTGTTCCAGTTTCGCGCTTGCTCCACATGTTCCAGCTCCAGAATCGGGAAATAGACCCATTGGAATTTGGGAGCGCACTTCAAAGATCTGATGTGCGCTCCCTTCGTCGAAGGATTTTCCACGGAGGGACGCGCGCGTAAAACTAGGGAGTTTCCTTGGCCCGCATCTGGCGCACGTGTTCGAGAATCGCTTGGTGGATGGTCGCCAGCGATTCGGGTGTGCTGCGGTGGTCAACGGGCGGCATTGCCATCATGCGCTTGGGGCTGCGGATATTATTGTAGGCCGCATATACGGTCGTGGGCGGGCAGGTGGGGTCGCTGTAGCCGACGGTGACGAGGGCGGGGGCTTTTGCACGCGCGGCGAAGTTGGCGGAGTCGAAATATTGGGCTGCGGAGAGTTCCTGTTCGCTCAGGTTTTTGCAGTCGGCGCGGTTGTAGGGCCAGCCGTTGGTGCGGCCTGCCGTCTGGCCCGTGAGGTCGCACATCGCGGGGATTTCGGCGCAGAAAAACGTGACGCGCGGTGAGGATGTCGATGGAGCGCATCAATCGCAGATACAGCCCTCGGAAAAAATGGGTTTCGCGGCGATCGCGATTTTTCGCAAAATAGTCCTTCAGCTCATTTTTGTAGAGGGCGTCGTAATAGGGGATCGGCTTGTCGTTGGGCACGCCATGGACGTTGAAATCCAGCGCGATAAAACCGTCTTTGGCCCACTGTACGGTTTTGCTCAAGTTCGCGTTGCGCACGCCCGCCCCTTGGAGGGTGATGATGGCGGGCAGGCTTTTGGGCTGGGCGTCGGCGGGTAGGGAGAGATAGGCGGAAATGTGGGTGTCGCCGCAGTCGGCCTGCACGTCGTAGGAAAGCACGGACGGGTCGCCGTTTTTCACCGGAGTGAGCACGAGGTTGAGCGGGAGCGTTTTTAACAGCGCTTTTTGAGCGTCCCAAAAGGTGTCGAAATCGGCGGGGGTGCTGCGCGAGGCGCGGATGTCGAGCGGGTCGTAGGCGGCGCCCGCGCGGTTGTTGAGCGCCTTGCCTTCCGGGGTTTTGAAGTCGATGCGGCACTGCAAAAAGCCGGGTTCTTGCAAGGCGCCCGAAAGGCTGCCCGTGCCGTCGGAGAGGGTGAGCGTGCCAGAATCCATCACGGGCTCTTTGCCGTCCTTGGTGATGCGCCAGAAAACGTGCGCGTCCTTGAGCGGGACGGCGTTTTCTTTGACGTTAAAATAGAACACCGCCTTTTCGCCTTGGCGGTAGAGGGCATCGGGGCGGTCGGTGCGCACCTCGACGGCGTATTCGGCGGCGCACACGGCGGCCAGTGCGTGCAACCAGCACAGAAGAAGGAGCGGGACTTTTTTCATGACGGTGTTTTATAGTTCTGAAATAACGCATGGGGGCTGTCAAAGCCTTTTGCCTCCCATCGCTTTGGGAAAGCTTTGTGCGTCCGTGAAAATTTTTGGATTTCCCCGCCGGAAAAAAAACTTTAGGATGATTCTTCGGGCATGTTTGAAAATTAAAACACATCGGCCGCTAGGCCGGATTTTGGCCTCTTTTTGGTGTCCTCGCCTTGACGATGCGCTACATCGCCTCGGCTCGAAACCCCAAAAATTGGCTCAAAACCGTCCTTCGCATCCTCGGTTTTAATTTTCAAGCACGCCCGGTTTCACGTCCCGTTATCTTTTTACACATGAGCACCAAACCCAACAAAGTTGCGATTCTCACGGCGGGGGGCCTGGCTCCCTGTCTTTCCTCGGCGGTCGGCGGCCTGATTGCCCGTTACACGGAAATTGACCCCTCGATCGACATCATCTGCTACCACGGCGGCTACAAGGGCCTGCTGCTGGGCGACAGCTACAAAGTGACCCCCGAAATCCGCGCGCAGGCGCGCGTGCTGCACTTGTACGGCGGCAGCCCCATCGGCAACAGCCGCGTGAAGCTCACCAACGTGAAGGACTGCGTGAAGCGCGGTTTGGTGAAGGAAGGCGAAGACCCCCAGAAGAAGGCCGCCGACCAGCTCGTCAAGGACGGGGTGGACATCCTGCACACCGTGGGCGGCGACGACACCAACACCGCCGCGGCGGATTTGGCGAAATTTTTGGCCGACAACAATTACGCGCTCACCGTCATCGGCCTGCCCAAGACCATCGACAACGACGTGTTCCCCATCCGCCAGAGCCTCGGGGCCTGGACGGCCGCCGAATACGGCGCGAAGTATTTTGAAAACGTGGTGGCCGAAAGCGGCGCAAACCCGCGCATGCTCATCGTCCACGAGGTGATGGGCCGCAACTGCGGCTGGCTGACCGCCGCCACCGCCCAGGTCTACCGCGAGCGCCTTGGCCGCCGTCCCTTCCTGCCGGGCATCGGCTTGTCCAAGTCGAATTACGACGTGCACGCCATTTTCATTCCCGAAATGGAACTCGACATCGCCGCCGAGGCCGCCCGCCTCAAAAAGGTGATGGACGAAAACGACAACGTGAACATTTTCATCAGCGAAGGCGCGGGCGTGGAGAGCATCGTCAAAGAGATGCAGGCCAAGGGCCAGGAAGTGCCCCGCGACGCCTTCGGCCATGTGAAGCTCGACGCCGTCAATCCCGGCGCGTGGTTCGGCAAGCAGTTTGGCGCCATGCTCGGCGCGGAAAAGACCCTCATTCAAAAGAGCGGCTACTTCGCCCGTTCGGCCCCGGCCATCGTCGCCGACCTCGACCTCATCAAGAGTTGCGTGGACTTGGCTGTCGAGTGCGCCTTCCGCCGCGACAGCGGCGTCATCGGCCACGACGAGGACCAGAACAACATCCTGCGCGCGATTGAGTTCCCGCGCATCAAGGGCGGCAAGCCCTTCAACATCGACCAGCCGTGGTTCGAGGCGATGCTGGCGGATATCGGACAGCCCAAGGGCACGAAGGCGCACGTAAAGCACTAGGCGGCTGCGGCTGTCGCCGGACGAAAGGGCCTCTCGGATGACGGGAGGCCTTTTTTGTACCCGCGCATTTTCTCCGAAAATGGGCGCTCCCGCGATGAAAAGCCGCCCAAGGCTGTGTACTGCGTCGGCCAAAAGGCGGGGCAGTAAACCAGTACAGCCCCGCCCTTTGTCTGTCCTTGTACTTCGCCTTGGGCGACTTTTGATCGCGGGCAGAGTGGGCGGTGATTATGCCGCGCGTTGCGCGGATTTGAAGTGTGCAGAGAAAAGGAAAAAAGATACTTCTCTTTCTTTTCGGACTTGGCTGACTGCGCGATAGCGCAGCATTAACACCGCCCGCTCCTCCCGCGCGCAAAAGGCCTGTCAGGCGAGGAGCGCGGTAGGGCTGATAGCGGGGGGCGTACCTCCGTACGTCCCCGCTATCTGACCGCCGCGCCCCGGAGCTGGGCAGGCCTTTTCCGCGCGGGAACGCGTATTTTCGGAGAAAATGCGCGGGTGTTCACAGAGGCCCCTCGCCATCCGAACAACCGCCGAGCAGTGCGAAGCCTCCGCAGGAGGATAACGGTTGCCAGCGTTGGGGGCGCGCACGTATGCTGACCGTATGAAAGACCCTCGCATCGACGAATTGGCCGGGTTGCTCGCGCGCTTTTCCATGCGCGTGGGGCCGGGCGAGCGCGTGCTCATCGACGCTTATGACATTCCGGATGAAATGACCGCCGCCTTGGTGGAGGCCGTGCGGGCGCACAAGGGCGTGCCCTTTGTGCAGGTGAACCACGCCGCGGTTTCCCGCGCGTGGCTTTTGAACGCCACCGAGGCCGAAATGGCCCTGCAGGCCAAATGGGAACTGGCGCGCATGAAGGACATGCAGGCCTATGTGGCCGTGCGCGGCGCGCACAATATTTATGAATCCGCCGACGTGCCCGCCGACCGCGCCAAGGCGTGGGCCAAGGCCTTGCGCCCCGTCATCGACCGCCGCGTGAACCAGACCAAATGGGTGGTTTTGCGCTGGCCGACTCCGGCCATGGCCCAGCAGGCCCGCATGAGCACCGCCGCGTTTGAAGATTTCTTTTTCCGGGTGTGCACGCTGGATTACGCGCGCATGGTTCCCGGCATGAAGGCCCTCAAAGCCGCGTTGGAAAAGACCGACCGCGTGGATATCGAAGGCCCCGGCGTGGATTTGCATTTTTCCGTCAAGGGCATCCGTGCGATTCCCTGCGGCGGGCAGTACAATATTCCCGACGGCGAGGTGTTCACCGCGCCTGTGCGCGACAGTGTGGAGGGCGAAATCACCTTCAACGCCTCGACCGTTTACCAAGGCGCGGCGTTTGAAAAGGTGCGCCTTGTGTTTCGCAAGGGCAAGGTTGTGGAAGCCAGCGCCCAAGGCGACGAGCGCCGCTTGAACGCCATTTTGGACGCCGACCCCGGCGCGCGCTTTTTGGGCGAATTCGCCCTCGCGTTCAACCCCCATATTTTGGAGCCCATGCGCGACATTCTCTTTGACGAGAAAATCGCGGGCTCCTTCCACCTCGCCCTAGGCAACGCCTACGCCGACGCCGACAACGGCAACCGCTCGCAAGTGCACTGGGACCTCGTGTCCATCCAGCGCCCCGACGCGGGCGGCGGCGAAATCCGTTTCGACGGCAAAGTCGTCCGCAAGGACGGACGCTTTGTCCGCAAAGACTTGGAAAAACTCAATCCCGAATACCTGTTGGGAAAATCCCGCTGAACATGCCGCGCAAAAAAGCCACCGCTGAAACCGCTCCCGAAGCCGTCCCTGAAATCGTCGCCGAAATCGCCGTTGAACCCGTCGAAACCGACCGTCTGACCTACACCGTGCCGGAGGGCGTTTTTTTGGAGCGCGCCGACAAGCTGCTGGCGCAGCATTTCACACAGTGGAGCCGCGCCCGTTTGCAGGAAGTCTTTGACGCGGGCAAAGTGTTTGTGGGCGGCAAAGCCATTGAAAAGTCCGTGCGCGTGAGCGCCGGGCAGGAACTGGTGCTCACCGAGCCCGCGCAGAAGATTCCGCTGCCGATTCCTGTCGATATCCCGCTCGACATTCTTTACGAGGACGAGTTTATCGTCGTGGTCAACAAGCGCCCCGGCATGGTGGTGCATCCGGGCAGCGCCACGGGCGAAGACACGCTCGTGCACGCCTTGCTTTTCCACACCCAGGGGAATTTGTCCGCTGCGGCGGGGGAATTGCGCCCCGGGGTCGTCCATCGCCTCGATAAGGAAACCTCCGGGGTGATTATTTTCGCCAAGAGCGACCGCGCCTATTTGCCGCTGGTGCGCGCCTTTGCGGGCCGCCGTTTGGACAAGCAGTATGTGGCGCTGGTGCGCGGACGCCCGCCCTTGCTGTCGGGCTCGCTGCGCAAAAACATCGACCGCCATCCCTCCATTCGCGTGAAAATGGCCACCCGCGAGGACGGCGGCAGAGAGTCCCGCACCGACTGGGCTATGGAAGAGGCCTTTGGCAAGCGTTTTGCGCTGTTGCGTTGTTGGTTGCACACGGGCCGCACGCACCAAATCCGCGTGCATTTGAGCGACATGGGATACCCCATTTTGGGCGACGTCATGTACGGCGACAAAACCCGCGAGACCGACCCCTTTGTGGCTCCCCGCGTAATGTTGCACGCCGAACGCCTGAGCATCACGCACCCCGTCACCAAAGAGGAAATGACGTTTGTGGCCCCGCTGCCCGAGGACTTTAAGCAGGGCATTGCGGTGCTGCGGGCGGCGACCGCGTAAGGGCAGGGCGTTTGGCGCGAGCATCCACTTCGCCTTTCCTGTGGAGATAGGCTGCTTTTTTGCGCCTCGGCTGGGGCGATGCGGTTCGCTGTGCGCGCGCAAAGCCCCTTCTCAAAAAAAAGGGAGGGGCGGACGGGGCGGCTTTTTGGGGTTAACTTCCGGCACGCCTGCGGTGTGTGAATCTCCATGGGGAGGGCGCAAACCCTCTCCTTGCGGAGCCGCCGCCATTTCAGTATTCCGGGACGGAGGGGATTTTGTCGATTTGAAATTTACCATGTGCTGCCGGGGGAAAGGATTGACGCGGCGCGGATGCGGGGCGATGCTTCCCATCGATCCCGTGAAATTTTCAAAAAAAGACGTGATTTATTCGCTCGCCGCGTTGGCGGTGGGGGCGGCGTGTTTGTGGGGCATGCGGGCGTACGTGCGCACTGCGCTTGTTTCAGCGCCGGAGATAGTCTGCCGTCACGACGGATGCTTTCCCGCGCAAGCCCAGGCGGCCTTGCGGGCGGATATGCGCAACCGCCTCAACCGCCATGTGTTGCCGTATATCCGCGCAAAGGGGTTGCATCGGATTGATTTTTTGGCGATTTACACAGGAGGTTGGGTGTTGAGGGATCCGGTTTTTATCGTCGCCGACGGACGGGTTCACTATTTGGAACTGTACCGCGAGTTAAACGCGCAGGACCTCTTTGCGGACAAAGTCCTGCTTGAAGCGGCGCGGCGGCAGCCCAGACTTGCGCAATGTCTGCGGCGGATAGGGCCGCAGGATGTGGCGATGACGCCGGAAATCATGAAAGCCGTCGGCGAAATTAATGCGGAATCGTTGACGATGGCGCCGATATTCGACGCGCCCGTCGGGATGTATGTCGCCTTTGAGGGAACGCGCCCCCTGTTCGGATACTTGTTTACGGATGCTGGCGATGGCGCCATCGGCGCATTAAAAAACAGCCTGATTCTCCGTCTGGGAGGGGAGGTCGCCGCCCAGTTTGGCCTCGCGTCTCAGAGCGTCGTCCACTCGCCGCGCAAAAACGCGTCGGCGATGCCGTAGCGCAGGTTGCGCAGCGTTGTCACCACGCTTTCGACCTCCGCCAGTTGCATCATCTCCAAAATGACACACAGGGCCGCAGGCATGATGTCGGCGCGCGCGGGGGAGAGGCGGGGGAAACTCTGGCAGCGTTCGGCGAGCGAAAGGGCGCACATTTGGGCGCATAGTCCTTCCAGTGCGTGGGCGTCCAGCTCGCCCGCCTGCGAAAAATCGGTGCCGGGAAAAAGAATGGCGCGCGCGGCGTTAAAGGCCCCGCCTGTGCCCACCAGCGGGCCGTGCGCAAAACAAAAGTCCTTCAGGCAGGCCTGCACCCGCTGGCGCACGCGCGCGCGCAGATCTTCGGGTGGCTTGTCCTCGGGGGGTTCGATAAAGGCGCGCGTCAGGCGCACCGCGCCCAGCGGAAAACTTTCCGCGCGCGTGACGGCCTTGTCCTGCACGCGGACGCATTCGAGCGAGCCGCCGCCTAAGTCCGTCAGGTTGAATTGGGCGAGTTGGGCGATGACCGGGTCGGTGGCGACTCCGCGCGCGGTGAGCGAGGCCTCCTCCTCGCCCGTGAGCACGCGGACGGACAGTCCGCAGGCGGCCTGGATTTTGCGCAAAAAAACGTCGGCGTTGGAGGCGTCGCGCACGGCGGAGGTGGCCACCGCTATGGTTTGCGCGGGCGCGTACAGCTGAGTGGCCTTGAGCAGCGTTTGAACGCCCGCGCAGGCCTCGTTCATCGCGAATTCGGACAGGGCTAGATTGCTGTCCATATTGCGCGAGAGGCGGATTTCCTCCGTTTGTTGGTAAAGCGTGTGCAAACGGCCCTTGGCGTCGCTGCGGGCGACGAGGTTTTTCAGCGTGTTGCTGCCGATGTCGATGACGGCGACGGGCTTCACAGCGCGTATCCCTCCGGGGCGATGAGGACGACAAATTCCCCCTTGAGCTGGCTGCCTTCCAGCGTGGCGGCCACGGCGGCGGCGGGGCCGGTGCGGAAGGTTTCGTGAAGTTTGGTCAGTTCGCGGGCGATGCACACCGTGCGTTCGGGCCCAAGCACCTGCACGATTTCCTGCGCGAAGGCCGCAATGCGGTGGCAGGACTCGTAAAGAATCAGCGTGTGCGGCGCGTTTTTATTGGCCTCGAGAAAGCGCACGCGCGCCGCGCTTTTGGGCGGCAGAAATCCCGCGTAGAAAAAGGCGTTGGTGGGCAATCCCGACGCGCACAGCGCCGTCACCAGCGCGCAAGGCCCTGGAATGGGAATCACCTTGAGCCCCCGGCGGCGGCATTCGCGCACCATGCGAAACCCGGGGTCGCTGATGTTGGGAGTTCCCGCGTCGCTGACCAGCGCCACGGTTTCTCCGGCAGCCACGCGGTCGGCCAAGCGCTCAACCACCTCGCGTTCGTTGTACTCGTGACAGGCCAGGGTGGGAACCTTGCTGCCGACGAAATCGAGCAGGCGGCGCGAGGTGCGGGTATCTTCGCACGCCACGAGATCCGCCCCGCACAGCACTTCGGCGGCGCGGCGGCTGATGTCGCCCAAATTGCCCAGCGGGGTCGCCACCAGATAGAGGGCGCTTTTTTCGATAGTTTCGCTCATGTGCGAAAAAAAGCGCGGTCTGGAGACCGCGCTTTTGGGTTGAGTAAATGAACTATCGGCCTTGCGAGGTTCCCATCATGCCGGGAACGCCGCCCTCCCAACTCGCCGGTCGACTCCAAGGAACTTGGGTGTCGGCGCTGCGGGATGCGTTGTCGGACTCACAGCCGGTAAGCCCGATTAGGGCAAACAGGGCGAACAAAAGCCACAACAAGGAGGAGCGAACCGATTTCATGGTATGAAAAGATTACTTGGCGGAAGCGATGGTGATAAACTCGCCGGACTTCAGCAGGGACTTGTTCGCCAGATACACGACGCTCATGTTGGGGCGCACGCTCTTGACATAGACGTCGGCATAGGCTTCGCCGTTGCGGGCGATGGACAGGGACATGCCTTCCTTGAGGCCGTTGTCGGCGCCAAGGGAGAGGGTCATGAGCTTGTCGCCGCGGTCGGCGTAAAGAACGGTGTAGGTGCCGTCGATGACGAGCGGCTTTTCCGCAGCGGCGGTTCCGGCGGGAGCGGCGCCGGAGGAGACGGCGGCTGCCTGCTTGGCGGCGGCCAATTCGCTGTTCAGGGCGGCGATATTGCCTTCGAGCTCAGTGATGCGCTTTTGGAGCGCTTCGGGCGAGCCTTGGGCTTGCAGGGCGGTCAGGTCGGCCTGCATGGAGGAGATGCGTGCTTCGAGACCGGTGATTTCGGTCTGTTTGGCGCGGATTTCCTGCTGGGAGCGGGCAATTTCGTTGCGGCTGTCCACCAAGGTGGTGTTCAGCTCGGTCACGCGGCGCTTTTCGTCGCCCAAACGCACGTCCAAGTCACTCTTTTCGGTCTGCAAGGTTTCGACCTGTTTTTGAAACTGGTCCTTTTCCGCGGCGGCGGCGGTGCTCTGCGCAATGGCCGCTTTCTTGGCGGCGGAGAGATCGTCGTTGGCCTTCTTCAAATCGCCTTTGACGGCGAAGAAGAAATAGGCGGCGGCGGCGGCGCCGACAATGGCGACGATGCGCAGAATCAGAGATAATGCTTTCATAGGGGTGTTTGTGCGATTTGCTTGGGTTTAGAGAGAACTAAAAGTCGCCTTCCAGAAGGCTGAACTGCCTTGACGGCGCACCTGCTTATCGGGGTTAGCCGAAAGGTGATTCAGTAATTTAAAGACCAATTCGGTTTGCTGTTCAAGTTTTAAATCGGCGGCGAGCGCTTCCGCCGTGAAGGATTGGCCGGGGGAGCAGCGCAGGCGTTCGAGGATTTGGGCTTGCAGCTTGAGGACGCCCGCGGCGGCCTTTTTGCCCGCCTCGACCCCGGGCTGATGGTAGGCGTTGATGTTGATCAAAGAGGCGTACAGGCCCACGGCGCGTTCAAACAGCGCGATGAGCTGGCCTACCGCGCGGGGGGAAACCTCCGACACCGTAAGCGTGATGTTGGCCCGTCCGCTCTCGGAAAGCGCCTGCCGGGTTCCCAGCAGGAATCCTTCGAGGTAGTCGCCGGCGGTGACATTGGGCTCGACGGCCATCGAGTCGCCCGCGCGGTCTTTCAGGACTTCAATAAAGGTGACGAAGAAATTGTTGACCCCGTCGCGCAGCTGCTGCACGTAGGCGTGCTGGTCGGTGGAACCCTTGTTGCCGTACACGGCGATGCCCTGATGGACGACGTTGCCGTCGAGGTCTTTTTCCTTGCCCAGCGATTCCATGATGAGCTGCTGCAAGTAGCGCGAGAGCAACAGCAGGCGGTCTTTGTAGGGCAAAATCACCATGTCCTTCAGGCCGCGCCCGCCGGTGACAAAGTACCACATGAGCGCCAAAACGGCGGCGGGATTTTTTTCCAAAACAGCCACGCGGGTGAGGGCGTCCATCTGCGCCGCGCCCGCCAAAATGCCGTCGATGTCGATGCCCTGCAAGGCGGCGGGCAACAGGCCCACGGGGCCCAGCTCGCTCGTGCGGCCGCCCACCCAGTCCCACATGGGGAATCGGGCCAAGAAGCCTTCGGCCTGCGCCGTTTTGTCCAAGTGGCTGCCCGCGCCGGTGGTGGCCACGGCGTGCTTGGCGAAAGTAAGGCCCGCCTTCGCGTAGGCGGCTTGGGCTTCGAGCATGCCGTTGCGCGGTTCGGGGGTGCCGCCGGATTTGGAGGTGACCACCGTCAGGGTGCGGCCCAGTTGGCCGTCGAGCTGTTCGAGCACGAGGTCCATGCCGTCCGGGTCGGTGTTGTCAAAGAAGAACACGCGCAGCTTGTCCGCCTTGGGCGAGCCGAGGGCCTGCGCCACAAATTGCGGGCCGAGGGCCGAACCGCCGATGCCGATGCACAGGAGGTTTTCAAACGCGCCGTCTTGCCCGCGGATTTTGCCTGTGTGCACGTCGGCGGCAAACGACTTTATCGCGGCGATGGTATCTTCAATCTCTTGGGCAATCGAGGGAGTGGGGGCCAGCTTGGGTGCACGCAGCCAGTAGTGGCCGACCATGCGGTTTTCGTCCGGATTGGCGATTGCGCCCTTTTCGAGGGCGGCCATGTCGGCGAAGGCTTTGGCCATTTTGGAACGCTGGGCGTCGTAAAAATCGGCGGGGAATTCGACCCGGCTGACGTCGATGGCAAAGCCCGCATCTTCAAAGGCGAGCGTGTGGGAGCAATAGCGGTTCCAAGTCATAAAAGGAAGGGGATGAAAGCGCCCCCATCCTAGAAGAAAAGCCCTCGCGCGCGCAAGCGCCGATTCGCGCGCGGGCCCGGCGGGCGCTATCGGGTTGACTCGCGCAAGCGCTTGGGCTTGCATGGAACTTTGCGCGCCCCCAAAAGCGCCGCGCGGCCCATGATTCACTTTAAGGATGTCTTGTTGCGGTACGGAGACCGCCGTCTGCTCGACGGGGTCAACTTTGCCATTCACAAAGACGACCGCATCGGGCTCGTGGGCTCAAACGGCGCGGGCAAATCGACCCTCTTAAAAATCCTTGCGGGGCTCGAACACTTTGAAAGCGGCGAGATCGTGATGCCCAAGGGAATGACGGTGGGTTATCTGCCGCAGGAGATTTTGGGCGTGGGGGAGCGCACCTTGTACGCCGAGGCCGAGGCGGCCTTTTCCGACGTCATCAGCCTGCGCAGGCAGCTCGACGCGGCGGGCGAATCGCTCCAAAGCCTGCCCACCGACAGCGAGGCGTATTTGCAGACCCTTGAACTCATCGGCCAGCTCGAACACGCCCTTGAGGACGCCGAGGCCGACAAACTGCGCTCGCGCGTGGAAAAAGTGCTGCACGGGCTGGGCTTTAACCCCGGCGACATGGACAAGCGCTGCGCCGAGTTTTCCGGCGGCTGGCGCATGCGCATCGCGCTGGCCAAACTGCTCTTGCGCTCGCCGTCTTTGCTCATGCTTGACGAGCCCACCAACCACTTGGACATCGAATCGGTGGTGTGGCTGGAGCAATATTTAAAGAGCTATCGCGGGGCGATTATTTTGGTCAGCCACGACCGTCGCCTGCTCGACAGCCTGACCACCCGCACCCTCGCGCTCGTGCGCGGGCAGGCCGAGACGTACAGCGGCAACTATTCCTTTTACGAACGCGAATCGCGCGCGCGAAAGGAGCAGACCGAGCGCGCCGCCAAAAACCAGGCCCGCTCGATTGAAAAGGTGGAGCGCTTTATCGACCGTTTCCGCGCCAAGAGTTCCAAGGCCGCCCAAGTGCAAAGCCGCATCAAGGCCCTCGACAAAATCGAGCGCATCGAAGTGGAGGAGGAGGAGGCCGAAATTGCCTTCCGCTTTCCGCCGCCCGAGCGCGGCGGGCGCATCGTCTTTCGCGCCGAGGGCATTGTGAAGCGCTACGGCGAAAAGACCGTGCTGGGCGGCGTCTCCTTGCAGATTGAGCGCGGCGAGCGCGTGGCCATCGCGGGCATGAACGGGGCGGGCAAATCGACCCTCGTGCGCATCATGGCCGGGGCCCTGCCGTTTGACGCCGGGGTGCGCGAACTGGGGCACAACGTGACGCTGTCTTATTTTGCCCAGCATCAGGCCGAAGAACTCGACCCCTCGCTCACGGCTTTGGCCGAAGCCGAGTCGGCGGCCCCGCCCGGGCAGGAGCGCCGCGCGCGCGACTTGTTGGGCGGATTTTTGTTTTCCGGCGACGACGCGCTCAAATTGGTGAAGGTGCTTTCCGGCGGCGAAAAAAACCGCCTCGCGCTCGCCAAGATGCTGTTAAAAACCTTTAATTTTCTCATCCTCGACGAGCCCACCAACCATCTCGACATGCGCTCCAAACGCGTGCTGCAGCGGGCGATTGAGGCCTACGAGGGCACGCTCGTCATCGTCAGCCACGACCGCGATTTTATCGACCCGCTCGTCACCAAGGTGATTGAAGTGGGGCACGGCGGATTGCGCACGTTTTTGGGAAACGTCAGCGACTACGCCGAAAAGGTGGCCGAGGAAAAACGCCTCGGCATCGCCCCCGCGCACGGGCAGGGCGCGCCCAAGCCCGCCGCCCCCGCTGCGGAAAAAACCCTCAGCGCCAAAGAGCGCCGCGCGCGCTCCGCGCAGTTGCTCGAACGCCTCGCCCCGCTGCGCAAGCGCGTGAACGCCGCCGAGGCGCTCATCGAAAAACTGGAAAAGGAAAAGGCCGACTTGGAAGGGCGCATGCTCGACGCCGATTTTTACAAGGGGCCGGATTCGGCGGCATCGCTGCGCCGTTACGAGCTGTTGAAAGCGGAAATCGAAGCCGCCTACCTCGAATGGTCGGAAGCCTCCGAACAGGTCGAGACCTTGAAGGCGCAGGCGGAACAATAACGGCGTCGCGCCAAAGTCCGGGGGAGGTCCGGGGAACGCGGCGTACTTGCAGCGTAAAATTGCTTCCTTGAAACGGCGCTTCGAGCGGCTGTGCGGGGACGCCTATTCCCGAACGCGGTCGCCCGAGCCTTTGCCCAGCACGGTCTGGAATATGAATCGGAAATAGGATGCGACCGTAATCTCGCGAATCATTTGGGCGTCGGTTTGGGCAAGGAGCTTGGGGTTGGACATGTCGATACCCTGCACCTGCGCCAATCCGGTGATGCCTGGGCGCGCATCGTACACATGGAGGGCGTCGCGCTCGGCGATAAGCTCCGTCTGATTGAAGAGATTGGGGCGAGGGCCCACGAGGCTCATTTCGCCTTTGAGCACGTTCCACAATTGCGGAAGTTCATCGAGCTTGGTTTTGCGCAGGAAGCGCCCCAGCGCGGTGATGTCTGCGGCACAGGCCAGATGGCTGGCCACCGAGGCCGTCCCCAGTCGCATCGTGCGGAATTTCACAAGGCGAAACAGTTTTTTATACCGCCCAACACGCTCTTGAATGAACATGGGGGAGCCCGTGTCGAAAAGGCTGATGAGATAAATCAGCAAAAGGACGGGGAACCCGCACACGAGTCCCAGCAATGAAAAACAAAAATCGAAAACGCGCAACATTATGATTTCCCTTGCGTGAAACAGCGGCGTATACCCTCTTCGAAAGAGACGGGAGGATTCCAACCGAGTGTTTTTTTTGAATGAGTTATCTCAACTTGCAAGTTGCCGCACAATTTGTCAATGGCAGTTTGTTTACCCAACAAGGCCGCGCAAAATTTTAACAATGCGGGAGGGACGGGGATAAGCCGCGGTTTTTTACCGGCGGCGCGAACCATGGTTTCCAAGAGTTCGGTTGATGAAACATCGTGGTCGTCGCTTACCAGAAAGGTTTGATTCGCGGCGGCGGGATGTTCCGCGCAACGGACAATAAAGTCTGTCAGATTGTCGATGCCCACAAGGCTGCGTCGGTTGCGGATGGCGCCCAAAGGCAGGGGGAGGTTTTTCCGCGCAAGATTCAAGAGCCTGCCGAAATTGCCGGGAGCCCCGGGGCCGTAAACCAGCGGCGGGCGCAGAATAACATACTCCATTGCGCTGGCGCGGGCTATGTTCTGTAGTGCGCGTTCTGCCTCGTGCTTCGAATGGCTGTAGGCATCGTAGGGAGCAGGCAGATCAAATGCCGTGAAGGGGGCAGCCGTATGGTTGCCGTTAACGCCGATGCTACTTATCAAGATAAAGCGTCTAACGCCGCAGTGGGCCGCGCGCTTGGCCAGTTCGGCAGTGGCGCGTGTGTTTATACGGAGAAAATCAGCCTCCGGTCTACTGGGATCATGGGCTAGGCCGGCAACATGGATGATTGTTTGTATGCCGGACAAATCCAGGGAGGTGAAATCCTCTGCGGACAAGTCCAGTGGTACGGTATACAGACAGTCATCGGCCTTTTTCCCCGCGCGTGTGGCAGCGACGATTGATCCTTTCGGAAGAGCTCGTATCAACGATCTGCCTAGAAACCCAGTTGCTCCGGTGAGTAGGATGGACGGTTTAGGCATGCGCTCCTTTTTGTTTGAGATATTTAAACGGCAGCCGCAGCGATACCATCATCGAATTTGAATAGATATGGTTGGCGGCGAGTGCCTTGAGCATCTCACCAGTGGAGATGTAGTAGCTCTTAAATCCCGAAGTACTTACGCCGCCCTCGCGCATGCGTACCCAGATTTTGTCCTCAATGACAAAGGGGGTACCAAAGCCAAGCAGTGAGCGCACAAAAAACTCAAAATCTGCGGCTATTTTATAATCGGTCTGATAGTGTCCAATTTTTTCATAAACCGCTTTGCGGATGAACGCTCCGGGGTGCGGCGGCATAAAACCAAAGCGCAGCATCCAAGGGGCGAACCCGGCGGCGGGATAGCGGCGGCATACCTTTTCCAGATTGTCTGGGCGGACAAAATCGACGCCGCCCAAAATAATATCTTTGTCCGGGTGGGACTTGCAGGCGTCGGCCACCGACTGTATGACGTCGGCGCTTAGGTAAAAATCATCGGAATTAAGGATGCCGACAAACTCGCCGGTGGCGCGCGCAATTCCCTTGTTCATGGCGTCGTAGATGCCCTTGTCGGGCTCGGAGACAAAATGGGCGATGCGTCCGGAATATTCTCTGACAATATCGGGCGTGCCGTCTTTTGAGGCGCCGTCAATCACGATATACTCAATGTCAGGATACGTCTGGGAAAGCACCGACTCTATCGCGGTGCGAATGTGTACGGCAGCGTTATAGCAAATCGTGATGATGGATATTTTCAAAGCTTGAAAGTCGGTTGCCCCAAGGCTGAATGATTTGCTGATAAGGTGGATTTTTTTTATATTCCTATACCCCATTCGACAAGTCAATAACGGACGCGGCTTTTGCAAACGGCGCTTGACAGCGGGAGCGCAAAACGATTGCATAAACTCTTTCGCACACGCGAAAATCATGGTGGCTGTAGCTCAGTTGGTTAGAGCATCGGATTGTGGTTCCGAGGGTCGCCGGTTCGAATCCGGTTAGCCACCCCACTTTTAAAAAAGCGGAGTCTTTTCATGAGACTCCGCTTTTTTTGTGTCCATGCCAAGAGATTTTCCAGAGTGTGCACGACAAATGGACGTTAAAATGAAGGGAATTGATGAATCCCGCCTCCGACAGCGTTTTACCATCTGAGAGGTCAAAAAGTGGCGATCGTCGATCTTCGCATGGAGTTATCTGAGTGCGGGGGATAATTTCTCCCAAAAAGGCCGAAAATGGAGCTTTTTTAGGCGGAGGAACGGGGATTGCCTATTGTTTCGTCTTGAATAAACAAGCGTTTTTGAATAGTTTTTATGCTTAAACTGACGTTGGCGACTGCCGTACGTCTATCCCCATACAATCAAAAACACGTCGGACATAGTTTGTTTGGCTTTTTTTTGCGCTTTTTAAAAAAACGTTTTTTCAGAACATTTCTCATCCCCCACGGTCTTTGCATACAGCTGCCATACTTATGAACCCTTCCCCTAAGAAAAAGAACCGTCTATATATCTTCTCCGCCGGCTTTACGCTGGTGGAGTTGCTGACGGTCATTGCGATTATCGCGATTTTGGCAGGTATCATGATTCCCGTCATCCGTACGGCGCGCGTAACCGCCTACACCGCCGCCGATATGGGGCGCATGCGTTCCATCGGGGCTGGGTTTGCCCTGTTTGCGGGCGACAATGGCGGGCGTTTTCCTTCCAATGGTGTCGGTTCGAGCATACCGGGGGCCCGCAATACCCGCTGGATGTTTCATGTGGGCCGTTACATGGGGATTGGACAGGAAGCAACGCTAACTTTGACCGTCAACGGAACCAGCCTTAGCTATCCCATATTACAGCAAGCCTATCGTCTTGCGGAGTTTCACAGCGCATTTACTCCCCCCGAGCTCTACGATATGGTAAATCCCATCCACGAGTCGCTGGGTATTTTTGGCGGTAACGGGAATCTTTTGACCAATGCCGATGGCTATGGACGTTTTGGCATTTTCCTCGAGGAGGTGGCGCGTCCGGCGAAAACGATTCTTTTGGGCGAACGCTACGCGGGCGTGCTCGGCGACGGCGCGCAACGTCAGAATTCGGGCCCGGCCGTGAATCGCACCGGTCTTTTTCCGGTAGCTCACGATGGTTTGGCCTCCAACGCAGAAATCATGCGCCGCGGTGCCGAGGTGCAACAAGGCCCCGTCACTTTGCTGATGGCGGATTTTTCCGTCCAGCAGGCGAATATCGAAGACCTCGACATTGCTACGATGAATCGCAGCACCTCTTCGGGCATCCGATTTGCCCCGTAATCTTCGGGATTTTTCACAAAAAGCGGAGCCTTTGACGGGCTCCGTTTTTTTGTGCGCATGCCGCATTTAGGCCTACTTTCCGCTCTCTGACGGCACCTTTTTCGCGTGCGTGCGCAGGATGATGGCGGCGGGCTTGGCGTCGCGGACGGAGCCCTTTTGCGTGAAAGTGAACACCTCGTTGTCGCCGATGTTCACGACATAGTTGAGGTCTTTGTCGGTGTCGCCCGTTTTTCCGTTGAATTCATGGTTGCACACCATCATGCAATCCTCCGGCAGTTTTAAACGGTGGAGCTGTTTTTGGCTGCCGTCGTAGTTGCGCGCGACGACGGTGATTTCGATCATTTTGTTTTCCACCTTCATCGCGATGATCATTTCCCCCACATCCCCCTGCTTGTGCGCATCATAGGTGTAGGGCGTGGGTGATTTGGCTAGCGGCGTGAGGTTGCCGTCGTAGTCGCGAAAGACAATCTCATAGCTTTCGATTTGAAAGCCTTTGACGTTCGGCAAGCGGCCCTTGACGTAGGCGATGTTTATCAAATTCGCCAGATCTTGGGCGGTCAGGGTCGGGCGGTCCAAATTAGGCAAATCCCCCGCCCACAAGGGCAGGGCGGCGAGCAACCACAGGGCGAATAGGCGTTTTTCATGGGCGTAAAGTTATAAATTTTTGGGGCCGATTTCCACCTCGAAGAGGAATTTTCCCGATTCGTCAAAGTATTGGTGTTTTAAGGTGACTGAGCGTTTCCGAAAGTCTTTTAGGCGGGGATCTTCGCAGTAGTTTTTGAGGATGCCCGGCTCGATGGCGGCCTTGAGGCCCGGGATGTCGATCACCTCCGGCTTCACCCCGACGATGGTATATTTATAGACCAATGTATTCCCCGCTTCCGCCCTGAGGGAGTCCCACCGCGTGTGTTCATCCACCCTGATGGGGAAGTTATAGTTGATGGATTGGCAGGCTTCGCGCAAGATGCTCTCCGTGGACTGCGTGCGCCCCCACATCGGCCAATGCATAATTTCGCGCACGCCCCATGACGCGACGAAATAGGCGGCAAGGCCTATCAGTAGCGAAACCCATAAGGGGCGTTTTTTCTTGGGGCGTTCGGAATCCATAGGGCAGGGCGGAGTTCTCACGGAATATGTAAAAATGCGGAAAGCTTGTCAATGGCCGATGCCGATTTCTGCATCTGCCCGATAATGAGGAGAACCCCATTTTCCAAGATTGAGCTCTCCGGGGGAACGGGTGTATAAAAAAGGGGTCATTCTCTCTTTTTATGCCTGAATACCGTTCCCGCACCACCACTCATGGCCGCAACATGGCCGGCGCCCGCGCGCTTTGGCGCGCCACCGGCGTGAAGAATGAGGACTTTGGCAAGCCCATCATCGCGATCGCCAATTCCTTCACCCAGTTTGTGCCGGGGCATGTCCACCTGCGCAACCTCGGGCAGCTCGTGGCGCAGGAAATCGCCAAGGCGGGCGGCATCGGGCGCGAGTTTAACACCATTGCGGTCGACGACGGCATCGCCATGGGGCATTCGGGCATGCTGTACAGCCTGCCCAGCCGCGAGATTATCGCCGACTCGGTGGAATACATGGTGAACGCCCATCAGGCCGACGCGCTCGTTTGCATTTCCAACTGCGACAAGATCACCCCCGGCATGATGATGGCGGCCCTGCGGCTGAACATCCCCGCGATTTTTGTGTCCGGCGGGCCGATGGAGGCGGGCATCACCGTGATCAACGGGCAGACCCGCAAGCTCGACCTCATCGACAGCATGGTGGCCGCCGCCGACGCCAAAGTGAGCGATGCCGACATTGCCCAAATCGAGGAGAACGCCTGTCCGACCTGCGGCTCGTGCTCCGGCATGTTCACCGCCAACAGCATGAACTGCCTGACGGAGGCCCTCGGTCTCAGCCTGCCGGGCAACGGCACCATCGTGGCCACCCACAAAGACCGCGAAATGCTCTTTCGCGAGGCGGGGGTGCGCATCGTGGAACTGTGCCACGCCTATTACAAAAAGAACGACACGCGCGTGCTGCCGCGCAGCATCGCCACCTTTGAGGCGTTTGAAAACGCCATGAGCTTGGACATCGCCATGGGCGGCTCCACCAACACGGTGCTGCACCTGCTCGCCTGCGCGCAGAGCGCGGATGTGAACTTTACGATGGACGACATCGACCGCCTCTCGCGAAAAGTGCCGTGCCTGTGCAAAGTGGCCCCCAATTCGCAAAAATACCACATCGAGGACGTGCATCGCGCGGGCGGCATCATGCGCCTGCTGGGTGAACTGGCGCGCGGCGGGCTCATCCACCGCGACGTGCCCACCGTGCATTCGCCCTCTTTGGGCGCGGCCATCGACCAATGGGATCTGCGCGGCAACGCCGATTCGGGCGCTCAGGAATTTTTCCGCGCGGCCCCGGGCCGCAAGTATTCGGTGACCGCCTTTTCGCAGGACGCCCGCTGGGACTCCCTCGACACCGACCCCGCCGAGGGCTGCGTGCGCGACATCGCCCACGCCTATTCCAAAGACGGCGGCTTGGCCGTGCTCAAGGGCAACATCGCCCGCAACGGCTGCATCGTGAAAACGGCGGGCGTGGACGACTCCATTTTAAAATTCACGGGCCGCGCCCGCATTTTTGAAAGCCAAGAGGCCGCCGTCGAGGCGATTCTGGCCGACCAAATCGTGGCGAAGGACGTGGTGATTATCCGCTACGAGGGCCCCAAAGGCGGCCCCGGCATGCAGGAAATGCTTTATCCGACGAGCTATTTGAAGTCGAAGGGCTTGGGCAAACAATGCGCCCTGGTCACCGACGGTCGTTTCTCCGGCGGCACGAGCGGGCTCTCTATCGGCCACGTCAGCCCCGAAGCGGCGGCGGGCGGGGCCATCGGCCTTATCGAAGAAGGCGACACGGTGGAGATAGACATCCCCCAGCGCTCCATCAACATCGCCGTATCCGACGCCGAGCTGGCCAAACGCCGCGCCGCCCAAGACGCCAAAGGCAAACACGCCTGGAAGCCCAACCGCGTCCGCGAAGTGACCCCGGCCCTCCAAGCCTACGCCCGCCTCACCACCTCCGCCGACCGCGGCGGCGTGCGCGACTTGAACCAGTAGTTTTTCGATAAAGACATCCTTCCCAACAAAAAGCGGAGCCCCCAAACGGCTCCGCTTTTTTGTTTGTGCAATGGCGATGACACAACTTCTACGAAGAATTTCGTTGACAATCCTACGAACGACTTCGTAAATAGTGGGCCATGACCCAAAAACGCCCCAAACCCACGGAATCGGAACTCGAAATTTTAAAAGTGCTGTGGCGGGCGGGGCCGCTCACGGTGCGGCAGATTCACGAGCAGCTGCAAAACGGCACGGGCTACACGACCGCGCTCAAATTGCTGCAGATTATGGCCGAAAAGGGGTTGGTGGCGCGCGACGAGGCGGCCAAGGCGCATGTGTACTCGGCCGTGCTGGCGGAAGGCGAGGCCAAGCAGGCGGCGGTGTCCTCGCTTGTGGAAAAACTTTTTGGCGGTAGCCCCTTGCGGCTGGCGATGCAGGCGCTGGCGCAGGGGCGCTCTTCGCCCGAGGAACTCGACGAAATCAAGCGGCTCATCCGCGACATGGAGGCCGACCGCAACCGCCGATAACAATCGCTTTCGGAGTTTTTTGCCATGACGACTTTTGACGATGTGTTGATGTTGCCCGTGGTGCAGCGCCTCGGTTGGGTGCTGTTGCATTTTCTGTGGCAGGGCGTTTTCATCGGCATCCTGTGCGGGGTGCTTCTGCGTCTGCCGCCGGCGAAAAAACCGCGCGCGGCCTACGGGGTGTGTCTGGGGGGATTGTTCTTGTGCGCGCTTTTTCCCGTGGCGACGTTTTATGCGGTGGAGCCCGTGGACGTGCCGCCCGTGTTGTTGAGCGGTTCTGCGGTTCCCTCCGCCGACGCGGCGGCAACGGCGGCGGCGCCCAAAGCCCCCGTCTTTGTGCCGGAGGCGAAGGATTTGAAGGCGGGGTTTGCCGACATGCGCTATGTGCCGGAAAAGGAAACGCCTCCGCCGTGGCACGAGCGCGTGTTGACCGCGCTCGCTCCTTATGTGCCGTGGATTGTGGTGGTGTGGTTGCCCGTCGCCTTCCTGCTCAGCCTGCGGCTGGGCTGGCAATGGGGCCAGACGCGCCTGTGGGTGCGCGCGGGAAAAATCATGAACGAGGCCGCCACCCAAACGCGCCTGTCACAGCTCTGCGCCCGCATTGGCGTGCGGGGCAAAGTAGTTTTGCGCGAATCGGCCCGCGTGCTGGGCCCGCTGACGGTCGGTTTTTTCAAGCCCGCCATTTTGTTGCCCGTCGGCTTCATGGCGGGGGTAACTCCCGCGCACCTTGAGGCTATTTTGCTGCACGAGTTGGCGCACATCCGCCGCTGGGATTACGCTGTCAATCTCCTAGTCGCGGCGCTCACCGCGCTTTTGTTTTATCATCCGGTGGTCTGGTGGCTCGACCGCCGCGCCCGTCTGGCGCGCGAGCTGTGCTGCGACGCCCTCGCCGCCGAACGCTACGGCGACGCCTGCGCCTACGCGCAAGCCCTCGCGCAGTTGGAAACCCGCTTGCGCGGCGGCCATGCCGTGGCCCCGGCGGCAGGCGACGGCCCGCTTGTGCAGCGCATCCGCGCGCTCGCCGGACAGCGTGGCATGCCCGGCCTTTCCGGGCGCTCGCTGGCCAATCTCACGGCCATTTTCGCGCTGACTTTGAGCGGGGCGCTGCTGTTGCAATTTGCCTCGGCGGCCAACGCGCAAAATGTCTCCGACAGTTTGCAAAAGCCCGCTCCCAGCGGCCAAGTGATTGGCACAGACGGCGATCCGGTGGCCGGGGCGCAAGTGGCGCTTTATCACCGCAAAGACTGGCGCGGTTTGGAGAACGGCGTGGTGGAAACCACCCGGACGGATACGCGCGGACGCTTCGCCTTCACACACGCGCTCGATTATGTAAAAGTTCCGGGCGACATTTCCGAGGACACCTATTATGTCGTCGCGTGGGCCCCTGAACAGGCGCTTGCTTTGTTTATCCTCGACCGCAACGCGAAAAAAACGGACGACCTCGCCTTGCGGTTAGGCAAACCCGAACCTCGGCGCATCAGTGTTGCCGACAAGGACGGCAATCCCGTGGAGGGCGCAACGGCACATATTCAATGGATCGCGCAAAAGCGCGTGGGCACGGCCTATTTCAAACCCGCCTTTGGCCCGCTGGAAACCAAAACCGATGCGCAAGGGGTGGCTGTTTTCACACAACTGCCGGAGGGGGATGTTGCTGTCGGCGTTTCCAAGGAGGGATTCGCCCCCAATTGGACGGGTTGCGGATCCTCCGGCAAAAAAGATTTTTCCGTGCGCCTGTCGCCCGCTGCCTTGCTGCGGGGCCGGGTAATCACCCGCGAGGGCGCGCCGCTATCGGGCATTCTTGTGTATGCCGAGCCGCGCTGGCCGCTGATGGATTATACTGCCACGCGCACCGACGCCGAGGGCAATTTCACGCTCAACGGCCTGTACGGCAAGGGGGACGCGTGGGACCCCACAGGCGGCGACGGGTGCTACCGCCTGGCCATTGAAAGTCCCGATTATTGCGCGCCTGCGGTTGATGTGGCGCTCAAATCCGGGCAAGCCAAATCCGTGGGAGAGCTGACCGCGTGGTCGGGCGCGCGTATTCGCGGCGTGCTCTTGGATTCGTCGAGTCAAAAGCCCCTGCCGGGAATGGATTTGTTGGTGTCCACGCAGGGCGGGCAGTCCAATGTGCTGACCGACGCGCAGGGCCGCTTTCAATTTCTGGCCCCGGACGGATTGTTCGATGTGATGGTTTCGCAACCGCCCCGCGGGTATTACCTGATGGATGATGGGCAGGGCAGCCCCCTCTTTACGGGCGAGGCCGCAGGAAAACCGCAGGAATTGACCTTGCGCGCGCCGGCCCCGCTGGGGCGATTGGGCGTTGTGCGCGGGCGCGTGCTGACGCCCGAGGGCACTCCGGCGGTTGACGCCAGCGTGGTCATAGGGTTGAGAGCGCCCGCCTACCTGAAGGCCGAGCGCATGGGCGGCGACACCTTCGGGCCCGCAAAAACAAACGCTCTGGGCGTTTACGAGTTTCCCAAATATCCCAAGGGATTGCCGCTGGATATCGTGGCGTTTTGCGCAAATGACGCGGTGACAACGCAGGCCAATCCCGTGCCGATTGAAACGGACAGCCTTCCCGACATCGTTTTGAAAAAGGGATGGTCACCGCGCGTGTGCGTCACCGATGCCGAGGGCCGTCCCTTGGCGGGGCAAAAAATCACCTACGGGATACAGTTGAAAGGAGACTTGAAGGCGTCCAACGGCATTCCTCCGGTTTCCTCCCATTTGACCCGTGAGGCGAAAACAGACGACCAGGGTATCGCCGTTTTCGAGGGCATCCCCGAGGGCGCCGTTTGCGATTTCTGGCGGAAGGGCAAGCCGATCACTTGGAAGCGCGTTTCCCCCGACATGTTGAAAGCGGGCAAAACCCCAAGCTTTGTCCTGTCCGAAAAACTGCGCGTCCAATGTCTAGACTCCAACGGTGACCCCATTCAGATAAAGCGGTTGCAAAATAATCCGTCGGCTTTTGACGAGCTGACGCAAGAAGCGGCAGAGGACCTTGCCATTTCTCGGGCGGGCATAGATAAAAACGCCGTCGCCGACGGATGGGTGGATGCTGATAAAAGATCTTTGGCATTTAAATCACCGGGATCTCGCGTCCGGTTGTGGGCGCAGCGGGCGGACGGGTTTCATGTGCAAGTGGAGGGGGTAATGCCGACGCAAGACAATATACTCGTCGCAAAAGTATTGCCTGCTGCCTATGCGGCAGGCAGGGTGCCCAATCCGCCTCGCCCGTTGGCCGATGATGAGGCGGCCTATCGAGTCATCGACGAAAATGGCAATCCCCTTTCGGGGGTGCGCGCGGCCTCCGTGCGAAACTTTGGCAATGACGCGTCTGTCGAGGCGATAACGGATGAGCAAGGTTGGTGTTTCCTCAAGGGTTTCGCCAAGAGGTCATCGCCGCTTGCTTTGGAATTTTCACGCCCGGATTACGCGCCCACTTGGACTGAAAACGTTTCAGAGCGAAGCGTCCATGCGGTTGTGCTGACGAAAAACACCAGAATACAGGGGCGCTTGTCGGGGCCATCAGGGGAGTCCGTGGGCAAAGTCTCCCTTCGCTTTTTCAAGGAAACGGAACCGCGGCGCGGCGGCCTAGACGGACTGCCCGCAGTGGCGTCAGGGCTTGATTATCGTGTGAATACCGACGACCAAGGCCGATATGACATTCTCATTGAGCCGGGGCGTTATTGCGTGCAAGGCGAAAGCGAGAGGGGCTTTTTCTTGGATGAAAAGGTTTTTGAAATCGGACTGAACCAGACGCGCACTTTGGCAAAACGTATGCAACCGGGCGCAACACTTACTTTGGTTTGCACCGATATTGCCACGGGAAGGCCCGCGGAGGGATTGCGCGCGCAAATTTATGAGTCAAAGGGGTTCGCGCTGATCGATTCGCGCGAGGATTCTTTACGGACAGCCGACGCCGCAGGCCGAATGACATGGGAATCGCTGCCGCCTTGGAGTGTTTGCTTTGTGCTGGCGCGTGGGCAAAACCCCTATGCGCGCTGGTGGTCCGAGTGCGACGCGCTCCGGCAACCCATTCCGCGTCCTTACGCGGAAAACCTACCCCAGCTCTCAGCAGGATGCGGCAGCCTTGTATTTGAACTGAAAAGCGGTGTTCAGGAAATTCCGGTGGTGGCGGAGCGGGGAATAATGGTTTCGGGCAAAATATTGCTCCCCGAGAATAGACCAGACATCAATCGTTTATGGCTGGATATAATGCCCGTTGGCAGGCGCAATGAAAGTGGTTTTTTCTGGATAATGCCGATGGGCATTGGGGTCAACTTAAAAACAGGGGAATTTTCCGGTTGGTTTCCCGCTGGCAATGGCGTGGATTATCGCCTTCAGGCTAGGGCTTTCGGGCCTGCGCAAAAGCCCGGCGTGCATCCTTCTTTGCCCGCGGCGGTAAGTGAGGTGTTCTCCTCAAAAGCGGGCGATTGTTTCCAGTTTGAGTTGTCGATGCTTGGCGGGGGGTATTTGAGGGGCCGCGCTGTGGACGCGCAGGGCAATTCGCTCGGGAAACTGGAAATCTATTATGCGATGGCCGATTCTGTTGCAACGCGTCTTGGCGGCAGTGTCATTATTTCCGACGAAAAGGGTTGCTTTTCCATCGGCCCCATCCGCGCGGGTGAATACGATCTCAATGGCTTTCAAAAGCGATTCGCCCCGCGCAGAGCCTCTGCCCCAGAACCTGGCCCCGCAAAGCGCGCCATCGTTCGCGAGGGCGAAACGACTGAACTGGGCGACATCGTGTTCGCTCAGGGGATGCCGCAAACACCGTGAGTTTGTGCGGAAGCGGCGGCGGTTATGGTGGAAGGAAATGCGCGGTTGTTCGGTTTATATATTTAGGGCCCGAAATTTCTACGCCTTGAAATGGCGGCGGATAATTTTTTTATCGCCATTTCGGGGGCTTGTGATTATCGCCATATAGATTGGTTTTGTTTGGGTCTTGCGCATTTCGCGAACGTATATGTTGCGGCGGGCTGTGGCACATATCGACGCACAGTTTCCGCCTAGCGAAGCGGTGCACATTGCCCTACCCATGGAGTTTCCCGCATTACACACTATTGATTATGCGACATTCACACCTATACGTTTTTCTGTCTTGCGCGCTTTTGGCGGGCCTAGCGGCGGTTTTGCTGCACGCCGCCCCTGCGAAGGTTGAATATTTGAAGAACGACCAAATTCGCATTGGGGTGGATTTGAACTCCGGCGGGGGGATTTGCTATTTTGGGGAGAGCAACGGACATCAAAACTTGCTCAACCAATGGGACAAGGGGCGGCTGATTCAGCAATCCTACTACGGCAGGGATGACGGCTCGATGTGGGTGAAAACCCCGTGGCGTTGGAACGCCGTGCAAGGCGGCGATTACAAGGGAAACGCCTCCGAAGTGTTGGAATGGCGCAACGACGGCGCCGTCTTGTATGTCAAAACCCGCCCCCGGCACTGGGCGACCGACGAGCTTATGAAAGACGTGGTGATGGAAGAGATCATCACGCTCGAAGGGGATGTCGCGAAACTGAGTTTCGTCTGCATTTACAGCGGGAGCGTGTCGCACCCGGTCGTGCATCAGGAATTGCCCGCCGTCTTTTTGGATGCCGATTTGCCGCAGTTGCGTTTTTATGACGGAAAGCGCCCGTGGACGGGCGGGGCGCTCACCACCCGGCAGCCGGGTTTCCCCAACGAATATTTTGAGATCACCGAGAGCTGGGTCGCCTACACCGACGCCAAGGACTGGGGCGTGGGCATCTATGTGCCCGGCGTCACGCAAATTACCGCCTACCGCTACCGCGGCAATGGCTCGACGGGCAGCGCGGGCGACGCCTGCTCCTATGTGGCGCCCATCCGCAGCTTTGCCTTCGACAAGCCGATGACCTTCGCCTACACCGCGTATTTGACGCTCGGCAAAATCGACGAAATCCGCGCGCGTTTCCAAAAGATGGCGCAAGCCGCCCCCAAAGCGGCGGGCGCGGCCCGATAATCCGGCGGAAGCGAGCCGCTGTCCGCACGCGCGCGGTTCGCGGGCGAATGTTCTGGAATGTCCGGCGTTTCGCCTATTCAATGGCATGAAATCCCATGAAACTATCGCTCATCTTGGCGCATCCGTATGCCGGCAGTTTTAACCACGCCATTGCCCACGCGGCGGCGGACGCCTTGCGGAGCAACGGGCACGCGGTCAGCTTGCACGATTTGTACGCGGAAAATTTCAACCCCGTCATCACGGCGCGGGAGCTGGTTTCGGACGTGTCGGACGATCCGCTGGTGCAGGCGCATTGCCGCGAAATCAAAGCAGCCGAGGGGCTCGTCATCGTGCATCCCAACTGGTGGGGGCAGCCGCCCGCCATTTTAAAGGGGTGGGTGGACCGCGTGCTGCGCAACGGGGTGGCCTACACCTTTGGCACGGGCGACGACGGCGGCGGGCTGCCCGTGGGGCTCTTGCGGATAAAAAACGCCCTCGTGCTCAACACTTCCAATACGCCCGAGGCGCGGGAAAATGAAGTCTTTGGCGACCCTTTGGAGCGCATCTGGAAGGATTGCGTGTTCGGCTTTTGCGGCATCAACGGCTACGCCCGGCGCATGTACGCGGTGGTGGTGAGCAGCACGTTGGAACAAAGGCGGGGCTGGCTGGCCGACGCGGGGAAGTTGGCGGGCGAAATTTTTCCGCGCGGGTAAGCAGCGCGCCGCGCGTTTATCGGCGGCGCTCAGTCGTGGGCGCAGTGCGCGTGGTTGTCGAGCGCGCGCATAATCTTGCACTCGCGCACGCGGTGGTTGCCGGGCGAACACAACAGCTGGCGCAGTTCCGTGCGCAGGGCCTTTAATTGGGCGATGCGCTTTTCCACGTCCGCCAAGTGGCGCACGGCAATCGCGTGGGCGGGCGCGCAGGGGTCGGCGGGGTGGCCCGCCAGTTCCAGCAGTTCGCGGATATCGTCGATCTCAAAGCCCAGCGCGCGGGCATGGCGGATGAAGCACAGGCGCTCTATGGCCTCCTTGCCGTACTCGCGGCGGTTGCCCGCGCTGCGCACGGGCGCGCGCAAGAGCCCTATCTGCTCGTAAAAACGGATGGTGGGCACTTTGATGCCGCACTGTTTCGAGACGTCTCCGATGGCGTACGTATTTTTTTGCATGTTCCCCTTGCTCCTCTAGCGACTAGAGGAAGTATAATCCGAAAAGCAAGACATGCAAACGACCATCGAAAAAGAACGTCCGCCCGCGCCTCCGCCGGGGAAAACACAGGAGGCGGCCCCCTGCTGTGCCCGCTGTGCGGTGACGCGCCCGCCCAAGCCGCCCGCCGAGCACGGACATGCGCCGCACGGACACGACCACGCCGCCGAGGCGGGGGTTGTCTGGTGGAAGCGGCGCGACGCGCGGCTTATTTTTATCTGCGGCGGCGCCATGCTGGCCGCTTACGCGCTGGGATTGGTGAACGCGCAGGCCGCCCACTGGGCGTTTATCCTCGCCATGGCAGTGGGTCTCGGGCCCGTCTTAAAACAGGCGGTGGCCGCCGCGCGGGCGGGCGTTTTTTTCTCCATTGAAATGCTTATGGGATTGGCGGCGGTGGGGGCCGTCATCATCGGCTCCGCCGAGGAGGCGGCGATGGTGGTGTTGCTCTTTCTCATCGGCGAACTCTTGGAGAGCGTGACGGCCAACCGCGCGCGCGCCAGCATCAATAGCCTTGTCGATTTGATTCCCAAGACCGCCCGGCGCGAACGCGCGGACGGCACGCTGGAAGAACTGCCCGCATCGGCCCTCGCGGTGGGCGACACCATCGCCGTGCGCCCGGGCGAGCGCATCGCCGCCGACGGCGAGGTGATTGGCGGTCACAGCGCGGTGGACGAGTCCCCGGTGACGGGCGAGAGTGTGCCCACGGAGAAGACGGCGGGAGACTTGGTGTACGCGGGAACCGTCAACGGCGACGGCGTTTTGCGCGTGCGCGTGACGAGCGCGGCGGCGGACAACACGATCGCCCGCATTGTGCGGCTAGTCGAGGATGCCCAGCAGGCCAAGGCCCCGACCGCCCGTTTTATCGACCGATTTGCCGCGCGCTATACGCCGTTTGTGGTGTTGGTGTCGGTGCTGACGATGGTGCTGCCGCCGCTGTTTTTCGCGGCCGCGTGGGGTGAGTGGATTTACAAGGGGCTGGCGCTCCTGCTTATCGGCTGTCCTTGCGCGCTGATTATCTCCACCCCGACGGCCATCGCCGCCGCGCTCTCGACGGGCGCGCGGCGCGGGTTGCTGATGAAGGGCGGGGTGGTGCTGGAAAACGCCGGGAAAGTGCGCGTGGCGGCCTTTGACAAGACAGGCACGCTCACGCGCGGCGCTCCGCAGGTGACGGATGTGGAGGGGTTCGGCGCGGATGCGGCGGAAGTTTTGCGCATCTGCGCGGCGCTTGAAACGGGCTCCAGCCATCCGCTGTCGGCGGCCGTCTTGCGCAAGGCCGCCGAGGCCACGCTTTCGATAAAGCCCGCCGAAGATGCCGCCGCGCTCGCCGGGCGCGGCATCACGGGGCGGGTGGCGGGGCGGGACTATTTTTTGGGTTCCGCCGCCGGGGCCGCCGAACGCGCCTGCATTGCGGCGGAAGTGGCGCAACGGCTGGAAATTTTGCGAGACGAGGGCAAGACCGTGTCGGTGCTGGTGGCGGACGGCGCGGTGTGCGGGCTCATCGCCATGCGCGACGATTTGCGCGCAGGCGCGGCGCAGGCCGTGCATGAATTGAGCGCCCTCGGGGTGCATTGCGTGATGCTCACGGGCGACAACCGCCGCACGGCGACGGCCATCGCCGCGCCGCTTGCCATGGAGGTGCGCGCCGACTTGTTGCCGCAGGACAAGCAGCGCATTGTCGAAACCTTGAAGGCCGAAACGCACGGCCTCGTGGCCGTGGTGGGCGACGGCATCAACGACGCCCCCGCGCTCGCGGCGGCGGACATCGGCATCGCCATGGGCGGGGGCACCGACGTGGCGCTGGAAACGGCGGACGCCGCTATCTTGCGCGGGGACGTGCGGGATGTGGCCGCGCTCTTTAAACTCTCGCGCGCGACGATGCGCAACATCTATCAAAACATCGCCTTCGCGCTCGGCTTTAAGGGGATATTTTTTGTGACCACGCTGCTAGGCCTCACGGGCCTGTGGCCCGCCGTGCTGGCGGATACGGGCGCGTCGATGATCGTCACAATGAACGCCATGCGCCTCTTGCGCTGGAAGGGCAAATGAGCGCGCGCTTTAGGCGAGCGCCGCTTCCCACGGGGTCAGCGGCAGGCGGGTGGAAACCGCGTTGAGCGCAATCAGGTGAATCATCTGGCTGACGGTGGTGCAGGCATCCGGCAGAATGGAGACTTTGTATTTATCGGCGGCTTTGGAAATGGCGGTGTGGGTCACGCAATTTTGCGTCATCATGCCGCACACGAGCAGTTCGCCGACCCCGTGCGCGGCGAGGATTTTTTCCAATTCCGTATGGTAAAACCCGTCGGCGTAGTGCTTGACCACCACGGGCGCTTGCGGCGCGGCGGCGAGCACTTCGGGGCGGATTTCGACGCCGGAGGTTCCCGCGTTGAAAAAGGGCGCGATGCCCGCTTGCGGGTCGGCCACATGCTGGATGTGGACAACCTCCGCCCCGATTTTTTTCGCGCGGGCGACGGCTTTCACAATGTTGTCCAGCGTCGCTTGCGCATTCCACAGCGGGAAGCAGCCGCCGGGGAAATAGTCGTTTTGCAGGTCGATGACAAGAAGGGCTTTTTTCATGGCTTGCGGCGGATATTTTGGGTCAGTGTGCCGCGCGGTGAGGGCGCTGTCAACGGACAAGGCGAACGGCGTGCCGCGCATTTTTATCTTTCCCTGGCGGGCGTTCGGCGGTAGATAAGAGCTGCCGCATCGTTCCTATCTGCAAAAAAAATCCCATGAAAACCTTAAATATCCTGCTGGGTGTGGTGGCTGTGTTTTCGCTGTCCGCCTGTGCCAACGCGCCCGCTCAACCGACGAAGGGCGAGTACACGGTGAGTGAAATCGACGGCAAGCGCGTGGAGCTGGCGCGGCCTATTTTGGTCAGCTATGACGACGGACGCCTCTCCGGCAATGGCCCCGTCAACATCTGGTCGATGCCCGTGGAAGACAACGGCAAGCTCGGTATGGGCATTTGCACCCGGATGGCCGGGCCGGAGGAACTCATGAATCTGGAATCCAAGCTCCTGCGCGAATTGGACGGCGGCGTCTTGGCCGGGCGCAAAGACAAGGCCCTGTTGGTGCGCAAGGACGGCAAAATTGTGGTGGTGATGGAACCGACGGAGAGCCCTTAGGGTTCCCGATTTTTCCCCGGTGCATTTTTAAACCCGTCGAGCATGCGTTCGCGCAAGGTGTCGTAGATGGGCGCCCCGCGCGCCAGCGTGGCCCCGAGCATGGCGGCGAAGCACGCCACCAGAAGGGGCACCATCAAGGTGGTGGTGGCCGTCATTTCGACCACCAAAATGAGTCCGGTGAAGGGCGCGCGCACGACCCCGGTAAAAAAGCCCGTCATGCCCACGATGGCAAAGGCGATGGGCGAGAGCGCTAAAACTTCCGGAGCAAGCGCGTTGAAAACGCCCGCGAAAATGGCTCCGAGTACCGCCCCCACGAGAAGCAGGGGGGCAAACAACCCGCCCGGGGTTCCCACCGAGTAGCTCAGCGGCCCCAGCACCCAGCGCACCGCGAAAATGATGAAAAGCGCCCCCAGCGGCAGGCCGCCGTTGAGGATTTGTTGCGAGGCGAAATCGCCGCCGCCCACCAGATGCGGGGCAAACCACGCCACGAGGCCCACGATGCCGCCCACCAGCGCCGCGCGCGCTTCCGGCGGCCAGCGGCGCATGCTGTCCGCCGCACGCAGGCCCAAAACGGTCAGCTTGTTGTAGAGTACGCCCAGCAGGCCCAAAAGCAGTCCAAAGACAAAATAGGCCCCCAGTGCCCAGTGCGCGCCCGGAGTGACGCCATCGACCAAAAAATCCGGGCGATTGCCCAAAATCATCCGGGAAACGCCGATGGCCGCCGCTGTGGCAATCATGGTGACGAGCGTCAGGCGCAGGCGAAAGGCGTGCGCCACTTCTTCAAAGACGAAAACGGCCCCGCCCACGGGCGCGTTGAAGGCGACCGCCAGACCCGCGCCGCCGAGGGCGGCTTGCACGTCGCGGATGACGCCTTGGGCGCAGCGCAAGGCGCGTGCGACAAAGGCCCCGATGGTGGCGCCCATCTGCACGGTGGGGCCTTCGCGGCCGAGAGCCAGCCCGGTGCCGATACCCAAGATGCCACCGAAAAACTTGATGGGCACAATCCAAAAGGAGGCGACCGGCGCTTCGTTGCGCATGACGGCCTCCACATGCTGCACGCCCGAACCCGAGGCCAGCGGATGCCCGCGCACCAGCAGCCGGGCAACCCCGGCGGCCAGTGCCCCCACGGCGACGGGCAAGAGCCAGCCCAAGAGGGGCCATTGCTGCGCCCATTCCACCAGTTGAATATGGCGCGCGCCCAGCCAAGCGAGTCCCGCGCGGAAATAAGCCCCGACCACTCCGATAGCTACCCCCGCGATGAGCGCCACCGCGCAGGCTTTCAACAGGCCGCTGCGCTCGTTTTCGGCCGATTCGGCGGCGTTGGTTTGGGCGATGGGGGAGTCCGGCATCATGGCATCATGGATGTGTGCGCAAACGGCAGGTACACGCGGCGTCCACAAGGATGCGCGTGTCCGCCAAATTCGATTACAAGACAACTGATACACTCGGGCCGTGAAGTCAACGCCATAGGCCTGCGCAGGGGCTGGCATGGCGCGCCGCCGTCCTTGTTTTTGCCTCTTGCTCGCAAAAAGGCGTTGAGTGGGGCCGCAAATCCGATACGCTGGCGGCAATATTTCAAATATCAACGCGCAAAACGCCATGCTTATTTTTCAATACACGCCAATAGGCCGGATGGGAGTCGAAGTCGAAGGCGGCAAAGTGGTCGCCCTATGGCTGCCGCAGATCAAAGCGCCGCCCGCCACGCGCGGCGTAAAGCCAGATGCGCTGACGCAAAAAGCCTTTGCGCAAATAGGGGGATTTTTGGCGGGCAAACGCAAAGCCTTCGACCTGCCTTTGGAAATTCGCGGCACCGACTTTCAAAAGCGCGTGTGGCAAGCCTTGTGCGCAATTCCCTATGGACAAACCGCCAGCTACGGCGAAATCGCCCAAGCGATCGGCCAACCCAAGGCCGCGCGCGCGGTGGGCATGGCCTGCAACGCCAACCCTTTGCCGCTCGTCGTCCCCTGCCATCGCGTCGTGGCGGGCGGGGGCCGCATCGGCGGCTTTGCCAGCGGGGGCGGCGTCAAAGAAAAGCTCCTCGCCGTCGAAGGCTCTTTGAGCGCCCTCAAACCCAATCTTGCACCCGCAGTTCCCGCAAAATCTCCGTCGAAGCCCCGCCCGCGCTATCTGCACGCTTCGCCGACGGCGCGCGAACATCTGGCAAAGGCGGATCCCAAACTGGCCGCCGCCATCGCGAAAATAGGCCCCTTGGGCCGTCGCGCAGTGGGCGGCGACGTCTTCGCCTCGCTCATCGACAGTATTGTGTCGCAGCAAATTTCCGGCTACGCAGCCCAAGCCATCGGCGCGCGGTTGGCAAAGCTCTGGGGCAACCCGACCCCGCGCAAGCTCTTAAAAATCCCCGTGGAAAAACTGCGCGCCTGCGGCCTTTCGCAGCGCAAGGTCGAGTACATCTTGGGCGCGACACAGGCGGCGGTAGAGCGCCGCATCGACTTTGAGGCCCTCTGGGAACTCGACGATGCGCAGGTGATTGAAAAACTTTCCTCCTTGCGCGGCATCGGGGTGTGGACGGCCCAAATGCTCCTGCTGTTCACCTTTGGGCGAACCGACGTACTGAGCTATTTGGATTTGGGTATTCGCAACGGACTGGCAAAATTGCACGGCCCCCGCGCCGTCGCCAGCGAGAAGGCCTTTGCGCGCTACCGTAAATTGTATTCGCCGCACGGCAGCGTGGCCTCCCTGTACCTGTGGCAGATTGCAGACGGGGAATAATTCCGCCCTGCGCTTGTGCGAGAGGGTTATATTTGACACTCACCGCCCAAATGTGTCGCAACGTCATTTATTGGGTTGCCTTTATGGAACCGTCTCCATAGAAAATCAGCCGTATGCCCCGTAGCCCCTTGTGGACTCGTATCGCAGCCGCGGCCTTGCGGTTGGCCTTTTTGACATACGCACGCGAGGGGATCCTCATCCTTTACGAGAGCGCGACTCTTTGAAGCCGTTTACGGCAGTGTGGAGTTCGGTAGCGGCACCTGCGTGAAGCATGGCAAAAACGACGGCTAAAACCGATTCGACTTTTGAGGGATGAACGCCTCCTACTGATTTTGCCTTTTCCAAGCCCCCGTGCGCGGCTTTTATTTTAAAACCAAAAAATCAACCTATACATGAAAAAGTCCACATGGTCCCTGTGTCTTGCGCCCTTGCAGGCGGCGCTCGCGTTTGCTTCCGCCGCCCCCATCGGGGCCGCCGACGCGACCGCTCCCGTCAGCGGCAAGCAACTCCCCGCGCCCGACCCGGCGTTCGGCGGCGTTATCGGCGAGACCATTGCCCAGTCAAAACCGTGGTGGCCGCCGCGCACGGTGCCGCCCAAGGGCGCGCCCAACATCCTGCTGATTATCACCGACGACGCCGGCTTCGGTGTGCCGGAGACCTTCGGGGGCGTCATCCCGACGCCCACGATGAACCGCCTCGCGCAAAACGGCCTGCGCTACAACAACATTTGTTCGACGGCGCTTTCGTCGCCTTCGCGCGCGGCGCTGCTGACGGGCCGCAACCAGCATTCGGCGGGCTTCGGCGTCGTCGCCGAGCAGTCTACCGGATTTCCCGGCTACAACAGTTTTATTCCGAAGGACAAGGCCACCATCGGGCGCATCCTGCGCGACAACGGCTACGCCACGGCGTGGTTCGGCAAGGACCACAACACCCCCGCCTTTCAGGCGAGTCAGGCGGGGCCCTTCGACCAGTGGCCCATCGGCATGGGGTTCGACTATTTTTACGGTTTCGTGGGCGGCGACTCAAACCAGTGGCAGCCCAATCTCTTTCGCAACACCACCCAGATTTATCCCTTCGAGGGCAAGCCCGGCTGGAACTTGGTGACGGCCATGGCCGACGACGCCATCGACTACGTCTACCGCATGCACCAGACGAGTCCCGCCACGCCCTTCTTCATCAAGTACGCCACGGGAGCCACGCACGCGCCGCACCATCCGACCAAGGAATGGGTGGACACGATTTCGGCGATGCATCTGTTCGACGGCGGCTGGAACCGGCTGCGCGAGACGATTTTTGAAAACCAGAAGCGTTTGGGCGTCATCCCGCAAAACACGAAGCTGGAGCCGTGGCCCGCGAAGATCATCAAAAACTGGGACGAGTGCACCCCCGAGGAAAAGAAGCTCTATATCCGGCAGGCGGAAGTGTTCGCGGCGTTCGCGGCCTACAACGACTACGAAATAGGCCGCGTCATTGACGCCATCGCGCAGACGGGTCAGCTCGACAACACCCTCATCATCTACATCAACGGCGACAACGGCACCAGCGCGGAGGGCGGGCCTTCGGGCACGCCGAACGAATTGGCCTTCTTCAACGGCGTTTCCGTGCCGGTCGATGTGCAGATGAAATGGTACGATGTGTGGGGCACCGACCAGACTTACAATCACATGTCCGCCGGTTGGAGCTGGGCCTTCGACACGCCCTTCACTTGGTTTAAGCAAAACGCCTCGCGTTTGGGCGGCATCCGTCAGGGCATGGTGGTTTCGTGGCCGGGCCACATCACCGACAAGGGCGGATTGCGCGAGCAGTTCTGCCACCTGAACGACGTGGTGCCGACCTTGCTTGAGGTGACCGGCGTCAAGGCCCCCGAATTTGTGGACGGCATCAAACAGGCCCCGATGGAGGGCGTGAGCTTCGCCTACACCTTCGACGCCAAAAACGCCAAGGAGCCTTCGCGCAAGCACACGCAGTATTTTGAGATGTTCGGCCAGTGGGCGCTTTACCACGACGGCTGGCTGCTCAGCACGCAGGTCAACCGCGCTCCGTGGGAGGCATTCGGCCCCATTAATTCCGACCCGCTCAACAACCAAGTGCTGGAATTGTACAACCTCAACGAAGATTTCAGCCAGTCCACCGACGTGGCCGCCCAATATCCGGAAAAAGTGGCGGAGCTGAAAAAGATTTTTATCGAGGAGGCCAAAAAATATAACGTATTCCCGATGGACGCCTCCGTGGCCCCTCGTATCGTCGCGCCGCGCCCCAACATCACGGCGGGCCGCTCGCAGTTTGTCTACACCCGTCCGATGACGGGTCTGCCGCAGGGCGATTCTCCCTTCTTGCTGAATTCAAGCTACACCATCACGGCGGAAATCGAAGTGCCCGCAGGCGGCGCGGAAGGCATGATTCTCACTTCCGGCGGGCGTTTCGCGGGCTACGGGTTTTACCTGCTCAAGGGCAAGCCGGTTTTCCTGTGGAACCTCGTGGATTTGGAGCGCGTCAAGTGGGAGGCCCCCGAGGCGCTCACCCCCGGCAAGCACACGGTGGCCTTCGACTTCAAGTACGACGGCCTCGGCGTGGGCACGCTGGCCTATAACGACTACGGCGGCCTTGGCCGCGGCGGGGTGGGCACGCTCATTGTCGACGGCAAGCCCGTGCAGACGATTGCGATGAAGCATACCCTGCCGATGATTCTACAATGGGACGAGTCTTTCGATATCGGCTCCGACACCTTGACGGGCGTCAACGACGCCGACTATAAGCCGCCCTTCACCCTCACGGCCAAGCTCGACAAGCTGACCATCGACATCAACCGCCCGAAACTCAGCGAGGCCGACATCAAGAAATTGGAACAGGCCCAGCGCAACAACGCCGCCAGCGAATAGGCGAAAAGCCCCGCAACCACGGGCCGACGGCGCATTCCGCCGTCGGCCCGTTTGTTTGGGCTTGTCGCGGAGCCGCGAAGCAAAGAACATAAAGGGAAATTTTTCCGGGCAACGCATGACCTTTTGGGAGCAATTTAAAAAGAACCACCGGCCCGCCTCGGCGGCGTTGGAACTGTTGAAATACATCGGCCCCGGCCTGTTGGTGACGGTGGGCTTTATCGACCCGGGCAACTGGGCCACCAACTTGGCGGCGGGCTCGATGTTCGGCTACGCGCTCTTGTGGGTGATCACGCTGTCGTGCGTGATGCTCATCATCATCCAGCACAACGTGGCGCACCTAGGCATCGTCACGGGCCTGTGCCTGTCGGAAGCCACCAACAAGTACCTGCCCAAAGTCTTGAGCCGCCCCATTTTGGGTTCCGCCATGCTGGCGAGCGTGTCCACTTCGCTCGCGGAAATCACGGGCGGGGCCGTGGCCTTGCAAATGCTCTTCGGTATTCCCATCCGCGCGGGGGCGCTGATTGTGGTGATCGCCTGCGTGCTGATGCTCTTTACCAACACCTACATGAAGATCGAGCGCTGGATCATCATGTTTGTGTCGATTATCGGATTGTCTTTCATCTACGAGTTGTGGCTTGTGGACGTCAACTGGCTGGCCGCTGCCAAGGGCTGGGTGACGCCGACCATTCCCGACGGCTCGCTGCTGATCATCACCAGCGTATTGGGCGCGGTGGTGATGCCGCACAATCTCTTTCTGCACTCCGAAGTCATCCAAAGCCGCAAGTGGAATTTGGAGGACGAGTCGGTGATCCGCCGCCAGCTCAAATACGAGTTTTACGACACCTTGCTCTCGATGCTGATCGGATGGGGGATCAACTCCTCCATGATCATCTTGGCCGCGGCGGTTTTCTTCAAAGAAGGCACGAAGGTGGACGAGCTTTCGCAGGCGCAGGCGCTCCTAGCCCCGCTGGTGGGCGAGAACGCGGGGGTTATCTTCGCCGTGGCCCTGTTGTTTTCGGGGATTGCCTCGACCATCACCTCCGGCATCGCGGGCGCTTCTATTTTTGCGGGCGCATTCAACGAGCCTTATCAGCCCAAGGACGTGCACACCAAGGTGGGCATGCTCGTCTCCTTCGTGCCCGCGCTGGTGATGGTTATGCTCGTCGCCAACCCCTTCCGCGCGCTCATTTTGTCGCAGATGTTTTTGAGCGTCCAGCTGCCCATCACGATTTTTACGCAAGTTTACCTGACCTCCTCCAAAAAGGTGATGGGCAAGCACGCCAACACGAAATCGACCACGGTGATCTTGCTCTTCCTCGGTTCGCTGGTGACGGTGCTCAACGTCGCGCTCTTAATCAGCCTATTTTAACGGGCACAAAAAAAAGCGCCCCCTGCGAGGGGGGGGCGCTTTTTTTGTGGGCCGAATCCTACTTGAGCGCGCGGATCTTTTCGGCGGCGGACTTGTAGTTCAACTGGAAGTGGTAGTAAGCGTCGGCGGCGAGGATGCCGTCGGCGACTTTCACGCACATCAGGTTGGTGCCCGATTCAATCACGCTGTTCAGGAAGTTGAAATATTCGGCGAGCCACTGGGCGTTCGGGTCTTTTTCGGCGGCGAAAAATGCGGCGTAAGCCGTCATCACCGCCTTGTAGTCCTGATAGCTTTCCAGCAGGTTGCCCGTGCCGAGCTTGGCATAGAGGGCGGCGGCCGCCGCATTCTGCGCGAGCGAGGGGGCCTTGCCCTGCAGCAGGGCAACGGCGCCGGCTGTGTCGGGCGAGGTGGAAACCGCCAGCTCGTTGGCGCTCAGCTTGATGAGGCTGAAGGGCACGAGCGGCTGAGCGAAGACCTTGGCCCCGGCCACATCGGTGAGGAAGGGATTGCCCGGGGTCGCGAAAATGGCCTTCAACTGGGAGAGGGCGAAGACTTTCGCTCCGTTCTTAAACTGGGCGAGCGCGACGATGTTCGGCAGGGTTTTGCCCGAGAGTGACAAGTCGGAGAGGGAGACGCTGATGCGTTGAAGATTGCCGTTGATGGCTTGGAATTCGGGCGCGTTGATCTGGGTGAAATATTCGGGCGGGTTGCCGATGGCGGCGCCGATTTTCTTGAGGATGCCTTCGGAGAGCGCAGGCACGGCCAGCGATAGGGCGTAGTCGGCCTTGGGCAGGGAGCGCGCCAGCAAGGTGCCGTTTTCCAGCTTGCCCAGCGAAAGGAAGGTGTAAAGCAGGCTGTCGCCCTCAAACAGCACGCGGGTGAACGTGCGGCTGTCGGTCAGGGAGTCGGAGCGCGAGAAAACGCCCACGGCCTTGACGGCGGAAATGCCCCACATCTTGTCCACTTCGTCGAATTGGGCTTTGTCCTTTATGCCTTCCTTGCTGTCGCCGAAGCTGTAGGCCGAAGTGTCGGCAAAGGCTACGAAGAGGCTGTCGGCGTTTTCACCCGCGAGTTTTTGGAAGCGGGGATTGTCCAGCACGCAGGGCGCTTGTTTGCCTTTTTCCACGGCGGTGAGAAACGATTCGAGTTCGGCCTGCGAGTTCGAGAAAAGGATGCGCGAACCGTCCACGCAAATCAGCAGCTTTTTGTAGGAAAAGCCCTCCTTGCCGAGCACGGTCGCGGGCGTCAGGTCTTTGATGGCCTTCAGCGCGGCGATAATTTTTGAGGGATCGCGCAAGGTGAGGGCGGCGAGCGCTTCGGGCGAATTGTCGTCGTCGAGCTTGAACTGCTTCACATAGACGACGCCCGCCACAAAATTGTCGATGAGCAGGTGCTCCAGCGCGGGGACGGGCTCGTCTTTGTTGACGAGGATGCGCACCACGTCGCGCGAGGACTCGGGAATGCGATCCACCAATTGGTTGATTTTCTCACGGATGGGCTTGCTCTCGCGCAGGGCCTTGCGCAGGTCGTTCCAGTCCGCATTGCCCTTGAGCTGGTCGACCAAGGCCGGATCGGCGCGCAGGCTGAGGTAGAGCGCGGGCGCCTGGGGCACGCCGCCGGAAAGCTGGGCCAGTTCCTTGGCAGGCGAGATCTTATGGTAAGATCCCGACTGGATGGCGAAAAACAGGCCTACTATGACAAGCAGGACGACGACAAGCGATATGACTTTTTTCATAATAAGTGGGTGGGAATTGTGTTTAGTAATGCCCTTTCCGGGCTGGGGATACAAGGAAAAAGGGGGATATGGGCGGGGGCTTGCGCCTCGCGGCAAGGGCCGGGGCGTTGGCTAAAATCCAGCCGAATCGCCATCGTGAGGAATTGAAGACACGACCTAGGGCGTGTCTTCAAATTTCTCACGTTGCCCGCTTGACTGGATTTTTGCCCCTTTCTCGTGTCCTCGCCTCGCCGATGTGCTACATCGACTCGGCTCGAAACCCGAAAAATGGGCTAAAAACCAGCCTACGCGGACTCGTTCCGGAATTTGAAGACACGCCCTAGCGCAATCCGCACGAAAAAAACACCAGCCGGACACGCCCAGTTTTAGGGGATGAATGGCGGCTTCGTCATAGACATCGAGACGAAGATTCCGCAGGCATTGCGTGAATTAGCGCAATGCCATCACATGCTTCCCTCGTGCGCGGCAATAATTTTGAGGAACGCGGGCAGCCAGCGCTTCGCCTTTTCGGGGCCGATGCCTTTGATTTCCATGGCCGCTTCGGCGGTGGCGGGTTTTTGCGCCGCGAGGGCTTCCAGCACCTTGTTGGGAAAAATCGTGTAGGCGGGCAGGTTGCCGTGCGCAAAACGCAGGCGGTTGCGCTCGGCGGCGAGCGCATTGAACAGCTCGTCATCCATTTCCGGCGCGCTTTCCTCCGATGTTGGGATAGGGAGCTTTGCGGCGCGTTCGCGCGCGGGCGCGACGGCGGGGGCGGGCTCATCGTCCGTCGCCTCGCCGCCCGGCCAGCGCAGGCGTATTTCGCCGCCGTCGAGCATGGCGCACACCCCCGCTTCCGTCAGGCCCAGCAGGGGATATTCGCCGTCTTGCTCAACCGCCACCAGTCCCGCCGCCTCTATGGCGCTGAGCAGCGCGGCCACAAAGGGCTTTTTGTGATGTTTAAAAATCCCGTAGGTCGAGAGGCGGTCGAGTCCCGAAGCCAACAATTTTTCGTCGCGGCTGCCGAGCAGGCATTTGACGATTTTGTCGCGGCCAAAGCGCGGCTGCCACTGGCGCGGGCCGCTGCGGTTCGACATGCGGGCAATCCCGCTGAGGGCCTTGCGCACTTCCATTTGCTGCGATTCGTTGAGCGGGGCGGGGCCGTGGGCGCCGCCGTCGCGGCAATGGTCGCACGCGCCGCACGGGGCGATGTCGGCTTCGCCAAAATAGCGCAGGATCCACGTTTGGCGGCAACCCGCGTCGTAGGCGAAGCGGATGAAGGCCTTTAATTTGGCCTCGTCGCGCTCGCGCTTTTCGGCCAAGCGGTCGAGCGGCAGGACGATGTCGCGGGCCGTCACGTCGGGCTGGAGCAGCCGCGTGCCGCGCACGCGCGAGCCGCCCTCGTCAAAGCGCTCAATAAAGCCGAGGTGGCGCAACTGCGAGATCGCGCCTTGCACGGCCATGGCGTTGCCCGCCGTGACGCGGCGGCCCTCAAAGGCTTCTTCGGCGATGTCCTCGGCGCTCATGTGCACCTCGTAGCCGTTGTCGGCGTTTTTGCGCAGCACCGCGTACACGCGGCGGATGAGGTCGGGATCGGGGTTGGCCCCGTCGATGAAAAAATCCTGCACGCGCTTGTCCGCGTACATAAAGAGCACTTCGCAGTGCGCGGGCAGCCCGTCGCGCCCCGCGCGGCCCGCCTCCTGATAAAAGGCCTCGACGCTGCCGGGCAACTCGTAGTGGCACACAAAGCGAATGTCGGCGCGGTCAATCCCCATGCCGAAGGCGTTGGTGGCCACGGCGACCGGGGCCTTGCCCGTCATAAAGGCTTCTTGCGCGCGGACGCGCCCCTCTGCCGAAAGTCCGCCATGGTAGAGGATGTGCTTGATGCGGTGCGCCTTCAAATCGTCGGCCACCGCCTCGGCGCTCTTGCGGGTGGCGCAGTAGACGATGCCCGTTTGGTGGCGCTCGATCAGCGCGTGAATGCGGTCAAGCTTTTGGGCTTTGCGCTCGACGGTGCGGATATGAAAACTCAAGTTGGGCCGCGCAAACCCCGAGACAAAGACGGCCCCTTCGCGCAGGCGCAACTGCTTTTGGATGTCGGCTTTCACTTCCGGGGTGGCGGTGGCCGTGAAGGCAGCGCACACGGGATGTCCCAAGCGCTCCAGCGCCTCGCTCAGGCGCAAATAGTCGGGGCGAAAGTCATGGCCCCACTGGCTGATGCAGTGCGCCTCGTCGATGGCGAAGAGCGCGATTTTAACCCCGGCGAGCGCCCGCAAAAAACTGTTGGCCCGAAAGCGCTCGGGGGCGATATAGACGAGCTTGAGTTCGCCGTTCGCCATTTGGTCGAGCGCGATTTTTTGGTCGTCCCAGCTTTGCGCGCTGTTGATCATTGCGGCGGGAATGCCGCGCGCGCGCAGAGCGTCCACTTGGTCCTTCATCAGCGCAATCAGCGGGGATACGATCAACGTCACCCCCTCCAAGAGCAGGGCGGGCAACTGGTAGCACAGGCTCTTGCCACCGCCCGTGGGCATGATGGCGAGGGTGTCCCTGCCCGCGAGAATAGAGGCGATGACTTCGCGCTGCGGCTTGCGAAAGGCGGTGTGGCCGAAGTGTTTTTGCAGGGCAATTTCAAGGGAATCTGCGCTCATGGACGTGCGATGCGCCCACTATGGCGCATTTTCCCTTCATAGGCAAAGCGATAGTGAACTTTTGCGTATATTTTTCGCGGCCGCGCTATTGCGCCAAGCGGTAAATGGCGAGCACGTCCTGCCAGCGGATTTTTTGCAGGCCGCCCAAGGCGTTCTCTTTGCCGAAGGCAAATCCGGTGGCCCGCTGCGCCATTTCCTCCAAGTACGCGCCGTCGATGCCCGCGTGCGCCAACCGCGTGGGCAATCCGATGTCGGCAAAAAAAGTTTCCAAGGCCGCGATGCCTTGGGCGGCGACCGCCGCTTGGTCGCGCAACGAGCCTTCGACCCCCATCACGTTGACGGCGAACTGAGCGAAATTGCCCGGGTGCTGCGGCGAGACGTGTTTCATCCACGCCGGAGTGACGATGGACAGCCCGGCCCCGTGGGCGATGTCGTAGCGCGCGGACAGTTCGTGCTCCATCGTGTGCGAGGCCCAATCCCCGATGCGGCCCAGCCCCATCAGCCCGTTGTGCGCCAGCGTGCCCGCAAGGGCGATCTCCGCCCACGCATTATAGTCGGTGCGGTTTTTTTTCAGGCGGCGGGCGTTGCGCATAATCGTGCGCAGGGTGCTTTCGCATAGGCCGTCCACCACCTCGGTGTGCGTCGTGGGGGTGAAATAGCGCTCCATGATGTGGCTCATCATATCGCATACCCCGTTGGCGACTTGCTCCGGCGGCAGGGAAATAAAAAGGGAAGGGTCTACGATGCTGAAAACGGGCGTCAAGCAGTCCCCGATAATCGCCAGCTTGCGGCCCGTCTTTTCGTTGGTCACCACCGACCCCGGGCTCGACTCGCTCCCGGCGGCGGGGATGGTGAGTATCGTCGCCACCGGCAACGCGGCGGAAAAGGAGCGCTTTTTTTCAAATAAATCCCACACGTCGCCCGTGTCGAAGACACCGGCCGCAATGGCCTTGGCCGAGTCGATGACGGAGCCCCCGCCGACGGCGAGGATAAAATCGACGCCCTGTGTGCGGCACAGTTCAATGCCCTGATGCACGAGCGACAACCGCGGATTGGGCACGACCCCGCCCAGTTCCACAAAGGCGACTCCGGCGGCCTTCAGCGCGGACGTCACCGTGTCGTAAAGTCCGCTTTTTTTCACCGAGCCCCCGCCGTAGTGCAGGAGGACTTTCTTGGCGAGCGGCTTTAGGTGCGCGCCGACTTCGGCGGGCGTTCCCTGTCCAAAAATGATGCGGGTCTTGTTCTGATAGTCGAAGTTGAGCATGGGTGGCGAAAGGGTTAAATGATGAAACGAGTGTGCCGTCCGCGCGTGCGCGCGTCAATGCCCGGTTGAAGCCGGGTCGGCGCGCACGTTTTGGAAAACCGCCGCGCCCTTTTCGGGCAGGGAGCGGGCACGGTTCTAGGGAGCGTCCGTCTTTGCCGGACACCCCCGCCAGCGAACCGACCTCATCAATGAAGTAAGCAAGAAAAATCAGCCGCGCAGGGGCTTGTTTTCCCCCATTCCACGCGGGCGTCAGATTGGACGGGCATAGACCTCCCTCTGCGGAAGGCGGGTGTCGATTTTCAAGAAAAAACGCCTATTTTTTTGACAAAAAAGACCTCACGAGGGATATTGTGCGCAACCCGCCAATTTTTCGCTTTTTTTCCATTTTGGGCGTGCAAAGGGTGTGGAAAGTTGTTTCATTACAATACTGTTTCTTGTGGGTATCCCTTTTCTGAAACACAATATCTAGTGTTTAGGGGGGTATTTCGCTGGGAAACACGGTGGCGAGGCTCCTCGCCGAAAAAACCGATTTTACCTTTCAAAACTAAACAACACACCACCATGTCCACCACCAAGACCCGTCCCGCTGTCAAGCAGGACGAAAAGACAGCAACTTTCATCCCCGTGAAGCGCGTTTTCACCAGCGCCTCCACGCATCCGTTCGACCAGATCAAATGGGACAAGCGCGCCGCCGAAATCTCCGATGAAAACGGCAAGGCCATTTTCCGCCAAGAGAACATCGAAGTGCCCGCCTTCTTCTCGGATTTGGCCACGAAGATTCTCGCTTCCAAATATTTTTACGGCGACATCGACTTGGGCCTCGACCCCAAAACGGGCGGCCGCGAAAGCTCTTTCCGCCAAGTGCTCCTGCGCGTGTGCCACACCATCGCCGATTGGGGCTTAAAAGACGGCTACTTCGCCAACGCCGAAGACGCCCGCATTTTTGAAGAAGAGCTGATTTTTTTGTGCCTCAACCAAGTGGGCGCGTTCAATTCGCCCGTGTGGTTCAACCTCGGGCTCTATCAGGCCTACGGCACCGGCATGCACTCCACGCGCGGCAATTTTTATTGGAACCGCGAATCGGGCTCCGTACAGCGCGCGGCCAGCCAGTACGAATACCCGCAGTGCTCCGCCTGCTTCATACAGCACGTCGACGACAACATGGAGTCGATCATGGAACTGGCGCGCGCGGAAGCCATGCTCTTTAAGTTCGGCTCGGGCTCGGGCACCGACCTTTCCTCGTTGCGCTCCACGCGCGAAAAACTTTCCGGCGGCGGCCGCCCCAGCGGCCCCCTCAGTTTCCTCGCGGTGTACGACGCCGTGGCGGGGGTCGTGAAAAGCGGCGGCAAGACCCGCCGCGCGGCCAAGATGAACACCCTGCGCGACACGCATCCCGACATCGAGGAGTTCATCAACGCCAAGCGCAAGGAAGAGCTCAAGGCCTGGGCGCTGATTGAGCAGGGCTATGACCCCTCTTTCAACGGCGAAGCCTACGGCACCGTGCGTTTCCAGAACGAAAATCTCTCGGTGCGCGCCACCGACTCCTTCATGGAGGCGGCCATCCAAGGCCAAGACTGGTGGACCAAGCGCGTCACCGACGGCAAGCCCTGCGAAAAGAAGAACGCCGCCGCGCTGCTCACCGCCGTCGCCGAAGGCACGCACCTGTGCGGCGACCCCGGTATGCAGTTTGACGACACCATCGACAAGTGGCACACCTGCAAGGGCTCGGGCCGCCAGAACTGCACAAACCCCTGCAGCGAATACCTCTTCCTCGACAACTCGGCCTGCAATCTGGCGAGCATCAACTTGATGAAGTTCCGCACGGAAAACGGCTTTGACCACGAGCGCTTCGCGCAGGCCTGCCGCTTCTTTATCATCGCGCAGGAAATCATCGTTGACCGCTCTTCCTATCCCACGGAAGGCATCACCTACAATTCCCACTGGTTCCGCACGCTGGGCTTGGGCTACGCCAACTTGGGCTCGCTGCTGATGACCTACGGGCTGCCCTACGACTCCGACGAAGGCCGCTCGCTGGCGCGCGGCATCACCGCCGTGATGACGGGCATGGCCTACCGCACCTCGACCGAGCTTTCGCAGGCCATCGGCGCTTTCCCGGGCTACCGCGACGCCCGCTGGTGGGGAGTATCCCATCCCCCGCAGAAGGACAATGTCGATTCGATGCTCGACGTCATCCGATTGCACCGCAGCGAATCGCAGGCCCTGAACGGCGGCTGCCCGCACGCGTTGGCCGAATATAGCCGCAAGCTGTGGAACGAAGTGTTGGAACGCGGCATCGAGCACGGGTTTCGCAACGCGCAGGTGACGGTGTTGGCCCCGACGGGCACCATCGGCTTCTTGATGGACTGCGACACCACCGGCATCGAGCCCGCCATCGGGCTCGTGGCCTACAAGATGCTCGCCGGCGGCGGCTGCCTGACCATGCCCATCCGCATGATCCCCATGACGCTCGATTACTTGGGCTATGCCAAGGAGATCAACGAGCGCGTGTGCGCCCATGTCGAAAAGTACGGCACCATCGAGACCGTGAGCGTCGACGGCAAGGATATTGAATCCGGTTTGCGCCCCGAGCATCTGCCGATTTTCGACACCGCCTTTATTTCGGGACAGGGCAAGCGCGTGCTTTCCTACATGGCCCACATCCGCATGGTGTCCGCCGTGCAGCCCTTCCTGTCCGGCGGCGTTTCCAAGACCGTCAACATGCCGCAGGCCTCCACGGTGCAGGAAATCCGCGACACCTACATCAAGGGCTGGCAGATGGGGCTCAAGGGCGTCGCCATTTACCGCGACGGCTCCAAGCGCAGCGCCCCCATTTCGACGCAGAAAAAGAAGGACGAGGAGGAAACCAAGACCGTTCAGATGGTGACGGAGCCCTACCGCCGCGAATTGCCGGACACCCGCAAGTCGATCACCCACAAGTTCTCCATCGGGGGAACCAAGGGCTATCTGACGGTGGGCCAGTTCGACGACGGCCAGCCGGGCGAAGTGTTCATCCAAATGGCCAAGGCGGGCAGCACCGTCAACGGCCTCATGGACACCGTGGGCACGCTCCTGTCGCTGTGCTTGCAGTACGGCGTGCCGCTCGACACCTTGGTGAAGAAGTTTACACACGTGCGCTTCGAGCCCGAGGGCCTCACTCGCAATCCCGACATCCCAATGACGAAGAGCGTGATTGACTACATCTCGCGCTGGCTGGGCATGGAGTTCATCGACGGCTACCGCTCGAAGATGTCTCCGGCGGCCCACGTGGAGGCGACCTCCATCGAGGACCGCTCGCCCGGGCTCGTGGACATCGCCCGCGAGGACGAGGCCACGAAGAACCGCCTCACGGCGGAGCAGTTGGAGCTGATTACGACCGGCGACGGGCATTTTACCTGCCCCGAGTGCGGCTCCTCCAAAGTCAAGGTGACGGGCACCTGCGCCACCTGTCTCAACTGCGGCTCTTCCTTGGGTTGCTCCTAATTCAACGCGATTTTTCGCCCTACAAAAAACGCGCGTGCCGCAAAGGCCGCGCGTTTTTTTGTGTTCCCACCGCGGATCGTTCCTTATTCGATTTCCCGGTTTTCCTGAATTTCCTGAATCGAGAAGGCCCCTTTCGAGGAGGAGGTCGAACTGGAGGAGGAAGTGGTGGAAGTGCTGCTGGACGTGGTGGTCGTCGTCGAGGATGAACTGCCCACCTTCGCCAGCAGCGAGAGCGTGAAGCGGCTGTCGCCGCGGCTGGCGGTGATGCGGATGTGCAGGAGTTGGCAGTTGACCCCGAACAGGCTGGAAAAACTGCCTTCGCCCGTCAGTTCGTTGTCGCCGCTTTTGTCGGCAGAACCCGCGGTAATGTTCACGTCGGAGAGCTTGCGGATGAGCATGTCATCCTGTGTGCCAAAGATGCTGTCGTTGCCGTTGCGGTAGTTGGTGATGTCTTCCGCCTTCAAGTCGCCGCGCACTTCCAGCACGCCCAACACGCTCAGCGGAGCGGTGTTCAGGTTGATTTTGCTGTGCGAGTGCAAAGTCACCATATCCTTGAGCGCCACCCATTTTTCGTTGGGCTGGCCGTCGGTATCGTAAAAGACTTCGGCAAAGCCCTTGATGTAGCGCAATTCGTCGAGCGTTTGCAAGGCGCGGTTGGGCACGATGACGGGGGGCGTTTGTGTGTCGTAGTAATTTTGCTCCGCGCCGTTGGGCCGCATGTCGTCGTCGGTGTCAATCCAGTCCATGAGGCTATCGACCAGCTCATCGGCCTGCGACTCGCTGATACCCAGCAGCACAAAGGCTTCCGAGAGTACCTCGGCGTAGTTTTTGGTGATAGGGATTTTCCCTGTTTCGTCGGTGATTTCCACATCCACCTTGATGCCGTTGGGAAACACCAGCGGCGGAAAGTCGAAAATTTCGCGGGGCTTGCGCTCTTCCAGACGTTCGGTGCGGGCGCGTTCCTCCGGCGTCATGGCCGCTAAGCGCGCCTCGCGCGCGTCCGGGTCTTCCCGCTCTTCGTCGGGATATTCCAAATTCGTGATGCCGCAGCCTTCTTCTAGCGTCACCACCAAGGGGTCGAGCGAGGCGAAATAAAGGGGCGTGCCCCAGCCTTGCACGGGACTATAGAGCCCCTTGTCCTTTTCCGAAAACATGGTGAGCACCGACAAGGTGGCCTCCAGCGCGCAATAGGCCTGCGTGCGCAGCTCTTCGTTGTCCTGATAGAGCCCGCGCAGTTTCAACTGCTGCTCAACCAGCTGGAGAAAGGCCGTCAGCACAATGGACATGACGAGCACCAGCCCCAAGATAAGCAGCAGCGCGGCTCCGGGCCGGGCGGCGCGGAAGCGGGGTGTGTGGGATGGATCGCGCGTTTGCATGGGATGCGTCAATAAACCAAGGGCAGGGAGGTCGGCTTTTTGCGGAAGTAAATCTTGTAGGTGCGGATGTCGCCGTTGAGGTTGAAGGTGAAGCTGACGCCCTTGACGGTGCCGCTGGTCATCGTTTCGGAGGGCGGCAATGGGTCTTCCTGCCACAGCATCGTGCTGTCGTCGTAATAGAGGTAGGTGATGCCCGTCACGAGTTTGGAAATGGGCGTACGGTAAATTTCCGAGGGGTTTTCCTTGGATTCTTTTTCAGACTTCCACACTGCGTAAAGGCCTTCTTTGTCGTCGAGCATGAGCCAGCAGGTGATGTTGGGCAGAGGGCCCTCGTCCCACACGAAGAAGGGCAGGGGATCGGCGAGGGAAATTTGCATCATGGGCGTGCCCGCCGTGCTCTCATTGGGGGGGAACCCCCAGCTGACGTTGGCCGCCGAGGTGGACGAGGTGGAGGAGGACGATGCGCTGGACGAGGTACTGGTCGTCGATGTGCTGGTGGTGGTCGTCGAGGAGGTGGTCGAAGTGGTGCTCGTGGAGCTGGAGGTTTTGGCCTGCAAAATGAGGTATTCCAAAAACCGGCAAGCGCCCCGGTAATGCTGGTCGAGGGTCGGCTCGGTGTCGGCCTTCAGCCAGATGGAGGAAAGCGAGTACAGGAAGAACGATGCCCCCGAAAGCAAAAGCGCGGTGACGGCGAGGGCTAGCACGATTTCGAGCAGGGTGAACGCCCGTTTCGCGCGGCGCAGGAGCGATGGCGGGTTAGGAATCACTGGTGCTTTGCTGCGTCTCCTCCGAACGCACGGGGCGGAACTCGTCCAGCTGTTTTTCAAAATTGTCCATCAATTCCAACCGTTCGCCCGAATCCGACCAGCTGGGCCGATAGAGATAGAGCGTCTGGGTGACGGTGGCTTGCGGCAGTTTTTCCGATTCGGGAAATTCAAAAATGAGCGTCACAAAAAACAAGTCGGCGGCGGTCGTTGGATAGACGGTGGCCTCCCAGCTCACTTCGCCGGAAAGCGGGGTGGTGATTTCGCCGCCCGCTTCGAGGGTTGTTTTGTCGGTAATCTTGAGGATTTGCTCGCGCAAAAAGAGCATGTCTTGTTCGCGCGTTTGGGCTTCCTCCGTCATCATGACGGCGCGCAGGGCGTTGTTGGCCGCCTGCGCCAGCATGCCGATCGCCAGCGAGAAAAAAGCCATTGCCACCACCACCTCAATCAGGGTGAAGGCGCTGCGAACCGGCGCGTTGTGTCGGCGAGAGTGCACGGATTAGAAATGTTCCAGGTCGCGTTTGGGCGGCGGGCCCCATGAAAAGGGATCGAGATCCATTTCAATGTTTTCCCCCGGGCCTTTGATGCTCACTTTGACGGGCACGCTGCATCCGGACGGGTCGAAAATTAAACGCGTGATCGCATAGTCGGAGAGTCGGCTTTCATCTTGGCCGCCCATCTCCTCGTCGGGCCGGTAAGGGGTGAAGGTCACCTCAAATTTTCCCTGCGAAGGGTCGCGGTTCAGCGGATATTCGCCGCAGTCGGTGCCGTCGGCGGCCACCACGGAAAAGCTGTTCTTTTCCGGGTCGAAGGCCAAATAGGCTTTCTGCATGCGGTAGGCGGCTTCGTAGCGGGCCTGACGCACGGCGTTGCGGAAAATATCCGCAGGAGGCCGCGATTTCATGCTGCCGAAGGCCGTGTCGAAATTGACCACCACGAGACTGGACACCAAGCCGATGATCGCGATGGCCACCACCACTTCCAAAAGCGTAAACCCCGCGCGAGGGCGTCGTGCGGGGTTTGCGGGGATGGCGGCGGACGCGAGAAAGTCCATTGAAAAGGGAAAGCCCGCGCCTACTTGGTGGTCGGTGCGCTCACCCAGTTGCCGATATCGTCGGCGGTGCCGTCCTGCTTGTCGGGCCCCATCGACCAGAGGTCGTATCCGTTCGGGTTCTTTACTCCGGGATAGCGGTACTTGTAGGCCTGACCCCACGGATCTTCGGGCGCCTTGTCAACATAAGGGCCCTTCCAGCGCTCGCGTCCCTGTTCGGGGGCCACCAACAGCACTTGCAGGCCTTCCTCCGTGGAGGGATAAGAGCCCATGTTGATGCGGTATTGCATCAGGGGCACTTTGACGGTCTCTTCGACAAACATGCGCGCCACGCTTTCTTGTCCGGAACTGAAAATGCCCGTGACGTTGGTAATGGCCACGCCCGCGACCACAACCAGTAGCGCGATGGCGATGACAATTTCGAGCAGGGTAAAGCCTTTGCGGGCGTGTTTTTTGTGAGGGGTTTCTTGGGTGGCGTCCATAGGTTTAATCAAAAGGGTTGGCGCGTTGTCTGAGGAACGGGCCGTATCTTAAGATTAAACCGCTCTTTGGGGCAAATAGTTTCGTTTTTTACCCGGAAAATAAACGATTGTCGCGCGTCCTTTCGCGGACGCACAACAAAACGGCCCGCACACAAGGCGGGCCGCGTTTAAAAATGTCGCCTAAAGCGAATTAGGCCAGCGTCTGCGCGAGCTTGTCGATGGCCTCGCGGGCTTCGAGCAGCTCGGCGATGGCGTCCCACTTGCCGGAGACGAGCGCGCGTTGCGCGCCCTCGCGGATGGTGCAGGGCAGGGTGAGATTGCCCGCGCGCACCTGCTGGGCTTCGACATCGACGGTGATGGCGGTCTTGGGCTGGGCCAGCACAAGCGCGGCGAGTTTATGAATGTCCTCGCCCTTCATCACGGCGCAGGGAACGCCCAACGTCGTGGAGTTGCCGAAAAATATTTCCGCAAAGCTCTCGGCCAAGACGGCGCGGATGCCGTAGCGGTAGAGCGCCTGCGGGGCGTGCTCGCGCGAGGAGCCGCAGCCGAAGTTGCGTCCGCTCAGCAGCACCGAGGCCCCCGCGTAGTTGGCGTCGTCAAAGGGATGGCCCTTTCGCGAGCCGTCGGCGGCGACGCGCTCGTCGTAAAAGGCGAACTGCCCCAGCCCTTCAAAGGTGATACACTTCATGAAGCGGGCCGGAATGATGCGGTCGGTGTCGATGTCGTCGCCGGGCACGTAAACGCCGGTGCCGACCACCTGCTTGATTTTGGGCAATTGCATAAAGAAATGTCTCCGGAATTTTTTTTGTTAACGGATGCCGAACACTTTGCGCGCGTCGGCGATTTCGCCGGTGAGGGCGGCGGCGGCCACCATCACGGGGCTCATCAGCATGGTACGGCCCGTGGGGCTGCCCATGCGGCCTTTGAAATTGCGGTTTGAAGACGACGCGCAGAGCTGGTCGCCCACGAGCTTGTCGGGATTCATGCCCAAACACATCGAGCAGCCCGCCTCGCGCCATTCAAACCCGGCGTCGCGGAAAATCTGCTCAATGCCTTCTTCGCGGGCCTGCTTGGCCACAATCTGCGAGCCGGGCACCACGATGGCCTGCACGTGCTTGGCCACTTTTTTGCCCGCCACGTATTTGGCGGCTTCGCGCAAGTCGGTGAGACGGCCGTTGGTGCACGAGCCCAGGAAAGTGACGTCCACCTTGGTGCCCAGAAGCGACCCGCCGGGGGTGAGCTGCATGTGCGTGAAGGCTTCTTCCGCCGAGGCGCGCTCGCAAGCGGGCAACGACTCGATGAGCGGGAGCTTTTCGTCCACGGCGATCGCCTGCGCGGGGTTGAGCCCCCACGTGACGGTGGGCGCAATGTCTTCGGCGCGGAACTTCACCACTTCGTCGTAAGCGCAGCCCGGATCGGAGGCAAAGGAGAGCCAGCGCGCAACTGCGGCGTCCCATTCACCCGCTTTGGGGGCGTAGGGTCGGCCCTTGAGATACTCGGCCGTCTTGCGGTCGGGATTCACGTAGCCAAAGCGCGCGCCGCCTTCAATGGCCATGTTGCAGACCGTCATGCGGCCTTCCATGTCCATGTCGTCAAAAACTTCCCCGGCGTATTCGTGGGCAAAACCCAAGCCGCCGTTCACGCCCATCTTGCGGATGAGATGGAGCACCACGTCCTTGGGGTATACCCCGTGGGCGAGCTTGCCGTCGACTTGCACGCGGCGCAGCTTGGGCTTGGCAAAGGAGAGCGTCTGGGTGGCGAGCACGTCGCGCACTTGGCTGGTGCCGATGCCGAAGGCGAGCGCGCCGAACGCGCCGTGCGTGGCGGTGTGCGAGTCGCCGCAGGTGATAGTGCGCCCCGGCTGCGTGATGCCCTCTTCGGGGCCCACGATGTGGATGACGCCTTGGCCGCCCGTCGGGATGTCGAAGAAACGGATGTGGTTGTCCGCGCAGTTTTTGCGCAGCTCGTTGAGCATGGCGACCGCCAGTTCGTCGGCAAAGGGCTCGACGCGCTGGGCGGCGTTGGTCGGCACAATGTGATCGACGGTGGCAAAGGTGCGTTCGGGATAGCGCACGGGCAACCCGAGGTCGCGGAGCATGCCGAAGGCCTGCGGGCTGGTCACTTCGTGCAGCAGGTGCGTATCAATAAAAAGCTGCGTCTGCCCGTTGGGAAGAATGCGAACGGTGTGGCTTTCCCACACCTTGTCAAAGAGGCTTTTCTGCGACATAAGAGAGGGCCGATTATAGAATTAAAACCCAGAAACGGTCAAGCGGAGAGGTCTTTTATTCGCGGCAATTATAAAGGCTTTCCCCCAAAGGCCTTTGGAATTAGGCTTTTTTTCATGAACGCCGTGCGCATTTCCCGCCTTTCCAAACGCTTTGGCGCCGTCCGGGCGCTGGACGAGGTTTCTTTGGACATTGAACAGGGCGAAATGTTCTTCCTGCTGGGCCCCAGCGGCTGCGGGAAAACCACCCTCCTGCGCGCGTTGGCGGGCTTTTGCGAGCCGGACGGCGGGGAGATTTTTTTCGATGGGGAAAACGTCACACGCTTGCCCGCCTATTTGCGCCGCACGGGCATGGTTTTTCAAAACTACGCGCTGTGGCCGCACCTGAACGTGCGCCAAAACGTGGCCTTCGGGCTGGAACAGCAAAAACTGCCGCGTGCGGAGATTGAGGCGCGGGTAAAAGAGGCGCTTGAGCGCGTGCAGATGAGCCCGTGGGCGGAGAGCTCGCCCAACACCCTTTCGGGCGGACAGCAACAGCGCGTGGCCCTCGCCCGCGCGATGGCCGTGCGTCCGCGCTGCCTGCTGCTCGACGAACCGCTGTCGAACCTCGACGCCCGCCTGCGCGCCCAGTTGCGCGGCGACATCCGCCGCTTGTGCAAAGAAGCGGGGCTCACCAGCGTTTATGTCACGCACGACCAAAAGGAGGCCATGGCGATGGCCGACCGCATCGCCGTGATGCAGGACGGCAAAATCTGCCAAGTGGGCGCGCCGCAGGAGGTGTACCGCCGCCCGGCCAGCGCCTTTGTGGCGGGCTTTTTGGGCGAGTCCGATTTTTTCGAGGGCGAAGTGCGCGCCGTGGGGGCGGGGGAGGGGCTGATTGCCTGCGCCTTGGGCGAATTCCGCGCCGCCTTGGGTCCCGACACCGCCTCGCAAGCCCTCAAAGCAGGCGACCATGCCCTCCTGTGCGTGCGGCCCGAGGCGTGGCATTTGGATTGCATGCCCGCCGATGAAAATTGCCTCGAAGGCAAAGTGACCGAGCGCGTATTTTTGGGCGAACTGGCCCAATGCGTTTTCCAGCCCGACGACGGCAAGCCGCCCGTGCGTTTGTTTACCCTCAACCCGCGCGGCAACGTTTCCGGCGAGAGCCAGTACGCCTGGATCGACCCCGAAGACGCGGTGATTTTGCCGCGCTAATTTTTTCCGCCGCCATGTCACCGCATACGCGCCGCGCAAAACTGTTTTGGGCCGCCCTATGCGCGCTGGCGTGCGCGCTGTTGGCGCTCGTGCCCGTGTGGATGGGAACATCGCGCGCGGGCAAAGACGTTTCTGCGGACGAAACCCTCGTCGTCTTTTCCCCCCATCCGGAAAACGTGCGCGCCGAAATCGGCGAGGCGTTTGCGCGCGATTTTCATGCGCGCACGGGGCGCACGGTGTCCGTGCAATGGCGCGTGCCCGGCGGCACGCAGGACATCATCCGCTACCTCGACGCCCAGTACGCGGCGGCCTTTCGGCGCTATTGGACGCAGGACAAAGGGCGGGTGTGGAGTGCCGCCGTGCAAAACGGTTTTGCCAAAGACGATCCGCAGGCCCCGGCGGACGTGCGCGATGCGCGGGCGGCGTTTTTAAACAGCGCCGTTTCCGTGGGCGGCGACGTGCTCTTTGGCGGGGGCAATTACGAGGCCGCCCGGCAGGCCGCGCGCGGCCAACTGGTGAGCGCGCGCGTGATGCGCGCCCACCCCGAGTGGTTTGCGCCGCAGGTGATGCCCGAAACGTTCGGTGGCGAACGCCTGCGCGACGCGCAGGGCCGTTGGTTCGGCGTGGTGCTTTCGCGCTACGGCATCATTTACAACGCTGAGCGTTTGCGCGCGCTGGGGTTGCCGCCGCCCGCGCGGTGGGCCGATTTGGCCGACCCGCGCTATTTCGGGGCGGTGGCCTTGGCCGACCCCACCAAAAGCGGCTCCAGCGCCAAGTGCTTTGAGATGATTTTCCAGCAGCAAATGGCCGAGGCCCCCACGCCCGCCGAGGGCTGGATGCGCGCGCTGCATCTGGTGCAGGCGATTTGCGCCAACGCCCGCTATTTTACCGATGCGGCGGGCCGCCCCAATCTTGAGGTGGCTTCCGGCGACTGCGCGGCGGGCATGGCCATCGACTTTTACGCCGAGGCCCAGCGCGCGCAAATTGAAGCGCGCAACCCGCAGGCCCCGCCCCGCTTTTTTTATGTGACGCCCGCCCACGGCAGCGCCCTGACGGCGGACCCGGTGGGCATCCTGCGCGGGGCGCCGCACCGGGAAACGGCGGAGACCTTTGTCGAATTTTTGCTTTCCGCGCAGGGGCAGCGCCTGTGGAACACCCCGTCCGGCGCGCCCGGCGGCCCCGCGCGCGCGGCCTTGGGGCGCTTGCCCGTGCGCATGGACGCTTACGCCCCCGGCGGCGAAAATCCCTACCGCGAAACTTCCGGCTTTGTCTATCGGCCCGAATGGACGGGCAAGCGCTTTGACGCCCTGCGCACCTGCGTGCGGGTGGTGGGCATGGACACCCACGAGGAACTGCGCGCGGCGGCCCAAGGCATTGCGCGGGCCCGCGCCGAAGGCCGCACCGCCGACGCACAGGCGGCGCAGGCCGTGCTGGCAGATTTGCGCGAACTTTCCTACGACGCAATGGGCGCGCAGTCGGCCCTGTGGGGCGACCCGCTGGCGCGCCAGCAGTGGATTCGCCGCACGGATGAAACGCTGCGCGCGCGCTACGCGCAGGCTTTGCGCTTGGCAAACGGCCAAAAATAGCCTTTTGTAAAACACATGAAATCCCCCCTGATTACCCTGCTTTTATTGGCCGCCGCCGTCTTGCTTTTGGCCGGATGCGCCACCCAAGGCGTGCCCACGAGCGACACCTCGGTGCCGGTGTACGACGTCATCAAGCCCATTCCGGCCTCGGACGTCAACGCGCTGCAAAAGCAGCTGAATCCGTAGGCTATTTGCGTTCGTGCAAGTGCCAGCCCGCGAGGGTGTACCACAGCACCCACAGCACCAGATAGAGGGCGACCAACCCGACCACTTCGTGCATGAGCACAAAGTTGTCCGGAAAATAGGGAACCAAAATGACGATGAGGCAAATGCGCGCCACGTTCACCAAGTAGGCGAAGGTCATCGTCCAAATCAGCCAGAGCACTTTTGCAAACAGGGGCGTCTTGCGGTACACCAAGAAAATGAAGCTCACCAGCATCGCGGCGCTCAACAGGGAGAATCCGTTGCAGTTGGGCAGCACGCTGAAGGGTCGGTTGTCGGCAATCAGCAGCAAGTAGAGGTTTTCCGGGGCGAACAGTACGCGCAACTCGACGGCATAGCCCACATGCGCCAATACCCATTGAGCTCCGTAGCCCGACCACACCGACAGCGGCCAGCCCAGCTTGGGATAGACAAACAAAAAGACCAGATACAGGACAAACCCGCCCATCATCGCCAGATACACGCGCTGCGACTTGCCGCCGAACACAAAACGCACGAAGGAGGCCAGCGCAAAGCAAAAGGCTACCAGCACCAGCAACTGCGCTTTCCACAAGCCCGCGAGCATCATGAACGCGAAGGAGACCGCCAGCAGCGCGATGCTCAGCGAATCAAAGTTCCACACGGGACGCATCCGCGACCGGTTGAGATAGACCAGATAGATGCCGGAAAGCAGCAACAGGCAAATGGCCTGCACGTTCTGCTCGCTGGACAGCGTCTCGGATACGCCCCACGCCAGCACCGGCCAGAAGAAGACGGCGGCCAAAATATAGAAAAGAAAACCCAATCCGCGTCCTTTGTTCTGGGAAGCGAGGGGTATCTGTGCGTGGTGTGGGCGGTCGGCGGAGTCCGGCATGTCCTTGTTTCCTCTAAACAACCCCCAAAGCGCCGTTGTTGCAAGGCTTGAGTTGAAAGTCGGGGCAAAAAGGCTTACTATGAAACAACGCATCCTTTCCATGGTCGATTCATAGCATGTCTTTCGCTCCGCCACCGTCGCCCTCCGTCCGCCGCGTCTTTTCTGTTGAAGCGGCCCGCGAGGATTTTCCCATTCTTCGGACAAAAATCCACAATAACGTGCCGTTGGTCTATCTGGACAACGCGGCCACCACGCAAAAACCGCGCGCGGTGATCGGCGCGTTGGAGCAGTTTTTTACTTCGTTCAACGCCAACATTGACCGCGGTGTGCACTACCTGAGCGGGATTGCCACCGACCACTACGCCTATGCGCGGGCCCGTGTGGCCAAGCGCCTGAACGCCGCCAAGCCCGAGGAAGTCATTTTTACGCGCGGGGCGACCGAGGCCGTCAATTTGGTGGCCGCTTCGTGGGGCGGGGCGTTTTTAAAAGCGGGCGACGAGATTTTGATTTCCGGCATGGAGCACCACGCCAATATCGTGCCGTGGCAGATGATTGCCGCCGCCAAGGGGGCCGTGCTGAAAGTGGCTCCCATCACTGCCGAGGGCGCGCTCGACTTGCCCGCGTTGGAAAGCCTTTTGAACGAGCGCACCGCGATGGTGGCCGTTTCCCACATGTCAAACGTGCTCGGCACGGTCAATCCCGCGAAGGAAATCGTGAAGCTGGTGCGCGCCAAAACGCGGGCAAAAGTGCTGCTCGACGGCGCGCAGGCCTTCGCCCACATGCGCGTGGACGTGCGCGATTTGGACTGCGATTTTTACGTCTTTTCCGCCCACAAGGTGTACGGCCCCACGGGGATAGGCGCGCTCTACGGCAAGGCCGCAATTTTGGAAAGCATGCCGCCTTACCAAACGGGCGGCGACATGGTGCTTAAAGTCTCGTTTGAAAAAACCACCTTCCGCGCCCCGCCGCAGCGTTTCGAGGCGGGCACGCCCGCCATCGCCGAGGCCTTCGCGCTGACGGCGGCGCTCGATTACTTGGACAGTTGGGATTGGGACGCCGTCCACGCGCACGAGCAGGACTTGCTCACCTATGCCACGCAGCTCCTCGAAGCCATTCCCGGCGTGCGCATCTATGGGCACGCTCCCGGCAAGGGCGCGGTGGTGTCGTTCACGCTCGAAGGGGTGCACCCGCACGATGTGGGCACCATCCTCGACAGCAAGGGCGTGGCCATCCGCGCGGGCCACCACTGCGCGCAGCCGCTCATGGGGCTTTTGGGGGTGAACGCCACGGCGCGCGCTTCCTTCGCCCTGTACAACACCCGGGCCGAAGTCGACGTGCTCGCCGACGCCGTGGCCGGGGTGTCCAAAATGTTTAACGCCTAACCGACCTTTCCCTCATGGACGAACTCGACGATCTTTATCAGGAAATCATCCTCGACCACAACAAGCACCCGCGCAACCGCGGCGAGTTGGCCGACGCCGACCGCGTGGCCGAGGGCGACAACCCGTTGTGCGGCGACGAAATCCGCGTGTTTGTGAAATTGGACAACGACCGCATCGCCGCCGTGAAATTCACGGGGGAGGGCTGCGCCATTTCCAAAGCCTCCGCCTCCATCATGACGCAGGCGGTGATGGGCAAGACCATCCCTGAAGCCGAGGCCGAAATTCAAAAGGTGCACGATTTGCTCACGGGCGAACACGCCTGCGAATGCTCCTTCGACCACGACGGCGAACTCGCGGCCTTGGGCGGGGTGCGCAAATTTCCCCAGCGCGTCAAATGCGCCACCTTGGCGTGGCACGCGCTGGATGCGGCCCTCAAGGGCAAGGGGCACATTTCCGAATAAGCCCATGGCAGGGGTTGTTGCATGCTGGTGGGCGGCGGCCCGTCCCAAAACGCTGTTTGCCTCGGCCTCTCCGGTGCTCTTGGGCAGCGCGTTTGCGTGCGCCTACGGCCAATTCAAAGGCGGGGCCTTCGCGATGTGCCTCGGGTTTGCGCTGTGCGCGCAAATTGCGGCCAATTTCGCCAACGACTATTTTGACGGGGTGCGCGGCACCGACGCGGGCGACCGCCTAGGCCCCGTGCGCGCCGTGGCCTCCGGCGCCGTTTCGCCCGCCGCCATGCGGGCGGCCGCCTATGCCATGCTGGCGCTGTCGGGCGCTGTCGGGCTGGGTTTGGTTTTTTACGGCGGCCTGTGGCTTATCGCGCTGGGGGCGCTGTGCCTGTGCGGCGCGTTCCTGTATAGCCGCGCGAGCTATCGCGGCTGGGGTGATGCGCTGGTAATTCTGTTTTTCGGCTTCGCGGCCGTGGGGGGCACGTTTTACGTGCAGGCGGGGATGCCGGATATCGCCGTGTGGGCGGGGGCCTTTGCCGCCGGCTTCCTGTGCGACAATATTTTGCTGGTAAACAACTACCGCGACCGCGAAAACGACGCCGCCGCGGGCAAGCGGACGTTGGTTGTGCGCTGGGGCGAGGGCTTTGCGCGCGCGCAGTACGCCGCCGCCGTGTGGACGGCCTGCGCGGCGTTGCCGCTGGCTTTGGCGTGGTCGTGGGGCGCGTGGTCGTTGCTATTGCCGCTGCTCCTGTTGCCGCGGGGCCATATACTGGCGCGCTGTCTGAGCGACACCCGGGACAAGCGCGCACTCAACGCCCTCTTGGCCGACACGGCCAAATTCCTCTTTCAATGGACCTTGTTGTTGGGCGCGGGATTGCTCGTGCGCTGAAGGTTGGGCGCACAAAAAAACCGCCGAGATTCGGCGGTTTTTTTGTGCCCCACACAAGGGCTATTACAGCTGCCCTTGAATGGGCACGCGGCGGGAGAAGGTATAGGTATTTTGGGAGAGCCACACACCCCAATCCGAAGGTGTGTCAATGTTGTTTGCATCCATTGCCTTTAAGAAGGCGGAGCCTTCTTGCGTCAGCAAGATCATCACCACGTCGATGTAGGCGATTTTCTTGTCGGTCACCCCGCCAATGATCGAGGCCCCGTTTTTGGCATCAATTACAAACGTGCCGCTGAGGAGTTGCTTGGGCTCGTCTTGAGTGCCTTCCAAGGGGACTATATTGCCTGAAGTGGTATCGTAATAATAAGGAATGATGCGCAAGGCGAGCACATTGGAAACCAGCAAATTGGCGGAACTTTCGGGGTCGGTGGCCGCTGTTTCATCAGGGGTGTCATCGCCTGTGGACGGATTATTGAAGACATTACTCAGGCCCGGATCACTTGGCTGGGTTTTGATCACATAGCCGTTGGCCAGTGTGGCGCGGGCGGTCATCTTGCCGCGGTATAGGCCAAACACGCGGCCACCATCACGCGAACTCAGGGGGTTTTTGTAAAGCACCTTGTAAGATACGCACTGCACCGCGCCGTTGGAAGAATCGACGGGACTGGTCAGAAAAAGAAGCGAAGTGCTGGCGTCGTTCGGAACCGGTGAATTTGAGACGTTGGACACAACGGCGCGCAAAAATTCGTAGTTCTGCGTGGTCTTGCGGATTTCGAGCGCGCCGAGATCTTTTTCCAAAATATCCATCGCAAACTGGGCGCGGCCCGAGGTCTCCAAGCTGTCGCTACTGCGGTTCCATGCGCCCATCACAAAAGATACCAAAGAGAGCACCATGAGCATCAGCACGCCCATGACCGCCGTGGCGGCCATGATTTCGACAAGGGTAAAGCCCGCTGTGGACGCGGACGGGCGATAAGACGGCTTCAACATAGAAAATAGGGGGGGGACGGGGGGATTTAGCGCAGTTTCACGGCTTGGAAGGTGAAGATGCGGTTGGAAATCGTCAGAAAAGAACGCGCGGTGTCGCTGATAAAATTGGAACCGGGAATGTCGTCCGACGGGTTGGGTACCACGAAGACAGAGGCCATGATGGGCAGCATACCCAACGTGTAGCTGCTGACGGCGGGCAGGGAAGTGTATCTGGGCAACAGATAACGACTGCCAGCGGAGCTTGCAAAGGGCGTTGCCTCCGTGTATCCGTTGCTGATGGAGGTGGCATCGGGCATATCCCTGATGATGGGCGAAAGCGAAACCACCACGGCGATAACGGGAGGAGCCACACGCCATTCACTGTTGCTGGAGGGACTTAAGCTGTCGGACAAATTGCTCAACGTGCGCCAGCCGTAGCGGGTGGTGGCGTTGTTAATGGTGCCCGTGCCCGAACTATACGCCACGCGGTCGCGGTAGCGCGTTTCGTTGGCTCGGGTATCGTACGATTCTTCCGTGTAGAAGATGAATATGCCCAACTGGTTGGGGTTGGGGGGAATCGAGTTTCCACCGCGGGTCGCGCTGGCGAGCACCATCGTGTAAATATCGGCAAAATCGGCCTCTTGAATGACGGCGTTGAGTTTGCCGATGACGGCCGTGGCCGCATTGGTGTCCGTCACCTGCTTTGCCTGCCGGAAAGCGGGGCCCATCATGCCCAGCAAAGCCAGCACCGAAACGGCGAGCACGCCTACGGCCAGCACGACTTCGACCAGCGAAAAACCTTTTTGACAGCCCAATAGGGGCATGGAAATAGAAGATGTTTTATGAACACGCATAAAAGAAAGGGGGCAAGCTATGCTTTAATTGTATTTGAGATCTCTTTGGTCTAAAATGGGAATGGGGTTGCCATAGCGAACGGTACGCACGCCTGTGGCCTGTCCTTTTTCGGTGAATTCGATCGTGAATTGGCCGTTCCTCTGAATCTGTTTTTCGCCGACGGCCATGATGATATTTAAGTCGGATCTTTCGTTTGGCGAGCCGTTCGTGGAGGTCGAGGTGATCGTTCCGTCGGGATTGAAGAAAATGAAGAAAAATCTGGTGGCCCTGCGCAACGCCGTGTCATCGGTGCCGATCTGGTTGCCGGTGGCTCCCGAAGCGTAAGTTCTGTAGTAAGGATACGTGGTGCTGATAACGGCGGTGCCGCTATCCACAATGGAACTGTCGGCGTCCATATCATCAGCTCTTTCACTCAGAACGAAATAGATGCCTTCGGGCAACGTCATGGCGGGCCCCACCGTGCGCCATTTGTAGTCGGAAAAGCCCGTTGCGCTACGCAATCCCGCCACCACGCCGAATTCGCGCAGATAGCCGGTGGAGTCTTCGTCAACATTGATCACCAATGCCGCGACGGATTTTTGTCCGGACGTGTCCGGATTTGCCGGATTGAGCGAGCCCCCCTTGATGGCGGCCATGCGCGCCACGTTGAGCGAGGAAATCACCTCGCGTTGGGCGGCGGCCAGCGCGCGGCCCTTGCCGCCTGTCAGCGCCGTGCCCAACGCCGTGCCCAGCAACCCTATAAGGCCGATGACCACCAGCAATTCTGTGAGGGTAAACGCGGATTTCTTCGAAAAATGGGGGCGCATGGGGCTTGAGAAAATGAAGTTATTCCCAGCTCAGCAGGGATTCATAACCGTTGTTCACGCTGTCGGCTTCACCCGATTTGTAGAGCGTATAGACGATGACTGAATCGCGCACTTCGTTATAGGTGGCGCTGGTGCGGTTCGCCGCGGGGGTGATGGCCTGGTCCAGCCGCACCACATTGCGGCGGGTGGACGTATCGGTTTGAATGACGATATTTGGATTGTTAAAGGGGTCTGCGAGCTTCGTCTCGTCGGTTTCTCCGGTGGTGGGGTTGACGTAGAATTCCTGTTCGCTGAAGGAGCAGAAAGACAGGGCCTTCGGATTTAGCGAATTGCGGTCGGTGGGGGTCAGCACGGTGCCATTGGCTTGGCGTCCGGACAAGGCCTTGATGAAATCCAGGCAGACCGATGTGTTGGAAAGTTCGGCACTGCCTGTTGTCGCCAACTGGCCGATGGGCGGATAATAGCCGTACTCCTGTTTATACTGCTTGATAGCCACGGCGTACTGGCGCATTTGATTGCGCCCTTTGGCCTTTTTGGCCGAGGTCATGGCGGCGCCGATGGTCGGGATAAGAATGCCGGCCAAAATGCCGATAATGGCGACAACCGTGAGCAGTTCGATCAGGGTGAAGCCCTTACGGCTCCGGGGGGAACGGGTAGACAACATCATAGAAAGAAAGTTGTGGGGTGGGGGAGAACCAGCGGCGACACGCGCACGTCCGGCTAAGCCATGAGTGTGCATGATGCCATTGCTTATGTCAACCGGAGAGACGGTTTGTTTCATTTTTTTTATTCTTGCAAGCGCGCTGTTTTGTTGACGATACTCAACTATCACGTCGAGCGGTTCGCGCAGACGGTTTTCCCGGAGAAGCCCCCTTATGTGGCGGGCGACTTGAAACAAGGAAAATGCGCGTTTTCACCCACTTCATGGTCGATTGCCGACGCGAATTTTTATGGCGGAAGACGGTTTTATTTTAATCCGAGCGTTCCGCCGTATTCCCCCCACAGTTTTATAAATGAGCGAAAATCCCACTCCTCGCCCGCAGGTTGAGGTGCAGGGTATCTTGGAGCCCGACGCAAACAAAGCCGGACAGCTTCTCGACCCGCATCGCAATGGAAAAACGCGCCTCAGCGATCCTTTCGTCCCGCGCGAATTAATGCACCGCTTCAAGCTGAAGCGCGGCAGCTTTGTCGTCGGGAAGGCCCTGCACGACACGCGCTTTTCCAACCCGAAAGTGCGCTTTATCGACACGGTCGACGGCCTCACCCTCGACGAGCGCCGTCTAAAGCCCGATTTCACGCAGCTCTTGACCATCACGCCCGACAAGCAGTTGAAGCTTGAGACCAAAGACGAGCGCATGACCACTCGCGTGATGGATTTGTTTTGCCCCATCGGCAAAGGCCAGCGCGGCCTGATTGTGGCCCCGCCGCGCACGGGCAAGACGACCATACTCAAGGATATCGCCCACGGCGTGCTGGAAAACCACCCCGAGTGCCACCTGATGGTGCTTTTGGTGGACGAGCGCCCCGAGGAAGTGACCGATTTTCGCCGCGACTTGCCGACCGCCGAATTGTTTGCCTCGTCCAACGACGAGGAGGTGGAAAACCACCTGCGGGTCGCCGACATCGCCATCGAGCGCGCCAAGCGCCTCGTGGAAGTGGGCCGCGACGTCGTGCTGCTCATCGACTCGATCACCCGCTTGGCCCGCGCGCACAACGCCGCGCGGGGCACTTCCGGCCGCACCATGACGGGGGGGCTCGACGTGCGCGCCTTGGAAAAGCCGCGCCAGATTTTTTCCTCCGCCCGCAACACCGAAGACGGCGGCTCGCTGACCATCGTGGCCTCGGCCCTCATCGAGACGGGCAGCCGCATGGACGACCTCATCTTTCAGGAATTCAAGGGCACGGGCAACATGGAGATGGTGCTCGACCGCAAGGCCGCCGAGCTGCGCATTTGGCCCGCCATCAATTTGGGCGCTTCCGGCACCCGAAAGGAGGAACTCATTCTCGACGAAAAAGACCTGCAGGCCTCTCATTTCCTGCGCCGGGCGATGTCGGGGGCCAAGATAGAAGACGCCACCGAAACCCTGATTACCCGCCTGTCGCAGACCCCCTCCAACGAGGAATTTGTGCGTCTGCTTTCCAAGAGCTAGTCAAAATACTCCCTCTTAAACGCTTAATCCTGTTGACTTTCGCCGTCTTAAGGGGCAAAAAAAACCTTTACTCGAATTACAAAAACCGTACGCGGCATGCAAAATTTTGCGAATCAGTGTCTCGACATGGCCCGCGCCATCTTGAGCAGAAATCTCGAAGCGATCAACGAAGACGGCTCCGTCTCTCCCATTCCCGGCGAAAACGTCCGGCCCGACGAGCCCGGCCACGCCGCCCACGCCATCGGTGAGTTTCACCGCGCCACCGGTGAAAGCTATCTGGGCAAATACGATCTCATCGACTTGTCCGCCCGCGCCATCACCGCGCAGGCCTTCACTCCGGAACTCAGCGAAGGCGGCTTGGCGTACTCCGCCCTCGGCCTGCTTTCCTTCGGGGTGGCCAAAGACCGCAACCCCGTGTGGGAGCGTCTGCTCGACGAAACCCGCGCCAGCCTCGACAAGGCGCTGCTGGCCCGCACCGATTACGACAACCATTTCCAGTCGTTTAACATCGCCAAGTCCGTCGCCCGCTTCAGCATCGGTTTGTCCAAGAAGGACGAAACCGGCAAGCTGATCGACCGCTTTATCGAACGCATCCAGCAGTTCAGCTCCGGCGGCTATTGCGACGACCATCCCACGGGATTGGGCGGCCAGTTCGACATTCACGGGGTGATGAACTTCGTGTTCATCCGCCAGGCCCTCCAGCTGCACGCCAACATCCATCTGCGCGACCGCAAGCTGCCCAGCCTGCGCACCTACGCCGAAAAGCTGCTGCGCCTGCTGCCCGACCTCGTCCGCCAAGACGGCTTGGGCTGGAACTTTGGCCGCAGCGTGGGCGCGTACGGCCAGATGTACTGTATCAGCCTCATCCTGCAAAGCCTGCGCGACGGTTGGATTTCCGAAGAGCAAAAGCCGCAGTACCTCGACATCCTGCGCCGCCTGTTCCAGTTCTTTTTTGTCACTTACCTCGACCAAGAGCACGGCGTGTTGGTCATCCGCGACAACGAGCGCAACACCAGCGAGACCCACACCTCCCGCATGGCCAATTTCGACGGCGCGCGCTACCTGTGCCAGTGGGCCCGTTTGGCCAAGACCATCGGCGGCGACATGTCGGCGGCCAAGTACGTGCCTTCGCGCAGCGCCGGACGCTGGGTGATTTTCGACCAGCGCCCCAAAAAGGAGCAGGGTCTTTTCCTTTACCAAGACAGCGCCAGCGGCCTGCAAGTGCAAATCCCGCTCATCAGCGGCGGCGATCACCACACCAGCGACTCGCTCGCGTTCCCGCACGCCCCCGGCATTTTCGATTGGCCCGTCAACCAGTATCTGCCCGCCTTCCTGCCGGAATTGACCATCGGCGGCAAGGCCTTTGTTCCGTCCTTCTACGGCAAGCGCTGCGTCTCCGGTTTGGGCCTGCGCAACTCCTTTTTCTTCCGCTACGAACAGCCCGAGCTTATCACCAAGGACGAGGAAATCGTCAACAACGTGGGCTCGTGCAAAGTCAACTGGACATTCGCGGGCGGCAAGATCACCAGCGAGTTTGTGTTCCAGTTCAAGAACCAAGTGCAGCTGGACAAAATGCGCTACGTCATGCCGATCGGCGCGCCGCACTCGCACTACCGCAGCGGCACCAGCTTTGTGCTCGGGCCCGAAAGCCTGCGCGCGGGCGTGGTGAAGGACGACTTCCAGGCCGTCTGGGCCGACACCCAAGTGGTGGCCGAAGACCCGGAATACCGCACCTATTGGGGCAACCTGCATTACCTGCAAATCCTGCACCGCCCGCATCCCTTGCAGTTGCGCCCCGGCCAGCAGTACCGCCTCACCATCGAGTTCGAGCCCGACATCAAGTTCGCGGACGAATAAAACCGCCGATAAAAAACGCCGGAAGGGAAAATCACCCTTCCGGCGTTTTTTTGTGCCACGCTCCGGGCGCGAGGTTTGTCGGCACGCACACGCTGGCAACCCTATATGGAAGGGGATTGCACATGCGCGCCCATAAGGAAAGAAGGGCGCTTGCGTCCTCTCACAACAAATCCTAATCTGCGGGCATGAAAACGCGCTGGCTAGGCTTTATTTTGGCGACGATGCTTTCGATGGGAACCGTGTTTGGATATATACGGCAAATCACGCCAAACCCACCGTTTGACATAATCAGAAGCCAATTGAGCAACAAGACATTGACGGCGACGCAGGTCAATTGCGTTTGTGTCGATACAGACGGCAGCGGTCAGCCACAATGGTTGGTTTCCACAGCGGGCGACGATGCCGGAGGATTCGGATTGTGGTTTCATTTTATAGTTTACCCCTATGCTTCTGCGGCGGAGCGAAGTGTCGGGAAAAAATGGGTGCAGGCCCTCAACTGGGAGGATATGGACAACGGACATCATATCCCCTGTGCCGAGATATGGATGGATCCCGCCAAACTGCGCGCGGTAGAAATAGAAGGTGTTCGCTATTGCGTGCAGGACATGCTGGATGCGCAAAAGCGGCGGGTTCTGCGCTTTTACCGTCTCTCCAATCAAGATTCGGACAGTTCGTTTTCAGTTGTGCTCGGTGATCGGGAGGGAAAGACACCCGCCGCGCAGGCATGGCGCGCGTTTTATCGCGCCATCATGGGCGGACAATCCGCCGCCCTGCGCCTAAATGTGATAAGCTTTCCGGTGGAAGCGCTAAGGCAGCCCGGATTCGATTTTGCGAAAGCGACGGCGGGAGTAGCGCCGCCAAAAATCACATATCGCCGCGTCACTTTGGATTCCTCCAACCTAGGATGGCAAGCGTTTGAATTGGCGCGAAACGGCCGCCCTCACGAAGTGATTGTTTTGTAGCAGCCGCCATTTTCTCCGTTGATTCGCGCCGGGAATCTGAGAAGATAAAAAAATGCTTTCCGTGCGCATCATTCCGTGCCTCGACGTCAAAGAGGGGCGCGTCGTCAAGGGCGTCAACTTCGTCAACCTGATTGACGCGGGCGACCCTGTGGAGCAGGCCAAGGCCTATCAGGCGCAGGGGGCCGACGAGCTGGTGTTTTTGGACATCACGGCTTCGCACGAGGCGCGCGGCATCATGCACGACGTGGTGGAGCGCACCGCCGGGGAATGCTTTATGCCGCTGACGGTCGGCGGAGGCTTGCGCACTGTCGAGGACATCCGCGCCATGCTGAACGCCGGGGCCGACAAGCTCAGCCTCAACACCGCCGCCGTGCTCGACCCCGATTTGGTGTGGGCCGCCTCCCAAAAATTCGGCAACCAGTGCATCGTGGTCGCCATCGACGCCCGGCGCGTGGCGCCGGGCAAATGGAACGTGTTCACCCACGGGGGCCGCCGCGACACGGGGCTTGACGCCGTGGAGTGGGCCAAAAAAGTGGAGTCCTTGGGCGCGGGCGAAATCCTCCTCACCTCCATGGACGCCGACGGCACCAAAGACGGCTACGACGTGGCCCTCACCCGCGCCGTCAGCGACGCCACAAACGTGCCCATCATCGCCTCAGGCGGGGCGGGCAAGCTCGAACACTTGGTGGACGTGATTAAAAACGGCGGGGCTTCCGCCGTGCTGGCGGCCTCCATTTTCCACTTCGGCACCTACACCATCGCGCAGGCCAAAGCCTTTTTGAAACAGCACGGCATCCCGGTGCGCGAGTAGGTTGTGTTTAATATGCCCGAAAAAACGCGCCCGCAACGGACGCGTTTTTTTTGTGGGGCCGCGCGGCGGCTATTGCGCCAGCGGCGAGGCTTGGAAAAAGCTGACCGCCTCGCGCTTGTCCTGCTGCATCTGCGCCTGCAAGGCCGCCAGCAGGGGGAACTTCATTTCCGAGCGCAAGAACGTGAGCCACTCGACGCAGAGTACGTCCCCGGTCGTCCACGGACAGCCCGCGTCGAGCAGATGCACTTCAAAGAGGGGAACTTGCTCGTTTTTGTCAATTGTGGGGCGGGTGCCGTAGTTGGCCACGCCGTCGCGCGCGGGGGCGTCTGTGCCGTGCGCGCGCACGCGCACCGCGTAAACCCCGTAGCGCGGGCGGCATTCGCGCTCCCAATGCAAATTGAGGGTGGGAATGCCCAAGGTGCGGCCCAGCTGGCGGCCAGGCACCACGGGGGCGCATCCGCCATAGGGACGGCCCAGCAGGCAGTTGGCCTCCTCGATGCGGCCTTGCAAGAGCAACCCGCGAATGCGGGTGCTGCTCACCGGCTCGCCGTCGGCCATCACGGGCGCGCTGATGGCCGCCGCAATGCCGTATTGGCGGCCCGTTTCGGCCAGCGTTTCGGGCGTGCCGTTGCGGCCTTTGCCAAAGCGGAAATTGCGGCCCACATGGATGCTTTTGAGCCCCGGCATGCTTGCCTTTAAAAACGGCACAAAGGAAACGGCGTCCAGCTCCGCGATGGTGGCGTCAAAGGGCTGTTCAATCACCGCGTCGGCCCCGGCGGCAAATAGGAGCTGAATTTTCTGTGCCCCGTCCATGATGAGCAGGGTGGGCTTTTCCGGGCGTAAAATGCGGCTGGGGTGGGGCGTGAAAGTGAGCACCACGGTCAACCCGCCGTCGGCCTGCGCGGCCTTTTTCGCGTCGTTGACCACGGCCTGATGCCCCACATGCACCCCGTCGAACATGCCCACGGCCAGATGCACGCTTTTTCCTTCGGGAAAATGCGCCAGCGCCAGCGAGGGGATCAGCCGGGGCGTTTGCATGAAAAATGTTTTATAGGACGTGGCTGGGCACGGCCTGATAGACGGGAATGAGCAACCGGCGCAGTTCCGACAAGCTCATGGCCTCGATGGCCTCCAGCGTGGCGGATTGGTCGATGCGAAAGCGGTCGGTGGCCGTGCGGCGCAGGGAGGACAGCGTGGCTCCGCAGCCCATTTTCTTGCCCAAATCGTGGGCGAGGCTGCGCACATAAGTGCCCTTGCTGCACGCCAGCGCAAAGGCGGCTTCCGGCGTCGCCCAGTTGCTGATGTTAAAGCGCGACACGTGGATAAAGCGCGGCTCGCGCTCCACTTCCTTGCCCTTGCGCGCCAGCTTGTACAGGGGCACGCCGTTGAGCTTCTTGGCGGAAAACATGGGCGGTGTCTGGTACTGGTCGCCCACAAAGGCGTTGGCCTCGCGCTGGAGGTCTTCAATCGTAAGCTCCGGCACGGGGCGCGATTCGACGACTTCGCCTTCCAAATCGTAGGTGTCCGTGGTCGTGCCCAAGCGGATGGTGCCCTCGTATTCCTTGTCGAGGCTCGTCAGGTACTGCGAAACTTTGGTGGCTTTGCCTATCAGCATCACCAAGAGCCCCGTGGCCATCGGGTCGAGCGTGCCGGCGTGCCCGATCTGCTTGAGCTGCAACTTGCGGCGCAGGCGGTTGACGACGTCGTGCGAAGTGCAGTGGGTCGGCTTGTCGACCAGCAGGATGCCTTCGAGGGCGAGGGAGGCGGGGGGATTCATGGACAGTAATCGTGAAAGTGTTGCGTGAGGCGCTCCAAGAAAATCGGGTAAAAATGCGCGAGGGTTTCTCCGGTGCAGGTAAAGCCCGCCGCCGCCGCGTGTCCGCCGCCGCCAAAATGCGCCGCGAGCAAGTCGACGCGGTAGGCCGCCTGGCGTCCGCGCAGGCTGCCTTTGACCATGCCGCCGCTTTCTTCGAGGATGGCGGCTAGCTCCACGCCTGCCAAGGAGCGCGGATAATTGATGAGGCTGTCCGAGTCTTCGCGGGTGGTGCCTGTGGCGTCGTAATCGGCCTGCGTGAGAGTGCCCACGCACGCCTTGCCGCCGAGTTCCAGTTTCATCTTGGACAAAAAGCGCTGCAACAGCTGCATTTTGCCGAAACTCTCCTGCTCGTAGAGCGCCTGCGAGGTGGTCGAGGGATTGGCCCCCAGCTCCACCAGACGGCAGGCCAGCTCGAACACGCGCGGGGACGTCGAGGCGTACTCAAATTGTCCCGTGTCCGTGGCAATGCCCACGTAGAGCGCCTGCGCGGTCAGGGCGTCGATGCGTTCGGGGGTGGGCAAAAACAATTCCGCCAAAATTTCGCAGGTGGCGGCTTTCTCCACCAAGATGAGGTTGTGCGTGGCAAAGCCGTCGTTGGAGCGGTGGTGATCGACGGCCAAAAAGATGTCGTCCACCAGTTTGCTCAGGCGGTCGCCGATGCGCTTTTTGTCCGAGCAGTCAACGGTGACGAAAATATGGTTTTGCGGCACCCATTCCAGACCGGTCACAAAGGGCGTGTCGCCCACGATAAATTGCTGGGTGCGCGGCACGGCGTGGGTGTTGACGCACAGGGCGTCGATGCCGAAGGTGCGCAGGTAGCGGCACAGGGCCACTTGCGAGCCGATGCAGTCCCCGTCCGGGCGCACATGGCCGATGACGGCCACGGGACGGCCCCCGTCCTTGAGGGCGGCCACGGCGGCGTTGAACGCCTCGTGGATTGTGTGGGGCAGGGCCATGCGTTTTTAGGCCTCCGCGTTTTGGCCGTATTTTTCCGCGCGCCGGGCGTCTTCCGCCGCGATGTCGTCGAGCATTTGGACAATCTTCACCCCGCGCGCAATCGTGCGGTCGATGACAAAGCGCAAATCCGGCAGATATTTTAAAATGACGCGTTTGCCCAGCTGATGGCGGATTTCGCCCTTCACGCGGTTGAGAAATTCGCCCGCCTTGGTTTCTTCGGCGGCGTTGCCGATGACGGCGTAGTGGACGGTGGCGTTGCGCAAATCGGTGCCCGTTTCCACGTTCACAATCGTGATATGCACGACGCTTTGGCGCCAGTTTTCGTGCAGGATATCGCTAATTTCGCGCTGCAGCAGTTCGTTGACTCGGATAATGCGTTGAGACATGGCGTTCGGGGTTGGGACCCGCGTGGGTGTTAAATAAACCATCTTGCAATTCCCGGCGGTCTTTAGCAAGTGCGTTTCTTAGATACAACCTACATGCTAAAATGGCCTTTTGCAGGAGGCTTTGTCATTTTTTTGAAAAACGCAGGGCCGCCGGGGGTAATCTGCCCGATTTCCGAGAGAAACGACGGTTTTTTCTTTTGCCCCTTCTTCGCAAGGCCGTAACAATTTCGTCACAATAGGCTGTTACAGTGGAGGGGCCGGAACAGAGGGGCATTTTATATCCGGCATATCTAACACCACTCATGAAAAGCATTCTAAACACCATCCGCACCTCGGCGCTCGTCGTGACGGTTGCCAGCGCCAGCCTCTTTGGCAAAGTCGCTGTCGACCCGACCTTGGCCGATTACAAGCCGGTCGCCGGGGTTTCCGGCAACCTGAACAGCGTCGGTTCCGACACGCTGAACAACCTGATGACCCTGTGGGCCGAAGGTTTCAAGGCCATCTATCCGAACGTCAACATCCAGATCGAAGGCAAGGGTTCGAGCACCGCTCCCCCCGCTTTGATTGAAGGCACTGCCCAGCTCGGACCGATGAGCCGTCCGATGAAGAGCGAAGAAGTCTCCGCCTTTGAAAAGAAATACGGCTACAAACCGGTCGGCGTTCCCGTCGCCCTCGACGCGCTCGCGATTTTCGTCAACAAGGACAATCCGTTGAAGAGCCTTGACTTGGCCCAGGCCGATAGCATCTTCTCCTCCACCTACAAGCGTGGCGGCAAGCCGATCGAAATGTGGGGTCAAGTGGGTCTGACGGGTGATTTCGCCAACCGCGCCATCTCCATCTACGGCCGTAACAGCGCCTCCGGCACCTACGGTTTCTTCAAGGAACACGTCCTCAAGAAGGGCGACTACAAGAACTCCGTGAAGGAACAACCCGGCTCCTCCGCCGTGGTGCAGGGTATCGCCACCGACCTCTACGGCATCGGCTACTCCGGCATCGGCTACGCCACTGCGGGTGTGCACGCCCTTGCTCTGGCCGACAAGCCCGGCGCCAAGGCCTATGAAGCCAATCTGGAAAATGCCCTCTCCGGCGACTATCCGCTGGCGCGCTTCCTGCTGATCTACGTGAACGCCAGCCCCTCGCAGGGCGCCGACACGCTCACCAAGGAGTTCATCAAGTTCATTCTCTCCAAGCAGGGTCAGGAAATCGTCGTCAAGGACGGTTACTTCCCCCTGCCCTCGGAAGTTGCCAACAAGGCCTTGCAGTCGCTGTCGAAATAGCGTCCATGCTTGCCTAAAGTAAAATACGCGAGCCGGGCCGACTCGGAAAATGGGTTGCCCCGGCTCGCGACTTTACTGAACATAACCAAGAAACCTTTTTTCCAAGAGATGTCCACGGACAAACGCACGCCCGACCCGCAACGCTTTACGGTTAGCCGCGGCACCTTGCTGGTCGACCGCCTGATGACCTTCCTCATCAAGCTGTGGGGCATCAGCATCATCATCGGGGTGTGCGCCATTTTCGTGTTTATTGTCTGGCAGGTGATTCCGCTGTTTCGGGCCGCCTCGCTGGATTTGGTGCGGACGGTTCCGCTGAGTTTGCCCCCAGGGGCCATATTGGGCTTTGACGAATGGGAAGAATTGCCCTTTACCTACGAAGCTAAGAATCGCTTCGTCACTTTTTTCAATTTAAACAATCCCTCCGAGCGCACGCAGGTGCAGCTTGATTTGCCGGAGGGCGCCACGGTCACGAGCGTGCGCTACGACCGCCAGCGCCAAGATTTGGTGCTGGGCCTTTCCAACGGCGAATTTATGCGCGCGCTGATTTTATACCATCCCGACTTCGACAAGGCGGGCAAGCGCACCATCTCCGCGCGGGTGGAAAGCGACGGCCCTTATCCGTTGGGCGACCCCGGACAGCCGCTCTTGCAGGCTGACTACGGCCAGGCGGAAAACCACCGTCTTGCGGCGGGCCTTCAAAAAATCGACGGTAAAAACCGCCTCTTTGTCCAGACTTTCGCCCAAAAGCGCTCCCTTATGGGCGGCGGCAAAATCGTGCCGGAGCGCCATTTCGACCTGACCGATTTGATTCCCGCCGATGAAACCATCGCCGAAGTGCGCGTGATGGCCACCGCCGACGGCGTGCTGGCGATTACCGCGGAAGGCGAAGTGCATTACCTCTTTGACGACGGCGAGCAGTTCACCGCCCGCCAGAATTTTTACCCCTTCGGCGATTTGAAGGACAAGCGCATTCAGGAAGTGGGCTTTGTGTTCGGCGACATGTCGCTGGTGTGCGTGAGCGCCGACGGCCACAACCGCGTGTTCAGCCTGTTGCGCCCCGAGGGCAAAGACGTGCGCGTGTGGGAGCAGACCAAGTTTTTCGACGACGTTCCCTCCAAGGACAAAACAAACATTTTCGACCACAGCACCCTCAACAAGGCGTTTCTCGTGGGCGGGGGCAACCACATCAGCCTGCGCTACAACACCACGGAAAGCGTCCGCTGGGAGGGCGCGCTCGATTTCAACGTGCGCGCGGGCATCATCGGCCCCAAGTACACCACGCTCAACCTGATTGACGACAAGGGCGATTTGCGCATCTACGCCCTCAAAGACCCGCACCCCGAGGCGGGCTGGAAGGCCTTTTTCGGCAAAATCTGGTACGAGGGCGCCACCAAGCCCGAATACACGTGGCAATCCAGCAACGCCAACGACGACTCCGAGGCCAAGCTCTCGCTCGTCCCGCTCATTTTCGGCACGCTCAAGGGCACGTTTTTCGCCCTCCTGTTCGCCCTGCCCATTTCCGTGTTGGCGGCGGTCTACGCCTCGCAATTTCTGCACCCGAAGGTGAAGGGCGTTGTCAAGCCCCTCATGGAAATCATGGCTTCGCTGCCCTCGGTCGTCCTCGGCTTTTTGGCCGCCCTGTGGCTCGCCCCGCTGCTCGACACGCGCGTGCCCTCGGTCTTGTGCATGCTTGTGGTGATGCCGCTGACGGCCATGGGCTTTGGCTGGGCTTGGACGCAACTGCCCATCACGGTGCGCAAGTTCATTCCGCCGGGCCGGGAACTCTGGGTGGCCCTGCCCATCGTTCTGTTCGCCGCGTGGGCGGGCTGGGAAATGGGCCCGTGGATTGAGCGCATGCTCTTCGTGGTGCAAGACCCGGCCACCGGCGTCAAAGTCGCCGACTTCCGCCTGTGGTGGCCGCAGGTGACGGGCATCCCCTACGACCAGCGCAATTCGCTCGTGGTCGGCTTTATGATGGGCTTTGCCGTCATCCCGATTATTTTCACCATCGCCGAAGACTCCTTAAGCAACGTGCCGCCCGCGCTTATTTCCGGCTCGTTGGCGCTGGGGGCCAGCCGCTGGCAGACCTGCAAGCGCATCGTGTTGCCCACGGCGGCGGCGGGCGTTTTTTCCGCCATCATGATCGGCTTTGGCCGCGCGGTGGGCGAAACCATGATCGTGGTGATGGCCACCGGCAACACGCCGATTATGGATTGGAATATTTTCTCCGGCATGCGCACTTTGTCCGCCAACATCGCCATGGAACTGCCGGAAGCCCCGCAGGCCTCCACCCATTATCGCGCGCTCTTCCTAGGGGCGGTGGTGCTCTTCATCTTCACCTTCCTGCTCAACACGCTGGCCGAAGTCATGCGCCAGCGCCTGCGCGAGAAGTACAAAACCCTTTAGCGCGCCGTTTTACGCACATGAGCCTTTCTCCCACCGTGAAACACGAAAAGCAGATACGCCCCAAGGGCGAAGTCTTTGTCTGGCTGACCGCCATGGGCCTCGTGACGGGCTTGGTGATGATCATCGGCCTGATGGGCTTTATCGCCACCAAGGGCTTGGAAGTTTTTTGGCCGCGCCCGGTCACGCTGTTTGAACTGCGCGCGGGCAGCCCTCAGATTCGCGGACCCCTGCCGCAAATCGCGGGTGAACTGATCACCACGCGCGAAAAGGTCGTCCACCTGCTCGACCTTGAGGGCAAGCCCGTCACTGCGGGCGAGGAATCGCAAGTTTTCATCGGCAACAAAGACGCCTACGGCAACGGCTTTATCTACTTGGATTGCGGCGATATTTTAAGGGAAAGCCGCCCGGAAAACATCATCGTGGCCGAGCGCGTGGAATACGGCGATTCCATCTTCGAACCCGTCTCCTTGCAAATGGCCGACGGCTTGAAAGTCCCCGTCTCCGACCCGAAATTTGACACGTTTTTCCACCGCCTCGTCGAAGACGCCGCCGAGCGCCGCGCGCAAATTTTGGTGGTGGAAAAAGACCAAATCGGCCGCATCAACGCCGACATGGAGCAAAACGCGCGCCGCCTGCGCGTGCTGGAGGGCGAAAAGGCCTCCGCCGAAGCCGTCGCCGAACTAAAGGCCGACCAGGAAAAACTGCAGGCGCGCTACGAAATTTTGGCCAAAAAAGCCCGCGAATTGCGCGACCGCCAAAAGGTCGTCACCCTCACGTACCGCATTCCCTCGGGACAGGAACGCACGGAAGCGGTGGACAACATCATCGACTTTTACTACCCGAACCGCCTCGGCTTTTGGGGCAAAACCGGCGTCTTTTTGGGCAACATCAAAACCTTTGTCACCGAAGAGCCGCGCGAGGCCAACACCGAAGGCGGCATTTTCCCCGCCATTTTCGGCACCTTGGTGATGACGGTGCTTATGAGCGCCGCCGTGATGCCCATCGGGGTGTTCGCCGCCATTTACCTGCGCGAGTACGCCAAGCAGGGCCCCATCGTGCGGCTGGTGCGCATTTCCATCAACAACCTCGCCGGGGTGCCCTCCATCGTGTTCGGCGTCGTCGGCCTCGGATTTTTTGTGTACATCGCCGGCGGCAGCATCGACAAATGGTTTTTCTCCGACGCCTTGCCCACGCCGACCTTTGGCACGGGCGGCATCCTGTGGGCCTCGCTCACCTTGGCGGTGATGACTTTGCCGGTCGTGATCGTGGCTACGGAAGAGGCGCTGTCCGCCGTGCCGCGCGGGGTGCGCGAAGCGTCGTTGGCCTGCGGAGCCTCGAAGTGGCAGACCATCCAGCGCATCGTCCTGCCCGCCTCGGCCCCCGGCATCCTGACGGGCCTCATCCTCGCCATGGCGCGCGGAGCGGGCGAGGTCGCGCCCCTGATGCTGGTCGGCGTGGTGAAAATGGCGCCCACATTGCCGCTCGACACCATCGCGCCCTTCATCCATCCCGAGCGCAAGTTCATGCACTTGGGCTTCCACATCTACGACCTCGGTTTCCAGTCGCCGGATTCGGAGGCCGCCAAGCCGATGGTGTTCGCCACCACGCTCTTGCTGGTGCTCTTGGTCGTGGTGCTAAACCTCGGCGCCATCCACATCCGCAACACTCTGCGCAAAAAATACGCCACGAGCGCCTTTTAACCCTTTTCACGAGCCCATACGTCCATGAGCCAATCCAACACCGAATCCTCCACCACGCCGAAGGCCATCGAGGTCGCCGCCCGTCCCGTTTCGACGGATCCCTCGCTGCGCCCCGATTTCATCGACGTGCGCGATTTTTCCTTCTATTACGAAGCGGAGAAAAAGGCCCTTCATAATCTGTCGCTGACCATTCCCGAGCGCCAGATTACCGCCTTCATCGGGCCCAGCGGCTGCGGCAAATCCACGCTCCTGCGCAGCATCAACCGCATGAACGACCTTATCGACGGCGTGCACCACGAGGGCGACATCGTGGTGAACAACGTCAGCATCTTCGACCCGAACGTCGAGGTGATTTCCCTGCGCAAGCGCATCGGCATGGTCTTTCAAAAGTCGAACCCGTTTCCCAAGTCCATTTACGAAAACCTCGTCTACAGCCTGCGGGTCGCTGGCCGCAACAAGAAGTCGGAACTCGACGAAGTGGTCGAGCGCTCCCTGCGCGGGGCCGCCCTGTGGGAGGAAGTGAAGGATCGCTTGCACTCCAGCGCCTACGGGCTTTCCGGCGGCCAGATGCAGCGCCTGTGCATCGCCCGCGCCATCGCCAACCAGCCGGAAATTCTGCTCATGGACGAGCCCTGTTCAGCCCTCGACCCCATCGCCACGGGCAAGATCGAGGAACTCATGAACGAATTGAAGGAGCTTTACACCATCGTCATTGTCACTCATAACATGCAGCAGGCCACCCGCGTGTCCGACCGCACGGCCTTCTTCTACTTGGGCAAGCTCATCGAATACGGAACCACCCAGCAGATATTTATGGATCCCAAAAACCCGCAGACCGAGGCCTATGTCTCGGGCCGCTTCGGTTGATCCCACGCCCCAACGCCTACCCACAAACCGCCATGAAAAGATTCTTCCACGCCGAATTGCAGGATTTGCACAACCATCTGGTGCTGATGGGCGAAAAAGCCCTTGAAAGCGTGCGCCTGTCCAGCGAATGCCTCATCCAGAAAAACGCGGAGCTCGCCGGCAAAGTGTTTCTGCTCGACGACGAAATCGACGAACTCGAAATGCGCATCGACGCCGAGTCCATCCGCTATATCACGCTGCGCGCCCCCGTGGCCGCCGACGTGCGGATGCTCACCGTGGCGATGAAAATCAACCATGAGCTCGAGCGCATCGGCGACGAGGCCACCAGCATCGCCCGCAAGGCCCATAAGATGGCCGACTTGCCGTGGAGCCTCGATGTGCTGGGGCATCTGCCGCAGATGTCGTTTTTGGTGCAGTCGCTCCTGCGCGACGCCCTCGACACGTTCATCCAGGACGACAGCGCCAAGGCGCTGGAATTGCCCAAGCGCGACAAGGAAATCGACCGTCTGAACAAGGAGAACTACGACAATTTTGCCGAACTGATGGGCAAGCGGGCGGCCAACCCCTCGCAGGTGATTGATTTGGTCTTCATCTCCAAATCCTTTGAGCGCATCGGCGACCACGCCACCAACATCGCGGAAGAGGTGGTTTACCTGCTCAGGGGCGAAGATGTCCGGCATTCCCCGGAAGTCAAGCGCACGAACATGGAATAGGAGATTTTTATGATGACTGTTGCAACCGCCGCCAAAAAAATTCTGGTCATCGACGACGAGGTGGACGTCACCGACTTGCTGACGTACAAGCTCCGTCAAAACGGCTACACCGTCAAGGCGCTGAACGACCCGCTGAAGGCCATCGGCGAAATCCGGCGCTTTCACCCGGACATGCTCGTGCTCGACATCATGATGCCGGATTTGGGCGGCATCCAGTTGTGCCGCATGTTGCGCGCCGACGCCGAGACCAAAGATTTGCCCGTGCTTTTTCTCACCGCGCTGAGCGAGACTGATGACCGCGTGAAGGGCCTTGAGTCCGGTGCGGACGACTATCTGCCCAAGCCATTTGACGGGCGCGAACTGGCCCTGCGCGTGGCCGCGCTGCTCAAGCGCTCGGCCCGCAAAAACGGCACGGGCGAGGCGCGCAAAGAGCCCGTGCACGTGCGCGATTTGGAGCTCGATCCCGAACGCCACAGCGTGAAGGCCGCGGGCAATTTTGTGGAGCTGACGGCGACGGAATTCCGCCTGCTCGAACTGCTCATGGAGCGCAGCGGGCGCGTGCAAACGCGCGAGCATTTGCTGACCAACGTGTGGAATTACGAGGCCAACATCGAAACCCGCACGGTTGACACCCATGTGCGCCGCCTGCGCGAAAAGCTGGGAACCTGCGGCGACTATATCGAAACCGTGCGCGGGGTAGGGTACCGCATTTGCGAGTAGGCGGCCGCAAGCGGCGTTTGCGCTTGTTTGCCCCCCTTAAAACCGATTGAATGAAGGAGGCCCATGGAGGCATTTATCCTCATATCGGCAATCGTGTGCAGTCTCTTCCTGCTGAGGCGGCAGCGCATCTTGCGACAAACGTTGCGCGACATGGCCCGCGCCACCCGCGAGGAGCGCCCTTTTATTTTTGAAACGTCCGACCGTTTCAACGGGAACTTTTACCTCTCAAAACTTCAGGACGCCATCGACCGCCTGCTGCAGGAAAACAGAACCGTCCATTTCGACAGCCGCGAAAAGGGTCGCCGCATCGAAGGGACTTTCGACCACATGCGCGAGAGCGTCCTGCTGGTGAACGAGCTTAACCGCGTGGTCTACGCCAACGCCGCCGCCCAGGGCCTTTTGCCGCCCGGCTCCAAAACCGAACTGAAAGGCGGCCGCGTCGAAACCCTGTTGCCCGGGGCCTCCTTCCAAAGCTATATGGCCCGCTTGCGCGCGGGGCAGCGCCCGCCGCGCGAGGAAATCCGCATTTCCGGCGGCCCGGCCATGGCGCGTTGTTTTGAAATTTCCGGCAGCGTCTTTCGCGACGACGGCTACGGGGCCGAAACCTTTCTGCTCTTCGTGCTGCACGACATCACGGAACTGCGCCGTCTCGAGGAAATGCGCCGCGACTTCGTGGCGAACGTTTCCCACGAATTAAAAACGCCCGTCACCGTGCTCAAGGGATTTTCGGAGGCCGTGAGCGAGGACTACGACGCCATGTCCGACGCCCAGCGCAAGCAGTTCATCGGCAAAATAAACAAATCCGCGAACCGCCTGCAGTCCATCATCGAAGATTTGCTGACGCTCTCGCGCATCGAGGGCGATCCGGGTTCGGTGCGCTTGGAGCCCGCGGCGATGAACGCCTTCATTGCGCATTTTGTCGACGACTACCGCGAGCGCTTCGCGCAGCACAAAATCGCGTTGGAATTTGTCCCGGAAACCGACGCCGACCGCGTGCGCATCGATCCGGTGAAGTGCTCGCTGGTGTTGCAAAACCTCTTTGAAAACGCCCTGCGCCATGCCCAGGGCGCGACCACCGTGCGCGTTTCCACGCAGGCCGTGGATGCAAAAAACCTGCGCGTGTGCGTCGAAGACGACGGCTGCGGCATTCCCGCCGCCGATTTGGGCCGCGTGTTCGAGCGCTTCTACCGGGTGGACAAAAGCCGCAGCCGCGATAGCGGCGGCACGGGTTTGGGCCTGAGCATCGTGCGCCACATTGTGGCGCTGCACGGCGGCCAAACGCGCGCGCAGACGCGGACCCCCAAAGGTGTGTCTATCTCCTTCACGTTGCCGCTGTCGCAGGACTAAGCGGCAGGGGGGATGCCGGGGGGCCTCGGTGAAATTACCCGCCCGTTTTCCCCGAAAACGGGCGCTCCCGCGATGAAAAGCCACGCTAGGCTACGTTCTGCGTCGGCCAAAAGGCGGAGCAGCAAACCAGTGCAGCCCCGCCCTTTGTCTCTCCTTGAACTTCGCCTTGCATGGCTTTTGATCGCGGGCAGAGCGGGCGGTGGTTACGCCGCGCTGCGCGCGGTGAGTCGAATGCAGGGAAGGCGAACAATAATGGAGCAGCAATATTGAGATTTGGCGAAGACGCCTTATGAATGCTCAGATTGGAGGTGCGTAATGCGTTGGAAGATTTCCGCTAAAAACAAGACTTGAAAAAATAATATTTCTCGTCTACCCCCTCTTGCTTTTCCTATATCATACTTTTGATATTAATTTTGAATTCAGATTTTTTCGCGAAATCTCACTAGTGGGTTCTGAGATTTAAAATTTTCTTCAATAATAGTTCCCATAAGCTCGAATTGCGTGCGGAGTTTTTTAAATTCCTCTGATTTTTCTAGATCAATTAATACATCTTTCAATTTTTTAGCGGCAGAAGAAAAATCGGACATTTCCACTGAATTTGCTAATTTAATATTCTCGGATTCTTTTTCTTTTTGTTCTTCAGTTATTGGATCACCAAGAATCTCTAGGGCATCAGAGAGTCTGGTCTTTAGGAGTATTTTTTGTCCAGAAGATGTTCTTTTCCGAAATTCATATTGAAGATAATCGTTCAATACCGGTTTTTTAGCTGAATATTGATGACCGTAATCAGTATCTCTAGATACAATAACAATGTTTCTCCTTGAAGACTCAGCGCATGCTAATACCCATTCCCAGTTTATGGCATCTCCAAGAGCTGTATCATTTGACTTTCGGGGAGGTGCCCCGATTTTAAATCGTAACGTGGCTGAATCATAGATTGTTTTATAATTGTCCGATTTTATCTCTAAATAGTTTTTATTATTTTTTTCGAAAAGTCTGTAAATAAGATTATAAATGTTGTCGTGCGCCTCTGGGTTTTGAAGCATATCTTCTCTGAGCTTATCGAGAGTCTCTAGCTTGTTGCCTATGTTAACAAGGTCATTATTAATTTCATCAAGAAGCTTGGTTTGGAGAAATGCTGGGTATGATAGTTTTGTGGTATCTCGTTTGAAAAGCTTTTCATTGCAAATCAGACGCTGGCGATTTTTTAAAAACTCCATTAATACTTGTTCAGTTAAGATCAAGTTTTCTTGATGTTTTGACAAATTTTTCAAAAGCTCATAGGTAACCTCATTTTGTGCACTATAGGCATCAAGAAAGATTGTCGTATCTACAAAAACTAAAGGTTTTGGTTCATCTCTCATTTTTTTGTTATCATACAATGAATTGTAAGCTTAATAAATCAAAATACAGATTTTATTAAATAAAAAAGCTGATGATTCGAAATAAGTCTCGGAACCTCAAAGGTAACTTTCTCGACTGTTGACTATTCCATAGGATATCTGTCAATGATTGTCCTGATCTTTGTTCAGTGGGTCAAATGCGTGAAAAGCAGTGGAGTCGGTATCTCTGTTTTGTTTGAAAATCAGGTTCTAAGTGGTGGTCACATAACGCGGTGGAACGAACTAAACTGGACTTTTGGTAATATTTTGACACGTCTGCTTGTTTGCGGAGCGTTCACACGGGGGCCACACGTTTGTAACATTGGAACGGTAGGATGGGGCAGGAAGCAGAACAACGGCTTCCCACCACACAAAACCAAACCAATCATTATGAACCATTATTTGAAATTGATGAGCGTCCTGTTGGCGGGCGCCGTATTCAGCGGAGTCCACGGGTTTGCCCAAGACAAGGCGACCCTCGACCTGCTTGTGAAAAAGGGCGTGATCTCCCAAGACGAAGCCGCGGCGGTTGCCAAGCAGTCCACCCTGATTGTCTCCCCCAAGGAAAAAACCACCAAGAAGCTGACGATCTCCGGTCGCGTTCAGGTGCAGTTCGACTATATCAACGACGACAACAAAAAGGCCGGCAGCACTAATCCGGCGGCCACCCAGCAGTTCATGATCCGCCGTGCCAATTTGGCCATCGGCGCCGATTTGGGCAGCGGCGTGAGCGGCTTGGTCGATATGGACTTCGCGGAAGGCGCGGGTAGCACGAAGCAGATTTCTTCCGGCTCTTTGCAGAACTTCGACAAGGTTTATATCGCCAAGAAGTTTGACAGCGTCGGCAGTGCCAAGGCCGGCATGGACAAGGTGAACTTCGTGCTCGAAGAAAACACTTCGGCTTCCAAGATCAAGCCGATTGAGCGTTCGATTGCCACCCGCTACTTCAGTGAAGCGTGGAGCACCACGAACAGCTCCCGTCTGGGATTTGGTTCCCGCCACACCGGTCTGTTCTGGGACGGCGAAGTGGAACAAATCAAGGGTTTGAGCTACGCGGCGGCCGTCACTAATGGTGTGCAGAGCGTGACCTCCTACAACACCGGTATCAGCGGTCAAGGCATGGGCTACTGGCTGAGCACGGCTTATGAGAACAAGATCAATGAAGTGGGTTACAAGGTCGGTATCAACACCGGCTATTCTCAGAACGCCAACAGCACGGCGACCTCTTCGCCCACGCTCGACATGTGGGGTTTCAACCCGTATGTGTCCTTGAAGTGGCAGAAGTTTGAAATGCCCGCCGAATTCATTCTCGGCGCCGTCCAGAACGCCAATTCGACCCAGGCTCAGTCCAATCCGTGGGGCTTCAACATCACCCCCTCGTACAAGTTTACCGAACAGTGGGAAGGCGTTCTGCGCTTTAGCTACCTCGACACCGACGGGCGCGGCGTGGCCATCAGCGATGTGGAGCGCAACGCTCCCACCACTGGCCTCAACTACGAAAAGTCGTACGCCTTTTATGTCGGCGTGAACTGGTACATCATCGGTAACGCCCTGAAGGTCTCCGCCGGTTACGAGTTCGCTCGCTTCGACGACTCCCTCACCGCCGGTTCGCTCGGTGCCGACGCCAACTGCAGCGCCCTGCGCGCCCAAATCCAGTTGCTCTTCTAATTTACGGTTGTGTTGTTGTGCGAAGTCCCGCGGGTTACTCCCGCGGGATTTTTTTTGAAAAGCCGTGCGCCAAAAACTGCGCGCGGCTTTTTTGCGCCTTCATAATTTACTTTCCGTCGGCAAAGAAAGGGATTATGAAGGGGGCGTTCCCGGTCAATAAAAACCTTTCTCACGCCCATGAAAAACTACCGCTTGGACAAGCCCGCCCTCGTTCACCTCAAGCGTTTTGACGCCGACGACACCGCGCACGCTCCCAAGGGCAAACCGTGGGCCTTGGAGCGGCTGGAAAAGATGAAGCGCCGCTTCTTCGACCTGCAGGAACTCCTCTACGCCAACGGCCACAAGCGCGTGCTCGTGGTGTTGCAAGGCATGGACACGGCGGGAAAAGACGGCACTATCGCCCATGTCTTTTCCTGCGTCAACCCGCAGGGCGTGCGCGTGGCGGCCTTCAAACAGCCCACCCGCATTGAGCTGGAGCACGACTACCTGTGGCGCGTGCACCTGATGGCCCCGCGCACGGGCGAGATTTGCATTTTCAACCGCAGCCACTACGAGGACGTGTTGAGCGTGCGCGTGCACAAAACCGTTCCCAAATCCGTCTGGGAAAAACGCTACGCCCAAATCAACCATTTTGAGCAAATGCTGGCGGAGGAGGGCACGCTGATTTTGAAATTTTTCCTCCATATCGACCGCGACGAGCAAACCCGACGTCTGCGCGAACGGCTCGAAACCAAGGATAAACAGTGGAAACTGAGCGCCGCCGACCTCAAGGAGCGCGAATTTTGGGACGAATATGTCAAGGCCTACGAGGCGATTTTGAGCAAATGCAGCACCCCCTGGGCCCCGTGGTATGTCGTCCCCGCCAATCACAAATGGTATCGCAATTTCGTGGTGTCCGAGGTGCTGGTGGAGGCGCTGGAAAACCTCAAGTTGAAGCCCCCGTTGCCCGATTACAACCCGGCGGCGGTGTTTCTCAAATAGCCGTTTTCAGGGCATTCCTCCGCTGGCGAATGGGCTTCGGCGCATGTGTGCGCAAAAAAGCCGCTTTTCATTCAAAAAGCGGCTTAAAAGATGGTGCTCGGGAAGGGACTTGAACCCTTACGCCTTTCGGCATACGCCCCTCAAACGTACGTGTCTACCAATTCCACCACCCGAGCTAGGCGATAAAGGTTCATTTATGAAGGAATGCTCCCCTTGAATCAAGGAAAATTCTCCAAAAAATAATGTATGATTTGATTTGTGCATCTAAAATCAAAGCCATTATACTCGGGATTACTTTGGCTGCACGCCGCCCGAATTCTGTTCCCTGTCTTCTATGTCCGACGAATCCCACACCGACGCGCCCGAAAAGGCCGCCGAAGCGAAACAACCTGTTGTCGATCTTAGCTCCCTAAAGGATTTGAGCTTTGGCCCTGCGTGGACGACGGGAAAGCCGGCGCCATCGCACACTCGCTTTGAGGGCGAGCGCCATGAAGGCCGCTCGGGCGCTTACGGCGACCGCCGTACCGATCGTCGCCCGCCGCGTCCGCCGCGTCGCGAGTTTTCGCAAAACGCGCCGCGTCCGGAAGGTCAGGGGCAACCCCGCCCGGGTGACGACCGCCCTTATCCGCCGCGCGCCCCGCAAGGCGAACGCCGCTTTGCCCCGCAAGGTGGTGACCGCCGCAGTTCCGCGCCCCAAGGCGAGCGCCGCAGTTTTGCCCCGCAGGGCGAGCGTCGCGGTTTTGCGCCCTACGCGCGCGCCAATGCCGCCCCGATTTTCAATCCTTCGGTGGACGTGCTTTTCTACCCGGAAGATTCCGCGTTTCGCGCGCTGACCAAGGCCATCCGCAACGCGTGCCGCACCTACGAACTTTTTGAAGTGGCCCAGCTCATCCTCGAAAAGCCCGAGCGCTTTGTGGCCGTGATCAAGCCCTTGCCCGCGCAGGGCGAAGGCGTTTCCAAGCTTTATCAAAGCGTGCCCGACGGACTGGTTTTCGAAAGCGAAGAGGCCGCCGTTTCGCATGTGTGCCAAAACCATCTGGAGCGTTTCTTCACGGTGGAGACCGTGACCATTGATGCGCCCAAGGGGACGTTTGCCGGGGTGTCCAAGTGCACGCTTTCGGGCGAGTTCATCGCCCCTCCCAATTACCACCGCTATCAGGAACTCCTGCGCGCCCATCACGCCGAGCGCTATCCCACGATGTCCTTCGAGCGTTTTGCCTCGAACATCGAACTCGACAAAGACCCCGAGAGCGTTAACGCCTGGCTCGCCAAGATGACGCAGACCACGCGCTACACCGACAAAAACGCCGCCGAAGGCGAAACCGCCACTTCCTGCGACGGACAAGTGTCCGCCCGCGCCTATTTGCTGTCGCGTTATAAGGACAAGATCGTCAAGGAAACTTCCGAGGCCCGCATTTCCGGACGCCAGATTGAGCAGCTGCCGCAGGGCAACCTGCGCCGATCCATCGAATTTCTGCTGGAGCATCAGCGCCGCTTCCCGCTGGCGACCGCCAACAACCTGCGCGGGCGTTTGCGCCGCATGAAGTTCGGCCTGTACAAGCGCGGCGCCAAGGGCATCTCCTACGTGTGCGCCGTGAAGCGCCGCTTCCGCGACGAACACACGGTGTTTGCGCAGAACTTGCAAGACCTCATCGTCTTCATCGAGAAGAACCCCAACATTTACGCGAAGGACTTGCCCGAAAAGTTTTTGGGCATTGTGCCTCCCGCGCCCGCGGCCCCTGCGCCCGTGAGCGAATCGGCTCCGTCCGCCGAGGCGTCCGCTGAAAGCGCCCCGAGCGCCGAGGCCATCCCCGCGCCCGCCGCCGCGCCTGTCTTGGATCCCAACGCCGCCCGCATCACGTCGCTGCTAAAGGATTTGCACTGGCTCGTCTCCGAAGGCTATGTGACGGAGTACGGTGACGGCCGTCTCTTCACGCCCCCGCCGATGCCCGCCGCCAAGGTGAAGCAGGCGGAGGCCGAGGAGGAAAAAAATCACGGCGCCGCCGCCGAGGACATCGAGGAGGAGCCCTCCACCGAGGAAATCGCCGCTCCCGCCGAGGAACTGCCCGCGCCCGCAGCGCAGGCTCCCGTGGCCGACCCGCAGGACGACTTGTCCGTTCAAAAAGAGCAGCAGCAATAGCCCGCATGCCGATTGTCTCCAGCTAACAAAAAAGCCGCCCGTAGTGGGGCGGCTTTTTTTTTGGCGCGGTTTTTAGCGATTTATTTTTCCTTGATAGTCAGCACCAGCCCGCGCTTCTCAAAGGCGGCGGTGGCCTCGTATTTTTCGGGAAATCCGGTTGTCTCCAGCACCGCGCCGTCGTTGGCCATTTTCTTGGCGGCGACCAATACGATGACTTTGTTTTTCCCGGCGTAGGCCGCGCCGTTGACGATCACTTTCGCGCCTTTGAAAAAGCGAACGGCGGTGTTTTTGTAATCGATGGTGCTCACCCCTTCGGCGTCGAGTTCAAACACGAGCGTGCCGTAGGGCGACACCGTCATGGCGTCTTTGGGGGTCTTGCCCCCAATCACGCTGGCGCTGCCGATGACGCTGAGGGTGCCGACCCCCGTGCCCGCCAGCGAGTCGCCTACCGAGATGCCGCCTTCAAAGGTGCCGGAACGGAAATAGGCCAGTCCCGTGCTGGAAAACGTGCCGCTTTCGCCCACGTTCAGTCGGCTGCCGTTGTCGCCCGCGCCCGTGCGCAGATATCCGCCTTCAAGCGAGACGATGCCCGTTGTTTTAGCCATGGTGCGGCCCACGCGGATTTTGTTGGTTACTTCGAGCGAACCGCCCGCGCTAATGGTCAGGGCCGATTTGCCGAGCCCGCCCACATGCATGCCGCTGACCGGGGGAACCTTGGTGGACACCACGGCCCCCACGTTGTCGCGCACGATGGCGATTTCCTTGTCCGTGGGCACGTGCTTGGCCGACCAGTTGGCGTCGTTGTTCCACGGGCCGGAGCCTTTTTTAAAGATGTTGTATTCGTAGCTGGGCTCTTCGTAGTTGACGGGGGCCGCATTGAGGCACACGCCGCACAGGAACGCGCCTAACCACACGGATGGGGATATGGGGTTTTTCATCGTAGCAAAACTTTCCCGCATCATCGGCGATTTGTCAAGACGAGGCGAAAAAACGTTTTTTTTAAATCTCTCAACGCAACACTTCCGGATTCTTCAATCGAAGCCAATGCGCGCTTTCGTCGATAATAGAAAGTTCGATCCATGCGGTATCTGACGGCAAGGCGGCGGCGACGTTTTCGGGCCATTCGACGGCGAGGCACCACGGGGATTGCAAAAATTCATCCAAGAGCAGGGCCTCGAAGTCGGCGGGGCCCTTTAGGCGATAGGCGTCCAAATGGGCCAGCTGGCGGGTTTTTCCCGCATGGATTTGATAGACGCTGAAGGAAGGGCTCGTGATGTGTCCTTCAATGCCCCATGCGCGGGCTAGCCCGCGCACAAAAGTGGTTTTGCCCACCCCAAGGTCGCCTTGCAGGGCCAATACACGATCAGTCGGCACGACGGCGGCCAAGGCCTGTGCCGTCGCTTGGGTGACCTCGGCGGAGGCGGTGCGCAATCCGCGTGCCAGCGTTTCGACAATATCCATGCTCAGAAGTGGGAAAAGCCTTCGACGGAAAGCAAGGCATGTGTTTGGGCGTTGCGCAGGCGATGGGGAACCATCGGATTCTCTGCGGGGGCCATGCGCCCGATGCAGGTGAGGAGGGTGTTGAATTTTTTGCGCCACGCCGCTTGCAGTTGGGCGACGTCTGTGGTGCCGGTCAGGGTAAAGAGCAGCTCGTAGTCTTCGCCGTCGCACAGGGCATGGGTGACGGGATCCATGGCGTCTTGCGACAGGCGCGCCTCGACGCGCAGGGGCAGCGCCTCGACATCGATGAGGGCGTCGCAGCCCTCCGGCAAAATGGTCCGCAAATCTTTGGCGAGCCCGTCCGTCACGTCTATCATGCACTTGGGGCGCGCGTGCTGCGCCAGCCACCGGGCTTCTTTCAGGCGCGGCACAAAGGCGTAATGCCATTCGGCCAAACTGCCGCCCAATTCGCCTGTCACAAAAATAAGGTCGCCCGCCGCCGCGCCCTTGCGCAGGACGGGATTTTGCGCGTGCCCCAATAGCGCCATGCTGGCGGAAAAAGTCCCGTCCGGCCCCTGCGACAAATCGCCGCCGACCAGCCGAATGCCGCAATCCAGCGCCGCGTGCGCCATGCCCTTGCAGAAATTTTCAATCCAGCGCACGGAGAGATTTTGGCCGCACACAATCGCCACCACCGCGCTGTCGGGCACGCCCGCCATGGCCGCAATGTCGCTGGCGTTGCGCTTGAGCAGCTTTTCCCCCGCCTGAAAGGCGGTCACTTTATCGTCGAAATGACGCTGATAAACGACGCTGTCGGTGGTCACAAGGTGTTTTTCCCCGCACACGGGCAGAACGGCGCAGTCGTCGCCCGGGCCTTCGGGATAGGCGGGGGCGCTGGCGCCCAGCCAGCCTTGAATGGCGGGAATCAGGCGTTCCTCCCCCCATTGGCTCAAAGGAGCGTCGTTTGCATCTGCCAGCAGAAAGGGATTCATGGCGTTAGGCTTGCAGCAGCAATAGCAGCAGCGTGTTGGCGTTCAGCAATGCGTGGCACACGATGGGCACGGCGATATTGCCCGTGCGTTCGTAGGCCCATGTAAAGAACATACCGGCGGCGCACAACGGAAGAAAGGCAAAAAGATCGACGTGGATAAGCCCGAACAAAATATTGGCGAGCACGAGCGCCCACAGCGGACGCATGCGTCCTTTAAGAAAACGATAAATGACGCCGCGAAAAAGCAGCTCTTCCGTGATGGGCGCCACCACGACGGTCAGCGCCACAAACAGCGGGAAAAAGGAGCTGCCCATATTCTTGCTGATCAGGATGACAAAGTCCTGCTCCGTGGGCTTGTACGGGATGTCAAACACGCCCCACACAAAGACGATGAGTCCCATCCCCCAAAACGTGAGGCTCAACAGGGGAAAGCACGCGAGGAACTTCACGACGCCCAACCGGAGCGCCTCGAAAAAACGCATCGGCACAACGTTGAGCGAATGCCAAAAGTTGGGCCGCGCAATGCGTGCGGTCAGTCCGAGCGTCAGCAGAAAGCACCCTTGTGTGAGTCCGCCGGAAATGGCCGCGCGCGCCGTGTCGGAAAATTCGGGCAAAAAATCGCCGATCAAAACGCTGCACCCCAAATAGAGGAAGAGAAAGAGCACCACGAAAAGCCCGAAATCGGCCACGGTGGCGTCCCATGGCTGCACGATGCCGCGCAAGCCGCTCCAGTCGTTGCGCAGGGCGCGGGCGCAGAAAAACAAACCCACCACAAACAGCGCCACCGTCCACGCGGCGGCCACCATCAGGCCCGGAGCAATCTCGGTGACGTCGGCGGGAATGGTCGCATCGGCCAGCAGATTCATGCCGGGCATTTAGTGGCGCTGGTCGGCGGTGACGGGGGCGCGGTTCTCGCCCTTGGGGTAGATTTTTCCGTCGGCGAACACGGCGTGTCCGCCCACAAAGGTGGCGTGCACTTTGCCGCGCAGTTTTTGGTTGAGCCACGGCGAATTTTGCGAGCGGCTAAAAACCGTTTCCGGCGCGTACACCCATTCTTCGTCGGGGTTGAACACCGCGATGTCGGCGTCGGCGCCCACGGCGAGCGTTCCGCCGGGCAAATGCAGGACGCGGGCGGGTTTGGCGCTCATAAAATTGACTAGGTCACTGAGGGAACATTTGCCGCTGTGGTAGAGGACTTCTAGGGAGATTGGCAGGAGGGTTTCCAGACCTGTGATGCCGAAGGGGGCGTAGTCGAACTCTACGTCTTTTTCGTAGTCGGTGTGGGGGGCGTGGTCGGTGGCGATGACGTCTAGGGTGCCGTCGAGCAGGCCTGCGATGAGGGCTTGGCGGTCGGCCTCGGTGCGCAGGGGGGGGCACATTTTGTAATTGGTATTATAGTCGCACAGACAGGCATCGGTGAGAGCCAGATGGTGGGGGGTCACCTCGGCGGTGACGGGGGCCTTGCGCTGCTTGGCGCGGCGGATGGCCTCGACGGCGTAGGCGGAGGAAATGTGTTGCAGATGGATGTGGGCGCCGGTCGTTTCGGCCAAGACGATGTCGCGCTGGACGATGATGTCTTCGGCGGCGGCGGGCCAGCCGTGCAGGCCCAAGCGCAGCGACCATTCGCCCTCGTGCATCACGCCGCCCGCCGTCATGGAGCCGTCTTGGCAGTGGTCCATAAGGGGAAGGCCGAACATCTTGGCGTATTCCATAGCCCGGCGCATGATTTCGTTGTCCTGCACGCAGCCGCCGTCGTCGGTGAGGGCGACGACTCCCGCCTTGTACAGCGATCCTATGGGGGCGAGCTTTTTGCCCTCGCGGCCCACGGTGATGCAGCCGGAGGGGTAGACGCGCACCACCGATTTTTCGCGCACGGTGTTTTGGATGAGCTGGATAGTGCCCGGGCTGTCTGCGGAAGGGGAGGTGTTGGGCATGCACACGAGCCCGGTGACGCCGCCCGCCGCCGCGGCCCACGAGCCCGTTTCGACGGACTCCTTTTTGGTTTGGCCGGGTTCGCGCAAATGCACGTGCAAATCGACAAAGCCGGGGGTGACCACGAGCCCTTGGGCGTCGAACATCCGGGCGGCCTTGCGCTGGGCGGGGGAAAGGTCGGAAACGATTTTGCCGTCCACGGCAAAGACGTCGCCGATTTCATCGCGGGCATTGGCCGGGTCGATCACGCGGCCGGATTTAATCCAAAGAATGTGGGTGTCGCTCATGCGTTTTAAAGGTTGGGGGCGGGCACTTTTTCCTGAAAGGCGGCGGCGCTGCACAGGTAGAGGATGGCCATGCGGACGGCCAGGCCGTTGGTGACTTGTTCGAGGATGACGGAGCGGTCGGAGTCGGCCAGCTGGGAGTCCACCTCGACGCCGCGATTGATGGGGCCCGGGTGCATGATGATGGCCGATGGCTTGAGCCATTCGGCGCGGAGCTTGTCGAGCCCGAACATGCTGGTGTACTCGCCGATGGAGGGGAAATGGGAGGACGTCTGGCGCTCGTGCTGGATGCGCAGGAGCATGAGCACGTCGGCCTCGGCGATGGCGGACTTGAGATTGTGGGAGATGGAGACCCCCATGGATTTAAAGAGTTCGGGCACCAGCGTGGAGGGCCCGGCCAGCGTCACCTTTGCGCCGAGCTTTTTGAGCAGGTGGATGTTGGAGCGCGCCACGCGGGAGAAGAGGATGTCGCCCAAAATCGTGACGTTGAGCCCCGTGATGTCCTCGCCGAACTTTTCGCGGATGGTGAAGGCGTCGAGCAGGGCCTGCGAGGGGTGCTCGTGCGCGCCGTCGCCCGCGTTAATCACGGGGATGCGCAAGCGCTCGGCCAAGTATTGGGCGGCCCCGGCGGCGCTGTGGCGCAACACGATGATGTCGGCGTTGAGCGCCTGAATGTTCATGGCGGTGTCGCGCAAGGTTTCGCCCTTCACCAGCGAGCTGGCGTTGCCGGAAATGGAAATGACGTCGGCGCTCAGGCGCTTGGCGGCAATTTCAAAGGCCGTGCGCGTGCGCGTGCTGGGCTCCATGAAGAGGTTGACCACCGTGCGCCCGCGCAGGGAGGGCACTTTTTTCACGGAGCGGTCGAGGGTGGCTTTAAAGGCCTTGGCGGTCGAAAAGATCAGCTCGATTTCGTCGAGGGATAGGTCTTCGACGCTGATAAGGTCTTTGCGCGTCCAGTATTTTTGGGAAGAAACGGCGTTCATTGCTCGAAAATGCGCAGGGCGCCCTCGTGGGGGTGGTTGGCGTCCAGTTGGAGGACGACTTTGCTGGCCGGGTCGGTCTTTACGGTGATGCCGACATAATCCGGATGGATGGGAAGCTTGCGGTGGCCGCGATCGCACAGGACGGCCAGTTCCAGCGCGGCGGGGCGGCCTTGGTCGAAGACCTCGTTCATGGCGGCGCGGGCCGTGCGGCCCGAAAAGAACACGTCGTCCACCAAGACGATGGTGGCGTCGTTCACGTCGAAGGGAAATTCGGTGTTTTCGGCGTCGAGGGGGATGGGCTTGCTGCCGATGTCGTCGCGCTGGAAGGCGATATTGACCGTGCCGCAGGGGATGTCGCGGCCCAGCCGCTCGGAGAGCTTTTCGGCGATCAGCCGCCCCAAAACGAGGCCGCCGTTGGCGATGCCGGCCACGGCAAGGCTATGGGTGGTGGAATGGCGATTCGCAATGGCCTCGACCAGTTGGCCGACCAGTTTTTCCAGTTGCGAGCCAGCGAATTTTTGGGTTTCGCGCATTTTTTGCGATTTTTGCCCATCCCGGGGGCCTTCGCAACCCAATAAAGCAAAATTATGGGCGGGCGCGGGGCGTCCCGGCGGGCCGCCGGATGGCCGAAAATGGCGGGGGCGCGGCGTGCGTGCGGGGGCGCTTGGTCGGGGCAAAAAAATGGGCGGCTGCTGATCTTGTAAATCAGACGTGCCGCCCTTTGGGCCTTCCGTGGAAGGTTTAATCCCTGCTCTGATAATGATTATCAGGACTTGTAGAAAGTGAGAATATGTTTTGCCCTTTTTTAAAAAAAACGCAAGCTGTTTTTTGAAAACCCCAAAAAATATCATGAAACAAAAAATTTTAGGACTGGATTTGGGCGTCACCTCCATCGGGTGGAGCGTGCTAGAGGTGGACGAGGGCAAGCAAGACTTTCATTTGATGGATGTCGGGGCGCGCGTATTTGAGGCGGGGCTTGAGGGTGACATTGAGCGCGGCAAGGGAGAGTCGCCCTGTGCGGAGCGCCGTCGATGCCGCCTTGCCCGCCGCAACCTCAAGCGCCGCCGCATGCGCAAGCGCGAACTCGCCAACCTTTTGCAGGGCAACGGGCTATTGCCTTCGGACAAGCCGCTGGCGCAGGCCATTCAGGAAATTGACGCCGCTGAACTCACCCGGCTGTTGCGCGAACAGCCCAAGGATATGCCGCCTGTCAAACATTTGCCGCAGGTGCTGCCGTATTATCTGCGGGCGCAGGCGCTTGACCGTGCGTTGCCGCCCCATTTGCTGGGGCGGGCGATTTACCATTTGGCGCAGCGGCGCGGCTTTTTCTCGAATAGCCGCCTGCAGGCCTCGCTCGACGAGGAGGATGAGGAGAAAACCGGAGAAGTGAAAAGGGGGATTTCTGAGCTTCGCAAAAGCATGGAGGCCGCCCATGCACGGACGTTGGGCGAATATTTTTGCCGTCAAAACCCCAGCGAGCGGAAAATCCGTCGCCTGTGGACGGATCGCGCCATGTTTTTGGACGAGTTTGAGCAGATTTGCCGCGCCCAAGAAAGGGACCAAAAACTGAAAGAGATTCTGTTCGGAGAGATTGAAGACCCTCATCCTCGAAAGTCGGCGCAGGGTGCGAAAAAAAAGCGTACTTTGAAAGAATTGATTTACCGCGCGATTTTCTTTCAGCGGCCCTTGAAGTCGGCGAAACACCTGATTGGAAAATGCTCGTTGGAAAAGGATCAGCGTCGCGCCCCGCTTTACCACCCGGATGTGGAGCGCTTCACCGTATTGCAGATGCTCAATCATCTGCGGGTGGAGAATGCTGTTTTAAAAGAGGTCTCAAAAGATGAAGCTAAAAAACTGAAGGAAAACCTTAAGCGCGAGAAAGCCTCTTATTTTGAAAAAAAGAAGGAATTGGAAACGAAATGGGGCGAGAACAAGAAGCACCTAAAAAGGCTGCTTGATATCGAAAAGGTTTTTTTAAAAAACCAATGTGATTCTTTGAAGGGATTGACTTATCGAGAGCATCCGTTGTCCCCTGAGCAAAGGAAAACTTTAATGGAGGCTCTTTGCGGACACGGTGATTTGCTTGAGAAATCCGGAAAGCTTTCCATCTCCAAGGCAAAGACGATATTGAATCTGGGAAAAGACGACCATTTTTCTTTAGAAAAAGGAGGTGAAACGCATTTGCCGGGTTGCTTCTTTGAATGGAGAATGCGCGGAATTTTTCAAGACCGTTGGAATGCGTTTTCCGCAAAGGAAAAAGAAGCGGTATTGCAGGATTTACGTTCCACTCAAAAGAAGGAAACATTGCGCAAGCGCGCTCAAAAGCAATGGAATTTAAATGAGGTTCTCGCTCGCGCGTTTGCCGATTTTCCGCTCAAGGACGGGTATGCCAAACTTTCGCTCAAGGCTATCCGTACACTGCTGCCCGCTTTGGAGGCGGGGATGGATTATTCCGAAGCGCGCAAGGAGCGTTATCCGCAGAGTTTTCAATCGGGAAAAATGCAGGACGTTTTGCCGCCCGTGGCGTCCTTTTTGAGCGACTTGCGCAATCCGCTGGTCAACCGGGTGCTCACGCAACTGCGCCGGGTGGTCAACGCCGTGATCGCCAAGCACGGCAAGCCCGACCTTATCCGGATAGAATTGGCGCGCGATTTGAAAAACTCCGCCAAGGAGCGCGAGCGCATTTCGGAGACGGCCCGCGACTGTGAAGCGGCTCGGGATGCCGCTCGCGATTTGATTCTCGAAGAATTTCCCAACAGCACGCCCACGCCGCGCGACTTGTTGAAGATTCGACTCTGGCAGGAGTGCGGGAATATTTGTCCTTATACAGGCAATCACATTGGACTGGCTCAACTGCTCAGTGGGGAATACGATATTGAGCATATCATTCCCTTTTCGCGGTCGCTGGATGATTCGTTTCAGAACAAGACCCTGTGCCACGCCGAGGAAAACCGCAACGTGAAGCAGAACAAGACGCCTCACGAGGCGTATTCGGCCAATCCTAAAAAATACGAGGAAATTCTACAGCGTGTGCGGCGTTTCAAAAATTCGGGAAAACTAGAGCGTTTTGAGATGTCTGACAACGCCAAGATTGACGAGATGCCCAGTCGGCTTTTGAACGACACGCGCTATGCGTCTAAACTGGCAATGGAGTATGCGGGGGCACTCTTTGGCGGAGTCAAAGACGCGAATGACAAGATTCGCGTGCAGGCGTGCGCGGGGGCTATTACCGCCTTGCTGCGCAAGGAATTCGGCCTCAATGACATTTTGGGCGACGGGGTGAAGAACCGCGACGACCACCGCCACCATGCGGTGGACGCCGTGGCGTTGGCGCTGGCCTCTCCGGCGCAAGTCAAACGGTTGACCGACCTTTTCAAACATCTCGGGCTTAAGGATCGCCAGCGGCTTTTCAAGGAGGCGTGGCTGAAAACCGGAAGCGAGGCGTTCCTGCAATCGGTTAAGGAAAAGGTGAAGGCCGTGCTGGCCTCGCATCACGCGCCCTCGCGCATACGCGGACCGCTCCACAAGGATACGATCTACGGGTTTGATCGAAAAAAAGATGGCACTATTTCGGAATTACCCACTGGAATGAGGCATCAACGCAAGGAGCTTGGAGGGTTGTCAAAAAAAGAGCTTCTTGGCGAGCCAGGAGACAAGACATTCATTGTTGATCCGATTATCAGAAAAATTGTGCGTGATGCGTTCACTGCAAGCGGAAAAACAGATATTGACCAGTGCTTTAACAAAACAAATCCCGAATCTTTTCCCAAAGATCATCAAGGAAATTCCATTCGCGCTGTCCGCGTCTGCTGCATAGAAAATACGACCCTCATCGGTTCCGGTGACACTGGGCGTCATGTGAAGCTTGCGGGCAACCATCATGTGGAAGTGGTCGCCGTGCTGGACGTGGAGGGCAATGAAATTGAATGGGAAGGACATATTGTTTCCCAATTAGAGGCCCATCGGCGCAAGCGGGTGGGGGAGGACATTATTCAGCGCGCATGGGGGAAGGATGATCAGGGGCGAGTGCGGAAGTTTAAATTTTCGCTCACGCAAAAGGATGTTGTGCGTTTTAAGCCTGCTGATACTTCGGATAGCGATTATTTTGTAGTGCGTGCTATAGAGACAAAAGGAAGACTTTCCTTTGTGCGCCTTAATGATGCGCGCTTGCTTAAGAAATTAAAAGACGAAGGAGCTTTGATCTTGTCCAATATTGACCCGCTTCGGAAACGGAGTGCTGAGAAATTCAAAATGACGCCTTTGGGCGAATTGCGCCGCGCGCATGACTGACCGCATTATCGACATTGCCGACACCGCCGCTTATCTGCGGGTGGAGAACGCCCGTCTGATTATTGAGCCGCGCGGCGGTGAGCCGTGTGATGTGCCCTTGGAGGACATCGCCGTGTTGCTGCTGGCGCACGGCGACGCGGTGCTGACGCAGGCGGTTCTGGCGCAACTGCCCGCCGCCGGCGGGGTGATTGTGGCCTGTGATCGCACGTTGACGCCCGCCGCCATGACGCTGCCTTACCGCGGGCATTATCTGCACACCGAACGCCTGCGCCACCAATGCGAGGCGGGCGAGCCGCTGAAAAAGCGCCTGTGGCAACAGATTGTGCGCGCAAAAATAGCCCGTCAGGGCGACGCCTTGCAGCACCTCTACGGCGACACACACGGCTTTGCATCTTATTTGCCCAAGGTGCGCTCGGGCGACCCGGACAATATCGAGGGACTCGTGGCCCGGCGCTATTGGGCCTGCGTCTTTCGGGATCACCCGGACTTTGCGCGCGATTACGCGGGAGACGGCCTGAACGCCCTGCTCAACTACGGCTACGCCATTCTGCGCGCCATGGTGGCGCGGGCGGCGTGCGCGGCGGGGCTGCACCCGGCCTGCGGACTGCACCACCGCAACCGCTACAACGCGTTTTGTCTAGCCGACGATCTTATGGAGCCCTTTCGCCCGCTGGTGGATGTGGCGGTGGCGCGCATGGCGGCGAGCGGCAACATTCCCCCCGTTCAGCGCCCGCAAAAGCAATATCTTGTGCGGGCGCTGACTGCACCTGTGATGCTGCAGGGCCGCCGCACGGCGCTGTGCGAGGCATTGCGGGCGCTGGCGCAATCGCTGGTGGACGCCTTTGCCGCCTCGCGCAAGACCCTCTTGTTGCCCGTGCGCCTGTGGCCGCATGAGCCCCTTTATGACCCCGCCTATCCCGGAACTCTCGTCCATTAAAATCGTGTGGCTATTTGCGATGTTTGACCTGCCCTCCGTGACACAGGAGGAGAAGAAAGCCTACCTCGACTTTCGCAAGGAATTGATTGCGGACGGGTTTATGATGATGCAGTTTTCCGTCTACGCGCGCTTTTGCCCCAGCCGCGAACATTCGCGCAAGCATATTGAGCGCATACGCCGCGCCTTGCCGCCCGAGGGCCATGTGCGTGTGCTGTGGATTACCGACAAGCAGTTTTCCGAAATTCAGGTGTTTGACGGTCGGCGACGGCGGCAGGAAGGAAAAATCGCCATGCAAAAGGAGCAATTATTGCTGTTTTGACGCGTTTTTTTCGGATTTTATGACGCAGAAGCTCTCGTAAGCCATTGACTTACGAATTTTCTATTCTAAATCGAAAGGGATTTTCTACAAGTCCCAACAGCAAAGAGGTTGTCAAGGGAACGCATTACATTCTAAATCGAAAGGGATTTTCTACAAGTCCCAACGAGTGGTGCCGCGACGCGCTCAAGACCGTCATTCTAAATCGAAAGGGATTTTCTACAAGTCCCAACAAGAGCGATGAAGGCAAGCGCAATTTCCAGATTCTAAATCGAAAGGGATTTTCTACAAGTCCCAACGGCGTATTCGGCGTGCCGGAAAGATTGTTCATTCTAAATCGAAAGGGATTTTCTACAAGTCCCAACATGTGGGGTATTGTCCAGCAGCTTGCACCAATTCTAAATCGAAAGGGATTTTCTACAAGTCCCAACATGGAGTCCCACAGAAAAGAAAAACGCTTAATTCTAAATCGAAAGGGATTTTCTACAAGTCCCAACCAAACATCGCGCGCTCCGACATGGAAACGATTCTAAATCGAAAGGGATTTTCTACAAGTCCCAACGGATTCTCCAACGAGAAGGCCGACGCTTATATTCTAAATCGAAAGGGATTTTCTACAAGTCCCAACCCGATGACGCCGATAACGGCGGAATTAACGATTCTAAATCGAAAGGGATTTTCTACAAGTCCCAACAAATGGCCTCGTACAAGGCATCCTCGGGCGATTCTAAATCGAAAGGGATTTTCTACAAGTCCCAACTTTTTTGTGTGCTGCTCGCAAGGCAGACTCATTCTAAATCGAAAGGGATTTTCTACAAGTCCCAACGGTGGGCGCTCCGGCCTCGGGCTTGTCTTTATTCTAAATCGAAAGGGATTTTCTACAAGTCCCAACGACGGCACGTTTGACAAGCCGTTTTCGGAATTCTAAATCGAAAGGGATTTTCTACAAGTCCCAACAAAAGAACGTCAATCGTGTAATAGCGGGAAATTCTAAATCGAAAGGGATTTTCTACAAGTCCCAACACCCAGCAAGCCCAATCCACGCAAGCCGTGGATTCTAAATCGAAAGGGATTTTCTACAAGTCCCAACTTCAAAGCGACCTGATCGACTATCTGTTGCATTCTAAATCGAAAGGGATTTTCTACAAGTCCCAACTGCTCGTCATACGGCCCCCAAATTGTGGCAATTCTAAATCGAAAGGGATTTTCTACAAGTCCCAACTATACAGCAAAGGTTCCCTGCGGAATAAAGATTCTAAATCGAAAGGGATTTTCTACAAGTCCCAACACTCCGCTTGCTATAAATGCGGCTTCTAAGATTCTAAATCGAAAGGGATTTTCTACAAGTCCCAACACGTGTACACGGACAACGCAACCGGAGCAATTCTAAATCGAAAGGGATTTTCTACAAGTCCCAACCAAGCGCATGACACTTGAGCAAGCCTTGAAATTCTAAATCGAAAGGGATTTTCTACAAGTCCCAACAATGGCGCGCGCATATGATGGTGCGTCTACATTCTAAATCGAAAGGGATTTTCTACAAGTCCCAACGAGTCCGGAAAGCTTTCCGAGAGTGCGGAAATTCTAAATCGAAAGGGATTTTCTACAAGTCCCAACTGGTGGAAGGCCGCCTAAAGCAGGAAAAATTCTAAATCGAAAGGGATTTTCTACAAGTCCCAACTGGTCGTCACTGGCCTCAACAAGTGGTACTATTCTAAATCGAAAGGGATTTTCTACAAGTCCCAACGCTGATAACCGCAACCGCTCGAACTTCATCATTCTAAATCGAAAGGGATTTTCTACAAGTCCCAACCCGTATTCCGATCTTTCCACGGCCGCTCAATTCTAAATCGAAAGGGATTTTCTACAAGTCCCAACGATCGTAGAGGGCGTTGCGCTTGAGATAGTATTCTAAATCGAAAGGGATTTTCTACAAGTCCCAACTTGATGAGGATGAAGGAGGAGAGTCCGTTTATTCTAAATCGAAAGGGATTTTCTACAAGTCCCAACGATAGGTCTTGGCAAGGGCTTCCGCCGCAATTCTAAATCGAAAGGGATTTTCTACAAGTCCCAACCCGACGCCTACCGCACCAATGACATTATTTATTCTAAATCGAAAGGGATTTTCTACAAGTCCTAACAGCCCATGGCGTCATGCGGTAGCCCGGATCGCGGTGCGTGCGCTGCGCCCAGTTGCGCAGCTCGGCCCCCATCACGCGCATAATCTGCTGGCGGTCGATGCCGCTCAGACGGCCCAGGGCGGGCGTCAAGCGGTCGGAAACTGTGAGGGTGATGGTTGTGGACATGTCCCCACTATAAACAAAAAAACCGCGCGGCGCATGGCTGGCGGGCGTGTTCGAGGGGATGTTGAAAAACTAAATGGGGGATTTTCCAAATTCATTGAGGTCTACCCCCGCCGATGCAAGCCGCTGTTTGGCTTGGCGCATGCGCTTTGTCGGGCGGAAGCTTGCCGGGAAAAACGCCTCCAGCGCCTGCGCGTCGCGCAACACGCGTAGGTCGTCCGCCTCACGGCGGGCGGCATTGCGCAGTTTTTTACGTTCTTGGCGGTTCATTATACTTCCTCTAACGTCACGATTTTGCACGGCACAATGCGATTGTCCATTCGCAAATCCGTCTGGCGACGGTCGATGATCTTAAATTTTGTCCGGGGAAAAATAACCTCGCGCATTCTAAATCGAAAGGGATTTTCTACAAGCTCCGACAGATCGTTTTGGGGAGTTGCGTTTATCCTCGAAAATTCTTGGTTTTTAGTCCTTCCAACCACTCCTGCCACTGTGTGTCGGTGCGCAGGACGGGGATGTCGGCGGCGGGGACGGCGAGGAGGTCGCGGTAGGGCTTTTCGTCGAAGCGGCGGCAGTGCAGGACGATGGTGGCGGTTTGGCCGGGGGCTCGGACGAGGCGGCCTAGGGCTTGGTTGATTTTGCGCATCGCGGGCATTTGGTAGACGCGGCGGAAGGCTTCGTGCGGGGCGATGTCGCCGAGGGCGTCGGCTTTGGCGCGCTGGACGGGGTTGAGTTCGGGCAGGGCGGGGCCCACGATGAAGGCGCGTTTGACGCGGCCGCCCAGCAAGTCGATGCTTTCCGAAAAGCCGCTGCCCAGCACCAGAAAAAGGGCGTGGGCGGTGAGGAGGGCTTCTTCTAAAAATTGGGTTTGGCCGGGCAAGTCTAGGCCGCGCGGCTGGAGCGCTATGCGCAGGAAGGGCTGGGTTTGGCGCAGGTACGTTTCGATATTGCGGGCGTACTGGTAGGAGGGGAAAAAGACGGCGACGGGCTCGGCTAGGCCCTGCGCGAAATCGGCGATGGCTCCGGCCGTTTTGGCAAAATGGCGCTCGCGCTGGGACAGACGGGTGTCGGCGCGGGCGTCGATGGCGATGTGAAAGGCGTCGGCGTGCCACGGGGCGCTTGCGGTGATCCATGCCATGTGGTCGCGGGCGGCCCCCGTCTTGCGGCAAAATTCCTCGGCGGGGCTCAAGGTGGCGGAGGAATACACCGTGCAGCCGAAGGCGTTGACGACCTCGGCGATTTCTTGGGCGGCGTCGAGGCAGGTGAGTTCCGCCGTGCCCGGGTGCTCGCACCACACCAGCAGGACGATGCGCGCGTTTTGGAAAAATTCGCGCCAGCGCGCGGGGGCAAAGAGGGTCTCCCATATATCCGTCTGCCGGGTGAGCAAGTCGTCGAGTTCCATCTGGCCGAAGGCCAGCGCGATGGCGGTGTCGAGGGCTTCGACGAGGGCTTCCAATGTGTACTGCTCGGCGAGTTCCATGCGCGGGCAGGGCGCTATTTGTGCGACGAAGGCCGAGAGTTTGCGCGCGCTTTGCAGCGCCGCGTAGGGGGCGCCCGCCAGCGTGAGGACGTCTTCGAGTTTTTGGAGCGCCTGCGGCGTGATGCGCTGGGAAAAGGCGTCGGCCACGCGGGCGGGGAGGTTGTGGGCCTCGTCGATGACAAGGAGGGTGTCGCGCGGGGCGTAGCCGAACTGTTCGTTTAAAAACGAGCGGCTGCCCGGAGCGAACAGGTAATTGTAATCGCACAGCCAGATGTCGGCGTAGGGCAGGAGGGCGCGCGAAATTTCGTAGGGGCACAGGCCGTGGCGTTCGCCGAGGGCTTTGACCGTTTCCAGCGCCACCGTGCCGGAGGAAAACAGCGCCGGGATGTCCAGATTGGCCGCCGCCCAGCGCGCCTCGGCGTATTCGCCGTCGCAGCGCGCGCCCTCGGTGCAGGTGTGCAGGGGCGAGCAGATCATGTGCTCTGTGCGGTTGCGCATTTGGTAAAAGCGCGGCACCCCGCCGTGCGTCATGCGCGTGAGCTGTTCGGCCACCGACCATTGGCCCGTGCTTTTGCCGGTGAGATAAATCAGGCGCGCGAACTGCCCACCGCGCAGGCGCGCGAGCCCCGCTTCGAGCAGCAGGCCCGTTTTGCCAAAGCCCGTGGGGGCCTCGAAGGCCGCTTGTTTGGCCGTTTCCAAGGCGGTTGACAGGGCCGCTTGGGCCTCGCGCTGGCCCGGGCGAAGCTCGGCGAAGGCGGGTTTAAAGTCAATCGCGCCCAGCCGCGCGCGCGATTGCAGGCGGTCTTCGAGAAAGACGAGCAGGCGGTCGAGCTGGCGGGCGAGCACGCGCTCGGGCATGTCGTCGAGCGGCACGCACTGGCGCAGGCCGCTGCCGATGTCGAGCAGGAGCACCTCGCCGGAAATGTCCTTTTCGCCCCACGGGGACGCCAGGCGCAAGAGCGCCACGTAGGCGGCCACTTGGCGGAAAAATTCGGGATGGCGCGCGCGCAAGTCGTCGGGGTTTTGCGGCAGGGGAGCGGACACCGTTTTGATTTCGCGCACGCGCACGGCGTCCGGCGTGAACAAAATTTGGTCGGCGCGGCCTTGGAATTCAAACGTCCAGCCCCGGTGCAGCCACGATTGCTGGATGGCGTATTCAAAGCGGGCCTCCGGTTGGGCGCCGGCCGTTTCGGCGCGCAAGGTTTCGTGCCATTGAGTCCCCAGCTGCATGCGCGCGGCGTCGGCAAAATTGCCGCTCTCGCCGGCGGGGCCGGGGCCTTCGCGGTAGGCCGCAAATTCGCCGACGCCCAGCCTGACCCGCCGCTGTTGCAAAAAGATGTCCATCGTCGGTCGGCTAGGGCATCCAAATGTCCGTAAAGCCCTTGAGCCAGCGCCGCAGGGATTCGAGGAGGGCCTCGGCGTTGGCGCGCTCGAGGGTTTGTTCGCCCAACGGGGTGCGCAGCAAGTCTACGGCGTGCGCGCGGTCGGCGTCCGCGAGCTGCGTCAAAAATTCTTCGCGCAGGGGATAGCCCTCGTTTTGCGCGAGCAGGCAGAGCACCTTGAAGGCCGTCACCTCCGGGCGCACCCCGGTGTTCCACGCGGCGAAGGCCGTTTGCGCCAAGCGCGCCAGCGGGGGGATGTCGGCGGCGTGCTCGGAATTGCGCGCGAGGATTTCGGCAAATTCGCTGGCGTGCTTGAGCGCCTCGTACGAATGCCCGATGCCCTCGTGCCGCGTGTGCAGGGCGTATTCTTTGACAAAATAAAAGCCGCTCGATTTGGGGCCTTCGAGCACAAATTCGGCGTAGTCAAACAAGTCGGCGCGCGTGACGGACGACTGCTTGGACAGGCGCTGCAGGCACATCAGCCGCCCGTGCTGCGCGCTGAGGACCGTCAGGCGCTGATGCGACTCGCCCGCGCCCACGCGCGCCAGGACATAGCCCGTCGTTTCCAGCGTGGGGGTCGAACTTGTTTGCGCGCTCACGGCACACACTTTCTACGGTTTTTTCAACGGCAGGGATTCGGGGGTCACCGTGCCGCCGGAAATCAGAAGCTTCATGCCGTCGCCCACGGTCATGTTCAGCAGGACGAGCTCGTGCGTCGGGACGATGAGGTAGAAGCCGTTGGTGGGGATGGGAGTGGTGGGCACAAAGACGTTGGTGTAGTCGCCGTTGAGGTGGGCGGCGGCTTCGCCCCGGGTTTGGCCCGTCACAAAGCCGATGGAATAAAAACCGGGCCGGGGAAACTGCACCAGCACCACTTGGTGAAACACGGTCTTTTTCTGCTGGCGGAAGGTTTCCACAATCTGCTTGACCGTGCGGTAGACCACGTTGACGACCGGCAGGTGCAGGAAGAAATCGTCGAGCCGTCGCGTGAACCAGCGCCCCAAGATGAAGTTGTTGAACAACCCCACCAGCGTGACGAACAGCAGCACCAAAAAGGCGGAGATAACCTCCACAAAGAGCTTCGCGCCCAAGAAGTTTTGAATCGACTCGGGCAGGAGCGGGAAAATGTAGACGTTGACGGGTGCGCCCAGATACTGAATGAGCATGACCACCACGAAGACCGAGGCGATCAGCGGGGCCAGCAAAATGAACCCCGAAAGCAGCGCGTTGCGCAGCGTGCGCCAAATGGAGAAGGAGGCGGGAGGGGGAGAATCAGCCATAGACCCCTATTCAATGAGAAAGCGGGGGGCTTTGAAAGATATTTTATGGACGTTCCCCAAAGGGAACCGCCTTTTAACGCGCGGCCAGCCGGAATGCCGGCAGTGCCTTTTGCGCGCGCAGCCACGCCAGCGCTTGCGTCTCTGCGGCGCGCATCCGGGCGATGTCCTGCGGGGCGTGGTCGTCGAGGCCCGCCAGATGAAGGTAGCCGTGGACGAGGTAGAGCGAAAGCTCCGTCGCAAAGTCGCTGCCGTAGCGCGCGCACTCCTGCGCCGCCTGATCGACGCTCACGCAGATTTCCCCGGCGAATCCGGCCAAGGGGTCGCCGTCGAAGGTAATGACGTCGGTGGGGGTGGGGTCGTTTAAAAAGCGCGCGTGCAAATTTTTAATTTCTTCGCCCGTGAGCAGGGCCACGGACAGGTCGCCCGCGGGGGCGTGCGGGCCGGGGGCCTTGTCGAGCGCGCGGTAGAGCTTTTGCAGGGCTCCGCGCGGGATGCGCACACAGGGGTGCGTGTTGCAAACGGAAACGGCGCGGGAAACGGCGGGCATGGCGCGGGAAGATAAAACCGGCGAACCCTTAGGCGGGCTTGACCGCCGGGGCCGCGTTGTAGGCGACGCGCCCGTGCAGCATGGTGAGCAGCGTCATGGCGAAGCTTTCGCGGATTTTGGAGAGCTCCTGCACGGTGATGGGGCAATCGTCGAGCTGCCCGTCGAGCACTTTGCCGCGAAAGATTTGGGTGATGAGTTCGTCCACGCTTTGGGGCGTCACCTTTTTGAGCGAGCGCGAGGCGGCCTCCACGCTGTCGGCCAGCTGGATGATGGCGGTTTCCTTGGTCTGCGGGCGGGGGCCGTCGTAGCGGTAGGTGGCCTCGTCCACGGTGTCGAGGGGGCGATTGTGCGGCTCGCCCTCGTTGTGCTGGCGGTTGGCCTTGTCGAAAAAGTACTGCATCAGGGTGGTGCCGTGGTGCTGGGTGATGGCGTCGGTCACCACTTGCGGCAGCTTGGCCTTATGGGCGATCTCCGCGCCCTCCTTCACGTGGCTCTTGATGATGAGGGCGCTCATGGGGGGCGTCATGTCCGCGTTGTGCGGGTTGACGCCGTTGCGCTGGTTTTCCGTAAAATATTCGGGGCGGTCGATTTTGCCGATGTCGTGGAAGAGTGCCCCCACGCGGCAGGCGATGGGGTTGGCCCCCACGTCGGCGGCGGCGCGTTCGGCGAGGTTGGCCACCATCAGGCTGTGGTGGTAGGTTCCCGGCGCGTCGATTTGCAGGCGGCGCAGGAGGGGATGGTTGAAGTCCGTCAACTCCAGCAGGCGGATGTCGGTCGTGATTTTAAAGATGTACTCAAAGACTGGAAAGAGCGCCAGCGCGATGATGCCCGCCAACATGCACACGGAAACGCTGGCGACCATTTTGACAAACAGCATGGAAACGTCGCGGCCTTCGTTCAGGCCGAAAATGAAGGCGAGCAAGGCCACCACGATGCCGGAGAAGAACGCCGCGCGGATGATGCGCGCGCGCTGGTGGATGCCACGCGTCATGTAGATGGTGATGAGCGACACCAGAAAACTGCCCACAAAAATGCGCAGGGAATTGCCCGTCATCAGCGCGCAAAACAGCGCGGACATGAGCCCCACGAGCACGGCCGGGCGCGTGCCGATGAGGATGGACACCAAAAGCGCGCCGAACACCGAGGGCACCAGCAGCGAGAACGTGCCGCGCATGTTCGGATATTTGATAAAAAAGGACGTGGCGTCGAGTTCCACGAAGATGCGCCCGAAAGCCAGCGTCAGCAACAGCGCCGCCGACATCAGCAACATCTTGTTGTGCGGGGCCGACACGTTGGGCATGGCCACCCGCAAATACAGCGCGGCGCACAGCAGCAGCACCACGGTGATGAGCACATACTGGGTGATCACCACGTCGAAGACGCCGCCGGCGTCTTCTTGCGTGCTGCGAAACTGCTGGTAGGCGTAGAGCTTTTCGAGGTCTTCTTCGGAAACCAAGTCGCCTTCTTCGATAATGGTCTGGCCCTTGCCGACTTTGACAATGACCTCCGGCACCTTGTCCATGGCGTCTTGCTCGCGCACGCGGGTGGTCTCGATGTCGGGCTCCAGATTGGCCGCGATGCCCTGTCGGAAAACGGAAAACAGCGCGACATTGGCGCCTTCGTTCGAGCTGTCGGGCAGGTCGCGCCGCAGGGTGCGCAGCGCGTCGGAGTAGGTGCGAACGTTGCCCTCGCGTTTGCCCGTCTCAAGCTGGGTGCTGAACAGGAAATTTTGGCCCTCGCTTTTGCTCAGCGCAAATTCGTCCGGGTCGTACACGCCGTCGTGCTCAATTTTTTGCACGGTTTTCAGCGATTGGGCCAGTAGGCTGTGGCGTTCCGCCGGAGTAATATCTTGGGTCAGCACCAAGATGTCGGGGCCTTCGACTTCCATCCCCACGTTTTGGCGGATGGTCTGCGCCATCAAATTGGAGGCGTGTTTGCGCTCGGGGTTTCCCGGGAGTTTTTCCAGTTCGGCGTAAAAATCGTCCAGCGATTTGGACAGGGCGTCGAACTTCTTTTCAAAGGCTTCCAGCGGCTTGGGGTTCGCGCGGATGACGGTGGGCACCAAGAGCTGCCGCTGCTGTTGCTGGCGCTCGCGCAGGATGGCGCTGGGATACGAAAAGGAGTCTTGGGCCACCACGCGCACGGAGGCTATTTGGTTGGACGCCACGTAAATGCCCGCCGCCGAACGCCCCAAAAAGCAGATGACGATGATGGCCACCGTCATGAAAGAAAACAGGCAAACCGGGAAAACGTAGGAGCGAAGGCGCGTCAACAGGGGTTTGAGTCGGCCTTCTTCACCAGAGGTCTCCATGCGGCGCTTGCGGCGGAGTTCGTCCTGCCGTGTCCGGAATGTGATCGGTTTGGAAGAAAAGGACATGCCGATTGAATTGCGTTTGGGCTTTGCCGAAAAATCGTTCAAAGCGCAAGGAAACGCCTATTTTGCCACGCGGTGCTGCAAAGGCGAGTCTAAATCGACCATTTTATTTACATGCTTCTTATTTGCAAAGGGTTGCAAATGTTTGAAAAGCGCATTCACCCTATAAAGACACGGCGTTCTTAGCCCTGTTCCGTTTGGAAGCGCTCGTAGGCCTCGATGATGGCCCCCACCAGCGGGTGGCGCACCACGTCTTTGTGGTCGAAGTAAAACAGCTCGATGCCCTCGATGCCGCCGAGGATGTGCAGCGCCTGTTTGAGCCCGGATACCTTGGCGCGCGGCAAGTCGATTTGGGTGATGTCGCCCGTGACGATCATGCGGGCGCGGTCACCCAAGCGGGTGAGGAACATCATCATCTGCTCGGGCGTGGTGTTCTGGGCCTCGTCGAGGATGACGTAGGCGTTGGAAAGGGTGCGCCCGCGCATGTAGGCCAAGGGGGCGATTTCGATGATGTTTTTCTCCAGCAACCGCGCCGTTTCTTCCGGTCCGAGCATGTCGTAGAGGGCGTCGTACAGCGGACGCAGGTAGGGCAGGATTTTTTCCTGCAAGTCGCCCGGGAGGAAGCCAAGCGCCTCCCCGGCTTCGACGGCGGGGCGGGTGAGAATCAATTTTTCCACTTGTCCCGCCGTGAGGGCCGAGAGCGCGGCGGCGACGGCCAGATAGGTTTTGCCCGTGCCGGCGGGGCCGACGCCGAAGACGATGTCGTTCTTTTGGATGTACTGGAGGTAGCGCTTTTGGTTGAGGGTCTTGGGCACGATGCTTGTGCGGCGAAAGCGCAGCACCAGCGGGTCGCGGTAGACTTCGCGCATTTGCCCCGACTCGCCCCGGAGGATGGCCGCCATGGTGTTGTCGTAGTCGGTCTGCGAAATGGAGAGGCCTTGTGTGCGGCCCTCGTTGAGCAGCTCGAAGAAATCCCCGGCCCGCGCGATTTCGGAAGCGTCGCCCTCGATGTTTAAGGTGTCGTCTTTTTCCTCGATGCGCACATTGAAGGCGCTTTCGGCTTTGGCCAGATTGGCGGGCTTGTTGCCGTAGAGCTGGTTGAGGTGGCGGGGAGAGGCGAACCGGAGGGTTTTGATGGGCATGGGTAGTTTTTTTTAAAAAATCAGACGAAGGCGCGCAGGCGCTCCCACATGGCGTCCATGGCTTCCGGCAGGCAGCGGGTGTCGGCCAGCACGGGCATGAAATTGTTGTCGCCTTCCCAGCGCGGCACGATGTGGCAGTGCAGGTGGCAGGGGATGCCCGCTCCGGCGGCTTTGCCGAAATTGAACCCCACGTTGAAGGCGCTGGGATTGAGGGCGCGGGTGAGAATGTCCTGCCCCTTGACGATGGTTTCCATCAAGTCCGCGCGCTCCTGCGGCGTGAGGTCGGACAACTGGGGCACGGCGCGGTAGGGGACGGCCAGCAAATGCCCGGCGTTGTACGGGAATTTGTTCATCACCAGATAGGTGTGTGCGCCCCGCCAAATCAAATGCGCGGCGCGCTCGTCCGCCGCCGTGGGGATCTCCAAAAAAGGATCGGCGTCCCGGCCCTCCTCGTCGGTTTTGGGGGCCGCAATATAGGCCATGCGCCAATAGGGATGCAAAAATTTCATTCGCCGCTCGTGGACGTAGCTTAAGCGTTTGCACTTGCGGTGAAAAGCGCGAAAAGCGCTTGTTGCAAAAAAAATACATGAAGCCGCGATTTTTGTGGTCGCGCAAAAATGTCCGGCCCGCGCGCCTGCGGACTTGCGCCGCCGCTTGAGCGGGCTTAGTTTAATGCCCATGAAACCTATGCACTGCACCCTCGCGGCCATGGCCATGGCCGCCTTCCTGTGTTTGGGGAGCGCTTGCAGCACCCCGAGCGCGCAAGGCAAGACCCGCGAAGCGATTTCCCAAATGTACCAAAAAGGGGAAATTTCGCGTTCGACGTATTTGAACATGGTGTCGGAATACGAGCGCTTACACCCTGCGGAAAACGCCGCCGTGCCTGCGGCGGAAGCGGCGGCTGCGCAAGCGGCTCCCGCTGCGGCCACCGACCCGGTGGTTCCGGAAAAGGTGAAAACGAAAAACGCGCCTATTTTGCCGCAGGGAGCCAATGACGACACCTACACCCCTTAAACACGGGGAAAAACCGATTGTCCTTGCGACCCGCCGCAGTCCATTGGCGCTGAAGCAGGCGGAATTGGCCTGCGCATTTTTGAGCGCGCGGTTGGGGCGCGTGTGCACGCTGTTGCCGCTGACGACCACCGGCGACGAACGTCGCGACTGGTCGTTGGAGAAGGAGGGCGGCAAGGGGCTCTTTACCAAGGAGCTGGAATCCGCCCTGTTGGAAGGACGCGCCGATGCGGCGGTGCACAGCGCCAAGGATTTGCCCGCCGACATGGTGGAGGGCCTTGCGCTCGCCGCCTTTTTGCCGCGCGCCGACGCGCGCGACGTGTGGGTGGTGTCCGATCGCATGGAGGCGGGCGGCATGCCCAAGCGCATCGCCACCGGCAGCCCGCGCCGACGCGCGCAGTTGCGCCGATGTTTTGCCGGGGCCGAATTTTGCGAGTTGCGCGGCAACGTCCACACGCGGCTGGAAAAAATCGCGGGCGGCTTTGCCGACGGCACCGTTTTGGCCGCCGCCGGATTGGCGCGCTTGGGCATTGCCGAGCACTTCGGGCTGCGCTTCGATATTTTGCCGCTGTCCACCGTGGTTCCCGCCGCAGGGCAGGGGGCCATTGCGCTGCAAACCCGCGCGCAAGACGCCGCGTTTTTTGCCGCCCATTCCGACTCGGCCACCACGTTCGCCGTCAGCCTCGAACGCGCGCTTTTGGCGCGGCTGGGCGGCGGCTGTCAAGTGGCCGTCGGCATCCACTGGGAAAACGGAAAACTGTGGATGTTTGACGAATCGCGCGGCGGCTTGAAACGCTTCGACGTGCCCTTCGGCCCGCTTGCGGATATTCCTGAGAAACTCGCCGCTTGCGGCCTTTAACTTTCTTATCCCATGACCACCGCGCGCGAACGTTTTTTGCAGGCCGCCCACGGGCAGCGCACCGACACCCGTCCCGTTTGGCTGATGCGCCAAGCCGGGCGCTACCTGCCCGAATACCGCGCCCTGCGCGAAACGCACGGGTTTTTGGACATGGTGAAAACCCCGGAGCTGGCCGCCGAAGTGACGTTGCAGCCCCTGCGGCGCTTTCCGCTCGACGCCGCGATTTTGTTCAGCGACATCTTGACGGTGCCGGAAGCGCTCGGGGTGTCGTACGCTTTTCGCAAGGGCGGTGGCATTTGCATGGAGCGCGCGCTGGCCAGTGCCGCCGATATCGACGCCTTGAGGCCGCAGGGCGTGTTGGAGCGCCTCGAATACGTCTACGCCGCCCTGCGATTGCTGCGCGGGGAGTTGGGCGCGGGGCACGCGCTTTTGGGCTTTGCGGGCGCGCCGTGGACGCTTGCGTGCTACTTGGTGCAGGGCGAATCGCGCGCGGGATTTCCCAAGCTTTTGGACATGGTTCGTTGCGCGCCCGAAATTTTGGAAAAACTCCTGTCTATATTGGCCGACGCCGTGGGCGCGCATTTGCGCGCGCAATGCGAAGCGGGCGCCGACGCCGTGCAAATTTTTGACAGTTGGGCGGGCCTGTGTCCGCTGGATCTTTACGAGCGCTTTTCCCTGCGCTGGGTGCGAGCGATCGTGGCGCAACTGCCCAAGGATGTCCCCGTCATCTTCTTTGCCAAGGGCGTGCCGCCCTCCCCATCGCTGTGGGCCGCCGGGGCGCGCGTGCTGGGGATCGACAGCGACACCGATTTGCTGCAGGCGGCGCAGGAAGCCCCCAAGGGCTGCGCCGTGCAGGGCAATCTCGACAATCGACTTTTGCTAAAGTCTCCCGAAACGGTTGTCGCCGCCACGCGCGCGATGCTCGAGCGCATGCGCCATATCGACGGCTATATCGCCAATTTGGGCCACGGCATCCTGCCCGGATCGAACCCCGAAAGCGTCGCCGCGCTGGTCGAAACCGTGCGGCAATTCCGTGTTGCCCCGACGGGCCCATCCGCGCGATAATGGCGGGATTCATGGACGTGAATCCTTCAACGCTGCTCGACTGGGTGCGCAAGTACAACCGCCCTGGCCCGCGCTATACCTCCTATCCGACCGCCCTGCAGTTCTCGGAAGCGGTCGATAAGGACTCCCTGAAGGAAGACGCCGCGCGTGCGGCGGAGCCCCTTTCGCTGTATTTGCATCTGCCGTTTTGCGAAAGCCGCTGTTTGTTTTGCGGGTGCACCAACCACGTCACCCGCCACAAGGAAAAGGCCGACCGCTATTTGGATTTTCTCGAACGGGAGATCGACTTGTTTTTGCAGGCCCGCCGCGCTCCGTTGCCGCAGGCCGTGCAACTACATTTGGGCGGGGGCTCGCCCAATTTTCTCACCGTGGCGCAAATCGAGCGCTTGGGTGTTCTGCTCAAAAGCCGTTTCGCCTTCGCTGCGGATGCCGAGCGCGGTGTCGAGCTCGACCCGCGCCGACTGAGCGTCGATCAGGTGCTGGCCTTCGCGCAGATGGGGATGACGCGCGCTTCCATCGGCATCCAAGACTGCGAGCCCTCCGTGCAAAAGGCGATCGGCCGCGTGCAGCCGGATGCCCTCAACGCCCGCGCCGTGGCATGGCTGCGCGAAGCCGGATTTGATTTTGTCAACATCGACCTGATGTACGGCCTGCCGCTGCAAACCGCCGAGACGTGGGCGCGCACCTTGCACACCGTTGACGCGCTGCGTCCCGAACGTGTGGCCGTTTTCAATTACGCGCATGTGCCGTGGCTCAAGCCCAATCAAAAACGGTTGGAAAAATATCCCATGCCCCTGCCGGATGAAAAGCTGGCGATGCTGGTGGCGGCCATCGGGCATTTTACGGGCGAGGGATTCGAGTACGTGGGCATGGACCATTTCGCCAAGCCGGGCGACCCGCTTTTTAAGGCGCGCGCCCAGGGCACGCTCCAGCGCAATTTCCAAGGCTACAGCACTCACGCGGGTTCGCAGATTTTGGCGTTTGGAATTTCCTCCATTTCGCAGACCCCGCGCGCCTACCGCCAAAACCACAAGGAATTCGTCCCCTACGAGGCCGCGATCAAGGCCGGACAACCGCCCCTGCAGCGCGGCTACCTGCTGACCGCGGACGACATCGCCCGGGGCAAGGCCATTTCGGCGCTCATGTGTTCCTTGCGCCTGCCCGCGGCGCAAGTGGACGCCTTCCCCGGCGCGCGCGAGGCCATGCTTCCCTTTGAAAAGGACGGCCTTGTGTTTTGGGAAAACGGCGAATTGCGCGTGAGCGAAATGGGACGCCTGTTTGTGCGCAACATCGCCATGGTTTTCGACGCCTATTTGCACAGCAATGAACAACGATTTTCCAAAACCGTCTAACCGCGTCGCCGTGATCGGCGGCGGCCTGACCGGACTCACGATTGCGCACGCCCTGCGCAAACAGGGGCGACCTGTCGTCATTTTCGAGCGGACGGATCGCCTCGGCGGCCATGTGCGCAGCACGCGCGAAAACGGCTTTCTCATTGAGCACGGCCCGCACACGCTGCTGTTGCCGCGCCCCGCGTCGTGGCCGCTGTTGCAGGCATTGGGGCTGGACGAAAAGGTGCTGGAGCCTTCGCCGCAGGCCCGCCGCCGCTATGTGGTGCGCGCTGGCCGCGCCCTGCCGCTGCCTTCCGGTGCGCTTGATTTTCTCAAAACGCCGTTGTTTTCCGCCAAGGCCAAGCTGCGCGTGATGGCGGAGGTTTTTAGCGCCCGCGCCAAAGCGCCCGACGAATCGCTGGCCGATTTCGTGCAGCGCCACTTGGGGCCCGAATTTTTGGACTACGCGCTCGACCCCTTTGTGCGCGGGGTCTACGCGGGCAACCCGCGCGAATTGTGTTTGCGCTGGGCTTTCCCGCGCATGCACGCGCTGGAGAAAAATCACCGCTCGCTCGTGCTCGGGGCGCTCGCGCGCAAATTTGCCGCGATGGGCAAAAAGGACGTGTGGAAAACCAAGACCTTCTCATTCGCCGACGGCATGGAAACCCTCCCGCGCGCGTTGGCCGAGGGCTTGCCGCCCGACGACGTTCGCACGGGCGCGACGCTGACCTCCGTCGCATTCACCCCGCGCGAGCAGTGGGAGATTATTTACGCCCGGCGCGGCGGCTTTGCCGAACGGGAGGTGTTTGACACCCTCGTTTTGACCGTGCCCGCCCACGATATGGGCGATTTGCCGCTGCCGGAAAAATTGCGCGGCATCCTCTCGCCCCTGCGCGGAGTGGCGCACGCCGCCGTCGCGGTGCTGCACCAAGGGTTTCGCCGCGAGGATGTGGAGCACCCGCTCGACGGCTTCGGCGTGCTGGTTCCTTCCAAAGAGCCCTTTGAAGTGCTGGGCACGCTGTTTGCCTCCAGCACCTTTGCGGGACGCGCGCCCGAGGGCCACGTGCTGCTGAGCACCTACATCGGCGGACGCCAGCGCCCGGATTTGGCCTACGCCGACGAGGAGACGCAAGCGCGCATTGTCGCGCGCGATATGGGCCGCCTGCTCGGGCTCAAGGCCGCGCCCGTTTTCCAAAAGCGCCTGTTCTATCCCAACGCGATCGCGCAGTACCGCGCGGGCCACGGCGAGATTGTCCGCACCTGCGAGCACGCCGAGGCGGAGTTTCCCGGCCTGTTTCTGGCGGGCAACTACCGCGAGGGTATCGCGGCCTCGGCGGCCCTCACGCGCGGGCTCGACACGGCGGGCCGCATCCTCAATGATTTCACCCGATGAGAAGCGACCGCGCCATCTTGCTGGTCAACGTCGGCTCCGTGAGCGAACCGACGGTGAAGGGCGTGCGCGCGTTTTTGCGGGAGTTCCTTTCCGACAGGCACGTGCTTAAAATGCCCGCGTGGAAACGCTGGCTGTTGTTGCACGCCATCATCCTGCGGTTTCGTCCGGAAAAAATCGCGCCCATGTACCAGCGGATTTGGGGCCAGAACGACGCCTCCCCGCTGCTGCGCGCCAGCGCCGCGCTCCAGCAGGCGCTGCAAGATGAAGTGGGCGACGGCGCCCATGTGGTGCTTGCCATGCGCTACGGCGAGCCTTCGCTCACCGAGGCCGTGCGCAAGCTCAAGCGCCTGCGCATCCGCCAGTTGGCGGTGTTTCCGCTTTATCCGCAATACGCCGAGGCCACCACCTTGAGTTCCCTGCGCGCCGTCGAGCGCTGCCTTGCGCGCGAAAAACTCTTCTTCCAGACGAGCTACAACCTCGCCCCCTTTTACGCGGCGACGGGCTATATCGACGCCCTGTACGCGGGCGCCCAGAAGTATCTCGCCAAGGGGTTTGACCGACTGATCTTTTCCTTCCATAGCTTGCCGCGCACCAAGGCGGCGGAGCGTTACCACGAGCAGTGCTTGTCCACCGTTGACGCCTTTTGCAAGCGCGCGAATATCTCCCGCAATGACGTGGACGTGTGCTTTCAGTCGCGTTTTGGGCGCGGCGATTGGCTGGGGCCGGACACGGTGGCCTTTCTGGAACAGTTGCCGGAAGCGGGCTACCGCCGCGTGACGGTGATATGCCCCTCCTTTGTGTGCGACGGGCTGGAAAGCCTTTACGAGATGGGCGAAACGGCCCGCTCGGCCTTTTTTAACGCGGGCGGCACGCAGTTTACGCTGGTGCCCTGCCTGAACGCCCAACCCGAGTTCGTCAAATTTTTGGCCCAGCAATCCCTGCTGGCCTGGCGCGAATAAACCTTCACAAGCGACGATGACCAACACGGCGATACATGCGGGCGGTTCGGCGCTTTGGCTGGGCATCGGCGCGGTGTTTTACGCGGGGGCTTTTTTCTACGCCCTCAAGCGCGCCTTTCGCGACAAGGACACCCCGCAGGTGCTTTTTTACGTTTTGCTGGGGATAGGCTTTCTGTGCCAAAGCGCGGGGCTTTATCTGCGCGGGCTGGAAACCGGAGCCCTGCCGCTGGCCGAGCCCTTTGAACTGCTGCAGGCCATCGCTTGGTTTGCCGTGCTGATCGAATTGGGGTTGCGGTTTTTCTACCATGTGCGTTTGCTGCGGCTGTTCGCCTCGGGCTTTTCGGCGGCGCTGTGCGCGTTTTCGTGGGCGTTTTATGAGCCCGCCGTCGAAGGGAACAGCCTGCTGTCTTCCGGAAACCCGTGGCTGGGGCTGCATGTGGGCCTGGCGATCTTCGGCTATGCGGTGTTTGCCGTCACGGCGCTGGCCGGGGCCATGTATTGGATACAGCAGCGCGCGCTCAGCGCCAAACGCGGCGGCGATTTTTTCCGCCTGCTGCCGCCCCTGCGCGTGCTCGACAAGCTCGCCGGATTGCTCCTGCCCGTGGGCTTGTGCGCGGTCGGGGTTTCGCTGGCACTGGGGTTTGCCTGCTGGTGGCGCTTGCCGACGGGGGAGGGGATTACGTTCCTCAAACTGGTGCTCACTAGCTTGGTATGGACGGGGTTTTTGACGGTGTTTTGCCTGCGAAAAATTTCGCGCATGTCGGCGGGCGGGGCGGCGCGCGCGTGCGTGGTGCTCTTTGTGCTGGCGTTGGCGAGCCTTTGGGCGGTTGACCGCGACCGCCAGTTTCACATGGCGCAGATGGAGGAAACGCAGGGTTCATGAGCGCGCGCGAGCCCGCATTGTTCGTGTGGGGTATTTCCCACCGGAAGACGCCGCTGGCGTTGCGCGAGCGCTGCCTGATTGACGGCGAAGGTTGGCGCGCGCTGAGCGCGCATTTGCGCGGCCAGGGCCTGAGCCAGTGCGTGCTCTTGGCCACGTGCAACCGCGTGGAAATCTACGCGGAGGGCGCTTTTAATCCGCTCGCGCTTGCCGGAATCGTTTCGCAAGCCTGCGGGCTGGATCCCCGCGCACTCGACGAATTTTTCTATTGCGAGCATGGGGCCGGGGCGGTGGCGCACCTCATGCGGGTGGCCGCCGGGCTCGATTCGCAGTTGGTCGGCGAAACGGAAATTTTGGGGCAGACCAAAGACGCCTACGCCTGCGCGGTCGCCGACGGCACCACGGGCGCGCTGCTCAACCGCCTCTTTCAAAAAAGCTTTCAGGCCGCCAAATGGGCGCGCAGCGCCACCGGCATTTCGCGCGGGCAGGTGAGCGTGGGCAACGTGGCGGTCGATTTGGCCGAGCGCATTTTCGGCGAGCTTGGGCAGGCGCGCGTGCTGGTGCTTGGGGCGGGCGAAGTGGGCGAAAAGGTGCTGCAGGCCATGCGCAGCCGCGGCGCGGAAAAAATCACGCTGGCCTCCCGCACGCTGGGGCACGCCGTGCTCACCTCGCAAAAAATCGGCGGGGCCTTCGCCGCCACATTGGACGACGCGCTGGAAAAATTGCCCGCTTTCGACATCGTGGTCGGCTCCTTGGCGGACAGCCCCGCGTTTCTCGACGGCGAAACGGTGGCCCGCGCGCTGGAGCGCCGCAAGTGCGAGCCGATGTTTTTCATCGACTTGGCCGTGCCGCGCAATTTTGGCGACTTTACGCTGGCTGACGCCTACCTCTACCGCCTCGAAGACCTCGCCCGCATCGCCGACGAGCATTTGAAAACCCGCCTTGCCGAAGTGGACCACTGCCGCAAGGCTTTGGAGGAGCGCGCGCTGCGGCTGTGGCAATCCCTTTGCCAGCGCGCGTAAAATTTCCTATTCTAGCCCCATGTCCGCCGCCTTGCATCCGACCCCGCGCCGCGCCCGCCTGTTTTTGTGGGCGCTCGCGTTGGCGCTGGGGCTTTCCGCGCTCTTTGCGTGCCTGCGCGGCAGCGAGACGATAGACCTCGCGTCGGCCTTCGCCATCCTCAAGCACCGCGTGCTTTCCCTGTTTGGCAACGATACCGCCTTGCCCGACGCTTTGCAAAGCGCTCAGGTGATTTTGGAGCAACTGCGCCTGCCGCGCGTGGCGCTTGCGGCCTGTGTGGGCGCGGCGCTCGCGCTGGCCGGGTGCGCCTTGCAGGGAATCTTTCGCAATCCGCTGGCCGACCCTTCGCTTCTGGGCGTTTCCTCCGGCGCGGCGGTGGGCGCTTCCGCGGCGCTCGTCTTTGCGTTGCCGCTGTTGCCGCTGTGGGCCTTTGTGGGCGGGCTCGCCGTGACGGGGGCGCTCTTTCAGCTCTCCAAAATCGCGGGGCGCGTGTCGGTGGCGCGCATGCTTTTGGCGGGCATTGCCATCAACGCGTTGGCCGGGGCGTTTATCGGGTTTATGATTTTTATTTCGGCGGCTCCGCAGTTGCGCGACATCACCTTTTGGAGCCTCGGCTCGCTGACGGGGGCCACGTGGGGGCAGGCGGGGCTCTTGGCGGTGTTTACCCTCGCCGCGTGGGCGGTGTTGCGGGGCTTGGCTCCGTCGCTCAACGCCCTGCTGCTGGGCGAGGCCGAGGCCGCGCACTTGGGCGTGCGCACGGGGCGCGTGCAGGCGTGGGCGGTGGGGCTATCCGCGCTTTTGGTGGCCCTCAGCGTTGCGTGCTGCGGCATCATTTCCTTTTTGGGGCTCATCGCCCCGCATATCGCGCGCATGCTGTTGGGGCCCGACCATCGGCGGCTGGTGCCCGCCTGCGCGCTGATTGGGGCGCTCATCCTTTTGTGGGCCGACACGGCGGCGCGTCTGTTGGTCTCCCCGGCGGAATTGCCGGTGGGGATTCTCACCGCGCTGTTGGGCGCGCCTTTCTTCCTGTCGCTGCTGTGGGCTTCGCGCAAAAAATACCTCTACTTTCAATGATCGGTTTCGACCATGTGCGCTTTCACCGCGCCGAGCGCGCGGTTCTTCAGGAGGTGAGTTTCACCCTGAAGGCCGGGAGCGTGTGCGCGATTTTGGGCCGCAACGGCGCGGGCAAAACTACCTGCGTGCGCCTGCTTTCCGGGGAACTCGCGCCTTCCTCCGGCGCGGTGCTGTGGCAGGGACAACCCCTCAAAAGCGTGCCGCGCGAAGCGCTGGCGCGTCGGCGCGCCGTGCTGCCTCAGCAATCGCCGTTAAGCTTTCCCTTCAGCGTGGAGGAAGTGGCGGCGCTCGGGCGCTTTCCGCACGCCGCCGACGGCGACCCAGCCCGCGATTGCGCGCTGGTGCGCGAGCGCTTGACGCAAGTGGGCCTCGACGCGCCGTTTTGGAACCGCTCTTATTTGGAACTGTCCGTCGGCGAGCGTCAGCGGGTGCATTTGGCGCGCGCTTTGGCGCAGGTTTCCGGCAACGCCCAGCCCAGCGTGCTCCTGCTCGACGAGCCCGTGGCGGCCCTCGATTTGGCGCATCAGCACACGGTGCTCAACCTCGCGCGCGCATTTGCGCGGGCGGGCAACGCCGTGTTTGCCGTGCTGCACGATTTGAACTTGGCCGCGCGCTACGCCGACCGCGTGATGCTCTTGCACGAGGGGCGCATTTTTTGCGACGCCGCGCCCGCCGACGCATTGACGCCGGAAAACATCGAAACGGTGTTTCACGTGCGCGCGGATAGGCCTGTTTTTGCCGCCGGGCAGCCGTGGGTGTTCACCCGGCCTTTGGAGGATGAAAACGCATGCGGGCGGTGATTCAGCGCGTGTCGTGTGCCGCCGTGAGCGTGGAGGGCGTCGAGCGCGGGCGCATCGGCCACGGTCTGCTGGTCTTTCTAGGCGTGGGCAAAGGCGACGACGAAACGGACATCCGCTGGCTTGCCGCCAAAATCGCCAAGCTGCGCGTCTTTGAGGACGCGGAAGGGCGCATGAACCGCGATGTTGCCGCGCTGGCGCAAGGCGGGGTGCTTGTGATTAGCCAATTCACCCTGTTCGGTTCGTTGGAAAAGGGCTCGCGCCCGTCCTTCAACGACGCCGAGACTCCCGAGCGCGCCCGCGCGCTGTACGAAGCCTTTGTGCGCGAACTCGAAGCCCTGTTGGGGCGCGCTGTGCCCACGGGCGTTTTCGGCGCGCATATGCGCATTGCCGCCGACCACGACGGCCCCGTCACCCTTTTTTTGGACACGCGGCAAAAGAAGGGATAAACCCATGACCTCCTTGCGCACACAGGGCGTGGTGGATGCGGCCTTTTTACGGGGCGACACGGTAAAGGTTGCCCGCGCGCTTTTGTCCTGCGTGTTGTGCCGCCGCTTGCTCAGCGGCGAAATCCTGCGTTTGCCTGTCACCGAAACCGAGGCCTATCACGGCTTTGACGACCGCGCGTCCCACGCCTTTCGCGGGCGCACCGCGCGCACCGAGGTAATGTTTGGGGAAGCGGGCCATTGGTACGTGTACTTGTGCTACGGCATCCATTGGATGCTCAACATCGTAGTGGGCGAAAAGGATTTTCCCGCCGCCGTTTTGTTGCGCGGGGCGGGGCCGTGGGACGGCCCGGCGAAGCTGACCAAAGCCCTCGGCGTCACCCGCGCGCTCAATGCCCAAGCGGCTTTGCCGTCCGCCGGACTCTGGCTCGAATGGGGCGAAAAATGCCCGTTCGCACATATAAAATCGCTCCCGCGCGTGGGCGTTGATTACGCCGGAGCGCGGTGGAAGGCAAAGCCGTGGCGCTTTGTGCGGGGCGCGTCGCCGCGCACATATTAAATTTCGGCCGCGCGCAGCTCGCGCGGTTTTCGCTGTTCGGGCGACAGGGCGGGGATGTGTTCCAGATAGAACGGCTTCGGCTCTTTTTCCAAGAGCGCCGCGGCGGCTTTTTGCAGGGCGCGCCAGCGATCCCACGGAAAATCGGGGGCGTGCGCAATGCGGCGCAAGAGGCTGCGCCATTCCAAGCGCGCGCGCTCAATGTCGCCCGTGCGGAGGAGTTGGGTGGTCAGCGTGGCCGCCGCGCCGCCCGGTTTGCGCAGACGGCGAAACACTTCGCTGGCACCGTCGCCGTAGTCGAGCGGCAGGCCTTGGTCGAGATAGCCCGCAAAGGTCTGGCCCCGGCAGGCGAGGCGGCACAAAGTGCCCAGCCGCACGCGGGCGCTGTCGTAGTCGGCAAAGCGAAAGCCCGCCCGCAGATTCGCCAAATCGTGCGCCAGCTCGTTGGCGGGGTAGTTTTTTTCCTCAAGGGCGGCGGCCACGGCGATGCCCTCGGCCTGATGGAAAAAGGAGGCGATAATCCCGCGCCGCGTGGGCCGCCCGCGATGGTCGATAAGGCCGAGCGCGTGCCAGATGTCGGCGGGCGCGCTCGCGGCGCGCGGCTTGCCCAAATAACCGTCGGCGATTTCGCGGAAGGAGGGAAATTGCGGCGGGGCCACTTCGCGCTGGGGCGTATCCACCAGCGGGTGGCACTCGGCGTCGATGCGGGCAAAGACCGTCGCCTGCGAATAGTCGAGCATCGCGTAAAGCACTTCCCCCTCTTGGGAAAATGCGTGCAGCGTGCCGCCCTGCGTGAACAGCGGCAGGCGCGGCAGGAGGTTCTTTTCGATTTCCTCAATGCTCCAATATTTTTTCGGGGGCATGTCGCAATGCCCGTTGTCCGGAAAATAAACGGCGCGAAAAATCCACTTGGACAGCCGCAGGGCGTTCGGGTAGCGCTTGTCTTTGTGGAACGCGGCAATCGGCACGCGACGGCCAAAGGGGCGATCCTTTTCCGACAGGCGGCAGAGTTGCCCCACAGAAACGCCGGAGAGGGTGCGGGGGTCGCTGAGGGCGCTTTTCCATTGGTTGTGCGAGCGGATGAAGGCGCTCTTGAGTTTCACGCGCACGGGCGGGCGGCAGCGCTCCCAGCCGTTGGCGTAGTTGAGCATCTCGCGGATCATCGGCACGGGCGGGGTCTCGCCGTCGGCGTCGGCCATGGGCGCGGCGTTGGGTGTGGGCGGGCGCTTGAGAAAGGCGGACAGCCCCGTCTCGGGCGCGCGCTCGCAAAACAGGCGTTGGGAGAGCTGCAAGGCCGCCTGCGCCGGGTCTTCGCCCACGCGGTCGGCATGGTGCATGCGCGCCAAAAACGCGCTCCAATCGAGCCCTTCGGCGCGCTTCAAAAAGAGCGGTTTGGCTTCCGACAGGCGCGGCTTTTCGGGGACGACCAGCACATAGCCCTTGTCGTCGAGCCCGCGTCGGCCCGCGCGGCCAAACATCTGCAAGAGTTGGTCGGGGCGCACTTCGCACAGTCGGCGGCCGCTTTGGTAGGTGCGGTCGGTGACCAGCACGCTGCGCATGGAAAAATTGATGCCGGAAGCCAACCCCATGGTGGATACCACCACCCGCAGTTGCCCCGCCTTGGCGAGCGGCTCCACCAGCCCCGCGCGCGCCGCGTAGCTCAGGCCGCTGTGGTGGTAGGCGATGCGGTGCTTGAGCAGTTTTAATAAAGGCTCGTCGGCGATGGCCTTTTGCTCGGGGGTCAGCGCCATGAGGTCGTTGAGCGGGAGGGCCTCCGCAAGCTCGCGCGCAAGGGTCTCGCTGGCGTTGCGCCGGGGGGCGAAAATGAGAATGGGCCCCAAATCCGCCATGAGCGCGCGCGCAATCAGGCGCGGCCAAAACCCGCGGATGCCGTTGGGGGCTTGGTCGGGCAGGGCGTGGGCGAAAATTTCTTCGAGCGGCACGGGGCGCTGGTCGTGGCGCACAAGGGTGACTTTGCGCCCGAGGCGCTCCATCCAGCGCGCGACGGCCTCGGGGTTGCCCACGCTGCCGCTGAGCAGCAGGAGCTGGGTTTTTGCGGGCGCTGCGGCCACGGCCAATTCGTAATTGAGCCCGCGCGACTCGTCGCCGAGCATCTGGTATTCGTCGATGACGAGCAGGTCGGGCCCCTCGCCGCGCATGAGGGCCTCCTTTTGCGTTTCCAAGGTGGCGACGACGACGGGGGCGTCGAGGTTGAGGGAAATATCCCCGGTGGAAATGCCCACGTTCCAGCCCTTGGTTTGCCACTCGTAGCGCTTGTCGTTGGCGAGCGCGCGGGTGGGAACGGTGTACACGGCGCGCTTTTTCCAGCCCGCGCGCAACAGCAGTTCAAAAATGAACGTTTTGCCCGAGCCCGTCGGGGCTTGCACCACCACATCGCGCCCCGCCTGTAGGGCCGAAACCGCCTCCTGCTGCCACAGATCGGGGATCGTGAGGCTCGTCGCTAGCGGCATGTGAATGGGCAGCGGCATCTTCCTGCCCATTAAAATAGGCGAATTCAGGCCCAAAAGGAAAGCCGTCTTTTCAATTATTTTTCAAGCGCCCGCCCGCCAGCAAACAAGCCCCACAGGGCGTTCAAATGTTGGGAGGGACGCGGGAAACTTTTTTGCAAAAAGTTTCCCGCAATCCAACGTCCTAAGCCTCCGTTTCGCCGGGGGGCGGGGCGGGGGGCTGGTCGGCGGCGGGGGCCGCCGCCTTTTTGCCGAAGGCCTTTTTGGCGCGGGGTTCGCGCGGGGGGAACTCGAAGCCGAGGTCGCCGTTTTTCTTGAGGATGAGGAAGGCCGAGAAGAGCTTTTTGGTGCGGTTGGAGCGGAAGCCTTCCACGAGGTCGGTTTTGCCCTCCGTCACCAGCTTGGCGATTTGGGCGGTGGGCAACACCTTGCCCAAGAGGGTGCGGCTGATGCGCCAGGCGCAGCGCTTGTCGCCCTCGGCGCGCGCGTTGCGGCAGATGAAGGCGCTCGGGGTTTCCACCACGTCGGCGGCTTTGCAGCGCGGGCACTGGGCCACGGCGGGCAGGGTGGACAGGTCGAGTTCGGGGGCGTTCGGGTCGGCCCCTTCGCCTTCGGCGCGGCGGTTTTCAAAGACAAAGCGCACTTTGTTGGCCTCGTCGAGCTGGAGGATGGCCGCGTAGGGCCGCCCCAGCTTGGAGCGGAAGCCGTCGAGCGGGCCGACTTTGCGGTCGCGCACCAGCGCGCTTACTTCCTCCGGTTGCATCTTGCGGTTGCCTATCGTCTTGTACACGGCAAAGGTGTTGTCGGCGGTGCGGTAGGCGCGCAGGGTCTCCACCATCGGCTTGCCGTCGGGAGACACCAGATCGGTCGGCAGGGCGTCGCCCTCGTCTTCCGTAAAATTGCGGGTGCGCTCGACAATCTCGGTGGTCATCGTGCGGATGCCCTTCATGAAGTCGTCGCGGGAAAGCTTGCCGTGCTCCATTTCGCGCAGCTTGTATTCCCAATCCCCGGTCAGGTCGGGGCGGGTGAGCACTTCCACCTTCACCGCTTCGAGGAAGTGCACGAGGTCTTGCGCCTTGGCGGTGGGAATCAGCTCGCGCTGTTGGCGCTCCATGTACTTCAAATTGAGCAAATGGTCGATGATGGCCGCGCGGGTGGCGGGGGTTCCGAGGCCCTTTTCCTTCATGGCCGAGGCTAATTCCTCGTCGTCCACAAACTTGCCCGCGCCTTCCATGGCGGCGAGCAGGGTGGCTTCCGAATAGCGGGCCGGGGGTTTGGTCTGTTCGGCGGAAAGGTCTACGCCCAGCACTTTGGCCTTCGGCGGGTTGCCGTCGGGGGCGGACAGGGCGGGCAGGGTGGCGTTTTCCTCGTTGTTTTCCTTGCCGTACACGGCCAGCCAGCCGGGGGTGACGAGCACCTTGCCCTCGGTCTTGAAGGCGTGCGCCCCCACGGTCGAAATGCGGGTGGTGACATCAAACTCGGCGGAGGGGTGGAAGACCGCCAAGAAGCGCCGCGCGATCATGTCGTAAATCTTGAATTCGTCCGGCGAGAACTTTTCGGCGCTTTGTCCCGTGGGAATCAGGGCAAAGTGGTCGCTGACTTGCGCGTTGTTGAAAATGCGCTTGTTGAAGGGGTTGATCCAGTTGTTTTGCAACACGAGGTCGGCGTGGGGGCGGTAGTCGCCCTCCAAGGCCTTGAGCACGTCGTGGCAGGTGCTGCCGTAGTCTTCCGGCAGGGCGCGCGAATCGGTACGCGGATAGGTGATGGCCTTGTGCTTTTCATACAGCGACTGGGCGATGGAGAGCGTCTTGCCCGCGGGCAGCCCGAAGCGCTGGTTGGCCTCGCGCTGGAGCGTCGTCAAATCGTACAGGCGCGGGGCGATTTGGGTGGTGCGCTTTTTCTCCTCGGAAACGTCAGCCAAGGGGGCGGTTTTCACCGCGTCCAAAACGGCCTGCGCCTCGGCTTGCGTCCAGAGGCGGTCGGCGCGGTCGTGCTCGTCCGCGCCCTTTTTGAAATTGGGTTTTTGATAGACGCCCACATAGGCGCCCTCGGCCACGCCGAAATTGCCCGACAAGCGCCAGAAATCGCGCGACTTGAAGTTTGCAATCTCCTTTTCGCGCGCCACCACGAGGGCGAGGGTGGGGGTTTGCACGCGGCCCACGGTGGCCACGGCCTTGACCTTGAAGCCGTACATGCGGCTGGTGATGGCGCGGGTGCCGTTGATGCCCACGAGCCAGTCGGACTCGGAGCGGCAGCGCGCGGCGTCTTGCAGCGAGTGCATTTCGTCGGCGGAGCGCAGGCGCGTGAAGGCGTCGCAGATGCCCTGGCGGGTCATGGAGCTAAACCACAGGCGCTTATAGGGCTTTTTGCACTTTGCCAGCTCGTAAATGTAGGTGAAAATGAGCTCGCCCTCGCGGCCCGCGTCGCAGGCGTTCACCAGTTCGACGACATCCTCGCGCCCCATGAGGCGCTTGAGCTGGGCAAAACGGTCTTTGCTCTTGTCAATGGGCTTTAACTGGAATTTTTCGGGCAGAATGGGCAGTTTTTTGAGCGACCAGCGCTTCAAATCTTTGTCGATGTCTTCCGGCATGAACAGCTCGACCAAATGGCCGATGGCGGAGGAGATGATCTGGTCCTCGCTTTCAAAGTGGTCGCCGACCTTTTTGAACCCGCCTAGGGCTTTGGCAATATCGCCCGCAACGCTGGGCTTTTCGGCAATGATAAGAGTTTTTTTCATAGATAAGAAATCAATCGGACCAAGGAAAGGTATATCTAAAAGAACTCCCCTCCCTGTAAAGCTTTAAAAATAAAAATCGCATTTTCTAGAGTCGCGCGCGCACGCGCTCGCATACGCGCGTAGGGGCGTACGCGCGCGAAAAGTGGCGCAAAAAGTGCGCTGCGTGATGTAAGCGTGGCATACTCCCCTAGAAATCTCATAAAAAATCGCGCCCCGAGTACTTGCGGGCGCGATTGTGAAACGACCTTTTCAATTCGACTTATGCGGATGGCGGCAGCGGGGGATTGGCTTGTTTCTCCGATGCTTGAGCAGTGGATGGGGCCACGGACTTGGGAACTTCTTTAAGCAATTGCTCCGTCACGCTCATCTTTTCAGAGGGAGCGGCGTCTTCTGGAATAGCGGCGTCTTCTTTCTTTTCACGTGACTTGCGGTCGCCTCGCAAGAGTTTGCGCACCAGTTTTTCGGCGTCCTTGGCCTCTTCGGATTCCAGCAGATCACGTTTGATAACGCTATTGGTCAATATCGCTTGAATATCTTCAACTGACAGCTTGATATCTGCGCCCAATTTTTTTAACTCGCGCCTAAGTGTTGTTAAAACAGGTTCTGTCAGAATGACTTGCACAACATTGTGCGGGTTTATGAGCCTGCGAATTTCGTAATTTTGTTCGCGATAACTTTCCCCAATCCCGCAGCGGTGCAAAATGCAAAGTGGATCGCGTTCTTCTTCCTTTCGCGGATTGATTTTTGTAAAATCCAGTTCGAATACAAGATCGGCGTCGATGGGCTGTTCAAAGCGCAGGCGATAGAGCCGCCATGTTGCGCCATTGGTCAGGATGATCCATTTGACGCCTTGGTTGGCGCCATAGTCGAGGGCTTGCTTGACGTGTTTGTCTTTAAGTTCGGTTCCGATGGATTTGCACTCGATCAGGTATTCAATTTTGCCATTCAATTTAATCGCCAGATCGCAGTACGTTCCACGGATGGCCAGTTCGCTGGTTACTTCCAAATACTTATCGTACCCAAAAATTTCATCCAGCATGTCCGTGATGATGGAAACCGTGTCGGATTCATTGAGATCCCGTGCCTTGGCGATTTCCAACACCTTTTGGAATTTTACGGCTCCTTGAATAAGTCTGTCCTCAGATTTCTTGGGTATTTTGTACATAAATTTGGACGATAGGGGGTTGGTTTTCAGGCGCGTGCCTACGCGTGAATGACTGCTTCGATCTTTTTCATTTTTAAGTAATATGCAACGTCGATACAATCATTTTGAGTGCGTATTAGCATTTATTAAAAACAGGAAAATGCGGGCGCAAAAAAGCCGCGTCCTTTGGGGGCGCGGCTTTTTGCGAAAGCGCCGAGGCGCTTATTTCAGCTCGGCGAGCAGGGTGTCGAGGTCGCCGAGGAGCTTGCCGATGGTGGCCTCGGTTTCGTCGCCCATGTTCGAGATGCGGAAGGTCTTGCCCTTGATCTTGCCGTAGCCCCCGTCGATCACGCAGCTAAAGCGCGATTTCAAGGCGGAGTTGAGGGCCGCCACGTCGATGTCGCGGGTGTTGGCCACGCAGGAGAGCGACTTGGAGGCGAATTCCTTCTTGGGGAAGAGCGAGAAGCCGTTCTTTTCGGCCCAGGCGTGCACCATGGCGTTGAGCTTGGCGTGGCGGGCGTAGCGGTTGTCCGCGCCTTCGGCCTTGATTTCCGCCAGCTTGGACTTCAGGGCGTAAATGAGCGAAATGGCGGGGGTGCTGGGCGTCATCCCCTTCTCGTGGTTGGCCTGGAATTCGAGGAAGTCGAAATAGTAGCCGCGGCCCTCGACGGTGGCCGCGCGGTCCAAGGCGCGCTTGGATACCGTGCACAGAGACAATCCGGGGGGCAGGGCGAGGGCCTTTTGCGTGCCGGTGATCAGCACGTCGATGCCCAGCTCGTCCTTTTTGATCGGCACCACGGAGAAGGAACTCACGCAGTCGACGATGGAAATCACTTGCGGGAAGTCGCGCAGCACGGCCATAAGGTCGGCAATGGGCGACATCGTGCCCGTGGAGGTTTCGTTGTGGATGATGGTGACGGCGTCGTACTGGCCCGTCGAAAGCTCTTTGCGCAGGGCGTCCGGACAAACGGGCTGGCCCCATTCAAACTTGAGGGCGCCGGCGTTTTTGCCGCAGCGCTTGCTCACGTCGAACCACTTGTCCGAAAAAGCGCCGTTCATGCAGTTGAGCACCTTCTTGGCGGTGACGTTGCGAATGGCGCCTTCCATCATGCCCCACGAGCTGCTCGTGCTCAGGTAAACCGGGTCCTTCGTGTAGAAGAGCGACTGGAGTTCGGGCTGAATCGACTCGTAGAGCGAGACGAAGTCCTTGCTGCGGTGTCCGATCATGGGGGTACCCATGGCCTGGAGCGTTTTTGCCGATACTTCGATCGGCCCGGGAATGAACAGTTTGTAGCTCATAGGAGAGATAGGGTGAAAAACAAAAAGGCCAGTTTATTCCTGGCCTTCTTCGTGGCGCACAATCGTGCGGTTGCGGTTGGTCAGCACAATGACTTTGGGCTTCCATACCTTGGCCTCCTCCACGCTCATGTGGGCGAAGGTCATAATCACCACGCGGTCGCCGATGGCGCCTTTGCGGGCGGCCGCGCCGTTGAGGGAGATGATTTTGGACTCGGCGGGGGCGGGGATGGCGTAGGTTTCAAAGCGCTCGCCATTGTTGATGTTTCCCACGAGAATCTTCTCGTAGGGCAATATCCCGGCCTTTTCCATAAGGTCGGCGTCGATGGCCATGCTGCCCTCGTAATTGAGGGAACAGTCGGTCACCTCGGCCCGCAGGATTTTGCCGCGCAATATATTTACTACTTGCATTTCTCGGTAAGGTGGAAAAATCTCAAAGAGGTATTTAATAAACGATAGCCCCCTATCGTCAAACTTTCTTTCTGGCATGTTCGCACAATGGATCCGCCGGGCCAAACGGTCGTTCAACCGCCTCGCCCTATTCACCGTCGACGTCATTTATGACCGTCGCAACGGTTCCGACACGCTACTGCTGGGCGGGTTCCTGCGCTTTTGCTCGTGGTTTTTCGACGCGTCGGTGCAAACGCGCACGTTTTTGTACCGCAACCGCATCTTGCGCGACCAGCCCTTGGGATGCCTCGTGGTGGTGGTGGGCAACCTGACGGTGGGCGGCACGGGCAAAACCCCGGTGGTGGAAAAGCTCGCCCGCGCGCTGGCCGACCGGGGCCGCAAGGTGGCCATATTGAGCCGCGGCTACAAGAGCAAGCCCGATCCCCTGTACCGCCGCTGGTGGCGCTGGCTTTCCCACGGCGAACCCCCGCCCCCCAAGGTGGTGAGCGACGGGGTGGGCCTGCGCCTCGACTCCGAGCAGGCCGGGGATGAGCCCTACATGCTCGCCCGCAACCTCGTGCCCCACGGGGTGGTGGTGCTGGTGGACAAAAACCGCGTGAAGGCGGGCCAGTACGCCATCCGGCACTTTGGGGCCGACACCCTTATTTTGGACGACGGGTTCCAGTATCTGCCCCTGCGCGGGCAGCTCAACCTGCTGCTGGTGGATCAAACGAACCCCTTCGGCAACCGCCAGCTTCTGCCGCGCGGCATCTTGCGCGAGCCCGTCAAGCACCTCTCGCGCGCCTCTTACATTTTCCTTACCAAGTCCGACGGACAGCCGCAGCCCGAACTGGAGGCTGCCATTCGCCAGTACAAGCCCAACGCCGAGTTTATCGTGTGCGCCCACCGCTCCAAATATCTCTCGCCGCTGGGACATGAGGGGCCGCGCTTCGAGCTGTCGCGCCTCAAGGGCGCGAAGGTCGGGCTTTTCAGCGGCATTGCGGCTCCGGAAAATTTTGAAAAGCTCATCCGCGAAAACGGCGCGACCATCACGGTCAACCGCCGCTTTCTCGACCACCACCGTTTCACCGAAGAGGAAATCGAGGCCTTTTTTGAGGAGGCCAAGGCCGCGCAGGTGGACTATGTGGTCACCACCGAAAAGGACGCCGTGCGCCTGCGCGCCGATTTCAAGCCGCCCATCGCGCTGTACTATCTGCGCATGGAGGTGGAAATTCTCAAGGGGGCGGACGACTTCGACGAGGCCGTTTCGCGCATTTGCTTCCCGAAGATTCCCGAGGACGTGATGGGGGAGCTTTCGCAAAAGGACGAATAATTTCGCCTCGCCAAAACGCCCCAAATGCCTTTGGATGCTTTCTTCCTTTTCATCATCTAGTCCTATGATGCAAGACTCCCATTCCACCGCCGCTCACGCCATCTTCGAGCCGATTTGGAAACAGCTGGTTTCCGAAAGCGGATCGAAAGCCCCGAAGTTCCCGAAGTTTATTCTTTGGCTCAACGGCGCGCCCGGCGCGGGCAAGGGCACGCACACTAAGTTTATCCTGAAGCAACTCGGCATTCAGTCCGAGCCGGTTGTGATGAGCGACTTGCTCCAGTCCCCCTCGGCCAAGGCCATTAAGGATGCCGGCAAGCTCGTGGGCGACCCGGAAGTGGTGAACCTGCTGTTGCGCCGCCTGATGCAGTCGGATGTGCAAAACGGCGTGATTGTGGACGGGTTCCCCCGCACGGCCGTGCAGGGCGAGGTGCTCAAGCTCCTGAGCAAGGCGCTCAAGGGCGAATCGAAATTTCATGTGGTCGTTTTTTCCGTGCCGGAAAAAGAAAGCGTCGAGCGCCAGCTCAAGCGCGGACGCCAGACGGTGGCGCACAACGAGGAAGTCAAAAAGACCGGCAAGGGCGAACTGCAGGAACTGCGCAAGACGGACACCGACCCGGACGCCTGCGCCCTGCGCTACCGCACTTATGTGGAGCAGACGGAATCCCCGCTCAAGGCCCTCGCCGACGCCTTCCCCTGCCACGTTATCGACACCGACGCCTCCATCGAGGAAGTGGACGGCCGCATTTTGCAGGGGATTGGGCACCTCAAGCGATAGCGGAACTCCGTTATTTTTCTCAAAGCGCTTCTCCTTTTGGGCGGAAGCGCTTTTTTTGCGCAGGCAGGGCGGTTTTTAGGTTTCAAAAATCAGCGTTGAGAGACCCCGCGAATTTGTGTTTAATGGCGCTTTACCATGTCGTCTCCCATTCGCGTTCGTTTTGCACCCAGCCCCACCGGGTTCTTCCACATCGGCAGCGCCCGCACTGCCTTGTTCAACTGGCTTTACGCGCGCCACACGGGGGGGACTTTTATTTTGCGCATCGAAGACACCGACACCGCGCGCAACAGCGACGAGTACCTGCGCATCCTGTTGGAAAGCATGGAATGGCTGGGGCTTGACTGGGACGAGGGCCCCGGCAAAGCAGGGGCGTGCGGGCCGTATTTCCAAAGCCAGCGCAAAGACATTTACAAAAAGTATCTCGACAAGCTCGTCGCCTGCGGGCGCGCCTACGAGAAGGAGGGCGCGTTTTATTTCAAGCTCTTGGGCGAGCGCAAAACGGTGTTTGACGAATTCAAAAAGGCCGAGGTCGAAATCGTCGAGGCCGCCCCCGTCACCATCCGCGACGCCATTCACGGCGACGTGCAGCGCGCCGAGACCCAGGAATTCGTGGTGTGGCGCTCCAACGGCGACCCCTCTTTCCACTTTGTGAACGTGGTGGATGACATCGAAATGGGGATCACCCACGTCATTCGCGGGGCCGACCACCTTTCGAACACCAGCAAGCATGTGGAGCTGTTCAACGCCTTCGGGGTGACGCCGCCCGTCTTCGCCCATATTCCCCTGATTTTGAAATCGTCGGGGCAGGGCAAGATGAGCAAGCGCGAGCAAGGGGCCCTCATTGAGGAATACCAAAAGCGCCATTTTCTGCCGGAAGCCGTGCGCAACTATCTGTGCCTGCTGGGCTGGAACCCGAAGGTCGATCAGGAAATCATGCCGATTGAGGAAATCATTTCCCGCTTCGATTTGCCCGGCATCAACAAGGCCAACGCCCGCTTCGACGAAAAGAAGATGGCGCACTTTAACATGGTCTACACCCAGCAACTGCCCGCCGCGCGTTTCGCCGAACTGGGCGCGGGCGTGCTGCGCGAAGCCAAGCTTATCGACGACCAAACGGACACCCTTTACGTGGCCGACGTGCTCGCCTTGTGCCAGCCCAAGCTGGCGGGCCTCGAAGACCTTCCGGCATACGCGACTTATTTCTTCGCCGACGCGTTCCCCGAGGACGCCGCTTCCCTCGAAAAGACCCTGAAAAAAGGCGGCGTTCTCGCCGCGCGCGCGCGCTTGCAGGAGCTTTCCGCCTTGGTCGCCGCCCAGGAAGTCTGGACGGACGAGGCCCTCGAAAACGCCCTCAAGGGGCTCGCCGAGTCCAAGACCGTGAGCACGGGCGAATACATCCACGCCGCGCGCCTGGCGCTCTCCGGGCGTTCCGTGGGGCCGAGCTTTTACGGGATGCTGCGCGTTTTGGGCAAGGCGCGCGTCCAAAACCGCATCGCGGCTTGGCTCGACAAAAATCCGTAATTCCGCTTTTTTAAAATTCAAAAGCTCCTTCCATGGCTGACAACGAAAACACTTCCGAAGAAAAGCCCTTAAACTTTCTCGAGCAAATCATCGCCGACGACCTCGCCGCCGGGCGCAACCACGGCGCGGTGCTCACGCGCTTTCCCCCGGAGCCCAACGGCTACCTGCACATCGGGCACGCCAAGTCGATTTGCCTGAACTTCGGGCTCGCCAAGAAATTCGGCGGCAAGTGCAACCTGCGCTACGACGACACGAACCCCGCCGCCGAAGACGTGGAGTTTGTCGATTCCATCCGCGAGGACGTGCGCTGGCTGGGCTTTGAGTGGGCGGGCGAATTTTACGCCAGCGACTATTTTCAGAAAATCTACGACTATGCCGAGCAGCTCATCCAAAAGGGCCTCGCCTACGTCTGCACCCTGACGCCCGAGGAGTTTAAGGAATACCGCGGCATTCCCACGCTTCCGGGCAAAGAGCCGCCTTCGCGCAACCGCCCGATTGCGGAGAGCCTCGATTTGTTCCGCCGCATGCGCGACGGGGAGTTTGCGGAGGGCCAGTATGTCTTGCGCGCCAAGATCGACATGACCTCCCCCAATATTCACCTGCGCGACCCGGCGATGTACCGCATCAAGAAGGCCCCCCATCACCGCACGGGGGATAAATGGTGCATCTACCCGATGTACGACTTTGCGCACGAGCTTTCCGACGCGGTTGAGGGCATCACGCATTCCATCTGCACGCTCGAATTCGAGGTGCATCGCCCGCTGTACGACTGGTTCTTGCAGGCCTTGGACATCCAAAACCCGCCGCACCAGTACGAATTTGCCCGCCTGAACCTCACCTACACCGTGATGAGCAAGCGCAAGCTGCGCCAGCTCGTCGAGCAGGGCTACGTGCAGGGCTGGGACGACCCGCGCATGCCCACGGTCTCCGGCATGCGCCGCCGCGGCTATACGGCGGCGGCCATCCGCGATTTTTGCGAACGCATTGGGGTGGCCAAGCGCGAAAATATCATTGATTTGGCCCTGCTCGAACACTGCGTGCGCGAGGACTTGAACAAAACCTCGCCGCGCGCCATGGCCGTGCTCAATCCCTTAAAGGTGGTCATCGAAAACTACCCCGAGGGGCAGACCGAGTGGCTGGAGGCCGTCAACAATCCCTCCGACCCCGCCTCCGGCACGCGAAAAATTCCGTTTTCGCGCACGCTCTACATCGAGCGAGACGATTTCATGGAAGACCCGCCCAAGAAGTTTTTCCGTTTGGCTCCGGGGCGCGAGGTGCGTCTGCGCTGGGCATATTTCCTCACTTGCACAAGCGTGGTGAAAAACGCTCAGGGCGAGGTGACAGAACTGCGCTGCACCTACGACCCGGCCACCAAGGGCGGCGACGCCCCCGACGGGCGCAAGGTCAAGGCCACCATCCATTGGGTGTGCGCCCAAAACGGCAAACCCGTGAACGTGCGCTTGTTCGACCGCCTTTTCCTCAAGGAAAGCCCCGACGACGCCCCCGAAGGGCAGGAATTCACGGTGAATTTGAACCCCGACTCCCTCAAGGAAGTGCAGGCGTGGGTGGAGCCCGTGCTGGCGCAGGCCAAACCGCTCGACCACTTCCAGTTTGAGCGCGTGGGCTATTTCTGTGTGGACAAGGACTCGCCGCCCGGCGCCCCCGTGTTCAACCGCACGGTGTCGCTCAAGGATTCCTACAAGGCCGAATAAGTCTCCGGCGAGATTGCTTTCCAGAGCCCTTCCTTTGCGGAAGGGCTTTTTTATGGTCGGAGGCGAGCAGATTGGGGATTTTGCGGTATGTTATATGCTGGGCTAGGGAGTGTGTTCAAATTCAAACACATCGTCCGTTCGGTTGGATTTTCGTCTATTTTTGGTGTCCTCGCCTCGCCGATGCACTGCATCGACTCGGCTCGGAACCCCCAAAATAGCCTAAAAACCGCCTTTAACGGCCTTGGTTTCAATTTGAAGACACACCCTAAGCTCCGATTGGGATTGGCCGTTTGTGTGTTTTCAATAATGCGCTTGCTTTGCCCTATTGAAAATATAGTTTAAGCGGCATCAAGGCCCCTCTAATCAATCTTTTTATAAAAAGTATGAATATCATGAAGGCCGCAGCCGTTATGGCTCTTGTTTCCACGGCACTCGTTGCCTCGGTGGAGTATTCGGTGGTTTCCGACTGGGGATCGGGGTATCAGGGCCAGTTTGCGATCACCAACACCACGGCGCAGGCGTATAAAAGCGTTTCGCTGGAATTTGACCTGCCGTATTCGATCACGTCCATCTGGGATGCCTCCATCGTTTCCCACGCGGGCAAACATTACGAGATCACGCTGCCTTCGTGGAAAACCTCGCTCTCACCCTCGGAACGATACGCCTTTGGCTTTATCGCCACGCCCGGGAATGCGACGGTTCTCCCTTCCAACATTAAACTCAACGGCGTGTCCGTCACTCCCGATACGGATATTAACCCCGTTGCCGAAGATGACGCCGTCACAACGACGGAAAATACGCCCGTTGTCATTTATCCGTTGGCAAACGACAGCGACCCCAATGGCGCGACTATTTTCCTGAGCACATTTTCGCAGCCAAGCAACGGCATGGCCGTCCAAAGCGGCGACAGCCTTACTTACACGCCTTCGGCGGATTATAGCGGAACGGACTATTTCAGCTATATCATCGGCAATGACAAAGGCGGAACGAGTTCAGCCAACATAACCGTTACGATCGTGCCGTCATCGACTTCCTCTGATGTATATGCGGCGTGGGACGCATCCAAGACCTATGTCGCGGGCGACAAGGTTTCTTATAACGGCGTCAACTACGAAGCCAAATGGTGGACGCTGGGTGAAAACCCGGCCAACAGCGGCGAATGGGGCGTGTGGAAGGCGATCGGACAGTCGGGAACCCCCACCGTGACCAAGCCGGTGGCCTTGGCCGTCACGGCTTCCACCGACCAGAATCAGTCGGTGGTGATCGACGTGTTGGGCAGCGCGACGGGCACGAGCTTGTCCATTGCCAGCGTTTCAACGCCTTCTCACGGCACGGCCGTTATCGCAAACGCCAAAGTGACGTATACGCCCGCCACGGGCTACAGCGGTGCGGACAGCTTTACTTATACGGTCAAAGACAGTAGTGCGCAGACGGCTTCCGCCGCGGTGAATGTCACCGTCATCGCCGCGAGCGTGCCTGCCGCGCCCGTTGCCAATGATATTTCCGTTTCCACCGCGCAGAACGAATCGGTGGCGGTTGACGTGTTGGGCAGCGCGACGGGCACAAGCTTGTCCATTGCCAGCGTATCAACGCCCGCGCACGGCACGGCCGTCATCGCGAACGCCAAGGTGACGTATACGCCCGCCACGGGCTACAGCGGTGCGGACAGCTTTACTTATACGGTCAAAGACAGCAGTGCGCAGACGGCCACAGCCACCGTGAATGTCACGGTCAGCGCTTCCGCCACCGCTCCGGTTGCCGGCGACGTGACGGCTACCACGACGCAGAATGAATCGGTGGTGATCGACGTGTTGGGCGGGGCGACGGGCACGGGATTGTCCATAGCCAGCGTTTCAACGCCGTCCCACGGCACGGCCGTTATCGCAAACGGCAAGGTGACGTATACGCCCACTGCGGGCTACAACGGTGCGGACGCCTTCACTTACACGGTGACGGACGGCAACGGCCAGCAGGCGAGCGCCACGGTAAACGTGACGGTGACGGGATCGTCCGCGACGAATGCGCCGGTCGCCAATGCGGTGAGCGTTTCGGTGCTCAAGAACAATGCGGTGACGGTGGATGTGCTCGCCAATGCCAGCGCGGCCAACGGCGGACTGGAACTGGATTCCATCACACAGCCTTCGCAGGGATTGGCCGTCATCGCGGATGGCAAGGTGGTGTACACTCCCAATTCGGAATTCACCGGGCAGGACAGCTTTAGCTACACGGTGAAGGACTCCCTGGGGTTGACCGCCACGGCGCTGGTCAACGTCTTGGTGAGCAGTCCGTCCACCTCCTTGGACAAGGTGAACGCCACTTATTGGTGCCTGTGGGGCGGGAACACCTCCTACAACATCGGCGGCAAGCAGATTGTTTCCAGCGCGGTCGATCTTGACAAGGTTGACTTGTCCTACAATGTGCTGATCGTCGCCTTCATCATCACGGATTCCAGCGGCAACTTGTACCTTTCGTATGACATGAGCAACCCCGCCAATCAGCAGGGGTACTATACTCCGGCGCAGGTTAAGCAGTTTATCACGAACGCAAAGGCGCAGGGCCGAAAGGTCATCGTTTCCGTCGGCGGCGAAAAGTTCAGTTTGGCGTTGAAGACGACGGCGCAGAAGGAACTGTTTGTCCAGCAGGCCAAGGCGATTATCGACGAATACGGTTTCGACGGGCTCGATTTGGACATGGAAGCGGGATCCTTCTCCTCCGATCCGGTGCTGTTGGGCAACGCCGTCACGGAAATCGTGAACGCGTATCGCGCCGAAGGTCAAACTTTCTACCTGACGGCGGCTCCGGAGTGGTGCTACATCGTTCCCTTTGCGTGGGGCAGCGGGCAGTGGGCCTCCCACTCGCTGGCGGGTGATTTCTATAAGAACCTCATCAACACGATAGGCGTAGCCAACTTCTCGTACATCTGGCCCCAGCTCTATAATCAGGGTCCCGCCAACGGCATCACGGGCAAGGCCGGCACCAAGGTGACGCCCACCGAAGGCATGGACAAGTTCATGGCCGCCATGGTGTGGGCCGCCACCACCACGGAAGGGTACGCCGCCAACGGTTCGCTCGGGCTCCAGATACCGGGCGCCAAATTTGCCCTCGGCATCCCCGCTACGGAAGGCGCTGCCGGCGGTGAAATGGCCTATATCGCGACGCCCGCGCTCATCACGAGTGCGGTGAGCTTGATAGCGGCGCAGGGCACCGACTTTGCGGGCTTTATGAACTGGAGCGTGGACTGGGACGCCCTGACGATTACGGACGGCCAATTGACCGCCGGATACACCCATACGCCGTGGGAGACGGGCAGGGCCGTCGCCGCCGCCTTGTCCATTACCCTGACGCCCGAAACCGGCGACACCGCTCCTGTGGTGGCGTTCTCAGGCCTTACCGACGGACAGGTGATTGAACAAAGCGCGCTGGCTCCGATTACCGTGGCCGTCTCGGCGACCTCCTCGAACGAGATTGTCACCTACGCGCTGACGGTCGGCGGCGTCACCTACACCACCAGCAGCGTTGATTGGACGCCGCCTGCGTTTGGGACGTACACGATTTCGGCGGTCGTCACGGACAGCAATGGCAAATCGACGACCAAGACTATTTCCGTCACGGTCAATGAAAACGCGTCTTCCGGTACTACCGCCCCGGTCATCACCTTTAGCGGACTTACTGACGGACAGGTGATTGAACAAAGCGCGCTGGCCCCGATTACCGTGGCCGTCTCGGCGACCTCCTCGAACGAGATTGCCAGCTACGCGCTGACGGTTGGCGGTGTCACCTATACATCGAACAGCGTTTCATGGACGCCCTCGGCGTTCGGGACGTACACGATTTCCGCAACGGTTGCCGATACCCAAGGCCTCTCGACCACCCAGAGCATTACTGTCACGGTGCAACAAGGCTCCGTCACGCCCGGCACCGCGAAAAAGCAGATCATCGGCTACATCACCCAGTGGGATGCGTGGAAGGGCGATGCCTACCAGCTGCCGGCCAAGGGGGTGTTCAATCAGCTCAATGTGGACTATACGAAATACACTATCCTTAACTACTCCTTCTTCGGGGTGGCCAAGGACGGCTCTCTCCACAGCGCCGACTTCCGAAACAAGGCGATGACCGCATCCAACCCCTCCGCCGATCAGGAGCCCGCTGACTTGCTCAATGAGGACATCTACAGCAGTTGGGACATGTGGCTGCTGTACGGGGACGTTAAGTACAACTGGAACACCAGCCCCGCGACTGTCGAAAAGGTCGAGGGCGGCGCTCCGGGCCTATTCACCTTGTGCAAGCAGAACAACGTCAAGCTGATGGCCTCCATCGGCGGCTGGAGCATGAGCAAACATTTCTCGGCCATGGCCAATAGCCCGACGCTCAAGGCCAACTTCATCAGCGGGGTCAAGCGGCTCATGGCGCTGGGCTTTGACGGGATTGACATCGACTGGGAATACCCGGGCGCCGCAGGCATGAACTTCACGGGGAACGATTACGACTATGCCAACTATCTCTCCCTGATGAAGGATATCCGCGCCGCCATCGGCACGGACAAGATTCTCACGGGCGCATTCAGCGCGGCCCCGAAAAATCTCGACGGGTTCGACTGGACCGAACTGGCGAAGTACATGGACTATTTTAACATCATGTCCTACGACCTCGAAGGCGGCTGGTCGGATACGGCGGGTGACAATTCGGCCCTCTATGGCGCCAGCGGCGCGCTCTGCTGGGACAACACCTTCAAGTATCTGACACAGACCAAGGGGGTAGATCCCGCCAAGATCAACATGGGCGTGGCCTTTTATGGCCGTGGGGTGGAAACGAGCGGCGCGGCGGCGCTGGGAGCGCCCACAAAGAAGTCCGTCAAATCCTTCGGCGTCGACGGTTCCATGAGCTCCGCCGCCGACTTCACCAACTGGGGACTCTTTGAGGGTGTTCCCAATTACGCCTACATCGTGAACAATGCGACGGGATGGACCGCCCTTTGGGATGACGTCGGACAGGTGCCTTATATGACCAAGGGCGACTATTTCCTCAGCTATGACAATCCCGCATCGGTCGGACTGAAAGCGGATTATGTCAACAACAACGGCGCTGCGGGCGTCATCGTCTGGCAGGTCTTTGGGGACATGGAGTTTAGCGGCGGAGTCACCTACGTGAACCCGACCATAACGAAGCTTCCCAAGGCGGCCAAAGTGACTGCGCCGTTGCTGGATGTGCTGAGCACCAAACTCTCCAACTAAACCGCGCACGGCGCGGAAATTTATCGACGAAGGCCATTCCGTTGGGAATGGCCTTTTTTGTCGGCATCCAGAAAAACGGCGTTTTTTTTCGGCGCGGCGGCGGGCATGGGAAAGTCGGACAGCGTGCGCAGGATGGCGTGGGCCAGGTCAAAGCGCGACGACACCATTTGCTTGCGGAAAATATTTTGTACGTGGGTGCGCACCGTGTGCGGGCTCACTCCCAAAATCTGCGCTATTTCCTTGTTGTGCTTGCCCATGAAAATCCAGTAGGCGATTTCCGCCTCGCGACGGCTGATGCACAGCGCCTGCGCGATGCGTTCGGCGCACCTTTCCGGACTGAGGTCTGCGGGGGCCTTTTCGGCGAGCGGGCGCGCCAGCAGCCGCGCGACGGCCTCGGCGGCGGCCATGTCCTCGTCGGAAAAATCGCGGTGTTTGCGCTTGAGCGAAACGACAATCGCCCCCATCGACGGAATTTCCAGCCGCACCAGCAGGCCGTGGCGAGTGATCGGCTCTCCGGAAAGCAGTTCGTACAGGGGATGCTCTTTGGCGCTTTCGCTGGGGATGTAGTCGGAAATGCGGCAGGCGATATGCGCGTCGTCCATGGGGCAATCGCGTCCGCCGCCGCGCTTGGGTTGCCCGCGAGCGGCGGGCAGCGATCGGTTCCTGCGCGCCTTTTTTATCCATTGTTGGGAAAGCTTTAAACGGCAGGTGCGCCGCAGGCTTTCCATCTCGTACCAGTCCAGCAAATCGCAGGGCACGGCGTGGGCGAGGATTTCCAGCGCGCTCTTGAATGCTTCGTCCAGGGAAAGCGTGTCGTACAAAGCCAGCAACTGCTGGAGAAACTTGATGCCGTTGCTTGTCAATGGGCTTTCTGAATGAATGGGACTCCGTACGCAAGGGAGACCGGGTGATTCCGAAAAAACCTCAGGATATGGCGCGCGCCAACTGCCCGTAAAGCGCGGTTTCGTCCTGCTGCATCAGGTAGAAAATGGCGTGCATGTTGCATAGGGCGTTGGGAACGGCGTCGCCGATGGACTCTTTCCGACTTCGTATGCGCATTAACATGTGTTCAAAAACCACGGCGGCCCGTTCGGGGTCGAAGCGGCTCAATTCCTCGCCGCCGTCGGTGTTTCGAACGATGTTAGTGATCATCAGATTAATGGCAAGATATTGAAATATTATTTTATGGTGCGTGTCCGGCGGGGTGAAGAAGTCAAAAAATTGCAGACTGTGCGAAAAAAGCGGGCATTGGCTCGTGGCCAGGCGGTAAAGAATTTGCAGCCCCAGCGCGCGGTCGAGCGTGGCGCTCGAATCCCACGTGGCGTGCCGCAGTTTTACCGTGAACTGGACGGTTTCATACGAAGGGCGCTTCGACAGCGGGCTTTCCAGTATGTCCGCCAGAGAAAGGGCCCCCGGGCACCAAAAATGCTTCGTGCCGCGCAAGGAACAGCCGGGGCACTGGTGACATTCGAGGCGCAACCATTGCGTCGTCGGATTTTCCGACGGAGGAAAATCGGGCGGACATTTGTAGGAAAACTCCGAACCTTCTTTGTCGCGTATGGTGACGGTCATTTTCATGAATTCAGACGGCGCGGTTTAACCCGTGAGACTTTTGGGTTATAAATCCCCCATTTTCTTGTGTGAAGTATGCCTCAATCGCGTGAAATTTCACAATACGACGAATGACGTATTTTTGCGCCGCCAGTTTGCACGGGCGGTTTTTCGGCGGCGAACAATAAAAATTTGACCCCCCGGGAAGGGTTTCCTATAATTCTCCTTTTCTTTCATTCCAAACCTGCGAACTATCGTGAAGCACTCCGTCGAAAACATTTCCGACACCCGCAAAGCCGTGACCGTCTCCGTGACGGCCGAAGAAACCGCCCAGGAGGGCAAGGAAGCTCTCGCGGCTTTTGCGTCTCAGGCCCAGCTGCCCGGGTTCCGCCCCGGCAAGGCCCCCGCCGACCGCGTGCGCCAGCGCTACGCCAAGGAACTCGCCGGCGAAGTCAATTCCAAGCTCACCAGCAAGGCCTACGACCACTTGGTCAAGGAGTCGAAGCTGAACGTGTACGCCGTCGTCAACGTCGAGGGCAAGCCCTTTGAAGCCGGCGTGGCCGGGGAAGTGAAGTTTATCGTCGATGTGCGCCCCGAGTTCGCCCTGCCCGAATACAAGGGCATTGAGGTGACTGCGCAGAGCGAAGATGTGGCCGAAGCCGACATCGACAAGGCCGTTGACGCCATCCGCAACCAGCGCGCCGAATACAAGCCGGTGGAGCGCGCCGCGCAAAATGGCGACTATGTCCGCCTGTCCTACACGGGCACGCTCGACGGCAAGCCCGTCGCCGACATTCTGCCCGACCGCACGATGTACGGCACCCAGGCCTCCACGTGGGAGGAGGCGGGCGCTCCCGACGAAGTGCCCGGTGTGCGCGCCGTGATCGAAGGCATTGTCGGCATGAAAGCGGGCGACACCAAGACCGTCACCCAAAAATTTGAAGACACGTTCGACTCCAAGGAACTCGCGGGCAAAAGCGTGGATTACGCCGTCGAAGTCAAGGAAGTGCGCGAAAAGATTTTGCCCGCCCTCGACGAAGCCTTCTTCAAGAGCCTCGGCGCCGACTCGCTGGAAAAATTCCGCGAAATCATCCAAAAGGATCTCGTCCGTGAAAAGGCCCAGAAGAACCGCGACGGCAAGCGCGAGCAGGTGATTGAAGCCTTGCAGGCCAAGGTCGATTTCCCGCTGCCCGAGAGCGCCGTCGAGAGCGAGACGCAGGACATCCTGCGCCAGTTCATGCAGGATCAGGTGCGCCACGGCGCCAAGCAGGAGGACTTTGAAGCCCGCAAGGAAGAACTCTTTGCCCAAGGCACCGAAGCCGCCAAGAAGCGCGTGAAGCTCAACCTCATCCTCGCGGCCATCGCCCAGAAGGAAGACCTGAAGGTCGAGAACTCCGATTTGCACAACCGCATCATGCAGGAAGCCATGATGACCCGCCAGAGCCCCGACAAGATTGTCAAGGCCCTGCAGGCCGACCGCTCCCTGCTCGCCAACCTCCAGCGCTCCCTGCTGTTGGCCAAGGCCCTCGAATTTGTCATCGACCAGACCAAGCCCAAGGCGGCCTAGCCGCTTGGGAATGGGCGGCACTTTGGCCACAAACCGCTGTCTTTTCTCCCACAACCTATATGGACACCCAATCGAGCTATTATCCCGTTCCCAGCGTGGTGGAACGCGACGGGCGCACAGAGCGTTCGTGGGACATCTACAGCCGTCTGCTGAAAGACCGCATCGTTTTCATCGGCACGCCGATTGACGACTTTGTGGCCAACGCCGTCATCGCCCAACTGCTGTTTCTCCAGATGGAGGACTCCAAGAAAGACGTGCATTTGTACATCAATTCCCCGGGCGGCAGCGTGACGGCGGGCATGGCGATTTACGACACGATGAATTTCCTGCACTGCGACGTGGTGACTTACTGCGTGGGCATGGCCGCCAGCATGGGCTGCGTGCTGCTGAGCGCGGGCACTAAGGGCAAGCGTTTCGCCCTGCCGCACAGCCGCCTGATGATTCACCAGCCGACGGGCGGGGCCACCGGACAGACGTCCGACATCTCCATCGCCGCCAAGGAAATTTTGCGCTGGCGTCGCACCATCAACGACGTGCTCTCCAAGCACAGCGGCAAGCCCGTGGATCAGGTGGAGAAGGACTCCGACCGCGATTACTTTATGACCGCCTACGAGGCGCGCGATTACGGGTTGGTCGACCAAGTGATTGAGCCGCGCGCCGGCAAATAGGACGCTTTTTTCCATGGCGAAAACTCCTCCCGAGCAGACGTGTTCGTTTTGCGGACGTCCGGCCAGCAAGGCCAAAAACTTTATCGCAGGCCCCAACGGCGTGTGCATATGCGACGCGTGCGTCGACATTTGCCGCAGCGTGATTGACCGCGAAAACAACACGGACAAAAAGGAGGGTGCGTCCAAGAAAAAGCCCTTTTTCAATCTGGTTCGGCCCATCGACATCCGCAAAAAACTCGACCAGTACGTGATCGGGCAGGAGCAGGCCAAAAAGGTGCTCTCCGTAGCCGTTTACAACCACTATAAGCGTTTGGCGCTCGACCTCCAGCAGGAGGGGCAGGAGACGGAAGGCCTCGTGCATATCGACGACGACATCGAAGTCGAAAAGAGCAATATTTTGCTCATCGGCCCGACGGGCAGCGGCAAGACGCTGTTGGCCCGCACGCTCGCGCGGCTGCTCGATGTTCCCTTTGCCATTTCCGACGCCACCACCTTGACCGAGGCGGGGTATGTGGGCGAGGATGTGGAAAATATCGTTTTGCGCCTTGTGCAGGCCGCTAACTATGACATTGAGCGCGCCCAGTGCGGCATCGTCTATGTCGACGAAATCGACAAGATCGCCCGCAAAACCGAGAACGTCTCCATCACCCGCGATGTTTCCGGCGAAGGGGTGCAACAGGCTTTGCTCAAAATCATCGAGGGCACCGTGTGCAACGTGCCGCCCAAAGGCGGGCGCAAGCACCCGGAGCAGGAATATTTGAAGGTCGACACCTCCAACATTCTCGTCATTTGCGGCGGGGCCTTTGTGACGCTCGACAAGATTATCAGCGCGCGCGCCGACAACAAGGTGTTGGGATTCGGCAAATTCGACGGCAAGGACACTGCCTCCCAAGAGGCCTCCCTGCGCGACGTGCAGCCCGAAGACCTCATTAAGTTCGGCATGATTCCCGAGTTTATCGGACGTCTGCCGGTGGTCTCGGTGCTCGAGCCGCTGGAACGCGCCGACCTCGTGCATATTTTGACCGCGCCCAAAAATGCGCTCGTCAAGCAGTACGTCAAGCTCCTCGCCATGGAGGGCGTGGCACTCGATGTGCGCCCCGACGCCGTGGAGGCCATCGCCGATTTGGCCCTGCTGCTCAAAACGGGCGCCCGCGCCCTGCGCGCCATTATGGAAAAGCTGATGCTCGACATCATGTACGACTTGCCCCAGCACAAGGACGTGGCGAAAGTGACGATCACCGCCGACGTGGTGAACGGCAAATCCGACCCGCTGTTTGAGTACAAAAAATCCGCTTAAATAGGGCGCACAAAAAAGCCGCTTCTTTGAGAAGCGGCTTTTTTTGTGAACGCATCCGGCGCGCTACCACACGCCGCGCTGGCCTTTTTTGAGTGAGGAGACAAACGCCACCAGCAGCTGGACGGCGGCCTCCACGTCGTCGAGGCTAATCAGCTCGCCCGGAGTGTGCATGTAGCGCAGGGGCACGGAAATAAGGCCTGTGGCCACGCCGCCGCGCGCCATCTGCATGACGCGGGCGTCTGTGCCCGTCGGGCGCGGATCGGCTTCCAGCTGGTAGGGGATTTTTTGCTTTTTGGCGCACGCCACCAGCTGATCGAACACAACGGGATTGATGTTGGGGCCGCGCGTGATGATGGGGCCGCCGCCGATCTTCGTCTGGCCGTGTTTGCGCGGGTCGCAGTCGGGGTGGTCGGTGGCGTGGCCCACATCGACGGCAATGGCGATGTCGGGTTGCACCGCATAGCTGGAGGTGGCCGCACCGCGCGTGCCGATTTCTTCTTGGGTGGTGGCCACGCTCACGAGCTTGGCGGCCAGTTTTTTGTGCGCGAGGCGAATCAGCGTTTCAAAGACCACATAGCAGCCCACCTTGTCGTCGCAGGCGCGGCCCGCGCACAGGCCGTTGAGCAAGAGTTCCGGCGGTTGGTTGTACACCACAGGGTCGCCGATGCGCACGAGGGCCTGCGCCTCTTTTTGGCTCTTGGCGCCGATGTCTATCCACATCTCGTGAATCTCCGGCACGCGCTTGCGGTCCTCGGGCGTCATCAGGTGCACGGCCCGTTTGCCCGTCACCCCGGCCAGCGGACCGTCTTGGGTCAAAATCGTCACCCGGCGGCCCGAAATCATCGTGTGGTCGTGCCCGCCGAGGGTGTCAAAATAAATGAAGCCGTTCTTGTCGATGTAGGAGACAATCAGCCCCAATTCGTCCATGTGCCCGGCCAGCATCACGACAGGGTCGCCTTCCATGTGGAGGGTGGCGATGCGGTTACCCAAGGTGTCTTTTTCGTAGCCGTCGGCCACGGGCTTTACGGCCTTATCGAGGACGGCTTGCGCCTCGTATTCGGCGCCGGTGGGCGAGCGCGCTTCGAGCAATGCCCTCAGCAGCGCGGGGATTTCACGGTTCTTTTTCTTGTCTGCCATAGTGAAGGGCAGATTATCCCATGCGCGAATTTTAGGAAAGCGGTTTTTTTGCTTTTGAAAAGGGAATGCGATTTCTCTAGGATGGAAGCGTGATCATTTTTCCCGCCATCGACATCAAAGAAGGCCGCTGCGTTCGTTTGCTGCAAGGCCGCGCCGACGCGCAGACCGTCTATCACCAGAATCCGGTGGCTCCGGCCATTGAGTTTGCGGCCCAGAAGGCCGAATGGGTGCATGTGGTCGATTTGGACGGCGCGTTTGAGGGCGTTCCCAAGAACCTCGACGCGGTGAAAAAAATCATCATGACGGGGCTCAAGGTTGAGCTGGGCGGCGGCATGCGCACGGAAAAGGCCGTGGATCAGGCTTTTGAAATCGGCGTGTCGCGCGCGGTCATCGGCACGAAGGCTTGCGAGCATCCCGAGATCATCAAAAATTTGGTGCGCCGCTACGGCAGCGAGCGCATAGCCGTGGGCATCGACGCCAAGGGCGGGCAGGTGGCCCTGCGCGGCTGGGTGGAAACTTCCGGAATCAACGCCATCGACTTGGCCAAGCGCGTGGCCGACTACGGCGCGGGCGCCATCATTTATACCGACATCGCCACCGACGGCATGCTCTCCGGCCCCAATATCGAGGCCCAGACGGCCATGCTCCAAGCGGTTCCCTATTGCAAGGTGGTGGCTTCCGGCGGCATTGCCTCGATGAAGGACCTTGAGTCCATTCACGCCTTGGGCGAGCGCCACGCCAACTTGCAGGGCGTTATTGTCGGCAAGGCCATTTACGAAAAGAAGGTCAGTCTTTCCGAAGTACTGGCGCGTTTCGCTTGAGCAGGGGCTTGGGGGCCACCTTCGGGCGTGCCGCCTTTCCTTCCAGCCGCGCCCATTGGATGACGGCGAAGAAGATGATAAACCAGCTCACCATCACGGCGGGGCAGGCGAATGGCTGGTCAATCAGCGCCGACAGCGCGACGGCGAGGCACCCCAGCAGGGGTATCTGGCAAAAGGCGCTGCGCGAGACTTTCCCGAGATACTTCAGCAGCAAACCCAGCGGGAAAATAATCCACAGCGCGGTGAGTATGACGCCGTTTTCCACCAGCGATTGCACGAAATTGGAGTGCGCCAGTCCGTAAAAACGCGTGCCCAGTTCGGCGGGCTGGAAAAAGCTCAGGACGGCCCCGAAAGAGTTCGGTCCCCAGCCCCACAGCGGTCGGTCGGCGAAGACTTGCGTTGCCGTTTGCCACAGGAGCACGCGCGTGTCCCAGTCCGGTGCGCCGGCGGTGCCTTTGGCGTTGGAGAGCCAGTCCGGCAGTTCCGACGCAAGGGTGATGCCTCCGACAATTCCGGCCACCAACAAACCCGCTCCCACTATCGTCAAGACGAGGGGAAAGGCTGCTCCGCCCATCCGGCTTTTGCGGGCCTGTCCCGCGGCGAGAATCCCGGCGGCGCCCGTCAGCAGTCCCAAAATCAAAACCTGCAGCGCACTGCCGCGCAAGGCGATACTGGTTCCCAGCAAGGCGATGCCGCACAGCGGATAGGCGCTTTCAATCAAAAATTGGCGCGGCGGACGCGTGCGCGCCTCTTCCACCACAAAGCCGCACAATACCCCGATCCACAGTAGCGCGAAGGCGCACCAATAGGGCGCGGCGGGGAAGAGCGAAAAGAAATCATCGCTGGGCGGAGCGAGGAAAAAGGCGATTTCGCGCGTGCCCAGCACCATGGTGAGAAAGCCGAGAAAGGCCAGCAGCATCGCGTTGATGGACAGCGCGCGCAAGAGCATGCGCAGCGACAGCCGCGTTTCCGGCACGATCAGCAAGTTGAGCGCCCCCAAATAAACCCCGCAGAGCATGAGCGCGCCCACCCAGTGCACTGCGAGCGTGCTGCCGGGCGTCATGGGATCCGGATTTTCCAGCGAGAAAAATTCAAGCCCGTTAAACAGATGGGGCATGCGCAGCGGCTGAAAATAGCAAAGCGCAAGCACGATGAGCCACAGCCAGACGGGGGTTGCCAAGCCCAGATAGCGCAGCTTGGGATAGAGCCTGCCGGAAAGCGTCGTCGAGTTGTGGATGAGCAACAGCACGGGCGCGAAAAGCCCGATGGCCGCGATCATGCCGGGAGCCCAAGAGCAGTTGCCGCCCACCGCCCATGCGGCGAAAATGCCCATGGCGCTCAACTGGATAAGGAGGATTTTTTCGGAGGAATCCTTGATGAATTCCTCGGGATTGTCTTCGTCGAACACGGGGGGAAGTTAGGGGGATGAAAAGTGGATGGCTTGCGCGACGGCTTGCGCCGACGCCTCGCCGCACAGGCGCGCGACAACGGCCAGCCCGAACTCGACGGCCGTGCCCGCGCCGCGCGAGGTGATAAAGGGGCCGTCGCTCACCACCGCGCGCTCAAGGATGGGCGCGCAGTCGTCGGCTACGGAAAAATGGCAGGTGCGCTGGTAATCGCCCAGCACGCCCGCATCGACGAGCACGGCGGGCGCGGCGCAAATGGCCGCCACGCACTTGCCCGCCTTGACATGGGCGCGCACGCAATCGAGCACGCGCGCGTCGGCGCGCAGGGCCGGCGTTCCCGGGCCGCCGGGCAGGACGAGGGCGTCAAACAGGCGGTCCAAGACATGCGCAAAAGGCCTTTCCGTTTCCAAGACAAGGCCGCTGCGGCCGCGCACCGTCTTGTCGCCCGTCAGCGAGGCCACGCATACTTCGACGCCCGCGCGGCGCAGCATATCGATGGGCGCGACGGCTTCGAGTTCCTCGACGTTGGGGTGGAGCAAAACCAATGCGGTGGGCGTGGGCATTTTGAACGGAATTATACGCTATAAAACCCTAAAAGCAAAGCCGCGCCCGCGCAATGCAAAAGCCCTTCCGTTTGCTCAGGCGACGCAGGCGCGCAGATGCTCGTCGAGGGACTTCCACTCGTCGAGGGAAAGGGTCTCGGGGCGGCGGCGCGGGTCGATAGCTGCGTCGGTCAGCCAGCGGGTGAGCAATTCGCCGCGCGGGTGCTTGCGGCACAGCGCGCCGATTTGCTTGCGGCGCTGGGTGAAAAAGGCGCGGATAATGGTCTTGGTCTCCCGCGCGAAGGGCGGACGGCTCTCGCGGCGGCGCAAATTCAGCAGCACCGAATCCACCGCAGGGGCCGGGTGGAAGCTTTGGCGGGAAACGTTGTGGCCCGGCACGCGTTCGTAGGCGGCTTCCAGATAAACGGAGATGGCCCCGCGGTCTTTGCTGTCGGGCCCGGCCATGAAGCGCTCGGCGTTTTCCTTTTGCAGCATCAGCACCATTTGGTCGGGCAAATGGGGCTGATCCAATACCCCGCTCATCCACGGCGTGGCGATGGCATAGGGCATGTTGGCGACGATTTTAAAAGGCTGTTCGCACGCGGCGGAATCAGGGAATCCCGCCAAGGGGAAATCAACGGCGTCCGCCTGCATCAAATGCAGCTTGCCCGCCGCGCGCGGGGCGAGGCGGGTGTTTAGGTAGGCGAACAAGGTGGGATCAAACTCGACGGCCCACACCTGCGCGCCCGCCGCCAGCAGGCCCGTGGTGAGCGTGCCCAGCCCGGGCCCGATTTCCACCACGCATTGGTCTTGGGAAATTTCCGCCAGTTGCAGCGACTTGCGCACAATGTTGGGGTCTACCAAAAAATTCTGGCCCAGCGGATGCCGGGGCGAATGCCCGAGGGTTTCCAGCAGGCTGCGCGTGGCGGCCATGGTCAGGATGTCGGCGTCGGTCAGGGGGGTGTTATCGGGCGTTTCCACAAGAAAGTCGGTGCGGCGCGGTGCGCCAAGGCCTGATACTCGCAATTCGCGCCTATAAGGCCAATGCTAAAGTTGTTTGGGCGAAAGCTATTTCAGGAAGTCTGACGTTTTGCAAAAGATCGCGTATCCGTAGCCCGCATGCGCGGGAAAAGCGGCGGGAAATGGCCGCCTAATCTTGCATTGGCACGTCTTTGTCCGCATACTATAAATCTTATTATTTGCATGAAAGACCCCATTACCGCAGCCCCCAAACGCGCCAACATCGTCCGACGCTTGTACGATTGGACCATTGCGTGGGCGGACACGCGCTACGGTTTTGCGGCGCTGGCGCTGATCGCCTTTGCGGAGTCCTCGTTTTTCCCGATTCCGCCGGACGTGCTGCTGATCGCCATGACCTTTGCCGCGCCGCCCAAATGGATGCGCATCGCGTTTGTGTGCACGCTGTTTTCGGTAATCGGCGGTGTGGCGGGCTGGTACATCGGCCACGGGTTTTGGGAGCTAACCAAGGATTTCTTTTTCAGCTATGTCCCCGGCTTTACACCCGAGCTGTTTGACCAAGTCAGCGGCCTGTACGATGACAACGCTTTTATCGCCATTTTGGGCGCGGCGCTGACGCCCATCCCCTACAAGATTTTCACCATCGCCGCCGGGGTGTGCAACGTGTCCATCCCCACGCTGATTGTCGCCTCTATCATCGGGCGCGGGGCGCGTTTTTTCATGGTGGGCGGCATTATCCGCCTGCTTGGTCCCAAGGCCAAGACGTTTTTGGAGAAATATTTCAACTGGCTGGTCTGGATTTTCTTCTTCCTGCTGGTCGCTGGTTTTGTGGCGTTGAAATTGCTTTGGCCGCACAAGGATACTTCGACCGCCGAATCCGCCGCCACGCCGCCCGCCATTACGGCCCCGGCTTCACCCGCGCCCTCACAATAACGCATGTCGTTGCGCATCGCCCGCTGGTTCCATAAACACGGTTTGAGCCGAAAAAAGCTCAAAGGCAGTTTTGTGTACCGCATTTTCGGCGAGCGCATCATTTCCAAGAGCCTGTGGCGGTTTGAAAAAGGCAGCGTCATCCGCGGTTGGATTATCGGCTGCTTTGCGGCGAGCAACCCGTTTTTGGGCGCGCAAATCACGATGGCCGCGCCGTTTTTGCTTCTATTTCGCGCCAACGTGTTTGTGGCGATTGTGGTCATCTTCGCCACGAATCCGCTCACCATTGTGCCGTTTCTGACGGGCGCTTATTTTATCGGAGCGTGGATGCTCAATCTCCACCCCGAAAACTTGCCTGACGCTCAGATTGAAAACGAAATTCAGAAAGTGCCCGATTCGCTGACCAATCTCAGCCTGAGCGACCTGTGGAACAATCCCACGGACACGGCGTTGGCCGTCACCATAGGCTGTTTGCTCATTGCGATCGTCACTTCCGTCGTGGGCGCTTTGCTGATTGCGCTCCTGTGGAAGCAGAAGCCCGCGCGCGTGCGCCGCGCGCATCCGCACCACAAGGCGGCAGCGCACTGCGCAAGCTCGCCAACAGGCGCTGCGCATCCTCCTCATCCTCCGGCAACGCCTCCCACGTCAGCGCCCTAAAACCGCCGGGAGCTTCTTCAACGTTTTCGGGGGAAAGCCCGGAAATGATTTTTGGCGCGCCCAAGGCGAGGGCACCCGCCCTCGTCGCGCGCGCGGCGAGCATTTCCACGCACGTCCATGGTGCGCCAAGGCTTTGGGCCGACACGGCGTCCTGCGCGTTGAAAATTTCCCACACGCATTCCACCTTTGCCGCGTGGGCCGCCGCCACAAGCGCGGACAAGGCCGCTTCGTCCATTACGCCGGGATAAATTGAGAGCGTTTGCACGCCCGCTTCCAGCGCCTCGGCGAGCTGGGCGGGATGAAACAGGCCCTCGCGCAACCACAGCGGCGTTTCTCGCCCGTGGGCTTCCAAAAAATCGGAGACCGCCCACACGCATTCCATGCGGCGCGCCAAGGGCAGGGAGCTTTCGCCCGGGAAACACAGCGCGTCGGCCCCGGCGTTGAGCCACGCCCGCGCGCTTTCGACGGCGCGGGGAGCATCCGCCGCGGCGGGAAGCACCCCGATGACGCCCGTTTGTCCGGCGGTTGCAAAACACTGCGCCAGCGTTTTCCCTCGGCGCGGCAGGCGCGCATAGCGGCGGCAATCCTCCATGCGCACGGGTCGCACGCGGGCCACAGCGGCGTCGCGGCGACGTTCGATATCGGCAATAGGCGGGTTCATGCTGCTTTTTTGTTTTAAGGAATACCGTTGCGGTTCTATGATGGATGCCATGTCCGACGAATCAAAGGAAAAAACAACACAGCTGGGCCGCCTGCGCGCCACCATCGCGCGCCTGCGCGCCCCGGACGGTTGCCCGTGGGATCGCGCACAGACGCACCGCTCCATTTGCGACTGCCTGATGGAAGAGTGCGCCGAACTGCTCGACACCATTGACCGCGACGACGCCCCGCATATGCGCGAAGAACTTGGGGACGTGCTGGTCAACGTGCTCATGCACGCCCGCATGGCCGAAGAGGCGGAACAATTCGACATCGAGGACGTCGCCCGCGAGGTGAATGAAAAGCTCATACGCCGCCACCCGCACGTTTTTGCCGCGGGCGATGCCAAGACGCCGGACGAAGTGATCACCCGCTGGGACGAAATCAAAAAGACCGAGCGCCACAACGGTCCCGCCGCCGAAGGCATTTTTAAGTACCTGCCCAAAGCGCTGTCGGCGCTGCTTTCCGCCCGCGCCTTGTGCAAGCAAATCGCCAAAGAAAAGCTCCCCGCCGAAGGCGCGATCGACACCGCCAAAATAGATGCGCTCGCGCAAGACCTTACCGAAGCCAAAGCGGGCGAGGCGCTCTTTGAATGGGTGGCCGCCTGCCGCCGCGCGGGCATAGACCCGGAATCCGCCCTGCGCCGCCATTGCGCGCGCGTCAAACAGGCCGTTGCGGCCCGCGTGCCACAGGCATGACTTTGGAAGCGTGGATAACCGAGCGCGGTTTGTCCGCCCAGGGCGGGCAATGGTCGGCCGTTTTTGCGCAGGCGCGCAAAATCCCGTCGCATCTGGCGGACGGACGCACGCGCGAAATTCTCTTTCGCATTCCGGACGAAGCGCCCGCGTTGCGCGGCGAGATTCTGCGCGATTTGGTGCGCGCATGGGCGGCGGAAGTCATCCCGGCGGAAGCCGAAGCGGTGGGGAAGCGATTGGGGTTGTCCGACCGCTACCGCCGCGTGAGCGTGCGCGACCAAAGCACGCGCTGGGGGTCTTGCTCGTCCACGGGCACGCTGTCGTTTAATTGGCGGCTCGTGCTGTTGCCGTGGGAGCTGCACGACTATGTGGTGCTGCACGAATTCGGACACTTCGCCCACATGAATCACTCGGGCGAATTTTGGGACTTTTTGCACGCGCACGACGAGGACGCGGGCTGCCATGACCGCGCGTTGCGCGACATTTCCCGCGCGGTGATGGCGCTGCGGGACTAAACAAGCGCCGCTTAAAGTTTGCTCAGTTCCGCCGAGCGCCTTTGCGCGGCGAGCAGGGCCTTTTCCACAAGCGCGCGGAAGTTCGCCTCTTTAAGTACCGCAAGCGCGGCGGCGGTGGTGCCGCCCTTAGAGGTGACGGCATCGCGCAACGCGTCGGGGCTCAGCGGCGATTTTTCCATCAGCGCGAGCGAGCCTTCGAGGGTCGCCATCACCAATGCCTTTGCCACGGCGGCGTCGAGCCCGCAGGCTTCGGCGGCGGCGCGCAAGGCGGCGGCAAATTCAAACACATAGGCAGGGCCGCTTCCGCTGACCGCCGTCACGGCGTCGAGGGAGGACTCCGGCAGCGACAGCACTTGGCCGAGGCTGCCCAAAATCAATTCCACGGTGGCGCGGTCGCCGTCGGCAAGCGGCGTCAGCGGCGCATAGGCCGTCACGCCCTTGCCGATTTGGCCGGGCAGATTGGGCATGGCGCGCACAATGTTGCGCGCCCCGTGCAGCTTGCTCGCAAGCTTTTCGAGTGTCACGCCCGCGAGGATGGAAAGAAACAGCTGCTTTTGCGGCAGCGCGGGCAACACGATGTCGCCCAGCTGTTGCGGTTTGCAAGCGAGCACCACCACGTCGGCCTTGGACAGGAGTGCGGGCAGTTCCTTTTCAAAATGAATGCCCGTTTCCGCCGCGAGGGCGGGCCCGGTGGGGTCTTCGCCGCAGGTGCAGACGATACGTTGGGCGTCAAATCCGTGGGCGATGAGCCCCTTGACGATAGCGGAGGCCATTTTGCCCGCGCCTATAAAAGCGATGGTGGTGTTCATGACAAAGGTTCCGCCGATACGGCTTTGGGGCGCGCTTCGTCCACCACGACGGTGCGGGCCATGCGGTCGTGCAGGGCGAGGCGTTTTTTGCCGAAGAAAACGGAAATGAAATCGGCGATCAGCAACAGTCCGATTTGCATGCACACGGCCTTGCACAGCGAGCGGATAAAGGCTTCCATCAGAGAGGGGGCCTCTTCGGGGGCTCCCACGCGCGCCGCGCGGATGCGCACGGAGCGTTTGCCCAGCGTGCGGCCCCGCCAGAAATATTCGCTCAGGGTAAAGTACAGTAGCACCGCGAAGGCCATCGTCAAGTTGAACATCTGCAACGGCTCCAGCACGTCGGCGGGCATGGGGGGCAAATGGTCGAGCGTTTCCAAACTTTCCACATAGGCGGCGTAGCGGGCGTCAAAGCCGGGGTAAGCGCGCGGGGCGACCACCAGCGAAAAGAACGTCCAACTCGCCAACCCCACGAGAATGATGTCGAGAATGAAGGCCAGCGCGCGCCATAGCAGCGCTGCCGGAAAATACGGCGTGGCTGCGGGTTCGTCGTTCATGCGTGCGTTGTGCGGTAGGCCTTCAGCGTGTTGAGCATGAGCATGGCCACCGTCATGGGGCCCACGCCGCCGGGCACGGGCGTAATCTTGGCGGCCAAGGGCGCCACGTTGTCAAAGTCCACGTCGCCCACGAGGCGGAAGCCCGTTTTCTTGGTGGCGTCGGGAACGCGGTTGATGCCCACGTCGATGACCACCGCGCCGGGCTTCACCATGTCCTTTGTGATAAAATGGGCCTTGCCGATGGCGGCAATGAGAATGTCGGCCTGCCGCGTGATCGCGGGCAAGTTTTCCGTGCGCGAGTGGCACACTGTCACCGTGGCGTTGCCGGGCTCGCCCTTTTGCATGAGCAACATGGCCACCGGTTTGCCCACAATCAGGCTGCGGCCCACGACCACCACGTGCTTGCCGGAGGTCTTCACCCCGGAGCGCTTGAGCAGTTCCAAAATCCCGGCGGGCGTGCAGGCCACAAAGCCGGAAACTTCTTGGCACAGGCGGCCCACATTGACGGTGTTGAAGCCGTCCACATCCTTGTCGGGATGCACGCGGTTAAAGGTTTGCGTTTCCGGAATGTGCTTGGGCAGGGGCGCTTGAATCAGGATGCCGTGCACCTTTGGGTCGGCGTTCAGCGCGTCGATGCGGGCAAAAAGCTGCCCGGCGGTGATGTCGATCGGATAAACTTCCGTGCGGCTGATCATGCCCGCTTGTTCGGCGGTCTTTTGCTTCTTGTTGACGTAGGAGACCGAAGCCGGGTCTTCGCCCACGCGGATGAAAACCACCGTTGGGCGGTCATCGGCGGGCAGTTGACTGACGGCTTGGGAAACTTCGGCGACGACTTGCGCGGCGATGGCGTTGCCGTCGATACGTTTTTCAGCGGGAATATCCGACATGGGGCGCGAGAATTATTAGGGCTGCACGACGGGCAGGCTGCCGTCAAGCAGCTGGATGTACTTCACTTTGATGACCGTAAAGGGATAGCGGTCCAGCGGATAGCCGATGCCGTAAATATTGACTTCCTTGTTTAGATAAGCGGAGGTCGGGGTCGATGAAATGAGATCCTTGAAATCGACCAAACCCACTACGCCGCCGTTGTCGAGACTGTCGAGCTGGTAGTCGAAGGGCGCTTGCTTGAAGGTGAACATGGTGCGGCGCTCCTTGAGCGTGCCCTTGTAAAAGCGCGGGTGACCGTAGAGGTTGCCGCGGGTGGCGTCGGACACGGCGGAGGGGCCTTGCGGCAGCATGGCGCGTGTCACCACCACGGGCTTAGCGACGGGCGTTTCCTTGAAGAAATAAAGGGGAATGGTGGCGGTGAACTTCACCTTGGCCCAGCCGTCGACGATTTCAGAAACGGCGATGGCGACGCCTTGGGGCACGGAGCCCAGCATCATGCTGTCGCGCGAGGGCTTCACATAAATGGGAGCGCCCGCGTCGAGGGTGAGGTCTTTCAGCACGTTGGCTTGGGGCGACCAGCCGGTGTACAGGCCCTTCCAGTTGACCACATACCAGCCTTTGGCGGCATTGGGCGCGGGCTTGGCCGATTTCAAGCCGGGATGCGTGTCCGCTACGCGGAAGGCGATCGGGGCGCTGAAGTTGGGCGCAAAGTACAGGGCCACTTCGCCGGCGAGCGCGCCTACGGCGGCGCTTAAGGTGAGAAGAGTCAGGGCGATTAATTTTTTCATGGCGGGAAATATCGTTTAGTATGCAACCAAGCGCGGGCTTCTTCAATCCAAATACGCGCGTTTGCGCGCGGGCTTGCCCGAAGCGGAGGCGGGACGGCCCGGGCCTTTGCCGAAACGGCGGGCGGGGCGGGGCGATTCTGCGGTGTGCGTGCGGGGTGCGGAGCGCTTGCCGGGGCCTTTTTTGAAGCGGTCGAGCACGTTTTCGCCCAGTTGGGCGTTGACCAGCGCCCGGTGCGAGAAGGGGCGGTTGTCCTCGCGCACGGGCTTGGCCTTTTGGGCGGCGTAGCGGCGCTCGCGCAGGGAGGGGGTCGGCGGCGTGTAGGGGCGCAGGGGACGGTGACCGGTGGAGGCCTCCATCCGGGTGGGCTTAAGGAGCAGTTCTTTTTCCTTTTCCGTCAACAAGCGCGCCGCGCCCGAGCCGAGCTTGCGCAGCACAAACGAGCCCATTTGGCAGCGGCGCAACTCCTTTACAAAATAACCGAAGGCTTCGAACATGCGGCGGATTTCGCGCTTGCGGCCTTGGTCGAGAAAAATTTCCGCGCGGCGGTCGGCGTTGGGGCCGACGTCGGCCAAGATGACCTTGCGGGCCACCAAAATGTCGTCTTCGCAGCGCACGCCCTTGAGGAATTGGGCGGTGACCTTCGGGTCGATGGCGCGGTTGACCGTCACCTGATAGCGCTTGACCACCCCGCCGGAAGGATGGGTGATTTTTTGGGCCAAATCTCCGTCGTTGGTGAGAATGAGCAGGCCTTCGCTGTCTTTGTCGAGACGCCCCGCGCAGTATAGGTTCAACTTCTGGTATTCGGCGGGCAGGATGTCGAACACCGTGGTGCCCCCTTCCGGGTCGTCGTTGGTGCACAGCACGCCCTTGGGCTTGTTCATCACCAAGGTGACTTTGGGCTCCGTCATCGGGTTCACGTTTTTGCCGCGCACCTTCACGTGGTCTTTTCCGGGAACCACGGCCTGGCCGATTTGCGCGACTTGCCCGTTTATTTTCACCAAGCCTTCGCGTATCCACGCCTCGGCCTCGCGGCGGGAACATAGGCCTTGTTGAGCGAGAAATTTGTGGATGCGCAGCGGCGACGGGTCTTCTTGTTTCATAACGGTTTCGAAAACAAGGGTTGCAATCCTTGGGCCGAAAGGCAAATTTTTATGACTGAGGTCCTAAATAAATATGACACGCATGTTTCTATGAGTCTGACTGAAAACACTGCTTCCTGCCCCTACGATAAAAACAATCCTTATGTCGCCCGCATGACGGAACGCATGCGTTTGTCCAAACCGGGCGGACAAAAGGAAACCTTCCATTTTGCCATCGACTTGGGCGACAGCGGCATTACCTATGAATCCGGTGATTCTTTGGGGGTCTATCCGCGCAACGCCCCGCAGGACGTGGCGGACATCCTCCGCGCCATCGGCGCCGCGGGCGACGAATTTGTGCGCCTGCCCAAGGTGGAAGACGACGTCTACTTGGTTGACGCCCTCGCTACCCAGCTCTCGCTGGCGGGGCCCACGCGCAAATTTTTGGAATTTATCGCTGAACGCGCCACGAACCCGGTCGAAAAAGATAAGGCCGCCGCTTTGCTGGCGCCCGAACAGACGGAGGCCTGCTCGGATTTCCTCTTCCAGCGCGAATATATCGACCTGTTGCAGGAATTTCCCAGCGCCAAACCCACGCCGCAGGAATTGGTGGGTTTTTTGCGCAAGCTGATGCCGCGCTTGTATTCCATCGCCTCCTCGCCCGTGAAGTACCCCAAAGAGGTGCAACTGTGCGTGGCGGTGGTGCGCTACGAAACCAACGGACGAAAACGCAACGGGGTGTGCTCTTCCTTCCTCGCCGAGCGCGTGGAAGTGGGCCATTCGGAAATTCCGATTTTTGTGACATCCTCCCATTTCAAGCTGCCGGCGGACCCCAAGAGCGACGTCATTATGGTCGGCCCCGGCACGGGCATTGCGCCCTTCCGCGCCTTCTTGCAAGAACGCGCGATGACCAAGGCTCCGGGCCGCAACTGGGTGTTCTTCGGCGACCAGCGCCGCTCGTGCGATTTTCTCTACTGCGACGAATGGGAGCATTATCTGCACGACGGGACGCTCACGCGCCTTGATTTGGCCTTTTCGCGCGACCAAGAATTTAAGATTTACGTGCAGGATCGCTTGCGCGAAAACGCCGCCGAACTATGGTCGTGGCTCAAGTCTGGCGCTTATTTCTATGTCTGCGGCGACGCCAAGCGCATGGCCAAGGACGTGGACGCCGCGCTCCAGCACATTGCGGTGGAGCAGGGCGGACTCACGCCGGAAGCGGCGGTTGAGTTCTTCAAGGACATGAAGAAGCAAAAGCGATATCAGCGCGACGTCTACTAGTTGGCTGTCGCACTTCTGAAGGGCATTTAGAATGACTAAATGCCTCGTACCATACCCGCCCGTTTTGTCCCAAAACGGGCGTTCCCGCGATGAAAAGCCGCCCCATGCTGCGTACCCACGTACGTCCCCGCTATCTGACCGCCGCGCCCGGGAGCCTCACAGGCCTTTTCCGCGCGGGAACGCGTATTTTCGGAAAAAATGCGCGGGTATGGTCAGAGGCCTCTCGTCATCCGAGAGGCCATTGAAAAGCGCGCCAGCCCTTATTTTAAAAGTATGCGGGCTAGGCGTTGGGTGTAGAGGGGCTTGCCTGCGGCGTCAAACACCGTGATCGTCGCCGATCGGTCTTTTTCCGGGCCTGCAAATGTCAGCGTGGCGAACTGGTGGCCGCGCGTGGTGGAGCCGGGGACTTTGAGATAATTGATGGCGCTGGGGGCCATGTCGGGGCGCGCGGTGAGCGGGCCGATGTTGAAATCGTGCAGGTCGGAGGCGTTGGCGCGCACAAACTTTGTGGTCTCCCCGTAGGCCTTGCCGCCGGAAATAAAGATGAGGCCGCCGATTTCGCGCGTGCGCAAAGCGTCGGCCAAAATGGAGCGTTCGGTGGTCGTTATGGACTGGGCGTTCTTTTCATCGACGGGAGCCAGCAAAGAGGTGTTGCTGACAATCACCTTGAAGGTGGCGTCGCTGCGTGCGAGCGCCTCGACCAGCCAATCCAACTGGTCTTTGCCGAAGACGGCGTTGACGCTCTTGACCGCGTCGCCTTGCGAGCGAAATGTCCGGTCGTCGAGCAGGAAAAATTCGGCGTCGTTCCAGCGGAATTGGGTGACGTTGCCGTTTACGTTGGGCACGCCGAAGGAGGGGTTTGCCCAGTTGAGGCGGAAGGCTTCCTTTAGGGCTTCGAGGTTCCAGACATAGCTGTCGCCGTTGGCCGTTTCGCCCGCACCCCAAATAGCGAGGTTGGGAACAGAAGCCAAGAGCGGTTGCATTTCCGCAGTGGAACGCGCTTTTTCGTAGCGGGCCAAAATGCCCGAGCGCGAGCCGCGGTCGCCTTCGCGCAGGATCACGTTGTCGCCCAGCCAGAACATCACGTCGGGCTTTTGCGCCAAGATGCTGGTAAAAATCGCGTAGTCGCCGCCGGGGGTTTTGAAGGGCGGGTCGTAGTCCGGGTCGTTGTCGTAGTGTCCGCCGCCGAAGGCCACGGTGAATTCGGGCGGGGGGGTGCGGTCACGGTAGTTGGCGGGGGTTTTAAAGGTGACGGCGTTGGCCGGAACGCCTTGCGCCGAAAAAGAGGACTTTTCGCCGACTTCCACCCAATAGCGGTAAGCCTTGCCCGGGGTGAGCGGCCCCAATGTCACCTTGGCAATGCGGTTGTCTTTGGCGTTGGTCTCAAATACGGACGTTTTGATTTGCCCGGCGGGCGCGTCGGCCTCGGCGTAGCAGAGCGTGTACTGGCCGGGCGCACGTGTCTGCACCCATACCGTCGCCTCGCGCATATCCACGGCCCCGAGCATAACGCGGGGATTGGCGGACGGAAGGCTTGCCGTGTCGGCAAACAGGGGAAAGGCGGCCAGTAACGCGGCCAATGTCAGGATCTTTCGGATCATGGCAAACCAAGGAGGGGGGTGAGAAAGGCAAAGACGGAAAACTAATCGCTTTCGCCGGAGGTGCGACGGCGGTTTTCCTCGCGGCAGTCGGCGATGACGCGCAGCCACAGTTCGCGCAAGTCGAACAGCATGGTCGACACGCACGGGTGCATGGCGAATTCGACGCGCCCGAGGCGCTCAAAAGAGGCGTTCACATGGCCGAGCGCGCGCTTGAGGTGGCAAATCGCCAGCGTGTATTCGCCGATGTCGAGGGAGGAAAAGCCCATGCACGCGTCAAACTGTCCGGCGTCGAGCGTGCGGGAAAAATCATAGAGCAACCGGGCGCTTTGCGGGTGCGCAACCATGATGGTGGACACCCAGTCGCCCAGCTTTTGGTAGAGGGCGCGGGTCACCATGTACACCGGGTGGCGGTGCACCGTGTAGGTGTCGTATTCGCCTTCGGCGGAAGCGGAGGCCTCGTCGTCGTCGTCGCTTTCCTCTTCGTCGGCGCCGGCGACCCAGTCATTGCGGTCCCATTGCATCAGGTGCGCCACGGCGTCGAGACGGTCGGGACGGGCGATGTTCTTGAAATACAACGCCGTGAAACGGGCGATTTCCGACTCATTTTTCCGAAGATACTGCTGCCAATCGTGCTCATTCCAGGCGATTTCGCCGTTGTCCCAATCGTTGTCGGAAGAATTATCGGGTGAGTGGTTCATTTATTGCATCAGTACGCGGGAAAACCTGCGCGTTCCCTCGACTTTAGAACGCCGCGCCAAATCCGTCCATACAAAAAAAGAGTTGTCGCGCAAATTTGTTCGCTATAGAAAACAACAGCATATGAACGTTACCCCGGCATGCGTTCGCCTTGAAGCGTGGTTTGAAGGACACGTGCAGGGCGTCGGCTTTCGCTACCACACTTGCAAAATCGCGCGCGAGTTTGAGGTGACGGGGCTGGTCGAAAACCTCGACGACGGCCGCGTGCACCTGATCGCCGAGGGCGCACCCGCGCAGACGGACGGGTTTTTGGCCGAAATTCACAACGAATTGGGACACTTCGTCAAGCGCGTGAACTCCGACGTCCGCCCTTTGTTTAAGCCGGAGCATCGCGGTTTTTCCCTGCGCTGAACCCCCTATTAAAAAATTTTCCAATGACAAAACCAGCCATTAAAATCGAGGGCCTGACCAAGGATTTCAACCTCGGCTTGCGCGGGCTCAAGTTGCGCGCGGTCGAAGACCTTTCCTTTGAGGTGGGCGATAACCAGATTTTCGGTCTGCTCGGGCCCAACGGCTCCGGCAAGAGCACCACCCTCAAGGTGGTGTTGGGACTTTTGGAGGCTACCCGCGGCATCTGCGAGGTGTACGGCGTTCCCAGCCATCAGGTGCGCTCGCGCCGCGACGTGGGCTATTTGCCGGAAGCCCCCTATTTTTACCGCTATCTGACGGGCCGCGAACTGGTGATGTTCTACGCTGCCGTATGCGGCGTGCCTAAGTCTGAGCGCGCCGACCGCACGCAGGACGTCCTAAAGCTCGTCAACATGGAACACGCCAGCGACCGCCGGGTGGGCACGTATTCCAAGGGCATGCTCCAGCGCATTGGCATCGCGCAGGCCGTGGTGCACGACCCGCGTTTAGTGATTCTCGACGAACCCACGGCGGGCGTTGACCCTATCGGCTCCGCCGCCATTGCCGACATGATTATGGCGCTCAAGGGTCGGGGCAAGACCGTGGTTTTGTGCTCGCACTTGCTGGCGCAGGTCGAAGGGCTGTGTGACCGCATCGTCATTCTCGACAAGGGCCACAAAGTCGTGGAGGGGGCGGTCAGCGAACTGCTGGAGCAGCGCGACGTCACCGAACTTTCCGTGCAAAACCTCGACGCGGCGAGCCTCGCCAAAGTACGCGAAGTCATTGCGCAAGGCGGCGGCAAGGTGCTTTCGGAAAAGCCCGCGCGCATCGCGCTTGACCATCTCTTCCTCGCCAAGGTGGCTCCCTCGTTGGAAGACACCAAAACCCGCGACTAACCTTTCTTCATTTTCGCCATGTCCGCCTTTCATCGCATCTACCGCATCGCGGCTAACACCTTTTTGGAGGCTGTCCGCCAGCGCTTCTTTACCTTTATCGTGCTGATTGCGCTCGCACTGGTGTGCAGCGTCACCTATTTCCGCCGATTCGATTTCGGCTCGTCCGAGCTCAAGTTCATCACCGACTTCGGCACGGGGGCCATCGTCTTTTTCGGCTCCATCTTGTCCATCGTCATGATGGCGCAGCTCTTCTTCAACGAAATTGAAAACCGCACCGCGCTAACTATCTTGGCCAAACCGGTGCACCGCTGGGAATTTCTGGCGGGCAAATTCACGGGGGTCGCGTGGCTGATGGGCGTTTTTATGCTGCTCATGGCCGTGGTCTTGGGCGGGGTTCTCTATCTGCGCGAAAACGAGCTGATGCAAAAATTGCCGCAGGCGTTTGAGGCGGGCCGCATCGTGCAATACGACGGACTTTTCCTCTACGCCTTCACCCAGTGGCTCAAATACTGCGTGCTGATGAGCATCACCTTGTTCATCTCCTCGTTTTCAAACACCAATTTGTTCAGCGTGGTCATGTCGTTTATGATGCTCATCATCTGTCAGGTGCAGTATGTGGCGCTGGACAGTTGGCGGGCCATTGAGTCGCCTTTTGTGAGCGCGCTGGTGTGGCTCTTGTCCAAGTTATTCCCCAATTTTCAGATGTACAATCTGGCGATGGAGACCATCTTCCCCACCAAAGGAGTGGCATGGGGCCTGTGCGGCGAAGTAACGCTCTACTCGATTGTCTACGTCCTCCTGTTTTTTGGGTTGGCGGTATTCAGCTTCCGCCGCCGGGAAATCTAAGCGCCATGGCATCCGAACGCATCAAACCCTGGATCGAACGCGGAAAGACCTTTTGCGTGGCCTTCGTCGCGCTTTTGGTCTGCGGAATAATCACATCCCCGCTGGTTGACCGCGTGTGGCCGCGCGTGCGCGCCACCCAGCCCGAACTCAACCTGATCGACCTTCAGGACGCCTTGGGGCAGGGCATTTTGGTCGGCGCTTTTGGCGGATTTCGTTCGCTGATTGCCGACATTGTGTGGATTGCGGGCAACGCCGACTGGGAAAAGTCAGACCGTCCCAAGGTTGAGACGATGATCAAGCTGGCAAATACCCTCGACCCGACCAACTCCTTTTTCTGGCGCAACGGCGCGCGTATTTTGGCCTATGACATTCCCGTCTGGCGTCTGCGCGAGGCCAAGCTCGACACTGACGACCGCAAGGGCGAAGCAGCCCTCACGATCCGCAGAGAGCAGGCGGAGCGCGCCATCGCGCTGCTCGACACCGTCATTGCCCGCGACCCCAACAACGCTTGGCCCTTGGTGGAAAAGGCGCAAATCTACAATTTGGTGCTCAAGAATCCGGAGATGGCTGCCAAATATTTCAAGGAGGCCGCCGAACGCCCCAATGCTCCGTATTTTGCCGCGCGCATTTACGCCGAGTTGCTGATCAAGCTCGACCACAAGCGCGAGGCCTACGCTTATTTGCGCAAGCTCTACGACGATTTGCCCAAAGAGGATAAATTTGCCGCCCGCGACATCGTTTATGAGCGCCTGCGCGCCTTGGAGGAGGAATTGAAAATCCCCGAGGCCGAGCGCTACCACGGTGCGCCGCCTCCGGACGTGGTCATCGAGAAACCCGGCGCCGCATCTGCCCCGCCGCCCGCCGACACCGACCACAGCAAATAGCGCGTGCCTTTGGGAAGATGCGCTCAAAAGCGCTCAGCCCAGTCCGCGCCGGGTCAGGTCGTCTTCGTCGAAATTGAGGTAGTGTCCCAGCTCGTGCAAATAGGTGATGCGCACTTCCTTGAGAAAGGCGTGCCAATCGCCGGTGCACCGCCATAAATTCCCCAGAAACAAAAAGATTTGCGGCGGGGTGGGCAAATCCGCCGAGAGCGCGTGGGCGTAGGGAGTTCCCACAAACAGGCCCAGCGAATCGGCGGCCACTTGGTCGTCGCGCATGCCTGTCGAGGGCGCGAGCCGAAAAAGCAGCGGCACGCCCACCGCGTGCGCGCGGATATCGTCCGGCAGGGCGCGCACGGTACGCGCCACCATATGCTTTGCGCGGCGGCTCAGTTCGTGAAATCGCGGAATGTTTCGCATGGAAACGGAAATATTTTCCCCGGGCTCAGTGCACCGCAAATCCGCGCGCGGGGCAACCCAATTTGACGCCGCCGCGTTAAACATGCGCGTTTGACATTGCGCTTTAGTTTGGGAATAATGTTCGTTTACTTCTTTTTCCTATGCCAGTTCCCGCATCCCAAGCCGCCAAAATCGCCGCCTATGTGCTGGCGCAAAAAATCAAAGGCAACAAGCGCTACCCGTTGGTGCTGATGCTGGAACCGCTCTTTCGGTGCAATCTGCGCTGCCAAGGTTGCGGCAAGATTCAGTACCCCGAGGAGATCCTCAAGAAGTTCGTGACGGCCAAAGAAGCCTGCGCCGCCGCCGAAGAATGCGGGGCGCCCATCGTCTCCATCGCGGGCGGCGAGCCGCTCATCCACCCGGAAATCAAGGAGATGGTTGACGGCCTCATCGCCCAGGGTCGCTACATTTACCTGTGCACCAACGCGCTCCTGCTTGAGCGCAATCTCGACAAGTTCACCCCGAACAAACAACTTTCCTTCTCCGTCCACCTCGACGGCAAGGGCGAAGAGCACGACCGTTCGGTCTGCCGCCCCGGCACTTACGATACGGCGGTCAAGGCCATTCGCGAAGCCCTGCGCCGCGGATTCCGCGTCACCACCAACACGACCATTTTCAACAACGCCGATCCGGAAAAGGTCCGCGAATTCTTCGACGAACTCATGAGCCTCGGCATCGAGGGCATGATGATTTCCCCCGGCTATCCCTACGGCAAGGCTCCCAATCAGGAAATTTTCTTGGAGCGCAACCGCACGAAGACCCTCTTCACGAAGATTCTGCGCCCCATCAAGAAGAGCTGGCATTTCAACCTGTCGCCGCTTTTCCTGCAATTCCTGCAGGGCCGCATGGACTTCGACTGCTCCCCGTGGGGCAATCCCACCTACAATATTTTCGGCTGGCAGACCCCCTGCTATCTCTTGCAGGACGGCCATCTGAAGACCTACAAGGAACTCATCGAAAAGACGGACTGGGCCCGCTACGGCCAAAAGGGAACCGACCCGCGCTGCAAAGACTGCATGTTGCACAGCGGCTACGAGGCCTCCTCGGTCAACTGCACCTTTGGCAGCCTCTCGGGTTTGGCCAAAACCATCAAGTACATGCGCAATCCCAACGCCGAATAATCACGGCGGCGGTTGCACAAAAAAAGGGCGTTTCCCATACAAGGAAACGCCCTTTTTGTTTTGCCCGCCCGCGCTTAATCTGCGCTTTCGGCAAGATAATCGACCAATTCCCCCGCAAGCTTTTCCCGCACGGGGCCCAACGGCCGCAGAAAGGCCATCAGGCGGACGATGTCGCCCGGATGCGTTGCCAGATACAGGGCCATGCGCAGGGGGGTGGGCTTGGCGCGCGCCCAGTCGTAGGATTTTTCCAGCGCGCGGTGCGGCACGTCGCTCTGGGGGGTGTCGCTGATAATGCGCACTCCGAGCAGTGGAATGCCCCGCTCGCGCGCCGCGTGCGCCACATGGGATTGCTCCATGTCCACGCAATCGGCGCCGGTGCGCTCGTGCAAGGCCAATCGTTCTTCGGCGGTGGCAATCACCGCGTCGGCGGTGTGCAGCCGCGCGCTCGACCACGGGGTGGGCCATGCGGCCAGCGGCTCCGTCGTCAAAAATAGTTCCCCCACATCGAGGTTTTCCGAAAGCGCCCCGCAAAATCCGGCGAGTAGCGCGCACTCGGGCCGCACGGCGTCCATGGCCTGTGCGGCGCGCGCACGCGCGGGCGCGCCCATGCCGATGACGGCCACGCATAAGGGTTTGTCCGCCAAGCGTCCCGTGTGCAACACGGCTCCGCCGGACAAACGGCGGCGCGTGCGCCCTTGCAGACGCCGCACAAGGGGCGCGGCTTCGTAATCGCTGGGAATGAGCACCAGTTTCATGCGTGGTTGAGCGCGTCCACCGCGCGGTGGGCGCTGTCCGCGGCCGATTCGAGCGTCGAGGGCAGGCCGGTCGCCGTGTAATCGCCGCACAAGAGCAGCCCGGAAACGGCCCGGGTGTCGGGCCGCAGGGCCTCGGCCCCCGGCACGGCGGCAAACGTGGCGTCGCGGCTTTTTACCACGATGGCCTGCAAAAACTTTACGCCCGCGCTCTGCGGAAAATGTGCCGCGAACTCCGCGCGCAAAAGTTCCAAAATTTCGTCGCGGCTCGCTTCCATCAAAGCTCCCGGCGCGCTCAGGGTGACGGCGTAGAGAAAGCGCTCGTCGCGCTCGCTCTCGGGCAGCAAGTCGCGGCGGTCAAACACCCAGTGCACGGGGGAGTCGAGGAAGCCCACGAAATGCTCGGCGAAAAGTTTTTGGTCGCAAAAAACGTGCACGCTCAAAATCCCGTTGTGGCCGAGCGCGCCGAGTTTTTGGGCGACGGGCGAATCGGCGGGCAGCAAGTTTTTTAGCCCCTGCGGGTTCAGCGCGCACACGGTGACGTCGGCGGAGCGTTTTTCGGTTTCCCCGTTGAGAAAATAACCCGTGCAGCGCTCGTCTTCAAAGGAAAGTCCACTCACCTGCTCGCCGAGACGGATGCCGCTGCCGATGCTGCGCAAGAAGCGCTCGGCTTCCGGATAGAACAGCTCGCCCAGCGGCACGTTGGCAAAATAAATCGCAGCGTCGCGCGCGCCGCCCAGCAGCGACCGCCGCAGGGTCTCGCGCAAGAGCGCGGCGTCGGCGGTTTCCGGCTCCTGATTGAGGGCCGCCACGCAAAAGGGCCGCCACAGCGCGTAAAGGCTTGCGGGCGTTTGCCCGTGTCGCGCCAGCCATTGCGCCGCCGTTTCGCCCGGGCGCGCTTGGCCGCCCATGCGCAGGGTGAGCGCCAGCCGCACGATGGCCCATCTGTCTTTGCGCGCGAGCTTTTCAAATTTCCATAGGGCGTAGAGCATGCCCAGCCCCAGCGGCCAGTTTTTCGCGCGCAGGTGCGCGCGCGCGCCGCCCTTGTCCACATAGGTGACATCTAGCACGGGTTTTTTGCGCAACTTGGTGGTGACTCCGAGCAGTTCCGCCAAATCCAAGAAATTATGATAACACCCCATCGCGATATGCTGGGCGTTGTCGAGCACAAGGGCTCCGTCGCGCTCGCGCAGCGAACAGGCCCGCCCGCCGGGGATTTTCTTGGCCTCCACGCAATCGACGTCGAAGCCCTCCAGCCCCAGCCATACGGCGGCGGCCATTCCGGCGACGCCCGCGCCGAACACGGCCGCCGTGCCGGGCGGGTGAAGGTCGGGCCACGGCTTTTTGAGGGCGCGCACGGTGCGCCATAGCAGAAAGATTTTGCGCGGCTTCGACAGCGACACGCGCTTTTTCACCGGAAAATTTTTCCGGCGGATGGTCTCCAAAATTTCCTCGTAAATAGCGCCCATGACGAGCGCGGCCTTGAGGGCGTCCTTGTCCTTCGGGGGCAATATCCGGCGGGCGCGGTTGAAAAAGTGCTTGGCGCGGAAATACTGCAAACGCAAGAGGCGGTCGCGCCCCGCGTGCGGCTTGTCGGAGAGCAGGGTATCCGGCGTCACCTTGAAAAAGGCCATCTCGTCTTGCGGCAAATAGACGCGTTTTTTTTCCAACAAATCTTCGCGGATGTCGCGCAGAATGTTGGTGAATTGCAAGGCATAGCCGAGGGCTTCAGCAAAGGCTTCGCTGCGGGGTTCCACGCAGCCGAAAATGCGGATGGAGACCATCCCCACCGCCGAGGCCACCCCGTAGCAGTAGCGGCGCAATTCCTCAAAATTGGCAAACAGGCGCGGCTCCACGTCTTGCTGCACGCCCCCGATAATGTCGAGCAAGTCCTGCGTTCGCACCTGATAGCGCGCGCAAATCTCGCGCAGGGTGTTTGCCAATCCGCGTTCCGGCGGGATGGAGCGCGTCTCGGGCGGAAAGATATTGGGCGCGGGCGCTGTCTCGGCGCGCAGTTCTGTCCACGACAAAACGGCGTCCTGCCAGCCGAGCAATTCGCCGTACTTTTGGGGAATGGAGCGCTCCGGCTCGTCGGCGATGTCGTCCACCAGTCGGCAAAAGTCGTAGAAAAAACCCATGGCGTCGCGGCGCTGGGGCTCCAGCGAGACGAGCGCAAAGGCCAGATTCGAGCGGCTGCGCGCGGCTTGTGCGGCGGCTTGTGGTTCGGGAGCGGACATTCGGGTCTATTTTGCCAGCAACGCCTTGAAGAGCAACCGGATTTTATCCCACGTCCCGATGGCGGGGCGTCCGGCGAGCGTGTCGAAATCTTGGGCGGCTATTTTTTGCAAAATCGCCGCGCCGCCGTACCACGTGGCGCGGATTTCAATGCTGAGCGGGAAGGGCAGCGTGCCCGGCAGGGGGCGGCCCATGTCAAAAATTTGCTGGGTGCGCTCCACCTGAAAGCGAAGGCAGCGCCGCAGGGATTCATTGGCCAGCGGCGCGGCAAAGTCGCTTTCTTCCACGCCTTCGCGACGTCGGTCTTCGGCGGGAATATAAATGCGGTTTTTCTTCCAGTCCACCGCCACGTCCTGCCAAAAATTGGCGAGCTGCAAGGCGGTGCAAATGGCGTCGGACATCGCAAAGCGCTCGTCGTCGCGAAAGCCGTGCAACAGCAGCACCAGCCGCCCCACGGGGTTCGCGCTGCGGCGGCAGTAGTCGAGCACGTCGGCAAACGTCTCGTAGCGCTTCAGCGTCACGTCCTGCGCAAAGGCGGAGAGCAGGTCGCGAAAGAGCTGCACGGGGATGTCGAATTTTTTCAGCGTGTGCGCCACCGGCAGGAAAATCCATTGCGTCGCCGCATCCAAGGGTGCGCCCGACTCCACGGCGTCGAGCTGCGCGTTCATGCGAGCCAGTCCCGCCAGCCGCACTTCATTGGTTTGGGCGGGGTCGTCCGGGGCCTCGTCGGCGATGTCGTCGGCGGTGCGGGCAAAGGCGTACACGGCGCTCACATGCGGGCGAATGGCCTTGGGCACCAGACGGGCCACGGGGAAATTCTCGTAGTGGCTGCGGCTGAGGGCTTCGCAACGGGCGTAGGCGTCGGCAAGGGATAGGTCGGGCATGTCTTTTTTAATAAAAAACGATGGAATGGCACGGGTCAACTTCCGTATTGTAAAGGAGCGGTCGTATTTCATAAAATATCCCCCCTATTCGCGTGAAAATCCCTACCTTCATTTTCCTTGTGTGCGGCTGTTGGCTCTCCCTTGCGGGGGCCGACCTTTGGGCCGCGCAGGCAGGACCCACCCGCTTTAAACCGAGTCCGACCAACCCCTTTAATTACGGCGTGGTGGCCGAAGGCCGCATCGTCCCGCAGGGACGCAGCGTGCATGTATTTCCCGATGTGTCCGGTTCGGCGGTGATAGACCGCTTACTCGTGTCGGTCAACCAGACGGTCAGCAAGGGCGACGTGATTTCCACCTTGCAGTCGAAGGATTTTTGGGCTGCGCAGGCCGAAGTGGCCCGCGCCGGACAGTTGCAGGCTGAAGCCGCTTACGCGCAGGCCAAGGCCGATGCCGCCCGCGCGCTCGGCGAGTTTGAATCCCAGCGCACTTCGTTGGAGCAGGCGCTCGCCGCCGCCAAGGTGAATTTGGACGCCGCGCAGGCCTCCGCCCAAAGCAATATTGAGGCGCTCTCGAAAAAATACGAGCAGGCCAAACGGCGCTTGGACATTCTCGCCAAAGAAGGCGCGGCCCTCGCCGTCGAACAGACCTCGGCCATTGCGGCGGCACAGGCCACTGTGGAGGCTACCCGCGCCGCCAAGGAAACCAAAATTTTGAACGCCCAACTCGGGCAGGCCACCGCCGCCGCCACGCGCATGTTGCAGACGTTTGAGCGTGAAAAGAGCGAGGCGGAAGTCGGCCTTTTTGAAATCAAAGCCTCGCTCGACCTCGCCCAGCGCAAAGACGGCGTGGCGCAGGCCGCGCAGACCGTGGCGCAGGCGCAGTCGGCCCTCGACGCCCAAAAGGCTTTGGAGCCCAAGCTCAAGGCGGCCCTTGAAGCCGCCGTGGCCCAAACGCGCGCCGCGTGGGTTTCCGCCCAAGCTGTTTATGCGCAGGCGCACATTCAGGCGCAAAAGGGCGACGTGCTCGCTCCGCAAGACGGCGTTATTCTCGCGCTCTTTGCCTATCCGGGCGAAGTGGTCGGATCGCAGGGGATTTGCGAAATCGCCGACACCCGCAAGCTGGAGGTTCAAGCGCAAGTCTATGTCGATGAAGTTTCGCGCATTCGTCTGGGCGCCGAAGCGCAGGCCACCGGGGCGGGCATCGACGGCACCCTCAGCGGCAAAGTGGTGGAAATCTCGCGCCAAGTCATCCCCAACACGCTTTTGAAGCTCGACCCGTCCGCTTTTTCCGACCAGCGCATTGTGCTGGTGCGCATCGCCCTCGAAAACCCCGAGAAGGCGGAGAACGTTTTGAATGCGCAGGTGACCGTCAGCATCGAACCATGAGTTTTTTCAATCCGCGCCGCTGGTTTCGCCGCCTCTACGACGCCTATGCGCCGCTGGGGATTCCGGTGGTCTGGCTCCAGTTGACGGCGGAGCGCAAGCGCTTTATCGCGGCGCTGGCGGGCATCACCTTTGCCGTGACGATGATGATGTTCCAGATGGGCCTGAACTCCGCGCTGTTTTCGCAGGTGGTCTCCCCGCTGTTGCAAATGCGCGGCGACGTGGTGCTGGTTAATCCCCAGTTTGAATACTTCGGCATCAGCCGCAATTTTCCCCAGCAGCGCCTCTATCAGGCCATGCAGGTGCCCGGCGTCAAGGAAATCGCCAGCATCTATGCCACGAGCCTGCCGTTTAAAAATCCGGAAACCGGGCGCGACCGCGACATTTTCATCATGGCGTTCGACCCGATGGAAAAGCCCTTTAAAAACCCAGACATCCTGCGCCAGCAGGCCCGCCTCAAGCGCGACGGGGTGGTGCTTTTCGACACGCTTTCGCGCAACGAATACGGCCAGATGGGCCAGTGGCTTTTGGATAGCGGGGGGGAAGTGCGCACCGAAATCAACGGACGCAGCGCCGCCGTGGAGGGCACGTTTCAGATGGGGCCCACCTTTGCCGCCGACGGCAATTTGCTGATGGGCCTCGACTCTTACTTGCGCACCATGCCCGGGGCGCGTTCCGACCAGATTTCGGTGGGCTTGCTCACGCTGGATGCGGGCGTCGACCCCAATTTTGTGGTCGAGCAGTTGCGCAAAATTATGCCCGTAGACGTGAAGGTGATGACGATGCAGGGTTTTATCGACAACGAGAAGGCCTATTGGTCTGAGCGCACGCCCATCGGCTTTGTGATCGGCGCTTCGATGGCCGTGGCCCTGATTGTGGGGGCGGTGATTGTTTACCAGATTCTTTATACGGACGTCACCGATCATCTGCCCGAATACGCGACCCTCAAATCCATCGGCTTTCAGGATTCCTATTTCACCGGACTGGTGCTGAAGGAGTCGCTTATTCTGTCTGTGTTGGGCTTCATCCCCGGAACCATTTTGACGGCGATTTTATACTACCTCACGCGCACGCTTGCCTTTATGCCCACCTATCTCACCGTGTGGAATATTTGCGTCGTGTTGTTGCTGACGATGGGCATGTGCTGTTTGGCGGGGGCGCTGGCCACGCGCAAGTTGCGACAGGCCGATCCGGCGGAAATTTGCTAACGTTGTCCCCTTTATGCACCATCCCATTCCCCATGGGCGCTTTCTGCGCGCCTGCTTGTTTGCGTTTGCAACCTTCGGTTCACTCTTTCCCAGCGAGCCCAGTCCCCGCGGCCCCGTGGCGCGGACGATGCCCGAGGCGCTCGCGCGCATGAAACCTTATACCGGTGAAACGCTGAAAGATTTTTCGCCTAACGAGATCGACGGGCATGTGTTTGTGGGCTACCAAGGCTGGTTTGGAACGCCGGACGACGGTTCGGGGCGCGGCTGGGTGCATTACGGTTTTGGCACGACGAAAGTCGGCGGTCGGAGCCGCGATACCGCTACGGTGGACTTGTGGCCGGACATTTCAGAACTGGATGCGGACGAGCAATATGATTCGCCTTACAAATACAAGGACGGCTCGGTTGCGAAAGTGTTTAGTTCCTATAATCCGAAAACCGTTTATCGGCATTTTCAATGGATGCGGCAGTACGGCATTTACGGGGCGTTTTTGCAGCGCTTTGCGGTGGGCGTCCGCCATCCGCCGGTGCTTGATTTCTACACGGGGGTTATGGACGCCGTGCGCCGCGGCGCCGCCCAGAACGGCGTGGCATGGTCTGTGATGTACGACTTGAGCGGACTGTCTGTCGGGCAGGCGGATACGGTGATTGAGGATTGGAAGCATCTGGTCGATTTGGCCAAGGTGCGTGAGGACAAGGCTTATTTGCGGCAGGGCGGCAAGCCCGTTGTGGCCGTGTGGGGAGTGGGCTTTGCCGACCGTCGGGGGTATACGATCGAGGAGTGCCGCAAGATTATCCGGTTTCTGCGTGACGACCCGGTGTACGGCGGCAACGTCGTCATAGTGGGCGTGCCCACCTACTGGCGCACGGGCACGCGTGACGCGCTGCCCTCCGGGCAGGCGCTTGACGTCATTTTGGAAGCGGACATTATTCAGCCGTGGTCGGTGGGGCGTGTGCAGTCTACCGACGACATTCCCGAATTTCTGGAGAATACGCTCAGGGAAGATTTGAAATTTCTCAAAGCGCGCAAAAAAAGGTACATGCCTGTGGCTTTTCCCGGATTCACGTGGGGCAATTTAAAAACCGTGCGCGCGTGGGAGACGGGCAAGGAAGCGTCCCCTGAAAATGTCACCTCGCGCGAGGACGGGCGGTTTTTATGGACTTTTTTGTCGCAGCAGGCGAAATTGGGCGCGCACTGCAGTTATATAGCGATGTTTGACGAAATCGACGAGGGCACCGCCATCTTTAAATGCGCGAAAACACCCCCCGAGGGCGGCGACATGCGCTTTGTCGGTTATGGTGAAATTCCGACAGACACCTATTTATGGTTGGCGGGACAAGGCGAACGCCTGTTTTCGGGGAAAATAAAACCATCCGTACGTATGCCCGAACGCAAATTTGGGAAGTGAGGGCGCATAATCCGGCATGCCGCGAGTGGGCCCCGTTTATTCGGCGTTTGGCGAACGGACTGAAGTTGTGCGGGCCGTGCCGCCGTTTTTAAAAAAGGATGGAAAGCCTCCCCCGGAGGCGGTTAGCATCAATGCGTATGGCATGGGAAACGATACTTTCTTTTTTGGCAACGGCGCTGCTGTTGGCGCTGATGCCGGGCGTGGATAACTGCTTTGTGCTTACTGAGAGTCTCGCCGCGGGCCGCAAGGCGGGATTGAGTATCGTCTTAGGCTTCTCCACCGGATGCTTGGTTCACACGTTTTTGTGCGCGACAGGGATTTCCCTTTTGTTTATGGGAACGCCCGCAGGCTTTGCGATTATTCAATATGCCGGGTGCGCCTATTTTCTCTATCTGGCGTGGAGCATCCTGCGTGCGCAGGCGGCTAATCCGCTCTCGGGCGCGCCCGCCGCCGTGTGCGGCACTTTTGCCAAGGGCTGGCGGCGCGGCTTTTTCATGAACGTGATGAACCCCAAGGTCGCCATTTTTTTTATCGCGTTTTTGCCGCAGTTTGTGCGCTCCGGCGGCTGGCCCGTGTTTGCCCAGATGATTGTTTTGGGACTGATTTTTGTGCTGTCTACCGTGATTATCTTTGGCGCTATTGCGCTGGCGGCGGGGAGTTTTTCGCGGTTTTTCGCCGCGCCGAAGGTGTGGAAGGCGCTCAAATATGTGCAAGTGGTTATCTTTTTGGTTTTGGCCGCCACGCTCTTTTTGTTGGATGAGGGCAAGGTGAAGCCTGCGCCTTCCGCAGCGAAGGCCGCGCCCGCGCCGCAGGCGCAGTCGGGTGTTTAAAAATGTGACTAGCGTGAAAAACGGCTTGGGCTCAGGGCGGAAAACGGGCAATATGGACGCTTTTATATGAAGGCGTTTCTCCCCCCGATGCTGTTGGCCGTCTTGACGGTTTTGCCCGCGTATGCCGCCGATTCGGCCATGGAATCGCTGAGCGTCTCCGCCGGCGGTGGCGTCGGCTGGGACAGCAACCTTTTCGGCTACGCCGATCCGGTGCCCGCCGGCAATCCGCCCTTGGACAACCGCTCCTCGCTGTATTTGCAAGGGCAGGCGGGCGTCGCTTCGGATTTGAGCAAGCTCTTGCACGCGGGCGAGCAGGTCAAGAAACTCGACCTCGCTTATGTGGGGCAGTACACATGGTATGACTCGGCTTCGACGGAAGACAACGCCACCCAGCGCGTGAACTTTGCGGCCCGCATGGGCGGCGACGATTGGAAGTTGAATGTCGAAAACGCCTTCCTCTTCGTGGAGGGCTCACAGGACGATCCGGTGTACACTTCCGCCGACGTCAACGCCTTCGGTCTGGTATATCCGCGCGAACGCCGTCGCCAATTTCAGGACAAGGGGCTCTTTATGGCGGAGCGGCAATTTCCCAATCAGTGGTTTGCGCGCCCCGTGGCGGCATGGTCGTACATCGACATGCGCACGAAGATGAGTCAGCAGACGGGCTACACCAATTTTGTGGACCGCGACGATGCGAACGGCGGTTTCGACGTGGGCCGCACGGTGGCGCAGGACGTCCGCCTATTTTCGGGTTATCGCTACGGCTACCAGTACCAGCAGGCGATTCCGTGGCAGGGCGTTTCCTCGACCAACGACTACCAGCGTGCGTTGTTTGGGGCGGAAGCCAAGCGCGGCGCATGGAGTTTAAAGGGACAACTGGGGCCCTCGTTTCACAATTACACCGACGAGCGCCTGCCGGGGCAGGCCAAGGACATTTGCCGCCTCTACGCCGACGCCGCGACGGGCTACCGCATCGACCCGGCGCAGGAAGTGGAACTCACCTACTTGCAGACCGAGGCGCTCTCAAGCACGAGTGCGGCCTCCTACCGCTACTATTCGCTGGGCGCCGCTTATAAAAACCGCCTGAGCGAGACGGTCTCGTGCACTGCGCAGTTGCGTTGGGTGCTGGCGGATTACGAATATCCCGCCGTGCGCTGCGACGGGGTGTTCACCCCCGCGCTCTCCGCCGAATGGAAGCTTTCGGAGCATTTGGCCATGCAGTTGAGCTACGAGTTTAATATGGGCTACAACGACAAGGAAGGAACCCCCGGGCGAGACTTCTCCCGCAACAACGTCTTCTTGAGCCTATCCGCACGGTATTAAATGGGGTGAAGACGCGCTCATGGGTGGCCGCCGATGGTCCGATTTGTCGGTATTTTTTTGAGCGGATTCATTATATAGTTGCAGGGCCGTATGGGTTCGTTAAAAATCAGACCGTTTGAACGCATCACAATGACCGCTACCACCGACCTTTTGGGTTCAGTGCTTTCACCGTGGGCGCGAAATATCGCCCCCTCGCCGACTTTGGCCGTTGACGCCAAAGCCAAGGCGCTAAAAGCCGCGGGAAAGGACGTGTGCGGTTTCGGCGCGGGTGAGCCGGACTTTGACACCCCCGATTTTATTAAAGAGGCCTGTATTGAGGCGCTGCGCGCCGGACAGACAAAGTATGTCCCCGCTTCGGGCGTGCCCGCGCTGCGCAAGGCCATTGCCGACGAGCATAACGCGCGCGGATTTTTCAACGTCACGGCGGAAAACGTCGTGGTGAGCCCCGGCGGGAAATACTCCTGCTACCTCACCATCCTCGCCTTGGTGGGCCCGGGCGACGAGGTGATTATCCCGGCGCCGTTTTGGGTGAGCTACACCGAAATGGTGAAGCTCGCCGGAGGCACCCCCGTGCTGATTGAAACGCACGACGACACCGACTTTAAAATCACTCCCGCGCAGCTCAAGGCGGCCATCACTCCCAAGACCAAGCTGCTCATCCTCAACAGCCCGTCGAACCCGACCGGTTCCGTCTATGACGCCTCCTCCTTGCGCGGCATTGTGGACACCGCCATGGCCGCCAAGCTGACGGTGATGTCGGACGAAATTTACGAGCATCTGCTCTATGACGGCGTCACGCACACCAGCCCGGCCACCTTCTCGCCGGAAATCGCCAAGCATGTTGTCACCGTTTCGGGCTTCGCCAAGACCTTTTCGATGACGGGTTGGCGCTTGGGCACGGTGGTCGCGCCCCTCGAAATCGCGCGCGCCATCGGCGATTTGCAAAGCCAGACAACCTCGAACGCCACCACCTTCGCCCAGTACGGGGCGCTTGCCGCGCTCCAGAAAAAGGAGGACGCCGCCGCCGCCATCGAGCATATGCGCACGAGCTTTGACCGCCGCCGCAAAATGCTCTGGGAGGGCCTCAACGCCATCCCCGGCATCACCTGCCGCCGCCCGGGCGGGGCGTTTTACGTATTTCCCAATATCGCTTCTTTCGGCCTGTCCTCCACGGAATTTTCCGCGCGATTGCTGGAGGAGGAACTCGTCGCCGTGGTTCCCGGCGTCGCCTTTGGAGCCGACGCCTATGTGCGCCTGAGCTACGCGGTCGACGACGGCACCATCGCCAAGGGCCTGGAACGCCTCGCGCGCTTTTGCGCCAAGCTCGCCCATCACGCCAAGAAGTAAACCCACAAAAAAGGAAACCGCATGGAAGGCCAAAAGATTACGCTCGTCAACGGAAAGCTATCCGTTCCCAACCACCCCGTGTTGCCCTTTATCGAGGGCGACGGCATTGGGCCCGACATTTGGAAAGCCTCGCAGCGCGTGTTTGACGCGGCGGTGGCCAAGGCTTATGGCGGACAGCGCAAAATCGTTTGGAAAGAAGTGCTTGCGGGCGAAAAGGCCTTTAAGCAGACGGGCGAATGGCTGCCGGAAGCGACCTTGCAGGCGTTTCGCGATTTTCTGGTGGGCATCAAGGGACCGTTGACGACCCCCATCGGCGGCGGCATCCGCTCGCTGAATGTGGCGCTGCGCCAAGAGCTCGACCTGTACGTGTGCCTGCGCCCCGTCCGCTATTTTGAGGGCGTGGACAGCCCCGTGAAGCACCCCGAGCGCGTGGACATGGTGATTTTCCGCGAGAACACCGAAGACATTTACGCGGGCATCGAATTCAAGGAAGGCACTCCCGAGGCCGCGCAGGTGGCCGAGTTCCTCAAGAGCGCGTTTCCCAAGCTTTATAAGAAGGTGCGTTTCCCGGCCTGCTCCGGATTCGGCATCAAGCCCGTGTCGAAAGAGGGCACCCAGCGCCTCGTGCGCGCCGCCATCCGCTACGCCATTGCGCAGGGCCGCAAGAGCGTGACCTTGGTGCACAAGGGCAACATCATGAAGTTCACCGAAGGGGCCTTCCGCGACTGGGGCTACGAGGTGGCCAAGCAGGAATTCGGCGGCGTAGAAATCGACGGCGGTCCTTGGGTGAAGCTGCCCAACGGCATCGTGGTGAAAGACGTGATCGCCGACGCTTTCTTGCAGCAGATTCTCACGCGTCCCGCCGAGTACGACGTGATCGCCACGCTCAATTTGAACGGCGACTACATTTCAGACGCCCTCGCCGCGCAAGTGGGCGGCATCGGCATCGCCCCGGGCGGCAACATCAATTACGACACGGGTTTCGCCGTGTTTGAGGCCACCCACGGCACGGCCCCCAAGTACGCCAATCTCGACAAGGTGAATCCCGGTTCCGTGATTCTTTCGGGCGAGATGATGTTGCGCTTCCTCGGATGGGACGAGGCCGCCGACGCCGTGATTCGCGGGCTCGAAGGCGCGATCGCCGCCAAGACCGTGACGTACGATTTGGCCCGCCTGATGCAGGGCGCCAAAGAAGTGAAATGCTCGGAGTTTGGCGACGCGGTGATTGCCGCGATGTAATTAAAAATCGTCCCAACAAAAAACCGCAGCGTAAAAGCTGCGTTTTTTTTGTGCCCCGAACGGTTCACATTTCGCGGGGAATGTCGAGCGGATCGTTCTCGAAGCGCGTGCGGTAGGCTGCCGGCGTCATGTCGAAGGCCAGCTTGAACAGCCCGTCGAAGCGCTCGCGGCTTTCCATGCCGCACAGTTCGCCAGCTTGATCGACGGTGAGGGAGGTTTGGCGCAGCAGACGTTCCGATAGGAGGACTTGGCAGCGCAAATGCTCGCGCCGCAGATCGTTGCCCATGGCTTCGGCTTGGAAGAGGGCGCGCAGTTCCCGGGCCATTTTGTCGTTGGCGAAAATGTCGGCGAGGGTGCGCTTAGTGTCGATGGCTGCGGTTTGGCAGCGGTCGAGCAGGGCGTTGAGAGTGCGGTCGGCAAAGACAAAGGGGCGGGTGGATTCGCGCGTGATGATGTAGCGCGTGCGCACATAAATTTTTTCCACACCCTGCTTTTGTCCGCGCAACTGGGCGGTGAGCAGTTCTGCCGACTGGTAGCCGAGGCGCTCGCGCTCCTGCGGAATTGAAGACAGGTGCGGGTGCGCCGAGAGGCACTCCACGAGCCCGTTGTTAAAGCCGATCACCGCCGTGTCGCCCGGCACGGCGATATGGGCCTGTCGGCAGAGCTCCACGAGGCGGCGGGCCATCAAGTCGGTGCTGGCCATCACCGCCGAGGGGCCCTTGATCGCGGCGAGCCACAGCTCGACGAGCGGGCCCGACGACATGCTGAATTCCTCGACTTCACCCAGCTCCAGCGTGATGCAGGGCAGGCGAAAGGCCGTGAGTTGCGACTCAAAACCTTCGCGGCGTTCGCGCGCGTAGGCTTGGTCGATGATGCTCAAGAATCCAAAATTGGTGTGTCCGTGCGTCATCAAATGGCACGCGCCCAGTTCGCCCACCGAACGGTTGTCCATCTGCACCGAACTGATGTCGGGGTAGTCGCGCCGCGCGCCGATTTTGACGATGGGCTTTTTCAGCGAGCGGAAAAAGTCGATGGTTTCATCCTGAATGTTGGCCAGTATCCCGTCGAAGGCCATGCCGCGCAGTTCCGCCGGGCGATCGACGCTGACCACTTCTACCTCGGGGTGTTTTTCGCAATAAAAACGGATGCCGCGCATGACGCCGTTGCGGTAATCCTCGTGGTTGACCAGCGAGACGGCCAAGCGCAATTTCGGGATGGAGGGAATCAATGCCATTTTTAGAAGAGGGTACGCGCGGGGAAAATGCCAGTCAAGCGCCGGGGGGCTGTTCGGGACCGCTGAAAATGGAGAGCCCTTCCAGACTTTCCACAATAAACCACAGGGCCAACAGCGCCAGCGCCACGATGACCGCGAGCATGAAATACCGCCGCAAACGGGGAAAGGTTTCGTATTTGCCGAAATGAGTTTTTCCAAACGCGCGGCTGTAGGGCAGCCCTGCGGGCGTGTATTCACCTGCGGGTTTTGCGTGTCCGCGCGGGCCCTTGCGCGTGTAAACCCATTGGAAGATGCGGTGGAACATGGAAAATAAAGGCTTTGCCAAAAAAGAGAGGGCCGGATACCATTTATGGTCGTCCCTTATTCCAACTCTACGGCGTGAAAATTACAACCTTATCCATCCGCAAACTCAAGCGCGAGCGCCCGGTGGTCGCTTTGACTGCCAGCGACGCCATATCCGCCGCCATCGCCTCCGACGGAGGAGTGGACATTATTTTGGTGGGCGATTCGCTCGGCAACACGGTTTTGGGCTTTGCCAACACCATCCCCGTCACCTTGGACATGATGGCCCACCACACGGCGGCCGTCGTGCGGGCCAATCCCTTGCCGTTGGTCGTCTCCGACGTTCCCTTTGCGTGCGCGCACGGCAGTTTTGACCGCATTTTGGAAAATTGCGCGACGCTCATCCGCGCCGGGGCGCAGGCCGTGAAGATTGAAGGCGGGCGCGACATGGCCCCCACCATTGAGCAGTTGACCCGGGCGGGTATTGCCGTCCTCGGGCACATAGGATTGCAACCGCAGCAGTATTACAAGCTGGGGACGTACCGCAAATTCGGCAGCAACCCCGACGAGCTGGATTCGCTCTTGGACGACGCCCACGCGCTGGAAAGCGCCGGGGCCTTCGCCATCGTGGGCGAAATGATACACCCCGAGGCGGCGGCGGCGATCGCCAAAGCCACTCAAATCCCTCTGATCGGCATCGGCAGCGGCCCGCACTGCGACGGCCAGATTTTGGTGTATACCGATTTGCTGGGTTTCAACACGGGCACACCCCCTTCCTTTGTGAAAGTCTACGCCGATTTGGGGGCGCAGGCGCGCAAGGCGGTGTCCGCCTATGCGGACGATGTGAAAAAACACGCCTTCCCGCACGCTTAAATTCATTTCATGTCACCTTTGCATTGCAGTATTTTTGGCGCGGGCGCCTGGGGCACGGCCATGGCAATCCATCTCAACCGGATGGGCCATGCCGTGACGCTGGTGCCGCGCAGACTCGAACAAGCCCTCGCGCTCACGCGCGACCGCGAAAACAAAGAGCGCCTGCCCGGGCGGGCTTTGCCGCCCACGATTCAAATCGGCTTTGCGGAAGCGCCGGCGATGATAGACGCCGAGGTGATTTTTTTGGCCGCGCCCTCGCAAGGACTGCGCGCATTGGCGCGCTCGTTGGCCCCGGCCGTGCGCGCGCGGGTGGAAAAGCCCCTGTGTGTCACCTTGTGCAAGGGCCTTGAGGCGGGCACGCTGTTGCCTTCCGCGGCCGTGGTCGCGCAGGAGCTGCCGGAAGTGGCGCATGCGGTGCTTTCCGGCCCCAGTCATGCCGACGATGTGTCGGCGGGCAACCCCACCGCGCTGGTGTTGGCGTGCGAACCTGCGGCCAAAGAAGCTTTTTCGGAACTTTCCGCCGCGCTCAGCGACGCGCACTTGCGCATTTACCTGAGCACTGATGTGCGCGGGGTGGAGCTGGCCGGCACGCTCAAAAACATTTACGCCGTGGGCGCGGGATTGTGCGACGGCATGCGCCTGGGCGACAACGCCAAGGCCGCTTATCTCACCCGATGCCTCAGCGAAATGGTCAAAGTCGGCATGTGTTTGGGCGGCAAGCCCGAAACTTTTTACGGTCTGAGCGGGTTTGGCGATCTGGTCGCCACCTGCACGGGCCCGTGGAGCCGCAACCGCACGTTCGGCGAACATTTGCTTTCCGGCAAGACGCCCGATGCGCTCGTGGCCGCGGCGGGCGGGGTGGTGGAGGGCTATACCGCTACGCGCGCCATTCACGACCTATGCCAAAAGGAAGGCTTGGACGCCCCCATCTTGGCCGGGATTTACGCGGTGGTGTATGAGGGGGCCTCGCCCAAGGCGGTGGTGCAGGCGCTCATGATGCGCGACTTGAAGTCGGAAGATTAACCGCCCGTTTTTATGCAGGCCTACCGCGTCGCCCATTCCGCTATTCACGGCAACGGCCTTTTTGCCGCGCGCGATTTGGCGGCGGGCGAGCCTGTGGCCCCTTATGCGGGCGAGCGCATTTCCAAGGAGGAATCGCGGCGGCGACGGCAGTGCGATTTTGCCAACGTCTATATCGTTCATCTGGATGACGATTTTGACCTCGACGGCAATGCGCCGCACAACGACGCGCGCTTTGCCAATCACAGTTGCGAAGCCAACTGCGAACTGGTGCTGGAATCGGACGGGGTTTTATGGCTCAAAACCGCGCGCGCAGTGCGTGCGGGCGAGGAACTTTGCTTTGATTACGGTTTCTCATTGGGAGAGTGTCTCGACCATCCGTGCCGCTGCGGATCGCCGTCGTGTTGCGGCTATGTGCTGGCCGAGCCCTTGCGCCGCCTGCTCAAACGCTTTGTCCGCCCGAAAAATAAATCGCAAAGGCTTTGACTTTCGACGTCAAAATAAGGCAAGATAATTTCAGCGTGTGCCTGTGCCGCGCCCTCAAATTCGTCCCATTCCCTTTATGCAAAAATCACCCGTCAAATTCAACAACACGGTGCTGCGCGACGGCCATCAGTCGCTGGCGGCCACCCGTATGACCACGGCGCAAATCCTTCCTTCGTGCGAGCGCCTCGACAATCTCGGTTTTAACGCGCTCGAAACATGGGGCGGCGCCACCATCGACGCGGGGCTGCGTTTCCTCAAGGAATTTCCCTTCGCCCGTTTGGACGCCATCAAGAAATTGACGCCCAAGACCCCGCACATGATGCTGTTGCGCGGGCAGAACATCGTGCAGTACGCCCATTTTCCGGACGACGTGGTGGAGGCCTTTGTGCTGTGTTCCGCCAAGCACGGGATGGACATTTTCCGCATTTTCGACGCGCTGAACGACACCCGCAACATGCTGACCGCCATCAAGGCCGTCAAGAAGGCGGGCAAGCACGCGCAGGGCACCATCTGCTACACCACGAGCCCTTTCCACACCATCGAGAAATTCGTCGAATTGGGCGTGGAGCTGGAAAAGCTCGGGTGCGACTCGATTTGCCTGAAGGACATGGCGGGCCTCGTGCCGCCGCAGGTGGCTTCCGACATTATCCGCGGCCTCAAGGCCAAGGTGAAGGTTCCCGTCAATTTCCACACCCACGACACCGTCGGGGTGGGCTTGGCCTCCTACTGCGCCGCCGTCGACGCCGGGGTGGACTGGATTGACACTTCCATCGTTCCCTTTGCCAACGGCACGGGCCAGCCCGACACCCTGCGCATGCAGGCCGCGCTCGACGGCAACCCCCGCCAGCCCCACTACGACGCCAAGGTGTTGCTCGATTTGCGCCGCTACTTTGAGGGCGTTTATAAGGAGTTGAGCAAGTTCACTTCGATCCAAAACGAAGTGGTGGACTCCGACGCGCTCACCTATCAGGTGCCCGGCGGCATGCTCAGCAATTTCCGCACGCAGCTCAAGGAGCAGAAGATGGAAGATCGCTTCGACGAGGTGTTCGCCGAAATTCCGCGCGTGCGCGAAGCGTTGGGCTGGATTCCGCTGGTCACCCCCACGTCCCAAATTGTGGGCGTGCAGGCCATGATGAACGTGAAGTTTGGCCGCTGGAAGAATTTTACGCCGCAGGCGATCGACATCGCGCTGGGCTACTACGGACGCACGCCCGCCCCGGTGGATCCCGAGGTGCGCAAGCTCGCCGCCGAAAAGTCCGGCAAGCAGCCCATCGACGTGCGCCCCGCCGACTTGCTCAAGCCCCGCATGGACGCCCTGCGCGCCGAGTTGAAGGAAAAGGGCCTGCCCAACGACGACGAGCACTGCGTGATTTACGCGATGTTCCCCATGGAGCTGCAAAAGCTCTATGCTCCCGAACCCGCGCCCGCTCCGACGGCTCCGGCGGCAGTTGCGGCCTCCGCCGCGCCCAAGCCCGTGTCCGGCCCGCCCGCCAAGAAGTCCACCCAAATGGCCCTCGGTGTCAACGGAAAGCAGTATAGCGTGCTGGTGGAGGAAGTGTAAAAGAGCTCATTTCAAAACAAAAAAGGCCCATGCGAATATGGGCCTTTTTTGTTGCAGATGACAGATAACCGTTAGGAACCATAAAGGTTCCAGAATGCGAATTCGTTATCAAGTGCATCCATGCGCTGATTTGCGTACCAGATAAAAGCGCGTATAAATCTAAGGAGTGGTTTTTTGTTTTTAATAAACCACTCTTTCCTATATTCGTTTGGATTTTTGTAATAATCTCCGTAATAATTCAGGAGGACGCGTTGGTTATCTGCATCGTTTTTGCATTGTTGAAAGCAGACTGCAAATTCCTCGATTTCGGCGCAGATTTTGCGCATGCCTTCAAATTTGATGGGGTTTTGCTCCTCCCAAACACTGAAGCCGGGGCAATACTTTCTAAAAGAAGGAAGAATGTAAAAAATAGAAAGTTCATCTATATAAATGAATTCAGATTGATCCGGTAAAAAACCACGCGAATCCCAATCCAAATTGAGCGTGGTCAATTGTATATAGCCGCCTGATTTATGGAAGTTGTTGAAAATATAAAGACCATGTTTTCGAAATGAAAAATTTTCGTCCCTAAAAATGACATTGCGATACTGGGTGGGGATATCCATCGCCCGGATGTTACGTAAACTGACTTAGCCTTTCAAGACGCAAAAATACACTGCGGTTCTTCCGGTAATAGCGGCGAGAGTGTCGCTATCGCCGCCTTGGGAAATGGTATTGCATATGCCGTGCTGCTGGAAAAAGTGTAAAACGTCTCGAAGGCACTTTGCAAAAAATCCCTGCGGAAATTTCCGCAGGGATTTTTTGTGCGCGCTGAAAATTTCGTCTACAACTTTGCGCCGGAGAATTGGCGGAGCAGCTGCGCCGCCGCCGCCGCCGCGGTGGTTTTGTGGGCGAGGAGGTTGGTCTCGGCCACTTTCACGGCGGATTGGACGTGCGGGTTTTGGTAGAAGTTGGAAACGAGATATTCTTTGATGAGCGTGTGCATCCAATCGACAGACTGGCGTTCGCGGCGTTTGGCGAAGAGGCCCGCTTCTTTGGTGTAGCTCACGAACGATTCGATGGTAGTCCAAATGTCGTTGATGCCCTCGCCCGTGAGGGCGGAGCAAGTGCCCACCGCCGTGCGCCAGCCTTCGGTGGCTTGGGCGAGGAAGGAGAGCACGCCGGTGAGTTCGGCTTTTTTGGCCAGCGCGCGGGGGATGTTGTCGCCGTCGGCCTTGTTCACGAATATGGCGTCGGAAATCTCGATCACGCCTTTTTTGATGCCCTGCAATTCGTCGCCTTGGGTGGCGAGCAAAAGAAGAAGGAAAAAGTCCGTCATGGAGCGCACCACGACTTCGGTTTGGCCGACGCCGACCGTTTCGATGAGCACGGTGTCAAAGCCCGCCGCTTCGCACAGGAGCATCGTTTCGCGGGTTTTGCGGGCGACACCGCCGAGCGCGCCGCCGGAAGGGCTGGGGCGGATAAAGGCGTTTTGTTCGCGCGAGAGCAGTTCCATGCGGGTCTTGTCGCCGAGCACGCTGCCGCCCGTGATGGTGCTGGAAGGATCGATGGCCAGCACCGCAATTTGATGCCCCGTTTGGCACAGGTGCATGCCGAAGGCCTCGATAAACGTGCTTTTGCCCACCCCGGGAACCCCCGTGATGCCCACGCGCACGGCTTTGCCCGTGTGGGGCAGCAGGCGCACCAAGAGTTCTTGGGCCGGGTCAAAATGGGCGGGGGCGTTGCTCTCGATGAGGGTAATGGCGCGGGCCAACAAGGTGCGGTTGCCGGAAAGCACCCCGTCTTCATATTCGGCGACGGAAAGCTGTTTTCTGCGGGGCGGCATGGCGCGTCTGCCCGCGACGCCGTGGCCGGGCATGCCGTCGTGGCCGCCTTCGACGCCGCGCATGACGTTCGTCGTAAACAGCTTGGGGTCGGCTCCTTCCGGAACCCACTCGGGGCGCACGATTTCTTCCTCGGACATAGGGAACAGTTTACAGGGCTTTTGAAAAACACGCAACCTCGGAGCGCGTTTGGTTAGGCCTCGTACGTCATCTGCTTGCGGTAGGCGTTGGGCGAGGTTCCCGCCGCCCGCTTGAATTGGGCGCAGAAGGCGGCGGGCGAATAAAAGCCGCATTCGGCGGCGATGTGCTTGATGGGGTGGTTGGTGCTGGCCAAGTGCTCGCGGGCCATTTTAACGCGGCACTCCAGCAGCCACTGATGCGGGCTTCTTTTGAGGTGGGTGCGGAACATCTTGCACAGTTGGGGCACCGACCATTGCGCGACTTGCGCCATTTCGCGCAGGGAGATGCGTTGCCCGCAATACTGGTCGATATGGCGGATGATGCGTTGCAGTTCTCCCGGCATGCCTTGGCGGGTTTGGCGGTGTTGGTCGAGTTCGATTTGCAGATGCAGGCGGGCCAAAATGTAATTGAGGAGGGTCGTGGGCTTTAATTTTTCCATCGCGTGCCAGCCGACCACCTCGTCGGTGAAATCGCGCACGGCGCGGATGTCGTCCCATCGGCCGATGTGGGGCGCGGGCCGCCGCCTGCGCGAGTGCGCGGGCGATAGGAATCGCACGGCGAGGCATTGATAGGGGGCTTTAAAGTCGCTGCGACCGATGGTCTGGTCGCCGCCCACATGCCACAGGAGGGTTCCGGGAACCACTTCCACCCATTCGTCTTTTTCCAGCTCCACCCAGCCGCGCCCGTATGTCACCAGCTCCACCCACTCCATGCCCTCGGGCACGCGTCGGGGCACGGGGTGGCGTCGGGGCGGTTGGTGGTAGTGCCCTATGGCAACCAGCTTGCTCTCGGGCGCTTGCGCCGGTGCTTTCTGTGCGCGTTTCATTTTTATAAAAGAATATAAGTTTTTGATATGATGGCGAATTGAAAATAGAATCTCAGCGCAATAGGGTAGATGCATCGGATGATATTTTAATATTCGGCCGCGACAGCCTTACCGCTCTTTACCCTTTTCCGGGTCCCCGCCACCAGCCCTGTGTTTTCCCCTTCTGCCCGGCCCATTGGCGGGTGACCCGATGCTTTGTTCTTTTGCGAAAAACACCCTCAATCCGGCGTCTTGGTTGTGCGCCGTCATTGTCCCTTAAAAAAAGGGCCTTTTCTCCCGCAGGGGAGGGAAGGCCCTTTTCATTTTTTACGGCTGCGGCGGCAGGGGTAAAATGGCGTATTTGAGTGTGGCGTATTGCTCCGGCGCGCCATATCCCAGGGGAATCAAAAAGTAGCCGAGGTAGTACACGCTGGAATACTTCACTTTTTTGCGGTAGTAGGGGTTGTCCGTTTTGTAGAAAATCAGCTCAATCGGGAATCCCATATATGCGGGTTCTTTACCTTCCACGAGAATTTCCGATTTTTGTTTTTGCTCGAAAAAGCCGAGCAGATAAAGACCTCCGAAGGGGAAAAACGGATTTTTGATGTTTTCCACGAGCGCATCCGGCGATGAGTCGATAACGTGGGCCAATTCTTTTTCGTTTACGATGCGGTATCTCATATGGAAATCGCGGCTCACGTCGTTGGGGTAGTCGTTGAACTTCACTTCGCGCAGTAAGCGCGCCGTAACGCCCGCTTTTTCAAGGAGTGCGCGGTGGGTCTGCGCTTTTTGGGAATCGCCCGACGAAAGGTAGTAGCGGTAAAGAACAAAGCGCGAAAAGGTGTCGTCTTTCCCTTCGAGTTCGCCGATGCGCGCTTCCCAAGGCAGGAAAACATCCGTGGATTTTAGTTGCCCGCCTTCGAGGTGGCTGTTGAGCCCTATCCACGCGTTTTCATCGTCGCTGAGTAATCCTTCAATGTAGAGCCAAACAAAGAAAACATCGGGTTGGTAATTGGAGAAACAGTAAAACTCGCTCACGCGGCGCGCGCTTTTGAGGTCGCCTTCAAAGGCCGCTTTTTTCAAATCAGCAAGCGCGGTTGGACTGAGCCAGAAGACGCTGGCCGAGGATTGGGGATTGCCTTTGTGCTGGCAGGATGGGGTGCTTTCCGAAAAAAGGATTCCCGCGCAGAGAAGGAAAAGCAGGAGTATTGATTTTAGGCGCATGGATAAATATGGCATGAAGATTTTGGGAAAGGGGCGGGATGCAGGCGGTACGTTATTATGGAATATCCGCGCGGGGTTTGGGCAATCATAAAAAAGCCTTCCACGCGCGGGGCGTGGAAGGCTTTTTTAATCCGAGCGCTTTCGTTATTTGACGGAACGCGCGGGCTGGGGCGAGTTCGATGTCGGGGCGTTGGGCGGCAGGATGGTGCTGAAGGCGGCGGGGGTGTTGCCGCCGTTGACGACGAGGGTTTGGGGCGTGCGGCCATCCCACTTTTGGATGCCCTCGAGGGTCAGGATTTCCGGGTTTTTGCGCAGGGCCTCGCCCTTGACGGAGAGGGATTCGGCTTCGCCCTTGGCGGCGATAATGGCGGTTTCGGCGTCGATGCGGGCCTTTTCCTGCGTGAACTTGGCCTTGGCGGCCTCCTGTTCCTGCACCATCTTGGCCTCGATGGCGCGTTCCAATTCGTTGCTCAGGTCGATGTTTTCGATGATCACGTCTTCGACGTTGAAAATGCCGTAGGGCTTCACGCGCTCGCGCAGTTTTTGCAGGGACTCTTTTTTAATGTTCTCGCGCACCTTCACCGCAGTCTCGGCGGTTTTGACCGCCGTGGATTCCTTGAGGGCTTCCGCGAGATTGGGGACGAGGATGTTGGTGACGGCGCGGTCGAGCCCCTGATATTGGGTGATGATGGAGCGGATGGAGTCGTTGTCCACGGCGGGGCGGTAGATGATGACGGCGGCAATGGTCACCGTCTGCAAATCGCTGCTAAAGCACTGAAAATCCTGCTTCATACGCTGTGTGGACACGTCCACGCGCTTGACCTGCGTGATAAAGGGCGCCACCACGCTGACGCCCGGCTGCAAGGCGGTGTCCGCCGCATCGCCCAGCACCACGGGAATGCCGCGCTCATTGGGCGCAATAACCACCACGGCGAAAAAGGCCCCAATCGCGATCAGCAACAAGACGGCAATGACAATGATGCCGCTAATACCGGCGCGATTAAGTTTGAAGGAAGGAATATCGTCGTACATAAGACTCCGAATCTTAGGGAAGCGAGGCCCCGTGGCAACGAAAAGCGGATCGGAAATTAAAAAATAGAAGTTGCTAGCGTGAATTGTATTTATCAGATTAAACCAAATCGTAGAATCCTTGATATGTGCCTTCTCGCTACCTGATACCCTCCCTCATGAACGGAAAAATCAAGATGCAGTCAAAAATTGAAGAGGTTGACTACAAGGATCGAATGTTGTCTTTCATCAAGCGCTATAAAGCCAATGGGAGAAGTATAACTGTCAACTTCCGCAAGTTAGTATCAAAATTGCCACAAACAGAGCGCTTTACTCACTTGGTACATCCTTATCCAGCTAAGCTTCTTCCTCATATTCCTTATTTCTTCATAAACAACTCCTATTTTACAAAAAAGGGAAACAGGGTATTAGACCCATTTTGTGGTTCGGGGACAGTCTTATTGGAGGCTTTGTTGAGTGGTCGCCATGCCTATGGAGCTGATGCAAATCCGCTCGCACGGCTGATCACGTCAGTAAAGGTTTCTCATCTCGATGAGAAAAAATTGAAAAAAAATCTCGAGAAAATCTTAAATGAAAGTGAGCAGTGCAGAGATGCAACAATCCCTGAGATAAGGAACGGAGACTATTGGTTTTCAGAGTCAAACTTAAGGAAGCTTGCCACACTGAAGCGGGTGATAGAAAAAATAAGAGATGAACAGGTGAGAAACTTCTTTACTTTATCGCTCTCGAATGTTGCGCGTAAGGTTAGTTTTGCAGATCCGCGGATTTCTGTCCCAGTCAGAATTAATCCTTTGCGATTCAAAAAAGGAACCGATCGTTCGCTGCGATTAGTGAAAAGGATGAGTGAATTAGAGGACGCTGATGTTTTCGGAAAATTCAGGCAAATTTCACAGGATAACATTAGGCGTGCTTCCAGATTGGCACTGGAGTATAAAGATGTTGATTGTGAGGTCATTGCATCAGATGCGAGATATCTGACGCGATCGCTTTTTTCCTCGGAAAGGATGCCAAAAAATAGCGTCGATTTGATTCTTACATCGCCGCCATATGCTGGAGCTCAGAAATATATTCGCGCATCAAGTATGAATCTTGGTATGATTGATCAAGGTTCATCAGAGCGACTGAGAGAATTAGAAAGCCAAAATATTGGACGCGAGAGCTTCCGGAATTCAGAGGGTGTTTGTTTTGAGACAGGTGTAGCAAAGGCTGATCGCATAATCAAAGAATTGCTAGATGAAGGAAAGGTTGTTCGTGCCAAAATAGTTTCAACTTACTTGCGGGAAATGCGTGAGGCGATAGAAGAATCGGTTCGTGTATTGAAGAGTGGTGGCTATTTTGTGATGATAGTTGGCAACAACAAAGTCGCCGGGCGAGAGTTTGAAACGCAGGATTACTTGTCTAATTACCTGAGAAGTGCTGGCTTGACTCTTGAGCTAAAGATGATCGATGATATTAAGTCGTTCGGACTAATGACCAAGCGTAATAAGACAGCAGACATTATATCGCGAGAGTGGATTCTCGTTTTTCGTAAGAGGTAACATGGCTATACGAACCCCACTGAACACCCTTTCGTTATACGATAGGTTAGTGAACAAAGTTCTCACCTATTATGCGACCGTATGGCAGGATCGTCGAGCTGGTGAAACTTATAAGAAATGGTTGGCGAATTTTGGTCAGGAAAAAAACGGGTCAGAAAAAGAACAATTACATGCCATATACCTGCTTTCCAAATTCATGTATTTTGGAAATTTAGAATTGAGGGAATTGTTGAAGTCTGTTTTTAGGGATTTATACAAGTATCCAATTGTAAGTGAGATAAGAATTAACAATGGTAACTCTAAAAATATTGAATCAATTAATAAAGAATTTGATAAAGCCCTGTCGCTGACGCGTTTTTTGGGGGTTGGCAATCCATCTGAAAGTGGTGTTCATCTATTATATTATTTCCGACAGGAAAATGCGCTCCCTAAAGATCTCTTTATTAATATACATGAGATATTTAAAAACAACGAAGTTTCGGTAGATAGTAAGAAATCATTGACATTGTTAGGCACTCGAATACGAGATGAGAAAATTCGACGTTATATTTTTATTGATGACTTTTGTGGAAGTGGAACTCAAGCAACTGAATATCTTGCTCCTGTTGTAAATGCTATCAAGTCATTGGATCCAAAAATTGAGGTCTACTATTTTATGCTCTTTGCTACAGAAATTGGTTCAGTTACTGTCAAATCGCTTAAAACTCCAGCAGGGAAGCCTTTATTTGATCGGGTTTCAGAAGTTTTTCTGATTGATGAAAGCTTTAAATGTTTTTCGAAAAGCTCACGCTTTTTTGATCCAGCGGAAAAAGAGATTGATAAGGATTTTTGCAGAACGATGTGTGCATCTTATGGTGCCATTCTGATGCCCTCTGCGCCATTGGGATTTAAGGATGGACAATTATTACTTTCTTTCTTTCATAATACACCAGATAATACATTGCCTGTCTTCTGGACGGAGACACCATCCTGGACTGCAATTTTTAAGCGATTTCACAAGATTTCCTGATGATTGAGCAATTCACAAAAAATCCGTTCGAAATAACTAAGGCATCCGATTTTTCAGATGACCAGATAAATGAGTATTGGGTAAGTTTTGGCGATGTGAAAAAATTGCTGTCTCCTGAGTCTCTGATGCCCAAATATATCTTGGGTGGCAAAGGATGCGGAAAAACACATTTATTAAGGTATTTTTCCTTTCAATTGCAAAAGATCAGAAAAGGAAAAATATCTAGAATTGTATCGGAGGATGGCTACGTTGGTATCTATTCGATATTGAACGGGCTCAACTCAAGCCGTTTTATCGGGAAGGGTATTGATGACGCTCAATGGAAAAGCATATTCGAATATTATTTTGAGCTTTATTTGGCGGATGGTTTTCTTCGTGTAATCAATGAATTTTTTGAGGCAGGTATTTTTTTGTCTTATTCTCAAGAAAAATATGCATCAGATGTTTTAAAAATTTTTTATCAGAATCGGATTTCTTCTCGAAAAATAGGGACGATTAAGGATCTCATCGGGCATCTCTGCGAGATACGACGAGAGATCGATATGTCGATTGTGAATGCTGCTTTCACGAGAAGCCTGAAGGATGTTAAAATACTGTTCTCCCCTGGAGAGTTGATATTTGGCCTAACAGCCCTGATATGCAAAAATGAAAATGCATTGTTAGATTTTAAGTTTTTATATATACTTGATGAATATGAGAAGTTGTTTGATTCTCAGAAAATTTTCATAAACACATTGGTTTGGGAAAAAAAGAACAATTGTACCTTCTGGGTTGGGGCAAGGAGATATGGTTACACAACTTTTGAAACCGCAACAAAAGAGCACATCCGAGCTGGATCTGAATTTGAACAGATTGATTTAGATGACATTATTCAAGCGGATGGGGATACTGGAAAGTATAAAAAGTTTGCAGCAGAACTAGTCGCGAAGAGGTTAATTTCTCACAAAGATAAAAATTGCGATATAAACATTGTTTATAATCAATTTTCGGAAAAATTAGAGAAATATTCGGAGGATGATTTTTTGAAAAAAGTCTCGAAACGTTCTGATTCCTATCGTTATAAGCATCTGTTGGAATTCGAGAAAAACGTTAATTTGGGAATTTCAAAGGCACTTTTTGTTGGTGCGGAAAATGCAAGAGAAATTATTGATGCCATAACGAGTCATACTGATGGAAATCCATTAGATCAGAAATACAAAATTCATTTATTTTATCGGGAGGTTTTGAATTGGGGTCGGCGATCAAGTTTAGTTGATCCCACGGGGTCTCTTTCTCAAGTAGACACATTTAAAATAATTAAATTTGTCGAATCAGAGTATTTAAAATACAAGCAACTGGTCGCTTCGGAATTCGATAATATCCGCGATAAATATAAAGCCGATTTCATTGCGCAGCTTTCTGCTGAGAATAACATTAAAAATGTTTGCTACGCAGGAATTGATGAGTTCCTGCAACTCTCATGGGGAAACCCTCGGGTATTTTTAGTTATTTTAAAACTAGTTATTGAGAAATCCGAATTGATGGGGGAGTCTCCTTTTTGTGACGGAAGCAAGATTTCATTGGATGCTCAATATTATGGAATAATGGAAGCCTCAAAGTGGTTTTATCAAGATGTTGAGATTGTCGGGGAATCTGGGAAATTTATATATAAAGCGCTCGAAAATCTCGCGGAACTATTTCGGCTATATCGATTTTCTGACCGGAGTACGGAAACAAGCGTTTGTGCCTTCAATTATGGAACCGAGGGTGTTTCTGATGATGCTCTTCATTATATAAATGTCGCCAGAACTCATTCGCTGATTATTCCGATAAATAGACGGAAGCAGAAGAATTCCGGCCGACAGGAAGTTTCATATCAATTGAATCGCATCTTAGCACCTCGTTGGGATCTGCCCTATGCTCGCAGAGGTATTGCGGACTTTGATAAATCGACAATAGAACATATATTTAATCCAATTGAAAATAACGATTTCGAAGGATTTTATAAAAAAATTAAATCTAAGTTTTCGGCGCCATTTTTTGGTGTTCAATATCGTAATCACAAAAAAAATAGACCAGATCTAACTCCGGACTTATTTTCAGATGAATTGCAATCCTGATTATACTATTTTTTACAAGGAAGTTTTCGATCCTAAATCGTTAGGAAAACTTCCCTCGTACGACTTATTCCTTTCTGCCTATGATGATTCGGAAAGGACTGGTCAGATTTTTCTGAAAATTAAAGCATCCGAAAAACTGTGGTTTTCCTTCCCGCATTATGGGTCTTTGAAAAACAAGACTGATAAATTTTATGAGTCTGCCTCTTTTAGTGAATCTGATTATTTTGTTAATTTTCTAACCTATTTTGATCAGATGGAGTTTGATAAAAAACGCATATGCATTGATATTACTGGATTTATTCGTCCGCATCTGATCTATCTTTTGCGTTTTCTTTCAAGTAAACGCATATCTTCTGTGGACTTTTTGTATACAGAGCCGATGCGTTACCAGAAATCTGAGCATACAAAGTTTTCTGGTTTTGTAGATATCGTCCGCGATGTTGACGGTTGTAGTTCTGTGAATAATAATCCAAATATGGAAAATGATCTGTTGATCGTTGCGACCGGATATGATGACGACCTGATTGAAAAAATATCTCAGAATAAAAAGCACTGTCGCAACCGTTATTATATATTAGGATTTCCTTCGCTGCAACCTGATATGTATCAGGAGAGTATTTTGAAAATCGAAAATGCAAAGGATTCAATTGGGGAACCAAGGAAACAACGGTTCGCTCCGGCGTGTGATCCTTTTGTCACTGCGCAAGTAGTAAGTGAAATTGTTGCTGAAAACCCAAATGCGACGAACATATTTTTGAGTCCGCTTTCTACTAAGCCCCAAACTTTGGGGATTGGATTATTTTACGTAGATAACTATGCTCATCTTCCTCTGAGCATAGTTTTTCCTTGCAGCAATAATCACGCTTCTAATTATACGGAGGGAATAAAAAGAACTTGGAAGTATACATTTGAATTTTCGTGTTAATTATTTGTACCCACAAAAAAAACGCCGCCCGAAAGTGGGCGGCGTTTTTTGTGCAAAGCACGCGGGGTGCTTTGGTGTTTGTGTGAGAATCGGATTTAGTAGCCGATGCGCTCTTTCAGGAGTTCGAGCATGCGCTTGGTCGAGACCGGGATTTCGGTGCCGGGGCCGAAGATGGCGCTGGCGCCGTTTTTGAGTAGGAAGTCGTAGTCCTGCGCGGGGATGACGCCGCCGACCACGATCATGATGTCTTCGCGGCCCAGCTTTTTCAGCTCGGCGACGAGCTGGGGAAGGAGGGTTTTGTGGCCTGCGGCCAGCGAGCTCATGCCGATGATGTGCACGTCGTTTTCGACGGCCATCTTGGCGGTTTCTTCCGGGGTTTGGAACAACGGGCCGATGTCCACGTCGAGGCCGAGGTCGGCGTAGCCGGTGGCTACGACCTTGGCGCCGCGGTCGTGCCCGTCCTGCCCCATCTTGGCGATGAGGATGCGGGGACGGCGGCCTTCGTGGGCTTCGAAATCCTTCACCAGCTGGCTGATCTCGTCCATAATGGGGCTCTTTCCGTAGGTTTTGGCGTAGACGCCGGAGATGGAGCGGATTTCGGCCTTGTAGCGGCCAAACACCTTTTCCATGGCTTCGGAGATTTCGCCCAGCGAGGCGCGGGCCTTGGCGGCTTCGATCGCCAGTTCGAGCAAGTTGCCCGTGCCCTTGGCGGCTTCGGTGATGGCGGCAAGGCAGGATTGCACCTTGGCTTCGTCGCGGTTGGCGCGCAGCTTTTCGAGCTTCTTGATCTGGGCGATGCGCACCGCCGTGTTGTCGATGTCCAAGATTTCCAAGGGGTCTTCCTTGGCGAGGCGGTACTCGTTGAGGCCGATAATCTTTTCCTGTCCGCTGTCGATGCGGGCCTGACGGCGGGCGGAGGCTTCCTCAATACGCAGCTTCGGGATGCCGGCCTCGATGGCCTTGGTCATGCCGCCGAGCTTTTCGACTTCTTCGATGTGCGTCCACGCGCGCTTCATCAGCGCGTTGGTGAGGGCTTCCACGTAGTAGGATCCGCCCCACGGGTCGATGACTTTGCAAATGTCCGTTTCTTCCTGCAGGAAGAGCTGGGTGTTGCGCGCGATGCGGGCCGAAAAGTCGGTCGGCAGGGCGATGGCCTCGTCCAGCGCGTTGGTATGCAAGCTCTGGGTGTGACCGCAGGCGGCTGCCAGCGCCTCGACGCAGGTGCGCGCCACGTTGTTGAAGGGGTCTTGCTCGGTGAGGCTCCAGCCGCTGGTTTGCGAGTGGGTACGCAGGGTCAGGCTCTTCGGGTTCTTCGGGTGGAACTGGTTGACGATCTTGGCCCACAGGCAGCGGGCGGCGCGCATCTTGGCCACTTCCATGAAGTAGTTTTTGCCGATGGCCCAGAAGAAGGACAGGCGCGGGGCGAAGTCGTCTACCCCCAAGCCCGCCGCTTGGCCGGTGCGCAGGTATTCGAGACCGTCCGCCAAGGTGTACGCCATTTCCAAGTCCGCCGTCGCGCCCGCTTCCTGCATATGATAGCCGGAAATCGAGATCGAGTTGAACTTGGGCATGTACTTCGAGGTGTAGGCGAAAATGTCGCCGACGATGCGCATCGAAGGGGTGGGCGGGTAGATGTAGGTGTTGCGCACCATGAACTCTTTGAGAATGTCGTTCTGGATGGTGCCGGAGAGCTGGTCGAGCGTGCAGCCTTGTTCGAGGCCCGCCACGATGTAGAAGGCCAGCACGGGAATGACCGCGCCGTTCATCGTCATGGAGACGGACACCTTGTCGAGCGGGATGCCTTGGAAGAGGACTTCCATGTCGAGCATCGAGTCGACCGCCACGCCGGCTTTGCCGACGTCGCCCATCACGCGGGGATGGTCGGAGTCGTAGCCGCGGTGGGTGGCCAAGTCAAAGGCGATGGACAGGCCCTTTTGGCCCGCCGCGAGGTTGCGGCGATAAAAGGCGTTGGATTCCTCGGCGGTCGAAAAGCCCGCGTACTGGCGCACCGTCCACGGACGGTTGACGTACATCGTCGAGTACGGCCCGCGCAAGTTCGGGGCGATGCCCGCCGTGTAGCCGATTTGGTCGAGGCCTTCGACGTCCTTTTGGGTGTACAGGGGATTCACGTGGATCTGCTCCATCGTGTGCCACACCTGTTTGTCGGGCGAGCGGCCGGTTTCGGCCTGCACGGCCTTGTCCCAAGCCGCGTGCGCGGCGTGGGATTCGAGGTTCAAGGGAAGGGTGGTAAAGTCGGGAAGTTTGCTCATGACGAGATTAGGCGATGACGCCCATAAAGGTGAGGAGGTTCTTCAAGGTTTCGAAGTGGTTCGAGCGAATCGAGATCGAATCGTCGAGCCCCGCGGCCTTATAGGCGGCCTCGTGTTCGGGGGCGGGCGCGCCCGCGAGAATGACGCGCAATTTCGGGTTCGCGGCCTTGAGGGCCTGCGTCAGCGCCGGAACGAGCGTCGGGTAATTGTCGTCAATCGAGCAAATGACAACCGCCGGAGCGCCGGATTCGACGGCGGCCTTGACGGCGGCCTCGTTGGAATCAAAGCCCTTCGGGTAAATGATGTTGAATCCGCCCGCTTGGAAGAACCCGCGCGTGAAGTCGGCGCGGGCCTTGTGCTCGCGCAGCGGCCCCATGGTGGCGAGGAAGATGGCGGGCGCTTTGCCGGTGTTGGCCTTGTAGGCCTCGGCGGCGGTGCGCAGGGCCTCGTAGGCGGCGGCCATGCGTCCTTGCGGCAGCGCGGCGACCTCGGCCTTGTCGGCGCCCTTGGCGAGCGCCGCGAAGATTTGGCCCGCGTCGGCCCCCGCTTTGGCGGCGGCGATCAGCGAATCAAGGTCGCCCTTGGAAAGTCCCTTGGCGATCACGGCGTGGTCGGCCTTGGCGAGGACGGCCTCGATGCGTGCCGTGCCCGCATTTTCCTTAGACCCGCAGCAGCAGTCGGGTTTTTCCAGCGGCTTTTCGGCGAGGTTCGGATAGAGGTTGGTGCCCACCAGCGTTTCGCGGCGCTGGTTGAATTTCTTGATGCGCTCGGCGGCGGTCTTGGCGATGTGGCCTTGCACGAAGCCCGCCTTCAGCGCGGGGAGGATGCCGCCTTGCTTTTCGATTTCCTGGAAGAGCGCCCACGCGCGGGTGGCGATTTCCTTGGTGATCGCTTCAATATAATAAGAGCCGCCCGAGGGATCGACCACATGGCGCAAGTCGCACTCTTCACCGAGGATGAGGCTTTGGTTGCGGGAGATGCGGCGCGAGAACTCGTCGGCGGAGCGGATGATTTCGTCGAACGCCCCGACCGTGAGCGAATCGACGCCGCCCACCACCGCCGAGAAGGCCTCGGTGGTCGTGCGCAGCAAGTTCACATACGGGTCGTTTACCGTCTTGTTGTAAAGGCCGGTGCGGGCGAGGATGCGCAGTTTCGCGGCGTCGGCCTTGGCCCCGAAGGCCTCGGCGGCGCGGGCCCACACCAAGCGGGCGGCGCGGAACTTCGCGATTTCCATGAAGAATTTCGGGCCGATGGACAAATCAAACACGATTTGCGCGGCGGCCTCGTCGGCGCTCAGGCCCGCGTTGACGCAGGCGCGCAGGTATTCGACGCCGGTCGCCAAGGCGGCGGCGAGTTCTTCGACCGCGTTGGCGCCCGCCTGATTGTAGGGCAGGGTGTTCACGGCAAAGGCCGCGAAGGCGGGGGCTTTTTGGGCGTTGTAGGCCGCGACTTTGGCGGCCTCGCCCAAGGCGATGTCGGCGGACGTTTCGAGCGAGCCTTTGGCGGCGAGCAACCCGATCGGGTCGGCCCCGAGCGTGCCCTTGAGGTCAGCCGCTTTAAAGCCGAGCTTTTCGACGCCCGCGTAAAGGATGGCGGCCACCCCGGCGGCGTTGGCTCCGGACTGGAAGTAAAGGGGGGCGGCTTTCAAGTCGACGCCCTTGAGGGCGGTTTCGACGTCGGAGGCGTACAGCAGCGTAAGGCCGCCGTTGCCCTTGCCGCCGCAACACTTGTGCTTGCCGGTTCCCGTCTGGGCGGCTTTGTCGAGCGGAATGTAAAGGGCGGTCTGCCCGCGGTTGAGGTCTTCCAGCGCGAGGGCGTTGAAGGCTTCGGGTTCGCAGGTGGTCAGGGTTTGGGCGGTGTCCCACGTTTGGGAAATATAACCGGAAGCGCGCGTGCCGCGCACAAAGGGGTCTATGCCCGGCAGGGAAGCGTCTTTTTCCGGCAGCTCATTATAAATGGGCTGCAGCGTGATGCCCTCGGCCGTCGGCGTCAGCATCTTTTTGTCGAAGGGAGCGCCTTTGAGCGCTTCTTCGGCTGCTTTGTGCCAATCTTCGTAGGAGGGTTTGGGGAATTCCCTTAACAGGGAAGGTTCGGAGTCGCTTTTATTCATTGGGTGCGTATGAAGAAGTGGGAAAGACTTCGTAGAACAACCGCGTGTGGGCGGAAATCCTAATCTCTCGCATCCCCCCTAAAGAGTCAAATATTTAGCGGCGCGGACAAAAATTTTTCTAACGGGTTTGACTTTGAATAAAGGCTCGCGATAGAATTGCGAATGCCGTTTTTTATCCGGCAACCCCTATAGCCTTTTACTTAGCATCATGCTCTCCAAAATCGATCATCTCGGCATTGCGGTTCATTCGTTGGCGGACGCCATCCCCTATTATGAAAAGGTGCTTGGCCTCAAGTGCGACGGCATGGAAGAAGTGGCCTCGCAGAAGGTGCGCACGGCGTTCTTCGACATCGGCGGCACGCATTTGGAGCTGCTGGAACCCACTTCGCCCGAAAGCCCGATCGCCAAATTTTTGGAAAAGAACCCCAACGGCGGGGTGCACCACGTGGCGTTTCGCACGGACAATCTCGAAGCCCAGCTCAAGAGCGCCGTCGACAACGGCGTGCGTCTGATCGACGAGCAGGGCCGTCCCGGCGCGGGCAACAAGCTGATCGCCTTCCTGCATCCCAAATCCACCCAGGGCGTCCTCACCGAATTCTGTGTGGCCTCGACCTCCGGCGACGGACACGGCAAGTGCGGCTGTCATTGTTCCTGCCATTAACACATGGCGGGAATTTCTTTTTTAACATTCCTTCAACCCCCAACGACACTCTCTTTATAATATGGCTATCGAAAAAGCTCTTGTGGAAAAGATGCGCGCCAAGCGCAAAGAAATTATGGCCAGCGGCGGTGAAAAGAAGGCCGCCGAACGCCACGCGAAAGGCCTGTTGACGGCCCGCGAGCGTTTGGAACGCTTCTTTGATCCGGGTACTTTTATCGAGTTCGGCATGTATGTCGAACACACCTGCGTCGACTTCGGAATGGACAAGAAGAAGTACGTGACCGACGGTGTCATCACCGGCATCGGCTCGGTGAACGGCCGCCAAGTGGCCGCCTATTCGCAAGACTTCATGGTCGGCGGCGGCTCACTGGGCATTCGCCATGCGCAGAAGATTGTCGACATTCAGGATTACGCGCTGCAAAACGGTCTCCCGGTGGTCGGGGTGAACGATTCGGGCGGCGCGCGCATCCAAGAAGCCGTCGACGCCCTGACCGGCTACGGCAAAGTGTTTTACAAGAACGTGGAAATGTCGGGCGTGTGTCCGCAAGTTTCCATCATCGCCGGCCCCTGCGCGGGCGGCGCGGCCTATTCTCCGGCCCTCACCGACTTTGTGATCATGACGCGCAAGAACGCGAACATGTTCATCTGCGGGCCCGAGGTGATCAAGGCCGCCACCGGGGAGGCCGCCTCCCTCGAACAGTTCGCCAGCGCCGACGCGCACGCGACCGTCAGCGGCAACGTCCACTTTGTCACCGAGAGCGACGCCGAGGCCATCGACCTGACCAAGCGCCTGCTCTCCTTCCTGCCCTCGAACAACATGTCCGAGCCTCCGCACAAGCTCGACCAGCCCATCGACCTGACGGAAGACGCGGCGTTTGAGGACATCATGCCCGAGTCGGCCCGCCAGCCGCTGGACATGGACGCGATTATTTCCAAGGTGGTGGACGGCGGGGACTTCCTCGAAGTGCACCAGGGCTTTGCCCGCAACCTGATTGTGGGCTTTGGCCGCATTCAGGGCGTGGTGGTGGGCATCTTGGCCAACCGCTCTTCCTTCAAGGCGGGCACGCTGGATATCGACTCGTCCGACAAGGGCGCGCGCTTCATCCGCACATGCAACGCCTACAATATTCCGCTCGTTAACCTCGTGGACGTCCCCGGCTTTATGCCCGGGCTCGCGCAGGAACGCGGCGGCATCATCCGCCACGGCGCGAAGATGCTCTTTGCCTACGCCTCCGCCACGGTGCCGAAGATTTCGATGATCTTGCGCAAATCCTACGGCGGCTCGTACATGGCCATGTGCTCGAAGGATCTGGGCGCGGACTTTGTCTTTGCCTGGCCCACCGCCGAAATTGCGGTCATGGGCGCCGAGGGCGCCGTGCGCGTGCTCTTCGGCAAGGAAATCAAGGAATCCTCCGACCCGGCGGCCATGAAGGCCAAGCTGGAAGCCGAGTACAAGGAGAAATTCCTCTCTCCCTACCAAGCGGCCGCCCGCGGCGTGGTCACCGACGTGATTGAGCCCTCGCAGACCCGCGCGGTGCTCGCCAAGGCCCTGCGCGCCACGCTCAACAAGCGCGTGCTGCGTCCGGCCAAGAAACACGGCAATATTCCGCTCTAATCCTTTCCCAAGGCCCATTGCCCATGTCCATCTTAGCTATCGCCAATCCGACTTCGGTCGCCATCTTGCTCGGTCTGTTGGCCGCCTCGCTGGCGTTCATCGTCATCATCCTGCTGAAAAAGCTTTCGGCGGGCAAGCCGCACGCGGCTCCCGCCGCGCCCGCAGCCCCGGTACTCAACGCCCACAACGCCGTGCCGCCGCCTCCGCCCGCCGTCGACAACGCCGCCGCGCTCGTGGCGGTTTTGGCGGCTGCGGCTTATGAAATGCTCGGCGAGCCCGTGCGCATCGTTTCGGTGCGCAGCGTGCCGGACGCGTGGAGCCTCGAAGGCCGCCACCGCCTGTTCAACTCGCACCATCCGCTTCGCTAAAACTTATTCCCTCAATCTCTCCAACGCTCATTTAAATTCATCCCATGAAACAGCTCCGCATTACGGTCGACGGCAAAACCTATGACGTCACGGTTGAAACGCTCGGTGGTTCCACGGCTCCCGTGGCCGCCCCGGCTTCGGTAGCGGCTCCCGCCGCCCCCGTGGCCGCTCCCGCCGCTCCCGCTCCCAAGCCCGTTGCCCCCGTGGCCGCCGGTTCCTCCGCCATCGTCGCCCCGCTCACCGCTGTGGTGGTCTCGGTTGACGTCAAAGTCGGCGATAAGGTTTCCTCGGGCGACAAAGTGGTCACCCTCGAAGCCATGAAGATGAACACCTACGTGGTGGCCACCGCTTCCGGCGAAGTCGCCTCGATTTCCGTCAAGGGCGGTGACAGCGTTCAGGAAGGCCAAGTCCTGATTTCGCTCAAGTAATTATTCTTTGGATTATGAAAAACCAAGCGCCGCCTCTTGATTTATCAACGGGCGGCGCGGTTTTTTTGTGATTTTCTCCATACGCGTTATAACTCATGTCTGCCAAGTTCCCTATCCTGACGGCCGAGGAGGCCGCCTCCCTCATTCAAAACGGTCAAACGATCGGTTTTAGCGGCTTCACGCCCGCCGGCGCCTGCAAAGCGGTTCCCAAGGCCCTGGCCGCCCGCGCGAAGGCGCTCCACGAAGAAGGCAAGCCCTTCCAAGTGGGCATCATCACCGGCGCTTCCACCGGCGACTCGCTCGACGGCGAGCTGGCCCGCGCCGATGCCGTGCTGTGGCGCACGCCCTACCAGTCGAACAACTCCCTGCGCGCCAGCATCAATGCGGGCAAGGCGCAGTATTTCGACATGCATTTGTCGCTGACCCCGCAGTTCATGCGCTACGGGTTCCTGGGCCCCATCCACTGGGCCATCGTCGAAGCCGCCGACGTCACGGACAACGGCGAGATCATCCTCACCACCTCGGTGGGCACCGCCTCGGCTTCCTTGCATTTGGCCGACAAGATTATCATCGAGCTGAATGCCTACCACTCCAAGGAGCTGCGCGGCATTCACGACATTTACGAGCCGCTCAACCCGCCGCACCGCCGCGAAATCCCGGTTTATGCGGCCGGCGACCGCTGCGGCACGGAGTATGTGAAGGTGGATCCCTCCCGCATCGTGGGCATCGTGCACACCAATGCGCAGGACGAGGTGAAGGCCTTCCGCGAAACCGATCCGGTGAGCGAGCAAATCGGCGATCGCGTGGCCGAATTTTTGGTGAGCGAACTGCATGCGGGCCGCGTGCCGCAGGAATTTTTGCCCCTGCAATCCGGCGTGGGCAACATCGCCAACGCCGTGCTCGGCGCCTTGGGCCGCAACCCCGGCATCCCCGCCTTTGACATGTACTCGGAAGTCATTCAAGACTCCGTGGTCGGCCTCATTGAGTCCGGCAAGGTGAAGATGGGCAGCGCCACCTCCCTGACGCTTTCGCCCGAAGCTTTGGCGCAGGTGTACGGCAACATGAAGCTGTTCAAGAAGCACCTCGTGCTGCGTCCGCAGGAAATTTCCAACAGCCCCGAAGTGGTGCGCCGACTCGGCGTCATCACGGTGAACACCCCCATCGAGGTGGACATCTTCGGCAACGTGAACAGCTCGCAGATTCTGGGCTCCAAGCTGATGAACGGCATTGGCGGTTCGGGCGACTTCACCCGCAACGCCTATATCTCCATCTTTGCGGGCCCTTCGGAAACCAAGGGCGGCAAGATTTCGACGATTGTGCCCATGGTCAGCCATGTGGACCATTCGGAGCATTCGGTGCAGGTGATCATCACCGAGCACGGCGTGGCCGACTTGCGCGGCAAGAGTCCCCGGGATCGCGCACAGGTCATCATCAATAATTGCGCGCACCCCGACTACCGCGAGCCGCTCATGCGCTACCTGCATGAAAAGACCGCCGCGGGCCAGACTCCGCACACCTTGCAAAAGTCCCTCGCCATGCATTTGAAATTCCTCGCCGACGGCGACATGCACGGCGCGTTGTAAAAAACTTCTTCGCCGAGAAGGCCTCCACAGCCCTATCGAGCGTTGTCTGTTGTTTAACCCCCAAGAGCGTCCGGATAACATCCGGGCGCTCTTTCTTTTCTGTTGGTTTTATCGAGTTAGCAGCCCTATTCTTATGCGATCATTGGATTATCTTTGCTAAAAATGAACGAATTCTCGACATTGAAAATCTGCTTTGCAACTTCGTGGCGAAGTAAATTGATTATTCCGGGGAGTTATTAAATGAGCCTCTATATCAAAGGGACGGTGCTTTTATGAGTTTCCATTCTCCCTTTATTTAATATTCACCGTTTAAATTTTTTGCCGATTTATCGGATCGGTTTAAGGTGTCTTGCCTGTCGGATCAGTGGCAGAATTCCCTCTAAGTCTCGTTCTGTTTCGATTACGGCTCTGCTATATGAATTTCCTCTGCCTGGAACAAGGACTTCGGGAGCCTTTGCAAATTGTTTTGGCGATCCATAAAAGCTCACTCTAATTCCCTCTTTGCGAATGAGTAGGGCTTCAACCCAGGTGAAGTTGTCGCGAATCTCAATGCCACGCTCATCGTTACTTTTCCGTATTATTACTCGTGGGTCAACCTTCAGAACTTCTGCAATAAATTTTTCCGCAAAAAGGATGGACCGCTCGGGATATCCTCTAAATTGAGATTTTACGTCAAAGGGTTCTGTCGGTGGTTCAGTATTCATTTCTCGTTCATTTACAGTGGTTTTCTGTAGGGGCTTCTTTTGAAGGGTCTCTGTTAGGAGAGAAGTGCAAAATGCACTGATATCAATGCGCAATAGGTCAGCTTTTTCTTTTGCTCGACGATAATCGGAATCAGCGAGAGCTATAATTAGCGTTTTCATAAATGAGATATTAGTATATTTTTGTAAAATTTAAAAATAAAAATATTTAAAATACATTAATCGTTGATTTTCAATCTAATATTTTCTACTTAGCTTATTTTACTATTAGTATAAAGATTTTAACTAATTAGTCTACTGTAATATTGAAATCCCTATAGTGCATTTACTAGAATAGGCGGTGAGCTGAGAAAAACCATACGGATGACATCCATCCTCTTTATTTTGGGAAACGGGCCTAGGTGCTTGCTTTGCCGTCGATTCCGGCGGGAGTCAAGAGGTCGTGGAAGTAGCCGGGGCGGCTCGCCAGCTCGTGGTAGGTTCCCGATTCGACCACCTGGCCGTGGGCGAGCACGATGATGCGGTCGGCGTTTTCGATGGTGGAAAGACGGTGGGCGATGGTGATGACGGTGCGCCCTTGCGTCAGGCGGTCAAGGGCTTGCTGGATCAGATGCTCGCTTTCGTAGTCGAGCGCGGAAGTCGGTTCGTCGAGAATCAGAATCTTGGGGTTGCGCAAGATGGCGCGCGCGATGGATATGCGCTGGCGCTGGCCGCCGGAAAGGGTGGCCCCGCGCTCGCCCACCACGGTTTGAAAGCCCTTGGGCATCTGGCGGATAAAATCTAGCGCGTTGGCCTGAGCGGCGGCTTGCTCAACTTGCGCATCCGTTGCGTTGGGCCGTCCAAATCGGATGTTGTCGGCCACCGTGCCCGAGAGCAGGATGCTCTCTTGCATCACGATGGAGCTTTGGCGACGCAGCCATTGCATGTCGAGTGCCTCCTGCGGCACGCCGTCGATGAGGATGCGGCCTTGCGTCGGCTCGTAGAGGCCCAAAAGCAGACTGGCGATGGTCGTTTTTCCCGCGCCGGAGGGGCCCGCCAAGGCCACCTTTTCGCCCGCGCGGATGGTCAAATTCAAACCGGATACGGCTGTTTTATCGGTGCAGGGATAGGAAAAGGAAACATCGCAAAACGCGATTTCGCCGCGCAGGCTTTCAATCGTTTTCTTGCCGATCCAGTTTTCCACAAAGGGAGATTCCAGCAACTCGCGGATGCTGTTGTAGCTTTCTTTGCCGAGGAAATACTGGTCGCTGAGTTGGATGAGCACTTGCAGCGGCAAGAGGATGATGGGCATGCCCGCCACAAATCCGACCAGCGTGCCCATGCTCATTTTGCCGAGGATGACCAGCCACCCGCCCCCGAGGATAACAAAGGCCGTGAGCAAATTGGTGGACACAAAGATGAACGTGCCAAAGTGCGAGCCGATGTAGCTGGAGTTTACGTAGGTGCGTGCCACTTGCTCGCTGCTTTCGGACATGGCGTCGCGCGCGTTGTCCTCGGTGCCGAAGCTGCGCACAAGACGCAGGGCGCCGAGCAATTCGCTGGCCGTGCCCGTCATGCGTTCTTGAGCCAGTCGGCTTTGGTTGTGGCCCTGTTTGAGACGCTCAAAGAAGCGGGCTTTGATAATGTAATAAAAAGGCAAAATCAGCAACAGGGCGAGGGCAAGCTCCCAATTCATGCAGATGAGGATGATCGCCACCGTGCCGCCGTAAAACACGTTCGGGATGAGCTGGTTGAGCACCTGCATGGCGAGCGCCTCAATCTTTTGGGTGTCAAAGGCGTATTTGGAAAGCAGACGGCCCGTTTTTTGCTGGTCGAGATAGCCGAAGTTTAGGTGTTGGATGCGCGCAAAAATCAGCCCGCGCAATTCGAGAATGCGCGCGCCGATTTCCTTGGCGATCAAGTGGGCCCCTCGAATGGAGAATGCATAATGCAGCCCGAGCATAAGGACGAGCAGCCCCCCGGCGATGAGGAGCGCCGTGGCGTTTTTTTCCGGGACATAGCGGTCCACCACGCTTTTGAATATCAGCGGGATGGGCGCAATGACCAGCGAGCGCAAGATGGCGATGAACAGACCGGGGCGCAATGCGCGCCGCCAAGACCAGAAAAACGCGGGCAAAGAATCCGGAATACGCGGTTGCATGTCAGTCGCTTGTTTTGTGGGACGCAAAAGGAAACGCTTCTAAAACACGGCGTCGGTCATCCCGACGGGCTGGCTCTCTAATTGGCCGGCAATAGCATCGCCTGCAGGGGGATGCGCGCGATGATCTCGCCGTTGTGGCGCAGGTCGAAGGAATAGTTCGCGGCGCGGGGGAGCGAAAGCCCCTGCAAGTTGATGATGAAATTTTGCGACAGGAAGAGCTTGTCTGCCGGGAGCTGCTTTAGGTTGAAATTGAAGGAGGGCTCGCCCTTGTCGGCCAGTAGGCGGTTGCCGTCGGGGTCGATGAGCGAGAGCTGGAAGCGGTGCTCGCCCTCGTCGCCCGGTTGGAAGGAAAAACGCAGTGCTAGCGCGCAGTGCGGATAGATGACGGGAAACTGGCGCACGCGCAGGGTGTCGAAAGCCCCCATGACGCAGAGCTTGCCCTGATAGTCGGCGGCGTAGTCGCACAGGAGTGTGGAGAGGACTTGCATGGGCTTTTACAACAGGGTTTCTTGTGCGGGCCCGCTTGCGGCGGGCGGGATGGCGGACGGTTTGGACAGCAACAGATTGACGCCGAGGCCCTTGACGAATTCGGAGAACTCCGCGCCGGGCGCGGCTTCGCGCAGGTTTTCCTGCACCATCGCCATTTTGGCGTCGAGGTTGTCCACCAAGGAGACGAACACCGCCTCCGGCGTGGCGGCCAGTGTGGCCGCGCCCCATTCGAGGTTGCCCTGATGGCTCAAAATGATGTGTTCGAGGCGCTCCAAGGTTTCCGTGTCGAGGGCCCCCGGGCGGTCTTTGGCGACGCTCATGGCGGCGCGGCGGGCCATGCGGTAGCCGATCACGACATGCCCGATCAGGCGGCCTTCGCGCGAACGCGTAGCGGCGCGGCCTTCGCCGTATTCCTCGACTTTGCCGATGTCGTGCAAGAGGCATCCGGCGATTGCAAGGGAAGGATCCACTTCCGGATAAAGCGGCAAGAGCGCCTTGGCCACGCGTACCACATGCACGGTGTGCTCCAAGAGCCCGAAGCGATAGGCTTGGTGCATGGCGAGCGCGGCGGGCGCCACGCGGAAAATATCCTCGCAGGCCGCAACCGCTGCTTGCACGGTCAGGCGCAGGCCCTCGTGCGGGATGGCGGCGATAAAGCCTTGAAATTCCTCCCACAGTTTGGCGGGGTCTTCCGGCGAAACTTTGACAAGGCGCTCCAATGCGCCCGTCGATTGCACTTCCTCTTCGCTCAGGGCGCGAGCGGCGCGCAAGGCGGGGCTGAAGGCCTCGCGATAATAGTCGGTGATCCCCTGCACCTCGACCACATCGCCCTCTTTGGCGGCGGCCAAGGCCGTGTAGGCGGGGGCGTCCTGCCAGCAGTTGGCGGGGAAGGAGCCCGTGTTGTCGCCCAGTTCGATCGACAAAAAGTCGTTGCCGTTTTTCGCCTTTTTTGAGGCGAGGCGGCGCAGGATGAATACGCCCGAAAACGCGCGCTTTTCCCCGGAGGGCAGGGCGCGCAGTTCGGCGACGCTGTGGTAGGTGGAGTTGCTCATAAAGCCCATTTTTGACGTGCGGGAACTTGCACCAGCTTGCCCTCGGGCAGCACATAGGCCGTCAGCATGCCGCCGTAGACGCAACCGGTGTCGATGCAAAGGGAGGTCGGGCGCGCGTACACGTTGGGACGCGGGGTATGCCCGTAAATGACAAAGGGCGGGTGTTGCCACAAGTCGGCCCAAATCGTGCCGTCGGGGCACTCCGCGCGCTTGCACGGCTTGCCTTCGTGGTTGACCACCTGAATGCGCGTCACCACTTCGGCGGGCTGCGTTTGCCACGGAATCTCGGGCAAAAACCCCCCGTGCACGAAGATGGTCTGCAATTCGGTGTTAAAAATATTGAGCGGCATGTTCTCCAAAAAATCCCACAGCTGCGGGGATAGTTTGGGCGCCAGTGCGAGGTCGGAGGCCTTGATTTTCGCCTTGCCGTCTTTGTGGCGCAGGGAGAGCAAACGCCATTCGTGGTTGCCCAGCAACGCGGTCGCGTTTTTGAGGGAGGAGACCAGCGAAAGCACCCCGAGGCTGTCGGGGCCGCGATTGACCAAATCTCCCAAGAAAATAAGGCGGTCTTCCGGTGTGGGCGCGAGCTTGGCCAGCAAATCTTCCAGCTCGGCGCGGCAGCCGTGTACGTCGCCGATCGCGATAATACGTTGCATGATAAATTAGAGCAAAGGGCGTCTTGCACGCGGCCCTTTATTGCGTTAAATTTGGGGCTTTCAGTTTAGGCATGCAAATCTAAATATGGACTGGACCACAAAACCTTTGGCGCGCGCGTCGGCTTTGACGGGGAAACCCTTCGCGGAGGGCGACAGCATTGTCTCCTTCGTGGTGCGCACGCAGGGCGATTTGCTCGAACGCCTTGACTACCTCGAAAGCGAATTGACACCCGAAACGACGCCCGCCGCCGAGATTTTGGGCCGCTGGCAGCGCGTGGTGAAGCCCACGCCCGTTTCCAAAAAGGAGGCCCGCGAACAGGCCACGGCCGGGGTTGAAGAAATGTTTTTGGCCCTCGCCGCCGAGGGCGCGGCCCCCGCCGAGGATATCGACCGAGTGGGGCTCATCCAAATGTTGGCCCTCACCTTGGAGCGACGCCGCATGCTCAAGCCCATGGACGCGGCAGACGGGGTGCAGCGCTATTTGCATTTGGCCACCCAGACCCCGTATGATGTGCGCACCGTAGCCCTGACGCCCGAACTGCTCATGCGCATACAACCCCAACTGCCCGAGTTGGGCGCTTGATTTTTCCTTGAAGCTTCCCCCCGTCGGTGCCACCCTTGTTTTGTTATGCACACCCCCTTTACCAAACGCCGCTTCCTCACGTTATTGCCGATGCTTTTCGTGGGCTTGCTGCTGGTCGGCCTGAGCGGGTGTTCGCATCCCAAGCCCGAGCAGAAATTGCGCGTTTATCTGGAATCGCCCGACGACGGCAAGCAGTTGAATCGTCCGGCCCGCCAGATCACGATGCCCATTACCCACAACAGCTATTACGTGTACGCCAATCCGCTGATTCCCGAAGGCGATATTGTGAACGTGGAACTGGTGCGCGTTGATTTGGGCCTGTGCATCCGATTGGACGTCAGCCGCCATGCGGGCGTGCTTCTCAACTCGGCCACGGTTTCCAATCAAGGCAGTCGCCTCTTCCTCTTGGTCAACGACCAGCCCGTGGGCGTGCGCCTGATCGACGGGCCCATCTATGGCGGACAGATTTACATGTTCCTCGAAGTTCCCGAAGACAAACTGCCCGACTATCTGGTCAGTTTGAAAGAATCGTGCAAGCGCACGCAGGACATCCTCAAGGCCGAGGGACGCTAGGATGTGTTTGGAAATGAGAACGCATCGGTTGCTCGGCTCGGTTTTAATTTAAAAATACACTCTGATTTTTCGTGAAATCATTTTTGTCTAAAAGCCTCTTGGCGGGCCTCTTCTTGTGCGTAGCCGCACCCGCCGTTCATAGCGCCGATCCCGGCCTCGTGTGGCCGACGCCCAACGACGCCTTTTGGAAACGCGAGGGCCTAGAAGCCTTTATCCAGCCCACGCCCGGCAACACCGTCTCCTCCGGGCTCTTCGGCGGGGTGCGCAACAACGGCTATCGATTCCACGAAGGCCTCGACATGAAGTCCGTGCAGCGCGATCGCCGCAACCGCGTGATCGACCAAGTGACCGCCGCCTTGCCGGGCACGGTCGCCTACATCAATAAAATCGGCGGCAACAGCAGTTACGGGCGCTATGTGGTGCTCGAGCACGAGTACGGCGGCCTGAATTTCTACACGCTCTACGCGCATTTAAACAGCATCCAATACGGTTTGGCGATCGGGCAAACGTTGCCTGCGGGCGGCAAGATCGGCATCATGGGCCGTTCGGCGACCTACAATATTCCCGACTACCAAACGCACCTGCATTTTGAAATCGGCCTGCGGCTGACCAACAACTTTCAATCGTGGTACGACTGGGTAAAACTCGGCGGCCCCAATTACCACGGGATGTACAACGGCGCGAACTTGCTCGCCACGGATCCCTTGCCGATTTTTGTGGCTTCGCGCGACAGCAAATTCACCAGCTACAAGGCCGTGCTCGCCGCGATTCCCCGCGCTTTTTCCCTGCGCATTTACACGCCGAAAGTGCCCGAATTGGTGCGCCGCAGCCCGGCCCTGCTCACCAAGCCCGTGCCCGCCGAAGGCGTCGTGGCGTGGGATGTCGAGTTTTCATGGTACGCCATGCCGCTGTCGTTCACGCCGCGCACGGCGGGCGAAGTGCCCGCGCGCAAAGTGGGCGAAATTCGCGTGCTCGGTTATTCCAAGCCCCTGATTGAGGCCAACAAGAGCCGCAGTACCCTCATCTTTGAAGGCAACACCATTCGCTACGGCAAGTACCTGTTGCAGGTGATTCAGTTGGTCTTCGGACTGCGAAACGCCTAAAACGTCAGCTTTTGAAATTCCCCGGAGCGGCGGTCGAGCTCTTGGCGCACGCCCTTGAACATCCACATCGAAAGGATGGTGAGGGCGATCGCCACGTAGCTCACCTGCGGCGGCGTGTAGTGCGCCAATAGATAGAACCCGAGGAAGGGCGCAATCACCCCGCGCAGCCCGGTGAGCGACACATGGATGCCCATGTAGGCCGAAACCTTTTCGGGGGGAGCCACCTTCGTCACCCACAAGGTCCACATCACCCCGCCGCCGCCGAAGGCCAGCCCGATCAGCAGCGCGCTGACGCACAGCAGAAGGAAGCTGTGCGTGTTGAAAAACAGCACGATGCTCGCCAGAAACAGCGCGTTGACGATGGCCCGCAGCGTGAGGAAATTCATGCGGTCAAACAGCCGCCCCCAAAAATGCGTGCTGAACATGCGCGCCACGGCGGGCAAAAAGACGGTGACCAGCGCGATTTTTTCGTTGGAAAAATTCAGGCCGTACTCGGGGTTCGCCATGTACTCGACGCGCAGGGGCAGCATCATGAGGTTTGCCAATCCCATAAACATCCAACTGAGCAATAGCCGCCCGAAGAGGCGGTCGGTATAGGCGTATTTGAAATTGGAAACGGGGTGCGAAAGGTGGTGCGACTCCAGCGGCTCGCTGGGAATTTTGCGGTAGAGCGCCGCCGCCGTGAAGCCCGCGCCCGCCATGAGGAGATAAAGCGGGCGGTACCACTCGATGCTGATGTCCAGCAGCCGCCCGCTCAGCACGCAAAACAGCGCGCCGGACACCGCCGTGATCATAAAGGCGAGCGAGAGCTTGCTGCCGCGCTCGTCGTGGCGGAAATTTTTGGAATAAATATTGAGGATGAGCGGGGCTGTTTGCGCCGCGATAAGCTGGCCCATCACAATCCAAAACGTAAATCCCCACAGTCCCGGCCAGAAGGCAGTGAAAATCAGCGTGACGGCCACGCTCGCCCACAAATAAATGAGCATCTGAGCGCTGGTGCGGACGGTGCGGCTGAGAAAATAAAGCACCAGCGGGGTCAGCAAGTTGCCGATGGCGTTGGCCGAGGCGATGAACGACTTGAACAGCTCGGGCGCGTCAAACACGCGGATAGCCACCAAGAGGGCGAAGGTTTGCCAGCCCTCGGTGATGATGCCGGTAAACGGGCTGCGCAGGACCTCAAAACGGTAGGTGATGCGGGAGCGCTCGGCGAGCGGGGGCAGGGGCGTGCCGGCCATAGGGGTTTATGGGCGGCTCCAGTCGAGCATGCGGGCGATGGGCACATAGGCGCGCTCGCGCACGGACTGGGGCAGGACAATTTCCGGGGTGTTGTTTTTTAAACAGTCGCGGAGTTTTTCCAGCGTGTTGCGCTTCATGTACTCGCAGTAAAAACAGTCGCAGTCGGAGCGTTTGCGCTCGAGCGCGCCCGCCACAAACGTCTTGCCTGGCACCTCGCGGCGCAGGCGGTGGATCATGTCGGGCTCGGTGATGATGATAAAGGTGTCGGCGGCAGACGCCCGGCAATAGCCGATCATGCGCTCGGTGCTGCACACCTCGTCGGCGCAGGCGCGGACGGCCTCGACGCATTCGGGGTGGGCGATGACGGGCGCGTGGGGAAAGCGCTCGCGCAAATCCGCGATGAGGTCGGCGCTAAAGCGCATGTGCACGTGGCAGTTGCCCGGCCACAGGCGCATCTGGCGGCCCGTGCGCTGGGAGACCCATTGCCCGAGATTTTGGTCGGGCACAAAGAGAATTTCGCGGTCCTGCGGCACCTTGCGCACGATGGTTTCGGCGTTGCCGCTCGTTACAATGACGTCGCTGAGGACCTTGACCGCCGCCGAGCAGTTGATGTAGGCGACGGTGTAAAGGCCGTGATTTTTCGCCTGATAGTCGGCGAGGGCCTCGGCGGGGCAGGCGTCGGAGAGCGAGCAGCCCGCCGCCAAGTCGGGGAGTAGCACGGTCTTTTCGGGATTTAAAATTTTGGCCGTCTCGGCCATGAAGTGCACGCCGCAAAAAACGATGACGTCGGCGTCTTTGGCCTCCGCCGCCTTGTAGGACAGGCCGAGCGAGTCCCCCGTAAAGTCGGCCACGCGCTGGATGGGCTCTATCTGGTAATTGTGGGCCAAAATCACGGCGTTGCGCGCGCGCTTGAGCGCCAAAATTTCTTCCTGCAGGGCGTTCAGCGGTGCTTGCTGGGTTTGCGGGGCAAAGACGCGCGGTTGACAGCGATGGTCGGACGGACTCATGGGAATCACCAGCCTACCGAAAATCTTCAGGAAAGAAAATAACCGTTTTTGAGGTGCGCGCAGGTGCTGGAGGACTTGAGCTGGTCCAGCAGGGTGCGGAAGGATTTTAAGGAGTGCAGGCAGGCGAGGTCGGAATCTTGGTAGAGAAAGTCCGGGTCGTCGTAGCCCAGCTCCACCGCCTTGCGCAGCGAGCGCATGGCCTGCGGCTTTAGGCGCTTGAGGGAGAGCGAGCAGGCCAGATTGTAGTGGACGAGGGGATCGTCGGGGCACAGGCGGGCGAGGCGGCGATCGACGGCCAGCCCGTCGTCGATGCGGCCCTCGGCGGTGTAGAGGTGGCCCAACTGCGTCAGGGCGCGGACGTCCCGCCCGTACCGGCGCAGTACGGATTCAAAAAATTGAATATCAAAAGCGGTGTCTTTCTTCGTCTTTGGCATGGAACGCGTGTCCTGTGGGCGGTGCCCCGTGTCTGTCCGCTTTTTATTTTGTGCGCGAAGGCGGCCCTTAGCTCAACTTAAAACGCGCGAGAATTGGATTTTCTTTTTCCGCGCGGGGACCTTATACTTTCCCCGACTACCCACCCATATGGACTCAAAACTCAAGGCCCACCTTCCCCTGCGCAAAACCATCCCCGATGACAAGGGGTTTTTCGGCAAATTCGGAGGCTCGTTCATCCCGCCCGAATTGCAGAAGCAAATGGACGAGATTGCGCGCGCGTACCAGCAGATTTGCCGCAGCTACGATTTCATCCGCGAGTTGCGCGACATCCGCAAGCACTTTCAGGGCCGTCCGACCCCCGTGTTTTACTGTAAAAACATGAGCGCGAAAATCGGCGGGGCGCGCATCTATTTGAAGCGCGAGGACCTCAATCACACGGGCGCGCACAAGCTGAACCACTGCATGGGCGAGGCGCTCTTGGCCCGCCACTTGGGCAAGACCAAGCTCATCGCCGAAACGGGCGCGGGCCAGCACGGCGTGGCGCTGGCCACTGCGGGCGCGTATTTCGGCATCGAGACCGAAATCCACATGGGCGAAGTGGACATCGCCAAAGAAGCCCCGAACGTGGCGCGCATGAAGATTTTGGGCGCGAAAATCGTTCCCGTTTCTTTTGGGGCCAAGACGCTCAAGGAGGCCGTGGACTCCGCCTTCCAGTCCTATCTGCAAGACCCCGTCCACTCCATTTACTGCATCGGCTCGGTGGTGGGCCCGCACCCCTTCCCGATGATGGTGCGCGAATTCCAGCACGTGGTGGGCGTTGAGGCGCGCGAGCAATTTTTGGAGATGACGGGGGAACTCCCCGACAACGTGGTGGCTTGCGTGGGCGGCGGTTCCAACGCCATGGGCATTTTCTCGGGCTTTTTGGACGATCCGGTGGAACTCTTCGGCGTCGAACCCTTGGGCCACGGCGGCAAGTACGGCGAACACGCCGCCTCGCTCACCTACGGCACCGAGGGCATCATGCACGGGTTTAATTCCATCATGATCAAGGACGAAAAGGGCGAGCCCGGCAAAGTCTACTCGGTCGCCAGCGGTCTCGATTATCCCTCCGTGGGCCCCGAACACGCCTATTTGAATGCGACGGGCCGCACGCACGCCGTGGCCATCGACGACCAGCAGGCGATTGACGCCTTCTTCAAACTCTCGCGCTGGGAGGGCATCATCCCCGCCCTCGAAAGCGCCCACGCGGTGGCCTACGCCATGCAGCTCGCCAAACAACGCCCCGACCAAGACATCTTGGTCAACCTCTCCGGTCGCGGCGACAAGGACATTGATTTCGTGCTGGCGAACTACGCCGAGTATCTGACGAAGAATCTCGACGCGGACATCTAAGGCAAGCGCCGCAGGGTTTTAAAAAGCCGCTCTCGCCGAAAGGCGGGGGCGGCTTTTTTGCCATTGGAATATGCTGTGCTTAATTTACTTGTAATGTCTTATAATAGGATTATTATTCAAATTATGAAAAACATAATGCTTTTATCCCGATTGCACTGGTTTTGCTTTTTTCTGGGCATTAGCGGTGTTCTTCTGGGGGCAGGGGATGTGCCGATGTGGAAGTTTGTGGATGAATCCGCATTGAATATTCCGATTTATGTCAAATATCGGTTGAGCAACCGCAGCTATGCCGTGGAGAAGGAAAAGCAATACAGCCCCGAGGCCATGGTCGAGTATGCGCATGGTGCGAACGGCGAAACGGTGATGCGTTTGCAGCGGGATTTGCCTAAAGATTCGCCGCGCGCAAAGAATGTTTCTTATGTTTTCTGGAAGGATAAGGCCGCGTGCCTTCAGGATGGTTCCTCCGTTGTGGTTCTTGGCGAAGCTTCGATAATGAAGCGGGATCCGACTTTTTCGGATTTCTTGACGCGCTATCCAATCACTGAAAATGTGCAGCAATGGATCCGTTTTTCCGATCTTTTCGCGCACCCAGATTTTGCCAAACTCGAGAAAAAAGTCCGCAAACAAGGCGATGAAACGGTCATTGAAATTTGGGGCCCCAAAGAAAAAAAGGACGGATTCGACTATCAGGGTATTTTATTGCTGAAGCTCAAAGAGATGGATGGCGTGATGTATCCGCTTTATATCGCTTACCGGGATGCTTATACCGACGCGAATAATAAGACTAGCATTTCCCCCGATACCATTTCGGTTGTTTATGGCGACTATCAAAAACTAGAAAAGGCTCAGATTTATATTCCGTGGAATATTGTCGCTGAATCCGTGTCCGTTTCCCTAGAGCGCGCACCCAACGGGCAACTGGGCTTTAAACGGGAACAGCAACATGTAGAGTCGATCCGCGTTTATGAAATCAGCGAAGCGGCGTCCGTCATCGACTCAAAATTGAACGTATCCATTCCCGACGGTGTCAGGGGGAAAAATAGGACGACCGGCGAACGTGTCGAGATAAAGGGATCGTTGGCGGACACTTTAAAGGCCATGTAATATCGAGGGTAAAAAGCCGCTCACGTCGAAAGGCGGGGGGCGGCTTTTTGTGCGCGGGAGCGGTTGCAAATTTTTTAAAAACGTGCTACGGTTTCCATATCGATATGAGCGCCGTAAAAGTATCTCCCAAATTTCAAGTGGTCATTCCGCGCGCGGTGCGCGACCGTCTGTGCATCAAGGCAGGGGATGAATTGCGCGTGGTTGCGCTCAATCAACGCATTGAAATGGTGCATTTGAAAAAGCCCAAAGCCCTGCGCGGATTCGTTCGGGGAATTGACACCTCCGTGGAACGCGAGCGCGGGGAGCGTGTATGAACGTGGTGGATTCTTCCGGCTGGTTGGAATACTTTGCCGACGGCAAGGGGGCTGATTTTTTTGCGCCCGCCATTGAAAACACCAAGCAGTTGCTGGTGCCCGCCATCAGCCTCTACGAGGTTTATAAACGGATTTATCAGCAGCGCGGTCGCGATGCCGCACTGACGGCGATTGCCTGTATGCAGTTGGGGCAAGTGCTCGATTTTGACGCGCAGTTGGCGCTGGAAGCAGCGGAGTTTTCCGCCGACAACCAAGTCCCGATGGCCGACAGCATCATTTATGTCACCGCCCAAGCCCACCGGGCAACCCTTTGGACACAGGACGCTGATTTGAAGGAGCTTGCGGGAGTGCGGTATCAGGACAAGGTGTGAGATTTATCGCGAAGGATATGCGCAAGGCAAGCACCCCGCCGTTGACAGCCACGGGCGGGGGTGTGCATCCTTGAGGGGTGAAGACGGGCGAACTTTTTCCGATGGAGGACTCGGCGGCGCAGGGCGTCGCGGAGGTTTTGCCGTTGGGCGGGGTGGGGAAGGCGCTGACGTATGCGGTGCCGGGGCATTTGGCGGGAAAGGTTTCGGCCGGTTCGCTCGTGCAGATACCGATTTTGCGGCAGATGCACAAGGGGATTGTGCTGACATTGGGGGCCCATGCGGGGGGCTTGCGCGGGCGGTTGCGGCCCATTGCCGCGCTCGACCAGCCGTTTCCGGTGCTCACCCCGGCGCTGCTCGAACTGGCGCAGTGGATGGCGAAGTATTATTTGACCCCGCTGGAAACCGTCTTTGAAACGATGTTGCCCGCGCCCGTGCGGCAGGGGGCCAAGGAGGCGGCGGAATGGCTCGTCGAAGTGGTGCAGCCCGCGCCGGAAGCGGCGGTCTTGGAGTCGTTGAAAAAGCGTTCGCCCAAGCAGTGGGCGGCCTACGAATTTTTATGCGAGCAGGGACGGGCCGTCCGGCGCACGCTCGTGCTGGAACGCCTCAAATTGGCCCTGCCGAGTTTGGCGGGGCTTGTGGAGAAGGGGCTCGTGCGGCAATACACGCAGGAGCGCGCGCGCCACGCCTATGCGGACGATCTTTCGCACGCGGAAGCCGTCTCGCCCAAGCCCTTTGCGTTGAACGAGGAGCAACTGGGCGCGCTCGGGGACATTTTAAAAAGTCTGGAAGGCGGCGCGTTCCAAACGCATTTGCTGCACGGGGTGACGGGCTCGGGCAAAACGGAGGTGTATTTGCAGGCCATTCGCACGGCGTTGGCCGAGGGGGGCGATGTCATTTATCTCGTGCCGGAAGTGGCGCTGACTCCCCAGACAGTGGGGCGGCTGCGCTCGCGGCTGGCGGACATCGACACGCAGATTGTGGTGTGGCATAGCCAGCTTTCCGGCGGCGAGCGCTTCGACGCGTGGAAGGCCCTTGCCACCGGGACGTCGCGCGTGGTGGTGGGGGCGCGCTCGGCCATTTTTGCCCCGCTGAAAAACGTGCGGCTCATTGTGGTGGACGAGGAGCACGAGCCCGCCTACAAGCAGGAGGACGCCCCGCGCTACCACGCGCGCGACACCGCCGTCTACCGCGCGATGCTGGAAAACGCCGTGTGCGTGCTGGGCTCGGCCACTCCGTCTTTTGAGTCGATGTTCAACGCCCAGCGCGGGCGCTATCGGCTGAACGTGATGACCAAGCGCGTGGACGACCGCAAGATGCCGCTTGTGGAGCTGGTGGACATGCGGCACGAGGGCTTTAAGGCCAAGGGGGGCATTCTCTCGCGCACCTTGTGCGACAAGATGTTTGAGCGGCTGGAAAACCACGAGCAGACCATCTTGTTCCTGAATCGGCGCGGGTATTTTTCTAGCCTGCTGTGCCCCGATTGCGGGTATGTGGGGCTGTGCCCGCATTGCAGCATTCCGCTCACCTTTCACCGCACCGACAACCGCACGCGCTGCCACTTGTGCGGCTACAGCGCCGAGGCGCCCAAAACGTGTCCGCAGTGCAAATCGGAAAAAATCCGCTGGAAGGGCTTTGGCACCCAGCGCATCGAAGAGACCGTGCAGGGCGTTTTCCCGCGCGCGCGGGTGATGCGGCTCGACGCCGACACCATGAGCAAAAAGAACCTTTTCCGCAAAGTGCTGGGCGATTTTCGGGCGGGGAAAATCGACATCCTGATCGGCACGCAGATGATCGCCAAGGGGCTTGATTTCCCGAACGTCACGCTCGTGGGCATGATTTCCGCCGATTTGTCGCTGCACATGGCGGATTTTCGCGCGCCGGAGCGCACCTTTCAACTCCTCGTGCAGGTCGCGGGCCGCGCCGGGCGCGGCGAGCGCGCGGGCGAAGTGGTGGTGCAAACGTATACCCCCTTTGAAGCCCCCATCCAGTTTGCCAAGCGCGCGCAGTACGACGAATTTTTCACCGCCCAAATGCAGGAGCGCCAAGAGCTGGCCTATCCGCCTTACCGCCACATCATCCGCCACGTCTTTCGCGGGCGAAACCCCGAAAAGACCGCCTTTTTCGCCGAGCAGTGGGCGAGGGTGCTCGAAAAGGAGTTCGGCCCCCAAATCGAACTGCGCGGCCCCGCGCCCGCTCCCCTCGAAAAGGCGAAGGATTTTTACCGGTTCCAGTTGTGGGTCTTTTGCAACGCCGTCACCCCCATCGCCGAAAAAATCGCCCGCCTGCGCGCCGCCTTCCCCTCCGACGAAGACGTGCAGGACGGATTTGACGTGGATCCGATCGACTTGATGTGATGCGGTTTCATTTTTTTAAAAGTAAGCTAAAAACGTAGTTTTTTATTGAAATAATATATGCTTTTAGCGTATATTATTTCCATGGAGTTCGAGTGGGATGAGAAAAAGGAGCAAACGAACATCCGCAAACATGGCGTCGATTTTGCCGACGCCTGTTCGGCTTTTTCTGATTCGAACCGAATCGTCATGGGAGATTTCAAGCACAGTCAAAAAGAGTCCCGCTATTTTTGCTATGGCAAAGTGGGCAAACGCGTGTTGACCGTGCGTTTTACAATGCGCGGCGAAAACGTGCGCATCATCGGAGCGGGTTATTGGCGCGAGGGAAAGGACATTTATGAAGCACCATCATCTAAAATTTGACAAGGACGGTTATCAACTGGAAATGCAGGACTTCAATGGCGAGGCCCTTCCGAGCAAGGACGCCCGGCGTTTGGACAAACGCGCGCAGGCCGCCTTGGGCATTCCATCCCCGGAAGCGGTCTTGAGCGCCCTGCGCAGCAAACCCAAGCGCGGCAAGGCCGTGCGTTTGGATGCGGGGCACGCCATTCCGGCGCGCAAAAAACTCAAGATGAGCCAAAAGGATTTTGCCTCTCTGGTAGGGGTGACACCCTCCGCCGTGCGCAATTGGGAACAAGCGCGTGTGGAAATTCCGACCATGGCGGAAAAGCTCTTCTATGTGATTGAACATCGCCCCGACGTACTGCGCTATCTGGTATCGGAGAAGGCAACTTCGCGCAAGTATTCGTAAACTTCGAAAGAAGAAGTAATGCTGGGCAATTGAATTTTGCCGCACTATTCAATTTCGAGCTTTGCGCGGCCCAAGCACCGACCTCGCGGGAACGCCCGTTTTGGGACAAAACGGGCGGGTGCTCAGAGAGTCCTTCTGTCATACAAAAACAAAAGGCCAGATAGTCCGGCTCCAGCCTTAGAACCGCTTGATTTTCTTGCGGGCGGCGGGCGGCATGGCGGCAAAGCCGCTGTCGATGGGGGGCTGGGCCAAGTGTTGGTCCATGCACTGCGAGGGATGCGCGGGGGCCTTGCCCACGATGCGCGCGGGAATGCCGGCCACCGTCACGTGCGGGGGAACCGGGTCCACCACCACGCTGTTGGCGCCGATTTTCGCGCCTTCGCCCACCGTGATGTTGCCCAAAATTTTGGCGCCCGCGCCGATGAGGACGCCGTTGCCGATTTTCGGGTGGCGGTCGCCGCCCGTTTTGCCCGTGCCGCCCAAGGTGACCGCGTGCAGAATGGAAACGTTGTCGCCGACGCGGCTGGTTTCGCCCGCGACAAAGCCCGTGGCGTGGTCGATGAGAATGCCCGAGCCGAAGACGGCCGCCGGGTGAATATCCACGCTAAAAACTTCCGACATGAGGCTTTGCAGGTACAGCGGCAAGTCGCGCTTGCCCTGCGTCCACAGGTGGTGGGCGATGCGATGGCACACCAGCGACTGGAAGCCCTTGAAATACAGGATGGGGGTGAGGTAGTCGCGGCAGGCGGGGTCGCGCTCGAGCACCGCCTTGATGTCGGCGCGCACTTGCTTGCCGATTTCGGGATTTTCCGCAAACGCCTGCAGGAAGACTTCGCGGATGCGTTCACCCGTCAGCGCATGGTGGTTGCTGAGCTTGCGCGCCAAGCGTTCGCTCAGGGCGGCCTCCAAGGAGGGCTGGGTGAGGATGACGTCGTTCATCAGGAACACCAGCGAGGGTTCGCGCTTGGCGACCGCGCGGGCTTCCTTGAGAATCGCTTTCCAGATGGGATCTTTCGTCATGAAAGGGGCAATCTTACAGGATAATGCACACAAAAAGCAACGCCGCCGCAAAGGCAAGGATGCTGAGCGTTCGCCGTTCTCCCTGGAGCAGGTGGAAAAGCATTGGCACGCAGTGTAGGGGATTTTACGGATTTTGGAAACAAAATAGCGCGGGGGCAAACAGGCGTAAACCCCTTGCCAAAGCAGGGTCAATCCGTCATGATGGCTTTTTATCTGTGCGCACTTCGCGCCGCCTCTCACCACCTCATGAGCTTCAATTTCCTCAAGCTGTTTTCGGGCCGTCATTACCGCGTTTTTTTGCGCAACTGCAAGCCCGTCGTCGAAAAGATCAACCGCATCGAGCAGGAGTATCAGGCCCTGACGCCGGAGGCCCTGCGCGCCAAGACGGATGAATTTCGCGCCCGTTTGGCCAAGGGCGAGACCTTGGAGGGCATTTTGCCTGAGGCGTTTGCCGCCGCCAAGAACGCCGCCCGCCGCCTATGCGGGCAGGAACTTTCCGTCTGCGGTCAGCCGCTGACGTGGAACATGGTGCATTTTGACGTGCAGCTCATCGGCGGCATTGCGCTGTCGGAACGCAAGATTGCGGAAATGGCAACGGGCGAAGGCAAAACCCTGGTTGCGACGCTCCCGCTGTATTTGCACGCGCTCGCCGGAAAAGGCGCGCACTTGGTGACCGTCAACGACTACCTCGCCCGCCGCGACTCGGAATGGATGGGGCACCTGTACAATTCGCTGGGGCTGACCGTCGGGTGTATCCAAAATCAGATGGACTCCGAGGCCCGCAAGGCGGCCTATGCCTGCGACATCACTTACGGCACGGCTTCCGAATTCGGCTTTGACTACCTGCGCGACAACGGCATGGCCACCCGCAAGGAAGACCAAGTGCAGCGCGGACATTTTTACTGCATCGTCGACGAAGTGGACTCCATCCTCGTGGACGAGGCGCGCACCCCGCTGATTATTTCCGGCCCCGCGCAGGACGCCACCGAGGCTCCCTACCGCGCGCTCAAGCCCGCGATTGAACAGTTGGTGAGCTTGCAGCAGAAATTGTGCAACCGTCTGGTTTCCGAAGCCAAAGACGTGCTGGAAAAACCCGATCACACCGACGCCCAGCGCCGTGAAGCCTGCGAAAAATTGCTCCAAGTGCGTTTGGGCATGCCCAAGCACCGCCAGTTGACGAAGATGATGGAAGGCGGCCCTTCCCGCAAATGGCTGGAAGCTTTTGACTTGGAAATGTCGAGCGACTTCAACAAGGAAAGCCGCTATCGCATCAAGGAAGCCCTTTATTTTGTCATCGACGAAAAGCAGCACCAGTCCGACTTGACGGAACTGGGCCGCAACACCTTGGCTCCCGGACGCTCCGACGCCTTTGTGATTCCGGATTTGCCCTCCATCTACGTGGAAATCGACAAGGACGCCTCGTTGTCCGTCGAGGAACGCCAGAAAAAGCGCGCCGAGGCCGAGGCGATTTTCGCCAAAACGTCCGAGGACATTCACGTCATCAGCCAGTTGCTGCGCGCCTACACCCTCTATGACCGCGACGAACAGTACGTGGTGATGGACGGCAAGGTGATGATTGTGGACGAGAACACGGGCCGCATGATGCCGGGCCGCCGCTGGAGCGAAGGGCTCCATCAGGCCGTCGAAGCCAAAGAGGGCGTGGAGATTGAGAAGGAGTCGAAGACCTACGCCACGATCACCATTCAGAACTATTTCCGCATGTACCAGCGCCTCGCCGGCATGACGGGCACGGCCGAAACGGAAGCGGGCGAATTTTACGACATCTACAAGCTGAACGTGGTGGTGATTCCCACGAACCAGCCCTGCATGCGCAAGGACGCCAACGACATTATTTACAAGACCCGCCGCGAAAAGTACCACGCGGCCCTCGACAATATCGTGGAACTCAACAAGCGCGGGCAGCCCGTGCTGGTGGGCACCACCAGCGTCGACGCTTCCGAACTGCTGAGCAAGATGCTCAAGCGCGCCAACGTGCCCCACACGGTGTTGAACGCCAAGTTCCACCAGCAGGAGGCCGAGATTGTCTCGCGCGCCGGGCAGCGCGGGGCCGTGACCATCGCCACCAACATGGCGGGCCGCGGCACCGACATCAAACTGGGCGAAGGGGTGGAAGCCCTCGGCGGCCTTTATGTGCTGGGCACCGAGCGCCACCAGTCCCGCCGCATCGACCGCCAGTTGCGCGGCCGTTGCGCCCGCCAAGGCGACCCGGGCATGTCGAAGTTTTTGATTTCGCTGGAAGACGACTTGATGCGCCTGTTTGCCAAGGCCGGCCCCATTTCGCGCATTTTGGAGCGCTCCTTTGTGGAGGGCGAACCCTTGGAGCACCCGCTGCTCAACCGCTCGATTGAGACCGCGCAAAAGCGCGTGGAGCAGCAGAATTATTCCATCCGCAAGCGCCTCTTGCAGTACGACGACGTGCTCAACCGCCAGCGCGAAGTGGTCTACGGTATCCGCAACGACGTCTTGCACGCCGACGACCCGACCGAGGCGATGATGGACATGATCGCCGAAGAGCTGGGCGACCGCCTCGAAGTGGTCTACCCCCATGTGAAGGGCGAACCCGACGCCGACGCGCTCAAAGCCTTCGTGGGCTGGCTGCGTTTGAATTTCCCCTTGGCGCTGGAAGAAAAGGATTTTTACGGCAAAAACGCCGAGAGCGCGAAGGTGTGGCTGACGGGCCTTGTCAAAGAGGCGTTTTTCCGCCGCGAGCAGTTTGAAGAGGCCGCCGCGCTGCGCTGGCTGGAACGTTTTGTGATGATCCGCGCGATCGACCGCAACTGGCAGGATCACCTGACGGAGATGGAAGATTTGCGCAACAGCGTGGGCCTGCGCGGCTACGGCCAGAAGGACCCGCTTAACGAATACAAGTCCGACGCCTATGTGTTCTTCGACGAGATGATGGGCCGCGTGCGCAACGACATTTGCGCGGGCCTTTTCCGCTCGGCGACCAACCCGGAGGCCTTCCAGAATATGATTTCGCTGATGGCGCGCGCCCAGCACAGCGGCCCCGCCGACGAGGCCGCCGCTCCCGGTGCCGCCCCCGTCAAGAAGGCTGAACCCAAGCTTCCCAAGATTGAGCCCGTGAAGAAGGAACTGCCGAAGGTGGGCCGCAACGACCTGTGCCCGTGCGGCAGCGGCAAGAAGTTCAAAAAATGCTGCGGTAAGGACGAATAACCCCGCGCGGATACCCTCCGCGCGCCGCCGCTTTTTCTATGCGCCTGCGACTGACACACACTCAATGGAAGGCGGCGGGGCTAGCGCTATTGGCCGCCGGGGCCTCCGCCGCGCTCAACGTGTGCGCTTTTCCCAACATCGACGCATGGTGGGCGGGACTGGCGTTTTTAGTTCCTATGGTGTTGTGGGCCTACGAAAAGCCAAACCGTAAGCTTTTCCTATGGGCGGGCTTTGCGGGATTTTGGGTGTCGTGGGCCGTGCTCTTGTCATGGCTGCGCCATGTCTATCCTTTTTGGGGATGGTTCGGCGTCGCGTTTTTGTCGTTTTACATTGCCGCTTTTTACACGGCTTGGCTGGCGGGATTGTGGTGGACGATGCTGCGTTGCGATTTAAAAAAGCCCGCCGCCGTGCGTGTTATGGCGATGCTGGGACTCGCCGCGTGGTGGGTGGTTTTGGAATGGGGGCGCACTTGGTTTCTCTCCGGGTTCCCGTGGCTGCCGCTGTCCGCGAGCCAGTGGACGCAGCCGGTGATGTTGCAAGTCGCCGAATGGACGGGGGCTTGGGGCGTGTCGTTCATCCTCGTGTTTTTGAATTTGTGTGTGGCGGGATATTTGCGCAGTCTCTATGGACTCCTGCGTCCGGGCCACGGTGGCCTTACCGAAAAGCGCGTGAAAGTCGGCGGGGTTTCGCTGCGGGTGAGCTTTCACATGGAGCTGTATGTCGGCGTGCTCGTGATGCTCGGCTGCGTGAGCTTGATGACATTGAGCCTCGGGCGCATGCAGCACATGCGCGAGCCGCTTTTTAAAGCCGGCGTGGTGCAGCCGTGGGCGGAGCCGCTAGTGAAGTGGGATCCGAACAAAGCGCAGGAGAATTGGGAAGTGCTGCGCGCGCTGACGCTCTCGTTGCGGGCGCAAGGCCCCGACTTGTATTTGTGGCCGGAGGCGTCCACGCCCTTCGCAGTGTTTGGGCAGAACTCCGAGATGATGCGCTCGCTCATTGAAGACTTGGTAAACACGCTCGAAAAGCCGCTGCTCATGGGCAACCTCGCCCACGAGGACGAGCGCTGGTACAACGGCGTGTTCGCCGTGCAGCCGCAATCGGGGGTCGCGGCGATGTTCTACGCGAAGCAGCATCTGGTTCCCTTCGGCGAATACGTGCCGCGCTGGCTGCCGTTTGTGGAAAAAATTTCGCCCGTTGAGGGCTCGTTCTATCCGGGGGAGTTCGCGCTCCCGTTGGGCATCAAAGTGGCGAACAAAACCCTGCGCGCGGGGCCGCTGGTGTGCTACGAGGACATTTTCCCGAGCATCGCCCGGGCGCTGGCGCGCAACGGGGCCGACTTTTTTTACGTCGCCACCAACAACGCGTGGTACGGCACGGAGGCGGGCGCGTATCAGCACGCGGCGCACGCGGCGCTGCGCGCCGTGGAGACCCGCCGCCTTGTGGTGCGCTGCGGCAACGACGGCTGGAGCGGCTGGGTGGACGAATTCGGCTACGCCGCGGCCCTTGAGGAATCGCCGGACGGGAAAGTTTCCGCCGTGCCTGCGGGCGAGAAGGGCAAGGGTACCATTTATTTTCGGGGCGTGGGCACGCTGAAGGTGAGCCGCTCGCCCTATTACGCGGCGAACCAAACGTTTTACGTGCGCCACGGCGAGTGGTTTGTGTGGGCGTGCATGGGGCTCGCGGTTTTGGCGGCGCTGCGCTTGCGTTTTGGACAAAAAGTGGGATAAACTGCACGGATGCAACACAACACGGACGACTTGCGCATCGTAGGGGTAAAAGCCCTTTTGGCGCCCGCCATTTTGATCGAGGAGATTCCCGTCGGGGACGCGATTTCGAATCTGATCAGCGGGGCGCGCCGCCAGCTGGCCGACATTTTGCACGGAAAAGACAAGCGCCTCGCCGTGATGGTGGGCCCGTGTTCGATTCACGACACGCAGGCCGCCTTGGAATACGCCGGGCGACTGAAGCCCTTGGCCCAGCGTTATCAGGACGATTTGTGCATCGTTATGCGCGTGTATTTTGAAAAGCCGCGCACGGTCGTGGGCTGGAAGGGCCTCGTGAACGACCCCAACATCGACGGCAGTTTCCGCATCAACGACGGCTTGCGCACCGCGCGGCGCTTGCTGCGCGACATTTCGCTGGAGGGGCTGCCCACCGGCACGGAATTTTTGGACACGATCACCCCGCAGTTTTTTGCGGACTTCGTGACGTGGGGCGCCATCGGCGCGCGCACCACCGAAAGCCAGGTGCACCGCGAACTGGCCTCGGGCCTTTCCATGCCCGTGGGCTTCAAAAACGCCACCAACGGCAACGTGCAGGTGGCCATCGACGCCGTGCGCGCCGCGCGTTCGGCGCACTGGTTTCCTTCGGTGACGAAGCAGGGCGTCACCGCGATTTTCCACACCGCCGGCAATCCCGACGGGCATGTGATTCTGCGAGGGGGCTCCGGCAACGTCAATTACGATTCGGCCAGCGTTCGCGAGGCCGCCGCCGCTTTGAAAAAAGTGGGACTTTCGCCGCACGTGGTCGTCGATTGCAGCCACGGAAACAGCCGCAAAGAATACAAGAAGCAGCTGGAAGCGGGCAACGACATCGCCCGGCAAATCGCTGCGGGGGAAAGCGCGATCGCGGGCACGATGATCGAGAGCAATCTCGTGGAAGGCCGACAGGAATACGACCCCAGCCGTTGCGTTTACGGGCAGAGCATCACCGACGCGTGCCTCGGTTTCGAGGACACGGAATCGCTGCTCGAAACCTTGGCCCAAGCGGTGTCCGCGCGCAAAAAAGCGGGCGCTTAGCGCACCGCCAGCGTGCCGCGCGTGACGCCGAGCTGGTTCATCAGGTTCAGCTCCTTCCAGAGCGCTTCGGCGTCGGTCTTGCCCGCGAGCAAATCGCGATAGCGTCCCAGCGTGTCGGCGGCGGCGGCCTTGTCCTCGTCCAAAAATTCTATGCGGAATCGCCGCGCCCCAAGCGCTATCAGGTGGGCGGCGTAGGGCGCGCCCGTTTGCGCCTTGGCGTGAAAGAGGGTGTTGCGGCAGCCCGCGTCGGCGCGCAAGGGGTGCTCAAGGCCCAATCGGTCGCGCAGGGCCACGCGGTGCGCCTCGCAGGGGCGTCCGCAATCGTGGAAATCTTTGCCCGTGGAAAGGAATGCGCAAAAGACGCAGTGAGCCATGTGAAACAGCGGCATGTGTTGGTGCAGCGTGATGTCAAACCACGCGGACGGAGCGCCGCGCAACAGGTCGGAGAGCTGGTTGATGTCGAGGTCGTAAGAGGCCGTCACCGTTTCCAGCCCGCAGGTCTCAATAAAGTAGGCGGCGGACAAGGGATTGGCGACGTTGAGCGAAAAGTCCCCGCGCAGGCGCATCCCGGGGAAGGCGCTTAAATGCCGGGCGTTGCGTACGAGGATGCCGTCCGGATTCGCCGATTGGATTTGTTTTAAAATCCAGTCTTCGTCGCTTTTGTGCATGCGCGGGGGCGCGGCCCACAATTCTGTGCAGGAGACGGTGTGCGCCAGCGCGACGGCCTCGCGAAACGTTTTGGGGTTTTCAAAATCGCCGTAAAGGGTGGTGACGCCCGTTTCGAGAGCGGCTTCTAGTTGCGGCAACGTGCGCACCAGCGCTATTAGTTGCGGGGCTTGAGCGAGGCCCGCAGATTCGGCGGCGGGCGCAGGCAGGCAGATGGGCGCATCCTCACGGATGGTCCACGCGGGCGGGGTCTCGCGCGCGTTCAAGAAAGCCTCGACCAACTCGCGGCGCAGGCGGTTCAGCTCGCTCATGGGCAGCATGCCCTCGCCCTCAATGCGGCATTCGACTTCGCCCAGATGCAGGGGCGTGCCGCCGAGGCGTCCGAAAAAGTCGCGCAAGGTGGCCTCGGTGAGCGGGTGTTTTTGCGCGGGCACGAGCGCGATTTGCGAAACCGCCTGCGCGCGCACGCGTCCATTTTCCAACAGCTCGACGCGCAGCGGCTCGCCGACGCGCCCTTCCATGCGGAAGGATACCGGGCGTGTGTAGCGCGGCAACTTGACGGTGTACGATTGGCGCAGGTCGTGTTCTAGGGCGTGGTCGCTGGTTTTCCACAGCTTTTGGCCCGCCTGCACTTGCATCCAGTCCATGTCCTCGCGGGCAAATCGCAAGACGGTGCCTTCGCCCTCGGCGGTCACCTCGTGGATGCGCGCGCCTTGCTCGCCCTTTTCGGGATGCCCCGCGTCGAAGACCACGCCGTCGCCCGCTTTGACGGGGACGGACGTTTTCAAATACACATGCGGGGCGATGACGTCGAGGACGTCGCCCAAAAAGACCCCGCGCTTGGTGCCAAAGCGCGCGTGCACCAGTTCGCGGTTATTGACCCCGTGCAGCCAGCCCGTGTAGAGGCCGCGCGAAAACGCCATTTCGAGGTCGTAGGCGCGGGCTTTAAAAAGGGCTTCGCCCGAAACGTTTTCGCCGCGCGCGAGGGCGTCGTAGGAAAAATCGAGCGCATGGCGATAGGCGCGCGTGATGTTGGCGACGTATTCGGGGGACTTTAAGCGCCCCTCGATTTTCAGCGAGGAGACCCCCGCGCGAATAAGGTCTGGCAGGGCGGAAATGCCCGCGAGGTCTTGGGGGCTCAGCAAATAGCGGCGGTCGCCGAGGTCTTGCTTTTGGCCGTCGCAAATTAAATCGTAGGGCATGCGGCAGGCCTGCGCGCATTCACCCCGGTTGGCGGAGCGCCCGCCCAAGGCCTCGCTTGTCAGGCATTGCCCGGAATAGGCCACACACAGGGCACCGTGCACAAAGGTTTCGAGCGGCAAGTCGGGCATGGCCGCATGGATATGGGCGATTTCCTCGATGCTGTTTTCGCGCGCAAGCACGGCGAGCGAGGCCCCCAGTTTGCTGGCAAAGGCCGCGCCCGACTCGTCCGTCAGGCTCATCTGCGTCGAGGCGTGAATGGGAAAGTCCGGCGAGAGCGCGCGAATCAGTCGGCAGGCCCCCACGTCCTGCACAATGGCGGCGTCTACCCCCGCGCGCATCAGGGCGGCCAGCTCGGCCTTGGCGACGGCCAATTCGTCGGTGAATACGAGAATGTTAAAAGTGACATACCCGCGCACGCCGCGACGGTGCAGCATGCGCATGAGCTTGGGTATGTCTTCAAGCGTGAAATTGTCGGCGCGGGCCCGTGCGTTGAAGCGCGAGGCCCCGAAATAGATCGCGTCGGCCCCGTTTTCAACCGCCGCAACGGCGCACTCCCAGTTTCCGGCGGGGGAGAGAATTTCAGGCTTGGGCGGCAGGGCGGCGGGGCTCATGTTCAAGCTGTTAGACTAATGCAGCGCGACGGAGCTTGAAAGACATTTTCCGAACGCGTTATTTCCTGCGTCTTTTTTTTGCTTTTGCTATTCCTTTCCGGAAAATCCGATTTATAATTCCCGGATGATTCCTAATATCGCAACGAAGACGGGGGATTCCGGCACCACTTCGCTCTGGGACGGAACCCGGGTATCCAAGACGGACAAGCGCATCGCGTGCGTGGGGGCGCTGGATTCGTTCCACGCGGCTCTGGGCCGGGCGCGCGTGCAGCTCGACCCTTCCCAGCCGGTGGACGAGGAACTCTTGAAGCACTTTGATTTGCTTCAGCAGCGCCTCTTCTCGCTGATGGGCGAAGTGGCCACCAGCAACGAGGCGAAGGAGGCCTTCCGCCTCAACACGAAGAATCGCCCGTTGACGCAGGCTGACGAGGACAACTTGGAAAACGTTTACAATTGGCTGCGCGGGGTATTGAACGCGCGCGGAGTCACTCTTAAACAGTGGGCCGTCTACGGTGCGGGCGGTATTGGGGAAGCGGAGTTCGACTATGCCCGCGCGGTGTGCCGTCACGCCGAACTGGCCCTGTGGGGACTGCGCGAGGACGGGTTTGAAATCCGCCCGGAATTGACGACCTTCATCAACCGCTTTTCCGACGTACTCTTCCTCGTGGCCCGGCATCTGAGCCGCGAAGTGGAGATTCCGGAAAAGCCGACCGCCCCGGTGTAAACCGCCCGGATTGGCTATTTTCAGCCGCGATTCGCCAACGGCGGGCCGCGGCTTTTTTGTGGAGGCATTCGGCGGGCATAAAAAAACGCGGGCGTTGCGGCCTGCGTTTTTTTGTGCGAAAAAGGCCCGCGTTTAAGTGTGGAAGAGCTTTGTCAGCAGATAACCGAAGACTGCGGTGACGGGCAGGGTGAGCACCCACGCAAAAACCATGCTGCGCACGACTGTCCACTTGACGGCGTTGAGGCGCTTGGTGGCGCCGACCCCCATGATGGCGCTGGAAATCACGTGCGTGGTGGACAGTGGAATGCCCCAGTGGCTGGCGAGTTGGATGATGGAGGCGGCGGCCGTTTCCGCCGCAAACCCGTGGATGGGCTGGAGCTTGACCATCTTGTGCCCGAGGGTGCGGATAATGCGCCAGCCGCCTGCCGCCGTGCCGGAGGCCATGGTGAGGGCGCACGTGATTTTAACCCATAGGGGAATGGCGGCAAACGTGTCGAGATGCAGGAAACTCAAAAAGCCGGGAAGCTGGTCAAAAATGCCGGACTGGGTGGCGGTGACGAGGGCCAGCGTGATAATGCCCATCGTCTTCTGGGCGTCGTTGGTGCCGTGGCTGAAGGCCATCCACGAGGCGCTGAGGATTTGGAGTTTGCCGAATGTGCGGTTAATCACCAGCGGGCGGACTTTGCGCAGAAAAAAGAACAGCACGCCCATCACCAGAAAGCCCATCACCAAACCGAACACCGGGGAGATGAACATGGGGATGACCACCTTGGGAATGACGCCTTCGTACGCTCCGGTGACCGGATTATGGCTTTCCCAAATGATGACGCTCCAGTTGTTCGCCGCATTGGCCAGCGCCGCGCCGCACAGGCCGCCGATCAAGGCGTGGCTGGAGCTGGAGGGAAGGCCGAAACGCCAGGTGATGAGGTTCCAAATAATGCCGGAGAGCAGGCCGTAGAGAATCACCTCAATCGTCACAAAATGGCTGTCCACGAGCCCTTTTCCGATGGTGGCCGCCACGGCGGTGCCCGCCATGGCCCCTGCCAGATTAAAGAAAGCCGCCAGCAGGATGGCGCGGCGGGGAGTGAGTACCCGGGTGGATACCACCGTGGCGATGGAATTCGCCGTGTCGTGGAAGCCGTTGATAAATTCAAAGGCTATCGCCGCGATGAAAACCAGAATCAGCAAAATCATAAGGGGGCCCGCACGGAGATATTAAGAATACTTCAAGGTCACCTGAAAGATGACGTTGCCCGTGTCGCGACAGCGGTCGATGGCTTTCTCCATCAGGGCGTTGATGTCTTTGAGCAGAATGACCGTGATGGGGTCGTACTTGCCGCTGTAAAGATCCCGGTTGACTTCCGTCATGCGCTTGTCGGCGTCGCCCTCAATCATCTGAATTTCGTCGTTCATCTCGCGCACCTTTTGGGGATTGGGGCTTTTGCGCAGGCCGTGTACCATCTCGCAGACAATTTCTACTGCGCGCTGGAGCAGTTCCGTCTGGTGGCGAAAGTGTTCGTTGAGCGTCTCACGGTTGCCGGCATAGGCGCCCTCGGCGAATTTGATGAGGGCTTTCGGGATTTTATAAAGCGAGGCCGCGATGTTTTCGATGTCCTCGCGCTCAATGGGGGTCGCGAACGTGCTGCAGAGTTCTTCGGTGATCGTCCACTTGATCTGCTTGTGGCGGCGGCGCAACTCGGCGAGCTGCTCCAGATGGTTCGGGTATTCGCGGGTTTGCAGCATCTCGGCCACAATGGTGGCGCTGGCGCGCACTTCCTTGGCGCTGGATTCCAGCAGGTCGTAAAATTTATCGCTTCCGGAGATGAGGCGTTGTAAGGAAAACATAAAGGGAAAAATTATGCTAGGCAGAGTCTTTAAATTCCGCACGTCGTCCGCGTGTCCGGATTTTGGTCCTTTTGCGTGTCCCCGCTTCGACAATAGCTACATTGCCTCGGTCGAAACCCGAAAAATGAATCAAAACCGTCCTTTGCAAACTCACTGCGGAATTTAAAGAAACAGCCTAACTTTTTGTGACGATTTTGGAAACAAAAATCGACTTCAAAATACGTTTAAAAATGGGGTAATTCTTTATAAATCAAAGTCTTATAAATTAAAAAAACAGCCGAACGTGCGGGGGCGTTCGGCTGGCAAAAAAGGCGCACGGGTGCGGAAATTATCACTTAAATTGGGCCACCAGTTGGGTGAGGGTGGATTTGGCGTCGCCGTAGAGCATGCGGGTTTGGGGAAGGATGAACAGCTGGTTTTCGAGTCCGGAAAACCCGGTTCCTTTGCCGCGCTTGAGGACAATGACCGTTTTGGCCTCGTGTGCCTTGATGATGGGCATGCCGTAAATGGGGGATGCCGGGTCTTGGGCGGCGGCGGGGTTCACCACGTCGTTCGCCCCGATGACGAGCGCCACGTCCACCTGCGGCATCGTGGGGTTGATTTTATCCATTTCCCACAGTTGGTCGTACGGCACGTCGGCTTCGGCCAACAGCACATTCATGTGTCCGGGCATGCGTCCCGCCACCGGGTGAATGGCAAAGCGCACCTCGGTGCCGTTCTTTTCCAAAATGTTGGCCAGTTCCTTGACCGCGTGCTGGGCTTGGGCCACGGCCATGCCGTAGCCGGGGATAACGGCCACGCTGCGGGCGGCTTCCAGGACATAGTAGGCGTCTTCCAGCGAGATGGGCTTGAGTTCGCCTCCCGATTGGGCCGAGGCCGCCCCGCCTTGCGCGCCAAAACCGCTAAAGAGAATATTGCCCACCGTGCGGTTCATGGCCTTGGCCATTATGACGGTGAGCACGATGCCGCTGGCTCCCACCAGCGTACCCGCCACAATCAGCACGTTGTTCATCAGGATGAAACCCGCCGCGCAGGCCGCCATGCCCGAAAGGCTGTTGAGCATGGAAATGACGGTGGGCATGTCGCCTCCGCCGATGGGCAGGATGATGGAAACCCCCAACACCAGCGAGAGCGCGGTAAACAGATAAAAGGCCGCCAGCGCGCAGGAGCCCTCGGGCCACAGTGTGAAATAAACCAGCGCCAGCAGCGCGAGGATGAGCAGCAGGGCGTTGAGCAGATGCTGGCCCTTAAATAAGAAGGGCCGCCCGCTTACCCATTCGGCGAGTTTGGCAAAGGCCAGCATGCTGCCTGTGAAGGTGACGGCTCCGATGACGATCGCCGCCGCCGTGGAGGCCGCGAAGAAATGCGCGTTAAAGGCCGCGTGGACTTGCAGATAATCGGCCATGGAGGCGTAGGAACGAGCGTTGTCGTATTCCCCCCACGCCACTAGAAAACTGGCGAGCCCGCCAAAGCCGTTGAGCAGGGCGACCATTTCGGGCATGGCCGTCATTTTGACTTTTTGGGCGAGGATGACGCCGATGAGCGAGCCGATGATAATCGCCAACAAAAGCCACAGATGGGAAATCCCCGAGGCCGCGAAAACGTCCTTGTCAACCACCGTGGCAATGATGGCAATGGCCATGCCCACGGCGGACAAAAAATTGCCTTTGCGCGCCGTTTCCACTTTGCCCAGCATTTTGATGCCGAGAATGAAAATGGCGGAGGCCACGATATAGGCGAAGTTTACCCACTCGGTGGAAAGCAATCCGGCGGGCTCGGCGCTCAGGAGCAGCGTCATCTTATTTGCCTCCCTTCTTGTGCTTGAACATTTCGAGCATGCGGTCGGTGACAAGGTAGCCGCCCACCACGTTGATCATGGCGAAGACGACCGCCAGAAATCCAAAAATCATCGAGAGCGTTCCGGGCGGCAAGACGGCGCACACCAGCGCCCCCACAATGGCGATGCCCGAAATGGCGTTGGTGCCGGACATCAGCGGGGTGTGCAGCTGCGAGGGCACTTTGGCGATGAGTTCAAACCCGAGGAAGGCCGCCAACACGAAGATGAAAAATAGGAGAATAAGGGTAATGGCGCTCATGGTGAGGTTGGGTATAAAGTTTAAGAACGCACGCACGGATGCACGATGGCGCCCGCGTGGGTGAGCAAACAGCCTTTGAGGATGTCGTCCTCCAAGCGCAGCTTGAACGATTTTTCCCCCGCGTCCCAGAAATGGGTGAGGAAGGCCGTGAGGTTGGCCGAGAGCATTTGCGAGGCGTGGACGGGCAGGGTGCATTCGAGCGCGCCCGCCCCCACGATATGGACGCCGCCCGGGGTGGTAAGGGTTTCGCCCGGGCGCGCGCCCTCGACATTGCCGCCGCTTTCGACCGCGAGGTCGATGACAAACGTGCCGGGGCGCAGGTGTTCCAGCATGGCGGAGGTCAGCAAAACGGGGGACTTTCGCCCAAACACTTTGGCGGTGGTAATCACCACATCGGCGAGCGCGCAGGCCTTCACCATGCCCGCGCGCTGCTTTTCCAACTGTTCAGGCGTCAGGGCTTTGGCGTAGCCTTGCTCGGTTTGTCCCGTTTCGCCGAGGTCGATGGACACAAACTTGGCCCCGAGGGAGCGCACTTGCTCTTCGACCACCGCGCGGGTGTCGTAGGCTTCCACCCGCGCGCCGAGGCGCTTGGCGGTGGCGATGGCTTGCAATCCCGCAACGCCCGCCCCGATGATGAACACGCGCGCGGGATTGAGCGTGCCCGCAGGCGTCATCAGCATGGGGAAAATACTGGGCAGTCGGCTCGCCGCCAAAATAACCGCCGCATAGCCCGCCAGATTGGACTGCGAGCTGAGGGCGTCCATTTTTTGCGCCAAGGTGGTGCGCGGAATCATCTCTAGGCTCGCGGCGCTCACCCCGGCGGCGGCGAGGGCTTCGACCAGCGGCTTTTCCGCAAAGGGGTCGAGAAAACTCAGCGAGAACGCCCCGCGATTGTACAAGGGGACGCTCTCCACGGGCGGTTTTCGCACGCGCAGGACAAGATCGGCCTCGGACAGGGCGGATGGCAAATCGTCAACGACTGCGGCGCCCGCCGCGCGGTAGGCGTCGTCTGTATGCAAACTGGAAAGCCCGAGTCCCGCTTGGGTACGGACTGCAAAACCGAGTGAGACCAACACTTTTACATCGGAGGGGGTAAGCGCACAACGCGTTTCCCCTGCCTGCGTTTCACGGGGAACAAGAACGGTTTTCACGGCCGCATTGTTTGGCTTCAAGCGAATTTTCACAAGATAAAAAAACATGCTTTTTGAAAGGCGGCGGGTACGGCGTATCCGGGGGCGTTAAATCGGCTCATTTTATAGATTTACAAAGACGCAGCCTTGGCGTTTGATAGGTGCATGAAACTCGGAAAACCCCTCCTTTGGCTTCTGGTTTTGTGCGCGGGCGTCTTGTGCGCTCAGGAAAAAATCATCCCACCGCCTCCGGGCAATCCCCCGGTACCCGCCTCCCTCGCCACCACGTTGCCTTCCGACATCGGGGCGCTGTTGAGCGAACGGGTGAAGACGACCGTCTACGTCGAGTTTTTTATCCAGAACGAAATCGACCGCGAGCGCGTCACCGCGCGCGGAATCGTGTTGGACAAGGAGGGCCTAATTGTGCTGGCCGACAACGCGCTCTCGCCCAACGTGCCCCCGGGCCGCCTGTGTGATTTTAAGGTGCATGTGCTGGGCGAAGATTCCGACGGCTACAAGGCGGAATATCTGGGCATCAACTATGTCTCCGGCACGCATTATGTGCGCGTCGAGGCGGCGGGGCGCGCGAAGCTGCGCCCCATCGGCGATTTTCCCGTCGCCGAGCCGCAGACGGGCGAGATGCTCTGGGGGATTTCATCGCAGGACGAGGACTTTTTGTACAAGCCCCTCTTGGATTTCGGCACGGTGGTCTTTTCGCACGGATTCCCCCTGATGTTCGGCTTTACCCGTCCAGAAGTGGCGGGCATCGGCGCGCCCGTGTTCAACGCCAAGGGCGATTTTGTGGGCGTGGGAACCAATCCCTCCTCGCAAAATTACCTCATGTTTTTCGGCGGCAAGACTGGGCGCATCGCCCTCGCGCCTTTGGATGAGAGCAACACCTTTATTTGGGCGAACGATTATTTGAAATATGTGAAGCGCATTCCGCAAAGCCCCGCGGGTGACCCGGAGCCTTGGCTCGGCATCGAGGGCGCGCAGCCCGTCGACAAGGATGTGGCGCATTTCTTGGAACTTGAAAAGCAGGGTGCAATCGTGGTGAGCGAAATCATCGCCAAGAGCCCCGCCGACGTCGCCGGGCTCAAGAACAAGGACATCATCGTCACCGTGGACGGCAAACCGTTGCCCAAGCTGCACCCGGATCAAAATCTCCTGCGTTGGCTCACGTTCTATGTGGCCGAGAAGAAGGTGGGCGACAGTGTCGGCTTTGAGGTGATTCGCGGCGACAAAAAGGAGTTGGTGTCCGTCAAGCTGGTGGCCCGCCCCCTGCGCGACCGCAACGCCGCGCGCGATTATTTTCCGCGACTGGGGCTCTCCGTGCGCGAATTCACCGTCGACGATGCGGTGAAGCACCGCCTGTTCCAATCCGACCTCAAGGGCGCGGTCGTGAGCTTCCTGCGCCAAAACGCCCCCGCCTCGACCGCCGAGATGAGATTAGGGGATTGGATCAAGGAAGTGGACGGATCGCCCGTCAATTCCTATGCGCAGGCCGTCGAAAAGTTAGCGGCTATCGACAAAGATTTGCAGAAAAAGGAGGCCGTTGTCATGGTCAGCCGCGGCACGGAAACCAAGGTATTCCGCCTAAAGCTGAATTAGGAGTGGTATTTCGCGCAAAAAACGTGTTGAAATGAATGCCTTATGTTTACCGGTATTGTGGAAGCGGCGGGAAAAGTGCTATCCTTTAAGGAGGGCGCAGATGCGTGGAAATTGACGGTGGACGCCGGAACGCCGGGCGACGACATGGCGATCGGCGATTCGCTGGCCGTCAACGGTTGCTGCCTGACGCTGGTGTCCAAGCAGGGCAAGGCGCTGTCCTTTGACCTGCTCGGGGAAACGGTGCGCCTGACCGGCTTTTCGCAGCTCACGGAGGGCTCGCTCGTGAATTTGGAGCGCAGCCTAAAGGCCGACGGTCGGCTCGGCGGGCATTTTGTCTCCGGCCATGTCGATGCGCCCGGCCTTGTCGCCGTATTCGAGCCGCGCGGCAAAGATTTTTATCTGCGCGTGCAGGCCCCCAAGGCATATTTGAAGTATTTGGCCTACAAAGGCTCGGTCGCCATCGACGGCATTTCCCTGACGGTGGCCGAGGTGCACGACGACGGTTTTGCCGTCTGGCTGATCCCCCACACGGTGGAGGTGACCAACCTCGCCCAGTGTAAGACAGAAACCCGCGTAAACTTGGAGTTCGATCTCCTAGCCAAATATATGGAACGTCTGCTTACCGAAAAAGCATGATACCGCGATTTTTCGACCGTTGGACCAGCCCCCACAAACGCGCGTTGCCCGCGCTGGGCGAACGCACCGTGTGGATGGGAATTGTGAACGCCACCCCCGATTCGTTTTCGGACGGCGGCCATTTTTTGTCCCCCGAAAAAGCCGCCGACCACGCGCAGGCGTTGGTGGAGGCGGGGGCGGACATTATCGACATCGGCGCGGAATCCACCCGCCCGGAAGCGGAGGCGATTTCCGCCGACGAGGAGCAAGCGCGGCTGTTGCCCGTGCTCATGGCCGTGCGGGAAAGATTGCCGAACGTGGCGATTTCCGTGGACACCTACAAGGCGGACACGGCGCAGGTGGCGGTGCAGGCGGGGGCGGACATTATCAACGACATTTGGGGACTCAAGGCCGAGTGGAAGGGCGACGCGCATTCGTCGATGGCGGAGATGATTGCGCGCTTAAAATGCCCCGTGGTGGTGATGCACAACCGCGTGCAGCCCAGCAAGGAAACGGGGGACAATTTTTGGAGCGCACTTTTTCAGGATATGAAAGAAAGTCTCTCGCTGGCGCACAGTTGCGGGGTGCCGCGCCGCCAGATGGTGTTGGATATCGGCATCGGGTTTGGCAAAACTTTTGAGCAGCAGGTGGAATGCCTGCGCGAGAGCGAGCGGTTGCGGGCCTTTGGGTTGCCCCTGCTTTTGGGGACTTCGCGCAAATCCTCGTTGGTGAAAATTTCCAATGGGCTCGCCTCGCGCGACGAGGCGACCGCCGCTTCCGTGGTGTGGGCTGTGGCGCACGGGGCCTGCGACATTGTGCGGGTGCACGACGTGGGTTTTGTACGGCGGTTTGAGGCGGTTGCCGAAGCGCTTGCCTACAAGCCGGATCAAACTTAGACTTTCGCCATGGACAAACTGAAGATTCAAGGCATTCGCTGCTACGGTCGCCACGGAGTGGCGAGTGAGGAAAACCGATTGGGGCAGCGCTTTGAGGTGTCGCTGGTGTTGGGACTCGACTGCGCGCAGGCCGGGCACAGCGACGACATCGCCCACGCCGTGAATTACGCGAGCGTGATAGAGGCGGTGGTGAAGATCGTCGAGGGCAAGCCGCGCAAGCTGATTGAAAGCGTGGCCGAGTCGATTGCCGAAACCGTGCTGGCGAATTTTCCGCTGGTGAACGATGTGGCCGTGACGGTGGTGAAGCCCAATCCGCCCGTGCCGTACAATTTTGACGGGGTGTCCGTGGAGATTTTTCGCGCGCGTTTATGAAGGCACAGGCGCGCACCGTTTTTTTGGGGCTGGGCTCGAATCTGGGCGATTCGCAAAAAACGCTGCGCGAAGCGATCGCGGAACTGTCGGCGCTGCCGGGAATGGAAATGGTGGCGGTGTCTTCCGTATATCGGACGGCCCCCGTTGGGTTTTTGGAGCAGCCTGATTTTTTGAACATGGCGGCGGCGTTCGCCTATATGGGGACGCCGGAGTCGCTGTTGGAAGGCTGCATGGCGGTTGAGCGCGCACACGGGCGCGTGCGGGCCATCAAGAACGGGCCGCGCACGCTCGATGTGGACATTTTGTTTTTCGAGGGCGAAACGCGGGATGCGCCCGCCCTTCAGCTGCCGCATCCGCGCGCGTCGGAGCGGGCCTTTGTGCGGGTGCCGCTGCGGGAGATTGTGGGAAAAAACGACCCGCGCACCGCTTTTTTAAAGGCCGCGCTGGCCGAGGCTCCGGCGGATGCGCCGGGCGCGGATGGGATTACGCGGTTGGGGCCGCTGTAGGCGGCTGCGGTTTGCCGGCGTGAAAAACGAAGCGGGCGTAAAAGTATCCGATCCCGATGAGGCACACGCCCAACAGCGCGAAGGAAAGTACGCGCCATAAGCCTTCGAGCTGCGAGGCGTCGAGCAGGAAAACTTTGGCCACCGCAACCAGCACGAAGACCAGCGAAGCGATGCGCAGCACTTTGTTTTGGCGGAAATAACCCAATACCAGCAACACGATGCCGTAAGTCAGCGTGTACATGGAGTAGGCGTAAAATTCGGGCATCGTATAGGGATGGCACATGAGTGGGCCTTGGAAGAGCATGCGCACTTGCATGGCGCCGTAGAGATAGAAGCCGATGAGGGCCGCCACGCCCGCGCCGATTTTGAGCGCCGTGTTTTGCGCGTGGCGGGCGACCAGCGCGAACACGAGCGCGGGGATGGCGAGCGAGCAGGTAAAACCGTTCAGCAGAAAGATGCCGGAAACTTCCCGGGGATTGAAGGCGGGCGAAAAGCTCTCCTCGATGAGCGTGTAGCGCGCGGCGACGGCAATGAGAACGGCGACGCCGGGCAGGAAAAATCCGAAGGTGTCGGTGCGATCGCCCCAGCGGGTGAGCAGGGCTCCCGTGAGCAACACGCCCAGAGGCGCGGCGGAAATCCAGGCGTATCCGGCGTTTGCGGCGGGAAAGGCGCTGACGAGGTAATTGCTCAGGAGCGCCACCACGCCCAAAAGCGCAAGGGCGGGCGCGAAGGCGTAGCGCGCATGCAGCGATGCGGGCTCGGATTTTCTAAGCCAATGCCATGCGGCGAAGAGCCCTGCGGCGGCCACCGTCCATGAGAGGCAGAAATTCCACGTGGGTTTGGTTGCAAACGCGCCGAAGAAGATATTTTTGAGGGACAAAATAATGCCTTGGGCGGACCAGAAAAGGCAGACGGTGGCGATGGCCGCGCAGACGGCGGCGGCGGGCAGGTTTCGGCGCAGGGCATAGCGGGCGCACAGGGCGGCGAGGATGCCGAAAAGCGCAGGCTTGAGCACTGCCGGATTGATCATGAGGGCGTAGGCCAGCATCAGGGCAAAGCCGCACACAAAAACGCACGAAAGATATGTGTGCGCGCCCTCGCCGCTGCGGTTGCGCAGGCGCGGATAGAGCGCCCAATGCAACGCTCCCAACAGGGGCAGCGCCAGCAGGACGGGCGTGCTGTAATATAGGGAGCCCATATAGAGCTGTGCCCCGACGATATAGCCGCCGACAGTCATGCACAGCAGTTCGAACAGGGTGAGGCGCGAAAGGTTTGCCGGATCGCGCCACAAGAGCGCCAGCGTGAGCGCCGCGGGCAGGCCGACGATCAGGAACAGCCATCCGTAGGAGGGAATGGCGTAGCGCAGCGACACCAACGCGAGGATCAAGGCGACATACGGCACCCACAGCAGCGGGTGGAAAACTTTGCGCTCGCGCATGCCGAAGGCGTAGAGCGCGGCCAAGCTGACGAGCGCGCCCAGAAGGTAGCCCGTGCTGTCGGCCTGGCGGATGGCGTGCAGGACGGAGAGCGAGAGGGAGGCAAACAGCGGAATCAGCGTGAACAGGCGAAACAGATACGGGGCTTTTAGGCCGTTGAGAAAATCGCGCAAGCGGTGGGCAAAGGCCTGATAGACGGCGGTGAGCAGATAGGCAAAGCACAGGGTTTGCGCGGGGGCTGCCAGTGTATGGGCCAGCGCGAACACCAACGAGCCCAGCAGAGGGGGCAGCGTGAGCGCCCAGAATTGGGCGGTGCGTTCAGGGGGTTGTAAAAACGCGCGCAGGCGATAGGCGAAGCAGAGGTAGGTTGCCGTCAATAGGGTGAGAAAGATGAGGACCAGCAGCACGTTGCCCGGGGTGTACATGGGGGTGTCATGCCAGATGAGTACCCATAGGAAATTGAGGGCGAGCATGGCGAGGGCCAAGCCGACTTGGCGACGGGCGGCGAAAATGCCGAGCAGGCCGAAGGTCAGGACGATAAGATAGGAAAAGAGCAAAAAGGTGCTGCCTGCCCCAGTGCTAAAGAGCGCGGGCGCCATGAAGCCGCCGACAAGTGCAAGGATGGCGAGTTTTTGACCGTAGCGAAACGACAGCGCCACGGCGGCGGCGGTGCAAGCCACCGCGAGGGCGAATCCGGCGGGCAAGGGAATGAGCCTGTAAAAGCCGCTGGCGGCATAGGCGTCGGCATAGGTCACCGCCACGGAGGCCCCGGCGAGAATGGAGGCGATAAAATCGCCCTCCTTGCGGCGGTGAAAAATCTCGGCCACGCCCAGCAAAAGGAAGGCGAACAAGGCGGCGGAAATCAGGCGCATGCCGGGGGTGAACAAGCCTTGTTCGATGGAATACTTTATCAGGAAGAATCCCGCGAACATGAAGGCGATGCCGCCCAGCCAGACGAACATGCGCGAGGCGATGCTGGTTTCGGCGGCGGGAGCGGCCTTGGCGGGCGGTGGGACGAGGGCTGCTGGTGTCTGTGGGCGTGCGGTGGTCGGCGGAGTAGGTGTCGGCAAGGGACGTTGGGCGGGCGGCGGCGGAACCATCCGGATGGACTCAGGGCGGGGAACGCAGGGCGCTGTGTGCGCGGCGGAGGCGCTCTCCTGTGTTTGGGGGGAGGCGGTTTGGGGAGCGGTCTTGCCGCGCTCGAGTTTGGCGAGACGGTGGCGCAGGGAATGCAGTTCGCCGCGCAGGGATTCGCCCTCGCGCGTCAGGGTGCGTGTGCGGGAAAAGAGCGTTGCAAACAAAGCCAGAAGAATCAGCCCGGGGATTCCGAAAACCAATAACAGGACGGGAATAATGTCGAACATGGCGGCGGTGGCGTTTGGGGTTCGGGCGGGCGGCGGCGCAAGCGGGGCGTCCGTGTTTTACTTTTATGAGTAAATAGATAGCATGTAATTTATTTACGTCAAGTTGTTTTCGAAAGTAAGGATGTATGCGTGATGGTGGCCTTTCCGTTTTCAGGGAGGGACTAGGGATGCGAACGATTTTAAAATGTGCATCTTCGGCGCCGGAGTGCACTTTTGTCTGTTCCATTGATGAGACTGGGACTTCGCTCCCAATACACAATTGCGGATATCCGATTCTGTCCCGACTTGCCCTACCTATCTTTTTGGGGCGCGTGCTACAAGTTTTTCATTTTCCAACCATCTTTATATTCTTCGCGCTTCACAATAACCCCAGGTGGGGGTGGAGGAGGGGCTTTGTCAAAACCTGGGCGTCTCGTATAATAAAGATCTCCAGTTGTAAGCCTGCAAAAAACATAAGGAAACGTATCGCTACCGTTTCGACGCTCGATATTTGGATATATGCGAGCAGATTCTTTTAGCCAAGGCAGGAAATCTTGATTTTCGAAATAATCAGCAAAGTCTTCAATAGTCATTTCTTTATTCTCATCGCGTATATTTTTTCTGCAGACAGCATTTTCTCTTTTCAGAAAAACCCCGCATAAGAGGAACCACTCTTTGAATGAATATTTTCTATTAATATCAAATTTTACATTAATAACCTTGTCTACATCTATTAATTCTGTCGCGCTAACTGCAAATGATACATTTGACATTCCTGACACTAATGAAGTGGAAATTGTAGAATTCAAGGGGAACATTTTGTGGTAAATGACCCCATCGGGCATGTTCTCTTTAAATCCTTGGCATAATCCAAGCGAAACTATTTCAATAGAAAGATTTTTTAGATTGTTGATTGAAATTGACTCAACCAAAAATGAAGAAATTTCTTTCTCGGGTCCAACATATTGGATGATTTTATAACCACATGATAAGTCTATCTTAGGGCGCGTGCTCTCTAAAAAAATGGTTTCATTTAAAGAAATAGCTTTTTTAGCTAGGTCAATGCTTTGCCAAGAAAAAAATGCAACAACACCGCTTATTATCAACGCTAAGATAGAGATAGCATTTGAAAATTTCATAAGCATCTTTAGGGGATGAAAATCAAATGAGTTTATTCCTTTAAGTCCTAATCCTAGACCAAGCGCGCCCAGGCGACTTTGAGGTAGCGGCTTTCGGGGCAGTTGGACATGACCGGATGGTCGGGGCCCGGGCCGGTGAAGTCGAGGAATTGGAGGCGGCGGTTCTGGCGGTGGGCGGCGCGCACCAAGATGCGCTCAAATTCTTCCATGGGCAACAGGCCGGAGCATGAGCAGGTGACGAGCAGGCCGCCGGGCTTGAGCAGGGAGATGCCCAGTGTGTTCAAATCTTCGTAGCGCTTGTAGCCCTCGCCCGGGGCGTCGCGGTCGTCCATGAATTTGGGCGGGTCGAGGATGACGGTGTCCCACTGCTCGCCGTTCTTTTGCATCTGGCGGGCGTAGGAAAAGGCGTCGGCGTGCACCCAGTTGATGCGGGCTTGGTTGAGGTTGGCGTTGCGGCGGCCTTGTTCAATGGCCTTTTCGTCGAGGTCGACGGCGGTGACGTCCTCCACTTTGCCCTGAAGTTTGGCGGAAATGGAAAAGCCGCCCGTGTAGCAGCACAAATCGAGCAGGCGGGGCCCCGTGGCCCAGCGGGCGAGGCGGGCGCGGTTGTCGCGCTGGTCGCAGAAAAATCCCGTCTTGTGGCCCTCTTCAAAATTGACCGCATAGCGCACGTTGTTTTCGCGGATTTTGACTTCGCGCACGCCGGGGGTGGTGAGGTCGTCGTTGATGCGGATATCCTCCATGCGGGCGATGCGCGGATCGACCTGAACGATTTGGCGGGAGGTGCCCACCCGCTGGTGGAGCTGCTCGATGATTTTGGGCAGACGCAGATAGATGCCCAAGGAGTGCACCTCGATGCTCAGCACGTCGGCGTAGCGATCGACGATGAGGCCGCTGAGGGAGTCGGCGTCGGAGTGAATGAGTCGATAGGCGTCGGAGGTCTCCTGCAGGCGCAGGGTGTCTTGGCGCAGGACGCAGGCGCGCTCGACGAGGGCGGGCAACAAGGTTTCGTCGGCCACGATGTCGCCGTGGCACAAGACGCGCAGCGGCACGCGGGCGTCGCGGTTGTACAGGGCCGCGCCGAAGGGATTGCCTTGGCGGTCGTAGACGTGCACGAGCCCCCCCGCTTTGGCGTCGCGCGAGGCGGCCTTGAGCATGGAGCGGTAGATGCAGGGGTTGTATGAAAAATATTTAATCTGCACCCAGGGCGTGCGCCACGTTTCACTGCCCTCCGGGGCCGGGTTGGCGGCGAAGGGGGCGGGCGGCGTTTGGCGCGCATAGGAGCGCGGGCGGGGAAAATCGTTCATGGCGGTGGCGTTTGGCGCGCGGGGGTTCCCTTTGTTGGGAAAATAGCGCGACGGGTTTCCAGCTTAAAGGCGCGGGCGGGCACTGTCGATTGCTTTTAATAGCGCACTGTTTCCGTTTTGGCACGCAAAGGCGGTTGCAAGTTTTCGTAAATGCGGTAATTTCCATTCAAGGGCAACTATAAGCGGCGCTTTAAGGGCGTTTCTTTGTTTTTAAGCGCGCTTATAAGTGCCTTGCGGGGACAAAAGGCGTTGAAGCGCCCCGCGCGGAAATGCTATAACTGTTGTGATTAGCGCGAAAATTTTTCCAACCAACGATATCATGGATTATAAGTCTGCCCTGGGGATAGATCCCACCACCGGAGCGAATGAAATCGGCGGAAAGACGCTGTTTGAGTATGTGAATATGCGTTTGACCGCCGCCGGACAGCCCGTTTTCGGGAAAGAGTCCGATTACGCGATTGTGGGGCTGGCCAAACCGCTGCTGGAAAATTACCGGGAGTTTGCCAACCGTTTTGCGCAGGAACTGTATTGCGCCACCGACGCGCGCATCGTGCAATTTTTGGCCCGCTACCTCGACGACGTGCTCGAGGAGCGCGAGCCCGTGCCGACCTTGCCGCACCGCACCTTTGTGCTTGATACCTTCGGCACGGCGCGCATGCTCTCGCTGCCTGCCGACAAGGACGAGTACGGCAACGCGCTGGTCAATTCATACCGCGTGCGCCAAGGGGTGCTGAACAACCCCAAGAACGACCGCCGTACCACCGCGGGGGTTTTCCATGTGGCCGAGGGCGGATTGCCCGTGCCGGACGACAAGAAGTCCGTGCCCAAGTTTGTGTTCAAGAATTTGTGGAAGAAGGCCTTTGAGGCTCCGGAGGACACGCTGGAGCTGCCCTTCACCTCGACGCAGGCGCAGAAGGCGAAGACGTGGGTGTCGCTGTTTTTGCGTCCCGTGGTGTGCCCGCTCATTCCGAACGTGGCGCAGGCCAAGTCCATGGAAATTCGGGTGTTTGCCCCCGGCGGATTGGTGTCGAATCTCGACTTTATCGAGAGCATTTTCGGCAACGCGGGCAATCCCTTCCTCAAGCGCAACGACCCGGCTTTGATTTCCGACACGTGGACGGGCCACACGGGCTGTCTGGTGCTCGCGCCCCATTTGACGAAGCTCACCAAGAAGGAGCTGGGGCTGCCGCACGTTTCGCAGGCCACCGAGCGCCAGAAGCGCGACGGCATGTGCTGGAGCGACGAGAGCGAGCGCTACAACGACGGGCAGGCCTTTAAGATCACCGCGCGCGACGCGGGCGGGGTGATTGTGACGGTGGTGGCCGACAATTACTTCGGCTACTCCAAGAAGGAGATCAAGACCCAGATCAGCTTTTCCGCCAACCTCTACGGGCAGTGCGAAGAGGAACACAGCGGCGGGGCGCTGGCGTTTTCGAGCAGGGATTTGGGCGACGATTTTTACACCGGGTCTTACGCGCCGAACACGCGCGCGAAGTTTGAGGACTTGGTGGCGACTCTCGGCGACACCGTGGAGGTGTTTCCCGACGGGTGGGCGCGCGACCGCCGCTACGAGAACATCCTCTATGTGGACGGGCTCTCCTATTTCTCCCTGAAGACCCTCTCCGTCACGTGGGACAAGGACGGAGCGCAAAAGTCCATCAAGCTGTACCCGGGCTACACCTATATCACGCCCGCCGGGTACAAGGTGGAGATGTCGCGCCCGCACGAAAACCGCCGCTGGCGCCTTGTGGGCACCGTGGAAGAGGGCATTTACTGCCACAAGCCCGCGACCGTTTCGGGCGGCGGCAAGAGCGAGATTTCCAAGGACATTTCGGACGCGATCATCCACGGGCCCTCGATGGTGGCCGATTTTAAGAACGACATCCGCCGCGTGGCCGAGATCATCAACAAGAATTTCGGCGACCGCTTCAAGGACACGGCGGCGAACCGCTGGGAGCAAAGCCGCAAGATTCTCGACGAGCGCCGCACGATGGGTTCGGTGGTGAAGCTGCTGACGCCCTCCGACGACTACACGCCGGAATACAACGCGTGGCTGATTTCGATTCCGTTTTATATCCGCGAGTTTGTGCTGACAGTCAAGCGGCACTACCGCCCGGAATGGGGCGACCAGTGGGAGGACAAGTTCTCCGTCGACACCATCAACGGCACGGGGGGCAACACTCTTAAGTACAAGAACATGCCGGTGCTGACCTCTTACCTGCGCGTGGGCTTTACGGAGGACGGCTCGTGGCGCACGTTTTCGCTGCGCAAGGACTATGCGCCCTCGGTGAAGCTACAGATGGAGGACGACATCACCAGCGCGGTGATTGTGCCGCGCGAGTCGGTGGCGTATTTGCCCGGCACGCTCAATCCGGGGATGTCGGTGAAGTTTACCGAGAATTGCGAATACCGCCTGTTCCAGCGGCCCGACGAGGCCGTGGTGCGCGGGTACGACAAGCGCGCCGAGCTGGATATGTCGCAAAAGGGCATGTTCTTCTCGAACTATGAACCGCTGACGCGCGCGCAGGTGGCCGAAATGTCGGAAGACGTGCTGCGCTTTGACAAGTTTACCCAGCCCATGCGCCGCAATTTGGAGTGCTTCCTCAAGGACGCGCATCCGAACTTTGTGGTGTGCTCGGCCAATCCGCGACTGGTGGAGGGCAAGCCCAGCAAGAACGTGCGCTACTTGCAAAACCGCGACGATTTGGTGAACGCGCGCAAGTACTACATCGCCGAAGTGGGGGCGCGCTTGGCCCGCAAGATTCCCATCGGCAAGACCGTGCCCAATCCCGTCACCGCCGTGATTTCCGGACGCCGCAACAACCCGGCCTCCGACGGCATCCGCGCGCTCGCGGTGCACGGGCCCCTACATTATTTGGAACTGCCGGAACTCTTCATGGAGTACATCGCCTCGATGACCGGCAAGTCGCCCTCGACGGTGGGGGCGGGGCTGGAAGGGGCCATGACCAAGGGGCCCTTCAACGCGCTGTGCCCGGTGACGGACTTGAACAACGCGATTGTGTCCTTCGCCCTGACGGGGTACGACGGCTGGTTCAGCAGCGCCGGATATTTGGGGGCGAAGTACCGTATCGACCACGACATCAGTTTGGTGATTCCCGAAATTTGGTCGCGCATACGCACGCATGAGCGCAACGCCCTGAACCTGATCAATGGCGGGATGCTGGAGCGCTGCAAGGATTTTGAGCACAACGGCAAGACCGTGTTGGCCTCCCGCTTGGGTTGGCGCATCACCGAGGAATTTGTGGTGAAGTATTTCGGGCGCGTGTTTTCCGACCCGCGCTCCATCTTCACCGCCGACATGTTGCGGCCCGAGTTGCAGGACTTGGACGTGTTTGCCGAGGGCATGGACAACATCGTGGGCGCGCATCGGCGCGCCGCCGAGGCGTACTTTGCCGACGGGTCGATTGAGTGGGCGTGCCCGCCGCTCAAGGCGCTGTTGCACATCATGCGCGACGGCCAGTACGAGGGCAAGGGCGTGGCCGATCCGGAGATTCGCAAGCTCTTCGATCCGGATACCATTATCCATTCCGAGTGGTATGCGGAGCGGCTGATCACGCGCCAGCAGATGGAATTGAACCGCCTCAAGAACGTGTTGCAAACGCTGGAATCGGGCGTCTTCGACCTGAAGGACGAGAAGATTGCCGCCGAGGTGCAGCACGTGCGCAACGACCTCAAGCAGATCAAGAGCATGGGATACCTCAAGTCGCTGGCGGGAACGCTGGGGACGGATCCGGCGGTGGTGTAGGGAAGCCCTTGCACACACAAAAGGCGGAGGAAAAATTCCTCCGCCTTTTTTTGCGTCCGCCTATGGGGCAGGCTGCCTTGCGTTTGCGTAAAAGCGCACGCCGAAGAGGGCCGCCGGAATGCGCGCGCCCGGTTGGGACACTTCCACGCGCATAGACGCGGTGGTGACGGGGGTTGCGAATACGTGCTCGCGTTGGCTCAGGTGGTTGTCATTGACTTCAACGAGGATGCCGCCCGTGTCGGCATCGCGTATCGTGTAGGCGCGCACGCAAAACGGCATGTCGGCTTCGGGGTGGCCCATTTGGACGGACTCCATCGGGTGGTCGAAGTCGGTGTCGAAGCACAGAACCGCGCGGGCGATCGTCTGCGGCTTGTCCCACGTGAAGGTGAGCGCCGGGGCCGCGTCGTCGGGGGATGCCGCCCATGCGTTGGGGGCGCACACGGGACGCTGGATGCCGTTGGTGACGTTTTCGGGGGCGTAGGCCGCCAAGGCGGGCGCGATGCGGCAGGCGAGGTTTTCGCCCTCGGGACGGCGGCGCGGGAGCCAGAATTCAAAGGCGTCCACCCCGGAATCTGCGGGCGGATTTTGCACGGCGGCGCGGGCGACGGCTTTGTTGGCCGCGTGCGTGAGGGCGAGTACGCCCGTGCGGCGCTCGTCGCTGAGGAGCACCTCCACCTGCGGGTTGGCGTGCAGGATGTAAAAGGCGTATTGAGGGGCGTCCACTGCGGCAGAGAAGGCCAGCGTGAGGTCTTGCAGGGCGTCGGCGGCCTTTAACGGGATTTCTTGCACGCCCAAAGACGTGTCGGGCGTGTGGTTGCCGACTTTGGCGCTGCGGCGCAGTTCGACCTTCAGCACGGTGTCGGCGTGGGCGCGCACGCGGAAGGTGACGGCGGGGGCGGGGCCTTTTGCCAGCGGGAGCATCATGGCCCATGCGGCGTCGAGGCGGCGAAGTTTGGGCGCGCCGTTGGGGAACGCGCCTTTTAATTCGGCGAGGGTGAGCGCGCTTGTGGTCGTGATGTGCGCGGACGGGGCGAGGTCTTCCGGGTCGTTCAGCGCAATGCCGGGGATGTACTGGCCGCGGCGCAGCAGTTCGCGCTGGAGTTCGGCGATGCGCCCGGGGGCGGCGATGTCGCGCGGCAGGGCGTTGTGCTTTTTGCATAGGGCCGCCGCAAGGCCGACGGCGGCGGCGCTGTGGCCGCAGGTGGCCATCACGCGTGTGGAGCCGTAGGCCACATGCGAGGCGCTAATGATGCGCCCGGCGAGGAAGAGATTTTTGACATTGCGGCTGTACATCGTGCGGTACGGTATGGGATAGACGCCCTTGGCGTGGTACTGGGTGCAGCCGTCGATGGGGCTGTACACGCCGTCCGCCGGATGCAAGTCGATGGCCCAGCCGCCGTAGGCGACGTCGTCCGGGTGCGCGATTTGTTCGATGAGGTCGCGCTGGGTGAGCATGCAGTCGCCCTCGAAGCGGCGGCTCTCGCGCTTGCCCGCGATGTTGCCCACCCATTCGAGGGTGAGGTTGCGCGCTTCGGGGAAAGCGCCGGAATTTTTAATGTAATTCCATACCCCGTAAATCACTCGCCAGAGTTCCCATTTGATGGTTTCGGTGTCGTGCACGGTGTCCATGCGGCCGCCGTATTCCACCCACCAAAGTTTGCAGCCCTGTTCGGCGGCCGAGAAGTCTTTGTATCGCGGGACTTTCGTGATGTCCATGAGCGCGAACGAGGGCGAGACGAAATCGACGGGTTTGCCCGTGTCGCGCGAATAAAAATAAAGCGAGTGGCCCAGAAGTTCGCCGAATTGGTCGCCGGGGGCCATGCCCTCGCCGAATTCCTCGCGCTTTTCCGCGCCCATGCGGAAGGCCGCGCCCGCGAGAAATCCCACGATGCCGTCGCCCGTGGCGTCGCAAAACAGCGGCGCCAAAATGTGGTAGTTTGTGGAATTTTGCGCGTTGAAGGCTTTGAGACTGCGGATAGTATCGGCGTCGGACTTTTCCAAATCGTAGACTGCGGTATTGAGCAGGAGCATGAGGTTGGGTTCGCGCGCGGCCATTTCCAGCAGGAGCGCGTCGACAAACACGGGGTTGCCCTCGCGGTTGCGGTGGAGATTTTCCACCATGAATTCGTCGATGACCCCGCCCTCGCGCGCCCAGCGGTTGTTGTTGCCCATGTGGGAGGTCGCGCCCAATATCCACAGGCGCACTTCGCTGGAACCGTTGCCGCCGAGGATGGGACGGTCATGGATGAGGACAACCTTCAATCCCGCGCGGGCGGCGGCCACGGCCGCGCACAGCCCGGAGAGTCCGCCGCCGGCCACGGCGAGGTCGCAGGTGATCGTTTCGGTTTTTAAGGGACGGACGGAAGCGGCGGGCGGGGAAGTGAGCATGGTCGGGGATTTTTTTTATGAGAAGTGAAAACGGGATTAAAAATTATCGCACAGTGCGCTTGTGCACGCGGCCCACATAGAGCATAACCCACGCGATGAGATGAAGAAAGGCCATCATGCTAAACCACATGGCATAGCCGCCGCCTTGCACGGCCTCAAGGATGGGGCCGAAAACGGCGTGGATGGCGCGGTCGAGAAAGCCCACGGGGTCGCTGGCGACTGTGGAGACCATAGAGGCCACCAGCGTGTTCATGATGATACCCCCCAAGGTGCTGCCTGCGGCGATGACGCTGAACACCGTGCCGAGACAGGCTTTGGGAACCACATCCACCACGATGGAACTGATGTTGATGAGCCACGCCAGCGCGGCGACGATGGTGATCGCCGCCAGCCCCATGGTGGCGGAGAGCCCGGCGGAGTGCGCGATCAGCAGCGAGACGGGCATGATGAGCGCGCAGCCGAGCATCACCCACATCCGGGAGGCGGCGGGAGCCACGCCGCGTTTGATAAGATAGCCCGAGAGCAGTCCGCCCGCGATGGAGCCGACCCCCGCCGAGGCGTAGACAATCCAGGTGATGGTCAACCCTTCTTGCGGCACGGCGCGCTCGCTGTGCAAAAATTTGGGAAACCAAAATTGGTAAAAATACCAGCCGGGGTCGGTGATCAGGCGCGCCACCAGCAGCAGCCAGACCACGCGGCTGGAGAGGATTTTTTTCCAGCCCCACGCCTTGGCGTCGAGCGAAGCGCCCTCGGCCTTGGCCTCGGCGGCGCAGGAGGTCTCCAGCAATTCCAATTCCTGCGCGGTGGTAAAGCGGGACTCACGCGGCTGACGGTAGAAAATCATCCACGGAATGAGCCAGAGTAAACCCGCCGCGCCCGTGAGAATAAAGGCCATGCGCCAGCCCGCGCCCTCGCCCAGCCAGTCGGAGATGAAGGGCAGGTGGGTGGCGAAGGCAAATCCGGCCAGCGGCAACACCACATAGGGGGCGATGGTGGCCCCGATGGTGGAACCCATGGTGTACACGCCGATGGCCAGCGCGCGCTCGCGCGCGGGGAACCATTCGGATACCGATTTGGAAGCCGCCGGCCAGACGCCCGCTTCGCCGAGGCCCAGCATGAAGCGGAATCCTCCCAGCGAGCGCGCCCCGTGCGAGGCGGCGGTGAGCATGTTGCTCAGCGACCAAAACGCCACAAAGATGGCCATGCCCACGCGCGTGCCCAATTTGTCGATGAGGTGGCCCGAGATGAGGTAGGAGAGCGTGTAGGCGATGAGGAAAATATTGACGATGTTGCCGTAATCGCGCTCGTCCAGCCCGAGGTCTTTTTGAATGGTCGGTGCGAGGATGGAAAGGGTCTGCCGGTCAATGTAATTGAGGATTGCGGCCAGAAATACGAGCGCGATAATGCACCAGCGAAAATGGGGTATTTTCATGAGAAGGGGATGGGGTGAGCGGGGCGCTAAGCTGGAATTTTTAGGAAAAACGCTTTAGTTTGCAATGCAAAGTATATCTTTGGTATACACATTTATCTTCCGACCCCTATGAAAATTCCCCTCTTTATTTTCGCGCTGTGGGCGGGCCTTGCGGCTTGTTCGGGCAACACGCAAACCATCGACTTGACGCAGAGCGGCTGGAGCTTTGCGCTCGACCCGTTGGCGCGGGGCGAAAGCATCGACTGGCACAAGCCCGATGCGCGTTGGGACGGGCAGGGGGCGCACCTGCCGTACCGATGGGATGCCGTCGAAGTGCCGCACGATTATTTGTCCGACCCGGCTTATGCGTACACGGGCACGGCGTGGTATCGGCGCGCGTTTTTTGTGCCGGAGGATGCGGGGGCGTTGGTGTGGCGTTTGCAGTTTGAAACGGTATTTCAGCGCTGCAAGGTGTGGATTAACGGGGACTATGTGGGGGCGCATGAAGGCGGGTATGCGCCGTTTGAATTTTCGGTGGGCAAATATTTGAAGGCGGGGAAGTTGAATTTTATCGCGGTGCAAGTGGACAGCAGCGTGCTGTTGCGAAAACTCCCCGGGGTGCGCAGCGGACATGAGCCCAATGCGGTGATGTATCCGTGGCTGGGCTATGGCGGCATACTTGCGAGCGTGCGGCTCGTGGGACATGCGCCCGTGTGGGCGGCTTCGCAAAAAATCACCACCACGCCGGAACCGGGCGGTTGGCGGCTGGATGTGGCGGTGCGCTTGCGCAACGATTCAGCCGCCGCGCACAGCGGCAAAGTGACGGTCGATGTGCCGGAACTGGGCAAACGGCTTTCGGCGGATTATACGGTTGGCGCGAACGCCGCCGACACCGTGCGGTTGAGCGCCGTGTTTCCCCATGATGCGGTTAAAACATGGGATATCGCGCATACGAACCTTTATACAAGCAAGGTGTCGCTCGACACCGGGGCGCCGGAGCAGACGGACAGCTTTGGGTTTAGAAATATTGAAATTCGCGACGCGCGCTTTTGGGTGAACGGCGTGCCGGTGCGGCTTGCCGGGGCCAATCGCGCGGGCGGGCATCCGGTGTATGGCGGCATTGTGCCGGATGAACTGATTGCGCAGGACATGCAGCTGATGAAGGACGCGGGGCTGGTGTTTGCTCGCATTCAGCACACGGCTCCCAAAAAGAGCCTTTTGGATTGGGCGGATCGCAACGGAGCCTTGTTGGTGCTCGAAGTCGCCATGTGGGGCTGCACCGCCGAGGATATGGCTTCGCCCGAGTTGCGCGCGCAGTTCAAGGCCGAGATGGCCGAGCTGGTGGAATTGGCCCAGAACCATCCGAGCGTGGTGGGATGGAGCCTCGGCAACGAATATGACTCGTGGACGCCGGAGGGCATTGCGTGGACGAAGGACATGGCGGCCTATGTGAAGGGGCTCGACGCCACGCGTCCCGTGACGTTTGCGGCACTGGCACGCGCCGTGAGCAAGCTAAAGGAGACCAACGGCACGATCGGCGATCACGCCTTTGATTATGTGGATTACATCTCTCTAAACTTTTATTTGAAGCCAGAATCGTTTGCGTCCTATGTGGACAAGCTGCACAAGTACTGGCCGCAAAAGCCGCTGGCGATCACCGAATTCGGCGTGCGGGCCGACCGCGTGGCGAACGAACAGGAGCGCATCGACTACTTTGACAAAATCTTGGCGCAAGTGCGCTCGCGGCCTTGGATTTGCGGGCTGTCCTTTTGGTGCTTTAACGACTACGCCAGCCGCTATCCGGGCACGGGCAAGGACGGTTATCGCCGCTGGGGATTGGTGGACGAATACCGCAAGCCGCGCCCGCTCTACGAGCACGTGAAACCGATGCTGAAGGACGGGCTGGACGCTGCAAAAAGCGCTCAGTGAGTCAATTCCTGTGGAGCTGCTGGCGGCGGGGCGTCGGTGCGGAAGACAGCAAGGCGAGCAGAAATCCTTTCTGTGAACGGGATACCGACAAAGATTCGGGGTTTGATGCCCCTTCTTTGATTCCGCAGAAGCAGACTCACAAGCGGGTTAGTGATTGCGGGGTGCGAATGACGATATTTTGTTCAACCTGCTCCTTAAAAAGATCGAAAATTTCGCTTTGCGTTAAGCGCTTGAATCGCACCGCTAGGATGATACTTCCCGAGGAGAGTTCTACCATTGCGATATGGCCGGTGTACAGATCATCCAGCGTAAAACTCTTGTCCACCCATCCGATCTTGTATTTTATCGCGAAACGCGTCGGTCTGTGCGTCGGGGATGATGTCTCATCCGCTTCTTCAACGACCTTCCATCCGTTTCTAGTGAAGTATTGGTAGATATCGTGATCAATGCCCAAATCCCCAATGGGAAACGCGAGCGTTTTATCGATGGGGAAGATGACTGTTTTTTTCTCGACGGGAAGGGCTTCCGAAACGGAGCATCCGGTAAGCAGTGATGCCAGAAGGGCGAGCAGTAGCGCGATTTTTTTCATGGATAATAGATGTAAAAAGGATGATACATGCGGCGTTTTGGAAAGAAGACTGTTAATTTTCGGTTGAAGAGAGACGCCTCATGAGCTTCCTTGCGTTCAAGATATTTAAGATAATTCAAAGAATCAAGTAAGGTTTTTATAAATTCTAATGTATCATTTAAAAGTATCCGTAAAAGGCACAAAAAAACCCCATTTCGATATAGAAACGGGGTTTTTAAAATGGTGCTCAGGAAGGGACTCGAACCCTTAAGCCGTGAGGCATACGCTCCTGAGGCGTACGTGTCTACCAATTCCACCACCTGAGCAAGGTGATACGCAAAAAGCGTAAAGTTTTATCAAAGTAAAATTGGGGGATTGCCGCAAGCAAAATTCTTGGGAAATTTGGCGGATGGGGGGCGCAGGCGCGGGGGCACGGGGTTTTTTGTGCGCTCCGGACGGCGGGGGCGGAACTGGGAATTTGCGGGCGGCGGCTGGATTTTTTTGCGCGGGGGACGACGGGATTGCGAGCTGGAAAAAATGCGGGCGCGCGCGGAGGCTTACCACGCGGCGGCGAGCAGGATCCAAAAGGCGGTTCCCAGGAGCGTGAGCAGCCAGGCCAAGATGATTTGGGAGCGGCGCTTCTGCGGAGAGTGGATTTCCTGTGCGTGGATGAGGGCGAGGCCCAGCAAGGGGGGAAATACGAAGCTCAGGCCGCACCACAGGTAGCTGCGTTGGAGGCGTTCGCGCTGGGCGGCTTCGGCGGGGGTGGGGGTCCATCCGTCTGCTTCGGGGTGGTCGGCGTTCTTCCAGTAGGCCAGCCAAAAGCGCAGGGGTTTGGGCTCGACGTCTTTTTGGAAGACTTCGTGGTACAGGCCGATTTCGCCGTAGGCGAGCGACTGGAGGATTTCCTGCCGGGAAAAGGGGCCTTTGGTGACGCCCTTCCAGCGGACGAAAAATTCTTTTTCAGTTTCCATGGGAAGCGGCGGGCTCGCAGAAACGTTGGAGGTTGGCGGGCAGGGTGAAGAAGGGGAGATAGGCCGGGAAGGCTTCGGGGCTGGCGGGGTTGAAGACCCGCGGCAAGGCTTGGCCCGCGCGCAGGAACCATAGGCGGACGCCCGCGGCGTCGGAAGTGAGGCGGGCGGCGTTGTCCGTCCCCCAATAGCCGACATAGGCGGGGGATTCTTTCAGGAGGACTAGCAGTTCGCCCAAGCGCCGGAGTGCGTCGGGATAGCGCGGGTTATTGTGTTGGGCGTAAAACTGGGCGAGTTCCGGCGCATAACGGGCGCGCTTGGCGGCGGAGGTGAAGCTGAACAGGCTGGGTTCGTCGCCGATGATGTAGGAAAGCTCCTGCTGTTCTTTGAGGGCGTCGGGGGCAAACGTCAAGCCCCAGACTTCGGGGCGGGCCTTCATGGCGCGCATCCACATCTGCTGCAAGGAGGCTTTGAACAACGGGGACACGGAGGTGTCGGCGCGGATGATGTCGAGGCCCTCCAAGAGCGGCCCGCGCACGGTGTTGGAACGCATGTCGAAGTAGCGGCGCAGGCGCTGGAGGAAGACGGATTCGGGGGCCTGTTCTGAGGATACGATCCCGGGGCCCGTGAAGCCGCTTTCACTGCGGAAGCGCACGCGGCGCAGCGTGCGGTCTTTGACTGCGCCGGTTTCATCGACGACTTGAATGTCCTGAATGATTTCATCGCCGCCCGTCCAACTGTTTTTTTCCTCCTCAATTTTTTCGGTCGTATAGATGACTTCGCTTTTTTCCGGAACACCGTTTTTGAGCGTGACCACGGTGCGGCGCACCAGCACGGGCAGGGCGGTGTCGCCAAACAGGCGCGAGAGCGGGAGGTTTTCGGAAGCGAGGGTGACGGGCGGGCAGAAGGTGGCGGTGATCGTTTGGTTTTGCAGGGCCTCCCACAGGCCTGCGTCCTTTGCAAAAAGCGCCTCGCGTTGGAAGTTGGCATACTGGGCCGGAAATTCCAAGGCCGCCCGCATGGCTTGCGCGTGGGCGGGGGAGGTGAATGGATTATCCGCAAGCTTTTTGAGCGCGCCGAAAAAGGCGTCGAAATTGCGGGCTTGGGCGAGCAGAATCTTGGCCTCTGCGAGGGCTTGGGTGGCGGCGCGGTCGCGGGTGAAGGCCTCTGAAACCGTGCGGATACGGGCTTGCACGGATTCGTCGGAAACGGGAATGTCGGCGAGGCCTTTGACGGCAACGCCAAAAGTCTGCCATTGGGATGGCGTGAGATTTTGCGGGTCGCGCGCGAGGGTTTCGGCTTCGCGCAGGCGCGTTTCGAGGGCGTCTTTGGCGGCGGCTTCTCGGCGGGCGTAGGCGGCGTCCCATGAGCGGGCGAGTTCGCCCAGCTTGGCGTTGAGGCGCGAGCGGGGTTCGGCGGGCAGGGTGTCGAGCGCGCGCATGATCGCCTGGGCGTGCGCCTGCGCGGCCTCGTATTGCGGGCGCGAGACGGCGATGTCGGCAATGTTGAGGGCAGCGAGCGCCGCGATTTCCTTTTCGCGTTCGGCGCAAGGCTGGATGTTCTCGCGGTACCAGCGGGCGTATTCCTCCCATTCTTGCGGGCGCTTTTCGCGGGCAATCGGGTCGGCGGCGGCGAGGGTTTCGCCCACGCCAGTGAGGTCGCCTTCGGCTTGCAGGGACGCAAGGCGGGCGAATACCCCGTCGGTCTCGCGCCACTGGAAAAAGGCGCGCAGCGAGGTGACGCCCACGATGAGCAGGCAGAGGAAACCGGCCGCGGAGGCCGTGAGGAAAATCATGCGGCGCACGGCGCGGCGTTTTTCCATGGCGGCTATGCGCGGCTGCACGAGGGCGTCCACGATCTCGGGCCAGGGCAGGCCGAGGTGGTCGGCGCGGTCGGCGTCCAACAACGCCCATTCGCGCAGGCGGGATTCGCCGTCGAGGCGCGCGGCGAGGATGTCTTCGTCCACGGCAACGGCGAAGGCGCGGGCGCGCGCTTGCAGCTCAAAGTCGAGCGCTTCTTGTTCCTGCGCTTGGGCGATTTCGTTGGCCCACGCGAGCATGGGGGTGATTTCTTCGCCTTTGGATTGCAGGAAATCTTCGGGCAGGTCGGGGCGCAATCCCTCCCATTCGGCGAGCAGGGGCAAGGCGGCGGCGGCGTTGCGCGCGGCATAGGCCGGGTTCAGACTGGATAGCAGGGCTTCGGCGCGCTCGCGGGCGCGCTCGCTTTCCAAACGGCACAGGGTATCTTCGGCCTCTTGCCATAAGGCGGCGTCTTCCCCGACGGGCAGAGTGAGCGCGGTGCGCTCGGCAAGCAGGCTTTGCAAGGGTTCTATGGCGGGCGCTTGCAAAATGTTTTCCAAACGGCGCCGCAAAAGCGCGCACGCGTGCGGTTGTATGCGCAGAGCCTCGGACTGGGCGTTGGCGTCTTCCGGGTGCACGCGCAAGATGGCGCTGAGCACGCGCAGGGCCCAGACTTCGTCGCGCAGGCGCATGGCCGCGCGGTAGTCGCGGTAAAGGGGATGCGTCTCGTCCACTTGCTCGCCGTAGAGGGCGTTGACTTGCGCAATGAGGGCGGCGTCGAACACCGGCGGGGCGGGCAGGTGACGGGCGGCGCACAGTTCGCGCCACGCGTCCATTTCGTCGAAGGCCAAGCGCGCGATTTGGTCGAGCAGGGAGGGGGGCGTTTCCGCGATTTGCAGCACCGCGTATTTTTGCCCCGCGCGCAGGAGCGGCAGGCAGGATTCTAGGCGAAGGGTGGTTTCCGCGCACAAGGATGCGTATTCTTCGGCCAGCGCGCGCAGGACGACGGCGTTGGTTTCTTCGTGCAGGGCGGCGCGCATGCGCGCGATGAGACGGTCAACGTTCATGGGGGGCGGAAAGCGGAGAAGTAAATTTCAAAAGGTCGAGCGGTTTGGCGGCGGAATCGGGGGCGACGGCGCGCAAACTCCACGGCGCGAGGCGCACGGCCCAGTGGGGCGATTCGAGTCGCTGCTTTAAATCTTGGGTGAACTGGAGTTCCTTTTCCAAGGTTGCACGCGCGGCGTCGGCTTCTGGATTTTTGTCGGGCAAGCGGGCGATTTTTTCGCGCAGTTGGGCGAGGGCTGCGCTCAGGCCTTCGACGGCAGCGCGGCGGGAAGCGACGAGCGCGGCCACGGAATCGGCGCGCGCGTGAAAAAGCCCGAGGGCGTCGGACAATTCAAAGACATAGGGGGGTGGCAAGCTGATAAAATTGAGCGTGGGTGCGACGTGCGGGGCGAAGCGGATTTGGTCGCCTTGGGCCACGAGCGCGGAATGCCCGGGGGCAAAATCCAGCGCGAGCGCCAGCGGTTGCCATGCGGCGGGGCGATCGACGGCCACCAGAAGGAAATCGACGTTGTCTTTGGCGAAGCGCAGCGCAACGTTGCCTTGCAGGGCGCGCGCGGGGGCGTTTTGGGGTTGGCTCCACAAGAGCGAATCCGGACGGAATAGACGGCGGGTCAGGCGGGCGGTATCTTTGTCGGGAAAGTCCAACTGGAAAAGAAAACCGCTTTGCGGCGAGCGCGCGAAATCGCGCAAGACCAGCGAGAGGCCCTTTTCGTAGTCCTCGCGCGGACGGATGTCGAAGGCGGTGAACGAATCGGGCACGGCGAGCGTGTCGGCGGCGGCGGCCGCGACGGCGGGGGGCGTATCGCCAAAGCACGCGCGGAAGGCGGCGGGGGCTTTGAAGTCGGCGTTTTCCTGCGTGAAGTCGTCGCAGGTGAGCGTGGTTTGCCAATGGCTGGGAATCAACAGCGCGGGTTCATGTGGCAAGGGAGCCAGCCAGTTGAATAGGTAGGTCCAATAGGAGGGCTGGGTGGGCTGGAGGGAACGGACATCGGGCAAGTCGGCGCAGAAGGCGCGAATGCGGCGGTGGAGCTGGATGAAAGTTTCGCGGGAAGCCTCGGCTGGATAGTTTACATAAGCGGCGAAGGGCGCGATATCGAAGGGGCGCGTGGCGGGCGCGGCAACGGCGGTTGACGGAGCTTTGAGTGCGGGCGCAAGGGATGGTGAAAGCCCCGGGGCGGCGGTGGGGGAAGGCGGACTTTCCGGCGCAACCACACGGTGGGCGCGCAGATCGAGGGGCGGCAGGGCGGTATTGGGTGGCGGCGGCGGCAGGACGGCGTTGTGCTCGTGATCAGGCGAAAGCAGCACAAACCCTATCAAGACGGCGCAAATCAAAACGATGGACAATAGGCTGCCCAACCATATCCACTTTCCCGAACTTTCGGGAGGGGCGGAAACGTTGGGATAAAAGCGCGGCGCGGTTGCGGTTGCTACTGCTTTTGACGCGGCAGGCGGCTTGCCCGTGCGGGCGACGGCGGCGGGCCCGGCGAGGTCGGAAGGCAGGGGGGGCGGGCGTGTCGGGTCTAGGATGCGCGCGGAAGCCGACGGAGCCTTGGGGCCCGTATGGGCGGCCCAGCGGGGCGTAAAATCGTTGGGAATCCAATGGGTTGCCCATTCAGTGCGCCAAATGTCGGGGGATTCGAGCAGCGAGGCGCCCTCGGCCCAGAGCTTGAGGATGGTTTCGCACGGCAGGGTGTCGCCGGAAAAAAAGACGCTGCCGCTGCCCGTCATGAAGGCGGCGTTGCCGGCGTCGCCCGAGAGCGTTTGCCACGTGCGCGCGGGCAGGGGAAACCGCTGGCGCAGGGTGCGGATTTCCTGAAGGTAAATTTTTTGAGCGGCGTCGAAAAAGCGCGGCGGGCCTTCCCAGCGGTCGAGCCATTTGGGCCAGAGCAACGCCACTTCGGCAGGCGTGATGCTGTCGCCCAAAAAGGCCATTTCCTGAGCGGTGAAAACGAGGTGGTGCGCCAGCATGTTGGCGCGCTGAGTGTAGTCTATGCCCGCGCGGCAGGCGCGCGTGACCACCCCGAAGGCGTCGAGCCCGATCAGGATGCGGCGGAAGGTGAACAGGGCTTGGCCCTCGGGCAACGCGGTGCTTTCGCAGGCGCTCACGCGCTCGAGTTCCTGCGCGAGGCGCTCGCGCATGTCGGCGTCGCGCGCAACCGTGCAGAATCCCGAACGGCCCGGAATAAGGCCGCTGGGAGCGCTGGTATAGACGAGTTGCCAAGGCATGGGGGAAAATCAGGCCACGGGAATGAAATCGCCCGTCAATTGCTGGAGCACCCACAAGGCGGGGGCTTCCACCAGCCACGGTTCGATGCGCTTGGGATCGGGGGCGAGGAGTTCGGAGCCGTCTTTGCCTTTGACACGCACGGGCGCATGCCCGAAGGCGCTGGCGGGGAAATAGCGGATGTTGCGGGCGAATTGTTCGGCCTGACGCACCAAGGAAGGGTCTATTTCCAGCAGGAACTCGCGCAGGCGGGCGGAATTCTTTTCAATGGCGGCGAGGTTGAGGCAGCCGTTTTCGACGGGGTTTTCAAATTGGTTCCAGTCAATGAGCGGCTTGAGCACATCGCTTTTGCCGACGATGAAGGCCAGCGGAGTGTCTATCTTTTCCGAGGCCGGGATATTAAGGATTTTTTTGACGCGCACTTCCATTTCCGAAAGGATGCTGTCCTGCTGATCGAAGCGCGCGCGCAGCAACAATTGCGGGTCTTCCGACCCGCGCAGACGGCGGCGAAAATGCGTGTTGGCCGTGGGGTCGAACAAAAAGAAGATGGCCGAGGAATAGGCCACGTGCATGGCTCCCGGTGAGTTTTCGGTGTCGATGCCCGGTTCGAAGTGCTCGCCCGCGTTGTCGTAAAAGACAATGGCATGTGCGTTTTTGGGCGCTTTGGGGGACGCGACGCGGTAGATGAACGGGCGCGGCAGCGACACCCATTTGCCAAAGCGCGGAAAACGCTCGTACATGGAGCCTTCGAGCGCCGTTTTGGCCAGCACGGCTTCGTCCGGGGTGTCCGCCGAAAACAGGCGGTTTTTCATCTGGTTGAGCAGGACGTTGCCCGTGGGGTCGGCGTCGCTCAGGGCCAAAGCGAAATTGCGGGAGAGCGAATCGGCGAGGGTCTTGAGCAGGATGCTCAGGTAGTAGGATTTGCCCGAGCTGGGCGCGCCCACGAGGGAAATAATATGATGCGGAATTTCCAAAAACGAGTGCGGCAACTGGCGGCGGCAGTGCGGGCAGGCCAATTTACCGGTTGCCAGCCCCATCGGGTCGATGGCTTGGGCGGCATCGTTGAAGCGGATGGGCAAAAAACGCATGGGCGCGTCTTCGCCCAAGACAGGGTCGCCCCGCAGGCTTTCGTGGGCGGCGATGCTTAAGACATCGCCGGCGTCGAAAGATTGCCAGCAGACGGGGCAGGTGAACGTGGGGCGGACGGTCGCGGAAATATCCATGGGTTCGTCGGGCGGAAGGCCTGTGACAGCTTGTCTCTAAATGCTGTCCGCTGGCAACGTAAAAAAGGCGTTTTTCGGTTGTTTTTTGGCAAAGAGACCGTATGTTTAGGATGGTGCTGTTCAGCGGTGATTGGCCCTGCTGAAAAGTGCACTGGCGCACGCCCTCCTTAGGGAGAGTGACCGCCGCGACGGAGGGGCCCGGACGCTTTGCGAAGCGTCCATATGAGTCCAGACGGCGCAAGACGCCATTTATGAACACACCAACCGTAGAAACAACCACCGCAGACAAGCTCCTGTTGGAGCGGTGCCGAAACGGCGACAAGACTGCGCTCAATGAGATGGTTTCCACTTATTGGGACAGGATATTTTCGCGCGTGTTCGGCCTGCTCCGCAATCGGGAGGATGCCGAGGAAGTGACTCAGGATACCTTCATCCGCGCCCAGCGCGGGCTGGAGAGTTTCCGGGGTGACGCCTCGTTTTCAACCTGGCTTTACCAGATTGCGACCAACTTGGCGCACAACCGCTACTGGTTTTGGTGGCGGCGCAAGCGCCACGCCTCGGTCTCGCTCGACCAGAGCCTGACCGATGACGACGCCACATCGCTCCACGACGTCTTGCCTTCTCCGGAGCCCAATCCCGGACAGTTGCAAGCCACGCAGGAGCTGGTGGACGAAGTCGCCAAGGCGATGTCGATGATCAACGCCGCCCACCGTGAAATATTGACGCTGCGCAATGTCAAGAATCTCTCGTATGAGGAGATAGGACAGGCCCTCGGCATCAACGTGGGCACGGTGAAGAGCCGCATTGCCCGCGCGCGCGAAAGCTTGCGCGCCGCCATGGGCGACGACTTCAAGTGAGCCGATCGATGGCAAAGTCTGGGCACAACCGCGCGGGTTAAAAACCCCGCGCGGTTTTTTATTTTAACTCAAAGGAATCGTGCGTTTTGCCAATTCCGGCTAGACGAGGACTTGTCCGATGCCGTACAATGGCGTCGCCCCCTATGACTACCCGCGAGTTTGAGGATCTTACCAATCAGTACCTGGACAACGAAATCAGTCAGGAAAACTTGTTGCGCCTGAAGCGGGCGATCGCGGCCAGCGAATTGCTCCGCACCCAGTTTAACCAAGCCTGCAAGCTGCATGTGGCTGAGAAAAAGGCCATGTGCTCGCGCAAAAAGCCGCTGCGCAAAATGTCGCACGGCAGCAGTTTTTCCACCCCATCGCGCGTGTATGAAAACGGGGAGATTCCCGAGGATGCGCACAATGCCAGCGAGGATGCCAGCGAAGATTTTGCCGAAGGCTCGCCGGAGAACGCCCTTCCTGAACATGTTTCGCGCGGCGCTTCTTTGCAGGAATTGACGCAATGGGAGGAGGATCACCAATCTTCGCGGCACAATCCGCCCGCGCGGCGCTCATTTTCAAAGCACGGCACGCCCAAGGGCGAGGCGCGTCCGCGCAAGATTTTTTGGCTCTTTCCCTTTTGGATGCTTTTTGTGGCGGGAACCATGGGCTATGTTTTGGTGACTTTGCCCGAAAAAATGACGGTCACTGAGGAAGGCGACAAACTCGATGAGGCCGAGAAACGCGCCTTCACGCTTTCGGAGCGATCGGGTTTGCCCAGTGCCAATGTGGCGATACCAACGGCCAATTCCTCCATCGCGTTGGCGAGTGAGACGCGCGTGGGCAGTTCCGACGCGGAGCGCGTGCGTCCGCGCGAAACGCAGAATGTGCAAAACACCGTTTCGCCCGCGCCCGTCGCCACTGACCGACCCGCGCAGACCGCCTCCGTGGAGCATGTGACGCCGCTTATTCCCAGCAATTTGCAGGAGATGAACCGCGCGCACGCCCCCGAGGGACAACCCCCCGCGCCGCAGACGACCTCCGCGCCGGTGCAAGGCGACGAGGCCTCCCTGCGTTTGGAAAACGCGCTGACGGAACTTTTTCAGCCCGCCGCGCCGACGAAGTGAGCGCGCGATATGCGCACAAAAAAACGGCGTCTTTGCGGGCGCCGTTTTTTTATGCGGTGAAAAAATGAGGAAGCGCTTCGAGGGTGTCTTCAAATTCCTCAGGTTGCCCGTTCGACCGGATTTTGAAGACACGCCCTAGTTTCCCGAAAAGGCTTTGCGGATGAGGGCTTCGGAGGAGGCGTCGGCTCCGAGGATATGCTGGGCTTGTCGGATGGATTTGTCGGCGTCCGCCGGTTTGAAGCCGAGCGCCACCAAGGCCGCGACGGCGTCGGCAAAGGGCGACGCCTGCGCGTCGGCGGGTGCGCCGGAAAGCGCGGGTGCGGCGGGGGCAACGGCGGCCCCCAGAACATCGCGCAACTCGACCACGAGGCGCTCCGCCGTTTTTTTGCCGATGCCCGGGCACTTGGAAAGCAAGGCGACGTCGGACTGCGCGATGGCCTGCTGCAAGAGGGGCACGGACAGGCGGCTTAAAATGCTGAGCGCCGTTTTCGGGCCGATGCCGGAGACCTTTTCAATGAGGAGTCGGAAAAAATCGCGCTCTTGACGCGTGGCGAATCCGTAGAGGGTTTGGCTGTCTTCGCGGTAAACGGCCAAGGTGTGCAAGCGCACGCGCTCCCCGACACCCGGAAGCTTTTCGACCGTCGTCAAAGGCACCAGCAGTTCGTAGCCGAGGCCGTGGGACTCGACTGTGATGTGCAGAAGCGAGGACTCCAGCAGCGTGCCTTCGATGGAAACGATCATGAAATTTTTTTCTAACGCAGGCCGAGAACTTCGTCCATGCCATGGATGCCGTTGGCGCCTTTGCCCAGCGCCAACCAGCGTGCGGCGCGCAAGGCCCCCTGCGCGAAGATGGCGCGGTTGGAAGCCTTGTGGGTGAGTTCGAGGCGTTCGCCTTCGCCCGCAAAGATGACGGTGTGGTCGCCCACCACATCGCCGCCGCGCAGGGCGTGCATGCCGATTTGGTTGTCGGGGCGTTCGCCCGTGATGCCGTGGCGGCCGTAGACGACGTCTTCCGCCGCGAGGTTGCGCGCCGTGCGGGCGATGTCGACGAGCTTTTCCGCCGTGCCGGAAGGGGCGTCCTTCTTGTGGCGGTGGTGCATCTCGACGATCTCGATATTGTAGTCGGGGCCCAGCGTGCGCGCGGCTTGGCCGACGAGGTAGTTCAACAAATTGACGCCCACCGAATAGTTGCCCGCCCAAACGACGGGAATGGAGACGCAGAGCTTTTCGAGCGCGGCGCGTTCTTCGGCGCTGTGGCCCGTGGTGCCGATGACGAGCGGCTTTTTGGCCGCGACGCACAACTGCGCCAGCGCGAGCGTGGCGGCGTGGAAACTAAAGTCGATAACGGCGTCGGCAGCGGTGATGGCGGCGGGGCTGGCGGGTTCGCCTGCGTCGGCCTTGGCGGCGATGACGACATTTTGGTGGGCAGCCTCGGCGGCGATGGCTTGGCCCATGCGGCCTTTGTAGCCGTTTAAAAATACGGTGATGGGTTGGGTGCTCATGGCGGACTTTTTATTAGCGGGCCTTGCCGAGGGTCTTGACCAAGGCTTCGATGCGTTCGCAGGTGGCTCCGGCGGCGGCGGCCAGCGGCAGGCGCACGGTGTCTTCGCGGATGAGTCCCAGCTTGACCAATCCGACCTTGGCGGGCACGGGATTGGGCTCGATAAAGAGGTCCTTAAAGAGCGGATAATACTTTTCGAACAGCTTGCCCGCCGCTCGGAAGTCGTTCTTCAGGGCGAGGTCTACCATCTTCACGATGTCGCGCACATAGAGGTTGGTGGCCACGCTCACCACACCCTTGGCGCCCACGCTCATGAAGGGCAGGGTGAGGCTGTCGTCGCCGGAGAGGATGAGAAAACTATCGCCGAGCGCTTGGCGCATTTGCGAAACGCGGTCGCACGAGCCGCCTGATTCCTTGATGCCGACGATGTTCTTGAAATCCTTGGCGAGACGGACGATGGCGGGCAGCGGAATGTCGACGCCGCAGCGGCCCGGAATGGAATAGAGGATGATGGGCGTCTTGCCCGCGGCGCGCGCGATGGCGGCGAAATGCTGGTACTGGCCTTCGGCGTTGGGCTTGTTGTAATAGGGCCCGACGGACAGGAGCGCGTCGGCACCCGCCTTGATGGCGCGCAGGGAAAGATCCACCGCTTCATCGGTGCTGTTGGAACCCGCCCCCGCAATCACGGGCACGCGGCCGCGCGCGCGTTCCACGATGAAACGCACCACCGAGATATGTTCGTCGTGCGAAAGCGTGGGCGATTCGCCCGTGGTGCCCACGGCGACGATGGATGCGATGCCTCCCTTGATCTGGTGCTCGACGAGTTTTTCGAGACTGGGGTAATCGACTGCGCCGTTGAAGAAGGGAGTAACGAGCGCGGTGTGTGCGCCGTAGAGCTTTTTGATGTTCATCTGGGAAGGTGATTATTTTAGAAGAGCCTTTGCAAAATACAAAACAAAATGCGGAAATAATTGCGGCGCAATCGATTGAAATTGTCCGAGCGGGCAAAGTAAAAGGGGCGTTTGCGAAAGGGTGGCCGCGCATCTATAGTCTATGCAAGAGGCGGCGCGCACGGGGCGCGGCGGGTTTTCTTATTATATAGCGGGAAAGGGATCCTTATGGCGCAGTTGTTTTCGACATTTAAGAGCAAGGATTTGACGCTAAAAAATCGGCTGGTGGTTTCGCCGATGTGCCAATATTCCTCCGTGAACGGATTCGCCGGCGATTGGCATCTGGTGCATTTGGGCAGCCGCGCCGTGGGCGGCGCGGGCGTGGTGATGACGGAAGCCGCCGCCGTTTCGCCTGAGGGGCGCATCAGCCCGGACGATTTGGGCATTTGGGACGACGCGCATATCGCCATGCTCAAGCGCATCAACGATTTTATTCGCGCGCACGACAGTGCGCCCGCCATTCAGCTGGCGCACGCCGGGCGCAAGGCCAGCGTGTCTTCGCTGTGGAAAGGCGACCGTCCGTTGCCGCCCAATGACGGCGGTTGGTTTCCCGTGGGGCCGTCGGCGCTGGCGTTTGATCCGGGTTCGACCGTGCCCACGGCGCTTGACGCCAAGGGGCTGTCGAAAGTGGCAGCCGATTTTCGCGCGGCGGCCAAGCGGGCGCACGCGGCGGGATTTCAGATTGTCGAAATCCATGCGGCGCACGGGTATTTGCTGCACCAATTTTTGTCGCCGTTGTCGAATAAGCGCACCGATAATTACGGCGGGTCTTTGGAAAACCGCATGCGCTTTCCGTTGGAAATCGTGGACGGGGTGCGCGACGTGTGGCCGGAAAATCTGCCGCTATGGGTGCGAATTTCTGCGACCGACTGGGCCGAGGGCGGCTGGAGTCCGGAGGAATCCGTGGCCTTTGCCAAGGCGCTTAAAAAGCACGGCTCGGATTTGATCGACGTGTCGAGCGGCGGACTGGTGCCCAATGCGAAGATTCCCGTCGGGATTGGATTTCAAGTGCCGTTCGCCGCCAAGATTCGCGAACAGGCGAAGATCGCCACCGGCGCGGTGGGGATGATCATGCAGCCGCTCCAAGCCGAAACGATTTTGACGACCGGGCAGGCCGATTTGATTTTTGTGGCGCGCGAATTCTTGCGCGACCCATACTTCGGCTTGCACGCCGCGCATGCGCTCCATGCGGATGTCGTTTGGCCGGTGCAGTACGAGCGGTCAAAGCCGAAGCACTGAGGTTGCTCGATTTTAAGCTGTTCCGGGTCAATAAATTGTGACGCTATATCGCACAATATACATTATGTCTAATTTTATAGAGAGGGAAATGCAGGGTATTGGGATGGACTTGATCTAGGTTTTAAAGGAAGGATTCCCCTTTCAGGCCCTTTGGCAAACAAAGCGCGGCGCACTTGTGCCGTCGGTATGCCATTGAGTGATTGTATGTATGGCTTCGGGGAATCAAACGACGTTCCCTTTGGGCTGAGCGATGGAGTTTATCGCATTTGCTTGTCAGCGCGCCCCCCTTTTCTATGATCACTCGCATACCTCTATGTATTCCATCTGGGAGCGTTGGTTTTAGTGGGTATGCTTTTGCTGTCGGCTTTTTCCATCCCGCTTTCACGCGGGTCCCCCTCCGCGCTTTTCCTCGACATAAAAGGACATTCGCTCGGCTGGTTGTTGCGCCACTTGGGATTATTTTCCATATGGGTGCTTCACTTTCTGGTCGAATGGCTCGGCGTGTTCTGGCTGACAGACTTGATCGAGTGCATGTTTATCTGCGATGCGACCCTTTCGATTTTTGTCGCCCTTTCGTTTGCATGGATTTTGGGCAACGTCTGGCAATTTCGCGCGCTGCGCAAAGACCCGCTCGTGCTGTGGCGTCGGCCAAAATGAGATGACGCCTACTTGCCGTGAGCAAGGCGGATGACCTTGGCATCGGACTTTCGGATGGTGATTTCGGGGACGCCGCCCCTGAATCCTGCGGGCAGCGTGCCGCACACTTCAAAGGTGTCGCCCTTGTCTTTCACTTTCCACGGTCTTTTTGAGAGAACCTGTTCGCCGTAAACCCTGACGAAGATAATTTCGGCGAGCTTTACGGCGGTGTCTTTTTCCAAAGCGAGATTCAGTCCGGTTTCGTCAGTTCCGATTTTGAAACCCGACGGCAACGGGGCTCGGACGAAAACGGGGGCGTTTGCTCTAAAACCGACGACTTTGCCGTCTTTAACGATATAATAGGCGCTGCCGTTGTCTGTCCGCTCATAGACGTAAACAGACCATTGTTCGTTGGCGCTTGTCAGGATCTGGGGCAAGACGCCTTTTTCGCGCAAAAAGTTTTGGACGCTGCCGTCGCTTGCAACCGCGGCGGAGCTTTTCCCGTAGCCGACGCCGAGGATGGCGCCGAGGGATGCGACCAAGCCGAGGATTTTTAATGAAATTTTCATGTCACTGTGATGCCGATTTTTCCAAAGATGGCAACGAAAAAACTTTTCAACGGGTAAGGCACTTGACGCAGATGGTGCTGCCCGATTGAATCCCCCCATGCGATGGATTGCGCTTTTTCTGTGCGGTTTGACCCTTTCGATTTTTGTCGCGGGAAGAAAAAAATAAACGAACATGAGATTTTTACGCAAATGTGGATTTTATATTTTGGTGGTGCTGAACTCCGCAGTTGGCGTATCGGGGGCCTTGGCGCTCTACATGGGGATGCTGGCGTTGACGGATCGCGGATTTTTACGGAGCGTAGTGTTTGTAGCGCTCATTCTTCCTTGGATTTATTTCCCGTGTGTTTATTTTGCGCCCAAAATATGCACTGACTGCTTCAGGGATATTTCGGCACGGGCACGCCGCAGAGGATACCTCCTCGTTCTACTTTGCTTTTATCTATGGGCGATGCAGGCGGCGTTTATATGGGTTCTGCTCAAACGGCTCATTCCTGCGGAACTTTTTTTTGAAGCCGCCGCAGGGATGTCTTTATTGCTGATTGTCTCCAATGTCCTTGCGTTTTGGCTAGGGGCGAAAGACCCGCTGAACTTCCGCCCAAAGGGGCGAGTGACGGCGAATTGTCGGGAGGAAGGATAAAAAACGCCCTTCCCCACAATGGGAAAAGGGCGTTTTGAAAAAGCAGTTTAAGCGATGCTTAGTTGATCCACGCGGTGAGGATTTCGGAGGTGTAGAGACGGTGGTAGCCGCCTTTGTCTTCGCCGTACCATTCGGACGTGATGGATTTGTCGATGAAGTTCTCGGGCTTGATCAGGTCGGAATAGAGCTTGCGGCACTCGAGGATGATTTGGGCCTCTTCAAAGAGGATGTTGCCCGTCGGTGATGCGAAGGGATGGAGCTTGGACAATTTCACCTTATCGACATCGCGGCCGGAGCGCGCGCCGCAGATTTTGTGGACGTTTTTGTGGGCCTCGCCGAGGAAGGACATCGTGAAGGTGTCGTTGGCTTCCAAGAATTCGTAGGTGTATCGCTCGGGGCGGATGAACATGAACGCGGCGGGCTTTCCCCACGCGTACCCTACCCCGCCCCAGTTGGCGGTCATGACGTTGAAATGCTCCATTTTTCCCGCAGCCACCAGCATGCAGTCTTTGCCGATGAGGCGGATGAAATTGGAGGGAAATAATTCGGGATCTATCTGCTGGTGCATGTGGTGCGTGTCGGTAGGGGGGTGTTTTGGAGAAACGCTCTTTTTGGATTATAGCGCAAAATCCACCGCTTTTAAAGCGAAGCGTTTGGGATTTCTAATGTGCCGGGCCCCAGCGGTGGGAGAAGGGGTACAGGATAAAAATGGCTTTGCCGATGATGTCCTTTTCGGGGACAAACCCCAAAGTGGGCTCGTCGGTGGCGGCGCGGATGGCGGAGGTGAATTTCCACAGGCGGCCGTCGTAGCTCATGGGGGAATTGTCGCCCATGACGAAATAGTAGCCCTCGGGCACGGTCACCGTGCGGCCCGGTTCCAATCGCCCCGCCGCCTGATAGCCGGGGAACTCCCCTATTTGTTTGGCGTTGGCGTCGAAGGCCGGTGCCCCCTCGATGGGTGCGCCGTTGCGGTACAAGGTGTGGTCGCGCACTTCCATCACGTCGCCGGGGGTGCCGACGAGGCGCTTGATATAATAGACGTCTTCGGTTTCGCCCAAGCCGGGCACGTCTTTGGTGGGGAACACCACCGGGTCGCCGATTTTGGGCGAGGTGAAGTGGTAGCGCATGCGGTCGACCAACAGCATGTCGCCCGTGCGGATGTCGAAATCGAGGATGGGTTCGCCCTGTTTCACAAACTTGCCCGTGTGCAAGTAGCGCTCCTCGCGCAGGGGGCTGTTGATAAGGTTGCGGTAGGCTTGGGACGGGTCTTTGCGGTTTTGCTCCGGGAAATAGGCGTCGAGATAAACCTGCTCCAAGCCGAACTCCACGGGCGTTTGCACCGTCACGGGCGTGCGGCCCACATAGAGGGTGTATTCCCGGCGTTTGCCCGGGAGGATCAAAAAGTCTTTGGCATCCACCGTCTTGTATTCCAAGTTGCCCATGGAGGACAGCGGGATGAGCACTTCGCCGTCGGCGGGAGCCAACACCTGCGTGTTCGTGGCAAAATAGCGGACAAAATCGGAGGCTTTTTGCAATCCGCCCGGAGTTTTTCCGTCGGCGTAGACCTTGGCCGTGAGCCCCGCGTAGGAGGGGTACATCGAGTTGGTCGGAATCTTGAAGGGCTGGACGATAAAACAGCGCAGCGCAAAAACGACCAGCGCGGCGACCAAAAAGGTTTCCGTGTTTTCGCCCCACGTGGTGACGGGGTAGAAATCGCCGCCGCAGCGGCGCAAGGTGCGGTCGATGGCCTCACTGGCCTTTTCGATGGCGGGGGCGCTCGCCGGCTTGGCGTTGACGGCCGCTTGCAGCGCGGCGCGTTCGGCGCGCAGCTGGGCGAGAATCTCCGGCTCGATGACGTCGCGGCGGTAGTCGTCGACCTTGCGCGACATCCACAGCAATCCCTTGGCGTTTTTGAGTTCCTTTTTCAGGGCGCTATTGCCAAAGAAATACATGAAAAGGCGGGGTGCGTGGGGAGCCTAACTGGAGGCGCTAGTTTTTAGGATCTTAATAAAGGCGTCCTGCGGAATCGAGACTTTCCCGATTTGCTTCATGCGCTTTTTGCCCTCTTTCTGCTTATCGAGGAGTTTGCGCTTGCGGCTGATGTCGCCGCCGTAGCACTTGGCCGTCACGTCCTTGCGCAGGGCGCTGATGGTCTCGCGGGCGATGATCTTGCTGCCCACCGCCGCCTGAATGGCCACGCGGAAGAGCTGGGAAGGCAGGATTTCCTTGAGCTTTTCGCACAGCGCCCTGCCCTTGCTCTCGGCCTTGGTGCGGTGCACGATGCTGGAAAAGGCGTCCACCGGGTCGGCGTTGACCATGATGTCGAGGCGCACCAAGTCGGAGACCTGATAATCGCTCAGCTCGTAGTCCATGGAGCCGTAGCCGCGCGTGATGGATTTTAAACGGTCATTGAAATCGACCAAAATTTCGTTCAGCGGCAACATGCAATGCAGCATGATGCGGGATTCGTCCACCGTGTCGGTGCGGTCGCACACCCCGCGCTTTTCCGAAATGAGGGCGAGCATGTCGCCCACGCTTTCGTTGGGGATGAGCACCATGGCACGGATGGTGGGCTCGGAAATTTCGACGATGGAGGAGACGTCCGGCAACAGCGTCGGGTTTTCGATTTCCAGGCGGGTGCCGTCGGTCTTTAAAATTTTGTAGACCACGCTGGGGTACGTGGAAATGATGTCGAGGTCGTACTCGCGGCGGATGCGCTCTTGCACGATTTCCATGTGCAACAGGCCGAGGAAGCCGCAGCGAAAGCCAAAGCCCAGCGCGGCGGAGCTTTCCGCCGTATAGGTGAGCGCGCTGTCGTTGAGGTGGAGCTTGGCGAGGCTGGACTTGAGCTTTTCGTGGTCGGAGGTATCGATGGGATATAGGCCGCTGAACACCATCGGGCGCACTTCCTTGTAGCCGTGCAATTTCTCCTGCGCGGGATTGTTGGCGAGCGTGAGGGTGTCGCCCATCTTGATCTCGTGCACGTCCTTGATGTTGGTGACGATGTAGCCGGAATAACCCGCCGTGAGCAAGCCGGTGGGGCGCATCGCGGGGTCGAACTGGCCGACTTCCTTGATGACGGTGCGCGCGTCGGAGTGCATGAGGGTGATTTCGTCCCCCGTTTTGAACGCGCCGGAAAACACGCGGACATAGCAAATGACGCCCTTGTAGGCGTCGTACACGCTGTCGAACACCAGCGCGCGGGCGGCCGGGTACTCGGTGTCGCGCGGGGGCGGCAGGCGGTTTACCACGGCGTCGAGAATGTCCTGAATGCCGAGGCCGGATTTGCCGGAGGCCAGCACCACCTCTTCGGCGGGGATGGCCAAAATTTCCTCAATCTGCTTTTTTGCGGCGTCGATGCGGGCGCTGGGCAGGTCGATCTTGTTGATGACGGGAATGATGGTGAGGCCTTGGGCCACCGCGAGGTGGGCGTTGGCGACCGTCTGGGCCTGCACGCCTTGGGAGGCGTCAATGAGCAAGAGCGCGCCCTCGCACGCCGCGAGCGAGCGCGAGACTTCATAGGAGAAGTCCACGTGTCCGGGGGTGTCGATGAGGTTCAGCAGGTAGTTTTCGCCGTCGGGGGCCGTGTAGAGCATCGCCACCGGATGGCTCTTGATGGTGATGCCGCGCTCGCGCTCCAAGTCCATGGCGTCGAGCAGCTGGTCTTGCATCTCGCGTTGCTGTACCGTCTTGGTCAGTTCGAGCAGACGGTCGGAGAGCGTCGTCTTGCCGTGGTCGACGTGGGCGATGATGCAGAAATTGCGAATGTGGCTCGGATCAAACATGTGGCGGTAAATAGCTGAAAACCGAAGTCCGCGCGCTTTTGCCGTTGTGCGCGGTTTCCGGGTGCATGGAAAGGCGGATTTTCTCAATTTTTGGAGGTGGTAGGCAACCTTTCTTTTTATTGCACAAAACCGTTTACGCGCGGGGGGGCTTGCCTTATAACGGAACTTTCGCACCTTTTCTCTCCTCCATTTTACCACCCGCTTTTTATGATGCCTGTTTTGGACAAAGTTCTCGTGATCGGTTCCGGTGCGCGTGAGCACGCGCTGGTGCAAGCCTGTTTGAAGAGCCCGCGCGTGCGCGCGGTGGTGGCCGCCCCCGGCAACGGCGGCATGGCCGCGCAGGTGGTCTGCAAGCCCTTGGATACGGAGAACGTGCTCGCCATTGTGGCGCTGGCGAAGGCGGAAAAGGCCGATTTTGTGGTGGTGGGGCCCGAAGTGCCCCTGAGCCTCGGCGCGGTGGACGCGCTGGAAGCGGCGGGCATCCCCGCCTATGGGCCCAAAAAAGACGGCGCGCGCTTGGAGGCGAGCAAGACCTTTACCAAGGACTTTTTGCTGCGGCACCGCATCCCCACGGCCTTTGGCGAAAAATTTACAGATACGGCCAAGGCGCTGGCGTTTTTAAAGGAGCAGCGCTTCCCCATCGTCATCAAAGCCAGCGGGCTGGCCGCCGGCAAAGGCGTGATTATCGCGCAGGACTTTGCGCAGGCCGAAGCCGCCGTGCGCGACATGCTGGAGGCCAAGGTGTTTGGCGAGAGCGGCTCGGAGATTTTGATTGAGGAGTTTATGGAGGGAGAGGAAGCCTCCATCATGCTGATGGTCTCTGGCGAGAAATTTGTGGAGCTTTCGCCCTCGCAAGACCACAAGCGCGTGGGCGACGGCGACAGCGGCCCGAACACCGGCGGCATGGGGGCCTACGCCCCGGCGGCGGTGGTGACCCCGGGCGTGAACCACGAGGTGCTTGAGCGCATTGTGCGCCCCACCCTTGCGGGCTTGCGCGCGGACGGCATCGATTATCGCGGGACGCTCTATGTGGGCATTATGATTACGGGCGCGGGGCCCAAGGTGGTGGAATTTAACGTGCGCTTTGGCGACCCGGAATGTCAGGTGCTGATGCCCCTATTGGAAACCGACCCGGTGGAGCTGATGTGGGATTGCGCTCACGGCACGCTGGAGCCCGAAAAGGTGCGCTTTAAAAAAGGCTATGCTATGATTGTGGTGCTGGCCGCCAAGGGCTACCCGGGGCATTACCCCAAGGGCGAAGTAATCGCCCTGCCCAAGGAGAGCAATTTGGAAGCGGGCGTGCAGATATTGCACGCGGGCACCACGCAGCTGCCTAACGGGGATATTGTGACCAACGGCGGTCGCGTGCTGGGCGTGGTGGCGCAGGCCGAAAATTTGCCCGAGGCCGTGAAAAAGGCTTACCGCGCGTGCGCGCAAGTAAGTTTCCCCTCCAAATACCACCGCAACGACATTGCGCACCGCGAGTTGAGGCGGCTGGGCGAAAAATAGGGCGTTTCCTTTTTATCGGATGAGGCGGAACAATATGGTGCGTTCGAGCACGAGGGGCTTGTTGTGCAGAAAGAAGAGCGTGCCCGAAATGGGGGAGTTGATTTCTTCGATGACGGAGCCGTCGTAGGGGTGGATGACGCGGGCGAGCAGTTCGCCCTCTTTCACTTGGGAATTCGCTTTTTTATAGGGATAAAACAATCCGGCGGATTGGGAGTGGATGGACAACTGGTCGCCCTCGCCGATGAGTTTAGAGGTGCAGCGCTCCGGCACGTTTAGGTCGATAAAGCCTTTGCGGCCCAAGAAGCGCAAGACGGACTCGATGGAGAGCTGGGCGGAGTCGCGGTCGATGCGGTTGGTCTGGCCCGCGTAGAGGGAAAATGCCTGTGTGCCGAAGACTTGCCAGTTGTAGTTGAGCATCACCGTGTCGAAGGGGCGCACCTCGCGCACAAAGACGTAGGGCAGCCCGAAGAGCATGGCTTCATCCGGGCTTTGATAGCCCGTTTTCATCATGCGCACATGGGGGGTGAAATCGCCCGGCACATAGTAGCTGGCCAGCTGGATGCCGTAGGCGTAGTCCTTCACCCGGTCGAAGAGCGCCGCCGCGATGCGCTGGGTGGTTTCGCCCTCGGCGTAGCCGGGAAACATCCGGTTGATGTCGGTGTTGTCCATGGCCCAGAAGCGCTTTTCCAGATTCATGGAAAAATGATTGGCGCAGGGCACCACGAGGATTTCATGACCTTTGGCGAGCTTATCCTCGCCCTCGAGTTCGAGCAGGCGCTGGACGATTTGCGAACAGACAAACTGCTGTTGCACTTCGTCGCCGCGCATGCTGCCGACAATCGCCACGCTCTTTTCGCCCGAGCCGAAACGGAAGGCCGGAATGCGGAAATCGTCCCGGCTGGGGGAACGCATGCGGAAAATATAGTCTTTGAGCATGGCTTATTTCTCTTGATAAATGCGGGCGATGAGGGAGCCCTCGTACACAATCGGATAGGCGCGCAGGGTGAAGACGTAGCCGTCGTTTTCGGCGCGCACATCGTGCAGGACGCGGCCCGAAAGCGGGTCGAGGATGCGGCCGATTTGCTGGCCCTTGCGCACGTTCATGGAATGCTCGATGGTGTGGACGAACAAGCCGGAGGCCTTGGCGTTGATGAAGATGACGTCGCCGTCGCTGGACAGTCGCGCGGGCGGATGGGTTTCGTTGTAGAGCGATTTGCCCTTCCACATGCCGAGCGAGGCCATGAGGTTGAGGATGCCGTCGACGAGGCGGTTGCAATAGCCGCGGTTGATGCGCATGCCCACCCCCATTTCCACCACCAAGGTGGGCGTGCCCGCCGTGTTGAGCGAATGCGCCAAGGTGGCTTCCAGCACCGTGGCCGCCGCGTGTATCCAGATGAAGTCGAGGTTCAGCCGCTGGGCGTAAGGGATGAGAGCGTCGGCGCAATTCACGTTGATGCGCGCCTGCGGCACCTCGCGCAAAAAGATATTGCTCGAATGGATGTCGACGGCCATATCGGCCCCGCGGATGTCTTCCACCACATGGTGCGCGGCGATTTCCGCGACGGAGCCCTTGGCGTCGCCGGGGAAAATGCGGTTCATGTCCAAATCAAAATTGGGGATGCCGCGCGTGATGGAGTCGATGCCCAAGGGGTTGAGCGCGGGGTAGATGTCCACCGTGCCGTCCAAGTCGTCGGGGCGGCGTTGGAAAAGCTCGGCGAGCTGGAATGCGACGTACTGGCCCTCGAGTTCGTCGCCGTGGGTGCCGGTGATCACGCACAGGCGTTTGGCACTGCTGCCGGAGGATATCCGGTTTTTGCGAATGCGCAGGCATTCGTCGACCGGTAGGCGCGATGAAAAAATCGTTTCGATCATAGGGGTGTCAGGGTACTAACTCGCGCACGCTGGCGCGGACTTCGACCGTCTGTCCGGTGGCGCCCGACATGACGCCGCGGTTGATGGGACAGTCGGAGAAGTCGCGACCGTGCGAAAATTTTATGTAGCCGTAGTCGATGAGCTGTTCGTTGGTGGGGTCGATGCCGCGCCACATGCCGTTGGCGTAGACTTCTATCCACGCGTGGGAAGCCCCCTCCCCCGCCATGAGGCCGTTGACGTAGCGGGCGGAGATGCCCGCAAGCCGACACAGCGCGATCGACAGGTGCGCGTAATCTTGGCATACGCCCTTGCCGGAGGCGAGCACCTCGGCGGCCGTGGTGTATGTGGAAGTGTAGCCCGGAGTGTAGGCGATGCGCGCGTGCACCGCGCGCGCGATGGACAGGGCCTTTTCGAGCGGCGGCAGCGCCGGGTCGAGCGCGAGGGAATCGAGAAAGGCGCGGGCCTCGGGAGCGGGCTTGGTCAGGGCCGTGGGCTGGAAGAAAACGGGGTTGTTTTCCTCGATGATGCGGTAGGGACGCTGGTCCAGCGTGCCCGAGGCCATGATGGCGAAGCGCTCTTTGGGCGAGAGGATAAAGCCGTATTGTAGGCGGTTGCCAAACGCGTCGAACGCGTAGCGCAGGGATTCCACGCCCTCCACGAAGAAGGTTTCGGAGAGGATCGTTTGGAAGCGGCAGAAGTTCGGCAGCGAGCGCAGCAGAAAATGATGCTGCGACACGGGGCTGTCGAAGACGACCTGCGTCTCGAACGAATAGGAAAAACGGCGCATGTGATAAAGCTCAAATCTGCATGAGACCGCACAGCGATGCAAGCGCCTTGGCCTTGTGTTCGCCCGTCATCTCGAATTGCTTGGAGACGATGAGGCCGTCGAGTTGGTCGAGAATGTCGGCGTCGTACGTCTTGCCGGCCCCAGTCAGTACCCGGCGCAGACTTTCGTAGGATTCAAAAATGCGCGCATATGGGTAGTCGAAGCGCAGGCGCATGTCGAGCATCTCAATCAGGTGCCCGGAGACGATCATCTGGCGGATGGTCTCGTTGTGGATGCGCTCTTCCGCCGAGCCCCAAAAGGCCAGCAGATAGTCGGTGATGCTCTGCAACGCGGCGATATTGGTGTCGCGGCGCTCGGCGCAGGCCCGCATGAGCGAGAGCGAAAGTTGGATGTAAGAGAGCGTCTCGCTGGTGATCTCCTCGCGCAGCATGATGGCGTTGTCGCCCGCCAGCTCAAGGCCGGAGAGCAGCGAGTTGGCAATCGAGCGGTTGTACAGCAAGTCGAGCACGAAGGGCTCGGCGTTTTCGTCGCTGAAGGGAATGTGCAGCTTTTCGCAATACAGGCGGTAGGCCTCGGTGTCTCCCTCAATGGCGTTGTCGTAATACTTGCGCAGGATGTGCAGGCTCATGTACACGCGTTCGGCGTAGCGCCCCAGCCAGTGCAGGCGGTTGGCCTTCACGGGAGAGATGGTGGCGAACATGTCGTTGAGTTGCTGCGTGCGCAGCGTCTTGAGTGCGAAGTTCATGGTGGAAGGACGTTGCGGTTGGATAGGAAATTTTTGTTATTCGCGCATCACCCACGTGTCCTTGAATCCGCCGCCTTGGGAGGAATTCACGACGAAGGAATGCGGGTCGCGCGAGAAGCGGGTGAGTCCGCTGTCCCACACTTCGGTGCGCTCGCCCGAGATGACGAAGGCGCGCAAGTCGGCCTTGCGGGGAACGGGGCGGTCGCCCTCCATGATGTCGAGATCCTTGAAGTCGATCACTTCCTGCGCGATCCAGCGGCGGGGTTCGGCGCGGATGAGCGCGGCGAGTTCTTCGAGCCTTTCCTTGGACAGGTCGCTCCCGAAAATCACGCCGTAGCCGCCCGCTTCGCTCACGTCCTTGATGACGAGCTTGGCAAGGTTGTCCAACACGTAAGAGCGGTCGTAGTCGAAATAAGGCAGATAGGTGGGCGCGTTTTGCAAGATGGGCTGTTCGCCCAGATAGTACTCGACCATCTTCGGCACGAAGTAGTACAGGCCCTTGTCGTCGGCCACGCCGTTGCCGACCGCGTTGATCACGGCGACATTGCCCGCCGCGTAGGCGCGCATGAGGTTGGGCACGCCCAACAGCGAAGAGTGGTCGAAGGCCAGCGGGTCCAGAAATTCGTCGGACACGCGGCGGTAAATGGCGCCGACTTTGCGCTTTTCGTTGTACAATCCGCGGTAATAAAGCTCGTCGTTTTCCACGAGGAGGTCGCCCGGGAAGGCCAAGAGCGCGCCCGTTTTTTCCGCGAGGTAGGAATGCTCGAAGAAGGCCGAGTTGTAGCGGCCCGGAGTAAGGATGACGGACAGCCCGCGCTCGCCCGCCATGTGCGTCATCATGTTGCGCAGCAGTTCGGCGTAGTTGCGGTTGTCGGCGACTTTGTTTTTGCGGAAAGCTTCCGGGTGCACCTTGCGCGTGATGGTGCGCGCGATCATCGGGTACGACGCGCCGGAAGGAATGCGCAAGTTGTCCTCAAGGACGTACCAGGTGTCGTCTTTGGCCTGCACCAAGTCGATGCCGGAAATGTGGGAGTAGATGCCGTGGACGGGTTGGATGCCCTCGCACTCCGGCAGATAGCCCTTCGACGAATAGACGAAGGATTCCGGAATGATGCCGTTTTTGACGATGCTCTTTTTCGAATAGATATCCGCGAGAAAAAGATTGAGGGCGTCGACGCGCTGGATGAGGCCCGCGCGCAACTGCGACCATTGGGCGGCGGGAATCACGCGCGGAATGGCGTCAAAGGGGAAAAGCTGTTCGATAAACTGCTTGTTCTTATAGATGCCGAAACGCACGCCGAAGCGATCCATCCATTGATTGACGGCGTCGCGGGTGTCGAGAAAGGAATTCATGCAATAAGGGGGAGAACTTGAAAGGTGTGGCGGGTGGGTGGGAAGGCCTGCGAAAAAAGACGGTTGCAAGCGGGTGGTCACTGTCGCACGTTCAAGGCGCGTTTGCGGATGGGAAAACAAGTTTCACCGGCGGTGGAAATGACATAATTGCGCGATGTCCTCATATTCACTAATAGATAAAGCACAATCCGTGCCAGAAAACGGGGCGTGCCGATTTGGCCTTTTTTAATTTTATAAGTTTCTTAAGATAAAGTGGTTGCAGATGTGCTAAAATGAATTTTTGCCGACGCATGCGAGGGGGAGACCCAAAACATAATTGTCGCGAGGGACAAAAATGTAATATTTAGGGAGTTAAAATTCGAGCGCGCCACTGCCCTTTTGCGTGCGCCGATATGAAAAAACTTTCGCGCCGCCGACAAATTCTCTACACTGACTGCGATGCCACAAGACAACCGCAAATGGGTCAATTTCGTGTGTACGGCGAATATCTGCCGCAGTCCGATGGCGGAGTATTTATTCGACTGGGAACTGGAAAAGTACCGCGCGCAAGAGCGCTATTGGCAGCCGTTCAAGGGCGTTTCCAGCGGGGTGTCCGCTTCGACGGGAGAATTTATTTCCCCCAATTCGCTGGAGGCGCTGGAGGAGTTGGGCATCGACGCCTCCGAGCACCGCAGCCGTATGTTGACGCAGGAGCTGTTGGACAAGAGCTGCGCCGTTTTTTGCATGACCTCGACCCACAAGATGCTGATTGAAATGCGCTATGACGTCCCCGAAGGACGCGTGCATTTGCTGCGCGATTTCATGCCCGGCAAGGTGGCGCGCGAAGTGCCCGACCCCTTTGGTTCCGATTTGCACGAGTATCGCTTGTGCCGACAGGCCATTGCCGAGGCGATGCCCAGCGTTTTTGAATATTTGCGGGGACTCAAACGATAACGGCGGGGCTTCGCTTTTTTAAAAAGCGCATCGCCAAGCGTCAAAAACCCAACTAGGATGGGGGAACTTCGGGCGACGGACTTTTAATTTTATTTAAAGAACGCAATGAAACTGAGCATCGCATCGGACCACGGGGGCATAGAATTGCGCCAAGCGCTGTTTTCCGCCCTTACGGCGAAAGGACACGAGCTGACCGACCACGGCCCTGTTTCGCACGACCGCGTGGACTATCCCGACTTCGCCGAAAAGGCCTGCGCCGACGTGGTCGCCGGGCGCAGCGATTTTGCCGTGCTGATATGCACCTCCGGGGTTGGGATGAGCATTTCCGCCAACAAGATTCACGGCATCCGCGCCGTCTTGGCGCTGAACGAGGACGCCGTGGAATTCAGCCGCCGCCACAACAACGCCAATGTGATTTGCCTCGGCCAGAAATACCACACGGCCTATCTCGCCGAAAAGTACGTGGATATTTTTCTGAGCACCGCCTTTGAGGGCGGACGGCATCAGGGGCGGCTTGACAAAATCAGCTGTCTTGAGCGAGATTAACTTTTCCTTTTCTTTTCCTGCCCATGAATACCGCGATCTCCAACGAACCCATATCGACCCTCGATCCTGAAGTGTTTCAGGCGATTCAAAATGAGCGCCGCCGCCAGCAGACGCACATCGAATTGATCGCTTCCGAAAACTTCACCCTGCCCGCCATCATGGAAGCCTGCGGCAGCGTGCTGACCAACAAGTATGCGGAGGGTTATCCGGGCAAGCGCTATTACGGCGGATGTGAATTTGTGGACGTGGTGGAGCAGTTGGCGATTGACCGCGCCAAGCAGGTGTTCGGCGTGCAGTTCGCCAATGTGCAGCCGCACTCCGGCAGCCAGGCCAACACCGCCGTGTATCTGGCCTTCCTCCAGCCCGGCGACAAGATTTTGACGATGAGCCTCGAACACGGCGGCCATCTCACCCACGGGCATCCCAAAAACATCAGCGGGATGTATTACCACGTGGTCAATTACGGGCTCGACGAAAAAACGGGCCGCATCGACTACGAGGCGCTCGAAGCCGCCGCCCGCCGCGAAAAACCCAAGATGATCACCATCGGGGCCTCCGCCTATCCGCGCGTCATCGACTTTGAGCGCGTGGGCAAAGTGGCCAAAGAAGTGGGCGCCATCTTGATGGCCGACATCGCGCACATCGCCGGGCTTGTGGCCGCCGGGGTGCATCCCTCGCCGGTCGGGCATGCCGACATTGTGACGACCACCACGCACAAGACCCTGCGCGGACCGCGCGGCGGCTTGATTATGACCAACAACGAGGAGTACGCCAAGGCGATCAACTCCGCCGTTTTCCCCGGCACGCAGGGCGGGCCCCTTATGCACATTATCGCCGGGAAGGCCATCTGTCTGGGCGAAGCGCTCAAGCCTTCGTTCAAGGAATACCAGAAGGCCGTGGTGCGCAATACCGCCGCGCTGGCGCAGGCGCTGACCAAAAACGGCTTTTCGCTTGTCAGCGGTGGCACCGACAATCATTTGATGCTCATCGACCTGCGTCCGAGCCACCCGAACCTTTCCGGCAAGCAGGCCCAGTTGGCGCTCGAAAAGGCCAATATCACCACGAATAAAAACACCGTTCCCGGCGAAACCCGCAGCCCCTTCCAAGCGAGCGGTCTACGTTTGGGCGGCGCGCCCGTCACCTCGCGCGGTTTCGACGAAGCCGCGATGCGCGAAGTGGCCGAGGCCATCACCGTAATTCTAAACCACCCGGAAGACGAGGCCGCCATTGCCAAAGGCAAGGCCATCGCCACGGCGCTGTGTGAAAAATTCCCTCTCCCCTACGCCAAATAAACGAACAAAACACTTTCTTTTTGTACAAAAAAGGAATAATCTAACCCGCAAGTGAAGGACGTTACCCCAATTCCCGAACGGTTGCGCCTTCGTTTGCCCACTTCTCTTATATGAATCCTATGAATCACCCCCAGCGAAAAGGTTTTACCCTTATCGAATTGCTGACGGTTATCGCGATTATCGGTATCTTGGCCTCGATCCTGATCCCGACGATTGGTACCGTTATGGAAACCGCCCGCAAGGCCTCGGCTTCCAGCAACGCGCGCCAGATTGCGCAATCTTACATTGCCTTCGCCAACGGCGGCGCACGCCAGCGTACGATTTCCAAAAGCGGCAGCGACATTACCAAGAATCAAGCCAGCAAAGTCAGCGACTGGGCGGCCGTTCTGGCCATTCGCACTGAGCTGAATGACGCTTCGCTGTGGTTCATCACTTCCGACGACCGCGTTTCCGCTATCAGCGTGATGCCCCGTCAGGTCGTGAAGAGCACCAGTGCGCCCAGCCCTGAAATTGACTCCGACTTCTTGGCCGCCAAGCCCAAAAGCTGGGCTGTGGTCGCCGGTATGTCCACCAGCGCTCCGCCCACCACCACCCCCCTCATTTGGACCCGTGGTTTGGATGAGACCAACGGCACTTGGAGCACCACGGATTCGCCTTGGAAGGGCAAAGGCGGGCATTTGGCCTTTCTCGACGGCCACGTTGCTTGGTACGGCAGTTTGGATCCGGACATTAATGACGGTGAAGAGTTGAGTCCCTATCCGACCTCAGGGGTCACCACTCCCGTCAGCAGCATTTTGAACGCCATTCCTGCCGCGGGTGTCGCCTTGATTTTGGATCCGGACGACGAAGGCAACTAAAGATTCGTTTACGAACGACAAAAACCGCCGAGCAATCGGCGGTTTTTTTGTGTGCGCCGAGCCCGATGTGAATGCGGCGCGCTAGCGCTTTAATCTTGGAGCGCGGCGTGTGGACGCATACACTGTGGGCACATGGATAACTCTGAAGAAAAGATTTTAAATTATCTGCGCGGCGAGAATTATGCGCCCTCCAAAGCCGAGGAAATTGTGCATGCGCTCGCCTCGGACCGTCGGGAGGCCAAGCAGCTCAAGCGCGGGCTGAACGAGCTCTTTGTGCAGGGCATGGTGGCCAAGGTGAAGCAAGACCGCTATTGCATACCGCAGGACGCCGATCTGGTGACGGGCGTCATCCGCTTTAAGCGCAACGGCGGCGCGATGCTGCGTCCCGACGTGGGCCTTGCGAATGCCGGGGTGAAGGATTTGCCGGAAATGGTGACGTTGCGGGCCGAAGACACCGGGGTTGCCCTGCCCGGCGACAAGGTGATGGTGCGCCTGACGCGCGAACGCGTTCCGGGGCGCTTTCAAGGACGCAATACCCCGCGCAAAAGCGACGTGCCGCAGATTTTTGGCCGCGTCATCCGCATAGTGGAGCGCGCGCGCGTGGAATGGACGGGTACGCTGTCCAAATCGCGCATTTTCTTTTATGTGATTCCGGACGACCCCACGGTGTCGCAGGACATTTTGGTGCCTGACCCCGCCACGCACACCACCATTTTCCCCCAGCCGCGCGAAGGCGACAAGGTGGTGGTGAAGATTGTCGAATGGCAAAACCGCCACACGAGCCCCGTGGGCGAAATCGTCGAGGTGCTGGGCAAGTCGCACACGCCCGATGCGGAATTCAAGGCCATCTTGCGCAAATACCGGCTCTCGCCGGACTTCCCCGAAGCCGTGGTGCGCGAGGCCGCCCTGATGCCGGAAAGCGTGCGTCCGCGCGATTTGCAGGGCCGCGAGGACTGCCGCAATCTCTTTACCTTCACCATCGACCCCGATGACGCGAAGGACTTTGACGACGCCATTTCCATCGAGAATTTGAGCGACGGGAAAACCCGCGTCGGGGTGCATATCGCCGATGTGAGCGCCTATGTGCGCCGCGGCAGCGCGCTTGACAAAGAAGCCTATGCGCGCGGGAACTCCACCTACCTCGTGGGCCTTGTGATCCCGATGCTGCCGCACGCCCTGTCGAACGGGTTGTGTTCGCTGGTGGAAAATGAAGACCGCCTGACCAAGAGCGTCTTCTTCACCTTTGACGCGCAGGGCAACCGCGTGGGCCGACCGGAATTGGCCAACACGGTTATCCGCAGCAACAAACGCCTGAGTTATCTGCAGGCTTACGCGCTCCTCAAGGAAACCGATTTGCAAAAGGTGCGCGCGTTGCCCGTGCTGCCCTCGCACCAGACGGGCTCGACGGGGCGCGCGCTGGCGGATTTGGCCGACGGTGAATTGCGCGCGCTACAGGATGCTATCCGCACGCTGTGGAGCTTTGCCGAAAAAATGCGCAGGGCCCGCATGACCGACGGCAGCCTCGACCTGACGATGACCGAGGTGAAGATTTATGTGGATAAGGACGGCTATGCCGACCGCATCGAGCCCGTCTATTCCGACGAAAGCCACGAGCTGATTGAAGAGTACATGTTGCTGGCCAACGAAGCGGTGGCGCACGCCTGCCATTCCGTGGGATTGCCCTACATCTCGCGCGTGCACGATATGCCGGACGAGGAAAAGCTCAACGAATACCGCGCCTTTTTGGCGAATTTCGGCATTCAGGTGGGCGACCTTAACAACCGCCGCGAGGTGGTCAAGGCGCTCAGGCGCATCAAGGACCATCCGCAGGGATACGCGCTGAAGGTGGCGTTTTTGCGCAGCATGAAGCAGGCATGCTATCGCGCCAGCGCCGACGGGCACTACGGGTTGAACAAACAGTATTACGCGCATTTCACCTCCCCCATCCGCCGTTACAGCGACTTGGTGGCACACCGCATTTTCGACACCCTGTTGGAGCGCAACCGTGGCGCCTCGCCCAAACAGCCCTATAATGTCGCGGAGCTGGAAGTTATTTCCGCGCATATCAGCCTGACGGAACGCAACAGCACCGACGCCGAGCGCGAGAGCGTGAAGGTGAAGCTGTTGGAGTTCTTTGAACGCGAGGCCGCGCGGCCTGAAAAGCGTTCGTTTGAAGCGGTGATCACCGACGTGCGCAACTTCGGATTCTTTGTGGAACTGAGCCAATCCTTGGCCTACGGATTGGTGCCCGCTTCATCCTTGACGGACGACCTCTATCAGCTGACGGGCGACGGGCTTTCGCTGGTGGGTCGGCGCACGCATCGGCTTTTTACCTTGGGCGGTATCGTGCCCGTGCAGGTGTATCGCGTCGATCGCTTCAAACGCGAGATCGATTTCACCGTGGCTCCGGGCGCGGTGCAAAAGCTCATGGGGAACGGCCCTGCGCCTTCCGCCGCCAAGGGACTCACTGCCCTGCGAGACCGCGTGGGCGGACGCCCCCAAGGCCAAGGGCGCGGGCGCGGCGCAAAACCGCCGCGCACCGATGATCGCCGGCGTGACGGCGCTCAGCGCCCCGATGGACGGGACAAAAACCGGAAACCGGGGAAAAGACGCCGCTAGCATGGCTCATAAAAAAACGCGCTCTTTTTAAGAGCGCGTTTTTTGTGCGTGCGTGCGGATTATTTCCACGCGGGCGGGTTTTGCGATTCGGGGCTGAGTACGCCGATATAGGGCAGATTGCGGTAGCGCTCGGCGAAGTCGAGTCCGTAGCCCACCACGAAATGGTCGGGGATTTCAAAGCCGGAAAAGTCCGCGCGCATGGAGACGCGGCGGCGGCCCTTTTTGCTGAGCAGCACGCAGGTTTTCAAGGAGGCCGGGTGGAAGGCCTTCATGATTTTTGCGATCTTTTGCAATGTCTTGCCGGTATCGAGAATGTCGTCGATAAGCAGGACGTGCGCGCCGGAAATGTCGAGACGGATGTTGTCGAGAATTTCGGGCTCGGATACGGGATTTGTTTCGTCGCGGTAGGACGACACGCGCACCGAGTCGATGCGCACATGCAAGCCCTGAATGGCGCGAACCAAATCGGCCACAAAAAGGATGGACCCGTTGGTGATGGCGATGACGGTAATTTCCTCCGCGCCAAGATCCTTGTAGGTCTTTTCGATTTCACGCCCCAGCACCGCTATCCGTTCGCGGATGGCCTCTTCACTCACAAGAATGTGCGCAATGTCGGAATTCATGGGACAAAAGGAGAATTAAATGCCCATGGAGGGGCAACGTCAAGCTTCATCCGGTCGGAATGCTATTGCTCGCTGGCGCGACTAGGGGCGGCCGTTCCCGTGAAGGCGAGTCCCAAACAGCCGCCCATCAACACGATGAGAAACAAAAAGTCCTTCGGCACCCCCGAGTGGAAGATGGCGATCGTTTCGAGCATAAGGGGCACCAGCATGAGGACGCAAGCGGTGCGAAAAACCTTGCCGAAGAGCATCAGCACCGCAAAAACCACTTCCAATATGGCGGTGAGCACGCCCCAGAATAAGGGCGAAGGGTCTTTGAGGCCAATATAGCCGAGTTGTTCGCCGAAGGTCTGCAGCGAGGGCGCGCCCTCGATCAGATGGTTGGACGCGACCAACAAACAGGCCGCGCCCAAGCACGTCCGCAGGATGCAGACGCCGTAATACCCGCTTTTGCCGGAGAGGCTCATGAATGTCTATCTTAAAAAGAATTTTGCCTTTGGCGAAAGGAATTTTTAGCGTGGTGGCATCCGCGCCGCGCTGTGCGCGATTCTAATTTTATGATTTCCTCCCTCACCCAGATACGCGTGCGTTACGCCGAAACCGACGCCATGGGCATCACTTATCACGCCAATTATCTGCCGTGGCTCGAAATGGCCCGCGTGCGGTTTTTGGATGAAATAGGACTGCCCTATCGCGAGATTGAAAAGATGGGATTCTTTATGCCCGTCCTGGAGGCCAATTTGAAATACCTGCGCCCTTCCCGTTTTGACGACGAGGTGCAGGTTCATTTGTCGATCAAGGAGCGCCCCAGCGTGAAGCTGCGCGTGGATTACGAGGTGCGTCGCGGCGGCGAATTGCTGGTGAAGGCCTACACGCTGCACGCCTTTATGAACGCGGCGGGCGAAGCGATACGTCCCCCGGACGTGTGGCGCGAAAAAATGCGCGAGTTGTTTGCCCGCGCCCAGAAGCAGGAACCGCCGCAGGCTTAGGCCTTAGGACTTTGCGCCGTCTTTGGTTTGCGGCGAAAACTTGCGGGCTTCGCGGCGGTAGATGCGCTCGACTTGCGCGATAAGGTCGCTGAAGGTGCGTCCGTCGGTGAGTACGCTCACGCCCGCCTTGCGGTAATAGGGCTCGCGCTCCTTGAGCAACGCTTGGATGCGCGCGAGCGGGTCGGGCGCGTTGAGCAGCGGACGGTGCGCGCAGCCGCGCGTGCGGGCAAAAATGGTATCGGCACCCGCAAAGAGGCAGATGAGCACGCCCTTTTTGCGCAATAGCTCGATGATTCCCGGCTGGCAGACGGCACCGCCGCCCAGCGACACGACGCAGCCGTAGTCGGGATGTCCGTTCTCTAGAAAGTCCCGTTCTTTCGCGCGAAAGGCCTCCTCGCCTTCTTGGGTAAAAATTTCGGGAATTGATTTTTTGTGCGCGTGTTCGATGGCCGCGTCGGCGTCTATAAAACGCACGCGCCAATGCTCCGCAAGTTTGCGGCCCAGCGCGGTTTTGCCCGTGCCCATGAATCCGGCAAGGTAGAGGTTGGGCTGTGTGAGACTCGGGTTTTCCATGGCGTGGGCTTGCTTCGCATCCTAAGCGGCACGCCGCGCGGGGCGCAAGCCGTAATCCCTTGGGAGCGCCAAGGCTTGCATGGCGCGCCCGCTTCTTCTTTAATCGCGCTTATGAGCAACGATGTGGTGGAAGTGCGCATTTGCGGCGCAAAGGCAGGTTCGCGCGTATACGCCCTTTTTTTGGGCAACGAGCGGCACACCTTTGTCGTGCACCTTGACCGCGCGGCCTTTGGGGCCGTTTCGGCGGCGCTGCAAGGCACGGACTCCCCGCGCCCGAGCACGCACCAGTTGCTGCGCAACGTTTTGCTGGGATTGGAAGCGACGCTCGAACATGTCCTGATTCACGAGATGAAGGACGGCGTGTTTTACGCGCGCTTGCGCCTGAACATGCGCAACGAGGTGGCCCGCAAGATTGTGGAGCTCGACGCGCGCGCCAGCGACGCGATAGCCCTAGCCCTGCTGATGCGCAAGCCCATTTTGTGCGCCCAAAGCGTGATGGCCGCCACTCCGGATATGACGGATGTGTTGAAGCGCTTGCAACGCAAGGACGACTAAGCCGTGACCTTGTTGCAGGACAATCCCAATCCGGCGCTGTGGCTCACCGCGCTCGCCCCCATGCAGGATGTGACGGATCGCGCCTTTATGCGCCTGATTGCGCGCAAGGGGGCCCCCGATTTTTATGTGACCGAATATTTGCGCGTGCACGTCACTTCGCAGCCGGAGGCGCATATATTGGAGGCTATCGACCACAACGAAACCGGACGGCCCATTGTGGCCCAGCTTTTGGGCGAGGACATCCCGCACATGGTGCGCACTGCGCGCGCGCTGGAAAAGCACGCGATTGCGGGGATTGATTTGAATTTCGGCTGTCCCGCTCCAAAAGTTTTTCGCAAGAATGTGGGCGGAGGCCTGCTGCGCGATTTGCCCAAATTGGAAAACATAGTGGCTGCGATGCGGGAAGCCTATACGGGGAAATTGACGGTCAAAACGCGCATCGGTTTTGCCGACACGAAGGATTTTGACGCCTTGCTCGATATCTTTGCGCGGCATCGGGTGGACGGCGTGGTGGTTCACGCGCGCACGGTGCGCGAGCTGTACCGCTCGCAGGTACATTACGAATTTATTGCGCAGGCCGTGGCGCGGCTGGAAGGTATTCCCGTCATCGCGAACGGCGACATTACCTCCGTCGCCAAGGCCGCTGCCGTGCGTGTACAAACGGGGTGCGCAGGCGTGATGGTGGGGCGATCGGCCATCCGCAATCCGTGGATTTTCCGCCAGTTGGCCGAAGCGGCGCAAGGAGCGGAAATCTATGCACCCACGCTTGGGGATGTGCGCGCCTATGTCCATGAAATGTGGGAGGAATTGACCGGAGGAGCGCATATTCCCGACGGCGTGCGGCTTGGGCGGCTAAAGAAAATGCTCAATTTTGTGGGGCAAAGCGTGGACCCTCAGGGAGAGTTTTTGAAGAAAATGCGCCCGACAAGCACCCCCTCGGAGATATTTGCAGTGTGCGAGACTTGCTTGGGCGGGGAACATGTGCGCAAACGATTTGTCGAGGAGCCTTATCCCGGTGTTGTGGCCAGACCTAACTGCGAAACGCTTTTGCCCGATGCGTAATATGTCCGTGTTCAACCGCGCAAAAGACTTGCCAGCGTGGGCGTTGCGGTTTTACTTTACTGCTTTACCTCCCCATTTTTTCTCCCCCGAGGGATCACCAATTTACCTTTGGAAAAAAACATGCGTAAATTACTGTTTCTTGCCCTGACTTTTGCAATTTGCGGAACATCCCTCTCTCTAGAGGCTGCCCGCCGCTCCCAGCAGCAGACGCTGACCGTGGTGAAGCTGTCCGACACCGAGGTGTTGGCTTTGCTGACTCCCGATGAGCGCGCGCAGTGGGACGGCGCCCAACTTGATTTGAAAAAGGCCGAGAACGACATGCGTTCCGCCCAGTGGCTCCTAGACCGCACTCCCGGCGATGGCGCGGTAAAGCTCGACGTTTCCGGCGCGCACAAGGCGGGCAGAGACCAGATGGCCGCCGCCAAGGCTGCGCAGGCCGCCGCCCAGGCGGCTTTGCAAAAGCTGCGCATGATCGCGCAAAAGCGCGCGGACGACATTGCGATCAACGGGCCCACCTATGCTTATGAAAAGGCCGAACTGACCGCAATCGACTGGAAGACTTTTTGCAACGAGCAAGTCGCCGATTTTCTGAACAGCTTGCGCGCGCAAAACTACAACACGTTTTATTTCTCCGGAATGGTCGCTTGGAAGGATGGGGCCTATGTTCCCGCCGGCCCCAAGAACGACGATTTGACCGCCGCATTGATTACCGCCGACGGCAAAAATTATTCCCTGCTGGTGAGCAAAAGCTTTTCCCTGAAGGCGGAAAAAGGCGAACCGATGGTCGTCGCCGAGGGTTTGCTCGTTCCGCCCGTTCCCTCCCAGACCGCCATCATCGTGGCTGAAGTTTTGAACGTCGATGGACTCCCCGCGCTGCTGAGTTTGCGCGCGGTCGATTTTGCGACATGGAAGGTGATCGACTCGCGCACCTATCAACTGAAGGAAGACAAAGACTTGCCCGACATGACGCTCTCCTTTGCGGACAAGGCCAAATTCTTGGACGTGATTGCGGCCCAACCGAATACTTTCTTGTTCCAACTGAGCTTTGCCAATCCCAAGGCGGATTTGGCTCGTGTGGCTTCCGTGCTCTTTAAGGACGCGGCACTCGACATCAAGGGCGCCAATATCACCGACGGCGATTTCTTTGAATTGGCCTTTGCAAAACCCGAGGGCGCGCCTGCGGACATTCATCCCAAGGCCGTGAACGTGCTGTGGAAAGTGGATCCGACCAAGCCGACGGTTGATAGCGCAGCCACGCAGAAGGCCGCCGCCGAAGCGGCGAAAAAAACCATGACGAGCCGCGAACGCAAGGAAGCGGAAGCCAAGGTGAAGGCTCAGCAGGAAGCTGCGGCAAAGCAGCCGCCTGAAAAGAAGCCGATTGTTCTCTTCACAACGCCGCTGAGCGCTTACAACGTGTTGATTAAATCCGCTTTGGATGTGGGCAAATTTGAAGCCTCGGTTCCGCCCGCTGAAGCGCCCGCAGCGCCGGCAGCGCCCGCAGCCGCTGAGAAGGCGACGCAAACCCCTGCCTCCGCCGCAGCGACTCCCAAAAAATAGCTTTTCAAAAACCCGCGTTCGCGCGGGTTTTTTTGTGGTCGTCCAAAGCCTTTTGTTATTTTGACGCTTCCTGCGCCTTTGGAGATAGACTTTGCGCGGGAAAAGACTTTAAAATCCATGCACTGATTACTTTTAGACAATTATGCCGCCGACCGCCGAAACTCCCAATCTGCTGACCACGAATCGCAAAGCCCTGACGATCAACCTGGATCACAATATCTACGGGACATTTGCGGAGATCGGGGCCGGCCAGGAAGTGGCCCGCCATTTTTTTAAAGCCGGCGGGGCCTCGGGCACCATTGCCAAATCGCTGTCCGCCTACGACATGGTGGTGAGCGACGCCGTTTACGGGAAGGCCAACCGCTACGTTTCCCGCGAGCGCCTCATGCAGATGCTCGGCCACGAGTATCGTTTGCTTTTGGAGCGCCTCGACAGCGTGCGCGGCGACAACACTTGTTTTTTTGTCTATGCCAACACGGTGGCGGTCGCCAATTACAAGGGCGGCAACGAGTGTCACGGCTGGATGGGCATCCGCTTTCAGATGGCCCCGCACGCCGACTACAACGACATCGTGCTGCATGTGCGCATGTGGGACAAAACCGCCCAAGCCCAGCAGGACGCACTCGGCATCATCGGCGTGAATTTTATCTACGGGGCGTGTATCCTGAATAAGAATCCGGACGAGTTTATTCCCTCGCTGGCGGACAATTTGGGGGTGGATCGCATCGAAGTGGATATGTTGGAATTTGCGGGGCCCGCCTTCCCCAACGTGGACAACCGCGAGATGAGCTTTAAGCTCATGCAATACGGGCTGACCAACGGCGTGATGTTCGGGCCCGACAAGGCCGTCTTGCAGCCATCCGAAGTTTTTCACCGCAAGGCCCTGCTGGTGGAGCGCGGCTCGTTCCGCCCCATTACGAAACTCAACATCGACATGTTTGAGTGCGCCGGGGCGCAGTTTATTCAGGAGGATCAGAATCAGGGCGAGGAAGTGCTGCAGTTGCTGGAAATCACCGTCAACAATCTGCTGGCCGACGGCAAGCTGGACATGGCGGACTTTTTGGCGCGCGTGGACACGGTGACTTCGCTCGGGTATTCGGTGCTCATTTCTAATTTCTCGGAATATTACCGCCTTGCGGACTATTTCCGCCGCTACACGCAGAAAACCGTGGGCATGGTGATGGGCTTGAACAACCTCTTTGAGGTGTTCAACGAAAAGTATTACGAGAATCTGCCCGGCGGGATTTTGGAAGCATGCGGACGCCTGTTTAAGCAGGGCACCAAGCTTTACGTTTACCCGATGCGCGGCGACGTGTTCAGTCAATACTTGCGCCATCGCGCGGGAACCTCCGAAGCCGAGAAGCGCGAATCGAAAAACGCGGGCTTCCTTATCACGGCGCTCAATGTCCAGTTTGCCGCGCATTTGCGCAACCTGTACCGCTATTTGTTGGACAATTCCTACATTGTGCCGATTGAGGCGCACAACGCCGATTTGCTCAAGATTTCCTCGCACGACATCCTTCAGCGGCTGCGCCGCGGCGAGAGCGGTTGGGAAGGCGACGTGCCCGCGGACGTGGTGGATCAAATCAAAACGAAAAAACTTTTCGGATTTGGCACCGAACATCCTTGAAAATACGTGCATAAGCCCCTTAACTTTTTGATTACCATGAGCAAAGTCGTAATCATCGGAGCGGGGGGTGTCGGCGGGGTTGTCACCCATAAATGCGCGCAGGTTCCGGACGTGTTTTCGGAAATTGTGCTGGCTTCGCGCACGCAGTCAAAATGCGACGCCATCGCGGCGCAGATAAAGCGCCCCATCCGCACGGCCGCCATTGACGCCGACAACGTGCCCGCCCTGACGGCCTTTTTGAAAAAAGAAGCTCCGGCGCTCGTCATCAACGTGGCCCTGCCCTATCAGGACTTGCATATCATGGACGCGTGTCTTGCGGCGGGCGTCGATTACCTCGATACCGCGAACTACGAGCCGCTCGACGTGGCCAAGTTTGAGTACAAGTGGCAGTGGGCGTATCAGGACCGTTTTAAAAACGCCGGGCGCATGGCCTTGCTGGGTTCCGGATTTGACCCCGGGGTGACGAACGTGTTTTGCGCGTATGCGCAGAAAAAGCTGTTTGACGAAATCCACACCATCGACATTTTGGACGCGAATGCGGGAGACCACGGCTACGCCTTCGCCACGAATTTCAACCCGGAAATCAATCTGCGCGAAGTGAGCGCCAAGGGCCGCTACTGGGACCACGGCGAATGGATTGAGACCGAGCCCGTGTCGTGGAGCCGCCAGTTCGACTTTCCGGAGATCGGGCCCAAAAAAGCCTATCTGCTTTACCACGAGGAATTGGAATCGCTCGCCCAAAATATCAAGGGCCTCAAGCGCATCCGTTTTTGGATGACGTTTTCCGACAATTATCTCATGCACATGCGCGCGCTGCAAAACGTGGGCATGCTGGGCATTGAGGCCGTGAACCACAAGGGGCAGAAAATCGTCCCCATCGAATTTTTGAAAACTCTCCTGCCCGACCCGGCCTCGCTTGGGCCGCGCACCAAGGGGTTGACGAATATCGGCTGTCTGGTGGAAGGCCTGAAAGACGGCAAGCCGCGCAAGGTGTATATTTACAACGTCTGCAACCACGAGGAATGCTTCCGCGAAGTGTTCTCGCAGGCCATCAGCTACACGACCGGCGTGCCCGCCATGGTCGGCGCCAAAATGATGCTCACGGGCAAGTGGCGCGGCAAGGGCGTCTTTAATATGGAACAGCTCGACCCCGAGCCCTTCCTCGAAGCGCTGGCAAAACACGGCTTGCCGTGGCAAGTGAAGGAAATGCCCGTCGGCTAAGCCGCGAGCGCCTTGTTTTCATGTCCGAAAATGTGACTCCTCCCATTGCGCCCCATCGGCTGGCGCGTTGGCGTGCCCTTGATTGCGCGGGGCTGCCTTCGCCGTGCCATGTGATTGACATGGGGGCGCTGGAAGAAAATTGCCGTTTGCTCGGCGACATTCAAACGCGCACCGGGGCCAAAATTTTGCTGGCGCTCAAGGGCTTTGCCACGGCCGCCGCGTTTCCCCTGATTGCCAAATACCTGCGCGGAACCACGGCGAGCGGGTTGCATGAGGCCCTTTTGGGGCATGAATATTTCGGCGGCGAAAGCCATGTGTACTGCCCCGCCTACAAGCCGGCGGAAGTGGACGCGCTGGTGAAATTTGCCGACCATTTGGTGTTCAACACCCCGGCGCAGTGGAAACGTTTTCGCCCGCTCGTGGAGGGCGCCGGGCGCGCGATTTCGTGCGGGCTGCGCGTGAATCCGCAATACGCGGAAGTGGAGACCGCCTGCTATAATCCCTGCGGCGACGCCTCGCGATTAGGTACGGTGGCGGCAGAGATAACCCCCTCCGATTGGGAGGGTTTGGAAGGCTTGCATTTTCACGCGTTGTGCGAACAGGGCGCGGACACCCTTGAGCGCGTGCTCGCCCATCTGGAGGAAAAATTTGGCGACATCCTCCCGCGCTTAAAATGGGTGAATTTTGGCGGCGGGCACCATATCACCCGCAAGGGGTATGACGTGGAGCTGCTTTGCCGATTGATTGAAAACTTTAAAGCACGCTACGGCGTTGAGGTGTATGTGGAGCCGGGCGAGGCCGTGGTGCTAGGCACGGGGTTTTTGAGCGGCACGGTGCTTGATTTGCCCATGAATCAGACGCCGCTGGCGATCTTGGACGTGTCGGCGGCCTGCCATATGCCGGATACGTTGGAAATGCCCTATCGGCCCCATATTTTGGAATCGACAGACACTGGGAATTTTGTCTATCGCCTGGGCGGCCCTTCCTGTTTGGCGGGCGACCAGATGGGCGATTACGCCTTTGAAAATCCGCTGACGGTGGGCCAACGGTTGACCTTTCTCGACATGGCGCACTATACGATGGTAAAGGCCACGACTTTCAACGGCGTCCCCCTGCCCGCCGTCGCGCTTTACTGGCCGCAGAGCGGCAAATTTGAAGTTGTAAAGACGTTTGGATACGCCGAATATAAGGCTCGACTGGCCTAAATTGGTCGGAGTTTGTTTTTTTTAATTTGCCTAAGGAAAGGCTATCCTATGTCCGAATCCGAAATTGCTCAGAAGTCCGAGAAAAAGGGCGGTAAAACTGTATGGCTTTGGGTGCTTTTAATCGTGGCGCTCGTGGCTGGCTATTTTGTGGGCGCGGCTATCGCCAAGAATACGGGATTGCCCGAAGACGCCGCCGTTGTTATGGCCGACTTGAAGGCGAAGCTGGAGGCCGAAAAAGCCCAGCGCAAAGACTTGCAGGACAAGCTGGAAGGCGTGTCCAAGCTCGGCAATGTTGACATCGAAGCCGTGGCTAATTTCCGCCGCGAGACGGAAACCAAGATTCAGGGGCTGCAGGGCGATTTGCTCAACGAACGCACCGCCAGCGCCGAATTGGCCGCCGAGAACACCGCGCTCAAGGAAACCTTAGTGGCAGCCACTGCCGCCGTGACTGACATGCGCGCGAATCTGACGAAATCGCAGCATTTGGAAACCGACCTGGAAAAGGCCATTTCCGACCTATCCGCCGCCAAGTTGGATGCGGACAAGCTCCAGAAGGAGATTGCCGCCCAGACCGCCGCTATCGCCCAAAAGGATGCGAAACTGGCCGCGCAGGACGCCGACATCGCCGCCAAGACGCAACAGCTCGCCCAAAAGACCGCTTTGATTCAAAGCCTCGAAGGCAAGATTGCGACCATGACGATACAGGTGAACGACCTGACGACGCAGCTGAAGGTGGCTCAAGATGAGATTGTGAAGCTCATCAAAGGACGCGGCGCACCGTATGACACGACGGGCCGTCCGTTTAAGTTCCGCCGCACCAACACGAGTGGAGACAACTAAACGCGCGTCGTTCGCACAAAAAAAACGCCCTCCGCAAGGAAGGCGTTTTTTTTGTGCCGTGTTTATTCGCCCGTATCGGCGGAGCCGGATTCGGCCAGCAGGAGGCCGTATTCGAAGGCGTCTTTCAGCGCCTCCCACGAAGCGACGATGATGTTGTCAGAAGCCCCCACCGTGCCCCAGATGGTCTTGCCGTCGGTGGATTCAATTAGCACGCGGGTGACGGCTTGCGCGCCCCGGTTGCCCTCGAGGATGCGGACTTTGAAATCCATCAGGCGCATGTTTTTCACCCAGGGATAGGCTTTTTCCAAGGCGTTGCGCAGGGCGCTGTCGAGCGCGCCCACGGGGCCGCTGGATTCGCCGACCGTGTGGTAGATTTTGCCCTTGAGCTTCACCTTGATGACGGCTTCGCAGGCCGCGCTTTCGGTGCGATGGCCCACTTGCACGCGGTAGTCGAGCACTTCGATTTTGTCGAAGCGCTTGTGCAGACAGCGCTCGATGAGCAGCTTAAAGGAGGCGTCGGCGGCTTCGTACTCGTAGCCGGCGTTTTCCAGCGCCTTGATGCGTTCGATGAGTTCGGCCATCTCGGGCGTTTTTTCGTCGAGATTAAGGCCGAGTTCCGTCGCCTTCATGATGACGAGGGAACGCCCCGCCATGTCGGAGACCAGCACGCGGGTGCGGTTGCCGACCAGTGCCGGGTCGATGTGCTCGTAGGAATGACGCACCTTTTCCACGGCGTTGGCGTGCACGCCGCCTTTGTGGGCAAAGGAGGAAGCCCCGATGTAGGGGGCGGAGGTGTCAGGGCGGCGGTTGGCCAGCTCGTCGCAAAACAGGGAAAGATCGCGCAGTTTTTTAAGGTTCGGCGCGCAGAAAGGCTTGTACCCCATCTTGAGGATGAGGTTCGGGATGATGGTGGTGAGATTGGCGTTGCCGTTGCGTTCGCCGTAGCCGTTGAGGGTTCCCTGCACCATCACCGCGCCCTGGGCGACGCCCGCCAGCGAGAGCGCGACGCCCAAGCCGGAATCGTTGTGGCAGTGGACGCCGAGTTTTGCCTTCGGGAATTTGGCCGCCACTTCGCGCAGGATTTCCGAAAGGTCGTCGGGCAATGTGCCGCCGTTGGTGTCGCACAAGGTGAGGAAATCGGCCCCGGCGTCGTTGGCCGCCGCAAGGGTTGCCAACGCGTATTCCGGATCGTCCTTATAACCGTCGAAAAAGTGTTCGGCGTCGTAGACGACTTCGAGGCCCAAGCTTTTGAGATGGCGCACGGTGTCCTCGATCATGGCGAGGTTCTCCTCCGCCGTGGTGCGCAGGACTTCCGTGACGTGCAAGAGCCAGCTCTTGCCGAAGATGGTGACAACCGGCGCGCCGGAGTTGGCCAACAGCGCCACTTGCTTGTCTTCTTCCACAGGGGTGTTGGCGCGGCGCGTGGAGCCGAAGGCCGCGAGCTTGGCGTGGGCAAACGTCAGGTCTTTTGCGGCGGCGAAAAACTCCTTGTCGCGCGGATTGGACCCGGGCCAGCCGCCCTCGATGTAGTCGATGCCGAAACTGTCGAGCTTTTGGGCGAGGCGCAATTTCGCGGCGACGGTGAAGGAGATGCCCTCTCCCTGCGAGCCGTCGCGCAAGGTGGTGTCGTACAGATAAACGGGTTTCAAAGCATTCATTTTTTCTAAAAGGCGGAAATTTTTAGGCGGCCAGTGGAAAGTGCCCTGCCGCCCGAATCGGGCACGCGTCGAACGGGGGAGATCCCAAACGGGATTCCCCTATCGAATTCGAATGAATCCACCTGCGAGCAGGCCATGCGGTGCGTGTTTCACTTAAAAAATGAATGTCGTTTGGGTAACTTAGCAAAAGCGCGCGGGGGTTGACAAGCGCAAGTTTGATCGCTTCAGTTTGCGGGCTTGAGGACGACGAGCTGGGTTTCGCGGTCGCGCAAGATTTCGAGCAGGAGTTTTTGGGGCGTTTTTTCGTACCCCTGATAGACGGCCTGCAAATCGGCGACGGAGCGGATGGGCTTGCGGTTGACCTTGGTGATGATGTCGCCTTTTTGGAGCTTGGCAAGGTCTGCCGGATAGGCGTCTTGCAAGCCGATGACGACCACGCCGTCGGCGTTGGGCAGGCGATCCTCACGGGCCACGGCTTTGGTGAGCTTCTGCACCCCGAGGCCCCATTTTTCAAACACGCGCTCTTCCCCCACGCGGCTTTCGAGGGGCTCGGTGACAATGCGCTTTTCCAGGGTTTCGGGCCCGCGCTTAATTTGCAGGACGACGGTGCTGCCGATCGGCAGGCTGGCGATTTGGTTTTTGATGGCGGGCAGTTGCTCGGGAAAGCGGCCGTCCACGGGATTGCCGTTGATGGAAAGAATGATGTCGCCGGGTTTTAGTCCCGCCTCGGCGGCGGGAGAACCGGGGTCGAGGCTTTCGACGAGAGTTCCCTGTTTGATGGCGATGTCGAAAAAAGACTCCATGTCCTGCATGGGCGCGGGTTCGATGCCGATGTAGCTGCGGGTCACCTTGCCGTTGGCGATGATGCGGGCCATGACGGTTTTTGCGGTGTCGGAGGGCACGCTGAAGCCGAGGTTGTTCGCCCCCAGATAGCCGCGCGTGTTGATGCCCACCACCCGACCGTCGGCCAGCGCCAAGGGGCCGCCGCTGTTGCCGGGGTTGATGGCGGCGTCGGTTTGGAGCCACGTGTTAAAATAGCCCGTTTCGTAGCCACGCCCCACTTGCGTGCCTTCAAAGAAACGGTCGGTGTTGGAAATGATGCCCTTGGTCACCGTGCGGGCGAGTCCGTTGGGGGTGCCCACGGCGAAGACGACGTCGCCTGGCTTTAGTTTGGCGCTGTCAGCAAAAGTGGTGTGGGTGAAGGAAAGCCCGCGCTTTTTAAGGTCGTCGCGGTCGATTTGCAGCACGGCCAAGTCCGTCCAGTGGTCCCAGCCGACAAAGCGGGCGGGCACGCGCTCGAGATTGGCGAGGGTGACGAGGATGCGTTCGGCTTCCGGATTGGCGACATGGGCGTTGGTGAGGATGTAGCCGTCCTTCGTCATGATGACGCCCGAGCCCACGCCGCGATCAGTGCGCTTGGCGCCCGTCGAATAGTCGTTTTCCCACACATCAACACGCACCACGGAGTCGAGGAGGTTTTGGAAGCCCGAAGGCTCAACCACGGCGGTGAGGGCGCTGGGATGGCGCGGTTGGCCCCAGAGCGGGCACAGCGCCAGCAAAAGGCCGAACAGCAGCGTGAAAATCAGAAATTTGCCCCGGGACGCCGACGTCTCCGGCATTGACGCTATCGCAGGAACGTTCATTATGAATATTTTCCTATTATGTCCACCGAAAGTAAAGAATACGAGTTTTCCGACATTGAGCCCAAATGGCAATCTTTCTGGGAGAAGGAAGGCACTTTTTGCGCGCGCAACGGCGACCAGCGCCCGAAGTTTTACGCGCTGGACATGTTCCCCTACCCCTCGGGCGCCGGGCTGCATGTGGGACACCCGGAGGGCTACACCGCCACCGATATTCTTTCGCGCTATCATTGGGCCAAGGGCGAGAACGTGTTGCATCCCATGGGCTGGGACGCCTTCGGCCTGCCCGCCGAGCAGTACGCCATTCAGACGGGCACTCACCCGCGCGTGACGACCGCCAAGAACATCAACCATTTTCGCGAGCAGATCAAGCGCATCGGCTTTGCCATCGACTGGAGCCGCGAGGTCGATACCACGGATCCGCACTACTACCGCTGGACGCAGTGGATTTTTCTCCAACTCTTCAAACGCGGGCTCGCCTATGTGGACAAGCGCCCCGTGTGGTGGTGCCCCGCCCTCGGCGCGGTGTTGGCCAACGAAGAAGTGGTGAACGGGCGCTCTGAGCGCGGCGACCATCCCGTCGAACGCCGTTCGCTGCGCCAGTGGGTGTTGCGCATCACGGCCTATGCCGAACGCCTGCTCGCCGATTTGGCGATGGTGGATTGGCCGGACTCGACCAAGCGAATGCAGGCCGCATGGATTGGCCGCAGCGAAGGCGCGGAAGTGGATTTTGATTTGGCCGATTTTGCAGGCGAGCGCTTGAAAGTGTTTACCACGCGCCCCGACACCCTTTATGGGGCCACTTATATGGTCCTGGCTCCCGAGCATCCGCTGGTTGAAAAAATCACCGCGCCCGCCCTAAAGCAGGCCGTGGAGGATTACCGCAAGCAGACGGCCTCCAAGAGCGACCTTGACCGCACGGATTTGGCGAAGGAAAAAACGGGCGTCTTTACGGGCGCTTACGCCTTGAACCCCGTGAACGGCACGCGCATTCCGATTTGGATTGCGGATTATGTGCTGCTTTCCTATGGCACGGGCGCGATTATGGCGGTGCCCGCGCACGACGAGCGCGACTACGCCTTTGCCAAGACGTTTGATTTGCCGATTATCGAAGTGGTGCGCCCCAAGGAAGGCTCCGCCGAAGCGAAGGAGTACAAACCCGGCGATTTGTTTGCGGGTGTCGGGGTGATGGTCAATTCCGGCGAATGCACCGGGCTGGACTCCACCGAGGCCAAGCGCCGCATCGTCGAAAAGCTCGCGGCGGAAAACCGCGGCAAGCTGGCCATTAACTACAAGCTGCGCGACTGGCTCTTTTCGCGCCAGCGCTATTGGGGCGAACCCATTCCGATTCTGTGGGTGGACAAGGCCCATTACGACAAGGCCGTCGCCAATAGGAAGAGCCCCGTGGGCGCGCTGTTGCCGGATGATCCCGTGTGTTTCACCGAGGACGGCAAGACGGTGTACGCCTTGCCCCTGCCCTTGGCGAGCCTGCCGCTCAAGCTGCCGGAAACCGAACATTTTAAACCGACCGGCATGGGCGAGAGCCCGCTGGCCGCGCTCACCGATTGGGTGAATGTGCACTTTAACGTCGAAACGGGCGAAGTGCGTCCGGCCTCGGCGAAGACCGAAGGCGACACGTGGGCCTTGGCCCACCGCGAGACCAACACGATGCCCCAGTGGGCCGGGTCTTGCTGGTACTACTTGCGCTACTGCGATCCCCAAAACGCCGAGGCGCCCATTGCAAAGGACGTGGAGGCTTATTGGAAATCCCCCGACATCTACATCGGCGGGGCCGAGCACGCGGTGCTGCATTTGCTCTACGCGCGTTTTTGGCACAAGGTGCTGTTTGACATCGGGGTCGTTTCCCACCCCGAGCCCTTTAAAAAGCTGTTCCACCAAGGCATCATCTTGGGCGAGGACGGCAACAAGATGTCGAAGTCCAAGGGCAACGTCATCAATCCCGACGAGGTGATTGCGGCCTACGGTGCGGACTCGTTCCGCCTGTATGAAATGTTCATGGGCCCCCTGCAGGACATGAAGCCGTGGAGCACGAAGGGCATCGAGGGCGTCAACCGTTTCCTGCGTCGTCTGTGGCGCGAATTGGTGGACGAAAACGGCAAGGCCTCCGCCAAGTACACGGCGGCGAAAAACTCGCCTGAACTTGACAAGCTCCTGCACCAGACCATCAAGAAGGTGACGGACGACATCGAGAATTTGCGCTTCAACACCGCCATCAGCCAGATGATGATTTTGGTGAACGCCCTCCAAAAGGAAACCGCCTGCACCCGCGAGACGGCCACCATTTTCGCGCGCTTGCTCGCGCCCCTTGCCCCCCACATCGCCGAGGAGTTTTGGGAAATTTACGGCGAAAAGCCCAGCGTGGCGAAGGCCCCGTGGCCTACGTATGACGCGAAGCTGCTCGAAAATTCGGGTGTGGTGGTGGCCGTGCAGGTGAACGGCAAGCTGCGCGGCGAACTCTCCGTGGAGCGCACCGCCAATGCTGAAACGGTGGGCACGCTGGCGAAAGCCCTGGAGCGCGTGGCCGCCCATATCGCGGATAAGCAGATCGTAAAAGAAATTTACGTTCCCGGAAAAATCTATAATATCGTGGTGCGATAGACCATGCGACGAATCCTCCCCCTCCTTTTGTTGATCGCGACGTGCTTGCCGCTGCGCGCGGACTGGGTCGTTGAACAAAAAGGAGTGGCGGTGGTCGCATCCTCCCTCAACGCCGCGCTGAAACCGCAGTCCGATTTTATCAAGGAGGGGTCGTTGGAAGTCGGGGTGCTCGAGGGCGCGTCCGCCGAGGGAAAACAGAACGCTTCCTTCAGCCTTTATCTTTCCAACGGGCTCGGGATGTACGCCTTGGGCGACTTTGCATTTGACGTTGAGCGCTATCGGCAGGAGCCCTTTCAGCCCTCCGACCGCGATTTGGAATTTGAGCCCTCGCGTTCGGAATTGATTTTCGATTTACGGAGGGGACATTTTGGATTTTGGCGCACGCCCGCGCGCGCGGTCTCCGATTTTGTTTTGAAAACGCCGTTTGCCACGTTCCGCGTGGAATCCTCCGCCCTTGCCGTGTGGGTGGATGAAACGAGCGTGGCGGTGTATTTGGACAACGGCGTCGCTTATTTGGAAATTCCGAAAACTGGGTTTAAGGAAACCCTGCAAAGCGGCCAATATTTGTTGCTCAAACAGGAAGATTTGAACAAGCCCTACCCGCCTAAGATCGAACGCGCGACCGCTGTGGAAAAAACGCCCGCCGCCGAATGGATAAACCGCGCGCGTTGGGTTTATGGGCGCATTCGTTTTGAAAAGAACGCGCAAGACGCGTTGGTGCCGCGCATCTATTTGCCCAAAGGCCATTTTCTGCAACGCCCCGTGGGAGATCCCAATCTCTAAATTATGGCGCAGGACACGATACAACGTTTTTTGCCGGACGACTTCGACGCCACAAAGCCGATGGTGGTGATTGCCGGGAAGGGCCTTTATCCGCAGTTGACTTGCGCGCGCGCGCGGGCCGCCGGTTGCCCCGTGCGATTGGTTGCCTTTGAAGATGAGACGGCTGAGGAATTGTGGGATTCTTTCGCCGACGGCGAACGCGAACGCATCAAGGTGGGGCAACTGGGGCATTTGCTCAAAGCGCTCAAGCGCTTCGACGCGGCGAACGCCATCATGGCCGGGCAAATCACCCCCCGGAAACTTTTTAAGGGACTACACCCCGACTTGAAGGCCATTCAGATTTTGGCGACGCTCAAGGAGCGCAATGCGGAAAGCATTTTTGGAGCCATTGCGCGCGAGATGGAGAAAATGGGCGTGCGGCTACTGGACGCCCGCGTCTTTTTGGAAGACCAACTCGCCGATGCCGGACTGATGAGTCGGGGGCGCTATGTGCCCGATGCAGACACCCTTGCCCACGGAGTGCGCGTGGCAAAGGCGCTGGCGGATTTGGACGTGGGTCAGGGCATTGTGGTCAACAACGGCACGGTGTTGGCAGCCGAAGCCTTTGAGGGTACCGACAAGATGTTGGAGCGCGGCGGCAGCTTTGACGCCGATCATCCCCTTTTTGTGAAGACGGTAAAACCCCGCCAGGATTACCGTTTTGACGTGCCCGTCTTCGGGCTGCGCACGATTGAGAAAATGGACGCCGCCGGGATTGCCGCCGCCGCACTGGAGGCGAAAAATGTGCTGATGTTGGAAAAGGAAAAGGTGCTGGAAGCCGCCCGCGCGAAAAAGATAACGTTGCTGGGCTATTAAGACAAAAAACATTTTCCCCTTCTCTCCTTCATGCCGATCAAACTCACCGTTTTGCTGGAAAATACCGCAGGCGACCCGCGCTGCCACTTTGCGCACGGGTTAAGCATGCTGTTGGAAACGCCCCAGCACCGCATCCTATTTGACACCGGCCCCGACGCGAGTTTTTTGAAAAACGCCGAACTGTTGGCGGCCGATGTGGAGCACGCCGACGTGTGTGTGCTCTCGCACGCGCACAGCGACCATACGGGCGGACTTGAAGCCTTCCTTAAAGCCAATCACTCGGCCCCCGTGTATGCGCGCCCCGAGATTTTGGGACGCTATGCCTCCTTGCGCACCGCAGAGGAACCGCGCGAGATTGGACTGAGTGAGGCGCTTAAAAAAAATACGCGCCTCAAGCTAGTGGATTCTTTGCAACGCATTGACGCGGAATTGACGTTGTTTCAAAGTCCCGCCGGCGGCTTTGCCGCCCTGCCCTCCAACGCCTATTTGCGCAAACAGGCGGACGGACACTGGGTGCAGGATGATTTTCTTCACGAACAAAACCTTTTGATTACCACGCCGCAAAAAACAGCCCTTTTGGTGGGCTGCGCCCACGGGGGCGCCGGACATATTTTGGAGCGCGCCGCCGAGATTTTGGGCCGCTATCCGGATGTGCTGGTCGGCGGATTTCATTTCCTGCAAGGGCCGGGCCCCGACCAAGCCAAAACCGAGCAGTTGGCCGAGACATTGGCGCGGCAGTTGATGTGCACGCCCACCCAGTGCTACACCTGCCATTGCACGGGCCCGACGGCGTTTGCCAAAATGCAGTCTATTATGGGAGCCCAAGTCAGGCCGCTGACCACCGGCGACGGATTTTTCCTCTAAGAAAGTCCGGGCTTTACGCCAAGGCACAAAAAAAGAATCCTCCGCCTGTGCCGTTTGGTTAGAGAAGTTCCGGCCTATGAAGTAAAGGTGGGTGCTTTTAACAACCGATTTTTGCCTTCCGCGCTAGGCGGCTTGACAGCTTCCGGTCGAGGCAAGCTCCCGAATGGTATGCATAAGGGGAGGAACTTGTAGTTCTAGGCAACGAACACTGCAGAAGATTCCAAAGATTATTGTAAACCCATAAGGGCGTTTGAAAAGCCTTTTTGCCAAAAAAAACGGCAAATTATAACGCGGCGGAGCCCTTGCCGAAGTTTTCCCTCAGCGGAGCTATTTTTACCGCGAAAAAACTCACTGTTGTGAGGGCGCACACGAGGGTGAAAAATCCGGTAAAGCCCAACTCCTCCGCCAAGAAACCGCTGAACACCCCGGGGAGCACCACCCCCAGCGCCATAAAGGCCGTGCATAGGGCATAGTGGGCGATGGCGTAGGGGCCGCGCGCGGCGTACAGCAGATAGACCATGAAGGCGGTGAAGCCGAAACCGTAGCCGAATTGCTCGATCCCCACGCACAGCGCCACCGGGCTCAGGCTTTCCGGACGGGCGTAGGCAAGGTAGACGTAGACCAAGTCGGGTACGTTGAGCGCGAGGGCCATCGGCCAAAAGCAGGTGCGCAGGCCCTTTTGCGACACAAGCCAGCCCCCGAAAAGGCCGCCCACAAGCAACGCGATCAGCCCGAGCGTGCCGTAGATGAGGCTGTATTGCGTTTGGTTTAGCCCTAGGCCTCCCTGATCGCGCGGCAGGAGCATGAACATGGGCGTGACTTTGATCAACAGCGCCTCCGCAAAGCGGTAGAGCAACATGAAGGCCAACATGCCGATGATGCCCGGTTTTTGGAAGAAGGTGATTATCACCTGCCAGTAATGCGGGGATGCAGGGGCTGCGGCGCAGGGCGCAAGGACGGTGTTCCCCCTCAGCGCGAAAGTGTGGTAAGCGGCCAGCAGAATAATAAAAATACCCGCAAGGGCGAACACGACCGCCCACGAGACTCCCGGAGTTTCGGAGAAGAGCGTGTTTTTTGAAAGGCGTTCCTGCAAGATGAGCAGGAGTGAGCCGCCCAGTAGGAGGCCAATGCGGTAGAAGGTGTTGCGCACGCCGCTGAAAAAAGCCTGCCGGTCGGGCGAAAGCGTGCGGATATAAAAACCGTCGATCAAAGCGTCGTGGGTGGCGGAAAAAATACCGATGACGGCGAAAAGCCCCACGCAGGCGAAGAACCACTGATCCGTATCCGTGAGCATGGCCGTCGTCGCAAAAAGCGCGCCGATAAAAAACTGAGCCGCCACGATGGCCGCCGGTAAGCGTCGCGTGCCTTCGAGCAAAGGGCTCCACAGGGGTTTTAAGACCCAAGGCAATCCCAGCAGGCTCGTCCAAAAAGCGACTTGATGCAATGGGATGCCGCGCAGGGTGAAAAACGGAATGGCGAACAGATTGACCAGCGCGTAAGGCAGCGATTCGGCCACATAGAGCGTGGGGACCCACGCCCACCCCGCCCTGCTGCCGGGTTGGTTTTTAGGCGATGAGGGCGATGCGGACATGGCGTGTATACAAAGCGGAAAAAGCGCGTGCGGCGAACTGTTTTTAAGGAAAATTCCCAAAAACAAAAGCCGTCTCGCAAAGGAAACGGCTTTTGTGAAGGGACGAATGGCGTCCGATTAGGAGGCGATCTTCTGGACGATCTTGATGATGGGCAGGAAGAGCGCGATAACGATGAAACCGACGACCAAGGCCAAACACACGATCATGATAGGTTCGATGATGGAGGTGAGGCTGGCCACGGCGTTGTCCAAGTCTTCGTCGTAGTTGTCGGCGATGCGGTTGAGCATCTCGGAAAGTTCGCCCGTTTCTTCGCCGACGTCGATCATGGAAGTCACCATGCTCGGGAAAATCTTCTGCTGTTCGAGCGGCACCGAGAGGGATTCGCCGTCACGCACACGATCATGCACCTTGGTGAGACAGTCCTGAACCACGGAGTTCGGAATGGTGTCGCGGGTAATGGTGAGGGCTTGCAAGATCGGGACGCCGGAAGACATCAGGGTGCCGAAGGTGCGGGTAAATCGGGCGACATTGGCCTTGGTCGAGAAGTCCTTGATCTTGGGAATTGTCAGCGCCATGCGGTCGATCGCGCGGCGACCCACCGCCGTCTTCATCAGGGCCTTGAAGAGAATATAGAAAACAATCAGTCCGACGATGGTGACGATGATGTTGCTCTTGATGAAATTCGAAACGTCGACGACCACTTGCGTGATGGCGGGCAACGGCGCGCCGCCCAACATGTCGTTGAAAATGCTTTGGAAACGCGGCACCACGACGACCATCAGCACGGCCACGATGACCACCGCCACGCACACGACCACGGACGGGTACACCATTGCGGACTTGATCTTCTTGGCGGTCTTCACGCTCTTTTCCATGAACTTGGCCAGACGGGAGAGCACCACATCGAGCACGCCGCCCGCTTCGCCCGCCTTCACCATGTTGACGTACAGGCGGTCAAACACCTTCGGGTATTGAGCCAGACCGTCGGAAATGTTGTTACCGGAGCGCACGTTTTCAGAAAGGCCCGTGAGCACTTCTTTGAAGCGCGGGTTGCGCTCCTGGCGGATCATCACCTCAAGGCTGCGCAACAGGGGCAGACCCGCTTGCAGCAGGGTGGACAGCTGGCGGGTGAAAATGGCGAGTTCCTCGGGCTTAACCACCTTGCCGAAACCGTGCGATTTCTTGATTTTGATGGTGGTGGCGCTGCTGCGGGAGGCGTCGGAAGAGAGCTTGGTGACCATCAACCCCTGAACGGAGAGCAGCGTCTTGGCGGCTTCTTCCGAATCGGCTTCGATTTTGCCGTTCTTGGGGGTGCCGGATTGGTCGATTGCTGTGTAGGTGAATTTAGACATGGGGAGGAATGGGGTTGTTAAAGTCGATAAATTTTATGAGGGCATTAAACAACGATATTAGGTGTACTTCAAGACTTCTTCAATGGTGGTGGCGCCGTCGAAAATGGCGCGTATGCCGTCGTCGCGCAGGGTGTTCATGCCCTGTTCGATGGCCTTTTGCTTGAGCACGAGCGTGGGGGCGCGCTGGGTGATGAGTTCGCGGATGGGGTCGGTGATGACCATCATCTCGAACAGGCCCTGTCGTCCGCGGTAGCCCGTCTGATTGCATTCGGCGCAGCCCTTGCCGTAGTAGAAGCTCTTGTCGGCGATTTGGAGCGGGTCGATGTTGAGCACTTCGATAAGCTCCTGCTCGGGCTCGTAGGGGGTGCGGCAGTTGCGGCAGATGCGGCGCACGAGGCGCTGGCCGAGCACGCCTTCGAGCGAGGCGGAAATGAGGTAGGGCTCCAAGCCCATATCGACGAGACGGGTGACTGCGCCCGGGGCGTCGTTGGTGTGCAAGGTGGCGAGCACCACGTGGCCCGTCAGCGAGGCCTGCACAGCGATGGAGGCCGTTTCCAAGTCGCGGATTTCCCCCACCATGATCTTGTCCGGGTCTTGACGCAGAAAGGAGCGCAAGCACTTGGCGAAGTCGAGGCCCACTTGGTGGTTGACGGCCACCTGCATGATGCCGTCGATTTCGTATTCGACCGGGTCTTCGGCGGTGAGAATCTTGATTTCGACCTTGTTGACTTCGCGCAAGGCGGAGTACAGGGTGGTCGTTTTGCCGGAACCCGTGGGGCCCGTGACGATGAAAATGCCGTTGGGGCGGTTTACCAGCGCGCGAATGGACGCCAGAATGTCCGGAGACATGCTGAGGTTTTCGAGGTCGAGGTTCACCACCGATTTGTCGAGCACGCGCAACACCACGCTTTCGCCGAACTGGGTGGGCAGCGTGGACACGCGAATATCGACGGGGCGGCCCGCGATCGTCATCTTGATGCGCCCGTCCTGGGGAATGCGGCGCTCGGCGATGTTCAAATTGGACAAGACCTTGATGCGGGAAATGACCGGCACCGCTAGATTCTTGGGCGGCGGGGCCATTTCGTACAGCGCGCCGTCGATGCGGTAGCGGATGCGGAACTGGTCTTCAAAAGGCTCGAAATGCACGTCGGAGGCCTTGTCGCGGATGGCCTGCTGCATGATGAGATTGACGAAACGAATGATGGGCGTGTCGTTCGCCATGTTCGTCAGCTCGGTGTCGGAACCCGACGTCGAGGTGGCGATGTCTTCCGTGCGGATTTCCTTGAGCAGGTCGTCGATGGAGGCGTCTTCGGCGCCGTAAGTCGTGGAAATCGCGTTTTCCAGATACTCCGGATCGGTGACGACGATGTGGACGTCCTTGTTCAGCGAGAAGGTCAGGTCGTCAACGATGGCGCTGTTGAGCGGGTCTTTGGCCATCAGCCAAATGTTGGTGTCGTCGGCCCGCAGGGGCAGCACGCCGTAGGTGCGCGCCACGTTCGAGGGAATGGAATGGACGAGCGTGGAATCGTAATCGGTCGGCGGCTGCTCGAGATAGTCGGCCTGCAAATAGGCGGCGACCAGCTTAAGCAGTTCGGGGCGCTGCATGAGCTCGGAATCCAACACCACGTCGGCCAGCGATTTGCCCGTGTGCAGCCGCGTGTCGTTCAATTCGGAAAGTTGGGCCTCCGAGAACTTTTGGCTCTTGCGGAGGATGTCCTGAATGACGTCGTTGTGGTCTTCAAACATTGGGGGCGGAAATTTTGTTTTTTAAAGGCGGTGTGGACGGGGTTAGGACATGTCGCCCACGGTGACGGACACCACTTCATCGACGGAGGTGATGCCGCTGGCAATCTTTCGGATGCCGTCTTCGCGCATGGTGCGCATGCCCAATTCGCGCGCTTTGTGACGCAGCTCGACGATCGTGCGGTTCTCGTAGATCATCTGCTGAATTTCCTCGTTGATCACCAAAAGTTCGAAAATGCCGAGACGGCCCTTGTAGCCCGTGCCGTTGCAGCGGGGGCAACCTTCGCCCTTATAAAACGTGGATTCGCCGATTTGGGCCTCGGTGATGCCGATGCTGGCCAATTCGCGCACGTCCGGCAGGTGGGGTTTGCGGCACTGCATGCAGATGCGGCGGATAAGGCGCTGGCCCATGGCCCCGCGCAAGGAGGCCGACACCAAGAAGGGCTTCACCCCGATATCCACCAGACGCGTGATGGCGCTGGGGGCGTCGTTGGTGTGCAAGGTGGAAAACACCATGTGACCGGTGAGCGAGGCGTTCACCGCGATTTCCGCCGTTTCCAAGTCTCGAATTTCACCGATCATGATGATGTTCGGGGCTTGGCGCAACATGGCGCGCAGGGCGGACGAGAAAGTCATGCCGACCTCTCTTCGCACTTGCACCTGATTGATGCCCGACATCTGGTATTCGACCGGGTCTTCCACCGTGATGATCTTGCGGTCAGGGTGGTTGATGTAATTGAGCGCGGAGTAAAGGGTCGTGGACTTACCCGAACCGGTAGGCCCGGTGACGAGGAAGATACCGTCGGCCATGCCGATGAGGCGCTCGAAAGTGACTTGGTCGTCGGAGAAGAAACCCAGTTCGGGCAACCCGAGGCGCAGGCCTTCCTTGTCCAAAATACGCATGACGATGCTTTCGCCGTACACGGTGGGAAGCACCGATACGCGCAAGTCGATGTCTTTGGCGCCGACGTTGATTTGAATGCGGCCGTCTTGCGGCACGCGCTTTTCGGCGATGCTGACGTTCGCCATCAGCTTTAAGCGCTGGATGATCGAAGGTTGCAGACGCTTGGGCGGATTTTCGACTTCCTGCAGCACACCGTCGATGCGGTAGCGGATGCGGAAGCGTTTTTCCAAAGGCTCCAAATGAATGTCGGATGCGCGGCGCTTGACGGCGTCGGAAATGAGCATCTGCACATAGCGGATGATGGGCGCGTCGTCTTCTTTGCCGCCCTTGGCCGCAACGGCTTCCAGTTCGGCGGTGGCGCTTTGCTCTTTGGAAACGGCGGCGGCCAGATCGTCAAAAGCTTTGTCCCCGCTGCCGCCGCCCGCCTCGTAGTACTCCTTGATCGCTTCATCAATGGAAGCCGGGGTAGCCAAGCGGGTGTTGATCGTCTTTTTCAGCATGTAGCTGAGACTGTCGATCACGTCGAGATTCATCGGGTCGGAAACGGCCAGCTCAAGCTGGTTGCCGTCCAGATGCATCGGAAAAACGTTGTAACGGCGAACGGTGTCTTTGTCGATAGCCGCGAGCACATCGGGCTCGGGGCGGATATCGGCGAGGTTCACCGTCTCCATGTTGAACTCGGCGGCAAGGGCCTGCGTCACCTGATCGTAAGTGAAATAGCCAGTGGCGACCAATTCGTCCAAAAGGACGGAATCGTCGTTGCCGGCTTTTCCCTCGGCGTTAAGCTTGGCGCGCAAATCGGCCACAGCTTGGGGTGAAACTAAAGCTTTGTCTTGAACGAGCTGAAGGACGAAATCGTCGGCTGAGGTCACACCAAGTTTCTCCAAAAAAGTGGGGGGTTGTACGTTAGGAATGAGGAAATTCCAACGCGAATGGGTCTATCAAACACCATTCTCGCCGAAAAATCAACGATTGAGTGTCATCAAAAATTCGGCGTTGGTCTTTGTCTTCTTCACACGCTGAATAAGCATCTCCATTGCGTCGGGGGAAGGCACGCCCTTCATGGCGCGGCGCAGGGAGTAAATTTTTTGCAATTCGTCGGGGTGATAGAGGAGTTCTTCCTTGCGGGTGCCGCTCTTATCCATGCTGAGGGCCGGGAATATGCGCTTGTCGACCAAGGCGCGGTCGAGGTGCAACTCCATGTTGCCGGTGCCCTTGAACTCTTCAAAGATGACTTCGTCCATTTTGCTGCCCGTATCGACGAGGGCCGTGCCCATGATGGTGAGCGAGCCGCCGCCTTCGATATTGCGGGCCGAGCCGAAAAAGCGCTTGGGCTTTTGCAAGGCGTTGGCCTCGACGCCGCCCGAGAGGATTTTTCCGCTGTTGGGCATCAAGGTGTTATAGGCGCGGGCCAAACGGGTAATCGAGTCGAGCAGGATGACGACATGCTTGCCCACTTCGACCATGCGGCGGGCTTTTTCAATCACCATTTCGGCGCAATGGGTGTGGCTGACGGCGTCTTCGTCGAAGGTGGAGGCGATGACTTCGCCCTTCACTTGGCGGCGGAAATCCGTCACTTCCTCGGGACGTTCGTCGATGAGCAGGACAATCAGGTGCGCGTCGGGCCGGTTGGTGGCGACCGCGTTGGCAATGCCTTGCAGGAGAATGGTTTTGCCCGTGCGCGGCGGAGCCACGATGAGCCCGCGCTGGCCGAGGCCCACGGGGGTGAGCAAATCGACCACGCGCATGGAAATGTTATCCCACGACACGTCGGGGTTTGTCTCCAAGATAAAACGGTCGAGCGGATAATACGGCGTCAATTCCGTGAAGGGAATGACGTGCGCAATCTGTTCGGGCGGCAGGCCCATGACGTCCGCGATTTTGAGGACGCAGGGGCAGCTTTCGCCCAAGCGCGGCGGCTGGACAATGGCGTTGACGATATGGCCGCGCTGCAGGCCGAAGCGGCGGATGAGCGCCGCCGGGAGATAAGCGCTGAGACTCTTGAGGCGGTAGTTGTCAACCGCGTAGACAAGGACGCCGTCGCCCTCGTTCAAAACTTCCAAGACGCCGGAGAGGCGGATGGTGCGCTTGGCCTGCCAGTGGGCGTCCAAGATGTCGCGCAAGAGCTGCTTGCGGGTGGGTGCGGAAGGCACGGTGATGCCGAGCGCCTGGGCGTCCGCTTCCAGTTCCGGGAGCGTGTGGCCGTAGATGTCGTTGAAAACAACCTCGCCCTGCCCCGTATTCTCAAGCGAAAGCTTTTCCAGCTCGTCGAGATTTTTGAGGATTTCCCAATCGGGCAATCCGCCCGGGGAAAATTGGGAAGTGTCGGCGTCGAACTGCGCGGTGGGCGAAGGCTTCCATTGGCCCGTGAATCCGCCGGATTTGGACACAAAGTTGCCTTGGCCGTTGCCGCCCGGGCCTTTGCCAAATTTCTGGAACTTGTTAAACTTCTGAAACTTGTTGTCCTTGAATTTCTTTTGGAACTTGTTCTTGTTGAAATTCTGGTTATAGCCGCCCTTTTGATAGTTGTCTTTGGGGCGGTAACCCTGATTGCGATTGTCGTTGTAATAGTTACCGTTGCCGTTGCCATTACCGTGTGATTCGGCTTTTTGATCCGAATAGGGGCGCGGGGGGGCGTCGTATCCGCCTTCGTTGTCGCCGGAAGCGGACTTGTCGTCGTAAGCGGGGGCGGCGGGCTCGTCGGGCGAGGCGGAATAGGTTTCCGGAATATCCTGTTCGCGCTCGCGGTTGCGTTCTTGGGCCGGGGCGCTGTCGCGGTCGCGGCTGGGGGAGTATTCTTCGTGCGCAGCGGGGGCTTCTTGGCGGGGGCGCTCGGAAATCTCTTTGCGGCCCGGGGAATAGTCGAAATCGGCGGTGCGCGTGCCGGGGAGCATTACCGAGGGCTTGGTGGGTGTCGGCGCGGCGGGGGCGGCGGGGAACTTGTCCTCGTAGAGGTGTTCCGGCGGCTTTTTGCCATAACCCGGGCGGCGACGCGCGGGCTTGGGCTCGGCGGACTCAGGGGCGCTGTGCGGGGCACCGCTGTCCAAGGGCAACTCGGCGCTCTCGGATTTGGCCTTCGGGGGACGGCCACGGCGTTTCTTGGGCTTTTCTTCGTCGAATTCAGCCATAATAGTAAAAGGATATACGGAAAGACAGGTGGGTGAAAAATCGGGTAATTAAAATCGCATTTCCGGCAAAAAAGGAAATGCCCAAATACTCAATAGCGACTATTTAAGCGGATAAAAGCCGCGTGCGCAAGACTTGAAGTTGGTCTTTTAAAAATTCCAAATTGCCGTCGTTGAGCAGGACGAGCCCCGCGGCGGCGGCCTTTTTGTCCAGCGGCCACTGCGCGGCGGCGCGGGCCGCTATTTGTCCGGCGGAAAGCCCGCGCGCGCGCAGACGGGCCCATCGGATGTCCTCGGCGGCCCACACGCAGACGTTGGCGTCAAATTCCTTGTCAAAGCCGTTTTCAAAAAGTAGCGGCACTTCCGCCACGAAGAGCGCGGCCCCCTGCCCTTGCGCGGCGGCGCGGGCTTCGCGGCAGGCGCGGCGAACGCGCGGATGCAAGAGGCCCTCCAAAAAGGCGCGCTCTTGCGCATGGGCAAATACCCGAGCCGCGAGTGCCGCCTTGTCGAGCGTGCCCGTGGGCGTAAAAATGTCCACGCCAAAAAACGCAAGGAGCGCCGCTTTCACTTCGGGGTCGTTTGCCAAGAGCCCATGCACGCAGGCGTCGGCGTCGAAGACGGGCACCCCGTCTTCGCGCAACAGCGCCGCGGCGGCGGATTTGCCGCAGCCGATGCCGCCGGTGAGGCCGAGGGAAAGCGTGCGCGTGGGCATACTTCTTATATAGCATGCGCTTCTTTACTTGAAAACAGGATTATGTAGATACCATTTTGCTATTGTCCTATCTCTGAGCGGTGTTTTATGACCAATGCCTTAACTTCCGCGACGCGCTGGGGCGTCATGTTTTGTTTGAGCATGCTGTCTAAAATACCTTTGGCGCGTTCTGAACCGCTTTGCACGGCAAGTACCATCCATGCACACGCTTCGGAGATATTCTTTTCAACGCCTTGGCCGTGTGCATAGCGCAAACCGAGGGCGCATTGGGCTTCCGCATGCCCCTGAAGGGCCGCTTGCTGATACCAGAATACGGCCTCTTTATAATCACGCGTTCCTAAAAGACCTTTTTGATAAAACTCTCCGAGGGCATATTGGGCCATTACTTCACTCTGCTCTGCAGCTTTTCTAAGCCAATACAGTGCCATGGGATAGTTTTGAGGCGTTCCCTTACCGGCAAGGTAGTAGCACCCTAAATTCATTTGGGCAATGGAATGCCCTTGGTCTGCAGCCTTTTTATACCAATACACTGCGATTTTGTCATTTTTCGGCACTCCCTCCCCTCGTTGGTAGCATGAACCCAGCATAAATTGAGAATAAACATGATTTTTCGCCGCGCATTTTTCAAATAGTGCAATGGCCCTTGTTTGGTCTTTAGGGATGCCGTCCCCCTCCAAATACTTTACCGCAACGAAGAATAGCGCATCCGGTTGAATCGGCGAGGCGTTTTCTATTGCATCCATTTCCCTTTCAGAAATTTTAATTTCTGCATCCTGGGAAATATCTGGTTTCACTACGACTTCGCCTTTGTCCTTTCCGAAGTATGCGTTTTTTGACGAAGGTATGAAGATTTTAGATCCCGTGACAGGTGGATCTGAATTTCCAAAAACTAGCGCGGAGGAAAGGAAAATTAAGAAGGCAGAATGGCGAATGGCTCTCATCAACGGAAGACGGCAGTTCATTGGTGTGGATCATATTGTTCATTGTGGCAAGGCAGACACATCGTCATAACTTGCGGTGTAAGGATTCTCCCCGCCATGGGGAACTCCCATGTTTTCCTCGCCATTGCGTGAGTAGTCCACAGCCGCTCGCGCCCACCACGCAGATTCTTTGTGCGATAAGGCTTTCACGACGGTATTATTTCCCACCTCGGCACACGAAATCATAAGGGGAGCTGTTAGGATCAAGAGTGTGGCGGTGATGGTTGTTTTTCTTTTCATATCTTTATTGGGATTAAATTGAGGATTCTCTCCCAAAAGATAAAAAGGCGTCTTTCTTGTCAACAAAATACACTACCGATCGTTAGGTGTCTGAAAAATCAATAGCACCTTACAATCGGTGGTATGTTATCCACCTTCGATATTTCGGATCGGCTAAAGGCGTTGCGCGCGGCGGCGGAATTGACGCAAGAGGAATTTGCCGAACATGCGGGGATAGACTACAAGTTTTACCAGCACATCGAATCGGGGCGAAAAAAGCTCCTGCGGGTGGATACGGTTGAGCGCATTTGCAAGGGCTATGGCATCGAATTGTGGGAATTTTTTGCGCCAAAGATTCCAAAAATACACGTCAAGTTGCGCAAGCGATATGCCACTTCATCCCGCAGGCGTACCTCACGAGCCGCGCGATAGGATTTAGGACAGCGAAGTCCGCACGTCTCGATGCACAAAAAAGGCGTCCCTTGCGGGAACGCCTTTTTTGCAATGCGCCGGATGGCGCACGGGATGGAATGGATTTTCCGCTTAGATCGTGCAGCGGTTGACCAGCAAGGTCTTCTGCGCCACGAGTTCTTCGGGGAGATGATCCGTCAGCGAGCGGAAGAGCTCGTCGGCGGAAGAAGTCGTCTCCTTGATGCGGGTCGGGTCGATGGCCATGAGGGCGGTCCACTTCTCGTCGGAGAAGTCGAGGCCGCGCCAGTCGATGTCACCCTTTTCGGGAACCCAGCCCAGCGAGCTTTCGACGGCGTGGGCCGAGCCCTGCGCGCGTTCGATCGCCCACTTCAGCACGCGCATGTTCTGCCCGTAGCCGGGCCACATGAACTTGCCTTCCTTGGTCTTGCGGAACCAGTTGACGTGGAAGATGGCGGGCTTGGCCGACAGATGACGGCCGACCTTGAGCCAGTGCTTGAAGTAGTCGCCCACGTTGTAGCCGCAGAAGGGCAGCATGGCCATCGGGTCGCGACGCAGCGCGCCGAGCTGACCTTCCGCCGCCGCCGTCTGTTCGGAACCCATGGTGGCGCCCAGATAGACACCGTGCGACCAATCGAAAGACTGGAACACCAACGGAATGTCGTTCATGCGGCGGCCGCCGAAGATAATGGCCGAGATTTCGACGCCTTCCGGGGATTCCCAGTTTTCATCGATGCACGGGCAGTTGCGCGCCGGAGCGGTGAAGCGGGAGTTCGGGTGCGAAGAGGGTTTTTCGGAGGCGGGCGTCCAGTCGTTGCCCTGCCAGTCGATCAGGTGCGCGGGCTTCTCATGGGTCATGCCTTCCCACCAGATGTCGCCGTCGTCCGTGAGGGCGACATTCGTAAAGATGGTGTCGCTGGCGCAGGAGAGCAGCGCGTTGGGGTTGGTGTCCATCGCGGTGCCGGGGGCAACGCCGAAGAAACCAGCCTCGGGATTGATCGCGCGCAGACGGCCGTTGGCGTCGGGCTTGATCCAGGCGATGTCGTCGCCCACGCAGGTGACCTTCCAGCCCTTCATCTCGCTGGGCGGGATGAGCATGGCGAAATTGGTCTTGCCGCAGGCGCTCGGGAAAGCCGCCGAAACGTAGGCCTTCTTGCCCTCGGGCGATTCAACGCCGAGGATGAGCATGTGCTCGGCCAGCCAGCCTTGATCGCGGGCCATGGCGGATGCTATGCGCAGCGCGAAGCACTTTTTGCCGAGCAGGGCGTTGCCGCCGTAGCCGGAACCAAAGGACATAATTTCGCGCGTGTCCGGGAAATGGCAAATGTAGGTGTTGTCCGGGTCGCAGGGCCAGCGGACGTCGTCCTCGGGCTTCAGGATGGGCTTGCCCACCGAGTGCACGCAGGGAACGAAGGGCTTGTCGTCGCCGAGTTCGGCGAGGGCCTTGTCGCCCATGCGGGTCATGACGCCCATGTTGACCACCACATAGGGGGAGTCGGTCAGTTCAACGCCGATCTGCGAGATGGGGGAACCCAAGGGGCCCATGCAGAAGGGGATGACGTACATCGTGCGCCCGCGCATACAGCCGTCGTACAGGCTGTACATCTTCTTGCGCATAACGTCCGGGGATTCCCAGTTGTTGGTGGGGCCGGCTTCTTCGCTCGTCTTGGAGCAAATGAAGGTGCGTTTTTCGACGCGAGCCACGTCGCGGGGATCGGAGCGGAACAGATAGCTGTTCGGACGCTTCTTCTCGTTGAGCTTGATCGCCATTTTGGAGGCGACCATCTGCTCGAAAAGCGCGGCGGCTTCGGCTTTGGAGCCATCGGCCCAGCAAACCTTGTCAGGCTTGCACAGGTCGACGTACTTGTTCACCCAGGCCAACAGAGCTTGGTGCTTTGTTTTCGGCGTATTGGACGGGACTTTCATGTCGTTATGATAGGTAGGGTTGAAATGAAACGTCTTGAATCCCGCTCCCGTTCGCGACGGACGCTCGCCCGTTAGGCGACGTGAGCGCATCCCGATCACTATAGCAAAAACGCCCCCCTCCTGTGCAACTTTTAATTTGATTTTTTTTTGGAGCCCCGGAAAGGCTTCGCGCTTGCCCGGCGCGCACAAAGGGTGGAAAATGCCACTTCGGCATGGAGATGTTTACACAGACAATGGCCGCCGTTTTATCCGTCTATTTGACGGTGGTGGTGGGCTGGTTTATCAGTCGCAGGCGGCTCTTCGACGAGGGCTTTCCCGCGATGGGCACGCGCGTGGTGGTCAACATCCTTTATCCCGCCCTGATGCTGCGCTTTGTCATGAACAACGAGGCGTTGCGCATCCCGGAAAACCTTATTTTGCCTCCCCTGCTCGGCTTTGGGCTGATGGCCCTCGGTTTGGTGATCGCGCGTGCCGTCGCCCGGGTGTGCAAGCTCGGCGACGACGCGGCGCAGCGCACGTTCGCCTTTGTGACGGCCATCAACAATTACGGTTACATTCCCATCCCGCTGTGTATCGCCCTGTTTGACGCCAGCACGGTGGGGGTGCTGATGGTATTTAATATGGGGATGGAGGCCGCCGTGTGGATTTTTGGACCGCTGACGCTTTCGGGGAAGCAGTTTAGCATTAAAAATTTGAAGGCGCTCGTGAATCCGGTGCTGATTGCGCTGTTTTTGGGACTGACGCTCAATCTGTGTCATGCGCAAGAGCACATGCCCGCCTTCGCTTCAAAAACGCTGACGGAGTTTTTGACGCTGCTGGGCAACGCGGCGATTCCGCTGGCCCTGCTGCTCATCGGGGCGACGCTGCACAATATCCTGCGGCAATTCGGATTTAAGGCCGATTGGCCCGTGATCGGCTGGGGCGTCTTCTTGCGGCAGCTGGCGATTCCCGCCGTGATGATCGCGCTCGTGGCGTTTTTGCCCATGTCGATAGAGCTGCGCAAAGTGCTGGTGGTGCAGGCGGCGATGCCCTGCGGGATTTTCCCGATTCTCATGAGCGCCCATTACGGCGGCAAGCCGATGGCGGCCCTGCAGGTGGCGCTATCCACGTCCGTGTGCGCGCTGGCCCTCACGCCGTTATGGCTTATTTTCGGCATGAAACTGGTGGGCTAATCTTTTTCTATTTTTATGGCTATCGACACCGACACCCCGGAATTTTTCCTGAGCATCGCCCCGCAGTTTAAACTGGGGGGGCTGGATACCGAAGGGTTTCACCCGCTTACGCAAAACCTCTCGGCGCAGGCCGCGAAAAACATGGGGGCCGCCGTGGCCGCCCTGCGGGCTGTGGATAAGCTGGCGCTTAAAATATTCGCCCACACCCATGCGCAAAAATTGCCGTCGCTGGCGCGGGACATTGCCGAGACGTTCAAGGCGGGCGGGCGCGTGTTTTTGTGCGGGTGCGGAGCCACGGGGCGGCTGTCGCTGGCGCTCGAATGGCTGTGCCGCGACGGCTTGATACCCAAGGCGCAGGCCAGCCGCGTGGTCGCCTTTATGGCGGGCGGCGACGCCGCGCTCATTCGCTCCATCGAGGCCTTTGAAGACCATCCCGAATGGGGCGCGCGGCAGTTGGAGGAATTGGGGTTTGGCAAAAACGACTTGCTGATTGCCTCCACCGAAGGCGGCGAAACGCCGTGGGTGATTGGAGCCGCCGAGCGCGCGGCGGAAATTTCCAAACGCGCGCCGTGGTTTTTATACTGCAATCCGGATGAACCCCTGTGCCGCGCCGCGGAACGCTCGAAAAAGATTTTGGAAAATCCGCGCGTGAAAAAGATGAATCTCGCCGTCGGCCCCATGGGAGTGGCGGGCAGCACGCGCATGCAGTCGAGCACGGTGCTGATGGCGGCCATCGGCTTTGCCCTGCGTCATTTTAAAGACCCGCAAAACGCGGGACTGAAGGCGCGCGCATGGGCACTGCGCGAAGTGGGGTTTGCGGGCAAGATGGGGCGCGATTTTATGCGCACCACCGCGCGGCTGGAAGCCGACGCCTACAAGCGCGGGGAATACACGCTGTACCGCACGGACGATTTTGCGTTGAGCGTGTTGACCGACACCACCGAGCGCTCGCCGACATTTAGTTTGCCGATTTTTGAAAACGCGCTGCGCGAGGGCGAATCGCCCGTGTGCCTGTGCTATCTGCATTTTCCGAAAACCAAAAACGCCGCCGCCGCGTGGAAGGCCCTGCTCAAGCGCGCCCCGCGCTGTCTGGAATGGGATTTTTGCAAAGCCTATTCGGGGTATGAAAATCTCCTCGGCTACGACTTTTCCGACCGGGTGGTGGGCTTGCGCAAAAAACGCGTGGGCGAAAAGAAGCAGCATGTCTTTGCCATCAAGGGCACGAAGCAGGCCATTGTGGTGAAATTCCGCAACTGGGTCTTTGAAATTCAGGAGCCGGGCGACGATGTGCTGGAGCGCAATTTGCTGCTAAAAATGCTCCTCAACACGCACTCCACGGCCGTCATGGCGCGGCTGGGCCGCTGCCACGGCAACGTGATGACCTACGTGAAACCCAGCAACTACAAGCTGATTGACCGCGCCATCCGCTACGTGGCGCACCTGCGCAAGCTCGAAGGTCTGCCCGCCCTGCCCTATGCGAAGATTTGCCGCGCGATTTTTACGGCAAAAAAGGATTTGAAGCCCGACGAACCCGTGGTGATGAAGACGCTGGCGCTGTTGAAGAACGAGCGGATTTCCAAAAAACGATAGGCTCATTTAAACCGCAGACGAAATTGGGAAACGGTGTGCGGCGGGATGATGTGGGCCAATGTCTTTTTGGGCGCGAGGCGCAGGAGCTGCGGGGCGGCGGAAATATTCAAACACGATGGGAAAATTGTGCGCGTAGCCAAATCGCAATGCGAATGCGTAATCCTTTTTTGAGAAAACGCGCGCGCGCTTTACTCGTCCAGACTAAAGGTCAGCGAGAAATTCTTGGCGCCGCCGGGCGGCGTGCCGACATAGCCCAAGCGGTCGAAGACGTTTAGAATCGACTGATCGAAGGTGGATGATCCGGACGACTTGGTGATGCGGCGCGCGGTGATGAGGCCGTTTTTGCCCACGGTGAAGGAAACCTCCGCGCTGATGCCGGAGCCGGAGGCGTCGTCGGGCTTGTCCCAGCCGGCGTCGATGCGGGCTTTGAGGGAGGCCATGTAGCTGTTGAGGGCCGAGGCGTTGCCGCCGCCGCCCATACGCATGCCCACGCCCTTGCTGTCGGCAGAACCGCCGCCGCCGCCGCCCTCTCCGTCCGCGACTATCATTTTGCCGAGGTTTTTGAGGCCGGATTTGTCGATTTTAACGCTGGGCAGTCCGCTGGTCTTTTTAGAATTGGATTTGCTGACGGTGCTGCTTGTTTTCTTGATGCGTTCGCCCTCCTTGCTGTTCTTCAAAAATTCCTCATAGCTCATGGACTTGGGAGCCTCCGTCTTTTTTTCGAGGGGCTTGGGAGTCGGCTTCGGTGAAGGCTTGGGGGGCGGCGGGGCGCTCTCGGGTTCGCTTTCGGGCTCGTTGGGCTCCACGACGGCTTCGGGAATTTTCGGGGCCTTTAAATCCGGCAGGTCGGTGTCGCCCTTGGCGGGGCTGCCGGGCTTTTTGCCGTTGATGGGGCCCGGGGCCTTTTCGCCGGGAATTTCAAAGGGGGCCTTGGGGCCGGGCATGACGTCGAACACCACCACCTCGTCGTTGGCGGAGGCGTGCCAGAAGAACGTGGCCACAATCAGCCAGACGAGCGCCGCCAAATGCAGCGTCGAGGCGATAATGAGGCCTTTGCGTTCTGTGGGTTTCATGCAAAGAGACGGGCGCGGGTGTTATTTCACCTGCGTGTCGAAACTAATTTTGGTGAGGTTGGCGCGCTTGAGCATGTCCACCACGTCGATGACTTTTTGATACTGGACTTCGCCGTCGGCGCGCAGGCTGATGACGGGCGGATTTTCCTGCGCGGACATGCCCGAAAGCAGTTCTTGCAAACGGGTGGAGGAAACCACGTTTTCACCCCAGAAAATTTCGCCCGCACGGTTGATGCTCAGGGCCTGATACTTGATGTCCTCGAGGCGCTCGCTGCGCGCGTCGCGCGATTGGGCGGGCAGATTGATGGGAATTGTCTGCTCCAACAGCGGCGTTGTGATCATGAAAATGAGCAGCAAGCAGAACACAATATCCAGCAGCGAAGTGATATTGATTTCCGCAACCGCGCTCATGCGGTCCTTGCGTTTGAAAATGCGTGCCATGGCGTATCGATGGAATCAGACGTGGAAAAGCGAGACTAGGCGTCGTCTTCCTCGTCGAGCCGTATCGAATATTGTTTGGCGGGTTTGGTCCACGGAGAGGGTTGCGCGGGCGGCGGGGGTGTGGCGGCCGGTTCTTCCGGAGCGGGCGCGGGCGTGGCGTACACCGGAGGCGGCGGGGGCGGCGGAATGTAGGCCGGGGGCGGAGGCGTATATGCGGGCGCAGGAGGCGGCGTGTAGGCGGGCGGCGGGGGTGTGTAGCTCGCCTGCGGCGCGGCATAAGCGGGCGGCGGGGGCGCATAGGCCGCAGGCTCGGGCGCGGCGGGCGTCTGATAGGAGGGCTGCGCGGGTGCGGCGGGGAGCTTGCCTTTGCCCATCAGGTCGAACTCCAACTCAATGGTGTCCGCCGTCCAGCTGGCGAAATTTTCCATCTCGGAAATCATGATCTTGGCGCGCGTCAGCAGGTAGTTGTAGCCGAACACCGAAGGGATGGCGACGATGAGCGCGCAGGTGGTGGCCAAGAGCGCTGAGGCCACGCCGGGGGCCAGCGCTTGGATGGAAGCCGCCGATTCGCGGCCCATGCCGGAGAAGGCGATCATCACGCCCCAGACTGTGCCGAACAGGCCGAGGAAGGGCGCGCCCGACACCATGGAGCTGAGGACCACCATTTTGGACTCATAAATAATCGACTGGTCGGCGACCACGCGCTGCATGGCGTTTTCGACAAAACGCATGCGCAGGTTTTCGCCTTCGGAATCTTCGGTGGCGATGGGGGCTTGGGCCGCCGCCTTTTGCGCCTCGCGCACGATGACGGCGTAGGGCCCGAGCATGCGCGCGTCTTGGATGCGCATGGTGATAAGCGCCTCGCCTTGGCGGATGCGGCGCTCGAAGGCGGCATTGAGGGCGCGCAAGCGCGAGAGGTCGAGGCTCTTGCCGATCATCACCGTCCACGCCATCAGGCTGGCCAGTAGAAGGAAAATAACAATGGCCTTGCCCAAGGTGTCGGCATTGGCAAAAAGCTCAAAAACGTTGGCATCGCCGGAGGCGAGCAGGACAGGAGGAAAGGTGGTCATGGAATCGCGGTGGAAACGAAAAAATGAAATCTTATCTCCGTGATTTTGACATGCTTTAGACTTTGCGCAAACAATTTTCGGTTGCGAAGAACTTTTGGTTTCACTAAAAATAAACCCTTAACGTCAGTATCCCCTTCCCTGTCCCAAACAATGGATAACAAGCAGCTCACCCTTGCGGCGCTGAACGCACAGCGCGCGCGCATTCACGAAAAACAGGTCCTTGTCGGCCTCGACGGTTTTGTAGACCGCATCATTCACCCGGTGGACAAGCGCCACGGGCAAGGCGACAATTTCGAGCGTATCGCCACCATCGAAAGCTTTGGGCAGCGCATTGTGGCCGCCGCCGGAAAAAGCGCGAACATCGAGCTTTCGCCGCGCATGGAAAAGCTCGGCGGCAACGGGCCGATTATGGCGAACGCCGTGGCCTCCATCGGGGCGCAGCTGCGCTACGTCGGGGCGCTCGGGGAGCCAAATATCCACCCCGTCTTTGCCGAATTTGCGAAAATGTCGAACGCCGTGTCGGTGACCGACCCCGGGGTGACGCTCGCCCTTGAATTTGAAGACGGCAAGCTGATGCTGGGCATCATGGCAAGCTTGGAGAACATCACTTATCCCAACATCGTGGCGAAGATGGGCGAACAGGCGTTTTTGGCGGCGCTCGCCAAGGCCGACCTGATCGCGCTGGTCAACTGGACGATGATTCCCAATATGACGTCGGTGTTTTTGGCCCTGCTCGACAAGGCCCTGCCCGCCCTCCCCGCGAAAAAGCGCGCGTTTTTCTTCGACTTGGCCGACCCGGCCAAGCGCTCGGAGGCCGACCTTAAGGAAGTGTTGCACATTATCGGGCAGTTTGAAGCGTTCGGCGAAGTGACCCTCGGGCTGAATTTGGCCGAGGCGCAACAGCTTGCCAAGGTACTGGGCTATCCCGCCCTGCCCCACAATGCGGAGAATTTAAAGCTGCTGGTCAAGCGCCTGCGCGAGGATTTGAAGATTTCCTGCGTGGTGTCGCACCCCACGGATTCCGCCGCGTGCGCCACCAAGGGCGAAGTGCAATGGGTGCAGGGGCCCTATGTGGCCAAGCCCAAGATTACCACGGGCGCGGGCGACCATTTTAACGCCGGTTTTGCCATGGCCCGCCTGATGGGGATGCCCCCCGTCGCGTGCCTGACCACCGCCGTGTGCACCTCCGGATTTTACGTGCGCACCGCAAAAAGCCCGACCATAGACGATTTGACTGGATTCCTGGCCGAATGGAAATAAGGATAGGGGGCATGACCCAGCCAAAGCATAAGCCCCTCTTTGTTTCCTTTGAAGGTTCGGAAGGCAGCGGCAAGACCACCCAGATTACGCTGTTGCAGGCGCATCTGGAAAAGGCCGGGCGCGAAGTGTTTGTCACGCGCGAGCCGGGCGGCACGGAAATTGGCGAAGAAATCCGCCATTTGCTCAAGCACGCCCAGACGGTCGCCAAGATGTGCCCCGAGACGGAGCTGCTCTTGTTTGCCGCCAGCCGCGCCCAACTGGTGCGCGAGCGCATCTTGCCCGCCCTCAAAGAGGGCAAGACCGTGCTGTGCGACCGCTATTTGGACTCGACCACCGTTTATCAGGGCGTCGCGCGCAAGATTTCGAGCGACCCGGTGGCGATGATCAACCGCTTTGCCGTGGGCGAAGTGATGCCGGATTTGACCATCATCCTCGATATTCCGGCGGAGCTGGGTTTTGAACGCATCAAAACCCGCACCACCGACTTGCCCGACCGCATGGAGCAGGAGAGCATCGATTTTTACCGCGCGGTGCGCGAGGGGTATTTGCTGCTGGCGCGCTCGCTGCCCGAGCGCTTTGTGGTGGTGGACGGCACGCAGCCCAAAGAAAACGTTTCCCAGCTGATTTGGAATGAAATTGTCCGACGCAAGCTCTGAGGATTGGTTTGCCGCGCCGGAGCCTTCCCCCTCCCCTGCGCCGGTTGAAACGCAGCCGAAACCTTCGCGCGCGCCCAAGCGCGTCGAAAACCAGCCGCGCGCCCTGACGGTGCTCTTGCGCGCGTTGACGGAAGACCGCTTGCCGCACGGCATCCTTTTTTACGGCGACGACTTCGACAGCGTGACGCGCGCCGCGCACGCGCTGGCCGCCGAGATTTTGCAGACGGACGACGCGGAAAAGCACGCGGACTTTTTCGCCCTGCGCCCCTCCGGCAAGGCGCGCTTTATCCGGGTAGACCCGATGCGCGCCTTTATCCGCAACCTGTACCTTTCCCCCAATCAGGGCCTGCGCAAAGTGGGGATCGTCTACGAGGCCGACCGCATGATGGATCCGGCGGCCAACGCGTTTTTAAAGACGCTGGAAGAGCCGCCCGCCGACACCACGTTGTTTTTGCTGACCACGCGCCCGCACGATTTTCTGCCGACGATTCACAGCCGCTGTTTTCATTTCCGCATCCCCGCCGAGGGCGAAGCGCAGGACGCCCCCGAGTGGGCCGACTGGAAGCGTGATTTGACGGGATGGCTCGAAAGCCTCGACGCCGTGGCGCAGGGCCACCAAAAGGCAGACCCGGCGGCGACGGTATTGCCCGTCTACGCCTTGTCGGGCCGCCTTGCGGGATTGACGGAAATCCTCGCGGAAACCCGCTGGGAGGAAACCAAAAGCCGCCTACCCGACGGCATGGACGAAGAAGAGCAGGAAGCCCTCGAAGAAGGCGTGCGCAAGGGCGTGCGCTCGCATTTGTTGTTGGGGCTGGAACAGGCGTTGCGCGATTTCGCCGTAAAAGGCCGCGCGCCCAACGCCGACCGCGCCCAGCGCTTGACCGACACC